>Ga0209960_1000036_pt1 | contig 641422 bp, 540 predicted proteins | sample ThiBiot_500_plan_2_FD_183947 | JGI IMG/M metagenome (GOLD analysis project Ga0209960, IMG submission 183947) | Wastewater bioreactor microbial communities from Cape Town, South Africa - Thiocy_expt_500_plan (SPAdes) | ecosystem: Engineered > Bioreactor > Thiocyanate-remediating >...
TTCGCCGAGCAGCATCGCCAGCGCGCTGGCGATGCTGCTCGAACCAGCTCAACCACCATCGAGATCAATTAATCTTGAAACCCCGGACTTCCTCGTTATGAATGGCACGGCGGAAGGGGGCAGGTCAAATCGGCAAATACGATGCATCGAGCATCGCATCCAGAAAATTCTTGAGCTTCTTGGCAAAGTTGTACTGCGACTTCCCGATGGTTCGCTTCTGCCGCTCATAAGGAATGAAGCTCGTTCGGTACCCTGTCCACAGCAGGTCGCCCTGGAAGAATCGGTGCCGCACGTCAATGGCGTTGAATTCGTCCATCACCCGTCGATCCATCAGCACAAAATCGAAGCCGCCGGCAGGCATCTGCGGAATGGCCATGCGGAGCATTCCATAGGCCATGCGGGAATAGGTTTTGGCGAGCCAGCTGTCTTCACGCTCGATGCGGTGGCAAATGACGATTTCCGAGCCGGCCAGCCACTGATCGACCATCTGGGGGATCAGCGTCACGGGGTCCTGAAGATCGGCCGAGATGTTGATGACAGCGTCGCCCGAGGCCTCCTTGAAGCCAGCCAGCATGGCGGCCATCTGTCCGAAGTTGCGCGTGAAGGTCAGTCCCTTCACGTTCGGATCAGCCGCGCAAAGCTGACGTATCTCCGCGAGAGACCCATCGGTCGAGCCGTCGTCCACGAAGATGACCTCGTAGGCATGCGCCGCCAACTGATCAGCGAACACGCCCTTGATCTTCTCGTAGGTCTTGGAGATCGCGCCTTCGTTCTGATAGACGGCGACGACGAACGAAACCTTCATTTGCTCGGTCCCCGTTCGCACATCAGGAAGATGCTGGAGCAAAGATCGGGATAGACCTGCCCGAGTTGATAGCAGCCCTCGAGGTACTCCTTCGAGATGATGTCGGTCGCCAGCAGGCGGTCCCACTGGAAGTTCGCGAGCGCCTTGAAGAAGATGCCGCTGCGATGAACGACGCGCAGGCCGGCGGCCACGGCGTCACGCTCCAGCGTATCGAGCGAATAGGTGCAGCGGTGGCCGTGCTGATCTTCCGCCGGCGTGACCGCCGCGTTGTGCGTGATGAGTCCCATCTTCACGGCGATCTGCCGCGAAGGCGCGTTGGCATTCGGACAGACCAGGAAGAAGCGTCCGCCATCCGCCAGCCATTCATCGTTGATGCGCTTGAGCAGGCCGACGGGGTCGTCGAGATGCTCCAGCACATGGGTCAGCACGATGTTGTTGTACCGACGCGGCAGCTTGGCCGTTTCGAAGCGCGAATGGATGAACTCGATCTTGTCGCCCAGCTTGCGCTTCGCTTCCGTCAGGGCGACATCCGACGCTTCCACGCAGGTGATGTCGTCGAAGTAGCTCGTCAGCCGCCGCGTGAAATCGCCCTTGAAACTTCCCAGTTCCAGCACGCTGCCCGCCCGGTTCATGAACGGCTCGAAGGACCGCAGCATGTAGGGATGCATCACGTCGAAGTCGAAGCCATAGGCGTATTGATGGTCCGCCGTATCAGCGATTTCTGCGTCGTAGTTGCGTTCAGTGTTCATCTGTTCCTCCGCTCACCGCGGGTCGTTGCATGTGTATCAGGTCGCCTGTCCGGGATTCGGACTCGAAGCCCATCCTGGCGTACAGGCGGACAGCCGCCTCGCTATTACCGTTGACTTCGAGCCTGAAGCGCTTGAGCCCCCGTGCGTCCAAACGGGCAAAACAAAGCTGAAACAATCGCTGTGCCAAACCCGCGCCACGGCATACCGGTGCTACGCTGACATTGGTCACAAACAGGTCCGGCCCCGCATTTTCGTACACGGCGACAAGCCCGACGAGACGGCCATCGAGGCCCCAGGCCTCGAAACGAACCGCGTTTTCGGCAATCTTGGCGCTGTACGCCTCGATGTCGACGCGGGCAGCCAGGGGCGGCTTGAAACTGTCGCTGCACTCCAGCAGATGCCGGACGATTTCGGCAGCCGAGGCACGATTGACCGAGAGTTCGAATTGCCCCGATGTCATTCGAGCACTGCGAGCCCGAAGCCGTAGCGCCCGAACTCGTTGCCATTGTAAAGAAGGTAGGTCTTGTCCCGGAACGTGAAGGCGTGCGGATAACACTGCATGTCGGAATCCCATTCGCCTTCCGGTACCTCGAGGCCAGGCTCATCGTCATTCCGGACCCAACTCTGAAGATCGTCCGAATAGGCGTGGCCGATTGCATAGCCCCGCCCCTTGGTCTGGCGAAAATCGAAAGACTGGCGGTAGCAGAAGAACATGTGGAACCGGCTGCCTACCTTGACCACTGTCGGCAACGCCTGGCTCTCGTCAACGCCCAGGCGATCCGAAATGATCTGATTCGCCTCTTCCTTCGTCCAGTTGACGCGGTCCGTCGATGTGGCGTGGCCGATCTTGTAGGTGCGGTCAGGGGCCGCGCCGTCCTGATACTGCTTCCAGCCGGTACCGAAGATGTACCACATGTGAAACACACCATCGATCGGCAGGACGAACGCATCGCCCACCAGGCACGGCTCGTGCAAAGACGCGCCCATGACCGGTCCGTGGCCAAGCTTGGAGAAAGTCAGACCGTTGTCGCTGCTTTGCGCCAATCCGACGGCCGTGTCGACCGAGACCGACACCCGGCGGTTCCAACCGCAAGTGAAGGCGAAGATATCGCCACCGTCGCGCACGATGTTGATCGGAAATATGCCGTGCTCATCGAAGCAGCCGAGTTCGCCGAGCGGAATCACCGGCTTCTCGGAGACGCGAATGACCGTGCGCAGGTCGGCAGCCATGTCGACGAAAGCCACATGGCTCAGGAACTTGCCGTTCTTGGGATCGACGGCACGCGTAGAGAAATAGATGCGCACGAAGTCATCGAAGACCAGCGTCTGCGGCGATTGGGCGAACTGCACACAGCCGTTGGGAAGCGCATGCGCCGTCGGGTCGAAGATCTTTCCAAGTCTTTTCCATTGCTTCGCCATGTCTTACTCCAGCCTTCCGTCCAGCAGGGCCAGACCGAAACCCTCACGCCCCACACCATTGCCCAGGTAAGCCATGTAGGTGTTCCCGTCGACCTCGAAGACATGCGGATAGCTCACCATCTCGGAATCCCAGCCTGTGTCCGAGACATCGATTCCCGCTTTGCTGTCGTCGCGCACCCAGTGAAGCAGGTCTTCGCTGTAGGCGTAGCCGATCCGATAGCCGAAGGTCTTTCCGCGATAGCCCGCGCTATAGCGGTAGCAGAAGAACATGTGGTACTTCCCGTTGGCATGAAACACGTCGGGACTGGCCTGTGCCTCATCCTCCTCGATGCGGCTTTCGATCAGGTCGCGGTCTTCCTTTCGCCACGTCGTCCCGTCGTCCGAGGTGGCCATGCGGATCTTGTAGACGGGCTCGGCCCGGCCATCGACCATCTTCCACTTGCGTCCGGCGATGTACCAGAGGTACCACTTGCCGTTGAAGCGCCGGATCTTGGGCCCGCTCATCACGAAAGGCTCGTTGGGCGAGTAGCCGATCACGGGTCCCGCGCCCAATTTGGTGAATGTTTCGCCGTTGTCGCGGCTGACGGCGCAACCGATGGCCACGTTGAAAGGCACCGACTCGCAGCGCGTCCATCCTGCGTAATAGGCACGAACCTCATCTCCATCCCTTGCGACCGACACGGGATAGATACCGAACTCGTCGAACGCACCCAATGGGCCCAGCGGGAGGATCGGGTTCTGGCTGATATTCACGACCTTTCGCAGATCGCGGCGATCCAGATCGAGAAACGCCGAGTAGCTGACGTATTGCCCCTTTGCGTCCGCCTTCGGACGGCACGAGAAGTACACCCGCACGAAATCATCGAACAAAAGCGTCGCGGGTGCCTGCGCGAATTCATTCATCCATTCACGACCATGCTGTTCGCCCGGGCTGAAAATCTTGCCCCATTTTTTCCAAGTGAACATCTTCAAATCAATTCGAATTTGGTTAGCAACGAGTCCTTGATCTCGTCGACGGGGTTGAACATGATGACGTCGATCATCGACAACCAAGGCACGAATGGCGCGCCGAACTGCCTGTATTCGAACGGCTTCGAGCGAATGAACTGCAACACAATGTTTTGGCTCGCGAAGCGCTCGCGCGAATAGAGCTCGAGGCCGCCGATGGTGTTGATGTAGGTATCGGCGTTGCAGGCTGCGCAGATCGACAGCACGCGATCTTCGCCCTTCAGTTCGTGGTCGGCGGGTACTCGCGACGAGATTTCGATGCGCGTTTCAATACCGAGGTATTTGCAGGTTGCCACTATCGACGCATGGAGATAACGAAACAGGTTCGTCTCCTCGCTCATCACCAGATCGCGGGCCAGTTCAATGCCCTGCTCGAAATACGGCGCTGCGCGATAAGAGCCAATGAACTGGTTCAGCAGCTTCTGCCTGTTGAAATCTGCGGCCAACTCGCGCTCCCGGACGTCCAGCGCATCGGAATCTTTTTTCAGTGGCAGCGAAAACACCGCGTCCGTGCCGTTCTGCAGCAGCCGGTTGCGGTTGATCCAGCCCTTCTTCGTGTACTTGATGTTGTCGTAAACCACGAAGAGGTCCACCGCAGCGATCAGCTGGAAGTACCCGATGTACGGCAGAAAGTAGGGCTGCATGATCCCGACTTTCATCGTCGCTCCATCCAGTTCAACACCGTGCTCATGCCGCCGCGATCAGACTGACGATTCGCTCGACCTGCGACATCTCGAGGTCCGGATAGATCGGCAGGCAAAGAATGCGCTCCGCTGCGCGGCTGGCGTTCGGCAGGTGATCGCGGCTTGCCGTCGGCAGCCCCCTGTACATCGGGAACTCGGAAATGAGCGGGTAGAAATACCGGCGAGGATGGATGCCGTTCGCCTTGAGATGCTCGTAGAGCCCGTCGCGAGAAAGGCGGAACTCCGGTCCCACGAGAATCGGGAAATAGGCGTAGTTGGCCACAGTCTCACCCGCGTCCGCCAGGCACACGATGCCCGGCACATCTTCCAGCAATCGTCGATACGCGGCGTCAATGGCGCGCCTCAGGTCCAGCGCCTTGTGCAAGTGCTTCAGCTGCAGCAGTCCGAGCGCCGCATTGAACTCGCTCATCTTCCCATTGATGCCCGGCGCAACGACCGTCACCTCTCCGACGTGACCGAAATTCTTCAGTTGATCGATGCGGGTCTTGGTGGTCGCGTCCTTGCAGATGATTGCACCGCCCTCGAACGTATTGAAGACCTTCGTGGCGTGAAAGCTCAATACCGACATGTCTCCGTGATTGAGAATGCTGCCGCTCTCGTCTTGCACGCCGAATGCATGCGCCGCGTCGTAGATCACGCGCAGGTTGTAGTTGTCCGCAATCGCCTGGATCGCACGGGTGTCGCAGGGATGCCCGTAGCAATGAACCGGCATGATCGCCGTCGTCTGCGGGGTAATGAGCGCTTCGATCCGCTTAGGGTCCAGATTCAGCGTATGCGGGTCAACGTCGGCAAAGACGGGCTTGATGCCGTTCCAAAGAAGAGAGTGCGATGTGGCAACGAACGAGTACGGCGTGGTGATCACCTCGCCAGTGATCCGCAGCGACTGAAGCGCCGTGACCAATGCGATGGTGCCGTTGGTGAAGAGCGCTATGTGTTCGACACCCAGGTACTCGCAAAGCGCCTTTTCCAGTTCCTGATGAAACGGACCGCCATTCGTCAGAATCTTGTTGTCCCAGATCTGCTGCAGGTAAGGCAGGAATTCGTCCAGCGGCGGCAGATACGGCTGAGTGACGTAGAGAGGCTTGTTCATGGGGTCTTTTGATTTCTGAGCGTCAAGAATGCAGCATCTCGTGCACTTTAGCGTGCACTTTTGCGACGGAAACAACGTAGTCGGAATGCTTGAAGTCCGTGCTCTCCACAGCCTCGCCTTCAAGGAATTCGGGATTGAACCCGAGATCGAGCATCGGCCCCAGCCAGCCGCCCCAATTGAAGCTGTTCTGCTGCCCCAGGATCAAGGCCTTGACCTCTGGCGCAGCGAAGATGAGGCTGTTCAGCGCGGAACCGTTCGGCGCCACGACGAATTCCGCTTCGCCGAAGGTCCGCACTTGATGCTCGAAGTCGAGTTCTTCCATGAAGACCGTCTCGAACCCCATCGACTGCAGGTCTTCGATGAGTTCGCTCTCGTTGCGCAGCAGCCGCCAGCTGCTGTTTTTTCGCGAAAGAAACAAGCGGCGCGAGCGCTGGCCAGGAAGCTTCCGACCTTTGGCGATCCTGTCCTTGATGTATTGCATGGACTCGGCGCTCCACGAGGCCTGATGTTCGGGCGGAACACCATGATCCCTGAACAATTCCACGGGAAAGAATGTGGTGGTCGGCGCAACATGGAGGCACCCCACTTCCAGCACTTGGCCACTTTCGATTCGATGCAACGGGTTTCCAACAAGTGCCGCCAGAAAGTCGAAATGCGATTGCGGCATGCCTGCGTCGACAATGATCGGCAACTGTTCGAACCGCGGGTTTCTTTCAAAGTAGCGCAGCTTCGGAAGAAATTCGGCAAACCAGTGGCCATAGGCATTGCTCGCAAGTCCCGAGAGCATGATTCCTTCGTCAAGTCTTTCACTGGCACCCTGCTGCGCGAGCAACAGGGCATCGGACCGTTGCGCAATCACGGTCTTGTCGTAGGCGAGACTGACTTGTTCACCGTAAAGCGGATGCGCCAACACGTCCGACAACACGTCCGCATCCCCGGCGTAGATGAGGCTCGAGTTACCCACGATGCTTGCATTACGCACTTCGGCAATGTATGGAGCGCTGCCCAGCACATGCTTCTCCTTGGGAGCGTCGCGGTACGTCTCCGTTGGCGTAACCAGCCGAATAGAAACCGGCTCGCCCAGGCTCACATAGTTCTCGCCATGTGCCAACGCCCAGTCCTGCACGGTACGGACGTGACGGAACGATGCTTTCGGCTTCCCCGCCTCTTCAGCCCGGACCAGCAAGCCGACGAGGTCGGCATCTCGCCGCCAGAAGAACAGGAACTTCAACACCAACGGATCCGGGAGCTTGTCCGCGGCATGGAGCTTGTCGAAAAGCGTCGAGAGCGCCTCCCCCTCCTCCGCCTCACGCATCGGCAGCGCAATATCCATGGCCGCCTCGAAGGGTTCGACGACCGATGCCGCATCCAGGGTGCAGCAGGTCATGTACCTGGCGAGGGCCTCTCGAGGCGCACCCAAGGCCTTCTCGACGTGCGCGAGCAGCAGATTTGCGTAGAAGTCACCTGCATTCAAGGCCACAGCCGGAATGAGATGCCGTTGCGCTTCAGAGGGCCTTCCGCTCTGGAAATAAGCGTAGCCCAGAAACAGCGATGCCACGAAGCTTGTATCCGGAGCCTTGATGGTCGAAAGGCAAAGCTCGATGGCACCGTCGAAATCACGCTGGCCTGCAAGCGCCATCCACTTGGCATGCTCGGCATAGATGTCGATCGGGGGCGATACAGCCACCGCCTCGTTGGCCGGCGCAATCGGAGCCGGCTCTGCAACGGCTCTTCCAGGCACAGCCTCTGCACCTCTAAGCTTGCGCGCAACGGTTTGAATTATTCTGGACAGCATCGGAAAGGATTTATTCCTGAGTTGGGAGAGGTCCGGTGCGGCGTCGATACTGGCGCTGCGCGAATGCAGAAAAGCGACTCAAGGTCTGCAGAGATTTGATTTCTGCAAATGAAGCAGGATTTCCCCGCTGAACCGATGGCTCCTCTTGAGCACCGGGAACGCACGCCGTGGAGCTTTCAATCAGACGGATTCATGCTCTCGCAGAGTGCATCCGCATTCACGAGAATCGGGCAAATTTTACGATTGTCACAAAGATTTCTGAGCTAATCGGTTGAGATTCAGGCCCAGTCGACTTGCCTTTGCGATGAACGACGGATCCTCTGCCAGCGCAATGGCGTACTCGAGGCCCGCCATGCGCAGTTCGTCCCGGGGGTGCGACAACAGCAGACTGGCCTTGTCGAACGAGGTCAGTGGCACTGAACTGTCTGCCACGGGCTCAAAGAAATAGGGAAAGGCGCGTCGAAGCTCTTCCGGCATACCAGTTTCGAGCACGGTCTTAATGACCGGAACCGTCTCCGCGGCCGAAGCCACGCTCCCCCCCTGCAAGGACAGGTTGCCAGAGTGGCGACGGTAACGGACCACGCGAGGACCCAATTCGGCAAGGCTCATACCCGCTGCCGCGGCTCTCAACCAGTAGTCGTAGTCCTGCAGTTGCACCAGCCCGGGCCGGAAGACCCCCAAGCTCTGCACGGCTTCTCGGCGCATGAACGCCGTAGGTGCGCACAGAAAATTGCCTTGCAGAACCAACGCCCGCAACATCGACGGGATTGGCGAACTGTTGAAGAACACCGGAAAACTCGCATCGTCCATTGGTTTCCCGCCTTCGTCGATCAGGAAAGGCTTGGAAAAGACAATGTCATGCGGCGTCGTCCGCATGATTTCCAATTGCACGTCAATCCGGTCCTCAACGCAAAGATCATCCCCCCCCAGCAGCGCGATGAACGAGCCGGTAGCCGCGGCCAGACCAGTGTTGATCGCGGCCGAAGGCCCCGCATTCTTCTGTCTCAGCAGAACGATCTGCTCGCCGAACTCAGCCTCGAGCAGCTCCGGCCCGTTGTCGGTAGACCCATCGTCCACGACGATGACCTGCAGGTTCCGATAGGTCTGCCGAACGGCGCTGCCCACTGTCTCAACAACAAACTTGGCTTGGTTGAAGATGGGGATGACGACACTGACCAGCGGCAAGGGCATTGACGTTGCTTGACCTATGCAAAGAACTTGCGGATCTGAGCCACCACCGCGTCAACCTGCTCAGGCTGCATTTGCGGCCAGATCGGCAGAGACAAGGTTTCGTTGGCTGCCGCGGTTGCCAGGGGAAGGCTGTCCGCGGGCAAGCCGAGCTCGGCATAGGCCCCTTGCACGTGCGGCGGAATGGGATAGTGGACCAATGTCTGGATGCCTTGCGCCGTCAGGTGCGCCGACAGTTCCGCACGGCGGCCGGTGCTGATCACGTAGAGGTGATAGACGTGCGTGCTGTCGCTAGGCACATGCGGAATGCGAATGTCGCCCACTCCGCGCAGTCCCTCGGAATAGCGCGCCGCCAGCGCACGGCGCTGCTCGTTCCAGGCATCGAGCCGGCCAAGCTTCGTGCGCAAGAGCGCAGCCTGCAATTCGTCGAGCCGGGAATTCACACCGGCAACTTCATGCACATACTTCTGGCTGGAGCCATAGTTTCGCAACATGCGCAGTTCGCCAGCAAGCGCATCGTCGTTGGTGACCACGGCACCGGCGTCGCCCATGGCACCCAGATTTTTGGTCGGGTAAAAGCTGAAGGCGGCTGCATCGCCAAGGACGCCAGTCCGCTTGCCGTTGTGCGTGGCACCGTGGGCTTGCGCCGCATCCTCGAACACGAAGATGCCGAGCGGGCGGGCGATCTCGTTGATCGCGTCCATCGCTGCGGGCAGCCCGTACAGGTGCACTGGAATGATCGCCTTGGTACGGCTGGTCAACTTCTCCTTGATGCGCGCGGGATCGAGAAGGTACGTTGCCGGATCGATCTCGACCGGAACGGGCGTTGCCCCAACCATCGAGACACCCAGCCAGGTTGCAATGAAGGTCTGCGAGGGCACAAGCACCTCGTCTCCGGCCTTGATGCCGCGCGCGCGCAACGTCAGCGCGAGCGCGTCGAGACCGTTGCCCACGCCAATGCAGTGCTTCGCGCCGCAATAGGCAGCGAATTCATTTTCGAAGGCAACGAGTTCACCACCCATGATCACATGGCCGCTCTTCATGACCTTCGAAAAGGCCTGCGTGAAGTCATCGGCCATTTCGGCGTGGCCGGCGTGAATATCAAAAAACGGAATCATGGGATTATCCTTTTCGCGCAACAGAAATGAAATCTTCGTAATTTCGGATGTAATCGGACTCTTCGTATTTCATGGATGCCAGCACCAGGCAGACAGCACCCGAAGAAAAATTATTCAATTCTCGCCAAACCAGGGATTTCATTAAAATCCCCTGGAAGGGACGATTGCAGGTCACGGTTTTTCTCTCGAAGCCATTGTCCAGAATGACATCAAAACTGCCGGCTACTGCAATGATCAATTGCTGGAGATTGTGATGTGCATGCCCTCCGCGGGCTTCCCCCGCCGGAACATCGTACAAATAGTACACACGCTGGACATCAAAGGGAATGTGCCGACCGCCCTCGATGAAGGTCAAATTTCCTCTTGGATCGCTCAAGCGCTCCAAGTCGATCAATTCAACCGCATCAGACAGGGATGTCCCGAATTTTCTAGTCTCTTTCATCGTCGTTCCCTTGCTCATTATTTTATGCGCGAGATTGCCGCGACCACGGCACCTTCGTCGACATAATAATCATCGTGTAAGCTGTAAATATCGTCTCGCGCGTTTGCACGTGGCCCTTGCAAAATCGTCACCGCCGCACCGGACACCCGCCCCAGAAGCTCCCAGAAGTAGAGTTGGTGACTTGGGTGGTCGGATGCCAGCACAAGCACGCGAGTGCCCGGTCGACACCAAACCATATTGCTCATCTGCGCTCCCGTCGAGCCCACTACCATCTCGGCATCCTGAAATATTCGAATTTGCTCCTCGAGATCCAACTCATCGGCGCATACGATTTCAAAACCAATTTTCAGCAGGCGATTTTCAATCTGCTTTTGATTCAATAAATTTCGGTAACTTCCGTTGCGACTGGCAAAAATCCTTCGCTTCCCAGCGATTGCGCCAACCGGGAAGCGCTGTTTGCAACGATCAATGGCCATGCGAATACGACCTACATCAAGACCGGTTTGCCGAGCTGCGCGGCCACCCTCGTATGCATCAATGACCGATGTGAGATCGGAGGGATAGTACATCTCCTCCACTCGATACAGTGTCCCCTTCTCCAAGGCGATGACGGGTCTGCGCGCAGTATTGGAAATGTCGAAAAGCTTTTCGATATTGGGATGAAGGTCGCCCGTCACGAGAAATGGCACTGTAGGCGGAACTCCGGCTTCTTCCGCCAGAATCATCCGTGGCAATGTTTCTGCAATGAAATGAAAATAATTATTTTCATACTCATGCATGACATTCAAGCCGGACTCGACCCATGCGCCCTGGCGCAGCATTGCTTCCAAGTTCAGTTGGCCAGAAGTTGCAGAGCGCGTTGCCTTTTTGTATTTGACGGCGACATCCGGCTGCGCAAGGAAATGCGCATTTTCGTCATGCAGCAAAAATCCGGAAGGAGCAACAAGGTAGCGTGTGCCGGCAAGCAGCATCGATTTTTCTATCCGCGCAACATATGCACTCGGCGGGTAATCCGGCGCACCATTCAACCCTTCGCAGAATCCACCGGCCACCCGGAAAATATCTCGGGCATTGCCACCTTCCTGCAGGGTTTCCAAGGAACCCATGGCACGCACGGGTAGCTCGATCGAGCAAGGCACGGCCGCCAACGTTGGCGGCAATTCGGCCAAATAACCAGAGAGTGCCGCCCAAGAATCAAAGTGCGCGGGCCGCTTGGGAAGCCGCCCTTCGGCAGCACCAAATCTCAAGAAATGCGCCAGAGGGCTCGCCCTCGTCGCGGCAACATCCGGATATTTCTCCAAATACCACTTTGGATCGAATCGAGGGCTCGGCGGATCACCGGCACGCTCACCTATTTCGAAATAATGAACGAACGGATTTTTCCGGCCTGAACGCAACTCAGGGTGCCGCGCCACGTACCACGCCGTATCGAACATGGGGTTGGGATCCCCTGTCATGAACCCGACCTTCAGATAATGGTCGAGCGGGTTCTCGAGAACTGCCTTTTTCCCAAGCCCCTTTGCATACCAGCCCGCGTCAAAAAGCAGCGCGAGGGAGGGCACCTTTCTTGGCACTCGCTTGCGGAATGCTCCCTTGGCAGCCCTGTAGAGGCGCCTGGCCTTCTCCTTGATTGGCAAACTACTCACGACCTCGCCGCCTTCAGACACTGGTGAGACTCCTGAGAAACAGCGAACCGCAGAGGCACTTGCGCCCGATGGGTGCAGCAGAGTCAAGGCGTTTCGTCATTTCTTGAAGATTCTCAAAAGTGGGCAAGCACTGATGCCCGCTCAAGCATCAGGAATTCGGACCGTTGTCGGATGGCGACCTATTCGCCCAGCTCGGCCAAGGCAAAGGTCGGTGCCGCAGCATCCTTTGCTGACAGCTTGGGTGCCACACCGATATCCGGCCAGGCAATCGACAACGTCTCGTCGTTCCATGCAATGCACCGTTCATGCTTCGGCGCATAGTAGTCCGTCGTCTTGTAGAGAAAGTCGGCGGAGTCGCTGAGCACCAGGAATCCGTGGGCCAGCCCCGGAGGAACCCACAATTGCGTGTGGTTCTCTTCGGACAGTTCACTTCCGACCCATTGGCCGAAGGTGGGCGATGACTTGCGGATGTCCACGGCAACATCGAAAACCGCACCGCGCACCACGCGCACAAGCTTGCCTTGCGGCTGCTGCAGCTGATAGTGCAACCCGCGCAACACCCCTTTGGTCGAGCGCGAATGATTGTCCTGGACAAACTCGACATGCGCGCCGACCGCCTCATCGAACGCCTTCTGGTTGAAGCTTTCGAAGAAAAAACCCCGGGCATCGCCAAAAACAGTGGGCTCGATCAGCAGCACATCTGCAATGGCCGTCCGCGTGACCTTCATGAACGCACTCCCTCGGCCAGCAGGTGGTTGAGGTATTTGCCGTAGCCGTTTTTCTGAAGCGGTGCGGCAAGCCTGGCAAGCTGCTCGCTATCGATGAAGCCGTGGCGCCACGCAATTTCTTCCGGACAGGCGATCTTGAGCCCCTGCCGATGCTCCAGCGTTGCAATGAACTGCCCCGCCTCGAGCAAGCTCTCGTGCGTGCCGGTGTCTAGCCAGGCGTAGCCGCGCTGCATGATCTGGACATTCAATTGACCAAGATCGAGGTAGGCTTGATTGACTGCGGTAATTTCGAGTTCACCACGGGCGCTCGGCTTCACCGCTTTCGCAATATCGATGACCTGGTTGTCGTAGAAATAAAGCCCCGTCACGGCGTAGTTGCTTTTGGGCTTCAACGGTTTTTCCTCGATGCTGCTGGCCTTGCCCTGCGCATCGAAAGCCACCACGCCATAGCGCTCCGGGTCATGGACGTGATAAGCAAACACGGTTGCCCCGGCCTTCTGCTCGTCGGCATCGCCGAGCAATTGTGCGAAGTCGTGCCCATAGAAAATGTTGTCGCCAAGCACGAGGGCGCTGGGGGCATTGCCGACGAACTTGTCACCGATGATGAAAGCCTGCGCCAGACCGTCGGGGCTCGGCTGAACGGCGTACTGGAGATTGATGCCCCACTGGCTACCGTCGCCCAGCAGTTGCTGAAAGCGGGGGGTGTCCTGTGGCGTGCTGATGATCAGGATGTCGCGCATGCCGCCGAGCATCAACGTGCTCAGCGGGTAGTAGATCATCGGCTTGTCGTACACCGGGAGCAGTTGCTTGCTCATGGCGAGCGTCGCGGGATGCAGCCGGGTGCCCGAGCCGCCTGCGAGGATGATGCCTTTGCGTTGCGTCATATTTGTTCTTTGCGAGTGAGTCAGAGCGTTTCGCGCAGCATGCGTGCCACACCGTTTTGCCAAGGAGGCATGGTCAGATCGAAAGTGGCTTGCAGCTTCGTGGTGTCGAGACGCGAGTTGTGCGGCCGCGTCGCAGGTGTTGGAAATGCGCTGGTCGGAACAGCCTCCACGGCTTCCGGCGGCGCCTTGAGCTCTACGCCGGCCTGCCGGGCCTGCTCAAGAACGAAGCGTGCATAGCCGTGCCAAGAGGTCTCCCCACTCGCCACCGCGTGGTAAATGCCGGTCTTCGCGACATCCTTCAAAGTAGCCCGAATGGCATGCGCCGTGATATCGGCAAGCAATTCGGCCCCCGTCGGCGCACCAAACTGGTCGTTGATTACGGTGAGTCGGTCACGCTCTTTGGCAAGCCGCAGCATGGTCTTTGCGAAATTTCCGCCCCGCGCCGCATACACCCAGCTCGTTCGAAAAATAAGGTGCCTGGCGCAGTTGCCGGCTACCAGTTGCTCGCCTTCGAGCTTGGTACGGCCGTAGGCGCTAAGGGGGCCGGTGGCATCGGACTCCTTCCAGGGAGCGCTCCCGCTTCCATCGAACACATAGTCGGTGGAGTAGTGCACGATCAGCGCACCTACGCGCTGCGCGGCATCCGCAAGCACACCGGGCGCCGTGGCATTGAGCTTTCGAGCGAAGTCAGGCTCGCTTTCGGCCTTGTCGACAGCAGTGTGAGCCGCGGCATTGACGATGACGTCAGGCCGCACTTTCATTACGGTGTCCGCCAACTGCTCAGGGCTGCTGAAATCGGCATGAAAGTCGGTGCTGGCAGAGCCGAGCGCGATCAGCTCACCCAGCGAAGCCAAGCTGCGCTGCAGTTCCCAACCAACCTGCCCGTCTTTGCCAAGCAACAGCAACTTCATGCGGAAGCCTTCGCGTCGTACTGCTTCTCCACCCACTCGCGATACGCGCCGCTTTGCACGTTGCTCACCCAGTCGCCGTTCGCCAAATACCACTCCACGGTCTTGCGGATGCCGGTGTCAAAAGTCTCGGCCGGCTTCCAGCGCAGCTCCCGCTCCAGCTTGCGCGCGTCGATCGCGTAGCGGCGATCATGGCCCGGGCGGTCGGTGACGTAGGTGATCTGCTCCTTGTATGGCTTGCCGTCGGCGCGGGGACGCAACTCGTCCAGCAGCGCGCAAACCGTGTTCACGATCTCGATGTTCGGCTTCTCGTTCCAGCCGCCCACGTTGTAGGTCTCGCCCAAGCGGCCGGCCTCAAGCACGCGGCGAATGGCGCTGCAGTGGTCCTTCACATAAAGCCAGTCACGCACCTGCATACCGTCGCCATATACGGGCAGGCTCTTGCCGGCCAGCGCGTTGACGATCATCAGGGGGATCAGCTTCTCGGGAAAATGGAACGGACCGTAGTTGTTCGAGCAATTGGTCGTCAGCACCGGCAGGCCGTAGGTGTGATGCCAAGCGCGCACCAGATGATCGCTGGCAGCCTTGCTGGCCGAGTACGGGCTGTTTGGCTCGTACTTGTTTTCCTCGGTGAAGGCCGGGTCGGTCTTTGACAGCGAGCCGTAGACCTCGTCTGTCGACACGTGCAGGAAACGGAAGGCGGCTTTCTGGTCGGCCGGCAGCGCGCTCCAGAAGCCCCGCACCGATTCGAGCAGGCGAAAGGTGCCGAGCACGTTGGTCTGCACGAAATCTTCAGGGCCATGAATCGAGCGGTCGACGTGCGACTCCGCTGCAAAGTTCACCACCGCACGCGGCTTGTGTTCGGCCAGCAGGCGGTCGATCAGTGCGCTGTCACCTATATCGCCTTGCACGAAGATATGCTTCGGATTGCCCTTCAGGGACGCAAGGGTCTCCAGGTTGCCGGCATAGGTGAGCTTGTCGAGATTGACGACCGGCTCGTCGTTCCGAACGATCCAGTCGAGTACAAAATTGGCGCCAATAAAACCGGCGCCGCCGGTTACCAGAATCATGGGGTCTCCCGCGAAAAGACTTGTCTATTGACCGCCTTATGACAGTCTTCCGGGCATTATCCCATCGGCGATGTGTTTCAAGACGCGTCACTCAGCGTGGCTTGATGACGCGGTTGTGAAAGGCTTGGCGCCCGCACAGGCCCCGCCTACAATTCCTCAACTGCAGGAGAGCGAGCCACCCCGGTGGCCCTACCGAAGGCGCAAACTCCCATAAACGCTCAGGTCGGCCCGACGAAATCTTGGAATTTCGGCAAGGGGTCAGTACTGCATCAACTGAAACGCCGTCTGGAGAGCCGCCACGTCATGTGGCGCACCGAAGGAGCAAATTCGTTGCAATGGCGCAACGGATGAATCTCTCAGGTACCGAGGACAGGGGGAGCGGCAACTTGGACAGCGGTCGTCCGGTTGCTTGCTATTAATTCAATAGTACACATCCACGCCCGCCATTCAAGCGCAGCACCTCAAAGGTACTTGAAATGCGCGTGATCGTTCTTGGCGCCGGCCTGCTCGGCGTGACCTCGGCTTACTACCTCCAGCAACTCGGCCACGAAGTGACCGTGATCGACCGGCAGGCCACGCCGGCCGCCGAAACCAGCTTCGCCAACGGCGGGCAAATTTCCGTCAGCCATGCCGAACCCTGGGCCAACCCCAGCGCGCCACTCAAGGTGCTTCAGTGGCTTGGCAAGGAAGACGCTCCGCTGCTGTTCCGCATCCGCGCCGACATGCGCCAGTGGCTCTGGGGCCTGCAGTTCCTGCGCGAATGCACGCCGGCGCGCACACGCCACAACATCGAGCAGATCGTGCGTCTTGGCACATATAGCCGCGAGATGTTGCAGCAATTGCGCCGCGACACCAGTCTGGACTACGACCAGCGCACCCAGGGCATCCTCCACTTCTACACGACGCAGAAGGAGTTCGACGGCGCCCTCGCGCCCGCCGAGCAGATGCGCGCCCTCGGCTGCGAGCGCCAAGTGATCTCGGCCGACGAGGCTGTGAAGATCGAACCCGCCCTCGCCCACATCCGCCCCAAGCTGGCGGGCGCGACCTACACAGCCGAGGACGAGTCCGGCGACGCCAACCGCTTCGCGCGCGAGCTGTCGCGCCTCGCGGCTGAAGCCGGCGTGAAATTCCTAATGAGCCACACCGTCACCGCCCTGCGCGAGGCCGGCGGCGGCATCGACCACGTCGAAGTCACCGACGCCGAAGGCCGCTTCCAGCGCATCCGCGGCGATGCCTTCGTGATGGCGATGGGCTCGCTGAGCCCGCTGCTGGCGGCGCCGCTGGGCATCCGCCTGCCGATCTACCCGGCCAAGGGCTACTCGGTCACGCTGCCCGTCAAGGACGCCTCCAAGGCGCATCAGGTCTCGCTGACCGACGACGAATTCAAACTGGTGTTCTCGCGCTACACCTCGGAGTCGGGTGACCGCCTGCGCATCGCGGGCACCGCCGAGCTCAACGGCTACGACCGCGACCTGAACCGCGTGCGCTGCGAAGCCATCGTGCGCCGTGTCGAAGAGCTGTTCCCCGGCGCCGGCGACACTACGCGGGCCCAGTTCTGGACCGGCCTGCGCCCCGCCACCCCAAGCAACGTGCCGCTGATCGGCAAGACGAAGCTCGCGAACCTGTTCCTGAACACCGGCCACGGCACGCTCGGCTGGACGCACGCCTGCGGCTCGGGCAAGTCGATCGCGCGCATCGTGAGCGGGCTGGCGCCGGAGGTGGATTTCGCGTTCACGGGAATGCCGGCGCCGCAGCCGCGCGTGCTGCAGCCGGCCTGATCGGCGGCCGGGCCGCGTTCAGTCGTCGGCAGTGAACACCGTCAGCACCCCCGTATAGCCATATAGGTGGTGCCGCGCGATCTCCCCTGCGGCAAAAAATCCGACCAGCGGCACGTCGCCCAGCGCGTGCCGCACGATCTGCAGTTCCGCGCCCGGCGCGCCGAAATGAGGCCCTCCGCGTCCGGAGCAGCTCACGTACACCGCCCCCGCAATGCGCCGCGCCGGATGCGGCGCCGCCTCGGCCTCGCCCGCCGCCACGGCGCGCGCGGTGGCCAGCGTCTGCTCCTCGGGCTCCAGCTCTTCGCGGATTTCGGCGCAGATGCGCATCAGGTCGGCCCGCGCGGCCTGCGCGTTGCGGCGGCAGAAGGTCAGCCGCATGCCGGCTTCGGCCGTGTCGGCAATGGCGATGCCGCGCCGCGTCGGGTCGAGCCCGATGATGTGGCGCACCAGCACGTCGGCGCCCAGGTCGCCGGTACGGCGGATGCCGTCGCTGCCCGCATCGGCCAGCCCGACCAGCGTGTTGCGCACGGCGTCGATGGCCTCTTGCGGCCGCTCCAGCGACACCTGCAGGTCGGCCAGCAGCACGTCGAGCGCGGGCTCGCCGTCGAGCTTGAGCAGCAGGTTGCCTTCGGCCTCGGTGATCTCGCGTTCACGCACCGCGCCCGAGCGCAGCGGCTGGCAGCCCTGCGTGACGCGCGACACCAGCCGCACGCCGTCGCCGAACACCACGCCCGACAGGCCGCCTGAAAACACCCCGCCCGCCGCCCCGTGGCCGCGAATGTTGCCGTTGCCGCCGATCGCGAATTGCAGCGCGCCACCCCGGCCCGACGAGAGTCCGCCGAACAGGTAGCCGGTGTCGGTGCGGCCCGCCATCTCGGCGATCAGCTCGGTCAGGTCAGGCGTGGCCGGGTCGGCGTGCACCAGCGCGGTATGGGCCTCGAAGCCGCTCATTTCGGAGTTGCCCAGCGGCGCCACGCCCGAAAACACACGGTACTGGTCGCTGGGCAGCGCGCAGAGCATCAGCGTCATGCCGGGCTCGTCGAAGTACTCGGCGTTGTTGGCCGCCACGCCGACGCCGACGGTGCCCGACCAGTCGGTGACCTCGGGCAACTCGGCGCTCAGGTGATCGAGGATGTCCTGCGCCTCGGCGGCGTAGTGGTCGGTGATGTAGAGCAGCCCGAGCGTCGGCGACGACGCGTAGTCGGGCAATGCCATCTGTGCGCGCAATTGGGCCAGCACGAGGCCGGCCGCCATGCGCCATTGCGGATGGGTGGCATGGCCGGAAGGAAACAGTTTCATGATGCGTGCCAACCCGTTCTTTTCCAAAAATATATGGGTATGACGTCAGCGCCGGCTGGAGGTTCGCTTGCGCGCGGCGGTCGACGTCTTCTTCCTGGCGGCCGGAGCCGCCGCTTTCTTTGCCGCGGCGACAGGCTTGCGGGCCGCCGTTGCCGCCGGCTTGCCGCCCATCGCCTTGCCGACCGCGTCGGCCAGCGGCTGGGCCATGGCCGGCACTTTCAGTTGCGCGGCGTCCTGCAGCGCCGAGCTGGCGATCTGCTGGAACTGCTCGGTGAGCGAGCCCCACCACTGCATGGGGTCGACCACGCCGGCGCCGTCGGCGGCCTTCGACTTGGCGGCGGCCGGCCGCGCGCGCGATTTCTTCGGCGCCGGGGTTGCCTCTTCCTCGGGAAGCTCGTCTTCTTCCTCGACCTCTTCGGGTTCCGGCTCGGGCGCGGCGGCGGGCGCTGCCGCCACGGGCGCCGGGGCCATGGCCGCAGCCTGCTTGGTGAACGCGCTCGCGATGTCTTCCATGCGAACGTTCATGCCGCGCAGCGTCGACAGCGTCATCTTCTGCACTTCGAGCGCCTGGATGGTGGCCTTGAGCGCGTGGCCGTTCTGCTCGAGCCAGTACTGGACCGTCTTGAGCTCCTGGATGCGCTTGTCGACCTCTTCCACGCTCAGCGTGGGCGCGACCCAGCTCGCGAGGCTCGGAATGCCGGGCACGGCGCCAGCGCCCGAACCGCCGGCGAGGTTCTTCAGGAAGTCGAATCCGGGGACGAACTGGCTGAAGTCGAAGGGCTTGCTGGCGTTGCTCATGCGGAGGGTCTCCTGGGAGGGTTTTCTTGTGTTCCCAGCTTACTCCAAGCCCTTGCCGTCCGGCCCGGCCGGCGCGCGGATTTACCTGCCGTCAGAGTTCGTCGCGGACCTTGCTGAAAACCTTCCAGAACGTCGCATCCTGCGAGGTCGCGAAGTTGATGCGCATCATGGTGCTCGGCGGGCGGCGCGCATGAAAGAGCGAGCCCGGCGCCAGCAGGTAGCCCTGGTCGAGCATGCGCTGCGTGAGCGCGTCGGTGTCCACGCCCGTGTCGACCCAGCCGAACAGCCCCGCCGGCTCCGACGCGAAGGTGCAGCCGTGCGACATCGCCAGCTTCACCGCCCGGCCCCGCGCGCCGTCCAGGCGGATGCGCACCCGCTCCGAATGCCGGCGAAGCTGCCCCTGGTCGATGCACCACGACAGCGCCCGCTCGAACAGCGTGGGCGAGGTCAGCGTGGCCAGCAGCTTGGTCTCCAGCAGCCGCTCTTTCAGCGCGGGCGGCGCGGCGAAGAAGCCGATGCGCCAGTTGGGCGCCAGGATCTTGGCGAAGCCGCTCACGTAGATGGTGCGCTGCAGCCCGTCGAGCGCGCTGAGACGGGTGGCGTGTTCGGGCGCGAGGTGGCTGTAGGTGTCGTCCTCGACGATGTGGAAGTCGTATTCGTTCGCCAGCTTGAGCACGCGGTGCGCGCTGCCCGGCGTGAGGCTGTAGCCGGTGGGGTTGTGCAGCACGCTCACGCTCACGAACAGCTTGGGGCTGTGCAGCTTGCAGTACTGCGCCATCACTTCCAGGTCGGGCCCGTCGGCGCGGCGCGGCACCGGCAGGATGCGCATGCCCAGCGCCTCGAGCCGCGCGAATTCGAGCGCCCATCCGGGCTCCTCGACCATCACCGGGTCGCCCGCGCGCAGCAGCGTGCGGCTCACGATGTCCAGCGCGTGCGTGGCGCCGATGGTGGTCACGATCTGGTCGGGCGAAGCCGGCACGTTGATGCCCACCAGCTTCTGCGACAGGCTGCGCCGCAGGCTCATGTCGCCGGCCGGCTCGCCGTACTGGAGCGACAGCTCCTGCAGCGCGGCTGTATTGGTCATGCGCCGCACGGCCGTGGGCATGAAGGTCGAAGACATCCAGTCGGGCGGGAAAACGCCCATGCCCGGCTGCGGCTTGTCGCTCGGGCGGTGGAACATGCTGCGGATCAGCGAACTGGCATCGGCGGGCACGCGCGAGGCCATCATCTGCACGGCAATGGCGGCGGGCATGCCGATCACGCCGGCGGCGTCCGCGCCGTTGGCCGGGCGGCCGTCCTGTACCGGCGCGGCGTCGCGCACGTAGAAACCGCGCTGCCGGCGGGCCTCGACCAGCCCCTGCGCCAGCAACTGGTCGTAGGCGGCGACGACCGTGTACGGGCTCACCCCCTGCTGCCGCGCGCATTCGCGCACCGAGGGCAGCCGCGCACCGGGCGGCAAGAGCCGGGTTCGGATGCGTTCGGCCAGCCGGTCGGCCAGCTGTCCCGTGAGCGACTGCGTGGAGGTTCTTGTCAGCATGCGTTCCCGTATCCCTGAAGAGCCTTGTGGGCTCTGTGCCGAAGGAATGACCAATACAGTTTCGGTGTTTGTTCGATCATCTGTACTGGAACTGTAATGGTCACAAGTTTAGAGTGTGTGTCATGAACTGGCAAGAATTCACCGCGCTGCTGGTGCTGGCCACGGCGATGAGTTTTTCGCCCGGGCCCAACACCACGCTCTCGACCGCCCTGGCGGCCAACGGCGGCCTGCCGCGCGCGATGCGCTTCGTGGTCGCGGTGCCGGTCGGCTGGACCTTGCTGCTGGTGCTGTGCGCCGCCGGCATCGGCGCGCTGGTGGTGGCGGTGCCGCCGCTGCGGGTGGCCATCAAGGCCTTGGGCATCGGCTACCTGCTGTGGCTGGCATACAAGCTCAGCGGCAGCGCCACGCTCGGCAAGGCCGACAGCGCCAGCCTCTCGGTCGGCTTCGGCCAGGGCGTGATGCTGCAGTTCGTCAACATCAAGGCCTGGCTGCTGGCGCTCACGCTGGTGGCCGGCTGGATCGCCGGGCAGCCCGACGCGCTGGGCCGCTTCGCCATCGTGGCGCCGGTGATGCTGGTCTTCGCCTTCGCCAGCAACTTCGCCTATGCGCTGGTCGGCGCCCTGCTGCGCGACTGGTTGTCCAAGGGCGCGCGGCTGCTGTGGTTCAACCGCGCGATGGGCCTGGTGCTCGTGCTCACCGCGTGGTGGATGGTGAGCGTATGAAGCCGGGCATCAAGGACGAAACGCTGGGCATGTGGCTGGGCGTCGTCGGCGTGGCCATGTTCGCCATCACGCTGCCGATGACGCGCCTTGCCATCGGCTCGCAGGAGTCGCCGCAGCTGTCGCCGTGGTTCGTCACCCTCGGGCGCGCGGCGCTGGCCGGCGTGCTGTCGGCCATCTTCCTGCTGGTCACGCGCTCGCCGCGACCGGCCGCGCACCAGTGGAAGCCGCTGGGCGTGGCGGTGCTGGGCAACGCGATCGGCTTTCCGCTGCTGCTGGCCTACGCGCTGCGCGTGGTCACGGCCAGCCATGCGGCGGTGGTGACGGCGCTGCTGCCGCTGGTCACGGCCGCCGTCGCGGCCTGGGTGCTGCACCAGCGCGCGCGGCTGGGCTTCTGGCTCTGCGCGGTCGCGGGCAGCCTGCTGGTGGTCGCTTTCTCGGTGCTGCGCGCGAGCCAGACGGGGCACGGCTTCGGCTTCGAATGGGCCGACCTGCTGCTGGTCGGCGCGGTCATCGCGGCATCGTTCGGCTACATCTACGGCGCGCAGGTCACGCCGTCGCTGGGCGCCGAACGCGTGATCTGCTGGGTCTGCGTGATGGCGCTGCCCGTCACGCTGCCGGCTACGCTGGCGCTGTGGCCTCGGCAGCCCGTCGCCACTTCGGCCTGGCTCGGCTTCGTCTATGTCGGAATGTTCTCGATGTGGATCGGTTTCTTCGCCTGGTATCGCGGCCTGGCGCTGGGCGGCGCGCTGCGTGTGAGCCAGACGCAACTGCTGCAACCATTCCTGTCGATCCTCGCGTCGATCCCGCTGCTGGGCGAACCGCTGGACGTGGTGACGCTGGGCTTCGCGATCGCGGTGGTGGCCACCGTGGTCGTCGGCAAGCGGCTGTCCCAGCCGGCAAGCCCCGCGCCCCCAACAAAGGCCGCAGCGCCGAAAATGGCGGCTGCAGCCGCCGGCAAGGCCGGCCCGCGCGGACGCTGATCCGCCTTACCGTCTCATTCGAATCTCACCTCACCGCCTGAAAGAAGAAAGCCATGAACTGGAAACTCGCCGCACGCGCCGCAAAGATGAACCCCTCGGTGCTGCGTGAAATCCTGAAGGTCACCGAACGCCCCGGCATCATCAGCCTGGCCGGCGGCCTGCCCTCGCCCAAGACCTTCCCGATCCAGGCGTTCGCCGACGCCTGCGCCGAAGTACTGCACAACGACGGCCAGGCCGCGCTGCAGTACGCCGCCAGCGAAGGCTACGCGCCGCTGCGCCAGGCCGTGGCCGACATGCTGCCGTGGGACGTCGACGCCTCGCAGGTGCTCATCACCACCGGCTCGCAGCAGGGCCTCGACCTTGTGGCCAAGGTGCTGATCGATCCGGGCAGCAAGGTGCTGGTCGAAACGCCCACCTACCTCGGCGCGCTGCAGGCCTTCGGCCCGATGGAGCCGAACCCCGTGGGCGTGGCGAGCGACGACGAAGGCGTGGTCGTCGACGACCTCGTGGCCAAGGCCAAGGACGCGCGCTTCGTCTACCTGCTGCCCAACTTCCAGAACCCCACGGGCCGCACCATGACCGAGGAGCGCCGCGCCGCCGTGTCGGCCGCCGCCGCTGCCGCCAACCTGCCGATCGTCGAGGACAACCCCTACGGCGAACTCTGGTTCGACGAAGCCCCGCCGCTGCCGCTAGCCGCGCGCAACCCCGAGGGCGTGATCTACCTGGGCTCGTTCTCGAAGGTGCTGGCGCCCGGCCTGCGCCTGGGCTTCCTGGTGGCGCCCAAGTCGATCTACCCGAAACTGCTGCAGGCCAAGCAGGCCGTCGACCTGCACACGCCGATCTTCACGCAGCGCATGGTCTCGGCCGTGATGAAGGACAAGTTCCTCGACCGCCACGTGCCCACCATCCGCGCGCTGTACAAGCGCCAGCGCGACGCGATGATCGCCGCGCTCAAGCGCGAGATGGCGGGCCTGGACGTGAAGTTCAATGCGCCCAAGGGCGGCATGTTCCTGTGGGCGCGCCTGCCCGAGGGCGTCGACACCGTCACGCTGCTGCCCAAGGCCGTGGAGCGCAACGTGGCCTTCGTGCCCGGCGCGCCGTTCTACGCGGGCCAGGGCGATCCGCGCACGCTGCGGCTGTCGTTCGTGACCGCCAGCGTGGAAGAGATCGACACCGCCATCGCCGCGCTGGCCCAGACGCTGCGCGAAGAGCTGGCGCTGCTCGGCGACACGAAGCTGGCCGCCGCGCAGATCTGAGGCCCGAGGCAGCCCGCCAGCACAGGATGCGCCCATGATCGGCCTCGCGACCCTCTCGCTGTTCCTGCTGGCGGTGCTGGCGCTGTTCCTGTCGCCGGGCCCGAACATGGCGTTCGTGCTGTCGCACGGCGTGGCGCACGGACCGCGCGGTGGGTTCGCGGCGGCGCTCGGCATCTCGGCGGCGGACCTGGTCCACACGCTGTTCGCGGCCACCGGCGTCACCGCGCTGGTTGCTGCATGGCCGCCTTCGTTCGACTTGCTGCGCTATGCCGGCGCGCTGTACCTGGCGTGGCTGGCGATGCAGGCCCTGCGTGACGGCGGCGGCCTTCGCATCGGCGCGAAGGCGCAGCCGGCAGGCTTCGGCCGCATCGTGCGCATGGCGCTGCTGAACAACCTGGTGAATCCGAAGGCGCTGCTGTTCTTCATGGTGTTCCTGCCGCAGTTCGTCGACCCCGCGCGCGGCAGCGTGCCGCTGCAGCTGGTGCAACTGGGCGTGGTGCTGTCGATGGCCGCGCTGGCCTTCAACACCCTGCTGGGCGCATGCAGCGGGCAGGTCGGGCGCTGGCTGCACAACCGGCCCGGCGCGGCGCGTTTCCAGAGCGGCCTGCTGGCCGCAGTGATGCTGGGGCTGGCCGTGCGCCTGCTCTTCCTCGATCGTCCTTCCCCTCGCTGAAAAGGCGCCCATGAACGTTCTGAAGATCGCGGCCTTCTCGGATGGAGAGACCGGCGGCAACCCCGCCGGCGTCGTCATCGCGGACACGCTGCCCGCCGCGGACCGGATGCAGGCCACCGCCGCGGAAGTCGGTTTCTCCGAAACCGCGTTCGCCGCCCGTGCCGACGACGGCAGCTGGCGCGTGCGCTATTTCGCGCCGCAGTCCGAAGTGCCGTTCTGCGGCCACGCGACCATCGCGCTGGGCGCCGCACTGGCGATGCAGCAAGGCGACGGCGTGTTCCCGCTCACCCTCAACCAGGCGCGGATCACCGTGGAAGGCCGGCGCGACGGCGCCCTGTTTTCCGCCGCGCTGCAGTCTCCGCCCACGCGCAGCGCGCCCGCATCGCAGGCGCTGCTGTCCGAGGCGTTGGCGCTCTTCGGCTACACGGCGCAAGACCTCGATGCGCGCATCCCGCCGGCCATCGCCCATGCGGGCGCCGACCACCTGGTGCTGGCGCTGAAGAGCCGCGCCGCGCTGTCGGCCATGCACTACGAGCTGGAGGCCGGCCGCGCGCTGATGGCCGGTGCCGGCCTCACGACCATCGTGCTGGTCTTCGCCGAAACTCCCCGGTTGCTGCACACGCGCAACCCCTTTGCTTCCGGCGGCGTCTACGAAGACCCCGCCACCGGCGCCGCCACGGCCGCGCTGGCCGGCTACCTGCGCGACATCGCCTGGCCGCACGGCGGCGCCATCGACGTGGTGCAGGGCGAGGACATGGGCATGCTGTCGCGCCTGCGGGCCGCGATTCCGCCCGCGCCGGGCAGCTCGATCCGCGTGTCGGGCACCGCGCGCCTCATGCAGGCCTGAAGCCTTCAATCGATCAACCGAACCTTCAAGAGAAGAAAGAAAACCCGACCATGCTCAACATCTGGGGCCGCATCAGTTCGATCAATGTCCGCAAGGTGGTGTGGTGCGCGCAGGAACTCGGGCTCGACTTCCAGCGCACCGAGGCCGGCGGCAAGTTCGGCGTGGTGCAGACGCCCGAGTACCTGGCGCTCAACCCGAACGCCATGGTGCCCGCCATCGACGACGGCGAAGGCGCCGAGCGCGTGACGCTGTGGGAGTCGAACGTGATCGTGCGCTACCTCTGCGCCAGGCATTCGCACGGCAAGTTCTACCCGAGCGAACTGCCAGCGCGCTTCGACGCCGAACGCTGGATGGACTGGCAGCAGACCACGCTGAACCGCGCGACCCGAGACGCCTTCATCCAGTGGGTACGCACGCCGCCCTCGGAACGCCAGCCGGCGCTCATCGAGGCATCGGTGCGCGAAAGCGAGGCGCTGTTCGCGATGCTCGACGCGCATCTGGCCAGGCGCGCCTACATCGGCGGCGACAGCTTCACGATGGCCGACATTCCCGTCGGCTGCGAAGCGCACCGCTGGTTCGGTCTTCCGGGGGCCGAGTACCGCCGCCCGAACTGGCCGAACCTGGAACGCTGGTATTCGGAATTGCTCTCCCGCCCGGGCACGCGCGGCGTGCTCGATCTCACCCTCGAATGAACCTGATGAAATCCCGCCCCTTCAAGCAAGTCGACGTCTTCACGGCCACCGCCTACCGCGGCAACCCGCTCGCGGTGGTGATCGACGGCAACGGACTCGACGACGCCACGATGCAGCGCTTCGCGCAGTGGACCAACCTGTCCGAAACCACCTTCCTGCTGCCGCCCACCGAGCCGACGGCCGACTACCGCGTGCGCATCTTCACGCCCGGCGGCGAGCTGCCCTTTGCCGGCCATCCGACCATCGGCAGCTGCCATGCCTGGCTGCAGGCCGGCGGCAAGCCCAAGGCGCCCGGCATGGTGGTGCAGCAATGCGGCGCGGGCCTGGTGCCGCTGCGCCGCGAGGGCGAGCGGCTGGCCTTTGCCGCGCCGCCGCTCAAGCGCAGCGCGCCCAGCCCCGCGCTGCTGGCCAAGGTGGCCGGCGCGCTGGGCCTGAAGGCGCAGCAGATCATCGCGGCGCAGGTGCTCGACAACGGCCCCGTCTGGTTCGGCCTGCTGGTCAATGACGCCGATGCCGTGCTGGCGCTCACGCCCGACCACCGCGCGCTCAAGGAACTGGGCGTGAAGGCCGGCGTGGCGGGCGTTCCCGCGGCGGTCGACGTCTCGCCGCTGATCGGCCGCTCGAACCGCGAGGCCCGCGCCTTCGGCAACCGCCCGGCCGCCGAGTACAACGACGGCGCCAAGATCGACCTCGAGGTGCGCGCCTTCGCCGAGCCCATCGGCGTGCAGGAAGACCCGGTCACCGGCAGCCTCAACGCGAGCCTGGCCGAGTGGCTGATCGCCGACGGCCACATGCCCGAGCGCTACCTTGCGGCGCAAGGCCAGTGCCTGGGCCGCGCCGGGCGCGTGTACATCGAGCGCGACGCCGAAGGCCGGATCTGGGTCGGCGGCGACGCCGTGACCTGCATCGACGGCCAGGTCACGCTGTAAGCCGGCGCACCCGCGATGCAAGCCCGGCTCGACCATCTCGTGATCGCCGCCGCCTCGCTCGACGAGGGCGCGGCGTGGTGCGAAAGCACGCTCGGCGTGGTGCCGGGGCCCGGCGGCACCCATCCGCTGATGGGCACGCACAACCGGCTGCTGAAGATCGCGAGCGACGCCTTCCCGGCCGCCTACCTGGAGATCATCGCGATCGAGCCTGGCAAACAGCCCTCGCGGCCCGGCACGCGACGCTGGTTCGACCTGGACGACGCCGAGCTGCAGGCCGGCCTCGCGCGGCAGGGGCCGCGGCTGATTCATTTCGTCGCCCGAGTGCCCGACGCACATGCGGCCATCCACGCCCTGTCGCACGAAGAGCATGCGCATATCGATCGCGGCCAGCTGCTCGAAGCCTCGCGCGACACGCCGGCCGGCCGGCTCGAGTGGCAGATCACCGTGCGCGACGACGGCCAGCGGCTGTTCTACGGCGCGCTGCCCACGCTGATCCAGTGGGGGCCGGTGCATCCGACCGACGCCATGCCCGAATCCGGCCTTGCACTGCGCAGCTTGCGCGCCGCGCACCCACGCGCGCCCGCCCTTGCCGCGGCCCTGTCGGCCATCGGCATGCAGGACATGCACGTGGATGCCGGGCCGCCCAACCTCGTCGCGCAGCTCGACACGCCGCGCGGCCCCGTCACGCTCGAATCCAAAGGACTCTGACCGCCATGCTGACCCTCGCCGAAATCGCCTGGTTCGCCCTTGCCTCGCTGCTGCTGGCGCTCACGCCGGGGCCGAACATGATCTATTGCGTCTCGCGCACGCTGATCCAGGGCCGCCGCGCCGGACTGGTCTCGCTGGGCGGCGTGCTGATGGCCTTCCTGGTGCATCTGTTCGCCGCGGCGCTCGGCCTCACGGCGCTGCTGCTGGCCGTGCCGATCGCTTTCGACGCCATCCGCATCGCCGGCGCCGCGTATCTGCTGTGGCTCGCCTGGCAGGCCGTCAAGCCCGGCGGCACCGCGCCCTTCGAGGCGCGCGCGCTGCCGGCCGATCCGCCCGCCAAGCTGTTCCGCATGGGCTTCCTCACGAACCTGCTGAACCCGAAGGTGGCGATGTTCTACCTCTCGTTCTTTCCGCAGTTCATCCACCCCGAGCGCGGCTCGGTGCTGCTGCAAAGCATGCAGCTGGGCGCCGCGCAGATCGCCACCAGCGCGGCGGTCAACACGGTGATGATCGTCGGCGCCGCCAGCATCACGGCCGTGCTGTCGCAAAGCGCGGGCTGGCTGCGCGCGCAGCGCTACGTGATGGGCAGCGTGCTGGCCGCGCTGGCGGTGCGCGTGGCGCTGACCGAACGCAAGTAAGCAATCAAGCAAGGACCGCCGATGAGATTCACCCGTGAAGAGATCGAAGCCGCGCAGCGCACCGTGCGCTCGGCCATGCCGCCCACGCCGCAATACGCATGGCCGCTGCTCGCGCAGCGCCTGGGCGCCACCGTGTGGGCCAAGCACGAGAACCACACGCCGGCCGGCGCCTTCAAGATCCGCGGCGGCCTGACCTACTTCGAAACGCTGGCGCGCGAGCAGCCCGGGGTGCGGCATGCCATCAGCGCCACGCGCGGCAACCACGGCCAGTCGGTCGGCTTCGCAGCGCGGCGGCACGGCCTGGCCGCGACCATCGTGGTGCCGCACGGCAATTCGCTCGAGAAGAACGCGGCGATGCGCGCGCTCGGCGTCACGCTGGTGGAGCACGGCGACGATTTCCAGGCTGCCGCCGAACACGCGGCGATGCTGGCCGAGCGCGACGCGCTGCACCGCGTGCCTTCGTTCCACCGCGAGCTGGTGCGCGGCGTGTCGACGGCCTACGTGGAATTCTTCGACGCGCTGGCATCGGCGCCGCCTGACGTGCTGTTCGTGCCCATCGGGCTGGGTTCCGGCTTTGCCGCCGCGGCAGCGGCACGCGCGCATTGCGGCGCGAAGACCAAGCTCATCGGCGTCGTGTCCGCGCACGCCACGGCCTACCGCGACTCCTTCCGCGCGGGCAAGCCGGTCGAGTCGCCGGTGACCACGCGGCTGGCCGACGGCATGGCCTGCCGCACGCCGGTGCCCGAGTCGGTGGAAGTGATCCTGCGCGAGGCCGACGACGTGATCGGCGTGAGCGACGACGAGATCGCCGAGGCCATGCGCATTCTTTTCAGCGACACGCACAACGTCGCCGAAGGCGCCGGTGCAGCCGCATTGGCAGCCGCGCTCCAGCAGCAGGAACGCTGGCGCGGCAAGACGGTCGGCATCAGCGTGAGCGGCGGCAATGTCGACTCCGACATGTTCGCCGGGGTGCTGGCGCGCGCCGCCTCCTGAGCCGCGGGGCCAGCTACGGCAGCGGCCCCGTGTTGGCCGTGCTCAGCGGCAGCCGCGACACCTCGGCCAGCAGCAGCGCCAGTTGCCGCGCAGCCGCATCGATGACCGCCTGGCCACTCTCGGCCGTGGCCGCCGCGGCATTGCCGGCGGCGCCGTGCGCGTTGTAGTCCTCCATCGCCCAGCCGAGCTTGGCGCTCTTGCCGTTGCCGAGCAGCGCGTAGTCGGCTGAACGCTGCTGCGACGTCGACCTGAAGTCGCGCGCCTCACCCATGCGCACGAGCTGGGGCGTCAGCGCCAGCATCATCGATGTCTCGATCTCGCCCGCGTGCACGCCGAAGCGGTGCTCGTGCGCGCTGAAGCGCTCGCCCGCCTCGCCCAGCGGCAGGTTGAACCAGCTCACGCTGTAGACGATGAGCCCGTGCGCCGCGCGCAGCTCGCGCGCCACGATGTCCATCGCGCCCACATGGCCGCCGTGCGCATTGAACAGCACGAGCTTCTTCACGCCTGCGCGCGCCACGCCCGCGCCGATCTCGTTCCACACGCGGATCAATGTTTCCGCCGACAGCGTGAGCGTGCCCGCGAAGCGCGCGTGCTCCGGGCTCAGGCCGATCTGCTGCGTGGGCAAAAACAGTACCGGCAGTTCGGCCGGCAGCAGCGGCAGCGACGCGGCAACGATGCCGTCGGCCAGCACCGTGTCCACGCCCAGCGGCAGGTGCGGCCCGTGCTGCTCGGTCGCGCCCAGCGGCAACACGGCGACGGTGGAAGCCGCATCCAGCGCCGCGAAATCGCGCGTCGTGAGCTGGGACCAATGGCGGGGCAACGAGGGGGCCGTGGGTGCATTCATCACGCGATCTTAGGCCGGGCGGCGCGCTGTTCCGAAGGGTCGTTGTCTGACAAAACTTGTCGAATCCAGCGCTGAAAACGCCAATCTAATCACATTTATAACCATTTCTTGGCACTTAAGTTTGCTTTTGTTAACACTTCTATCTAGAGTCGTTTGCAGATTCAATTTTCTATAGAGCTTCCAGTCCCGACGCTGTCAGGGCCGGAAGTTCGGCTTTTGCAGCGGCCTCAGGCCGCGCAAAAGGCGCTATCAAAGGGAGCAGAGTGTTCATCCAGAAAAAAACTGGAGGCACGGTCTTGGGTGGGCGTCCGTCGGCGCTGGCCTGCGCCTTGTCTCGTCACCTCGAACATGCATCACGAGGTTTTCCACCGATCGTTTGCGCGCTGGCCCTGGGTGCTTCATCCGCGGCCTTCGCGAATCCACCCGTCGCGGCCGTCGAACCCGCGTCGAACCCATCGGCAGCCTATGACGCGCAGCAGCACGACGCATTGATCGTCGCGCGTCGGGCGAACCGCATCGGTGCCGCGCAGGCATTGCAGCAGTTGAAGGGCTGGCTCGCCGCGCCGCTCGGCGACGCCGAACGACGGCGCGTGGTGTCCGATGCCGTTGCTATCGCAGCAGCCGACAGCCAGTTCGCCGAAGCCGTCGCGATCGCCCGCCAGGTTCCGCTCGCCGCGCTGAACGACTACGCCCTGGGCCCTCTCGCGCTGGCCGCGCGCCGCACGCACGACCTGGCGCTGCAGGGCGAAGTCATCGCCCTCTGGCGCGCCCGGCAGCCGGACGCGCGCGAACCGCGCATCCACGAAGCCTTCTGGCGGCTCGACAGCGGCGACATCGCCGGCGCAAAAGCCGTCTACGACACGCTCGCTCGGCAACCGACCCGGCAGGTCGAAGACCGCGTCGCCTTGCTCGAACTGCGCGGCGCCGTGGCTCGCGCCGAGAAGCAGCCGCTGCAGGCGCTCGCCGCCTACACCGAGGCCGGCGCGCTGCGGCCCGACCGCCGCGACCTGCGCCGCGAAACCGACTTCCTGCTCGCGGACAGCGGCGCCGCGTCGACCGCCTTCGACGACGCCGAAACCGCGGAGCGCGCCCACCCCGGCAGCTTTTCGCCGCTGGCCTTGTCCACGCTGCAACAGCAGGCGCTGGCACAGCGGCTGCACTGGGCCATCCAGGAACGCGATCAGCGCCTGGGCGCGGCGCGCGTGACGGCACTCGACCGCGTGTTGTCCGACCAGGAAGCCGCACTCGCCCGGCTCGACGCATCGGCCGCCCAAGCCACGCCTGAGGACGCCGACGCATGGCGCCAGTTGCGCGTGCGGCTGCTGTCCGACCGCCTGCTCGCGCTGGTGGAGCGCGGCCGCCCCGCCGACGCCATCGCGCTCTACGAATCGCTGCGCGCGGCCGGTGTCGACCTGCCCTTCTGGGGCCTCGGCGCCGCGGCCCGCGCCTTCGCGCAGGAGCGCCGCTCGATCGACGCCGTGCCGCTGTACGAAGCGGCCGTGGCCAAGGGCGGCGCCGACCTGCCGATGCCCGACGACATCTACTTCGGCCTGGTCTACGCCTACCTGGACACCGGCCGCTTCGAGGACGCCGAGGCCCTGCTGAAGCGGCTCGAAGAAGCAACGCCCGCGCTGATGCGCCTCACGCCCGAAGCCGGCCGGCCCAACGGCCAGTACACCGACGTGAGCGGCATGCGCGGCCTGCTGCAGCTCTACACCGACCGCGCGACGCTCGCGCAGCAGAGCTTCTCGACGCTGACCGGCAATGCGCCGCTGAATGCCGGCTATGCCTATGGCGCGGGCCAGACCGAGCGGCTGCGCGAGCATCCCGAGGCTGCCGTCGCGCGCTTCGAGGCGCAGGCGGCCGACCAGCCCTACGACATCAGCGCGCGCGCCGGCCATGTCGAAGCACTGCTCGACGCCGGCGAGTTCCGCCAGGCCCGCGAACGCGCCGAGTCGCTCGCGGCCGACGTGCCCGAGGCCGCCGAGGTGCGCGACGTGGAGCGCAAGCGCCGCGCCGCCACCGGGCCGCGGCTCGACGTCGACGCAGAGGCCTCGTCGGGCGGCGCGGCCATCGCCAACCGCGAATGGCGCATCGACAGCCGGCTCAGCTCCGGCCTCATCGACGACCAATGGCGCGTGTTCTACGACCAGACGCTGGGCCGCGGCACCACCGACATCGGCAACGCCAACTGGGCGCGCGGCGGCCTGGGCCTGAGCTGGCAGCAGGGCCGCTGGATGGCCGAAGGCGTGCTGCAGCATGCGAACAGCGGTCCCTACCGCAACAGCGTGGCGGGCCGCGTGGACTACCGCGCGGGCGATGCCTGGCGCTTTTCGGCCACCTACGACGGCGACAGCAAGGAGCTGCCGTGGAAAGCCCGCGTCGCCGGCATCGGCGCGCACGAGACCGGCGCGAGCGTGGGCTACGTGGTGAACGAGTCGCGCCGCTTCGACCTGCAATGGCAGCGCCTGGACTTCAGCGACGGCAACCTGCACAACGGCCTGGAGCTCGGCTGGCGCGAACGCTGGGTGAGCACGCCGCGCTTCCAGCTCGAAACGCGCCTGGGCGCCGGCACTAGCCGCGGCCGCGACATCGACACGCCCTACTTCAACCCGTCGAGCGACAGCACCGCGCAACTCGCGGTGCGCGCGCAGTGGCTCAACTGGAAGCGCGACGACCGCCAGTTCTTCCAGGCCGTGGAGCTCACGGGCGGCAACTACCGCCAGGCCGGCTTCGGCAGCGGCCCGCTGTGGAGCCTGCGCTACGAGCACCGCTGGGACCTCGGCCCCAGGTTCACGCTGCGCTACGGCCTGAGCATTTCCAGCCATCCCTACGACGGCGTGCGCGAGCGACAGCGCGGCGTCTTCCTGAACCTCTCGATGCCCCTGCAGTGATGCGAACGACCGACGACAACCCCATGACCTTCCTGCGCGCGGCCATGCTGTGGCTGGTGCTCGCCGCGGCATCGGCACTGGCGCTGCCCGCCTTCGCGCAGCCGCTGCCGCCCGCGGACCCCGACGACGGGCTGAGCTTTCGCGTGCTCTCCTTCCACGACGTGCGCACCGGCGTGCGCGCCAGCTTCGAGCAGTCGCCGGACGAAACGGCCATCGACGACAGCACCCTGGCCGAGGTGTTCGCCTGGCTGCAGTTCAGCGGCTACCACCCGGTGAGCCTGCAGCAGATCGTCGACGCGCGCGCCGGCGGCAAGCCGCTGCCCGCACGGCCCGTGCTGCTGACCTTCGACGACGGCTACCGCAGCGCCTACACCAAGGTGTTTCCGCTGCTCAAGCGCTACAACTACCCCGCGCTGTTCGCGCTGGTGACGAGCTGGCTCGACGTGCCCGAAGGCCAGCTGGTGCACTGGGGCGACAAGCCCGCGCCGCGCGAGAACTTCCTGCTGTGGCCCGAGGTCGCCGAGATGGCTCGCTCCGGCCTGGCCGAATTCGCGAGCCACACCGACGCGATGCACACCGGCATCCTCGCCAATCCGCAGGGCAACATGCTGCCGGCCGCGGCCACGCACCGCTACGACCCCAAGACCGGCCGCTACGAAGACGACGACGCCTACGTGCGCCGCGTCGAGGCCGACCTGCGCCGCAGCCGCGAGATCATCGAGGCGCGCACCGGCGCCAGGGTGCGCGCCACCGTGTGGCCCTACGGCGCCTACAACACGGCCGCGCTGGAAGCCTCGGCGCGCGCCGGCATGCCCATCACATTCACGCTCGACGACGGCGCCAACAGCCCCGACGTGCCGCTCACCCGCATCCGCCGCGCGCTGGCCGCCTACGACAACAAAGCGCCCGAATACGCGCAGCTGCTGCGCAACCCGGTGGGTGGCGAAGTGCGGCAGGTGAACCGCGTGATGCACGTCGACCTCGACTACGTGTACGACCCCGACCCGGCCCAGCAGGAGCGCAACCTGTCGGCGCTGATCGACCGGGTGGCCGCCGTGCGCCCGCGCTCGGTGTTCCTGCAGGCCTACGCCGACCCCGACGGCGACGGCGTGGCCAACGCGCTGTACTTCCCCAACCGCCACCTGCCGATGCGCGCCGACCTGTTCGGCCGCGCCGCCTGGCAGCTGCGCACCCGCACCGGCGTGAAGGTGTACGCATGGATGCCGGTCACCGCGTTCCGGCTGCCGGCGTCGAACCCGCTGGCCACGCACACGGTGATGGCGCAGGGCGGCAAGATGCCGGCCGACCGCTACCACCGCCTCACGCCCTTCGACCCCGCGGTGCGCACGCTGGTCGGCGACATCTACGAAGACCTGGGCCGCTACACCTTCTTCGAGGGCGTGCTGTTCCACGACGACGCGACGCTCTCGGACGACGAAGACGCCAGCCCCTCCGCGCTCGCCACCTATGCGAAGTGGGGCCTGCCGCCCGATGTGGCCGCGATCCGCGCCGACCCGGCGCTGATGGCGCGCTGGACCGCCGCAAAGACGCGCTACCTGATCGACTTCACGCATGAGCTGGCCGCGCGCCTGGGCGCCTGGCGCCCCGCGCTGGAAACCGCGCGCAACCTCTATGCGCGGCCGGTGCTCGAGCCCCAGGCCGAGCAGTGGTTCGCGCAGAACTACGAAGCCTCGCTCGCCGCCTACGACTACGTCGCGCTGATGGCGATGCCGCGCATGGAACAGGAAGCCGATGCCGACGCCTGGCTCGGCCGCCTGGCGCGGCGCGCGGCCGACACGCCGCGCGGCCTCGACGGCACCGTGTTCGAACTGCAGGCGCGCGACTGGCGCACCGGCAAGCCCGTGGCCGACGCGGAGCTGGCGCGCCAATGGACGCTGCTGCAGCGCGCCGGCGTGCGCCACCTGGGCTACTACCCCGACGACTTCCTGAACAACCAGCCCTCGCTCGACGTGGTGCGCCGCGCCATCTCGGTGCGCACGATGCTGCCGCGCGCCCTGGGCGCGTCGGCGGCCGAGACCACGCCGCCGCAAGGAGAGCGGGCCCCATGACCACCAGCCATTTCCTTGCGCAGACGCTGCCGTCGCTGCTGTTCGGCTTCGTCTTCTACTACCCGTTCTTCATGGCCTATGTGTGGATGGCGGGCGGGCTCTCGCATGCGTGGGTGTTCGAGCGCAAGCGCGACGTCGACGTCAATCCGCTCGACCTGCTGCCCTCGCGCCCCTTGGTGACGGTGGTGGTGCCCTGCTTCAACGAGGTGCCGCACTTGCGCGAAGTGATCGAGCAGCTCATGCGCTCGCGCTACCCGAACTACGAAGTGATCGCCGTGAACGACGGCAGCACCGACGGCACCGGCGAGCTGCTCGACGACATGACGAAGGAGTACGGCCGCCTGCGCGTGATCCACAACGCCAGCAACCAGGGCAAGGCCGTCGGGCTCAACACCGCCTGCCAGCTCGCGCGCGGCGAGTACATCCTGGGCATCGACGGCGACGCGCTGGTCGACGAGGATGCCATCGCCTGGATGCTGCGGCCCATGCTGGCGTCCGAGCGCATCGGCGCCGTCACGGGCAACCCGCGCATCCGCACCCGCACCACGCTGCTCGGGCGCATGCAGGTGGGCGAGTTCTCTTCGATCATCGGCCTCATCAAGCGCTCGCAGCAGCTGGTGGGCACGCTGTTCACCGTGTCGGGCGTGATCGCGATGTTCCGCCGCCGCGCGGTGATCGACGTGGGCTTCTGGAGCCCCGACGTGCTCACCGAGGACATCGACATGAGCTGGAAGCTGCAGCTCGGCGGCTGGAAGCTGCGCTTCGAGCCGCGCGCGCTGTGCTGGATCCTGATGCCCGAGACCTTGCGCGGTCTGTGGAAGCAGCGCCAGCGCTGGGCCATCGGCGGCATCCAGACCATGCTGCGCAACACCACGCGCATCCTCCGGCTGCGCAACTGGCGCATGTGGCTGGTGTATGCCGAGTACATGACCAGCGTGGTGTGGGCCTATGCGATGGCGGCGGTGCTGGTCGTCAGCCTGGTGCGGCCGTTTTTGCCGATCGAGTCGGCCTGGCACTCCGCGCTGCTGCCGCACTGGCAGGGCACGCTGCTGGCCATGACCTGCATCCTGCAGATGCTGCTGAGCCTGTGGATCGACCGCCGCTACGACCGCGACCTGATGCGCTATTTCGCCGGAACGATCTGGTATCCGATCGCGTTCTGGACCATCACGATGGCGACCACCGTCATCGCCCTTCCCAAAGCCCTGATACGCCGCCGCGGCAAGCGCGCGGTGTGGACGAGCCCTGACCGAGGAGTTTCCGATGCCCCATGAGAAGACGACGGCGCACAGCCGCTTTCCCGAGATGCACGACGACACGCCGCCGCCGAGCCGACGCCGCTCCTGGGGCCAGCCCGAGGTGGAGGAGCCGATCATCGACGCCGCGCGCATCTCGCTGAGCGCCTTCGGCAACGGCCGCTCGCCGCAGCGCACGATGGCCATGTACCTGTGGCTGCGCGTGCTGCGCCCGGCCGTGACCATCGCCATCTGGTTCTGCGCCATCTGGTACGCCTGGCCCTACGTGCTGGGCGCGCGCTCGCAGCCCGAGGTGCTGCATCTGCTGGGCCTGTACGCGCTGGTGATCGGCGTGATCCTGGTGTCGATGCTGGTGATGGCGCCGTGGCGCCGCCATCAGCAAAAGCGCGAAGCGCCGCCCGACCAGGAGCAGTCGTCGCTGTTCGCGCTGGCCTCGTACATCGAGGTGCCGCCCGCGCGCCTGTCGACCTGGCAGCGCACTCGGCAACTGCTGGTGCACCACGACCATGACGGCCACCTGCGCGACGCCACCGACACCGCGCCGGGCGCGCTGGAGCCCGAGCCGCTGCAACGCGCCGCGGCCCGGCGCTGACGCAGGCCGATGACGGGGGCGCCGGGCGGCCATACGGCCGCGTCGGTGCAGGGGTTTAGCGGCGGTGCTTCAATCGCCGCCACCCCTCATCCACCAAGGACCCCTTTCATGGATCTCCAGCTCCAGGACCAGCACGTACTCATCACCGGCGGCAGCAAGGGCATCGGCCTGGCCTGCGCGCTGGGCTTCCTGCGTGAAGGCGCGCGCGTGAGCCTCGTCTCGCGCGACCTCCAGAACCTGCAGCAGGGCCGGAAGACGCTGGCCGAGGCATTCCCGCAGGCCGAAGGCCGCGTGTCGCTGCACGCCGCCGACCTCAAGGACCCCGCCAGCGCCGAGGCCGCGCTCGACGCCGCCGAGAAAGCCTTCGGCCCCGTCGACGTGCTCGTCAACTCGGCCGGCGCCGCCCGCCGCACCCCACCCGACGACCTGACCGCCGCCTCGTGGCACGACGCGATGGACGCCAAGTACTTCACCTACGTCCACATGATCCATCCCGTCGTCAAGCGCATGGGCCAGCGCGGGCGCGGCGCCATCGTCAACGTCATCGGCCAGGGCGGCAAAGTCGCCAACCCCGTGCACATGGCCGGCGGCGCCGCCAATGCCGCACTCATGCTGGTGAGCGCCGGCATGGCCGCCGCCTATGCAGGCAAAGGCGTGCGCGTGAACGCCGTGAACCCCGGCCTCACGCTGACCGAGCGGCTGCAGGAAGGCATGAAGGCCGACGCGAAGGTGCAGGGCATCGGCACCGACGAAGCGCTGGCACGCGCCAAGGCCAGGCTGCCGCTGGGCCGAATCGCGACGCCGGAGGAAATCGCCAACACCGTCGTGTTCCTCGCGTCGCCGAAGGCAAGCTACGTGACCGGCGCCATCGTCGCGATGGACGGCGCAGTCACCCCCATGATCTGAAAGAAAAGAAAGAGGCGCGAAACAAAGGGCCGAGCGAAGCAAAGAAAAGTAGGTCGCCCGCCGGGGCGAGACCCGGCCCCGGGAAGCAAAGCTCAGGCAAGAGCCAACAAAGCCTCGAACTTCAAGGCAAGAAAATCGACAAACGCCCGAACCCGAGCCGGCACGAACCGCCCACTGGGCAACAGCGCATGCAACGGATAGGGCTCGGTCTCCCAATCAGGCAAGAGCCGCACGAGCCGCCCTTCGCGAATGTCCTCCCGCACATCCAGCGCGGACTTCAGCGAAATCCCATGGCCCGCCACGGTCCATTCCCGCGCGAGCGAAGCATCGTCCACGCTGCGGTTGCCATTCACCCGCACCTCCGTCCACTGCCCGTTCTGGCCGAAGCGCCAGACGCGATGCCGTCGCCCCGAGCGGTTGAAGATCAGGCAGTTGTGATGCGCCAGATCCTGCGGCACCTTCGGCGCAGGATGGCGCAGCAGATAAGCAGGCGAAGCGGTCAACAGCGGATTGGTCAGCGCAAAGGCCCGTGCCACCAGCCGCGAGTCGGCCAGCGCGCCATAGCGCAGCGCCACGTCGACCTCGTCCCGCATCACGTCCAGCGGCCGGTCCCCCACCGACAGCGACAGCTGCACGCCGGGATGCAGCGCGAGGAATTCGTCGAACCACGGCAGCAGCGTGCTGCGCGTGAGGTCCGACGGCGAAGCCACCCGCAGCGTGCCCACCAGCTCGCCGCGATCCGCGGTGACCAGCGACTCGCCCTCGTCCAGCAGCTCGAAGGCACGCACCGCGTAGTCGAGCAGCGTCTGGCCCTGCGGCGTCAGGCGCATCGCGCGGGTCGACCGCTCGAACAGCCGGGCGCCGAGCTGGGCCTCCAGCCGCTTGAGCGTGGCGCTGGCCGCCGCCGGCGTGATGCCCAGCGCATGCGCCGCAGCTGTGAGCGTGCCGCCGCGCGCGGTGTGCACCAGCACCTGCAGGTCGGAGATATTTTCAATCTTCATTTGAAAGTGTTGCTGTTCGATGCCGTCTTATCAAACAGGCCTTGCAATCCTACAGTTCAGTCATCGTTACTGAAAGGCTCCCGCCATGAAAGCCGTCGGCTACTACCAGCCCCTTCCCATCGACAACCCCGAATCGCTGCAGGACATCGAACTGCCGGCGCCTGCGGCCGGCCCGCGCGACCTGCTGGTGCGCGTGAAGGCGGTGTCGGTCAACCCGGTGGACACCAAGGTCCGCAAGAACGCGGCGCCCGAAGCCGGCCAGGCCAAGGTGCTGGGCTGGGACGCCGTGGGCACGGTCGAGGCCGTCGGCAGCGGCGTGCGGAACTTCAAGATCGGCGATCGCGTGTACTACGCGGGTTCGATCATCCGCCCCGGCGCCAACGCCGAGCTGCATGCAGTGGACGAGCGCATCGCCGCGCTCGCCCCCAAGAGCCTCGACGACGCCCAGGCCGCCGCGCTGCCGCTGACCACCATCACCGCCTATGAGCTGCTGTTCGACCGCCTGCGCGTGCCCAAGGACGGCGGCGAAGGCCAGACGCTGCTGATCACCGGCGGCGCGGGCGGCGTCGGCTCCATCCTGATCCAGCTCGCGCGCCAGCTCACCAGGCTGCGCGTGGTGGCCACCGCCTCGCGCGCCGAAACGCGCGAGTGGTGCCTGGCGCTCGGCGCGCACACCGTCATCGATCATTCGAAGCCGCTCGCGGCCGAGCTCAAGGCCGCAGGCATCGGCGAAGTCGACATGGTCGCCAGCCTCACGCAGACCGAGCAGCACTACGCGCAGATCATCGAAAGCCTCAAGCCCCAGGGCCAGCTCGCGGTGATCGACGACATGAAGGTGCTCGACGCGATGCCGCTGAAGACCAAGTGCATCTCGCTGCACTGGGAAATGATGTTCACGCGCTCGCGCTTCGAGACGCCCGACATCGCCGAGCAAGGCGCGCTGCTGGCAGAAGTGGCGGCGCTGGTCGATGCGGGCCGCATCCGCACCACGGCCAACGCGAGCTTCGGCACCATCAACGCCGCGAACCTGAAAAAGGCGCATGCGCTCATCGAGAGCGGCAAGGCGCAGGGCAAGGTGGTGCTGGCGGGCTTCTAGGCTAGCTCGACTGCCACGGCAGCCCGCGCATGCGCTCGCGCTTTTCTTCCTCGTCGAAGTGCGCGAGCGAGGGCTTGATGAGGTCGCTGCGCGACACGATGCCGGCCAGCACCAGCGACTGCGCGTCCTTCACCACCGGCATGCGCTCGAGCCGGTGGCGCGCGAGCCGCGTGGCGACCGCGCGGCAGTTCTCGCCCGGCAGCGCGAAGTACAGCGGCACGTCGGCGCAGGCATCGCCCACCGTGGCGATGGGGTCGCGCGTGCCGACAGCCGCCAGCATCGCGCGGTCGGCCACGCCGATCACCGCGCCATTGCGCAGCACCGGGAACGCACGGTGCGCCTGGCCTTCGCCGAAGTAGTCGGCCAGCGCCCGCGTCACCGGCAGCGCGGCGTCGATGCTGCGCACCTCGCGCGTCATCACCTCTTCCACCGAATGCCGCTCCAGCGGATCGATGCCGTACTCGCGGTAGATGTGATAGCCGCGGCGCGCGATCTTCTCGGTGAGGATCGAGCGGCGCATGGTCAGCACCGTGAAGCCGTAGGCCACGGCCGAGGTGGCGAGCAGCGGCAGCAGCGCATTGCTGTCGTGCGTGAGCCCGAAGGCGAAGATGGTGGCGGTGAGCGGCGCGCGCATCACGCCGCCCAGCGTGGCCGCCATGCAGACCAGCGGCCACAGCATGGGGTCGTTGCCCGGCAGCAGGTGCGACAGCACCACGCCCAGGCCGGCGCCCATCATCAGCAGCGGCGCGAGCACGCCGCCTGATGTGCCCGAGCCCAGCGCGATGACCCAGATGACGGCCTTGACCGCCAGCAGCGCCAGCACCACGCCGAGCGCGAGATGGTTGTGCAGCAGGTCGCCGATCACGTCGTAGCCCACGCCCAGCGCACGCGGCTGCAGCCAGCCGCCGATGCCTACCGCGAGTCCGCCGATGGCCGGCCACCACATCCAGTGCAGCGGCAGCTTGCCGAACCAGTCTTCCACCTTGTAGAGCGAAATGGAAAGCGACGCCGACAGCGCGCCGCACAGCACGCCCGCGATCACGCACGACAGCATGGCGAGCGGGCCGGGCACGGCCGTCTGCAGCGGGAACAGCGGGCCCGCGTCCATGAGCAGCGGACGGGTGAAGCCCGCGACCGCGCAGGCCACGGCCACCGGCAGCAGGCTGCGCGGCCGCAGCTCGAACAGCAGCAGCTCGACGGCCAGCAGCACCGCGGCCACCGGCGTTCCGAACACGGCCGTCATGCCGGCCGTGGCGCCCGCCACCAGCAGCGCCTTGCGCTCGGCCGCGGTGAGGTGAAAGTGCTGCGCGATCAGCGAGCCGATGGCGCCGCCGGTCATGATGATCGGCCCCTCGGCGCCGAACGGACCGCCGCTGCCGATGACGATGCCCGACGACAGCGGCTTGAGCAACGCCACCTTCGGCGACATCCTGCTCTTGCCGAACAGGATGGCCTCGATGGCCTCCGGAATGCCGTGGCCGCGGATCTTGTCGGAGCCGTAGCGCGCGACCAGCCCCACGATCAGCCCGCCGATCACCGGCACCGCGATGACCCAGGCACCCAGCGTATTCGCGGCCGGCGAACGGTCGGCCAGCGACAGGGTCTGGAAGAAGAACAGGTTGGTGAAGAAGCGGATCAGGTCGAGCAGCACGCGCGCGGCCATGGTGCTGATGGCGCCGATGACGGCGGCCATGACGGCGATGCGCATGAGCCGCGTGTTGAGCGCGAAGTCGCCGCGCGGCGGATGGGAAGAAGAAGCCTTGGTGCTCATGATGCTCACACGGTGTCCGGAAGATCGATCTGCGGCACGTCGAACACGCCCTTGAGCGAGCGCAGTTCCGCGCGGTGCAGCTCGGCCAGCCGCAGCAGCAGCTTCTCGCCCTTGGCCAGCAGGTGCACCTCGACCTGGCGGCGGTCGGTTTCGCTGGGGCGGCGCTGCACGAGTTCGAGCGCCTCGCAGCGGGTGACGAGCGCGACCGCGCCGTGCGGCTGCAGCTGCAGGCGCTCGGCGATCTCGCCCACCGAGGCCCAGTCGCGGCCGGGCACGCCCTTGATGTGCAGCAGCACCAGGTACTGCTGCGGCGTCAGGCCCTCGGCCTGCGCGGCGCGCTCGGAAAAGCGCTCGAAGCGGCGCATCTGGTAGCGGAACTGGGAGAGCGCCTCGAAGTCTTTCTTGGCGAGCTTGCGCGCGGAAGTGGCCATGGCAGCGGGAGAGAAGGGAACGGCCGCAAATATATCACGACGTGATGTATATGCCTTGCGACACAATCGGCCGCATGACTGCAGACATCATCGAATCCGACACTCCCCGGCTGCGCCTGCGCCAATGGCGCGAGAGCGATCTCGAGCCGTTCTTCGCACTGGCTTGCGACCCACAGGTGATGGAATTCCTGCTGCCGCTGCCCACGCGCGCCGACAGCGATGCGCTGGTCCGGCGCATCGAGGCGCGCTTCGCCGAGAACGGCTGGGGCTTCTGGGCCGTGGAGCACAAGGCGTCGGGCGCGTTCATGGGCTTCACCGGGCTGAACTCGCCGGCGGTCGACCTGCCTTTCTCGCCGTGCGTGGAGATCGGCTGGCGCTTCGGCCGCCAGTGGTGGGGCCAGGGCTTCGCGAGCGAGGCGGCGCGCGGTGCGCTGCAGGTCGGCTTCGAACGGCTCGGGCTCGCCGAGATCGTGGCGTTCACCACCTGGAACAACACCCGCTCGAGCGCGGTGATGGAACGCATCGGCATGCATGAAGACGTGGCCGGCGCGTTCGACCATCCGCTGGTGCCCGAAGGCCACGCCCTGCGGCGTCACCGGCTCTACCGGATCGGCCGCGCGGCATGGCAGGCCTCGCGCGGCGCCTCAGAATGAATGCAGCAGCAGCGCCGCGCCCGACACGATCGCGAAGACCTGCACGAAGACGCGCAGGACGCGGCCGTTGATGCGGCGATGCACCACGCGGCTGAGCACCGCGCCCACGACCAGCGCGGGCAGCAACTGGGCCGCCGCCTGAAGTTGCGAGCCGTCGATGCGCCCGGCCACCATCAGCGTGACCAGCGACACAAGCTCACCGACCAGGAAGCACAACGCGATGGTCGAACGCATGGAGGGCGCCGGCTGGTGCTGGTAGACCAGCGCCAGCGGCGGGCCGCCGATGCCGGTCGCGGTCTCGGTGACGCCGGTGACGAGCCCCGCCGCCACGAAGGCGCTGCGTCCCGGCGAGAAGGCCGGCATCATCAAGGTGACCAGCGCCGCCGCGATGGTCGACACGCCCACGAACAGCGACAGGTGGCTCGCGCTCAGCGCCGCCAGCACCCAGAGGCCGCCGATGGTGCCGAGCATGCGACCGCCGGTGATCCAGCTCGCGCCGACACGGTCGATGGCGCCGCGCTCGCGCCACATCACATAGAAGTTCAGCGGCAGCATCAGCACCAGCACGCACACGGGCAGCAGGTCGGGGCGCACGATGCCGATCACCGGCGCGGCGATCAGCGCAAAGCCGACACCGGTCGCGCCCTGCACGAAGGCAGCAATGAGCACGGCGATGGAAACCAGGAAGAGGTGTTGCGCGCTCACTGCGGATTCCGTGTGCCGCCGGCGCGAGCCATGGTCAGGCGGCGGTGTTCGGCCGCCGTGGGGTGCAGGCGCACGATGGGCGCGCGGTCCATCGCCGCATGGGCGACGCGCGCGAGCCGCTGCTGCAGCGCCCGCGCGTCCCAGTCGGGCGGCCAGCCTTCCCACAGGCGCAGGCGCCCGGCGACGAACACGGCCGTGATCTGGTCGCGGTTGCCCAGGCGCACGAGGTCCCATGTGAGGTCGACGGAGGTGCACATCTCTGGCGTGTCGACATCGACGATGAGGAAGTCGGCCGCCTTGCCCACGGCAATCTCTCCGGTCAGGTGGTCCAGGCCCACGGCGCGCGCGCCTTCGTGCGTGGCGTGGTCGAACCAGGTCCAGCCGCCGCCGCTCGATGCGTCGCCGATGGCCATGCCGAAGGCCAGCTTCTGCGCGGCTTCGGCAGCGTCCATCAGGCGGAAGGCGTCGCTGCGCGTGGCATCGGTGCCGAGGCCGAAGCGGATGCCCATCGCGGCCATCAGGTTGGCGGGTGCCACGGCGTTGCCCTTCCACTGGCTGGCGACAGGGTTGTAGCTCACGGCGGTGTCGGTGTCGCGCAGCAGCACGAGCTCGGACGGCGTGACCAGCGTGCCGTGCGCGATGAGCACTTGCGGGCCCAGCGCGCCCAGTTGCGCCAGCAGTTCGAGCGGCCGCTTGCCGCGCTGCACCACCGATCGCTCGACCGATGCGAGGTGTTCGTTGACATGCGTCTGGAAGATGGCGCGCGCCTCGGCGCACAGGGCCGACACGGCGGCCAGCATTTCGTCGGAGGCCGCCTCGGGCACCGAGATGGCGAGCGAGGGATGCACCAGCTCCGCGTCCGACCACTGCCGCAGGAAGCGTGCGGCGTGCGACTGGATGGCTTGCCGGTCGGCGGCGGTGCTGTCGTTGCCACCGTCGTTGCAGATCAGGCCCAGCACGCAGCGCAGTCCGGCCTCCTGCACGGCGGACGCGACGGCGCCGATGTCGCCCGGCGCGCGCGTGCCCGCGTCGCACACGGTGGTGAAGCCGCCGCGCAGCGACTCGAGCGCCGCGAGCTTGGACGCCATGTAGACGAACTCGTCGTCCAGGCTCGATTCGAGCGGCACCCACACGCGCCGGAAGATCTCCGAAGGCTCGCCATAGGCCAGCGACTTGCCGAAGGACTGCGTGAGGTGGTGATGCGCGTCGATCATTCCCGGCATCAGCAGCTTGCCGGGCAGATGCAGCGGCGTGAGATGCGAGTGTCGGGCGATGAGCGCATCGGCGGCCCCGACGTCGCGGAACCGGCCGCCCGCCATCAGCACGGCGTGGCCGCTCGCGGGGCCGTCGCGCAGCATCAGGTGGTCGGGAACGAGCAGCAGCTCGTCGGCCGCGAAGAGCGCGGCATCGAGTTCAGAAGACATGGTCAAAAAAGAGAAAGGCGGGAACGGAAAGAAAGAAGAAAGAAGCGGCGCGTCAATGCGGCGCCGGTGCGATCGCGGAGTTCTCGGCGCCTTCGGCGGGCAGGCGGTTGAAGACCATGTTGAGCACCACCGCGGTGAGCGAGCCCATGGCCAGGCCATTGCCCAGCACGAGCTGCAGCGTGTCCGGGAAGCGGCTGTACAGGCCGGGCACGACGATGGGCAGCAGCCCCATGGTCAGCGCGCCGGCCAGCACGAACATGTTGCCGCGCTCGTGCAGGTCGACCTTGCGCAGCATGTCGATGCCCATGGTGCCGATGATCGCGAACACAACCATCGCGGTGCCGCCGACCACGGCGGAAGGAATGGCGCTGGCCAGCCGGCCCAGCGGCGCCGACAGCGCGATGAGGATCAGGATCACACCGGCCGTCGCGGTGACGTAGCGCGAACGCACGTTGGTGGCGCGCACGATGCCGATGTTCTCGCCGCTGGTGACGATCATCGAGGTGCCGAACAGCCCGCCCGCCAGCGACACCAGCGCGTCGCCGCGGATGGTGCGCGGCACCACGTCGCGCGCGTCGATCTTGCGGCCCACCACTTCGGCCACCGCCACGGTCTGCCCGGTGGCCTCGACCATCGAGATGACGCTGAAGATCAGCAGCGGCACGGCCGCCACCAGGTCGAAGCGCGGCATGCCGAAGGGCAGCAGCGTGGGGGCGCTCCAGAAAGGTCCGGCCGCCACGGCGCTGAAGTCCATCAGCCCGCACACGGCCGCCAGCACCGTGCCGGCCAGCAGCCCCAACAGCACCGAGAGCTGGCCGAGCGTGCCCTTGAACAAGCGCGCGAACAGCACGGTGAAGCCGATGGTCGCGAGCGCCAGGCCGATGTTCACCGGGTCGGCAAAGGCGGGCGAGCCGGCTTTGCCCGCGATGATGCCGCCGTACACCTTCACGAGGTTGATGGACACCAGCAGCAGCAAGGTGCCGATGACGATCTTCGGAAAGTAGCGCAGGCAGCGCGCGAACACCGGCAGCACCAGAAAGTAGAACAGCGCCGTGAGGATCACCGCGCCCGAGGCGGTCTGCAGGTCGCGCTGCTGGGCGATGGTCACGAACATCACGATCGGCGCGCCGCCCGGCACCATCACGAAGGGCAGGCGCGCGCCGAACTTCCACGGGCCGAACGACTGCAGCAGCGTGCCCACGCCGCACAGCAGGAAGGTGGCGCTGATCAGGTTCACCGTGAGCGCGGGCTCCAGGCCCAGCGCCTTGGCCACCAGGAAGACAGACGTGATGGGCACGGCCGCCATCACCAGCACATGCTGCAGGCCGAACAGGAGCAGTTGCGAAACGGGCAGTACTGCGTCGACGGCGGGGGCGTCGCAAGCACGGGACATGATTCGAATCCTTTGACCGGACTTGCGCCCAAATCGATTTGGGCGCACTGGTAAAAAAAGCCGCCGAAGCGGGTGAAGTACATTTCGGAACAGCCAGCCCCAAAACGATTTGGGAATTGAATCACCGGATTTTGAAAAGGTCAACGGGATGAGCCCCAATCCACCGCCGCGGGTCACCATCAAGGACGTGGCGCGGGAAGCGGGCGTGTCGCCGACCACTGTCTCCCATGCGCTCAACGCCCGGGGCCAGGTCGATGCGGAAACCCGCGCGCGCGTCGAGAAGGCGGCGCTGACGCTGGGCTACCGGCCCAATCGCAATGCGCAGAGGCTGCGCACCGGCGAGGCGCACATGATCGTGCTGCTGTCGTCGATGCCGTTCGCGGTGGCGGGCGGCCCGTCGCGGCTCGGCTTTCTGATGGAGGTGGCGGCGGTGGCGGCCGCGGCGGCGCTCGACCGCCGCCTGGCGCTGGTGCTGGCGCCGCCCATGGAAACCGGACGGGTGCCGATGGATCTGCTGGACGTGGACGGCGCGCTCGTCATCGAGCCCTCGGCCGGCGATCCGAACATGGCCTACCTGCTGCGGCGCGGCCTGCCGGTGGTGGCCATCGGCAAGCCGGCCGAAGAAGCCGCCGACGCGCCGGCACTGCCGCCGTATGTCGACATTCACTCGGGGCACACCACGCGGCTGCTGCTCGAACACCTGCAGGCGCAGGGCGCGCGAAAGATCGCCATGATCCTCGGCTCGGCCCGGCGCAACTCCTATGTGGAAGGCCAGGCGGCCTACCTGGCGTTCGCCGCCGCGCACGGGCAGGCGCCGCTGATGTCGCTGGTCGACGAGGTGAAGGGCGAGAGCGGCGGCCGCGAAGCCGCGCTCACGCTGCTGGCCGAGCACCCCGACATCGATGCCTTCTGCGTGCCGGTGGACGCCTTTGCCACGGGCGCGGTGGCGGCAGTCCTCGAATCGGGCCGGCGCATTCCCGAAGACGTGATGATCGCCACGCGCTACGACGGCGTGCGGGCCCGCACCTGCGTGCCGCCGCTCACGGCCGTGGACCTGCATCTGGACGAGGTGGCGCAGCAAGCCATCGCGTTGCTGTTCGACCACCTGCGCGGGGACACGAGCAGGCGCCGGGTCGACGGGCCGGCGGCGCAACTGGTGCCGCGCCTGTCGTCGGCACGCCCGCGGTAGCCGGCAAGCGCGGCGGCTACTTCGCCTTGGACACCCGCCACACGGCGTTGCCCACGTCGTCCGCCACGATCAGCGCGCCGCCCTTGTCCAGCGCCACGCCCACGGGGCGGCCCTGCGCCTTCTCGTCGGCCGAGAGGAAACCGGTGAGCACGTCGACCGGCGGGCCGCTCGGCTTGCCGCCGATGAAGGGCACGAACACCACCTTGTACCCCGACTTGGGCTTGCGGTTCCACGAGCCGTGCTCGCCGATGAAGACGCCGCTGGCGAACTGCTCCGGCATGCCGCCCGGGCGCGAGAAGGTCATGCCCAGCGGCGCGACGTGCGCGCCCAGTGCGTAGTCGGGCGCGATGGCCTTGGCCGTCATGGCGGGGTTCTGCGGCGTGACGCGCGCATCGACGATGCCCCCGTAGTAGCTCCAGGGCCAGCCGTAGAAGGCGCCGTCCTTCACAGAGGTGAGGTAGTCGGGCACGAGGTCGCTGCCGATCTCGTCGCGCTCGTTCACCACGGTCCACAGCACCTGGGTGTCGGGGTCCCAGCCCATGCCGTTGGGGTTGCGCAGGCCGCTGGCGAACATGCGCTTCTCGCCTGTCCTGGTGTCGACCTCCCAGATAGCGGCGCGGCCCTCTTCGGCCTCGAGGCCGTTCTCGCCGATGTTGCTGTTGGAGCCGACCGTGACGTAGAGCTTGCTGCCGTCGGCATTGGCAATGACGTTCTTGGTCCAGTGGTGGTTGATGCCCGCGGGCAGCGGCGTCACCAGCGTGGGGTTGGCGCTGATGGAGGTCTGGCCTTCGGTGTAGGGCACCTTCACCAGCGCGTCGGCGTTGGCGATGAAGAGTTCGTTGCCGACCAGCACCATGCCGTAGGGCGACATCAGGTTGGTCATGAAGACCTGCTTCACCTCGGCCACGCCGTCGCCATCGGCGTCGCGCAGCAGGGTGATGCGGTTGGCGCTGGGCACGCCCGCACCGGCGCGGCCCATGACCTTGCCCATGACCCAGTTGCGCATCTTCGCGACCAGGCCGTCGCCGCCGTCGCTGGCGCCGCCGCCGGGCTTGGGCGGCTTGTTGCTCTCGGCCACCAGGATGTCGCCGTTGGGCAGGGTGTAGACCCAGCGCGGATGGTCGAGCCCGCGCGCCAGCGCCGTGACCTTCAGGCCCTCCGCCGGAATGGGCATGGCGGCGTCGGTCCAGCCGATGGCGGGAGCGACGTTCACCGTGGGAATCAGCGTCTTGTGGGGCTCGGTCAGCTGCGGGCGGGGGCCGACCGTGAGTTCCGGTGCCAGCTTGGCCGAATCGCCGCAGCCGGCGAGGAAAAGCGTGGCGCCGACGGCCACGATGGCCGCGGCGGATAGAGCGGTGCGGGTGGGGACTAGCTGCGGAGCCTTCTTCATGCGTGATCCTCGAGCGGCCGGTGCCGCATGGCGGACGCATCATCGCCCGGTGGCCGGCGCGGCCTTTGTCGGTCGTGGGCGCTTTATGGCGTGGGCGCACCTCATTGGCGCATCGCCGCTACCATCGCCGGATGACCGACGACCTGTTCCGCGCCGACGCCTACCTGCGCACCTGTGAAGCCCGCATCCTGCGTATCGACGACACCGGCATCGTGCTGGACCGCACGGTGTTCTATCCGCTGGGCGGCGGCCAGGCCGGCGACACCGGCGTGCTGGCGCTGGCCGACGGCCGCGAACTGGCCATCGCCGACACCCGCAAGGCCAAGAACGAAGAAGGCCAGCCGACGAACGAATTCGTCCACGTGCCGGCCGAGGGGCAGGCCGACCTGCTGGCCGCGCTGAAAGCCGGCGACACCGTCACCGCCCGCCTCGACTGGGAACGCCGCCACCGGCTGATGCGTTTCCACACCGCCTCCCACCTGTTGTGCCACTTGGTGCCGGTGCCGGTGAACGGCTGTTCCATCACGCCCGACTACGCGCGCATCGACTTCCACATGACCGACGCGCTCGACAAGGAAACGCTCACGGCCGGCCTTGCAAGACTGGTCGAGGCGGCCCATCCGCTGACCGTGGGCGCGATCACCGACGAGGAGCTCGACGCCAACCCGGCGCTGGTCAAGAGCATGAGCGTGCAGCCGCCGCGCGGCACGGGCACGGTGCGCACCATCCGCATCGGCGGCAGCGGCGAGGGCGACGCCCAGATCGACTTCCAGCCCTGCGGCGGCACGCATGTTGCAAACACCGCCGAAATCGGCGCGGTGATCGTCACCAAGATCGAGAAGAAGAGCGCCAACACCCGCCGGGTGGTGCTGGGCTGGGCTCCTTCGGCGGCATCGGCCGCCTGAAACGCCCGGAACTTCACCCCCGCAGAACGCTCCGACCCACGGCATGATTTTTTCGCGCATCCATTTCGCTACGCTTCTGATAGCAGCCGCCGCAGCCAGCATGCCGGCTGCCGCGCAACTGGCCTCCAAGCCCGGCGCCGTGGTGACGACCCCGCATGTGCGGGCCGAACTGATCGCCCACGCGCCCGACGGCGTGGCGCCCGGCAGCCCGGTGTGGGTCGGCCTGCAGATCACGCACCAGCCCGAGTGGCACACCTACTGGAAGAACGCCGGCGATTCGGGCCTGCCCACCGAAATGACGTGGACGCTGCCGGCCGGCGTGTCGACCGGCGAGATCGCATGGCCGGTGCCGGAGAAGATCCCGGTCGGCAGCCTCGCCAACTACGGCTACGAAAACACCGTGCTGCTGCCGGTGCCGCTGGAGGTGTCGTCGCTCTACAAGCCGCCGATGGCGCTGGGCGGCGGCACGCCGGCCATGGACATTCAGCTCAAGGCCTCCTGGCTGGTCTGCCGCAAGGAGTGCATTCCCGAGGAAGGCTCTTTCTCGCTGTCCCTGCCGCTGCAGGGCTCCACGGCGCTGCACAAGGCGGAGTTCGACACCGCGCAGGCCGGGCAGCCGCAGCCGCTGGCACAAGCCGGCGCCGTGCAGGTCGACGGCCACAGCCTGAAAGTGCGCCTGGACGGCCTGCCCGCCGCCGCGCAGGGCAAGACGCTGGAATTCTTCCCCGAGACCCCCGAGGTGATCCGCACCGCGGCCGTCTCCGGCAAGGACTGGACCCAATCCTGGCAAGGCGGCACCTGGACCGCAACCATCCCGCTGGCCGACCAGCGCAGCGCCAGCCCTAATGTGATGCCGCTGGTTGTGGCGCTGGCCCCGTCCGACCGGCAGGCCGGCCAGCCGATCGCATGGCGCGCCGAATCGCCGGTCACGGGCGCCTGGCCCGCCGCCGCCGTGGCGCAGCGAGCCGAGGTGTCGTCGGCGCTGCAGGCCGCGCTGACCGCCAACGCGGCCAATGCTGCAGCCAAGGCCGGCGGCGCCGAACTGCCCGCCCCCTCTTCCACCACCTTCATGGCGGCCCTGCTGGGCGCCCTGCTCGGCGGCCTGCTACTCAACCTGATGCCCTGCGTGTTCCCGATCCTCGCGATCAAGGTGCTGGGTTTCGCGCGGCAGGCGGGCAACGACAGCGCGCACCGCAAGGCCGGGCTGGCCTACACCGGCGGCGTGATGCTGTCGTTCCTCGCGCTGGGCGGCGCCATGCTGGCGCTGCGCGCGGCGGGCGCCGGGCTGGGCTGGGGCTTCCAGCTGCAGTCGCCGGCCGTGGTCGCGGCGCTGGCGGCGCTGTTCACGCTGATCGGCCTGAACCTGGCGGGCGTGTTCGAGTTCGGCCGCGCCGCGCCGTCGTCGATCTGCAGCGCCCAGGCCAAGCATCCGCTGGCCAACGACTTCCTCTCCGGTGTGCTGGCCGTGGTGATCGCCTCGCCCTGCACCGCGCCCTTCATGGGCGCGTCGCTGGGCTTCGCCATCAGCCTGCCGGCCGGCCAGGCGCTGCTGCTGTTCGCGGCGCTGGGCTTCGGCCTGGCGCTGCCTTATCTGGCCGCCAGCTTCGTGCCGGCCGTGGCGCGGCTGCTCCCCAAGCCGGGGCCGTGGATGCACACGCTGCGCCGCCTGCTCGCGTTCCCGATGTTCGCCACCGTGGCCTGGCTGGTCTGGGTGCTGGGCCAGCAAAGCGGTATCGACGGCGCCGGCACGCTGCTGGCACTGCTGGTGTGCATGGCCGCCATCGTCTGGGCGCTCACGCTGCAGGGGCGCACGCGCATCGTGATCGCGGCCGTGATGATCGCCTTCACCGCGGTGCTGACCGCCGCCATCGGCCGCAATGTGTTGCAAGTCGTGGAGCCCGCCAGACTGGCTTCGGCGGCCGAAGCGGGCCAGCCGCAGCGCTGGCAGCCATGGTCAGCCGAGCGCGTGGCCGAGCTGTCGGGTGCGGGCCGGCCAGTGTTCATCGACTTCACCGCCGCCTGGTGCGTGACCTGCCAGTACAACAAGAAGAGCACCCTGTCCGACGCGCAGGTGCTGGCCGACTTCGACGCCAAGCAGGTCGCCATGCTGCGCGCCGACTGGACCCGGCGCGACCCGGCCATCACCGCCGCCCTCACCGCGCTCGGCCGCAGCGGCGTGCCGGTGTATGTGCTGCAGGCGCCGGGCAAGCCGCCGGTGGTGCTGACCGAGATCCTGGGCAAGGACGAAGTGCGCGCCGCCATCGCCGCGCTTTGATGACCACCGCTGTGACATGGGTTGTCACATGCACTTGAAGAAACCGTTCTAAGCTGCAGTTGTTGTTTGGAATTTTGTTTTGGAGTTCAAGCTGGCCATGTCCCTTTCGGCAACCACAGACTCGCGATCCCTTCGCGCCGCGCGCCACGCCCGCGCCGCCCTGACCCGGGCCTCCCGCCGCGCCGTCGTCGCCGCCGCCGTGGCGCTGGGCGCCACCTTCCTCATGGGTTCCAATGCCGTCGCCGCCCCCGCAGTGGGCCAGCAGGCACCCGATTTCGTCGCCGTCGACACCACCGGCGCCAAGCACAAGCTGTCCGACTTCGCGGGCAAGTTCGTGGTGCTCGAGTGGACCAACCCCGGCTGCCCCTTCGTGCGCAAGCACTACGGCAGCGGCAACATGCCCGCCACGCAAAAGGCCGCCACCGACAAGGGCGTGGTGTGGCTGGCCATCAATTCCACCGAGCGTGCCGCCAGCGACTACCTGCAGCCCGCCGCGCTCGACGCCTGGATGAAGTCGCAGAAGGCGGCCCCCACCGCCGTGCTGATGGACGAAGACGGCCTCATCGGCCAGGTCTACGGCGCGCGCACCACGCCGCACATCTTCATCATCGACCCCAAGGGCACGCTGGTGTACGCGGGCGGCATCGACAGCATCGCGTCGGCGCGTCCGGACGACATCAAGACCGCGACCAACTACGTCAACCAAGCGCTGGGCGAGGCCTTCGGCGGCAAGCCCATATCGGCCGCCAGCACGCGGCCGTACGGCTGTTCGATCAAATACAAGACCTGACGCCGCACGCCCCCCGGATGAGCGAAGTCCAAGGAACGGCCGGCTACGGCGCCAATGCCGCGGCACTGGCGCAGCAGTACGAGAGCCTGCGTTTCGAGGACGTCCACCGCGAGGTGCTGCACCTGTTCCCCGCGGTGCCGGCCCGGGTGCTCGACATCGGCGCCGGTTCCGGCCGCGACGCCGCCGCGCTCGCCGCGCTGGGGCACCGTGTGGTGGCGGTCGAGCCCACACCCGAGCTGCGCGCCGAGGGCATGCGCCGCCATGCCGCGCTGCCCATCGAGTGGATCGACGACCACCTGCCCGGCCTGCACCGCACGCGGGCACTGGGCGTGCGCCACGACCTGATCCTGCTCACCGCCGTCTGGATGCACCTCGATGCCGCCGAACGCGCCGCCGCCATGCAGGCCTTGGCCGCACTGGTGGCCGAAGGCGGCCAGGTCGCGATGTCGCTGCGCCACGGCCCCGTGCCGGAAGGCCGGCGCATGTTCGACGTATCGGCACAGGAAACCGCCGAACTGGCGAGCCGGCATGGCCTGCGCCAGCGCTTCCTGGGCGAGCGCGAAGACATGCTCGACCGCTGCGACGTTCGCTGGAGTTTTCTGGTCCTCCAGCGCCCCGCGTGACAGCTACCTGACCCGCGCAGTCAGGCAGCGGTCGGGAAGCCCGGCCTACCCTCGGCAGACACACATGCCACAGGGGACAACGAGATGAATCCCGCGCCTTCCACCGCGCAAAAGGGCACTGCCGCCGCGCACGCTTCGCCCGCACCCTCCTCGAAATTCGCCACCGTCCTGCGTGTGACCGGCGGCAACTTCATGGAGATGTTCGACTTCTTCCTGTTCGGCTTCTACGCCACGCAGATCTCGAAGGCGTTCTTCCCGGCCGGCGACGAGTTCGCCTCGCTGATGCTGACCTTCATGACCTTCGGCGCCGGCTTCCTGATGCGGCCGCTGGGCGCGATCTTTCTCGGCGCATACGTCGACCGCGTGGGCCGCCGCAAGGGCCTGATCGTCACGCTCGCGCTGATGGCCACCGGCACGCTGCTCATTGCCTGCGTGCCTTCTTACGCCACCATCGGCCTGGTGGCGCCGCTGCTGGTGCTCATCGGCCGGCTGCTGCAAGGCTTCTCGGCCGGCGTGGAACTGGGCGGCGTGTCGGTGTACCTGTCGGAAATGGCCACGCCGGGCCACAAGGGCTTCTACGTGAGCTGGCAGTCGGCCAGCCAGCAGGTGGCCATCGTCGTGGCGGCAGCCCTGGGCTACTGGCTCAACGTGACCTTCACCTCGCAGGAGATCGGCGACTTCTACTGGCGCGTGCCCTTCTTCGTGGGCTGCCTGATCGTGCCGGTGCTGTTCATCATCCGCCGCTCGCTGCAGGAGACCGAGGAGTTCATGGCGCGCAAGCACCGGCCCGACGCGCGCGAAATCTTCCGCTCGATGGTCACCAACTGGGGCCTGGTGGTCGCCGGGATGATGCTGGTGTCGATGACCACCGTGTCGTTCTACCTGATCACCGTCTACACGCCCACCTTCGGCAAGGCCGTGCTGCACCTGAGCACCACCGACGCGCTGGTCGTCACGCTGTGCGTGGCCATCTCCAACTTCATCTGGCTGCCGATCATGGGCGCGCTGTCGGACCGCGTGGGCCGCAAGCCGCTGCTGATCCTGTTCACGGTGCTGACCATCCTCACCGCCTACCCGTCGCTCAAGTGGCTGGTCGGCGCGCCGAGCTTCACGCGCATGCTCGAAGTCGAGCTGTGGCTGTCGTTCCTCTACGCCAGCTACAACGGCGCGATGGTGGTCGCGCTCACCGAGGTGATGCCCGTCAACGTGCGCACCGCCGGCTTCTCGCTGGCCTACAGCCTGGCGACGGCCGTGTTCGGCGGCTTCACGCCGGCCATCGCGACCGGGCTGATCGAGATGACCGGCGACAAGGGCGCGCCGGGGCTGTGGATGACGGCCGCCGCGATATGCGGGCTGATCGCCACGCTGGTGCTGTACCGGCGCAACGTGAATCCGGCGGACGCGCGGCGCGTGCCGGCGGTCTGAGCCGCCACGCCGTGCGCGGCGCGCATTGACCCTGCGCGCACCCTGCGTTGACCGGGAGCGCAGCACCCACGGTGCCCCGGGTGGAAACACCGATGATGTCGCGCCCCCGCGTGCCTATCCTGCGGAAGCGCTTGCGGGCGCCCTCCACGGAACCCTAGGCATGAACGCACACCACTTCAGCACGCTGCTCGAACACCCCGCCGACCGGCAGGCCTGCTGGGGCCGGATCAACACCTCGTACTTCGGCGCGCTGCGCGTGCAGTGCCTGGACACCGGCACCTTCGATGCGCGCATGGATGCCTACGAGCTGGGCCCGCTGGGCATGTTCATGATCGAGGCGCCCTCGCACCGCGTGGCGCGGCCCGACACCCGCAACGAGATCGCGCTCGACCAGCACTACAAGCTGGTGCTGCAGCTCGAAGGCCACGGCCACATCTCGCAGCGCGACCGCGAGTTCCACCTGCACCCCGGCGACTGGAGCCTGTACGACCCGCGCGTGCCCTACGCCATCACCAACCCCGAGCGCTCGCGCCTGCTGGCCATCACCATTCCGCGCCAGCAGTTCAAGGGCATGAAGATCCCCGACCTGCACACCTGCGAAGCGCACACGCCGGCCATGCAGGGGCTGTATGCGGTGCTCGGATCGTTCCTCACTTCACTGGCCGACCAGCTGCCGTCGCTGCCCAACGCGGTCGGCCGCTCGGTCAGCGACACCGTGCTGGGCCTGCTCGCATCCACGCTGGCCACGCACTCCGACGAGCAGTTCGGCGCGCACCCGGTGCCGGGCGTGCTCAAGGCGCGCGTGAAGCAGTTCGTGCATGCGCACCTCGCTGACCCGGCCCTGTCGCTGGACCTCATCGCGCAGCAGCTGCGCTGTTCCAAGCGCTACCTGCACCGCGTGTTCGAAGACGAAGACCAGACGCTCGACCGCTTCATCTGGCAGATGCGGCTGGAGCGCTGCAGCGAGGCGCTGCGCAACGCGGTGGGCCGGCGCGCCTCGGTGTCGGAGATCGCCTTTGCCTGGGGCTTCAACAGCAGCGCGCATTTCTGCCGCGTGTTCAAGGCGCAGTACGGCGTGTCGCCGCGCGAGTTCCAGAGGCGTGAAGCGCAGAGCTTGGCCGGTTCGGCGATGCTGACGCACTAGGTTGTGGCCACCCGGCATCAGATTTCCCTATAGGTCCAGATCAATCCCGTCTTTGTGCGGCGGCGCATCTTTTCGTACCTTCCAGGTTCCGAAGCACGAGCCCCTGCATACCTCTGGCGGCCGATCGCTCGCGGGTCCTGAGGAGATCTCTATGCTGATAGGCGTGCCTGCCGAGACCGTGGCTGGCGAAACCCGAGTGGCCGTAACACCCGAGACGGTGAAGAAACTGTCGGCCTCCGGGCACACGGTGCACGTGCAGTCGGGGGCCGGCATTGCGGCCAGCGTGACCGATGCGGCGTACCAGGCGGCGGGCGCGCAGATCACCGACCAGGCAGGCGCCTTCGGTGCCGACATGGTCCTGAAGGTGCGCACGCCCACCGACGCCGAGACCGCGCTGCTCAAGCCCGGCGCCGTCGTCATCGGCATGCTCAACCCCTTCGATGCCGCCGGCCTGCAGCGCCTGGCCTCGGCCGGCGTCACCGCCTTCGCGCTCGAAGCGGCGCCGCGCACCACGCGCGCCCAGAGCATGGACGTGCTGTCCTCGCAAGCCAACATCGCCGGCTACAAGGCCGTGATGATCGCGGCCGACAAATACCAGCGCTTCTTCCCCATGCTCATGACCGCTGCCGGCACCGTGAAGGCCGCGCGCGTCGTCATCCTGGGCGTGGGCGTGGCCGGGCTGCAGGCCATTGCCACGGCCAAGCGCCTGGGCGCCGTCATCGAGGCGTCCGACGTGCGCCCCAGCGTCAAGGAGCAGATCGAGTCGCTGGGCGGCAAGTTCATCGAAGTCTCGTACGACACCGATGAAGAAAAGGAAGCCGCCGTCGGCGTCGGCGGCTACGCCAAGCCCATGCCCGCGAGCTGGCTGGCGCGCCAGCAGGTCGAAGTGGCCAAGCGCGTGGCGCTGGCCGACATCGTCATCAGCACCGCGCTCATCCCCGGGCGCGCCGCGCCGACGCTGATCACCGAGGACATGGTCAAGGCCATGAAGCCGGGCTCGGTCATCGTCGACATCGCCGCCGGCAAGGGCGCCGATGGCATCGGCGGCAACTGCCCGCTGTCGGAGGCCGACAGGACGGTGGTCAAGCACGGCGTGACCATCGTGGGCGAGACCAACCTTGCCGCGCTGGTGGCGGCCGATGCCTCGGCGCTGTATGCGCGCAACGTGCTCGACTTCCTCAAGCTCATCGTCACCAAGGAGGGGGCGCTGAAGATCGACCTGGAAGACGACATCGTCGCAGCCTGCCGCATGACGCAGGACGGCCAGGTCACCCGCAAGTAGACACAGCGATCACGCGAGGAGAAGAACCCCATGGATCCCGTATCCCATACCGTCATCAACCTGATCATCTTCGTGCTGGCCATCTACGTGGGCTACCACGTGGTGTGGACCGTCACGCCCGCGCTGCACACGCCGCTGATGGCGGTGACCAACGCCATCTCGGCCATCGTGATCGTGGGCGCCATGCTGGCGGCCGCGCTGACCACCACGCCGCTGGGCAAGACCATGGGCGTGCTGGCCGTGGCGCTGGCCGCGGTGAACGTCTTCGGCGGCTTCCTGGTCACGCGCCGGATGCTGGAGATGTTCAAGAAGAAAGAAAAGAAGACTGCCCCAGGTACAGCCAAGGCTGAAGAGGGGGCCGCCAAGTGAGCATGAACCTCGTCACGCTGCTGTACCTCGTTGCCAGCGTCTGCTTCATCCAGGCCCTGAAGGGCCTGTCCCACCCCACCACCTCGATCCGCGGCAACATCTTCGGCATGACCGGCATGGCCATTGCCGTGCTGACCACCATCGCGCTGATCCACGGGCTGACGGGTTCGCTGGGCGTGAGCTTCGCCACCGGCATCGGCTGGGTGCTGGCGGCCGTGGTCGTGGGCGGCGGCCTGGGCGCCTTCATGGCCAACAAGGTCGAGATGACCAAGATGCCCGAGCTGGTGGCCTTCATGCACAGCATGATCGGCCTGGCGGCGGTGTTCATCGGCGTGGCCGCGGTGGCCGAGCCCTGGGCCTTCGGCATCACCGCCGCGCCCGTGGCCGCGCTCATCGGCGCGCAGACGCCCGATGGCGCCGTGGTGCTGGACGGCTTCGTGCGCTACGCCATCCCCTACGGCAACCGCCTGGAGCTGTTCCTGGGCGCGGCCATCGGCGCCATCACCTTCAGCGGCTCGGTCATCGCCTTCGGCAAGCTGTCGGGCAAGTACAAGTTCCGCCTGTTCCAGGGCGCGCCGGTGCAGTTCAAGGGCCAGCACATGCTCAACCTGGTGCTGGGCCTGCTGACCATCGCGCTGGGCCTGCTGTTCGTGGCCACCGAGAGCTGGGGCGCGTTCTTCGCGATGCTGGCGCTGGCCTTCGTGATGGGCGTGCTGATCATCATCCCGATCGGCGGGGCGGACATGCCGGTGGTGGTGTCGATGCTCAACAGCTACTCGGGCTGGGCGGCCGCGGGCATCGGCTTCAGCCTGAACAATGCGATGCTGATCGTGGCGGGCTCGCTGGTGGGCTCCTCGGGCGCGATCCTGAGCTACATCATGTGCAAGGCGATGAACCGCTCGTTTTTCAACGTGATCCTGGGCGGCTTCGGCGGCGAGGCGGCCACGGCCGGCGGCGCCGCGAAGGAGCAGCGCCCCGTCAAGACCGGCAGCGCCGACGACGCGGCCTTCGTGCTGGGCAACGCCGAGACGGTGGTGATCGTGCCGGGCTACGGCCTGGCGGTGGCCCGCGCGCAGCATGCGGTCAAGGAACTGGCGCAGAAGCTGACCGACAAGGGCATCACCGTGAAGTACGCGATCCACCCGGTGGCCGGCCGCATGCCGGGCCACATGAACGTGCTGCTGGCCGAGGCCGAGGTGCCTTACGACCAGGTGTTCGAGATGGAGGACATCAACGGCGAGTTCGGCCAGGCCGACGTGGCGATCATCCTGGGCGCCAACGACGTGGTGAACCCCGCCGCCCACACCAAGGGCAGCCCCATCTACGGCATGCCCATCCTGGAGGCCTACAAGGCCAAGACCGTCATCGTCAACAAGCGATCCATGGCCGCCGGCTATGCGGGCCTGGACAACGAGCTGTTCTACATGGACAAGACCATGATGGTCTTCGGAGATGCCAAGAAGGTGGTCGAGGACATGGGGAAGGCGATCGAATAGGTGGCACGCTCGCACGGCCGCATGACGAAAGCGTAATTTCGTTGTCGGCTTGCCGCGCAGGCTGTCTTTCTAGAGTCGGTTTCACCAACTCCAGAAAGGACCTCTTCGTGAAACGCACCCTGCTCGCCCTCGGCACCCTCGCCTTCTTCTCCATCGCCTTCGCGCAGCAGCCGCACGCCCACAGCGCGGAAGCCGAGGCCGACTTCGACAGCAAGCCGCAGGCCGCCGCCGAAGCGAAGAAGAACAACAAGCAACCCGGCGCAGTGCGCATCAAGGACGGCGGCACCGCGCGTGGCGAAGGCTCGGCCGTGCCGGCGGCCAGCAAGGCGGAGAAGGCCGGCGAGGCCCGCGCCGAGGCGCGCGAAGCCAAGCCGCACGTCGTGCCCAAGCCCGGCGCCACGCCCAAGTAAGCCGCGCCTCCAGGCGCCGTTCAAACCGCCGCGAGATAGCTGCTGTGCAGTATCTCGGGCCGGCTGCGCAGCTCTTGCGACGAACCCGCGAAGGCCATGCGCCCGCGTTCCAGCACATAGGCGCGGCTCGACACCGCGAGCGCGACCGTGGTGAACTGCTCGATCAGAAGCACGCCCACGCCTTCGCGCGCGACCTGCTGCACCACCTCCACCAGCCGCTTGACCACCGTGGGCGCGAGCCCCAGCGAAAGCTCGTCGATGGCCAGGTAGCGCGGCTTGCCGATCAGCGCCTGCGCGATGCAGACCATCTGCTTCTGCCCGCCCGAGAGCGAACGCGCGGGCAGCGCGAGCTTCACGCGCAGTTCCGGAAACACCGCGAGCACCTGTTCCACCGCATCGGCCACGCGCGCCGCAGGCAACGCGGTGGCGGCGGCGCGCAGGTTGTCGAGCACCGATAGATCGCCCAGCACGCGATGCCCTTCCGGCACCACCGCCACGCCCAGCGCACGCACGCGCTCGGGCCGCTGGCCGTGCAGCGCATGTCCCTCGACCTCGATGCGCCCGCCGGTCAATGGCAGCGCGCCGCCGATGGCCATCACGGTGCTCGACTTGCCCGCGCCGTTGGCGCCCAGCAGCGCCGTCACTTCGCCGGGAGGCACCTGCAGGTCGATGCCGTGCAGCACGGCCTTGCCGCCGCGCTGCAGGCGCAGATCGTTCACGCTCAACATGATGTGTTCGTCATTCCGTTCCGAGGTAGGCCTTGCGCACGGCCGGGTCGTCGAGCACTTCGCGCGTCGGGCCCAGCGCGAGGCGGCGGCCGAAGTCGAGCACCAGGGTCTGCGTGCAGGTGGCGGCGATCAGGTCGACGTCGTGGTCGATCAGCAGCACCTGCGCGCCGCAGAAGGCATGCACCGAGCCGATCACGCGGCGCAGCGCGCCGGCTTCCTGCTCGGTGAGGCCAGCGCCGGGCTCGTCGAGCAGCAGAAGCTTGGGCGCGCCGACCAGCGACTTGGCGATCTCCAGCATGCGGCGCTGGAACAGGTTGAGCCGGTGGCCAAGCACCGTGGCAACGTCGAGCAGGCCGGTGTGCGCCAGCGCGCGCGCGACCTGCGCCACCGCATCGCCACGCGCATGCGGCACATGGTCGAGCAAGGCGCGCACGTTGTCCCACACGCTCAGGTCTTCCACCACCTGCTCGGTCTGGAACGAGCGGCGCAGGCCGAAACGCACGCGCTCGATGGGCTTGAGGCCCAGCAGGTCGGCGCCATCCACCGCGACCGTGCCGCTGCGCGGCAGCACCAGGCCGCTGAGCACGTTGACCAGCGTGGTCTTGCCCGCGCCGTTGGGGCCGATGAGGCCGCACACCGGCGCGTCGAGCTCGGCCGTGAGCGCATCGATGGCCTTGACGCCGCCGAAGGCGACGGTGAGATCGCTGATGCGGATCATGGCGTGGCGTCCTTGCCCGCGCCCGGGAGCCGTTTGCGGACCGATTCGACCAAACCCGCCAGTTGCCCTGCGATGCCGCTCGGCGCGGTGATGAGCGCATGCAGCAAGGCAAGGCCGAAGAAGATCATCGCCAGATAGCCATTGACGCCGAAGTCCGTCAGCAACGCCGGCACCGCCCGCAGCAGCAGCCCCGCGATCAACGCACCGGCCCAGTGATAGACGCCGCCCACCACGGTGAGCGCGAACAGCATCACCGAATCGCCCGCCGTGAATGCGCGCCCGTCGAGCTGGCCCACGCCGCCCGCGAGCAATGCACCCGCCACGCCAGCGCAGAAGCCGGCCAGGCCGAAGGCCCAGGTCTGGTAGCGCAGGATGTTCACGCCGGCCGCCACTGCCGCGGCCTCACCGCGCCGGATCAGTGCCCACGAACGCCCGGCGCGCGTGCGCCGGTGCAGCTCGATCAGCACCAGCACCACCGCCAGCCACACGGCCACGTAGCGGAAGTACGCCGCATCGGTGAGCGCCAGCGCGGGCCGGGGCATCATCAGCCGCTCGCTGCCGAACACGCGGCCCAGCCAGCCCGCGCCGCCATCGGGAAAGCCGGTGACGTTGATCACCACCTGGAAGCCACCCGCCATCATCATCGTGACGAGCGCCAGGTACAGCCCCTTGAGCCGCAGCGCCGGCAGCCCCGCGAGCATGCCCACCACGCACGACAGCAGCCCGCCCGCGAGCACCGACAGCTCGAAGGGCCAGCCCAGCCCGTGCCCCGCGCGCAGTGCGATCCAGCCGCCCGCGCCGAGCAGCGCGTACTGGCACAGCGACACCAGCCCGAGCTGCCCGTAGAGCAGCGCCACGCCGGCCGCCGCGATCGACAGCGCGAGCGACGAGGTGAGCGTCTTGATCCAGTAAGCGTTGGCCAGCCACGGCACCACGAGGCCGATGAGCAGCACGCTGCCCACCATCACCGCCAGCGAGATGCGCGCGCGGCGCGAGGCTTCGGCGAGCGAGGCGGGCAGCACCTCCTGCACCGGCATCGCTTCCGCAATGGTCGAGTAAGCGCTGCTCATGCCTGCCGAGTCCCCGTGCGGTAGAACACGATCATCGCCAGCGCGATCAGGAACGGCGTGGCCGTGCGGAACGAGGCGAAGCCCGGCACCGTGATCGCCAGCGCCTCCAGCACGCCGATGGCGATGCCGCCCGCCACCGTGGCCGGCAGCGAATGCAGCCGTCCGATGATGGCCGCCGCGAATGCGGGAATCACCAGGAAGGTCAGCAGCGTGGCCTGCAGCCGCACGATGTTCGCCAGCAGCAGGCCGCATACGCCGGCGAAGGCGCCGCTGAGCACCCAGGCCACCGTGTCCACGCCCAGCACGCGGATGCCCAGCAGCGCGCTCAGGTCGCGGTCGTTGGCCAGTGCGCGCATCTTCAGGCCCACGCGCGTCTTCGACAGCAGCAGGCCGACGCCGCCCATCATCAGCACGGCCAGCGTGAGCCCCAGCGCGCGCGTGTGGGTGAGCCGAACCTCGACCTCGCCGAGCACGAAGTCGATGGCGCCCGCGTCGGTCGGCAGCACCAGCCGGCGCGGCTGCTCGCCCCAGTACCACTCGGTGAAGCCGACCACCACCAGCGCGAAGCCCAGCGTCGCGATGCTGCGGATGGTCGGGTCGCGATGCGAAAGCCTTGGCGCCAGCAACCGACCGTAGGCCAGCGACAGCAGCATCGAGGTGACGATGGCCGCGGACCACGCAAGGGCCTGCGGCCAGTCGGCTTCGAGCATCGACCAGGCCACGTAGGCGCCGATCGCGCCGATGGCACCGAATGCGAAGTTCAGCACGCCCGACGAGCGGTAGAGCACCACCAGCCCCACGCCGGAGAGCGCGTACACCGCGCCCAGGCCCAGGCCCGAGATGACGAAAGGCAGGTAATCCTCCATGGCCCGGCGCGCTTACTTCAGGCCCATCTTCTGCTCGTCGGCGCGGATGTCGACCAGCTCCGGGTCGTCCGCCGTCAGGCATCCGCCGGGCGCGAAGCGCCAGCCGTTGCCGTCGGGGCTGGCCACCGGGCCGCTGTTGTTGGCGTTGTGGCGGTTGCCGTTGCCCACGTAGAAGGGCTTGCAGAGGATGTCGCTCTTGAAGTCGCTGACCTTGCGCAGCGCGTCGGTCACGCCCGCGCGGTCGATCTTCTTCGGGTCCATCTTCAGCAGCGCCTGCGTCACGATGCGCGCGGCCACGTAGCCGCCTTGCGAGAAAGTGTCGCGCGGGTCGCTCTTGGCGCCGTACTTGTCCATCACCGCGAGCCAGTTCTTGTTGTCGGGGCCGGCCGATTCGAGCGGGTTGAATTCGAGGTTGACGTCGAAGTTGCCCTTCCAGTAGGGGCCGATGGCCTTGGGCACGTCGGTGTTGTAGGCCGGCGCGGCCGACACGAAGTGGATCTTCTTGCCGATGTTCTGCTGCTCGGCCGCGGCCAGCATGGGCACCAGGATGCCCTTGGGCACGTTCATGATGATGGTGTCGGGCTTCTTGGCCGCCGCCTGCAGCATGGTCGAAGTGGCATCGGCCGAGCCGGGGTCGATGGCGATGGTCTCGACCTCCACGCCGTTCTTCCTGCCCCACTCCTTCGGGCCTTCGCAGGCCCAGTTGCCCAGGCTGGGGATGTTCGGAATGATGCAGACCATCTTCTTCGCCTTGTACTTCTGCGCGGCGTACATGGCGGCGATGGTGGCCGACACGCGCGGCCCCGCGTTCACCGGCACGTAGTTGCGCGCGTTGAAGCATTCGCGCGGCACGCCCGTGCCGGCGATGACCATCACGCCCTCGTCGGCGTACATCTTGGCGTTGGCGCCGCACTCCACGAAGCTGGTGCTGCCCGCGAGCGCGACCACCTTGCGGTCCTTCACGAGCTTGGACGCTACCTGCGCGGCGGTCTCGGGGTTCCACTGGTCGTCGACCACGATGTAGTCGATCGGGCGTCCGTTGATGCCGCCGTTGGCGTTCACGCACTTGAAGTACGCGGCCGCCGCCTGGCCCGAGGCGCTGAAGTCGTCGGGGCCGGTCTTGCCGACCACCGCGCCGATGGGAATGGGCTCGCCCGTGGCGGGCTTGCCGGTGTTCAGGCCGCAGTCCGGGCCCGACTGCGCCCATGCGCCGCCCGCGCCCGCGATGCCCACAGCGCCGACCGCGAAGGTCAGCGCAATCTTCTTCTGGATCTTCTTCATGATGGATGTCTCCTTTTCTTGTGACCGGAACCGCGGCGGCTACACCGCCATGCACACGCTCTTGAGCTCGGTGAAGCTCTCGACCGCCGCGCGCCCCAGGTCGCGCCCGTAGCCCGACTGCTTCACGCCGCCCAGCGGCAGCGCGTTGTCGAGCACGTTGTGCGCGTTGACCCAGACCACGCCCGCCTGCAGGCGCGGCACGATGCGATGCACGGCTGAGAGGTTGTTCGACCACACGCTCGCGGCCAGGCCGTAGGCGCTGTCGTTGGCCAGGCGGATCGCATCCTCGACGTCGTCGAAGGGCACCACCGTCGCGACCGGGCCGAACACTTCCTCGCGCACGATGCGCATCGAGGGCTTCGCGTCGACGAAGACGGTGGGCTTCACGAAGCAGCCGCCGTCGAATGCGCGGCCGCCGCCGGTGACCAGCGTCGCGCCCTCGGCCACCGCGCCGTCGATGTGCGCCATCACGCGGTCCATGTGGCGGCGCGACACCAGCGGGCCGAACTGGGCCTGCGGATCGAAGCCCGAGCCGATGCGCAGCCCCTCGGCCACCAGCGCCAGCTGCGACACCACCTTGTCGAAGATGCCGCGCTGCACGTAAACGCGCGAGCCTGCGGTGCACACCTGCCCCTGGTGAAAGAAGATGCCGTTGGCCGCGCCCTGCGCCGCCGCGGCCGGGTCGGCGTCGTCCAGCACGATCAAGGGCGACTTGCCGCCCAGCTCCAACGTGAAGCGCGCCATGTTGTCGACGGCGGCATGGCCGATCAGCCGGCCCACGCCGGTCGATCCGGTGAAGCTGATCTTGCGGATGTCCGGATGGGCGGCGAGCGCCGCGCCGGCAGTCGCACCACGCCCGCACACCACGTTGAGCGCGCCCGGCGGAAAGCCCGCCTCGATGGCCAGATCGGCCAGCCGCAGCGCGGTGAGCGGTGTTTCCTCCGAAGGCTTGAGCACCACGGTGCAGCCGGCCGCGAGCGCGGGCGCGACCTTCCACAGCGCGATGGCGAGCGGAAAGTTCCACGGCACGATGGCGCCCACCACGCCCACCGGCTCGCGCCGGGTGTAGGTCACCCACTGCGGGCCCGGGATGCCGATGGAGTTGTCCAGCGTCTGGCCTTCGAGCTTGGTGGCCCAGCCCGCCATGTAGCGCACGAACTCGGCGCCGGCGCCCACGTCGACCATGCGCGCGATGCCGCGCAGCTTGCCGCTTTGCAGGGTCTCGAGCGCGCTGAGTTCGTCGGCGTGCGATTCGATCAGCGTCGACAGCGTGTAGAGCATGCGCTCGCGGTCTGCCGGGCGCAGCAGGCGCCACGCGGCGCTCTCGAAGGTGCGGCGCGCGCTGGCGACTGCCGCGTTCACGTCGGCCGCGTCGCTGTCGGGCGCCTCGGCCACGGTCATCTCGGTGGCGGGGTCGACCACGGGCAGGTAGCTGCCGCTCACGGGCGCCTCCTCGCGGCCGTCGATGTGGTTGCCGCGCCGGCGCTGCGCCAGCAGGCCCACCTGGCCGAGGTGTTCGATCGACAGGTCTCGCAGATTCATGAAGAGGCTCCGGGGCGATGCGTTGAGGAAGAAGAAAGAAGTGCCGTCACTGCATGGCCCGCGCCACGAGCAGCGTGTCGGTGAACTGCTCGAAGCGCCGCACCTTGCCGCCCTGCACCTGCCACACATGGGTGACGCGCGCGTGCATGGTCTTGCCGGTGGCGCGGTTGCGGCCGTGGTAGTCGCCGATGCCGACCACGGTGTCGCCGCCATCGACCAGCCGCTCCAGCACGAAGCGGTAGCCCTCCCACTCGGCGCCCAGTGCCTTGAAGACCTTCTCGATGACCCGCGCCGGGCCGACATGCGTGCCGGCGCAGGGAAAGCCGGCCATCTCGGTCCACTGCACGTCCTCGGCCACGTCGGCGAACATGGCGTCGAGGTCCTGGCGGTCGGAGGCGGCGTAGTGGTCGGCGACGATCTGATGGGGCGTGCGCATGAAGTGAAGCTCCTGGTGTGACAGCGAAAAAGGGAAAGAGATCAGACCGGCCCGAACTCGGGCGGATAGAAGGTCTGCGCGGCCTTGCGCATGAAGGCGCCGGCGGGGTTGTTGGCGACTTCGCCGGCACCGGTGACGCCGAGGAACTTGCCGGTCGATCGGCCCTGCGTGAAGTCGAAGAAGAACACCGACGCGACCGGAATCAGGAACTCGCGGAAGGTGAAGACGTATTGCCCGTCGTCGAACTTCCAGTAGCTCGCAAGATCCACGTCGCCGTGGCCGCGCTGCACACCGACCAGGCACTGCCAGGCGTAGCGCTCCGAGCTCAGGTAGGTGTGCTCGTAGGTGTGGTTGGGGCTGTAGGTCTGCCAGGTGCGCAGGCCGATGAGGTCGCGGGTGGCGTGCGGCTCAGTGCCCGATGCGGCAGCGCCGCCTTCGAGCGTGCCGGGCCAGAAGTCCTGCGGCACGCGCGGCTGGCCAGCAGCTTCCTCGGCGCTCACGATGCGGCAGCGGATGGCGAGCACGCGGCGCGTGCGCGTGTTGAGCACCACGGTCAGTGCCTCGGTGGGGCGGCTGCCCTGGGTGATGTCGAGGAAGAAGGTGTCGGGCGCGACTTCGATGGCCTCGTACCAGTCGCCCTGCGCCTGTCCGCCGCGTGCGCACTCTTCCTGCCAATCGATCGTGTGCTGCGTGCGCGGCTTCAGCGTGAGGCGAAAGTCGGGCAAGGCCAGCACCAGCGTCTGGCCCGCGAGCGCGTCGGTGGGCGGCAGGCGGTTGGTGGCGATGCCGAGCGCGAACTGGTCGTAGGTCTTCCAGTCGGCGGGCTTGGTGGTGGTATCGGTGCTCATGGCTTTCTTCTCAGGCTTCGTGCGCGAAGGCGATGGTGGGAAGGTCCACGGCGGAGGCGCCGCCATCGACCATCAGCGAGCTGCCGGAGACCATCGCGGCCAGCGGCGAGGCGAGGAACATCACGGCGTTCGCCACGTCCTCGGGGCTGGCGGCGCGGCCCATGGGCACGTCGCGCGTGACGAGGTCGTAGGCAGCGTCGGCATCGGCCAGCCGGTACTTGTCGACGAGCACCTGCATCTGCTCGTCGGCCATCTCGGTGCGCACCCAGCCGGGGCACACGGCGTTCACGCGCACGCCCTGCCTGCCGTAGTCGCGCGCCAGCGAACGCACGAGGCCGATGAGCGCATGCTTCATCGTCACGTAGCCGACCACGCCCGGCCCCGCGAAGTGGCCCGCGAGCGAAGACAGCACGACGATGTTGCCGCGCCGCTCGATCAGCTCCGGCAGCAGTTCGCGCGCGCAGACGAAGGCGGTGTCGAGGTTCAGGCGCGTCGAGAGCGCCCACGATGCGTCGTCGGTGGAGAGCGCATCGCCCACGCCGTGGCCGCCCGCGTTGGCGACGAGCACGTCGACGCGGCCGAACTTCTCGCGGGCCTGGGCCAGCGCGCGCCGCACGTCTTCGGTGCTGGCGGCATCGCCCGCTACAGCGAGGCCGCCGAGCTTCGATGCAACGGCCTCGAGCTGCGCGAGGCGCCGCCCCATCAGCACGACACGCCCGCCCGCCGCGGCGAACTGCGCGGCCACCGCCGCGCCGATGCCGGTGCCGCCGCCCGTGATGAACGCGACCTTGCCGGCCATGGAATTTCCTGTGGAACTCATTCGCTCTGTCTCCTTGTTCTCGTCGGAGTCGACTCTAGGTTTGGGCGCGCGTTTGCGATTGACCGAAGGCGCAGAGTCAATTGCCCGACAGCGCAAAGTCGGCGCAGCGCTCGGCCAGCATCACAGTGGGAGCGTTGGTGTTGCCGCTGACCAGCGAGGGCATCACCGAGGCGTCGCACACGCGCAGCTTCTTCATGCCGTGCACGCGCATGCGCGCATCGACCACGGCCATGCCGTCGCTGCCCATGCGGCAGGTGCCGCTCGGGTGGTAGACGGTCTTGGCGCGCTGGCGCACGTAGGCCTCGATGGCATCGTCGGCCAGGTCCTCGGCGGCGGAAGGCGCAAGCTCTTCCGACACCAGCTCGCGCAACGCCGGCGCACGCAGGATGCGGCGCGCGAGCTTCACGCCGCGCACCAGCGTGGCCAAGTCTTCCGGCGCCTGCAGGTAGCCGCCGTCGAACAGGATCGGCGCCATCGGGTCGGCGCTGCGCAGCCGCACGCTGCCGCGCGACTTAGGTCGCAGGAAGCAGGGGTTGATCGAGATGCCGTGGCCGGCCAGCGGCTCGCGGTCGACATCGCCCACCAGCACCGGCAGCACGTGGAACTGCAGGTCGGGCCGGCCCTCGCCGGTGGTGTCGACGAAGCCGCCGCTCTCCACCACGTTCGAGGTAAGCAGGCCGGTGTTGAAGAGCGTCCATTGCAGGCCGTGCTTGAGCGCCGTGAGGCCGCGGTCGTTGCCCAGCAGGCTGATCGGCTCGCGCGTGCGGCCGTAGACCGACACCTCCAGGTGGTCCTGGAAGTTCTCGCCCACGCCGGGCAGGTCGCGCGCCACCGGGATGCCGAGCGGCTGCAACTGGGCGCCAGGGCCGATGCCCGAGAGCATCAGCAGCTTGGGCGATGCCAGCGCGCCGGCCGAGAGGATCACTTCCTGGCGCGCCGTGGCCACGATGTCTTCGCCGGTGCCGCCCGCGCCCGTGCGGTAGACCACGCCGCTGGCGGCGCCGTCCTGCGTCAACACACGCATCACGTGGGCGCCGGTGACCACCGTGAGCTTCGGGTTGCCGCGCACGGCCGCGAGGTAGGTGGCCGCGGTGCTCGCGCGCCGGCCCTCGAAGGTGGTCGTTTGATAGAAGCCCACGCCCGCCTGTTCGGCGCCGTTGAAGTCGTCGTTGTAGGCCAGGCCGCTCTGCTGCGCGGCACGCAGGAAGGCCAGGCTCAGCGGGTGCCGGAAGCGCGTGTCGCTCACCTTCAGCGGCCCGTGGGTGCCGTGCAGGTCGCAGGCGAAGCGCGCGTTCGACTCGGCCTTGCGGAACCACGGCAGCACATCGCGCCAGCCCCAGCCTTCGCAGCCCTGCGCCTGCCAGCCGTCGTAGTCGGCCGGCGTGCCGCGGATGTAGACCATGGCGTTGACCGAGCTGCCGCCGCCCAGCGTGCGGCCCTGCGGCACGAACATCTTGCGGCCGCCTGCCGCGGGTTGCGGCTCGCTTTCGTAGGCCCAGGTGCGCTCGGTGCCGATCACCCGCACGAAGGTGGCGGGCATGTGGATGAAGCGGTCGTTGTCGGGCGGGCCGGCCTCCAGCAGCAGCACGCTGCGCCCCGCCTGCACCAGCCGGTGCGCCAGCACGCAGCCGGCCGAGCCGGCTCCCACCACCACGAAATCGAAAACCTGTTGCGCCATGTTCTGTCCGGATTTGTTGTTCCGGGCGGATGCTCGGCGCTGCGGCGCGCCATGGATCACCGGGGCGGGTTGGTGCAACTCAAAATGCGCTGTCGGTCAATGTGCCGGTCGGTGCCGGGGTGCCCTGCGACAATGGGGGAATGCCTTTCGCCCCATTGCAAAACGACACATTCCTGCGGGCCTGCTGGCGCCAGGCCACCGATCACACGCCCGTCTGGCTGATGCGCCAGGCCGGCCGCTACCTGCCGGAATACGTGGCCACCCGCGCGAAGGCGGGCAGCTTCATGGGGCTGGCCACCAACACCGGCTACGCCACCGAGGTCACGCTGCAGCCGCTGGAGCGCTATGCGCTCGACGCGGCCATCCTGTTCTCCGACATCCTGACCGTGCCCGACGCCATGGGCCTGGGCCTGTCCTTCGAGGCCGGCGAAGGCCCGCGCTTCGCGCGCCCGGTGCGCGACGAAGCGGCGGTGGCCGCGCTCGAAGTGCCCGACATGCAGAAGCTGCGCTATGTGTTCGACGCCGTGGCCTCGATCCGCAAGGCGCTGAATGGCCGGGTGCCGCTGATCGGCTTCTCGGGCAGCCCGTGGACGCTGGCCTGCTACATGGTGGAAGGCGCGGGCTCCAGCGACTACCGCCTCGTCAAGAGCATGCTGTACAGCCGCCCCGACCTGATGCACCGCATCCTCGCGGTCAACGCCGAATCGGTGGCCGCCTACCTCAATGCCCAGATCGACGCCGGCGCGCAGGCCGTGATGGTGTTCGACAGCTGGGGCGGCGTGCTGGCCGACGGCGCGTTCCAGGAATTCAGCCTCGCCTACACGGCGCGCGTGCTGGCGGGCCTGAAGCGCACCGGCGCCGACGGACAGCCCGTGCCGCGCATCGTGTTCACCAAGGGCGGCGGCCTGTGGCTCGACGCCATGCGCGAACTCGACTGCCAGGTGCTGGGCGTGGACTGGACCGTGAACCTGGCCTCGGCGCGCAAGCAGGTCGCCGAAGGCACCGACGGCAAGGCCAAGGCGCTGCAGGGCAACATCGACCCGAACGTGCTGTTCGCGCCGCCCGACCGGATCGAGGCCGAGGTGGCGAAGGTGCTGGACGCCTTCGGCAAGCCCCACGCCGACCGCGCCACCCAGGGCCCGACGCACATCTTCAACCTGGGCCACGGCATCAGCCAGTTCACGCCGCCGGAGCACGTGGCTGCGCTGGTTCAGGCGGTGCACGCCAGGTCGCGCGCGCTGCGCGGCTGAGCCTGCGGCGCGAGGGGTGGCCCGGCGTGCGCGCCGCCCACCCCAAAACTCGGTCCGTTGCGGTTTGTCAAGCGCAAAAACGGCATATGGGTCTGACTTATGCACAAAACACGTGCTGCAGTGCGCAAGATTGTCCGGAGGGGCGCCTTCCTTGCTCTCAAAGAGATAGCGACGCTAAGTTGTTGATTTATATAGGATTTGAATTTTGCTTTTTTTCCGGGCAATCCAGCGAGAGCCTTGATTTTCAAGGCTCGCCGACGTAACGAGCCTGCTTGTCAACAAAGTTATCCACAGAAACTCTGGATGGCTTCCAAAGCTCTGAAAAATCAACGACTTAAGCGGATTTTTTCAAAGCTGCATTAACAAACCGTGCCAAGAAGGCCTTCCATCGCCACCGCCGCCCACTCCCTCGACGGGACCAGCCAACCGACGAACGGTAGCCCCCCGACCCTGCCCTGGCGGCTCGACATCGCGGTGCAGACGCCCGCGCATGCCGCGCTGGGCGACCTGCTGAGCTACGCCAGCGCCGGCCCGCTGCCGCCCGGCACGCTGGTGCGGGTGCCGCTGGGCAAGCGCGAGGTGCTGGGCGTGGTGTGGAACGAGCCGGTTTCGCTGGAAGGCGCCGAGCCCGACATGGCGCTCAAGCCCGTGGGCGCCGCGCTCGACGCGCTGGCGCCGCTGGGCGAGGCCTGGCGCGACCTCGTGGCTTTTGCCGGGCGCTACTACCAGCGCTCGATCGGCGAGATCGCGTTGGCCGCGCTGCCGCCGCAGCTGCGCGACCTGACGACCACGCAGCTCGCGCGCCGGCTCAAGCGCAAGACCACGGCCGGGCCGGTGGCGGAAACGGCCGAGTCGGCGAACCTGATCGCGCTGAGCGCCGAGCAGACCGCCGCGCTCGAGCGCATCGAGGCCGCGAGCGGCACCTTCCTGCTGGTCGGCAGCACCGGCAGCGGCAAGACCGAGGTCTACCTGCGCTGCGTAGCCGACCTGCTGGCGCGCGAGCCCGAAGCGCAGGCGCTGGTGATGGTGCCCGAGATCAACCTCACGCCGCAGCTCGAAGCCCGCTTCAAGGCCCGCTTCGGCGAAGAGGCGGTGGTGTCGCTGCACAGCGGCATGACCAACCCGCAGCGGCTGGCGAGCTGGCTGGCGGCGCACAGCGGCGGGGCGCGCATCGTGCTGGGCACGCGCATGGCGGTGTTCGCGTCGATTCCAGGGCTCAAGCTGATCGTGGTCGACGAGGAGCACGACCCCAGCTACAAGCAGCAGGAAGGCGCGCGCTACTCGGCGCGCGACCTCGCGGTGTGGCGCGGCCAGCGCGAAGGCGCCAAGGTGATCCTCGGCTCGGCCACGCCCTCGTTCGAGAGCTGGCACCAGAGCCGGCCCGCCGAGGGCGACGACCCGGGCGGGCGCTATGTGCGGCTGGCCATGCCCTCGCGCATCGGCGCGGGCGAACTGCCGGCCGTGCGGCTGGTCGACATGAACCTGCAGCCGCCGAAGACGGTGATTTCGGGCGCGCTGCTCGACGCCATCGGCCAGCGCATCGCGCGCGGCGAGCAAAGCATGATTTTCCTGAACCGGCGCGGCTATGCGCCGGTGCTGGCCTGCGGCGACTGCGGCTGGAAAAGCGAATGCCCGCACTGCAGCGCCTACCGGGTGTTCCACAAGATCGACCGCACGCTGCGCTGCCACCACTGCGGCTTCACGGAGCGCGTGCCGCGCGCCTGCCCGGCCTGCGGCAACCCCGACATCGCGCCCGTGGGCCGGGGCACCGAGCGGCTCGAAGAGCACCTGGCGGAGCTGTTCGCCGCGGTGAAGCGGCCCGACGGCGGCGCGGTGCGCATCGCGCGCATCGACGCCGACAGCACCAGGAAGCAGGGGGCGCTCGAATCGCAGCTCGCGGCGGTGCACTCGGGCGAGGTCGACGTGCTGGTCGGCACGCAGATGATCGCCAAGGGCCACGATTTCCGCCGCATCACGCTGGTGGCCGCGGTGAACCCCGACGGCGCACTGTTCTCCAGCGACTTCCGCGCGCCGGAGCGGCTGTTCAGCCTGCTGATGCAGTCGGCCGGCCGCGCGGGCCGCGACGCCGCCTACCTGGCCTCGCAGGGCGCGACGGCCGAGATGTGGATCCAGACGCACCATGCGCAGCACCCGCTGTTCATGGCGCTGCGCCAGCACGACTACGCGGTGTTCGCCAGGCAGCAGCTCGACGAGCGCCGCGCCGCCGGCATGCCGCCGTTCGCGTTCCAGGCGCTGCTGCGGGCCGATGCGCGCGAGCAGTCGGTGGCGCAGGCTTTCCTGAACATCGCCGCCGACCAGGCCGAGGCGCTGCCGGGCGCCGACCTGGTCACGCGCTATCCGGCGGTGCCGCTGGCGATCCAGCGCGTGGCCAACGTGGAGCGTGCGCAGATGCTGATCGAGAGCCCCTCGCGCGCGGCGCTGCAGCGCCTCCTGGCGGGCTGGCAGCCGCTGCTGCACGAACTGCGCCGCACGCCCGAGGGAAAAGGCGTGATCCGCTGGCTGGTCGACGTGGATCCGCACAGCATCTGAGCGATTTGTCCTGCAAGGCCGGCCGGCACGCACCGCCAAGGTGCCTTGCATGAACACCCATTCCGCCCACTCGACGAACATGACGACCACGGCCCGCCGCCTGCCGCTGTTGCCCCTGCTGCTGGCGGCAACCCTGGCATTGGCGCCCGTGGTGGCACCCGCGCAGCAGGCCGCGCCGGCCGGCGACGCGAGCGCCCTGCGCGGCAAGCTTCAGGCGCTGGCGCCGCAGCTGGCGCGCAACGCCTTCAAGCGGCCGCTGACCATCGAATCGAACGAGGCCTCCGACCGGCTGAGCGGCGATGTCTACGCGCTGGTCGACCACCCCTTCAACACGGTGAGCGGCGCGCTGCGCACGCCGGCCGCGTGGTGCCAGGTGCTGATGCTGCACCTGAACACCAAGAGTTGCGCCGTGAAGAACGGCGGCGGCGCGCTCGAGCTGGCCGTGGGCCGCAAATTCGACCAGCCGCTGTCGGACACGCAGAAGATCGACTTCGACTACAGCCTCGCCAGGACCGACGCCGGCTACCTGAACGTGCGCCTGAGCGCGGCCGACGGCCCGCTTTCCACGCACGACTACAGCATCGTGCTGGAGGCCGCGCCGGCCGACAACGGCAAGACCGCCATCCACCTGAGCTATGCCTACGCCTACGGCACCGCCGCGCGCTTCGCGATGAAGAGCTACCTGGCCACGCTGGGCAGCGACAAGGTGGGCTTCACGAAGCAGGGCCAGGGGGGCGGCTACATCGGCGGCGTGCGCGGCGTGGTGGAACGCAACACCATGCGCTACTACCTGGCGATCGACAGCTACCTGGACGCCCCGGCGCCCGCGCAGCTCGACCAGCGCCTGGGCGCGTGGTTCGACGCGACCGAGCAATACGCGCAGCAGCTGCACGAGGTGGACAAAAGCGACTATCTCGCCATGAAGCGCCACGAGTTCGAACGCCTGGGCACGGCGTCCTGAAGCGAGAACCGCGATTCTCAGTGGTAGCCCGTGGGCTCCTTGCCCATGTCGACGTAGCGCAGCTCGTCATGCCGGCGCCTTGCGATGCTGACGGGCCAGGCAAACACCACCAGGCTCAGCGCGGCCAGCGCAATGGCGGTGGCCGTGCCGAACTTGCCGGCATGCCAGAACCAGCCGACGCTGGCGAGCCAGACAAACCACAACAGGATGCGAACCAGTATTGCCATTGCGCGCCCCATTCACATCTTTGACTTGCGACCACTGTAGCAGCGGTTTTGCAAACTCAAGCATTCAACTGAAGCGGTAGCCGCCGCTATGCCTTACGGCCACCCCTGGCTTACCCGAAAATTTGTGAAAAAAAGATTGACGGAAAGCCTCGCCGCTGCTCAAGCTGTTACAGAGTAAACGCGCGAACTCCGCGCGGGATCCGCGTTCAAAAATAGCTCGCTCACTGCAAGGGGTCGCCGTGAAACCGCCATCTGTCTCTGGTTGGGTTTTGTCCTTGGTATCCCTTGCCTGCGCCATCGGCGCATCCACGGCATCCGCTGCCGAACTGGAACTGCAGGGCAACCGGCTGGTGGTGTCGGGCACGCTCGACGGCAGCGCGATCAAGGAATTCACCGAGCACCTGGGCGGCGGCGCGGTCCACACCGTGGTCTTCGAAGATTCTTTCGGCGGCACCGCCGAAGCAGCCGGCGCCTTTGCCGACGCCATCCGCAGCAGCGGCGTGCAGACCGAGGTGCGGGGCCAGTGCATGGCCGCCTGCGCCTACGCTTTCCTGGCGGGCAAGACCCACCGCTTCGGCTACGGCCTGCAGGTCAACGGCATCATGCTGCCGGTGGCGGTGCGGCCCACGGCGGCCGAACTCGCGGTGCGCTGGCGCGGCGACGAAGCCCACAAGACCCTGGCCGACTTCACGCCCGCCCCCACCCCCGTGACCCCTGCCGTGGCAACCACGGCGGCCACGGCCACCACCGTGGCATCGGCCGCGCCGGTGGACGCCGGCGGCCCGCCGCCCAAGGACAACTGGCAGCCCGAGCACGGCGTGCTCTTCACGGCCAGCCCGTCGCTGTTCGGGCGCATCTACAACACCTATTACTGCGACGGCACGCAGGGCCGCGATTTCTCCAAGTGCGAGCGCCTGCCCGACGCCGACCCGTACAAGCTCGGCGTGCTGACGCCGTAGTCAGTGCCGCCGGCTCAGTGCAGCAGGCCCACCGCCAGCGGAAAGCTGAAGAACGCCACCACCGTCGTCCACAGGATGATGCGTGCGATGCGGCCGTTGTCTGCGCCGAAGCGCTCGGCCAGCATCGACACGTTGCTGGCGCTGGGCAGCGCCGCCACCAGCACCATCACCACCAGCGCGGCGGGCGCCAGCGGCAGCCCCAGCGCGATGGCGCCCAGCCCCAGCCCCCAAATGAGCAGCGGGTGCACCAGCAGCTTCACCGCCACCACCGGCAGCACGTCGCTCCAGGGCGCCCGGGGCGCGGGCTGCACGCCGGTGCCCAAGAGCGCCTCGGCCACCGCCGCGCTGGCATCGTGCTCGCGCGCCAGCAGGGCCGAGCGGGCCAGCACCGCGCCGATGGTGAAAAGCGCCACCGGCGACGCGGCGTCGGCCAGCATCGCCACGGTGCGCTCCAGCGGCCCCGGCAGCTGCCAGCGCGCGGCCGACAGCAGCACGCCCAGCAGGATCGACCACGGCATCGGGTTGACCAGGATGCCGCGCAGCGCCTTGCGCGCCGCCTGCGCCGCGCCGCCGCCCGCGGCGCCCGCACCCACCCCGTCGAGCCGCGACAGCCCGATGCACAGCGACGAGGTGACGACCATGTCGAACGCGATCGCGATGATCATCGGCCCGGCCGCCTGCGCCCCCAGGATCGCCACCAGCAGCGGCACGCCCATGAAGCCGGTGTTCGGGAATGCGGCCACCAACGCGCCGAAGGCGCCGTCGTTCCAGCCGACGCGCGCGTTGCGCGTGAACATCACCACCCCCGCCACCACGACCAGCGCCCCCAGGCCCCAGACCAGCGCCACGCTGCCGTCCAGCAACTGCCCGATGGGCGTGCCCGCGCCGAAGCGCAGCAGCATGCAGGGCAGCGCGAAATACAGCACGAAGGCGTTGAGGCCGGGAATCGCGTCCAGCGGCAGGATTCGGGCGCGGGCGGCGCCGTAGCCGGCGGCGATTAACGCGAAGAAAGGGAAAGTAACAAGAAATACAGGCAGCACCGGCCCATTGTCGTCGCCCGCCCCGGGAGCCGCAGGGGGCTTCCCGGGGGCGCCGGCCTACAACGGCGGGAAAGGCCGTCCCCGTATCATTGCCCGCTTTGCGCACGCCCTTCCCCAGGGCGTTTTCCGGTTCCTTCTCTCCTCCATGTCTCACGGTCTCAATCCCGCGCAACTCGAAGCGGTCAACTACATGTACGGTCCCTGCCTGGTGCTCGCCGGCGCAGGCTCGGGCAAGACGCGGGTGATCACTCACAAGATCGGGCGCCTGATCCAGTCGGGGCTCGAACCCCAGCGGATCGCGGCCATCACCTTCACCAACAAGGCGGCCGCGGAAATGCGCGAGCGCGCCAAGGACCTGATCGGCAAGGACGCGCGCAAGGTCGTGGTCTGCACCTTCCACGCGCTGGGCGTGCGCATGATGCGCGAGGACGGCGCGGTGCTGGGCCTGAAGAAGGCCTTCAGCATCCTGGACTCCGACGACGTCACCAAGATCCTGAAGGACGCCGGCGGCACCACCGACATCGCCACCGCGCGCATCTGGCAGTGGACCATCAGCAAGTGGAAGAACATGGGCCTGAACGCCAAGCAGGCGGAGGCGGCCGCGGTGGACGACAACGAGCGCATCACCGCGCGCATCATGGCCCACTACGAAGAGCGGCTGCAGGCCTACCAGAGCGTCGACTTCGACGACCTGATCGGCATGCCGCTGAAGCTGCTGTACGAATTCCCCGAGGTGCGCGCCAAGTGGCAGGCCGCGCTCGGCCACATCCTGGTGGACGAATACCAGGACACCAACGCCACCCAGTACGAAGTGCTCAAGGCCCTGGCCGGCGAGCGCGGCCACTTCACCGCGGTGGGCGACGACGACCAGTCTATCTACGGCTGGCGCGGCGCCACGCTGGACAACCTGCGCAAGCTGCCGGTCGACTTCCCGACGCTCAAGGTCATCAAGCTGGAGCAGAACTACCGCTCCACCAGCGCCATCCTGCGCGCGGCCAACAACGTGATCGGCCCCAACCCCAAACTGTTTCCCAAGACGCTGTTCTCCGAACTCGGCGAAGGCGAGCCGGTGCGCATCGTCGATGCCGACAGCGAGCTGCACGAGGCCGAGCGCGCCGTGGCGCGCATCGTCAGCCTGCGCGCGGGCGACGCCACCACGCAGGGCAAGCAGTACAAGGAGTTCCGCGACTTCGCCATCCTTTACCGCGCCAACCACCAGGCGCGCGTGTTCGAGCAGGCGCTGCGCAAGGCGCAGATTCCGTACAAGGTGTCGGGCGGCCAGAGCTTCTTCGACCGCGCCGAGATCAAGGACCTGTGCGGCTGGTTCCGCCTGTGGGTCAACAACGACGACGACCCCGCGTTCCTGCGCGCCATCACCACGCCCAAGCGCGGCATCGGCCACACCACGCTGGCCAGCCTGGGCAGCTTTGCCAGCCAGTACAAGCTGAGCCTGTTCGAGGCGCTATTCAGCCCGTCGCTGCCCAGCGTGATGCCCAAGCGCACGCTGGAAGGCATCCACGAATTCGGCCGCTACATCAACGACCTGGAATACCGCGCGCGCCGCACCATGGGCGCGGAAGACTCGCGCACCTTCATGCTCGACTGGCTCAAGGAAATCGACTACGAGAAGCACCTCTACGACGGCGAGGACAGCGAATCGGCCGCGGCCTCGCGCTGGACCAACGTGCTGGAGTTCGTCGACTGGATGTCGCAGCGCGCCGGCGGCACCATCGACGACACCTCGGGCGCGGACAACCCCATCGAGACCGAGCGCAAGAGCCTGCTCGAAGTGGCGCAGACCATCTCGCTGCTCTCCACCATCAGCGAGCGCCAGCAGGACCAGGACGTGGTCACGCTCTCGACGCTGCATGCCTCCAAGGGCCTCGAATGGCCGCACGTCATGCTCATCGGCGTGAGCGAGGGCCTCCTGCCCTTCAAGCTCGACGACGACAACGGCCGCCAGCAGAAGGTCAGCGAAGACACGCTGCAAAGGCTGCAGGAAGAGCGCCGCCTCATGTACGTGGGCATCACGCGCGCGCAGCGCAGCCTGGCGGTGAGCTGGACCAAGAAGCGCAAGCAGGGCCGCGAGATGGTGCCCTGCGTGCCCAGCCGCTTCATCGCCGAGATGGGCCTGGACAAGGCCACCACCCGGGAAGACCCGCGCGAAAAGCTCAAGGCGCTGCGCGCCGAGTTCGCGCGCAAGGCACAGGACAGCGCGGCCAAGGCGGCCGCGGCCTCATCATCATGAAGACGACGAAATTCAAGACCGCGCTGCCCACCGTGCTGATGGCCGGCGCCGTGCTCGCGCTGTCGGGCTGCGTCATCGGGCGCGGCAACCCCGACTGCCCCACCGACGCGCGCGACCTGCCGCTGCAGTCGCTCTACGGCCGCTGGGAGGCACGCTTCGACGGCCTGCCCGCGGTGGCCGTGGTGCAACTGGGCAAGCACCCCGACTACGACGGCGTGCGCGGCACCATCACGCGCAACGGCGCCAGCCCGGACAAGGCGCGCGTCGCCCAACTGGCCGGCGACGTGGACGACGAGGGCGCGCTCTCCATCGACGAGTCGCAGGACGGGCGCGCCATCAGCGGCGTCTGGTCCGGCAAGCTGCAGAAGGGCTCCTGCGGCCGCGAATTCAGGGGAACGTGGCGCGACGCCTCGGACGAGAGCACGCACCCGTTCGTGCTCGCCAAGACCGCCGCCAAGGAGGAAGGAAAGCAATGACGACACGACCACACACCCGGCTGCGCACGCTCGCGGCCCTGGCCGCCTGCCTGGGCGGCGCCGCCGGCGCGCAGGCGCAAGCCGTCGACAAGCCCGCGAGCCCGCTGGCCGATTCGCAGCTCACCTGGCAGCAATGCGCCGCGCTGGGCGCCAACAACGAGGCGCGGCTGGCCTGCTTCGACCGCTGGGCGCAGCAGCAGACGCTGCCGCCGGTGTCGGTGCCCGTGGCGCCGCCGGTGCTCGCGAGCACGCAGCCGCCGGTGGACGGCACGATCCCGGCCACGCGCGTGGTCTCGGTCGCCACCACCGAAGGCTGCCGCGACCGCCAGTATTCGGCGCTGTCGCGCTTCTGGGAACTGGAGAACGCCACCGACTGCGGCACCTTCGGTTTTCGCGGCTACCGGCCGCTCAACGTGTCGATCTCGGCCGCCACCAAGAAGCCGCAGACGCCCACCTCGCCTTCGCCCGACCACACCGGCGAGCCCGTCGCCTACCAGGCCAACGAGATGCGCATCGGCCTGTCGGTGCGCACCAAGCTCGCGCAGGGCCTGCTCACGCAGGGCGACCCGGTGAAGAAAGACTCGCTGTGGTTCGCCTATACGCAGCAGTCGACCTGGCAGCTGTTCAACGGCGCCATCTCGCGGCCGTTCCGCACCACCGACCACGAACCCGAGCTGATGTATGTCTACCCGACCGACTTCCAGCTGCCCGGCGGCTGGCGCTGGCGCTATTCGGGCCTGGGCATCGTGCACCAGTCGAACGGCCAGAGCCTGCCGCTGTCGCGCAGCTGGAACCGCGTCTACCTGATGGGCGGCGCCGAGCTGGACGACCGCTTCACCATCACCGGCCGCATCTGGAAGCGCATCTCCGAGAGCGCCGCCAACGACGACAACCCCGACATCGCCGACTACATCGGCCGTGCCGAAGTCACAGGCCGCTGGAACCTGAACCGCGACAACCAGCTGGCCGTGACCGTGCGCAACAACCTGCGCGACAGCGGCCGCGGCTCGATCCGCCTCGAGTGGCTCAAGGCCATCGGCGATCCGACCAAGAGCAACCTGCGTTTCCACACGCAACTGTTCTCGGGCTACGGCGACACGCTGGTGGACTACAACCGCAAGCGCACGGTGCTGAGCATCGGCCTCAGTCTTGTGGACTTCTGACCTCTTTCATACGCAGACAAAACCAATGAGCGCAGACCTCACCCCCGTCGACGACACGCAGCGCGAGATCATCGCGGCGCTGCATGTCGCGCCCGTCTTCGACGCCGCCAGCGAGCTGGAGCGCCGCGTCGACTTTCTCGCCAGCTACCTGAAGCAGACCGGCCTGAAGACGCTGGTGCTGGGCATCAGCGGCGGCGTCGATTCGCTGACCGCAGGCTGCCTGGCGCAGCGCGCCGTCGAGAAGCTGCGCGCCGAAGGCCGCGACGCCAGCTTCATCGCCATGCGCCTGCCCTACGGCGTCCAGAAGGACGAAGCCGAGGCGCAGGCCTCGCTCGCCGTCATCAGGCCCGACCGCACCATCACCGTCGACATCCGCCCCGCGGCCGACGGCATGCTCGCCGCGCTGAAGGCCGGCGACCTGAAGTTCCGCGACGCGGCGCATGAAGACTTCGTGCTCGGCAACATCAAGGCGCGCGAGCGCATGGTGGCGCAGTTCGCTGTGGCCGGCGCGCACGACGGCATCGTCATCGGCACCGACCACGCGGCCGAGGCGCTGATGGGCTTCTTCACCAAGTTCGGCGACGGCGCGGCCGACATCACGCCGCTCACCGGCCTGAACAAGCGCCGCGTGCGCGCGGTGGCGCAGTTGCTGGGCGCACCCGACGCGCTGGTCTACAAGGTGCCCACCGCCGACCTCGAGTCGCTGGTGCCGGGCAAGCCCGACGAAGATGCCTTCGGCGTGACCTACGAGCAGATCGACGATTTCCTCGAAGGCAAGCCGGTGTCGGCCGAGGCACGCCGGATCATCCTGTCCACCCACCGCAAGAGCGCCCACAAGCGCGCCCTGCCCGTCGAGCCGCCGGCACCCGCCGCGCTCGGCTGAAGCTGGCGACCACTCTGTGGCCGGGCCGCGCGTGCAGGGGCCCGGAGGGGCCCGGTGTAGACTGCTAGGTTTTTCGATTTGACGGTAATGGTGCAAGCGTCACGGCGCACAGGTTTCACCGGTTCGCCGCTCGTGCGCTTGCTTTCCAGGCTGACCGACAGCGACGTCGGGCAACCCCGGCAGACCACCGCCGAGCGGCTGAGCCAGTGGTTCGGCTGGACCGACGACATCTCGCTGTCCGCGGCGTTGAACGCCGGCCCGGCGAGCTCTCTTTCCAGTGCAAAAGCCTCCGCGAGCGCCGAGGAAGCCGAGTGCGCCCGCGTGCGCGCCGCGCTGACCAAGGCCATCGCGTCGGACAGCGCCGCCCCCGCGGACGCCACCGACTTCGCCCCGCTGCGCCAGCGCTACCTCGCCCGGCAACAGGCGATGGAAGTCGCCATCGGCCCGCTGCGCAGCCGCCTGCGGACCACGCTGGCAGGCCGCTCGCAGGCCATGGCCAAACTGGCGGCGGTGGACGTGGTGATGGAGCAGGTGCTGGCCGCGCAGGAGCGCAGCCTGATGTCGAGCGTGCCCTCGCTGCTCGAAAAGCGCTTCAAGCGCCTGCGGCAGGCTGCGCTGGAAGCCCAGGCCGAACAGAGCGAACAAACCGATCAGACGGAGCACCCCGGCAGCGCCCCCCGCCCCGCGCCCGCATGGCAGGACGTGTTCCACAAAGACCTCCAGGACGTGCTGCTCGCCGAACTGGACTTTCGATTTCAACCGGTCGAAGGGCTGCTCGAGGCCCTTCGCATGAAGCAACCAGGCTGACATGACCAGATTTCTTCCTCACGCTGTGTTCGCAGCGGGCTTGGCCGTCGTGGGCTGGGTCGCCGTCGGCTACGTCGGCGCGAACCCGCTGGCGCTGGCCGTCACCGCGCTCGTCGCCGCCTTCTACCTGATGGGCGCGCTGGAGCTGCGCCGTTTCCAGCAGGCCACCGACACCCTGTCGCGCGCCGTGGCCGAACTCTCCGAAGCGCCCCCCAGCCTCGGCGCCTGGCTCGCAAGCCTGCCCGCCTCGCTGCAGAACGCGGTGCGCCTGCGCATCGAGGGCGAGCGCGTCGGCCTGCCCGGCCCCGCCCTCACACCGTACCTGGCCGGCTTTCTCGTGCTGCTGGGCATGCTCGGCACCTTCCTGGGCATGGTGGTCACGCTCAACGGCACCGGCCTTGCGCTCGACAGCGCGACCGACCTGCAGGCCGTGCGCTCCTCGCTCTCGGCGCCGGTGAAGGGCCTGGGGCTGGCCTTCGGCACCTCGGTGGCCGGCGTGGCCGCATCGGCCATGCTGGGCCTCATGTCGGCGCTGTGCCGGCGCGAGCGGCTGCAGGCCGGCCAACTGCTCGACAGCAGGATCGCGACCACGCTGCGCGTGTTCTCGCAGGTCCACCAGCGCGAAGAATCGTTCAAGCTGCTGCAGCAGCAGGCGCTGGCCATGCCCGAGCTGGTCGGCCAGCTGCAGGCCATGATGGCCGCGCTGGCGCAGCAGAGCCAGGCGCAGAACGATCGCCTCATCAGCAGCCAGGACAGCTTCCACGGCAAGGCCGAGGCGGTGTACGCGGGCCTTGCCACGTCGGTCGACCAGTCGCTGCGCCAGAGCCTGACCGAGAGCGCGCGCATCGCCGGCGCGGCGATCCAGCCGGTGGTCGAGGCCACCATGGCCGCCATCGCGCGCGAGACCGCCGCGCTGCACGGCACGCTCTCGCAGACCGTGCAGCAGCAGCTCGAAGGCCTGTCGAGCCGGTTCGCGGCCACCACGGCCGGCGTCGCCGACACCTGGCAGACCGCGCTGGCCGAGCACCGGCAGACCAGCGAAGCCCTCTCCGGCGAAGTACGCGGCTCGCACGACCGCTTCGCCGAGACCTTCGCGCAGCGCTCGGCCGCACTGGTCGACAACGTTGCCGCGCAGCTCGAGCGCACCGTGGGCAGCGTGTCGAACACCTGGAACGGCGCGCTCGCCGAACACCAGCGCGTGAGCGAGAAGCTCTCGGCCGATTCGCAACAGGCGCTGACCGCCGCCGCCGCCACTTTCGAACAGCATTCGGCCTCGCTGCTGCGCACCGTGGGCGAGGCCCATGCCGAGCTGCAGACCGACATCGCATCGCGCGACGAACAGCGGCTGGCCGTGTGGACGCAATCGCTGGCAGCCATGGCCGCTGGGCTGAAAGACGAATGGCAGCAGGCCGGCGCGTACGCGGCGGGCCAGCAGCAGCACCTGCTCGACACGATCTCGCAGGTGTCGACGCGCGACGAACAGAAGCTCGCCGCATGGACCCAATCGCTCGCGGCGATGGCGGCCGCGCTCAGGGAAGAATGGAAGCAGGCCGGCACTTACGCGGCAGGCCAGCAGCAGCACCTGCTCGACACGATCTCGCAGGTGTCGTCGCGCGACGAGCAGAAGCTCGCCGCGTGGACCCAATCGCTCGCGGACATGGCTGCGGCGCTCAGGGAAGAGTGGCAACAGGCCGGCGTGCATGCGACGGGCCAGCAGCAGCTGCTGCTCGATGCCATCTCGCAGATTTCGTCGCGCGACGAACAGCGCCTCTCCGCATGGACCGGATCGCTCGCATCGATGGCGGCGGCGCTCAAGGAAGAGTGGCAGCAAGCCGGCGCGCACACCACCGGCCAGCAACAACAGCTGCTCGATGCCATCTCGCAGATTTCGTCACGCGACGAGCAGCGCCTTTCCGCCTGGACCGGATCGCTCGCGACGATGGCCGACACGCTGAAGGACGAATGGCAACAGGCCGGCGCTCAATCAGCAAGCCAGCAGCACCAGTTGCTCGAGCAGGTGGCGCAGACCGCGCGCGAGATGTCGTCGCAAGCCGACGCGCATGCCAAGGCCACCGTCGCCGAAATCGCCCAGCTGCTGCAGGCCGCCTCCGAGGCGCCGCGCGCGGCGGCCGAAGTGGTCGCGGAGCTGCGCCAGAAGCTGTCCGACAGCATGGCGCGCGACAACGCGATGCTGGAAGAACGCAGCCGCATCCTCGAGACGCTTTCCACGCTGCTCGACGCGGTGAACCATGCCTCCATCGAGCAGCGCGCGGCGGTCGATTCGCTGGTGGCTGCTTCTGCCGAGGTGCTCGAGCGCGTGGGCGGCCGCTTCACCGAACAGGTCGAGGCCGAGACCGGCAAGATGACCGGCATTGCCGCGCAGATCACCGGCGGCGCCGCCGAGGTGGCGAGCATGGGCGAAGCCTTCGGCCTGGCGGTGCAGATGTTCAGCCAGTCGAACGACAAGATGGGCGCGCAGTTGCAGCGCATCGAGGCCGCGCTGGGCAAGTCGATCGCGCGCAGCGACGAGCAATTGGCCTACTACGTGGCGCAGGCGCGCGAGGTCATCGACCTGAGCATCATGTCGCAGAAGCAGATCGTCGAAGACCTGCAGCAGCTTGCGAGCCGCCAGGCCGCGGTGGGCAGCGAGGCGTGATGCGCGAGGACATCGACGAAAGCGGCCTGGAGCCGGGCGTGCCGGTGTGGGCCGTCTTCGGCGACCTGATGTCGGGGCTGCTTGGCGCGTTCGTGCTGATCCTGGTGTGCGCGCTGGGCATGCAGATGGAGCTTGCGTCCAAACTGGAGACTGAGGTGCAGCAGCGGCGCGCGGAAGCCCAGCGCCGCGAGGCGCTCGAGCAGGCGCTCGCGGGCCCGCTCGCGGCCGGCCGCGTGACACTGAACAACGGCCGCATCGGCATCAGCGGCAATGTGCTGTTCGCCTTCAATTCCGCCGACCTGCAGCCCGAGGGGCGGCAACTGCTCAAGAGCCTCTCGGCGCCATTGGCTGCCTACTTGGGCAGCCGCGACGAGATCCTGATGGTCAGCGGCTTCACCGACGACCGGCAGATGCGCGGCGACGCGCGCCGCTTCGCCGACAACTGGGAGCTGTCGGCCCAGCGCGCGCTCACGGTGACGCGCGCGCTGATCGAGGAAGGCATGCCCTCCTCCTCGGTGTTCGCCGCGGCCTTCGGCTCCGAGCAGGCGGTGGCGTCGAACGCCGACGCCGAGGGGCGCTCGAAGAACCGGCGCGTGGAAATGGCGCCGACGCCGCGCCCCTCTTCCACCGGCACCGCCAACGCGAAGCGCCGTGAGTAGCCAGGAGGAAGTCGTGGCCGGCAACGTGGCGATGGTCGAGGCGTGGATCGCGCGCGGCGACCACCGCTTCGACCCGGTGCGCTTCCGCTTCATCGAGGCACTGGCCCGGCGCGCGGACACGCACGAAGGCGAAGCCCGGCGCCTGCTCGACGACAGGGTGGCCACGCTGCTTGCCGCGTACGGCAAGGACATGGAAGCCGCCCATGCAGCCGCGGCGGCAGACGAGCCGCAGGAAGCACAACAGCAGCAGCCATGCGAACGCAGCGCGCTCGCGGAGCTGGTGGATCACGCCGCTCACAACTCGCCCCTTCCCGCCGGCATGCCCGCGGTGCCCGCGGACGCCACGCCCGGCCAGTCGCACGCCCCCGAACTGAAGACGCTGCGCTATTTCCGCAGCACCTGGTCGAAGCTCAGCGCCGACCTGCGGCTCACGCAGTCGCTGGCCAAGGTGCCGGAGAACGCGGGGCCGCTCAACTCGCATCACCTGGTTCACCGCGCGCTCACGCTGATGCGCGACCTGTCGCCGGAGTACCTGAACCACTTCATGTCTTACGTCGACACGCTGTCGTGGGTCGAGCAGGCGAAGCACAACGCCAGCGCGCCGGCCGCCACCGGCACCGCGCGCGGCGAAGGCGCCGCCCGGAAGACGACGCGCGCCGGCAAGGCCGGCTGAAGCCGGCGCGGGCGAGTCGCGCAGGGGGCTGCGATCCGGCGGCAGTCTCGGGCACAGTGCCGGGCGGAAAGACGTGACCGACGCGGCGCCAAGGTGCAAGATCGCGGGCCGGTGCATTCACCCCGGGCAGAACCCTCGCGAGGACCCATGACACAAGACATGCGACAGACCTTCGACGCCATGCGCGCCGCCAGCCTGCGCGGCCAGACACAGCCGTGGCCCGAACGCGCCGACCGCCTGCGGCGGCTGCGCGCGCTGGTGAAGGACAACCGCGAACAGATCGCCGCCGCCATCAGCGCCGATTTCCACAACCGCGCGTTCCAGGAAACCGAACTGGCCGAGGTGTTCCCCGCGCTCGAGGGCATCGCGCACGCGCTGCGCCACGGCAGGCACTGGATGCGGGTGCGCCGCCGCTCGACCGGCCTGTGGTTCAAGCCCGCGTCGTCGAAGATCATGCCGCAGCCGCTGGGCGTGGTCGGCATCGTGGTGCCGTGGAACTACCCGCTGTACCTGGCCGTGGGGCCGATGACCGCCGCGCTGGCGGCGGGCAACCGCGTGATGGTGAAGCAGTCGGAATACACGCCGCGCTTCGCCGAGCTGTTCGCGGCGCTGGTGAGCAAGGCCTTCGCGCCCGACGAGATCGCCGTGGTCAACGGCGACGCCGAGGCCGCGCGCGAGTTCTCCGCCCTGCCCTTCGACCACCTGCTCTTCACCGGCTCCACGGCCGTGGGCCACCACGTGATGCGCGCGGCGAGCGACAACCTCACGCCGGTGACGCTGGAGCTGGGCGGCAAGTCGCCCGCGATCATCGGGCCCGATGCCAACTTCGATAAGGCGGTGGAACGCATCCTCGTGGGCAAGACGCTGAACGCGGGCCAGACCTGCATCGCGCCCGACTACGTGCTGGTGCCCGAGGGCCAGCAGCAGCGCTTCGCCGAGAGCGCGCGGCGCGTGTTCGCGTCGATGTACCCCGACCTGGGCAGCGGCAACACCGACTACACCAGCATCGTGAGCCCGCGCCACTTCGCGCGGCTGCAGGAGCTGGCGGCCGCCGCGCAGCAGGAAGGCGCCTCGGCGGTGCCGCTGTCGGACACCGCGCCCGACGCCGCCACGCGCCGCTTTCCGCCGGTGCTGCTGACCGGCGTGAACGACGGCATGCGCGTGATGCGCGAGGAAATCTTCGGCCCGCTGCTGCCGGTGCTGCCCTATGGCGGCATCGACGAAGCCATCGCCTACGTCAACGCGCATCCGCGCCCGCTCGCGCTCTACCTGTTCGAGAAGAACGGCGCGACCATCGACCGCGTGATGAGCCAGACGGTGTCGGGCGGCGTGTCGATCAACGACACGCTGCTGCACATCGCGCAGGACGACCTGCCCTTCGGCGGCGTCGGCGCGAGCGGCATGGGCGCGTACCACGGGGAATACGGCTTCGAGACTTTCTCCAAGCTGAAGCCGATCTTCCGGCAGTCGGCGTTCAACGGCGCGGGCCTGTTCAGGCCGCCCTACGGCAAGACCTTCGCGCGGATGATGAAGCTGCTGGTGCGCTGAGCCAGGGCCGGCCGGCCGCCGTCAACCGGCCGGCCGCGTGACGACCTTCCAGCGCCCGGCCCCGATCTGCGCCGCATAGGGCGCGGGAATGCCGACGTGGAAGCCGCCGTCGCGCACCATGGCGTCGTAGCCGCACACCGGCTGCCCGGCATCGTCGTACAGCGTCCAGTGCACCGGCGTGCCGTCTGGCGCGGCATGCGCCACATGCATCGACGGCGCGCCGATGTTGGCGCCCACGTGGGCGTAGCGCGCGTCCACCGCCATCGGCGGATGCGGCGGAAACGGCTGGCTGCCGGGCAGGCCGAACCATTCGTCGTGCATGCACAGGCTGCCCTGCGCGACCTGCCAGACACGATGCCGCAGGAAATGCTGGTCGGCGTAGCGCGACGAGAAGGGCCGGCTGCGCAGGTAGGCGCGCATGTCGGTCGCCACGTCCGTGAACACGCCGCGGCAGGCGCCCCACATGCCGGCGAGCATCAGCTCGCTGTGCGTGTGGTAGTCGCGCATGACATGGAACCAGCGGCCCGAGTCGCACCACGCCTGCACCGCCGCGCGGTCGCGCGTGGACAGCAGCGAGTCGGCGTCGCGGAACTGCACGCGGTCGATCTCCCCGTCGTCGAGTGCCAGGAAGCGCCACATGGTGCCCGGCAGGTCGTGGCCGCCGAGCGCCTGCACGTCGATGATGCCCGCGCCCTCCAGTCCCAGCCGGTGCCGCACCGCCGCGGGCACCGAGCCGTCGAGGTAGAAGCGGCAGGCCCATGCGGGAAACAGCTCCCGCGCGGCGCGCACGTTGAGCACCGCCATCTCGCAATAGCGCGGATCGGCGCCGAACAGGCTGAAGGCGATGACGTTGCGCTCGGGCCTTCCGGGGTCGAAGGGCGGCGGCGGCACCGACGTGGCCGCGGCCGACACGGCGGCCGGCCTTTCCCGTGCGGCTTCCTGCATCTTGAGCCGCAGCGACACCGTGCCGTACTCGCGAACCTCGTCGCGCTTGCCCAGCTGCCCCGCCGCCTCCGTCAGGCCGTCGAAGGTGTTGGCCGTCTTCAGCTGCTCCACGGCGCGGCGGTAGGTGTCGTAGGCCTGCTGCGGCCGATCGAGCCGCAGCTGGCACAGCGCCATGTCGGCCAGCGGCTGCGGGCTGCGCGTGGCGTGCCAGGCCTGCGTCGCGAACCCGAGTGCCTGCGCGAAGTCTCCCTGCGCGAAGGCCGCGCGGAAGCGGTCGCCCAGCGCGGTGAGCAATTGCCGCGACGGCGCCGGGCCGCGGTTGGGGATGGGCGGTCTGCGGTTCATAGCACGCTCACCTCTCGCGCAGCGCCTCGCTCGCCTTGTTCAGCGGCTTGATGAGGTAGTCCAGCACGGTCTTGCTGCCGGTGTGGATGTCCACCGTGGCGATCATGCCGGGCACGATGGGGAAGCTGCGCCCGCTCCTGTTCTTCAGGTGGTCGGCGTCGGTGCGGATGTACACGCGGTAGTAGTACACGTCGCGCTTCACGTCGTCCTGGATGGTGTCGGGGGAGATGGTCGTCACCTTGCCGGGCAGGCCGCCGTAGATGGCGTAGTCGTAGGCCGTGACCTTCACCGTCGCGTCCTGCCCCGGGTGGATGAAGGCCACGTCGCGCGGCGAGATGCGTGCCTCCACCAGCAGCTTCTCGTCCAGCGGCACGATCTCCATGAGCTTGCCGCCCGGCGGCAGCACGCCGCCCACGGTGGTCACGACGATGTCTTTCACGATGCCGCGCACGGGCGACGCGAAGGTCAGCCGCGTGAGCGAATCGGAACGCCCGCGCGTCACCGAGCGCTGCGCCTCTATCTCGGCGTTGGCCTTGGCGAGGTCTTCGCGCGCCTTCACGTAGTACTGGCTCCTGAGGTCGGCGGCCTTGGTCTCGGCCTCGTTGATCTGGCGCTTCAGGCGCAGCACCTCCACGTCGCTCGCGGCGCCGCGCGACACCAGCGGCTCCGTGAGCGCGAGTTCGCGCCGCATCAGCACCAGCGCCTGATTCACGCCGGCCAGGCTGCTGGCGAGCTGCTCGCGGCGCGACTGGTAGAGCGCGGTCTCGGTGCGCACCAGGCCGGGCTCGCCGCGCACCTCGTCCGGAAACACCAGCGGCGTACCGTTGACCTCGGCCGTCAGGCGCGCCGACATGGCCAGCGCGGCGCGCACGCGCGAGGCGCTTTCCTGCACGGTCGATTCGGTCTTGGTGCGGTCCAGCTGCGCAAGCACCTGGCCCGCGCTCACGATGTCGCCCTCGCGCACCTTCAGGTCGACCAGGATGCCGCCTTCGAGCGACTGAATCATCTGCTCGCGCGACGACGGCACCACCTTGCCGGTGCCGGTGGACACCTCGTCGAGCTTGAAGAACCACGCCCACGCGAGCAGCGCCGCCAGCATCGCGGCCACGATCCACACCACCAGCGAGGCACCCGGCAGCGGCGGCTCCACGGGCGCGTAGCGGCCCTGCGCGGCCTTGGCTTCCTTCGACTTCTTCTCCCCCTCCTGCCGGGTTGCGGGCGGCGGCCCGAGGGGGATGTCGGGCATGGCGTCAGGCATGGCCATTGGCGAGCTTTCCGAGGATCTGGTCCTTCGATCCGTCCATCACGATGCGGCCGCCCTCGAGCACCACGATGCGGTCCACCCACTGCAGCACCGGCATGCGGTGCGTCGCCACCACCAGCGTGCGCGGCGCGAGCCATCGGCCCACCGCGTCGATCACCTGGCGCTCGGTCACCTCGTCGAAATGCGCGGTGGGTTCGTCCAACAGCACGATCGACGGCTGGCGGATCAGCGTGCGCGCCAGCAGCAGCGCCTGCCGCTGCCCGCCCGACAGGCCCAGCCCGCCCTCGTGGATCAGGTCGTCCAGCCCCTCGGCGCGCGAATGCACGAAAGGCAGCGCGCCGGCCATCGCGATGGCCTCGAGCACCTGCGTGTCGGTAGCCATCGGCATGCCCAGGGTGACGTTCTCGCGGATCGAGCCGTGGAACAGCCGTGCGTTCTGCGTGAGCAGGCCCATGTCGCGCCGCAGGTCGGCCGGGTCGATCAGCCGCAGGTCGAGCGCGTCGAGCGACACGTGCCCGCGCTGCGGCGCGTGCAGCCCGGCCATGAGCTGCAGCAGCGTGGACTTGCCCGCGCCCATGCGCCCGAGCAGCGCGACCTTCTCGCCGGCCTTGACCTGCAGCTGCGCCACCGACAGCGCCGGGGCCTTGTCGTCCTTGCCGTAGCGGAACTCCGCGTTGGTCAGCGCGTAGTTTCCGTGCAGCGCCGGCACGTGCACGCGGCGCGCGTGCTCGGGCTGGTCCACCGGCCGCTGCATCAGCTGGTCGAGCCCGGTGCGCGCCACCTTGGCCTGCTGCCAGCGCGCGAACACGCCCGACAGCTGCGCCAGCGGCGAGATCATGCGCGAGGCCAGGATCGACGAGCCCACCAGCGCGCCCGTGGTCATCTCGCCCTTCATCACGAGGAAGCAGCCCGCCAGCAGCACCACCGCGTAGACGATGCCCTGCACTTCCTGCGTCCAGGTCATGAGCAGCCCGGTGAGGAAGCGCTGGCGCATGCTCACGCTGGCCGCCACGTCGTTGGCATGGTTCCACTGGTTCTGGAAGCGCGGCTCGGCGCGCATGAGCTTGATGTCCTCGATGCCCTCCACCGCCTCCACCAGCAGCGCATTGCGCAGCGCCGATTCGCGCATGCCCTCGTTGGCCAGCCGCGCCAGCGGCTTCTGCACCAGCAGCCCCGGAATCACCAGCAGCGGCACCGCCGCCAGCGCCACCCAGGCCAGCGGCCCCGCCACCATCCACAGCACCACGACGAAGAGCAGGAAGAACGGCAGGTCGGCCACCGCGCCGATGGTGGTGGAGGTGAGCAGCTCGCGCACCTGCTCCACCTCGCGCACCTGCGCGATGAAGGAGCCGGTGGACCTGGAGCGCGCGTCGTTGCGCACGCGCAGCGCATGGCCGAACACCAGGTCGGACACCTTCAGGTCGGCGCGCTTGCCGATCACGTCCGAGATGTGCGTGCGCGACATGCGCAACAGGAACTCGAAGGCCACCGCGAGCATCACGCCGCCGAACAGCACCCACAGCGTGGACTCCGACTGCGCGGGCACCACGCGGTCGTAGATCTGCATCGAGAACACCATGCTGGAGAGGGCCAGCACGTTGGCGAAGACGGAGGCCAGCACGATGTCGCCGTAGCGGCGCCAGTCGCGCAGCGCGATCGACCAGAACCAGTTGGCCTGGTAGGGCCGGATGTAGTCGTCCACCCGCGCGTCGGGCACCGAGGTCTGCGGCCGCAGGATGGCCACGCGCCGCACCCGGCGGCGCAGTTCGTCGGCCGCCACCGCCGTCTCCAGCCCGTGATCGCCGCCCAGCAGCACGCCCAGCCGGCCCTTGCCGTCGCTGGTGCGCACCACGCCGACCTCGCCGTCGTCGAACTCCACCGCCAGCGGCAGCCGCCAGGGGTCCAACTGCGCATCGGAAAAGGCATCCAGCCGCAGCGACAGGCCGAGCTGGCGCGCCATGTGGTCGAGCAGCGTGTCCAGCGGCGCGCCGCGCTCCCAGGCCAGCGTGACGCGCGCGCTCTCCTCGGAGGCGCCGATGCCGTAATGGCGCGCCACGAAGACCATGGCGTCGAGCCAGCTGGTGTACTGGCGGGGAAGTTCCCTGGCGTTCATGGCAGCAGCTCCATGCCCTGGACGGTGGTGTTGTCCAGCCCGTAGAACGCGCGGGCCTGGCCCGTGGCGCCGATGTAGCCGACGCGGCTGGCCCAGAGGTCGTGCACCACGGCCTCCTGCTCGGCGGCGGCCTGGTAGATCTCCTGCTCGGCGTTGAGCAGGTCGAGGATGGAGCGCGTGCCCAGCGTGTACTGCTCGCGGTACAGGTCGCGCGCCTCCACGATGCTGCGCCGCCGGTCGGCCAGCACGCCCAGGCGCGCCTGCGCGCCGACGACCTGCTCGCGGTAGTTGCGCGCCTGGTCGCCGGCGTTGAGCCGCGCGGTCTCGATGCGCATGCGCGCGGCGTCCTCGGCGGCGGTGGCCGCGCGCACCTGCGCGTCGAGCGCGCCGCCTTGGTAGATCACGCTGGTGAGGTTCAGCATGACCGTGTGGTAGGTGCCGTTGCGCTCCAGCGTGGCGGGGTTGATGCCGCCCATGGCCTTGTTGACGGCGGCGTCCACGGTGAGCGTGGGATAGCGGTTGGCGCGCGCCACCTCCAGCTGGGCCGAGGCGGCGCGGCGCTCGGCCTCGGCCGCGAGCACATCGGGCAGCAGGCTGGCGTCGGGCTGCGCGTCCACGCTCAGGGCGCGCGCCAGATCGTCGGGCAACGGCGCCAGCTCGGGCGGCACCACGCCGGGGCCCAGCAGCGTGCCCAGGCGCTCGCGCCACTGCGCCAGCTGCGACTTCACCTGCAGAAGATTGGCGCGCGCGCTGTCCACGCGCGACTCGGCCTGGATCGGGTCGGCCTTGGTGCTGAGCCCCGCGTTGGCGCGCAGCCGCGCGGTCTCGAGCACCGCCTGCACAGCCTGCACCTGGTCCTGCGCGATGGCCAGCAGCGACTGGTAGCGGTGCGCCATCACCACGGCCTCGGCCGCCTGCTGCGCCACCGCGTCGATCTGCTTGAGGATGGCCGCCTGCTGGCGCTGCACCAGGGCCTGCGACTGCGCCACCGCGCCGCCGACCTTGCCGAAGTCGTAGAGCATCTGCGAGACCGAGGCCGAGGCCACGGTGCCGGTGCTGCCGCCCTGCGACGCTGGCGCGTTGCTGGTGCCGCCGCCCACGCCCACGCGCACCTGCGGGTAGTAGCCCGCGCGCGCCACGTCGACCCCGCCGGCCTGCTGCGCCAGCGTGGAGATCGCATCGGAGATCGACGGATGGCGCGCCACCGACTGGCGCACCGCCTCGTTCAGCGTCAACGGCTGCGTGCTGGCCTGCGCCTGCGGCAGCGGCCGCCCCGGCTTCAGCTCGAGTTCCCTGGCCAGCGAACTCGGCGCGAGCCGGCGCGCCAGCTTCAGGCCGCCGTCGTCGTCCGCATGGACCGGGCCCGCCGCGGCGGCCAGGGCCAGCCACGCAAGCGCAGGGAGCGTGGTACGCGCCTTCACCCTTCTCAGACCACCACCAGCTGATGGTTGGCCAGCAGCGTGGCGAGGTCGACGCTCACGCCGTTCAGCGTGAGCAGCGGCGTCATCGCATGCGCGCCGCCCGCGCCGTCGCGGTCGATGCTCAGCACGGTGCCGCCGTTGGACTGTGTCAGCTGCAGGTAGTTGCCGATCGGGTCGCCGGTGTGGGCGGCGTAGTCGGTCAGCAGCGAAGAGAGGTCGATGCGGTCGGCATCGGCGTTCGACTCGAAGCTTGCGACCTTGAAGCCGTTGACTTCGTCGAAGCCGTTGCCGCCGGTGGCGCTGGCGGCGGACAGCAGCTTGTACAGCAGCGTCTCGTGCCCCTGCTGGCCGTTGGCCGCCAGGTCGACGGTGTGGCCGGTGTCGGCTAGCGCCGCCGTCTTTTCGGCGGCCAGCGGCTGTGCCGTGTCCTGCTCCTGGGCCAGGGCGAACGACTGGATGCCGGTGCTGCCCGTGCCGCCGATCAGCAGCTGGCCGTTGCCCAGCAGCGTCTCCAGCGAGGTGGTCACGCCGGTGAGCGTGAGCAGCGGCGTGGTGAAGTTGCCGGTGCCGGCCAGGTCCACCGAGATCACGGTGTTGCCGCCGGAGTTGGTCACGTGGATGTAGTTCAGCAGCCCCGCGGAGGACGGGTCGAGCACGTAGTTGCCGGTGGCCGCGTCGCGGTAGACGTGCGCGGTGCCGGTGTAGCCCGACAGCAGCCCGCCCAGGTCGATGAGGTCGGCGTCCACGCTGGCGGCATTGGCCATGCTGCCGAGCGTGAAGCCGTAGGCCACGTCGCTGCCGTTGCCGCCGGTGGCCTTGTCGGCGCTGTTGATCAGGTTGTAGACCAGCCGGTCGTTGCCCGCGTTCAGCCCCAGGTAGTAGCTGTCGTTGCCGCCGCGGCCCTCGAACATGTTGTCCTGCAGGCTGCCCACGAAGGTGTCGGCGAGCGCGCTGCCGCGCACGCCTTCCACGTTGTTCACCGTGCCCAGGATGCCCCAGCCCGTGACCAGGTTGGTCGTCAGGTCCACGCCCACGCCGAGCGGGGCATTGCGGAAGTCCACGATGTCCATGCCGCCGGTGGCCGACCATGTCTTTGTCTCGCCCGGCAGCAGCGGCGTGCTCCAGCCCCCGCCGCCGTTGTAGATCGTGCTGCCGCCCGCCACGTTGCCCACCACGTAGGTGTCGTTGTAGCCGGTGCCGGTCATCACGTTGGGCAGCAGCGTGGAGGTGTCGGTGGTGGTCAGCACCTGGGCGCTGGTGGCGTCGCCGGGCGCCACGCTCCAGCTGAACGTGGACGACGCGCCGTTGCTGTTGGCCAGCAGCTTCACCGTGTAGGTCTGCGTGGGGTCCAGCCCGAACACGTTGACGATGCCCGAGCTGTCGTTGCCCCAGTTGCCCGACTGCGGATTCAGGATCTGCGTGGACACCAGCGTGCCCTGCGCGTTGAACACCTGCACCGTGTTGCCGAAGTAGACGTTGTTGCCCTGCGCGTTGAGGATGCGCAGGTGCAGCGAGGTGCCGTCCTTGACCTGGTTGGTGTTGGCGATCAGCTGCGTGGCGGTGTTGCCGTTCATGCCCACCAGCAGGTCGATGTCGCCGTCCCAGTCGTAGTCGGCCGCCGCGATGCTGTTCACGCTGTTGGCGCCCACGCTGGCGAGTTGCCGCGTGGCCCAGGCGCCCGCCGCTATGTTGCCGCTGTTGGTGTAGAGGTTGGCCACGCCGGTGGCGTAGTCCAGCTCGATGGCGTCCATGCGCCCGTCGCCGTTCCAGTCGACCGCCACCGAGGCATCGCCGGACAGCGTGTCGTTGGCCACCGCGATGCCGGTGGTCGACAGCGTGCCCGCGTTGTTCAGGTAGACCCTGCTCGCGGCGCCGGCCCGGGTGTTGTTGATGTACAGGTCCAGCCAGCCGTCGTTGTTGAAATCGGCCCAGGTGAGCGAGACCGGGTCGGAGGAGTTCAGCGTGTTCGCGTTGGTGCCGAACACGTCGTTGATGGCCTGCGACTCGGTCCAGTTGGCGCCGTTGAGGCTGCTCTTGCCGTTGTTGGTCAGCAGGGTCAGCGTGTAGTCGTTGTTGTTGCCCAGCGTGGTGGTGGTCGTGCTGTGCAGCGCGAGGTCCACGCGCCCGTCGTTGTTCAGGTCCACGCCCGAGACCTCGCGGCCGGTCTGCAGGTTGGCGATGCCCGCCGCGGTCAGGCCGATGCCGGTGCTGTTGCCGTAGGGGCTGAACACGCCTGCCGTGTTCTTCAGGAACGAGGCCGAGTCGGCCGCGCCGTCGCCGACGATGGCGTCCGCGAAGCCGTCGCCGTCCATGTCGATCACCGCCACGCCGCCGTAGGACACGCCGGTCAGGCCGGTGCCCACCGCGCCGGGTGTGTAGCCCAGGCCCAGCAGCCCGGTCCACAGCGGCGTGCTGTTGGTGCCGCCGGCGTTGTTGTCGGTGCCGATGGCGTCGAGGATGCCGTCCAGGTTGTAGTCGAAGAAGGAATACGCGGTCGAGCCGCCGCCCGAGAGCAGCTGCACCGCCAGGTCGGTGGTGCTGTAGGAAGTGCGCGAGGTGCCGTTGTAGATGGCCTGGTCGCCCGCGAAGCTCCAGTTGCCCAGCGCGTTGATGGCCATCGCGCCGCCGTAGCCGGTGGTATTGCTGGTGCCGTGCGCGCTGGCGGCAGCGGACAGGTGGTCTAGCACCGGCACCACGTCCAGTTGCGTGGTGCCGCTCATGCGGCTCTGGTTGCCCGCCGCATCCCACACCACGTAGCCCAGGCGGTAGGAGTCCGCGGAGGCGCCGAGCGCGACCGAGATCGTCCAGGTGCCGCCGGCGCCGACCACCGCCGTGCCCAGCACCACGTCCACGCCTTCGGTGTAGATGCCGTCGTGGTTCACGTCGTTGATGAGCGCCACCGTGGTGCCCACTTCGGCCGTGCCGCTCACCGCGCTGCTGAAGACCGCCGTGCCCGGGGCGATGGTGCGGTCGCCGTCGGAATCGATGGTGGCGGCGTTGGCCAGGCCGGGCGCCGAGAGGCCGAGCACCGGCGCGAGCAGGTCGACGGTGTAGGTCACCGTGCTGGCCGTGCCGTGCGTGCCGTTGGCCGTGTTGTCGATGCGCACCTGCGCGGCCACCGTGGCCGAGGCGGCATAGGCCGGCGGCTCGTAGCTCCAGGTGGTGGCGCCGGCCGTGCTCTGCACCGTGACCCAGGTCAGGCCGCCGTCCAGGCTGATGCGCACCGCCTCGTTGGCGTCCAGCGGCCGCGCGATGGTGCCGCTCAGCAGCGGCGTGTTGTCGCGCGTGACGAAGTCGGTGTTCAGCGCGGAGCTGTCGGAGTAGCCGCCCGCCACCGTCACGCCGGTGTCGGTGGCCAGCGCGGTGAGCGTGGCCAGCGCGTCCACCGTGAGCGTGAAGGGCGTGCCCGGCAGGGTCTCGTTGCCGGCCGCGTCGACCAGCGTCACCGTGTAGGCGTGCAGCCCGAAGCCCAGCACCGGCGGCGCGTAGGTCCAGCTGGTCTGGCCGGCGGTGAGCACCAGGGTCTGCACCAGCACGCCGTCCTGGTAGATGCGCAGCCTGTCGCCGGCCGCGACGCCGGCGGTGATGGTGCCGTTGAGCACCGGCGTGGTGTCGTCGGTGATGGCGCCGTTCAGCAGCGTGCCGGTCACCGGGCCGACGTTGTCGAGGAAGCTCGCCACGGCCGCGACCTGCGAGGGCGGCGTCAGGTCCACCACCACGGCCTGCGAGCCGGTCGCGCCGATGTTGCCGGCCGCGTCCACCACGCGCACCTGGTAGGTGTAGGTGCCGCCGGTGAGCACGCGCGCATCGACGAAGGACCACGTGCCGCCCGTCACCACGAGATCGACCCAGGCGGTGCCGTTGATGCTGATCTGCGCTTTCTCGCCCGCGCCCAGCGTGCCCACGGTGCCGTTCACGGTAAGCGAGGTGTCGTTGGTGAGGAAGTCGGTCGCGCTGACGCCGGTGTCGTCGGCGATCGAGACGATCTTGATGGGCGCCGTCGGCGGCGTGGTGTCCACCGTGATGGTGAAGCCCGCCGAGGCCGCCGCCTGGTTGCCCGCCGCGTCCGTCACCACCGCGGTGTAGACGTGCGTGCTGCCGTTGGCCAGCACCGGCGTGGCGAAGGTCCAGCCGGTGCCGCTGACGGTGGCGTTGCCGATGTAGGTGGCGCCGTCGTAGATGCGCACCGTGTCGCCGGCCGCCAGCGCCGCGCTGAGCGTGCCGTTGAGCACCGGCGTGGTGTCGTCGGTGGGCACGCCGCTGCCGAAGTTGCCGACGTTGATGCCCACGTCGTCGCTGAAGCTCGCGATGAGCGTGGTCTGCGCGGGCGGCGTGGTGTCGATGGTGAGCGAGAAGGCGGCCGAGGCCGTGCCCTGGTTGCCGGCCGCGTCGGCCACCACCGCCGTGTAGGTGTGGGTGCTGCCGTTGGCCAGCACCGGCGTGGCGAAGGTCCAGGTGGTGCCGGTGACGGTGGCGGTGCCGATGAGCGTGGCGCCGTCGTAGATGCGCACCGTGTCGCCCGCGCCGAGCGCCGCGCTCAGCGTGCCGTTGAGCACCGGCGTGGTGTCGTCGGTGATGGTGCCGCTGCCGAGGTTGCCCTGGAAGATGCCGACGTTGTCGGTGAAGGTGGCGATCAGCGCCGTCTGCACCGGCGGCGTGGTGTCGATGGTGAGAGAGAAGCCCGCCGAGGCCGTGCCCAGGTTGCCGGCCGCGTCGGCCACCACCGCCGTGTACGTATGCGTGCTGCCGTTGGCCAGCGTCGGCGTCGCGAAGGTCCAGGTGGCGCCGGTGACCGTCGCGTTGCCGAGGAAGGTGGCGCCCTCGTAGATGCGCACCGTGTCGCCGGCCGACAGCGCGGCGCTGAGCGTGCCGCTGAGCACAGGCGTGGTGTCGTCGGTGGGGGTGCCGCTGCCGAAGCTGCCCTGGTTGGTGCCCACGTCGTCCAGGTAGGCGGTGATCGCGGCGGTCAGGGTCGGCGGCGTGGTGTCGACCGTGAGCGCCAGCGGCGCGGAGGCCGTGCCCTCGTTGCCGGCCGCGTCGGCCACCACGGCCGTGTACGTGTGCGTGCTGCCGTTGGCCAGCGTCGGCGTCGCGAAGCTCCAGGTGGTGCCGGTCACCGTGGCGGTGCCGACGAGGGTCGCGCCGTCGTAGATGCGCACCGTGTCGCCAGCGGCCAGCGCGGCGCTGAGCGTGCCGGTGAGCACCGGCGTGGTGTCGTCGGTGCTGGTGCCGCTGCCGAAGCTGCCCTGCAGGATGCCCACGTCGTCGGTGTAGCCGCCGATGGTGGCGGTCTGCGCCGGCGGCGTGATGTCCACCGTGAGCGTGAAGGCGGCCGAGGCGGTTCCCAGGTTGCCGGCCGCGTCGGCCACCACCGCGGTGTAGCTGTGGCTGCTGCCGCCGGCCAGCGCGCTGGGCGCGAAGGTCCATGTGGTGCCGCTGACGGTGGCGTTGCCGATGTAGGTGGCGCCGTCGTAGATGCGCACCGTGTCGCCCGCCGCCAGCGCCGCGCTCAGCGTGCCGTTGAGCACCGGCGTGGTGTCGTCGGTGACCGTGCCGCTGCCGAAGTTGCCTTGGAGGGTGCCGACGTTGTCGGTGAAGTTGGCGATGACCGCGGTCTGCGCGGGCGGCGTGGTGTCGATGGTGAGCGAGAAGCCGCCCGAGGCCGTGCCCAGGTTGCCGGCCGCGTCGGCCACCACCGCGGTGAAGTTGTGCGTGCTGCCGTTCGCCAGCGCGGCGGTCGCGAAGCTCCAGGTGGTGCCGCTGACCGTGGCGTTGCCGATGTAGGTGGCGCCGTCGTAGATGCGCACCGTGTCGCCCGCCGCCAGTGCCGCGCTGAGCGTGCCGTTGAGCACCGGCGTGGTGTCGTCGGTGACGGTGCCGCCGCCGAAGTTGCCCTGCAGGACGCCCGCGTCGTCGGTGAAGCTGGCGATCGCCGTGGTCTGCGCGGGCGGCGTGGTGTCGATGGTGAGCGTGAAGCCGGCCGAGGCCGTGCCCAGGTTGCCCGCCGCATCGGCCACCACCGCTGTGAAGTTGTGCGTGCTGCCGTTGGGCAGCGCCGCGGTCGCGAAGCTCCAGGTGGTGCCGGTGACGGTGGCGGTGCCGAGGAAGGTGGCGCCGTCGTAGATGCGCACCGTGTCGCCCGTGGCCAGCGCTGCGCTGAGCGTGCCGGTGAGCACCGGCATGGTGTCGTCGGTGCTGGTGCCGCTGCCGAAGCTGCCCTGCAGGATGCCCACGTCGTCGGTGTAGCCGCCGATGGTGGCCGTCTGCGCCGGCGGCGTGATGTCCACCGTGAGCGAGAGGCCGGCCGAGCGCGGGCCTTCGTTGCCGGCCGCGTCGGCGACTGCCGCCGTGTAGGTGTGCGTGGTGCCGTCGGCCAGGGCCGGCGGCGTGAAGCTCCAGGTGGTGCCGGTCACGGTCGCGGTGCCCACCAGCGTGGTGCCGTCGTAGATGCGCACCGTGTCGCCCGTGCCCAGCGCCGCGCCCAGCGTGCCGGTGAGCGTGGGCGTGGTGTCGTCGGTGCTGCTGCCGCTGCCGAAGCTGCCCTGGATGGCGCCGACGTTGTCCGTGTAGCCGCCGATGGTGGCGGCCACCGTGGGCGCTGTGGTGTCGACGGTGAGCACGAGGGCCGTGGAGGCCGTGCCCTCGTTGCCCGCCGCGTCGGCCACCACGGCCGTGTAGCTGTGGGTGCTGCCGTCGGTCAGGGCCGGCGGGGTGAAGGTCCAGCTCGTGCCTGTGACCGTGGCCGTGCCGACCAGCGTGGCGCCGTCGTAGATGCGCACCACGTCGCCCGTGCCGAGCGCCGCGCTGAGCGTGCCGGTCAGCGTCGGCGTGGTGTCGTCGGTGCTCGTGCCGCTGCCGAAGCTGCCCTGGATGGTGCCGACGTCGTCGACGTAGCCGCCGATGGTGGCGCTCTGCAGCGGCGCGGTCGTGTCGACCGTGAGCACGAGGGCCGTGGAGGCGGTGCCTTCGTTGCCGGCCGCGTCGGCCACCACGGCCGTGTAGCTGTGCGTGCTGCCGTTGGCCAGTGCCGGTGGCGTGAAGCTCCAGGCGGTGCCCGTGACGGTGGCGGTGCCCACCAGCGTGGCGCCGTCGTAGATGCGCACCACGTCGCCCGTGCCCAGCGCGGCGCTCAGCGTGCCGGTCAGCGTCGGCGTGGTGTCGTCCGTGCTCGTTCCCGTGCCGAAGCTGCCCTGGAGGGTGCCGACGTCGTCGGTATAGCCGCCGATGGTGGCGGTCTGCGCCGGCGGCGTGGTGTCGACCGTGAGCACGAGCGCCGGCGAGGCCGTGCCCTGGTTGCCCGCGGCATCGCTGACCACCGCCGTGTACGTGTGCGTGCTGCCGTTGGTCAGCGCCGGCGGCGTGAAGCTCCAGGTCGTGCCTGTGACCGTGGCCGTGCCGACCAGCGTGGCACCGTCGTAGATGCGCACCACGTCGCCCGTGCCCAGTGCCGCGCTCAGCGTACCGGTGAGCGTGGGCGTGGTGTCGTCGGTGCTCGTGCCGCTGCCAAAGCCGCCCTGGATGGTGCCGACGTTGTCGGTGTAGCCGCCGATGGTCGCCGTCTGCGCGGGTGGCGTGGTGTCCACCGTGAGCGTGAAGGCCGGCGATGCCCCGCTTTCGTTGCCCGCCGCATCGGCGACCACGGCCGTGTAGCTGTGCGTGCTGCCATCGGCCAGCGCCGGCGGGGTGAAGCTCCAGGTCGTGCCGGTGACGGTCGCGGTGCCCACCAGCGTGGCGCCGTCGTAGATGCGTACCGTGTCGCCCGTGCCCAGCGCGGCACTCAACGTGCCGGTCAGCGTCGGCGTGGTGTCGTCGGTGCTCGTGCCGCTGCCGAAGCTGCCCTGCAGCGTGCCGACGTCGTCGGTGTAGCCGCCGATGGTGGCCGTCTGCGCGGGCGGCGTGGTGTCGATGGCGAGCACCAGCGGCGCGGAGGCCGTGCCTTCGTTGCCGGCCGCGTCGGCCACCACGGCCGTGAAGCTGTGGGTGCTGCCGTCGGCCAGGGCCGGCGGCGTGAAGGTCCAGGTGCTGCCCGTGACCGTGGCCGTGCCGATGAAGGTGGCGCCGTCGTAGATGCGCACCGTGTCGCCCGTGGCCAGCGCCGCGCTCAGCGTGCCGGTCAGCGTCGGCGCGGTGTCGTCCGTGCTCGTGCCGCTGCCGAAGTTGCCCTGCACCGTGCCCACGTCGTCGATGTAGCCGCCGACGGTGGCCGTCTGCGCGGGCGGCGTGGTGTCGATGGTGATGGTGAAGCCCGTCGACGCCGCGCTCTGGTTGCCGGCCGCGTCGGCCACCACTGCCGTATACGTGTGTGTGCTGCCGCTGGCCAGCGTGGGCGTAGCGAAGCTCCACGTCGTGCCGCTGACCGTGGCCGTGCCCACCAGCGTTGTGCCCTCGTAGATGCGCACCACGTCGCCCGCGGCCAGCGGTGCGCTGAGCGTGCCGGTGAGCACCGGCGTGGTGTCGTCGGTGCTGGTGCCGCTGCCGAAGCTGCCCTGCAGCGTGCCGACATCGTCGGTGTAGCCGCCGATGGCCGCCGTCTGCGCGGGCGCGGTGGTGTCCACGGCCAGCGCGAAGGCCGGCGACGGCGTGCTTTCGTTGCCGGCCGCGTCGGTCACCACCGCCGTGTAGCTGTGCGTGCTGCCGCTGGCCAGCGCGGGCAGCGCGAAGGTCCACGTCGTGCCGGTCACGGTGGCCGTGCCGACCAGCGTGGTGCCGTCGTAGATGCGCACGAACTCGCCCGTGCTCAGGCCCGCGCTGAGCGTGCCGTTGAGCACCGGCGTGGTGTCGTCCGTGGGCACGCCGCTGCCGAAGCTGCCCTGGTTGGTGCCGATGTCGTCGGTGTACGAGACCACCGTCGCGAGCTGAGACGGCCCGGTGGTCAGCACGCTGAGCGTGAAGTCCGTGGACGGCGCGCCTTCGTTGCCGGCCGCGTCGGCGACCACCGCCGTGTAGGTGTGCGTGCTGCCGTTCAGCAGGCCCGGGGTCGCGAAGGTCCAGGTCGTGCCGGTCACCGTCGCGGTGCCGATCAGCGTGGTGCCTTCATAGATGCGCACCACCTCGCCCGCGTTCAGTGCCGCGCTCAGCGTGCCGTTGAGCACCGGCGTGGTGTCGTCGGTGGTCGTGCCGCTGCCGAAGTCGCCGGTTTGCGCGCCCGCGTTGTCGGTGTAGCTGAGGATCGCGGCTGTTTCAGCGGGTGCCGTGGTGTCCAGCGTGAGGGTGAGCGCGGGCGATGCGGCGCCCTGATTGCCGGCCGCATCGGCGACCACCGCCGTGTACGAATGCGTCACGCCTTCGGCGAGCGCCGGCGGCGAGAAGGTCCAGGTGCTTCCCGTGACCGTGGCGGTGCCGACGAAGGTGGTGCCGTCGTAGATGCGAACCGTGTCGCCCGTGCCCAGCGCGGCACTGAGCGTGCCGGTCAGCGTAGGCGTCGGGTCGTCGGTGGTGCCGCTGCCGAAGGTGCCTTGCACCGTGCCCACGTCGTCGATGTAGCCGCTGATGGTGGCGGTCTGCGTCGGCGCAGTGGTGTCGACGGCAATGACGATGCCGGCCGAGGGCGTGCCTTCGTTGCCTGCCGCATCGGCGACCACCGCCGTGTAGGTGTGCGTGCTGCCGTCCGCCAGCGCCGGCGGGGTGAAGCTCCAGGTAGTGCCGGTCACCGTCGCGGTGCCGACCAGCGTCGTGCCGTCGTAGATCCGGATCACGTCGCCCGTGCCTAGAGCAGCGCTCAACGTGCCGGTGAGCGTAGGCGTCGTGTCGTCGGTGCTCGTGCCGCTGCCGAAGGTGCCCTGCACGATGCCGACGTTGTCGACGAAGCCGCCGATGGTGGCCGTCTGCGTCGGCGCGGTCGTGTCGACGTTGATGACGATGGCACTCGACGGCGTGCCCAGGTTGCCCGCCGTGTCGGCGACCACGGCCGTGTAGCTGTGCGTGCTGCCGTCCGCGAGTGCAGTCGGTGTGAAGCTCCATGTGGTGCCGGTGACCGTCGCGGTGCCGACGAAGGTGGTGCCGTCGTAGATGCGCACCGTGTCGCCCGTGCCGAGCGCGGCACTCAGCGTGCCGGTGAGCGTCGGCGTGGTGTCGTCCGTGCTCGTGCCGCTGCCGAAGGTGCCCTGCACCGTGCCGACGTTGTCGACGAAGCCGCCGATGCTCGCGGTCTGCGTCGGTGCCGTGGTGTCGACGGTGATCGCGATGCCGGTCGAAGGGGTGCCTTCGTTGCCAGCGGCATCGGCCACCACCGCGGTGTACGTGTGCGTGCTGCCGTCCGCGAGTGCAGGTGGGGTGAAGCTCCACGTCGTACCGGTGACCGTCGCGGTGCCGACCAGCGTCGTGCCGTCGTAGATGCGCACCACGTCGCCCGTGCCGAGCGCGGCGCTGAGCGTGCCGGTCAGCGTCGGCGTGGTGTCGTCGGTGCTAGTGCCGCTGCCGAAGCTGCCCTGCACCGTGCCCACGTCGTCGACGTAGCCGCCGATGCTCGCTGTCTGCGTCGGCGCCGTCGTGTCGATGGTCAGCGTGAAGCCCGCGGAAGCTGCGCCCTCGTTGCCCGCCGCGTCCGTCACCACGGCGGTGTACGTGTGCGTGCTGCCGTTGGCCAGCGCCGGCGGCGCGAAGGTCCAGGTGGTGCCGCTCACGGTCGCGGTGCCCACCAGCGTGGTGCCGTCGTAGATGCGCACCACGTCGCCCGTGCCCAGTGCCGCGCTCAATGTGCCATTGAGCACCGGCGTGGTGTCGTCCGTGGTGGTGCCGCTGGCGAAGTCGCCCTGGTTGGTGCCGGCGTTGTCGGTGTAGGTGGCGATGGCCGCGGTCTGCGCCGGCGGCGTGGTGTCGATGGCGATGACGATGCCGGCCGAAGGCGTGCCCTCGTTGCCGGCCGCGTCGGCCACCACCGCCGTGTAGGTGTGCGTGCTGCCGTCCGCCAGCACCGGCGTGGCGAAGCTCCACGCGGTGCCGTTCACGGTCGCGGTGCCGACGAAGGTGGTGCCGTCGTAGATGCGCACCGTGTCGCCCGAGCCTAGAGCCGCGCTCAGCGTGCCGGTGAGCGTGGGCGTGGTGTCGTCCGTGCTGGTGCCGCTGCCGAAGCTGCCCTGGTTGGTGCCGACATCGTCGATGTAGCCGCCGATGGTGGCCGTCTGCGTCGGCGCGGTGGTGTCCACCGTGATCACCAGGCCTGCCGACGCGCTGCCCTCGTTGCCCGCGGCGTCGGCCACCACCGCCGTGTAGGTGTGGGTGCTTCCGTTGGCGAGCGCAGGCGTGGCGAAGGTCCAGGTGGTGCCGGTCACGGTGGCCGTGCCCACCAGCGTGGTGCCGTCGTAGATGCGTACGACCTCGCCCGCGCCGAGCGCCGCGCTCAGCGTGCCGTTGAGCACCGGCGTGGTGTCGTCGGTGGGTACGCCGCCGGGGAAATCGCCTTGGTTGGCGCCGACGTTGTCGGTGTAGCCGGTGAAGCTCGCGCTCGCGGTGGGCGCCGTGGTGTCGACGGTGAGCGCGAGCGGCGCCGAAGGCGTGCCCTCGTTGCCCGCGGTGTCGGTCACCACCGCCGTGTAGCTGTGCGTGCTGCCGTTGGCCAGTGCCGGCGGCGTGAAGCTCCACGTCGTGCCGGTCACCGTCGCGGTGCCCACCAGCGTGGCGCCGTCGTAGATGCGCACCGTGTCGCCCGTGCCAAGAGCAGCGCTCAGCGTGCCGGTCAGCGTGGGCGTGGTGTCGTCGGTGCTCGTTCCCGTGCCGAAGCTGCCCTGGATGGTGCCGACGTTGTCGGTGTAGCCGCCGATGGTGGCGGTCTGCGCCGGCGGCGTGGTGTCGACCGTGAGCACGAGCGCGGCGGACGCCGTGCCCAGGTTGCCCGCCGCGTCGGCCACCACCGCCGTGTAGCCGTGGCTGCTGCCGTCCGCCAGTACCGGCGTGGCGAAGCTCCAGGTGGTGCCGTTCACGGTCGCGGTGCCGACGAAGGTGCTGCCGTCGTAGATGCGCACCGTGTCGCCCGCGCCGAGCGGCGCGCTCAGCGTGCCGTTGAGCACCGGCGTGGTGTCGTCGGTGGGCACGCCGCTGCCGAAGCTGCCCTGCAGCGTGCCGACGTCGTCGGTGTAGCCGGTGAAACTGGCGGTCTGCGCCGGCGCCGTGGTGTCCACGGTGAGCGTGAGGCCGGCCGAGACCGCGCCCTCGTTGCCGGCCGCGTCGGCCACCACCGCCGTGTAGGTGTGGGTGCTTCCGTTGGCCAGCGCAGGCGTCGCGAAGGTCCAGGTGGTGCCGGTCACGGTGGCGGTGCCCACCAGCGTGCTGCCCTCGTAGATGCGCACCACCTCGCCCGCGCCGAGCGCGGCGCTCAGCGTGCCGTTGAGTACCGGCGTGGTGTCGTCGGTGACGGTGCCGCTGCCGAAACTGCCCTGGACGATGCCAGCGTCGTCCGTGTAGCTGGCGATGGCCGCGGTCTGCGCCGGCGGCGTGAGGTCCACGGTGAGCGTGAAGGCCGGCGAGGCCGTGCCCTGGTTGCCGGCCGCGTCGGTCACCACCGCCGTGAAGCTGTGGGTGCTGCCGTCGGCCAGCGCTGCGGTCGCGAATGTCCAGGTGCTGCCGGTGACGGTGGCCGTGCCGACGAAGGTGCCGCCGTCGTAGATGCGCACCGTGTCGCCGGTGCCGATCGGCCCGCTGAGCGTGCCGTTGAGCACCGGCATGATGTCGTCGGTGCTCGTGCCGCTGCCGAAGTTGCCCTGGTTGGTGCCCACGTCGTCGGCGTAGCTGGCGATGAGCGCGGTCTGCGCCGGCGGCGTGGTGTCCACCACCACGGTGAAGCCGCCGGAGGCCGTGCCCAGGTTGCCGGCCGCGTCGGCCACCACCGCCGTGTAGGTGTGGATGCTGCCGTCGGCCAGGGTAGGCGTGGCGAATGTCCAGGTGTTGCCCGTGACGGTGGCGGTGCCCACCAGCGTGGTGCCCTCGTAGATGCGCACCACCTCGCCCGCGGCCAGCGGTGCGCCGAGCGTGCCGTTGAGCACCGGCGTGGTGTCGTCCGTGGGCACGCCGCTGCCGAAGTTGCCCGTGATGCTGCCCGCGTCGTCGGCGTAGCTCGAGATGGCGATCGTCTGCGTGGGTGCCGAAGTGTCCACCGTGAGCGCGAAGCCGGCCGAGGGCGTGCCCTCGTTGCCGGCCGCGTCGGCCACCACCGCCGTGTAGGTGTGGGTGCTGCCGCCGGCCAGCGCGGGCGGCGAGAAGGTCCATGTCGTGCCGGTCACCGTCGCGGTGCCGACGAAGGTGGTGCCGTCGTAGATGCGCACCGTGTCGCCCGCGGCCAGCGCCGCGCTCAGCGTGCCGTTGAGCACCGGCGTGGTGTCGTCGGTCGGGACACCGCCGGGGAAGTCGCCCTGGTTGGCGCCGACGTTGTCGGTGTAGCTGGCGATCATCGCGGTCTGCGCCGGCGCGGTGGTGTCGATGGCGATGACGATGCTGGCCGAGGGCGTGCCTTCGTTGCCCGCCGCATCGGCGACCACCGCGGTGTACGTGTGCGTGCTGCCGTCCGCGAGTGCCGGCGGCGTGAAGCTCCACGTCGTGCCGGTCACCGTCGCGGTGCCCACCAGCGTCGTGCCGTCGTAGATGCGGATCACGTCGCCCGCGCCTAGAGCAGCGCTCAACGTGCCGGTGAGCGTAGGCGTCGTGTCGTCGGTGCTGGTGCCGCTGCCGAAGGTGCCCTGCACCGTGCCGACGTTGTCGACGTAGCCGCCGACGCTGGCCGTCTGCGTGGGGGGCGTGGTGTCGATGGTGATGGTGAAGGCCGGCGAGGCGGTGCCCTGGTTGCCGGCCGTATCGGCCACCACGGCCGTGTAGCTGTGGGTGGTGCCATCGGCCAGCGCCGGCGGCGTGAAGCTCCAGCTCGAGCCGCTCACCGTCGCGGTGCCGACCAGCGTGGTGCCGTCGTAGATGCGCACCACCTCGCCCGTGCCCAGCGGCGCGCTCAGCGTGCCGTTCAGCGTCGGCGTGGTGTCGTCCGTGGTCGTGCCGCTGCCGAAGCTGCCCTGCACGGTGCCCGCGTCGTCCGCGTAGTTCACGATGGCGGCGGTCTGCGACGGCACGGTCGTGTCCACCGTGAGCGCGAAGGCCGGCGACGCCGTGCCGAGGTTGCCGGCGGCGTCGGCCACCACCGCCGTGAAGCTGTGCGAGCTGCCGTTGGCCAGCGCGGAGGTCGTGAAGCTCCACGTCGTACCCGTCACGGTGGCGGTGCCGATGAAGGTGGCGCCGTCGTAGATGCGCACTGTGTCGCCGGCCGCCAGCGCGGCGCTCAGCGTGCCGTTGAGCGTGGGCGTGGTGTCGTCGGTGGTGCTGCCGCTGGGCAGGTTGCCCTGCACCGTGCCGACGTCGTCGGTGACGCTGCCGATGCCCGCGGTCTGCATGGGCGGCGTGGTGTCGATGGTGAGCGTGAAGCCGGCCGAGGGCGTGCCTTCATTGCCCGCCGCGTCGGCGACCACCGCCGTGTAGGTGTGCGTGCTGCCGCTGGCCAGCGTGGGCGTGGCGAAGCTCCACGTCGTGCCGCTGACCGTGGCCGTGCCCACCAGCGTGGTGCCTTCGTAGATGCGCACCACGTCGCCCGCGGCCAGCGGTGCGCTGAGCGTGCCGGTGAGCACCGGCGTGGTGTCGTCGGTGCTGGTGCCGCTACCGAAGCTGCCCTGGTTGACGCCCACGTCGTCGGTGTAGCCCGCGATACCTGCCGTCAGCGTCGGCGGCGCGGTGTCCACCGCGAGCGTGAAGGCCGGCGACGGCGTGCTTTCGTTGCCGGCCGCGTCGGCGACCACCGCCGTGTAGCTGTGCGTGCTGCCGCTGGCCAGCGCGGGCAGCGCGAAGGTCCACGTCGTGCCGGTCACGGTCGCGGTGCCGACCAGCGTGGTGCCGTCGTAGATGCGCACGACCTCGCCCGCAGACAACGATGCGTTCAGCGTGCCGTTGAGCACCGGTGTGGTGTCGTCGGTGGGCACGCCGCTGCCGAAGTTGCCCTGGTTGGTGCCGACGTCGTCGGTGTACGAGACCACCGTCGCGAGCTGAGACGGCCCGGTGGTCAGCACGTTGAGCGTGAAGTCCGCGGACGGCGCGCCTTCGTTGCCGGCCGCGTCGGCGACCACCGCCGTGTAGGTGTGCGTGCTGCCGTTCAGCAGGCCCGGCGTCGCGAAGGTCCAGGTCGTGCCGGTCACCGTCGCGGTGCCGATCAGCGTGGTGCCTTCGTAGATGCGCACCACGTCGCCCGCGTTCAGCGCGGCGCTCAGCGTGCCGTTGAGCACCGGCGTGGTGTCGTCGGTGGTCGTGCCGCTGCCGAAGTCGCCGGTTTGAGCGCCTGCGTTGTCGGTGTAGCTCAGGATCGCGGCTGTTTCCGTGGGAGCCGTGGTGTCCAGCGCGAGGGTGAGCGCGGGCGACGCAGCGCCCTGGTTGCCGGCCGCATCGGCGACCACCGCCGTGTACGAGTGGGGCACGCCTTCGGCGAGCGTTGGCGGCGAGAAGGTCCATGTCGTGCCGGTCACCGTCGCCGTGCCGATCAGCGTGGTGCCGTCGTAGATGCGCACCACATCGCCCGTGCCGAGAGCAGCGCTGAGCGTGCCGGTGAGCGTGGGCGTGGGGTCGTCGGTGGTGCCGCTGCCGAAGCTGCCTTGCACCATGCCCACGTCGTCGATGTAGCCGCCGATGGTGGCGGTCTGCGTCGGCGCGGTGGTGTCGACCGTCAGCACGAGCGCCGGGGATGCGGTGCCCTGGTTGCCGGCCGCATCGGTCACCACCGCGGTGTAGCTGTGGCTGCTGCCATCGGCCAGCGCGGGCGGCGTGAAGGTCCATGCGGTGCCGGTGACCGTGGCGGTGCCGACGAAGGTAGTGCCGTCGTAGATGCGAACCGTGTCGCCCGTGCCCAGCGCGGCGCTCAGCGTGCCGGTGAGCGTGGGCGTGGTGTCGTCGGTGCTCGTGCCGCTGCCGAAGCTGCCCTGGTTGGTGCCGACATCGTCGGTGTAGCCGCCGATGGTGGCGGTCTGCGTCGGCGCGGTGGTGTCGATGGCGATGACGATGCCGGTCGAGGGCGTGCCTTCGTTGCCTGCCGCATCGGCGACCACCGCCGTGTAGGTGTGCGTGCTGCCGTCGGCCAGCGCCGGCGGCGTGAAGCTCCAGGTGCTTCCCGTGACGGTGGCCGTGCCGACCAGCGTCGTGCCGTCGTAGATGCGGATCACGTCGCCCGCGCCCAGAGGCGCGCTGAGCGTGCCGGTCAGCGTGGGCGTGGTGTCGTCCGTAGTCGTGCCGCTGCCGAAGGTGCCCTGCACGATGCCGACGTTGTCGACGAAGCCGCCGATGCTCGCGGTCTGCGTGGGCGCCGTCGTGTCGACGTTGATGACGATGGCACTCGACGGCGTGCCCAGGTTGCCCGCCGTGTCGGCCACCACGGCCGTGTAGCTGTGCGTACTGCCGTCGGCCAGTGCCGGCGGCGTGAAGGTCCAGGTGCTTCCTGTGACGGTGGCCGTGCCGACCAGCGTGGTGCCGTCGTAGATGCGGATCACGTCGCCCGTGCCAAGCGGCGCGCTGAGCGTGCCGGTCAGCGTGGGCGTGGTGTCGTCCGTGCTCGTGCCGCTGCCGAAGGTGCCCTGCACCGTGCCGACGTTGTCGACGTAACCGCCGATGCTCGCGGTCTGCGTCGGCGCCGTCGTGTCGATGGTCAGCGTGAAGCCGGCCGAGGCCGTGCCCAGGTTGCCGGCCGCATCGACCACCACCGCCGTGTAGGTGTGCGTGCTGCCGTTGGCCAGCGCCGGCGTGGCGAAGGTCCACGTCGTGCCGCTCACGGTCGCGGTGCCTACCAGCACGGCGCCGTCGTAGATGCGCACCACCTCGCCCGTGCCCAGCGCCGCGCTCAGCGTGCCGTTGAGCACCGGCGTGGCGTCGTCGGTGACGGTGCCGCCCGGGAGATTGCCCTGGTCGGCGCCCACGTCGTCGGTGTAGCTGACGATCGCGGCGGCCTGCGTCGGCGCCACGTTGTCCAGCGTCACGGTGTGGGTGTCGGTGGCGGTGTTGAGCGCCAAGTCCTGCACCTGCGCCTGGATGGTCACCGGGCCGTTGGTCAGGCCGCTGATGTCGACGGCGTTGGCGGTCCAGGCATTGCCCGCGACCACGGCCGTGGCCGTCACCGTGTGGGTGCCGTCGCTGAAGGTGATGGTGACGGTCTGGCCGTTCTGCACGTTCTGCGTGGTGCCGCTGACCACCAGCGCATGGTCTTCCGACGCGTTGACCAGGTCGTCGCCGGCCACCGGCGAACCGATGGCGATGGCGGGCGGGGACGTGCTCACGCCGTAGGCGTGGGTGGCGGTGCCGGTGGCGGTGTTGCCGGCCGCGTCGGTGGTGAGCACGCTGGCGTCCACCGTGTGGTCCGCGTCGGCCACCAGGTCGCTGCCGGCCACGTCGATGTGCCAGTTGCCGCCGGCGTCGACGGTGCCGCTGTAGCTCACGCCGTTGATCACCAGCGTGACCACGTTGCCGGCCTGCGTGCCGGTGGCGGTGCCGCTCACTGTCACCGTGGTGCCGGCCTCGGCGGCGTTGATCACGTTGTCGGGCGTGATGGGCCCCACCGTGAGCACGGGCGCGGCCAGCGTGGTGTCGACGGTGGCGCTGTCGGTGGCCGGCGGCGCCGAGACGTTGCCCGCCAGGTCGCGGCTGGTGGCGCTCACGTTGATCGTGGCGCCCTCGGCCGGGTTGGCGAAGCTCACGTTGATGTAGCCGTTGGCCAGGTCGGCGGCGACCAGCGTGACGCTCACCACATGGCTGCCGTCGGTGACGTCGATCACGTCGCCCACCGCCGCGCCGGACACCAGCGTGACCCTGACGGTCACGTCGGGGCCCTTCTCCGCGGCGTTGATGAAGCCGTCGTTGTTGGCGTCGTTCACGATGGTCACGGCGATCACCGGCGCCACGCTGTCCACCGTGGCGGTGGTCTCGGCGCTGGTGTTGCCGGTCGGGTCGGTGGCCGTGACGTGCAGCACCGTGCCGTTGGGCGGCACGGTGGCCGGCACGATGCTGTAGGTGCCGCCGGGCTGGGCGGTGGCGCTGCCGATCACGTGGCCGTTGCCGTCGGTCACCGTGACCAGCGAGCCGGGCTCGGCCGTGCCGGTGATGGGGCTGCCGCTCGTGGGGTTCACCGTGGGCGCGCCCGGCGCCACGCTGTCGACGGTGACGGTGGCCTCGGGGCCGGTGTTGCCCGACGCGTCGGTGGCCGTGACGTGCAGCACCGTGCCGTTGGGCGGCACGGTGGCCGGCACGATGGTGTAGCTGCCGTCGGGCGCCGCGGTGGCGCTGCCGATGACATGGCCGTTGCCGTCGGTCACCTTGACCAGCGAGCCGGGCTCGGCCGTGCCGGTGATGGGGCTGCCGTCGGTCAGCTGCACCGTGGGCGCGGCAGGCGGCACGCTGTCGACCGTGACGGTGGCCTCGGCGCTGGTGTTGCCGGCCGGGTCGGTGGCGGTGACGTGCAGCACGGTGCCGTTCGGCGGCGCGCTGACCGGCGTGATGCTGTAGGTGCCGTTGGGCGCCACGGTGGCGCTGCCGATGACGTGGCCGTTGCCGTCGGTCACCGTGACCACCGCGCCCGGCTCGGCCGTGCCGGTGACGACGCTGCCGTTGGTCGGCTCGACGGTGGGCGTGGGCGAGATGGCGTCGATGGTGGTCGAGGCCGGCGCGCTGGCGTTGCCTGCGGCGTCGGTGGCCACGGCGACGATCACCGTGCCCTGCGCCGGCGGCGTGGCCGGCGTGAAGCTGAAGACGCCGTCGGGCCCGGCGGTGACGCTGCCGATCACCACGCCGCCGGCGGTCAAGGTGACCACCGAGCCGGCCTCGGCCGTGCCGGTGATCGGGTTGCCGTCGGTCGGGTTGAGCACCGGCGCCGCGGGCGGCGTGCGGTCGACCGCGGTGGTGGCCTCGGCGCTGGTGTTGCCGGCCGCGTCGGTCGCGGTGACGTGCAGCACCGTGCCGTCCGCCGGCGGGGTGGCGGGGGTGATGGTGTAGGTGCCGTCGGCGCCCGCGGTGGCGCTGCCGATGACGTGGCCGTTGCCGTCGGTCACCGTGACCACCGAGCCGGCCTCGGCCGTGCCGGTGATGTGGCCGCCGTCGGTCGGCTTCACCGTGGGCTGCGCGGGCGGCGTGGCGTCGACCGTGGCTGTGGCCGGCGGGCTGGCGTTGCCGGCTGGGTCCGTGGCCACCACGTGCAGCACGGTGCCGTCGGGCGGCGGCGTGGTCGGGGTGATGGTGTAGCTGCCGTCGGCACCGGCGGTGGCGCTGCCGATCACGCGGCCATTGCCGTCGGTGACGGTGACCAGCGAGCCGGGCTCGGCCATGCCGGTGATGGCGCGGCCGTTGGTGGGCCGTACCGTGGGCTGCGCGGGCGACGTGGTGTCGCCCTGGCCCGGCGGCGGGAATTGCAGCGCGCCGGGGCCGTCGCCACCGCCGCCGCTGCCGGAGACCGCCGCCGCCGCGGCCAGCCCGCCGCCGATGACCCAGGGCAGCGCCGACAGGTCGAAGCCCTGTTGCAGCAGCAGCGGTTCGACCGAATCGATGCCCGAATAGCCCACGGCGAGTTCGCCCTGCTGCGCGTCGCCCAGGTTGGCGAACCATTTGCCGCCGTCTTCGTCGAGCAGCACCAGGTCGCTTTTCTCGCGGCCGGCGTAGGGGGCGAAGAAACCGTGGATGGTGACGACCTCGCCCGAGGCGGTGGTGATGAGCAGATCGTCGCCGGCGCGGCGCATCGACCGCACCTGGCTGCGCGGCAGCTCTATTCGGACGACCGATGCCTCTGTCAGGGAAATTTCGTTGGAGGCCGGAATTTTGTTGACCGCACCACCGCGCTTTTCAATTACTTCCAACGAGACCATTCACGCTCCCATCGTCAGATTATTTAATTCCCCAGGCTCCCGAGGGCGCCAAAGAAAACGAAATCTAACAACCCTGACAGGTTTTGCAATGTAGGCCTAAGACCACAGGAACACGCTTAAAACGCAATGAATAAGGGGAAAGTAACGATTTTTTCGAGCGTTTTTGTAATAAACATTAAGCCCGGCCGCATGTTCGGCAACGAGCCAAATCAACGAATTCCATGGGAAATCGCACCAGTCGCATTTTGAAAATAAAAAAGCCGGAGCCATTCGAGGCATCCGGCTTTTCAATTCGGCGAGCGCAATAGCGCCCTGAAATTCCTACCAGCGGTGCGTATAGCTCACCTTCAGCACCGCGCCCGCGGCCGGCAGGCGGCTGGTGTTGTTGCTGTTGCGCAGGAGCTGGCTGTAGAGCGGGAAGTAGCGGCGGTTGAACAGGTTCTCGATGCCCAGCACGAGGTTGTTCTTCTCGTCGATCTTCCAGCGGCTGACGAGGTCGACCGTGGTGTAGCCGCTGGTGTCGCGGCGCCCGAAGCCGTCGACGCCGCCGAGCCGGTAGTCCTTCGACGCGTAAGAAGTCATCTGCAGGCGGTGGCTCCATGTGCCGCGCGGCTTGTATTCGACATACGCGGTGAGCTTGAGCGGCGGAATGCGGTAGCCCCACATGTCCTGGTAGCGGGTGCCGCCCTGCGGCAGTTCGCGCCCCTTCATCCAGGTGAAGGAGCCGCCCGCGCTCCAGCGGTCGTTGCCGCCGGCGTAGTCGATGGCGCCTTCGATGCCGTGGATGCGCTCCTTGGTGCGCGTCATGATCAGGCCGTTGAACGAGCTCTGGACCGCCCCCAGCGCGGACTGCGACTGGAACACGCTCAAGTTGGCGGCCGCGTTGTCGAAGCGGCCGCGCCAGCCCAGCTCGACGGTGTCGGTCTTCACCGGCTGCAGGTCGGAGCCGCGGATGTTGAAGCTCGGCGTCGCGTTGCGCACCTGCAGGCCGATGTCGGGCAGCTCGAAGCCCTGGCTGTAAGAGGCGTAGATGTCGTGGCGCGAAGTCGGGTTGTAGACCACGCCCGCGTTGTAGGTCCATGCGCCGTAGTCCACCGAGCCCCCGGGCACTTGCGCGGGATTGCGCGCGCGCAGTTGCGAGAGCGGCGTGAAGCTGTCGAAGCTTGCGCTGGCCTTGTCGTAGCGCGCGCCGCCTTCGACCGACCAGTTGTCGTTGAAGCGATGCTGCAGCTGCGCGAAGCCGCCCAGGGTGCGCGTGGTGATGGGCGGCATGAAGATCAGCGTGCCGGTCCGGCTGAAGCTCAGGCCGCGGCTGAGGTCGTAGAGTTTCGGCTCGAACACGTCGAGCGGCATGTCGGTGCGCTCCTGGTTGAAGTCCGCGCCCCAGGTGAGCTGCGTCTTCCTGTCGGCGCCGAACGGCGTCTTGACCGTGAGGCGGCCGCCGAACACGCGCGAGTTCTGCATCACCTGGTCGACGTTGGAGCCGCGGGCCACGACGCCGCGCGCATCGAAGGGCGCGAAGCGGGTGAAGAAGTCGCGGTAGTAGAGCTGCGCGGCCAGCGTGCTGCCGGCGATGTCGCGGTGGCTGTAGTCGAGGCCGAGCAGGCTGTTGGTCACGCGGTTCTGCTTGTCGAGCTGCAGGCCCTTGAGCGGCCGCGCGGCGACGCTGCCCGCCGGCAGCCGGGCCACGGACGGGTCGGGGGCGTAGTCGGTGTCCTGCTTCGCGTCGTAGCGGCTGGCGGAGAACTGCAGCCGCTGGTCGGCGTCGATGCGATAGCCGATCTTGGCGGAGGCGCTGTAGATGTTCGAGTCGAACAGGTCGCCCTGGCTGGGCTCGGGCGCGATGCGGTCGCCGCGCGCGTCGTACGAGCCGCCGACGCGCCGCGCGCCCAGGCTCACGGCGTAGTCGAAGACCTGGCCGCCGCCCGAGATGTAGTGCTGCACTTCCCCGCCCAGCCCGGCGGAACCGATGCGCGAGAGCGGCGACACGCCGGTGATGGTGGTCTCCGCGCGCGCTTCGCCGCTGGGCTGGCGCGTGCGGATCGACACGATGCCGCCGGCTGCGCCGCTGCCGTAGATGGCGCTGCTGCCGCGCAGCACTTCGATCTGGTCGACATCGGCCGGGTTGATGTTGGCCAGGTTGCGCGAGGAATCGCGGTTGGTGTTGAGCGGGATGCCGTCGACCAGCACCAGCATGTTGCGCCCGCGCAGGGTCTGGCCGAAGTCGGTGATGGTGTGGCTCGAGTCGGCCATGCCCGGCACGACCTTGCTCAGCAGCGTGGCGACGCTGTCGGAGCCCTGGCGCAGGCTGTCGAGTTCTTCGCGCTCGAGCACCGTCACCTGGCGCGTGGGGGCCATCAGGTCGCTCTGCGTGCGCGCGGTCACGGTGACGGCGGCGAGTTCGGCGCCGGAGTGCGGCGCTTCCGTGGCCGATGCCGCGGGAGATGGCGTTGGGGCAGGCGCCGGGACCGGCGCGGCATCGAGCGTGAAGTCGCCGCCCGCCAGGCGCCGGGTGCGCAGGCCGCTGCCGGCCAGCAGGCGGCTGAAGCCTTCCTCGACCGAGAAGGCACCGGACAGGCCGGGCGTGCCGAGCCCGCGCGTCTTCGCCAAGTCCAGGCTCAGGTTGACGCCGGCCTGCCCGGCGAAGTCCAGCAGCGCCGGGCCGAGCGGGCCGGCGGGCACCTTGTAGCTCTTGCGCGCTTGGGCAGGCGCGGCGGTGGCGTCGGCGGCCAGTGCCTGCTGCAGCGGCGCGAGCCCCGCCGCACCCATGCCGAGGGCGCACAGCGCGCCCTGCACGGCCCGCGCGGTGCGGCTGCGCCGGGGGGTGGAAGAAAGAGGAAGCCGGGAAATCATGGCGCGTGGTCCTTGTCGCGAATCGGGTCGATGGAAGGGGTTTCAATCGACATGACAGGCAAGGCGCCGGAACCGGACACGCGCCGGCAGGTTTTTTTCACGGCCCGGTTCAACGGGCGCTGACGGTGACCCAGTAGCGGGTGCGCGCATCGACCCGCACGGGCAGGGTCTGCGCGAGCACGGAGAGGATGCGGTCGGTGTCGGTCAGCTGGAACGCGCCCGACACGCGCAGGCCGGCCACCGCCGGGTCGCAGCGCAGCACGCCGCTGCGGTAGCGGGCGATTTCGGCGAGCAACTCGCCCAGCGGCATTTCTTCGGCGTACAGCACGCCGCGCGCCCAGGCGCCGGCACCCGGGCCGACGGGGGACAGCGTGCCGACGGCGTCGGCGGTGAAGCTCACGCGCTGGCCGGCGGGCACGACGACGGGTGCCGACGCGGCGCGAGCCGGCCGCACCTCGACCGCGCCCGCGAGCACTTCGAGCTGGCTGCGCCCTTCGCCGCCGCTCGTATCTCCGGCGTCGCGGCGCACGACGAAGCGCGTGCCCAGCGCGCGCAGCCGGCCTTCCGAGGTCTCGACGACGAAGGGGCGGCTGCCGCCGGGGTTCGGATCGGGCGCGGTGTCGACCAGGATCTCGCCGGCGCGCTGGCGCACGGTGCGCCGGGCGGCGTCGAACACGACGTCGATGGCGGTGGCGGTGTTGAGCGAGATGCGGCTGCCGTCGGCCAGCGCGATGTCGCGGCGCTCGCCGGTGGCGGTGCGGTATTCGGCGCCCAGCGTCTGCCAGGGCACCGCGCGATAGCCGACCCAGGCGGCCGCGGGCGCGCCCAGCAGCACGGCGAAGGTCCGCAGCAGCGCGCGGCGGTTGGCGGCGGCGCGCCGGCGGTCGAGCACCGGCATGCCCACGGCGGGCGGCACGGCGCCGAACTTGCGGCTGAGCTGTTCGGCGCTGCGCCATACGCGCTGGTGGTCGGCGCTCTGGTTGCGCCACTGTTCGCAGCGCCGCGCGTCGGCCTCGGTGAAATGGCCGGCATGCATGCGCGCGAGCCACTGGGCGGCCTCGTCCACCAGGCGCGGATCGACGGTGCCGGCGCTCATGGCTGCTGCGCCAGCATCAGCCGCAGGCATTGCGCGAAGCCCTGCGCCATGTAGCGCGTGACGGTGCGCACGCTGACCTGCAGCCGGGCGGCGATGTCGTCGTAGGACAGCCCTTCGAGCTGCGACAGCAGGAACGCGGTGCGCGCGCGGGCGGGCAACTCGTCGAGCAGGGCATCGAGCTCGTGCAGCGTCTCCAGCAGGATCGCGCGCTCCTCGACGGACGGCACGGTGGCCTCGGGCAGCAGCGCGAGCGAGGCGAGGTAGGCGCGCTCCAGAGACTGGCGCTGGCCGTGGTTGATCACCAGCCGCTTGGCGACGGTGGTCAGGTAGGCGCGCGGTTCGCGCAGCGTGGGAATGGCATCGGCGCGCAGCCCGACCAGGACGCGCATGAAGGTGTCGTGGGCGATGTCGGCGGCATCGAAGCTGTTGCCCAGCCTGCCGCGCAGCCAGCCGAAAAGCCACCCGTGATGGTCGCTGTAGAGGGCGTGAACCTGCTGCTGCAAGGCAGGTTCGCCGGCAACCATCGATGCCTGTTCGGGGTTCAATGCGCGGCTCTGGGTACAAATAAGAATCTTTCTCATTGTATCGCCAGGGGCGCGCCTCGCCCTACTGCCACCCCTTCTCCAGTGGGGGGAGTGGGGGCTCAGTCGCCCTTGCGCGGCAGTGCGAACGCGAGCGTGGCCTCGAGCCCGTCTTCGTCGGCTTCGCGCCGGTCGGCGCGCGGCTTCACCAGGGACACGGCCAGCACGTTGAGTCCGTCGCTGCCCAGCACGACCGTCGCGCGCCCGGCGCGGTCGGTCTTCACGCGCGGGGCGGCGACGTTGCCGATGAAGTCGCCGATCACCGCGGCCCCCGCCACGGGCTGCCCGTTCGACAGCACGCGGATCGGCAGCCGCTGGCCCCGGCGCAGCGCCATCGGATCGGCCAGCGGCACGATCTCGAGCGCCGCGCCGAGCGGCTTGAACGGCATGGCCACGGGCTTGAGCAGCGTGGTGCCGTACTTCATGTAGTGGCCGGCCTTGCGCGCATCGGGCACCTGCGCGCGCGAGCCGCTCACCCACTTGCCGTCGGCGCCCTGCGACCAGAAGCCGTCTTCCACCGCCATCGAGAGCACGGCGGCATCGGCCGCCGGCTCGACCACGAGGTTGCGCTGGCGCGGCTGCAGCACGACCTGCGCGGGCGCGCCGGCCGCCGTGAAGGCTTTCACTTCGCGCACCTGCCGCGGCTCGTAGCTTTCGTCGAGCGCGCCTTCGCCGAGCACCAGCGCCAGTTCGCTGGCGCGCTGCGCGACCCACACGCCGTGCGCGAAGACTGGAGCGCCGCCGAGGCCCGCCAGCAGCAGGAGGCAGGCCGCGCGGGCCAGCCGCGTGGCTGCGAGGAATGGTGTGTTCGTCATGCGTGCCTGCGCCATCAGAAGTTCATCGTCATCGCCAGGCGCACGATGCGCGGGTTGCCCTGCGTCACACCGCCGTAGTTGACCGAGCTCCAGTAGCGCCGGTTGGCGGCGTTCTCGATCGACAGGCGGATCACCGATGGCACGCCCGCCAGCCTCGTCGCGTAGGCCGTGCCCAGGTCCCAGCGGGTGAAGGCCGGCACGATCATGGTGTTGGCGCGGTCCAGCGGGCGGTTGCCCACGTGGTAGATGCCGGTGTTGAACGACAGCCCCGGCACCGACGACAGCCGGTAGTCGAGGAACACGTTGGCCTGGAAGCGCGCCACGTTGCTGGGCCGGCGGCCTTCCAGCGCGGCGTCGCCGGTGTCGCGCTGTTCGGCGTCGAGCCAGGCCACGCCGGCGATGCCGCTCAGCTGCGGCGTGATCTCGCCGTTGGCCGTGAACTCCACGCCGCGATGGCGCTGGCGCCCCTGCTGGCGAAAGATGTTGTCGGACGGGGTCACGGCCTGCAGCGGCTTGTCCATGTCGAACACGGCGGCGGTGAGCATGAGGCCGTCGCGCACGCGGCTCTTGACGCCGATCTCGTACTGCCGGCTCTTGATGGGGCCGAGCTTCTGCAGCGCGTTGTCGGCATAGCTCGGCCCGTAGGCGCCCTGCTCGAAGCCTTCGCCGTAGGTGGCGTAGACGGTGGTGCGCTCGCTCGGCTTGTACATAAGGCTGAGCGTGGGCACGGTGACGCGCGTGCTGTACCTGGGCGTGCCGTCGTACTTGCTGCCGATGTCGCTGCTGTAGTCGATGTAGCGCGCGCCCAGCAGCAGTTGCCACTGGGGCGTGAAGCTCAGGGTGTCGCTCACGAACACGCTGCTCTGGCGCGCGGTGCTCGACGGCAGATGCGTGTCGTCGGGCAGGTTCGGCTGGAGGTACGGCAGCGGCCTGTAGATGTTGCCGATGAACTGCGGAAAGCGCAGGTAGTCGCCGTCGGGCGAGCCCAGCCGCGAATACGAGTAGCCGATGACCGCCTCGTGCCCGATCGAGCCGGTGCTGAAGCGCCCGGTCGCGAACAGCTGGCCGGCGGCGGTGGGATACGGCTCGCCTTCGTAGCGCGTGTTGCCCTTGAGCACGTCGCCGTTCGGCGCCACCTGCGACGCATTGAAGAAGAGCGCATTGCGCTTGCTGCGGCTGAAGCCCAGTTGCGCGGTCAGGTCCCACTGGCTGTTGAGCGTGTAGTCCAGGCGCGCGCCGATGTTCCAGGCGTCGGTCTTGTATTGGCCCCAGGGTTGGCCGACCAGCGTGCGCGGGTCGAAGCTCCGCGCGGACACCACGGTGCCGTCGTTGCGCGGACCGATCATGCCGCTGGCGGCCAGCGACTTCTTCTGCCAGTCGAAGTCCAGCTGCAGCAGCGCGTCGCGGTTGATCTTGATGTCGACCGCGCCGGCCAGGAAGTCGCGCTTGAGGTCGCCGAAGTGCGTGAAGTCGCCGACCTTCTCGGTGGCCGCATTGAAGCGGTAGCCCACTGTGCCGGTCGCGTCCAGCGGGCCGCCCGCGTCGACCGATGCGTAGCGCCCGCCATAGCTGCGCACCTCGGCCGTCACGCTCGCGAAGCGCTCGCGCGTGGGCCGCTTGATCACGTAGTTGACGATGCCGCTGGGCTCGCCCACGCCGTAAAGAAAGCCCGACAGGCCCTTGAGCACGTCGACGCGCTCCTTGTTCTCCAGCGGGACGTCGCTGTAGATGTTGGCCAGCAGGCCGTCGCGCCGCACGTTGTTGAAGGAGTTGGCGGCAAAGCCGCGCACGGCCACGCCGTCGAACGACGAGAAGCCCGAGGTCGGCGTGACCGACGGATCGTTGCGCAGCACGTCGAGCGCGGTGCGCGCGCGCTGGGCCTCGATGGTGTCGACGGTGTAGGAGCCCACGGCGAACGGCAGGTCCTGCAGCGAACGCACGCCGAGCGCGCCGGCGTTGACGTCCTGCACGTCGTAGAGCTTCTCGCGCTGCGCGCTGACGACCACGGGCGCGAGCGTGGCGCCGGCCGTGTCGGCATGCTGCGGCGAAGTGCCGGCGCGGCTTTCGGCGCCCGTGGCAACCGCGCCGCGGCGCAGCCGCCAGCCGCCGCCGGCACCGGCGACGGCTTCGAGTCCGCTGCCCGCGAGCAGTTTGTCCAGCGCGCCGGGCACGGTGAAGCTGCCCTGCAGGCCGGGGCTTTGCAGGCCCTGCGTCAGCGCCGGGTCGATGGCGATCATCACGTTCGCCTCGCGGCCGAAGCGGCCCAGCACGCTGTCGAGCGAGCCCGCGTCGATGGCATAGGCGCGGCTCGCGCCCGCCACCGGCGCGCCCTGCTGGGCCCAGGCGGCTGGAGCGCCCGCGGCCAATGCGGCTGCGAGGCAACTGGCGCGGGCGACGAGCGCCAATGGAGAAGGCCGGAAACGTCGTCCGGGCCGTGCGGGGAATGCCATGGTGATAAGACTCTCTGTGATCGTTCGGATGGAAAGGCACGGCGCCGCCTGTCTTTGCGGTGCCTTCTTCCGTTGATGCGCGAGATCCGGAAACCTGCCGGTTTCGGTGAAAAAAATTCGCAGGCGGGCCGGCGGGCTTATCGCGCCGCGACCGTCACCCAGTAGCGGCTCATGGAACGCAGCCGCACGGGCAGCGTTTCTTCCAGCATGGCCAGCACGGCGTCGGTGTCGGCCAGCGGAAAGGCGCCGCTCACGAGCAGGCCGCCGACCTCGGGGTCGCAGCGCAGCACGCCGCCGCGGTAGCGCCCCAGTTCGCCCAGGAAGTCGGCCAGCCGCATGCGCTCGACCACCAGGGTGCCGTCGGTCCAGGCGGCCGCGCGCTCGTCGGCGCGGTTCAGTGCGCCGACGCTGGCGGGGCCGAAGCGCACGCGGCTGCCCGCCGGCACGCGCGTGACCTGCGACTGCTCGCCCGCGCTCAGGTCGACCTCGCCTTCGAGCACGGTCAGTTCGCTGGCCGCTTCGTCGAATGCACGCACCACGAAGCGGGTGCCGACCGGCACCATGCGGCCGTCGCGGCCGAGCACGATGAAGGGGCGCCGCGCCGGGTCCTTGCCGGTGGTCACCATGATCTCGCCGCCGAGCAGGCGCAAGGTGCGCGCCGAGGCGTCGAAGCGCACGTCGACGGCGCTGCGGGTGTTGAGCACGAGCCGGGTGCCGTCGGACAGCACCACCGCGCGGCGTTCGCCCACGCCGGTGCGGTGATCGGCGCCGAGCGCGGCGATGTCGTGGCGCAGCGCCCAGGCACCCCAGGCGCCGACCCCGAGCCCCGCGATGGACTTGAGCGCCCAGCGGCGCTGCTGGCGGTCGGCGCCGCGCAGGGCCGAGCGGGCGATCTGCGGCGCCACGCCCTGCGTGCCCTCGCGCAGGTCGCGGCCGAGTCCGCACAGGCGCAGCCAGGCGCGCTCGTGGTCGGGGTGCGCCTGGCGCCAGATGTCGCAGGCCGCGCTGTCGGCCGCCGAGGCGCCGCCGGACTGGATCTTCACCAGCCAGGCCACCGCCTGGTCGACGACGGCCGAATCGATCGGCCGTGGCGCGTCGGCCGCGGGCCGGAACAGCACGCGGGCCGGCCGGTCTCTGGATTCAGTCGCCATAGACGGCGTCGTAGCAGTGGCGGTAGGCCTTCAGCATGGCTTTCTGCACGACGTTGATCGTCACGCCGAGCTGCTGCGCGATCTGCGAATAGGTCAGGCCGTCGAGCTGCGCCATCAGGAAGATCTCGCGCACGTGCGGCTTCAGGCCGTCGAGCACGCGGCTCACGGCGGCCAGCGCCTCGACCACCAGCAGCCGGGTTTCGGGCGACGGCGCGCTGGCTTCGGGCAGATGGGCGATCGCCTCCAGATACGTGCGCTCCAGCGCCAGCCGGCGGAAGTACTGGGCGGCAATGCGGCTCGCCACCGTGGTCAGGTAGGCGCGCGGCTCGCGCAGCGGGCCGGCCTCGTTGGACGACAGGATGCGCACGAAGGTGTCCTGCGCCAGGTCGGCGGCGTTGTCCAGGTTGCCGAGCTTGCGGCGCAGCATGTCCAGCAGCCACGGGTGATGGTCGCTGTACAGCGTGTTCACGAGGCGAACGGAGGCTTCGGAGGTGGGCATGAGGGCTCGCAAGGCAGTTCATGCGCCTGATACGAATAATTCTCATTGTAAGCAGATGGTTATAGAAGCAGAACCATCGGCCATCGCCGTGTGACAGCCAGATGTCGCATGAGAGCGACAAAGTTCCGCCTATTTTGCGAACGAAAGGTAAAGTTCGAGGCTACATCGTATTGCGAGTCATTACTATTCTCACAGCCGTGACGCATGTTCCACCGCAGTGAGAACCCCGCGTACAGCCAGCCCGGCGTTCGTCCGGGCGGCCAAGAAGAGACACGGTTCGCAAAAAACTCCCGGAGGAATATGACCTACGTCAAAAGCCGCAAGCACTCGCCTGCGCGTTACCTTTCTGGCCGCATGGCCACCACCGCCACCCTGGTCGCCATCGGCTCGGTGTCCGCGCATGCCCAGAGCACGCTCAACGAAGTCCGCGTCGAAGCCTCGACCGACTACAAGGTCGAGAAATCGGCCTCGCCCAAGTTCACGGCGCCGCTCTTGGACACGCCCAAGTCGATCACGGTGATCCCGCAGGAAGTGATCCGCCAGACCGGCGCGACCACGCTGGTCGACGCCCTGCGCACCACGCCCGGCATCACCTTCGGCGCCGGCGAAGGCGGCAACCCCGTGGGCGACCGCCCCTTCATCCGCGGCTTCGACTCGCAGAGCGACACCTACGTGGACGGCGTGCGCGACGGCGCGGCGCAGACGCGCGAAATCTTCAACGTGGAGTCGGTCGAGGTCGTGAAGGGCCCCAGCTCCGCGTTCGGCGGCCGCGGCTCGGCCGGCGGCTCGGTGAACATCATCAGCAAGGCGCCGCAAGCGGAGAACTTCTTCAGCGGCACCATCGGCCTGGGCACCGATTCCTACCAGCGCGAGACGCTGGACATCAACCGCAAGATCTCCGACAGCGTCGCGGCGCGTCTGAACCTGATGAACTTCAAGTCGGACATCGCAGGGCGCGGCCCGGTCAACGTCAAGCGCTGGGGCGTGGCGCCGAGCGTGACCTTCGGCATGAACTCGCCGACGCAGGTCACGCTGAGCTACTACCACTACGAGACCAACGACCTGCCCGACTCGGGCATCCCCTACAACAACCCGTTCTCCTCGGGCGTGTACCTGAACCGCAACGGCGACGGCCAGCCCATCGCCGTGCCGCGCGGCACCTACTACGGCGTGGTCGGCCGCGACTACCAGCGCACCAAGGTCGACGCCGGCACCATCGACGTGAAGCACGACTTCGGCGGCGGCCTGGTGCTGCGCAACGTCACGCGCTCGAGCACCTCGACCAACGACTACATCTGGACCCAGCCCGACGACAGCCGCGGCAACTTCCTGGTCAACGGCAGCGTCTGGCGCCGGCCCAACAACCGCGTGTCGGACACCGAATCGCTGGTCAACCAGACCAGCCTGACGGGCAAGTTCGAGACCGCCGGCATCAAGCACAGCTTCACCACCGGCATCGAGCTGGGCAAGGAATCCACCACCAAGGGCAGCTACCTGTTCCTGCAGGACGCCAAGACCGGCTTCGAGTCGTACCCGCGCTCGGGCGTCAGCGGCCTGAACTGCGCCGTGGGCTCGGGCATCCGCAGCAACTTCAACTGCACCTCGGCGCTCAGCCCGACGCCGTACGACCCGTGGACCGGCGCCATCACCAATTCGCCGGCCGTGACCGAAGTCAAGACCACCACCAACTCGGTCTACGCCTTCGACACCATCGAGTTCAATCCGCAGTGGTCGCTGAACCTCGGCCTGCGCTGGGACGACTACAAGACCCGCGCGGTCACGCCCGCCTACATCGCGCCGTTCGCGACCACGGCCTCGGTGCCCAGCAGCGCCCTGAGCGGCTCGACCAGCGTGGCCGTGGCCGCCGGCCGCATGGTCCCGGGCATCGAGCTGGAGAACAAGGCCTCGTTCCTGAACTACCAGGTCGGCGCGGTCTACAAGCCGGCGCCCAACGGCAGCATCTACGTGTCCTACGGCACCTCGTCGACGCCCCCCGGCACCGACGCCGGTGACGGCGCCGACGGCATCAGCGCGGCCATCCGCAACCTGAAGCCGCAGGAAAGCCGCAGCATCGAACTCGGCACCAAGTGGGAAGTGCTCGACCGCCGCCTGGTGCTGACCTCGGCGATCTTCCGCACCGACATGAACAATGCCCGCACCACCGCGGCCGACGGCTCGACGCAGAACGTCGGCAAGAAGCGCGTGGAAGGCATCGAGTTCGGCGTGGCCGGCAGCATCACCCGCGACTGGCAGGTGTTCGGCGGCTACACGCACCTGAACGCGAAGATCACGGACAACGGCTACACGCTGTCGGGCACGACGTACATCGCCTCGCCGTTCAACGGCAACGCGTTCCCGAACACGCCGAAGGACAGCGCGACGCTGTGGACCACCTATACCGTGATGCCCGGCCTCACGATCGGCGGCGGCGCCACCTACGTCGGCAAGCAGTACGGCAACGTCAACAACACGAAGTGGATCCCGTCGTACATCAAGTACGACGCGATGGTGAGCTACGTGGTCAACAAGAACCTCAGCCTGCAGCTGAACGTCCAGAACCTGACCAACAAGTACTACTTCGACAAGGCCTATGCGTCGCACTACGCGACCGTGGGCGCGGGCCGCTCGGCCTCGCTGACCGCTTCGTTCTCGTTCTGACGCAGCAGGGAGGGTGCCCGCGGGCGCCCTCCTCTTTCCTCGTGCCGGTCGCGTCCGTTGCATCCGCAGCGTTCATACTCGGCGGCGAAAGCCGGCCATGGACGGGCCGGACGACCGCACGATGGAAAAGAACTCCCCCTTCCTGCAGATCAGGAACCTCCGCACACGCGGCGCCGGCGCCATCGACCTGAGCGCCGCGCGCGGCGAATGCATCTGCATCCTCGGCAAATCGGGCTCCGGCAAGAGCGTGTTCCTGCGGCTGGTGGCCGACCTCGACCCCGGTGAAGGCACCGTCGCGCTCGACGGCGTCGACCGCGGCTCGCTGAGCGGACCCCGATGGCGCCAGCGCGTCGTCTACCAGGCGGCGGAGCCCGCATGGTGGGCGCCCACCGTGGCCGCGCATTTCCCCGACGATACCCATGCCCGGCTCGGCGCCTGGATGGAAGAAATCGGCCTTTCCACCGGCCTGCTCGACACCGAGATTCCCCGCCTTTCCACCGGCGAGCGCCAGCGCCTGGCGCTGCTGCGCTCGCTCGCGCGCGAGCCCGCGGTGCTGCTGCTCGACGAGCCCACCGCGTCGCTGGACACCGAATCGACGCTCGTCGTCGAAGCCATGCTGGGCCGCCGGCTGGCGCAGGGGCTGACGATCCTGATGGTCACGCACTCGCGCGAGCAGGCCGCGCGCATCGGCCAGCGCCGCTTCGAGATGGCCGACGGCCAGCTGAGGAGCGCCGCATGAACGCCACCATCCACCTGGACGCCACCGACCTGATGCTGGCCACGCTGCTGGTGCTGCTGAACGCCGGCGCCTCGCTGGCGCTGCACCTGCGGCTGCACCGCCAGGTGCTGTGGGCGGCGGCGCGCATGGTGGTGCAGCTGCTGCTGGTGGGGCTGGTGCTGCGCTTCGTGTTCAGCGCGGCGTCGCCGGCGGTCACGCTCACCATCGTGGTGCTGATGATCCTGGCGGCGGCCCGCGAAGTGGCGGTGCGCCCGTCGTACCGGCTGGCGCGCGGCGGCAACTTCCGCATCGGCGCGGCCGCCGTGGGCATATCGAGCGTGGCGACCGTGGTGCTGGCGCTCATGACCGCGATCCGCCCGCAGCCCTGGTACGACCCGCGCTACGCGATCCCGCTCATGGGCATCGTGCTGGGCAGCGTGCTCAATTCCGCGAGCCTGGGCCTGGACAGCTTCTTCGAAGGCGTGACCACCGGGCGCGCGCGCATCGAGGCGCAACTGTCGCTCGGCGCGACCATCCACGAGGCGCTGTCGGAGCTCACGCGCGCGTCGATCCGGCGCGGGATGATCCCGATCATCAACCAGATGTCGGCCGCCGGCGTCATCACGCTGCCCGGCATCATGACCGGCCAGTTGCTGGCCGGCATGGACCCGGTGGAGGCCGCCAAGTACCAGATCCTGCTGCTGTTCCTGCTGACCGGCGCGGGCGGCCTCGCGGCGGCGGGCTCGGTCTACCTGGCGGCGCGCTCGATGACCGACGACCGGCAGCGGCTGCGCTCCGACCGCCTGAGCTGAGGCTGGCCACGCGACTGACTTCCCTGATTTCTTACGGAGACAAGATGACCATCGACACATTGCACATCGGCGTGGTCGGCTGCTCGGCCGAAGGCGCGGCGCTTTGCTACCGCACGCTGTGCGTGGAAGGCGCCCGCTACCTTGGGCAGCCGCATGCGCACCCGGAGGTTTCGGTGCACACGCATTCGCTCGCCAGCTATGTCGACTGCCTCGACAGCGGCGACATCGACGGCGTCGCGCAACTGATGCTGTCTTCCGCGCGCAAGCTCGCGGCGGCCGGCGCCGACTTCCTGATCTGCCCCGACAACACCATCCACCAGGCGATGCACCGCGTGCTGCCGCAGTCGCCGCTGCCCTGGCTGCACATCGCCGAAGTGGTCGCGGCGGAGGCTGCGTCGCGCGGCTTCCGCCGCGTGGGCGTGCTGGGCACGCGCTGGCTGGTCGACAGCGAGGTCTATCCGCGGGCGCTGTCCGATGCCGGCCTGGTCGCCGTGCGGCTCGACGCCGCGGAGCGCGCCGAAGTCGGCCGCATCATCATGGACGAGCTGGTGTGCGGCGTGTTCCGCCCCGAGTCGACGGCGGTGCTCCAGCGGATGATCGAAGAACTGAAAGCGCACGGCTGCGATGCGGTGGCGCTGGGCTGCACCGAGCTTCCGCTGGTGCTGAACGACGGCAACTCCGCGCTGCCCACGCTCGACTCGACACGCCTGCTCGCGCACGCGGCATTGCGCCGCGCGACGGCGGGCTGACGCGGGTCCGTCAGCGCACGCCGGCGATCAGCCGCGCCTCGCTGCACAGCCGTTCGCCGAAGTCTTCGCTGCGCGCCTCGAAACCGTAGGCCGCGGCGCGCCGCAGCGCGAAGGCGGTGACGTCCCTCATGTAGGTCTGGCCTGGCTTGCGCCCGGCCGCCGCCCGGGCCTCGAAGTCGGCCTGGAAGTCGCGCGCCCATTCCTCGTACAGCTGGTAGCGGTCCCGGTGGTCGCCGGGGTAGCGCGACAACGCCAGCGCCTGCGCGATGTCGACCAGCGGCACCGTGAAAGGAATGTCGTTCTGCTCATGCATGCGCGCCGGGCCTCTCAGAACTTGCCCAGCACGTTCAGGAACCAGCCCTTGCTGCGGTAGCTCATGTCGGTGAGGTTGTCCGAGTAGTCGGTGAAGTTGTAGCCCACGCCCACCTTCAGGTTCTCGTTGACGTGGTAGTACGCCGCCGTGACCCAGCCGTTCTTGCGGTCCTGCAGCTCCCGGGCGCGCAGCGAGCGCCACTCGACCATCCAGTCCCAGTTGCGCACCAGCTTCCAGTCGACGCGCAGCACCGCGAGCTCGGCCGAGCTCTTGAACCACGGCGCCGAGCTGTCGCGGCTCGCGCGCAGGTCGCCGCGCCGCCAGGCGTACTTGCCGCCCAGCGTCCAGCGCTCGTTGAGGTCCCAGGTGGCGTCGATGGCGAACACATGGCTGCGCTGCTGGTAGTCGATGCCGGTGGTCGACACCGTGCCCAGGCTCGAATCGACACCGCTCGACACCACCTGCCCCGGCGACGACAGGTCGTACAGGTAGGTGTACTTGAACAGCAGGTTCAGCCGGTCGTTGAACGCGGGGCGCAGCGCATAGCCGATCATGGCCTCGGTGTACTTGGCCGCGGCCAGCACGCCGGTGCTGCTGTCGCTGTCGGCCCAGTTGAACTTGCCGAGCCAGCGCGAGTCGTCGTCCACCTTCCAGGTGAAGGAGTTCTTCAGCAGCCAGCTGGTGCGGGTCTCGGACGTGGTGCGGTCCTTGCGGTATTCGAGGCCGCCGCTGTACTTCAGGCGCTCGCTCGAATAGCCGGTGGTGAAGGCGATGGCCTCGCGCCGCGTGGCGCCCAGCGTCTCGGCGCCGACCCAGCCGTTCTCGAAGTTCACGCCGAAGGTCCAGCGCGTGTCGGGCGCGTACTGCACGCCGTAGGCATGCGTGAGGCCCGGCTGCGTGCCGGTGGCCTGGCGGTGCTCGGTGAACATGGTCAGGCCGTCGCCCACGCGCGAGCGCACGCCGGTCACCAGCGTGCCGCCGCGGCCGATCAGGTTCTCGTCGGTGCGGCCGGTGTCGGCCACGTAGGTCATGTAGAGGCTGGAGCGGTCGTCGTACTGGTAGTCGACGCCGGCCTTGCCGGCGAGGCCGCCGTCGCCGGTGGAGAGTTCGCCGCGCAGCGCCAGCTTGTCGTTGACGCGGTAGCGCCCGCCGAAGCCCAGGCGGTCGTTCTCCAGCCGCGTGCCGGTGCGCCGCAGCGTCTTCTGCGCGAAGCCGTAAGCGCTCCAGCGGTCGCTGCCGGTGTATTCGAGCTGCACGGCGGCATCGGCGCGCTCGCCCGACACGGCCTGCGTGGTGGGCAGCGAGGGGCTGGTGATGATGGCGTCGCCGGTCTTGTCGTCGTAGCGGATGCCCAGGCCGAGCTTCCACTCGGGCGACAGGCGCAGCGCGTACTGCGCGTCCAGCACGCTGCTGTTGTAGCCGTCGCGCTCGTCGCGGCGGTCCGCCTTCAGCCGCAGTTCGCCGTTCTCGCCCTTCTCGCCGAAAGGCACGGTGGCGGCCGCGCCCACCTGGCGCGTGGCGTTGCTCGCGTACTGGCCCGGCGCGGAGAAGCCGGCGTCGCGCGACTGCGCATAGGCGCTCACCCGGCCGCCGCCGCGGATGTCGAAGTCCGCCAGGTCGGCCTGGCCTTCGAGGCGCCAGGCGTTGGCATTGCCGGTCGGCCCGCTGCCCAGCAGCGAACCCACGGCGCCGTTGCGGCCGCTGAAGTTGAAGCCGCCGTCCATCGAGTCGAGCTGGCCGGTGCCCGGGCCCTTGCTGCGCGCGAACTCGCCCTTGAAGTAGGTGTTCTCGGTCTTGCGCAGCGTCAGGTCCACGCCGGCCAGGCGCTGGTCGGCGCCGATCTGGTCCTGCCGCGAAGCGGTCACGCCCACGCCCACGTGGTCGTTGGCCCACCACGACACGCGCCCGCCGATGGCCAGCGAATTCAGCGAGGTGGCGATGGGCGTGTATTCGTAGTCCACCACCAAGTAGGTCGGCATGCCGGTGAAGCCGCCGGCGCGCACCAGCGAGCCGTCGTCCGACAGGCTGGGCAGCGGCGCCGACAGCAGCACGCGGCCCTGCAGGTAGTCGATCTCGTAGTCGGAGCTGGGCACGAGCTGCGTGCGCTTGAGCACCAGGCCCGAGTCGCGGTCGCGGATCTCCAGCGTCACGCGCTCGGCGCCGCGCGTGATGTCCTGGTTGCGCAGGTAGTAGAGCGAGCCGCCGGTGCCGCGGAATTCCTCGCGCGCGGCCAGCGTGCCGGGCTCGGCCGCGAAGGCGTCGACCTTCAGCCGCGCTTCGCCGAACGAGGTCGACTCGTCGCCCAGGTAGCGGCCATGGAAGCCGTAGAGGCCGCGGCTCACGCGGGTGAGTTCGGTGTCGCCGAAGTTGAGCTTGAAGTTGCCCCACATCGCCTGCGAGCGGCCGTCGTCCACGCGCAGGTAGAAGCGGCCCTGCGTGGGCGCGTCCTGGATCGACGTGGAGTCGTCGCCGAAGGTGGTCCACGAATCCTCTGGGTCGAAGCGGCGGAACAGCGAGGTCGGGTCCTTGCGGTCGAGGTTGCGGAACAGCTCCTTCAGCGGCCGTTCCTCGGTGTCGACGCTGGCCGTCAGCGTCCAGCGGTCGTTGAGCTGGCCCTTGGCATAGCCGGCGATGCGGCCTTCGCTCCAGCCGCCACCGCCGTAGCGGTTCTTGTCGTTGGTCATGATCGCGGCCGGGCCGCTCACGCTGTTGCTGCCCACCGTGAGGTCGGCCTGCCCGACGAAGAACCAGTCGCTCGCGGGCAGCTCGAAGTCGCGGCGGTAGGCGCGCGTGGCGCCCTGCGCGTCGGTGACGGCGATCTCGCCGGTCTGCACGCGGCGCGGCACCAGCTGCTGGAACACGAAGCGCCCGCTCTCGTCCACCGGCACCGCGAAGCCCAGCGCGCGCACCGTCTCGCCGGGGCGGATGGCCGCGCCGCTGGCGGTGACGGTGCCGGCCGCGAGCGGAATGTTGGCGATGGCGATGTTGTTCATGCCGTAGCCGCGCAGCAGCTCGCGCGCGGGGTCGGGCGGCGTGCCCTTCTCGGGCACGTGGCGTTTGGCCAGCAAGAGCGACAGGTCGTCGGTCTCGTCGAAGCGGCCCTGGCGGTCGTACACGCGCACGCGGTAGTAGAGCTTGGTGCCCGCGTCGGCGGCGCCGTCGGTGAGGCGGTCGAGCAGGCCGTCAGGCACCTGCCATTCGCCGCGCAGGCCGGCGTCCAATGGCACGGTGGCCAGCAGGCGGCGCTGCATCACGTCGTTGGCGGTGAACACGCGCAGCTCGGCCTTCGAGGTGAACAGCAGGTAGTTGCTGTAGCCGGCGAAGCGCACGGTGTCGCCGGCCACCACGGTGGTGGGCCAGGCGCTGGCGCTCAGGCGGCGCGGCTGCGAGAGGTTGTCGTACTGCAGGCGCAGCTGGTTGCGCTCGAGCTGCACGTCGACGCAGCGCTGGCGGTCGGCGCTGGTGGTGCCGTCGCCGGCAGTGGCCTTGCCGTCGGCCGTGAGCAGCTGGCCGTCCACGCTCAGGCGCAGCGGCGCGTCGTCGGTGCCAAAGGCGGTGAAGGTGCGGCACACGCCGGGGTCGGCCACCGCCGGCGCGGGCGCCACGGCCACGGGCGCGTCGCGCCAGTACACGCGTACCTCGACGCGGCGGTTGGCGGCCCAGTTGGCCGGGTCGGTGGCGGGCGTGGCCACGGGCACGTCGGGGCCGCGCGATGTGGCGGCCGCCGCGCCTTCGGGCAGGCCCAGGCGCTGCGTGAGGTAGCGCGCCACCTGCTGCGCGCGCGCCAGCCCCAGCGCATGGTTGTCGGCGAAGCGCTCGCGCGACTTCGCGCTCAGCGCCTGGGTGTCGGTGTGGCCGACGATCTCGAAGCGCAGGCCGTCGCGGCCCTTCACCTGTTCGGCGATGCGGTCGAGCCGCGCGCGGTCGGCCGGCGCGAGCCCGTCGGCGCCCGATTCGAAATGCGGCGTGCCGGTGTCGCTGCGCTCGGCGCCCGGCACGGGCGGCGGCGTCGGGCCGGCCGCCGCCACTGGCGCGCTCGCGTCGCCCAGCACGAAGGTGGCCTTGGGCAGCTCGCGCTCGCTGCTGCGCGGCAGGAGGCGCGTGCCGTCGATGTCCACGGCGCGCGGGTCCGGCGCGGCCTGGTCGTGCATGCGGCCACGCACGGCCGACTCCTGCGCGGCCGCGAGCCCCATGCCCATGCAGGCGGCGGTGACGGCGCCCGCGAGGGCGATGCGCTTGGGTAGCTTTCTTTTCATGTCGGCTCGCTGGCTCGGGTTCTGTGCGAAGGGGCGGGTCATGGCTTGCTGCCCTCCTGCGTGGCGGCGGGCACGAGTTCGACCTCGACGTCGAGGTTGAACAGCGGCGGCGCGTTGCCGTCGGCGCGGGCGCGCTGCTCGCCCAGCTGCTTCCAGCGCGCGAGCACCGCGGCCTTCACCGCGTCGGTGCGCTGGCGGCCCAGCGATGCGGGCTCGCCGGGCGCGGCGCGGTAGGCCAGCCGCAGCACCGAGGTCTTCTCCGCCAGCACGCTCACCGTGCGGTCGAGCTCGGGCACGAAGCCGGGGCGCAGCGCGGCGGCGCCGTCCTCGAAGGCCGCGCCCTGCAGCGCGAGCCGCACCACGCGGTGCACGGTGGCGCCGAAGTTGATCTTCAGCACCTTGCCGCGCGTGGCGCGCTCGGCCGCCGGGTTCTCGCTGGTGGTGCGGTAGCCCGATGGCAGCGTGCGCTCGTCGAGCTTCAGCACCAGGTTGCTGCCGGTGCCTTCCTTCGGAATGGCGGCGCAGGCGATGTGGTAGCGGCCCTCGGCGTCGGTGGTCACCAGCACGCCGTTGACGGTGGCGATGCGCACGTTCGCGATGCCGGGCTCGCCCTCGTCCTGGTAGCCGTTGGCGTTCCTGTCGTCGTAGACCTTGCCGATCACGTCGGTGCAGTCGAACAGCGCGTCGGGCACCACCCGCACGGTGGCGGTGGCCAGGTTCGACAGCGTGCGGCCGCCCACGCCCTGCGTGGCGACGACCTGGTTGACGAACTCGCCCTCGCCCACGCCGACCCCCACGCCCGCGACCATCAGGTATTCCTTGGTCTCGTTGGGCGCGAAGTTCTGGCCGGGCACCACCAGCTGGCGGCCGTTGAGCTGCGGCACCACCGGCAGCGCCACGCCGCCGGGCAGCGTGCGCACCGTGAGCGAGCCCGGCACGTAGCGAAAGCCCGGCGGCAGCGTGTCGACCACGGCCACGCCCGGCACGGGGTTGCCGCGCGTGTTGCGCGCCGTGATGCGGTACGGCAGCAGCTCGCCCTTCTTCACGGTGAGCTTCGAGGTCGTCTTGCGCAACTCGATGAGCGTGGCGTCCGACGGGTCCAGCGGAATGTTGTTGGCCACCACGTGCTGGCCGCCGCCGCCCGGCATCTGGAACACCATGTAGTAACCCGCGCCCGGCACCAGGGCCGCGCCGGGGCTCACCACGCAGGGGTTGGTCTGCGCGGGCGCCGGGCCGTTGGCCGGGGCCGAGCACGACTGCGTGCCCAGCGCGCCGGCGGCGGCCGGATAGATCGACGAGGGCAGGTAGTTGCCCGGCGGCGTGACCACCAGGCGGTACTCGCCGGCCGGCGCGCCCGGCAGCACGAAGAAGTCGTAGTAGCCCGACGGACCGGTCGTGTAGCTGTCGCGGCCGTCGAACAGGTGCTGCGCCGGATCGAACCCGGGCGGGCCCACCAGGCGCACCACCGCGCCGGGCACGGGCGTGCCGCTGACGCTGTCGTACACCACGCCGCCCGGGTCGTACGGCAGGTCCTGCTTCTGCACGTTGGCGCCCGGGTTCACTCGCACCTTGATGGTGAAGCGCGGATCGCTCGGCGAAGGCGTGGGGTACGGGCCGCCCGCGCCGTTCTGCGATGCGTCGGTCGGCCACACGCCGCCGACGTAGCGGCCGTCCGGCGAGCGGAAGCGCACGCGGTATTCGCCCGGCACGAGGTCGCCGAAGCGGTAGCCGCCGTCGGCGCCGGTGGTCACGCTGTAGAGCACGGTGGCCGCGTTCTCGGCGCAGGCGTTGCCGCCGTCGGCGCAGCGCAGCAGCTCCACGGTCCAGCCTTCGCCGCCGCCCTCGCCCGAATCGCGGCTGCGGTTGTGGTTCAGGTCGAACCACACGTTGCCGGTGAGCGAGGCGGGCTGGCTGCTGTGCTCGGTGAAGTCGTAGCCGGTGCCGTGCGCGTCCAGCCCGGTGATGTTCACGCGGATCTGGTTCGGGCCCTGCGCGGTGCCGCCCAGGGTGCCGGGCACGGCGATGCCTTCCTCGTAGCCGGCCGGCTGCGTCTCGGTGATGGTGTAGCCGCCGCTGCCGGGCAGCGGCAGGCCGGGCAGCTCGTAGCGGCCGTTGGCGTCGGTGACGGCGGTGCGCGTCACCGGCTGGCCCGCGGCGTCGGTGCCGGTGAGCGTGATGGTCACGCCCGGGATCGGCAGGTCCTGCGGCTCGCGTGTGCCGTTGCGGTTGGCGTCGTTGTAGACGGTGCCCGCCAGCGAGGCGCCGCGTTCGCCGAAGTTGTAGTTGTCGCCGTTGCCGCCGCGGTAGGCGATGGCGCTGATGACGTCGTTGCCCAGCGTGCCGCTGGGCACGCCGTCGAGCGTGCCCACGGCGTCCAGGCCGTCGGCATAGGTCACGGGCTGCGTCTCGCGGATGGTGTAGCCGGCGGCGTCGGCCGGCAGCAGGCCGGTGAAGACATAGCGGCCGGTGGCGTCGGTGACCACGGTGGCGTTCACCGCCAGGCCGCTGGCCGAGCGGCCGGTCAGCGTGAGCGTGACGCCGGGGATGCCGGGCTCGCCGGCCTGGCGGATGCCGTCGTTGTTGTTGTCGACGTACACCCAGCCCGCGATCTGGCCGCCGCGCTCGCCGAAGTTGTAGTCGATGCCCACGTCTTCCGACACCAGCGCGATGCCGCCGAAACGGTCGTTCACGTTGCCCGGATTGGCCACGCCGCGCGGCGCGCCGTTCACGGTGCCGAGCGACTCGGGGCCGTCGGCCACGCCGGCGGGCTGCGTCTCGTCGATCTGGTAGGTGCCGGGCACGAGCTTGTCGAACAGGTAGCCGCCGTCGGCACCGGTCTGCACCGTGCGGTCCACGGCGTTGCCCAGGAAGTCGGTGCCGGTGACGCGCACCGTGGTGCCGGCGATGCCGGGCTCGCCGCTGTCGCGCACGCCGTTCGACGGCGCCACGTCGGCGTACACGTAGCCGGCCAGGCTGGCGGGCCTGACGGCCGAGAAGTTGTTGCCGGCCGAGCCCGCGCCCACCGCGCCGAGCACGATGTTCTGGATCGCGTTGGCGGTCGAGCCGTTGGGCCCGTTGCTCACGCCGGCGCCGCCGGTGGGCACGGTGCCCGCGGTGCTGCCCGTGCCGCTGACGTTGCCGGCGCGGGTGATGCCGGGCTCGTAGCCCTGCGGCCGCGTCTCGGTCACGGTGTAGCTGCCCGGCGCGAGGTTCGGGAAGCTGTAGTCGCCGCTGGCGTCGGTGGTGGTGGTGCGCGTGACGCTCTGGCCGTTGATGTCGGTGCCCGTGAGCGTGATGGTCACGCCCGCGATGCCCGGCTCGCCCGGCGCGTTCTGCACGCCGCTGCCGTCGCGGTCGTAGTACACGCGGCCCGAGATGCCGCCGGGCAGCAGCTCGCCGAAGTAGTAGTCGCCCTGCGTCAGCGGCACGTTGGTGCCCGAGACGGTCACGCCGGTGATGGCGTTGCCGCCGGCCTGCGGCGTGCCGGGCAGCCCGTTGTTGTTGGCCTTGCCCGGCGCGTAGTTGGCCGGCTGCGTCTCGGTGATGGTGTAGCCGCCGGCGCCCGAGGGCGGCACGTTGCGGAACTCGTAGCTGCCGGTGGTGCCCGTGGCCACCGCGAGGATGTTCACCGGGTTGCCCGCGGCGTCGGTGCCCGTCAGGCGCAGCTCGACGTTCGGGATGCCGGTGTCGCCCGCCTGCGGAATGCCGTCGTTGTTGGCGTCGACGAACACGCGCACGCCGATGCGGGTGAGCAACTCGCCGAAGTCGTAGCCGGTGGCGGCGGCGTTGGAGCGCAGCGCGATGTCGCTCACCACGTCGTTGCCCACGGTGCCGCCGGCGGTGCCGGCCGCGTCGCTGCCGTCGGCGAAGCCCGCGGGCTGCGTTTCGGTCAGCTTGTAGAGGCCGGGCAGCAGGTTGTCGAAGAGATAGTTGCCCGTGCCGGTGGCCGTGGTGGTGGTCTTCGACACCGGGTTGCCGAACATGTCGGTGCCGGCGAGCGTGACGGTCACGCCCGCGATGCCGGGGTCGCCCGTGGTCGATGTGCCGCTGTAGTCGGCGTCCTGGTAGACGCGGCCCGCCAGGCTCGACGCGCGCACTTCGCCGAAGTTGTTGGCGGACGAGCTGCCGCCCGTGCCGAGCACGATGTTGTCGATGCGGTTGGCGTTGGAGCCGTTCGGGCCGCTGGTGACGCCCGCGCCGGTGGTGGGCACGGTGCCTTGCGCGCTTCCCGCGCCGCTGACGGTGCCCGCGCGGGTGATGCCCGGCAGGTACGCGGCGGGCTGGTCCTCGGTCACGCTGTAGGTGCCGGCGGGCACGGTGAAGCCCCAGTTGCCGTTGCTGTCCGTGGTGGTGGTCAGCGAGATGGCGTTGCCCATGCTGTCGGTGCCGGTCAGGCGCATGGTGACGCCGGCGATGCCGGGCTCGCCGCTGTCGATCAGGCCGTTGCCGTTGAGGTCTTCATAGACGCGGCCGGACAGCGCGCTGTTCTGCACCGTGACGCGGCCTTCGTTGAAGTTGTTGCCGGCGTTGGGATCGGCGCCGCCGTTGGTGTCGCCCGAGCCGGTGGTGACGATGTGCGCGCGGTTGACGATCTCGGTGCCGTTGGCCGGCGGGTTGCCGCTCGCGAAGCGCACCGGAATGCGCACGGTGGCGGTGCCGTTGGCGGGCATCGAGGTGATCGCGCAGCTCACCGTCGTGCTGCCGGAGGCGCCGGTGCAGGTGGGCGCGACGGGCGTGAAGACGCCGCCGGTCACGGTGAACACGGGCGTGCCGTCCAGCACCAGGGCCGCGGGCAGCGTGTCGGTGAAGCTGGTGGTCTCGGCGCTGTCGGGACCGTTGTTGCGCAGTTGCACGAACCAGTCGAAGGGCTGGCCCGACGATGCGTTCGCCAGCGGCGTGTTGGTGCCCTTGACCACGGCCACCTTCGAGACCACTTCCACGTCGGCCTTGAAGCGGAAGGTGGTGTTCTCGGCCACCGTGTTGTTGCCCTGCACCGCGTCGTAGACGTTGCGCGCGGCGTCGAAGAAATCGACCTTGGCGTTGTTCTGGAAGGTGCCGCGCGACACGCCGCGCAGCACCACGCGGAACTGCAGCGAATTGGTTTCGCCGGTGGACGTGGCGCCGCTGCCGCCCAGCGTCGGGATGGTGAACACGATCTGCCCGCCGGCCGAGCCGATGGCCGCGCCGCTGGCCAGCGCGAAGCTGGTGCCCGCGGGAGCGCCTGTCGGGATGCTCACCGACACCAGCGTGGGCGGCGCCTCGCCGTTCGGGCCGGGCAGCGGCAGGATGTCGACCATGCGCACGTCTTCCGCGGTCGACGCGCTGTTGTTCGACACCGTGATGGTGTAGCCCACGTCGTCGCCCACATTCACCGGGTCGACGTCGTCGCGCTTGGTGACCACCAGGTCGTACACCGGCGCGGTGATCGTGGCCGGCACCGAGGCGTCGTTGTTGGCCGTGCTGAGCTCCGGCGTTGCCGTGGAGACGTGCACGTTGTTGGTCACCGTGGTGCCGTTGAGCACGTACAGCGGGCGCACGCGCACCGTGACGGTCTGCTGCACGTTGCGGTCGAGCGAGGTCCAGGCGCACTCGAGCTGGTTGTTGGTGGTGCCGGTGCCCGTGGGCTGCGTGGTGCTCGGCTGCGTGCTGCAACTGCCGCCGCCCGAGGCGGTGGCCGAGATGAACATCAGCCCGGCCGGCAGCGTGTCGACCACGTGCACGTCGTAGGCGCGGCTGAGGCTGCCCTGCGCCAGGCTCTGGTTGCGCGCGGTGAGCGTGTAGGTGAGCAGCTGGCCGACCGGCACCGAGGCCGGGCTGGCCGACTTGGTGACCACCACGTCGCTGCGCGCGACCAGGTAGGCGGTGGTGCTGCCGTCGTTGTTGGCCAGGTTCGGGTCGGCCGGCGTGGCCGCCACGGCGCGTGCCGTGTTGTCGATCGAGAAGCCGTGATCGGTGGCCGAGGCACCGTCGCCATAATGCTTGGCGACGACCTGGATGACCGGGCACAGCGGCAAGGCGCTGGCGGGGTCGGTGCTGGCGCGGCAGACCGGCAGGGTCGACAGCGTGCAGCCGGTGAGCGAGGTGCTGCCGAAGCCGCCGCCGTTGGCCGGCAGCGCGCAGGTGCCCGCGAAGGTGCCGCCGTTGGCCGTCTGCGAGACGGTGCCGGCGCCCATCACCTGAGCGAAGGTGTCGGTGACAGCGACGTTCTGCGCCTCGGAGGGGCCGTCGTTGACCACTTCGATCTGCCAGGTGATGTCCTGGCCCGCGATCTGGCGGTTGCCGGCACTGTTGCCGATGCCCACCACGCGCTTGAGCACCCGCACGTCGGCGGCGGTGGCGTTGTCGTTCACGCCGGTGCCCAGGCTCGTGCAGTCGTTGCCGGTGTTGGCGTCGGGGTCGGCGCCGAGCGTGGGCGCGGCCGCGGGCAGCGCCACGTTCACGCACATGCTGTTGACCACCTGGCCGCCGCCCGGCGGCAGCGCCGGGATGGTGGCGTTCACGATGATGTAGCCGCCGTTGCGCGCGGTGTTGCCGCCCGAGGTGTCCACGCCGATGTCGGCCGTGAGCGTGCGCGTGCAGGTCACCGTGGCGGGGCCGGGCACGGGCACGACGGGCGTGGGCACCACGGTGGCGCCGCCCTTGGTCACGGTGCAGGTGTAGCCGTCGCGCTGCGTGACGCTGTTGATCTGCACGCCGGCGGGCACGTCGTCCACCAGCTGGATGGTGCTGCCGGCCAGCAGGCGGGTGCTGCCCAGGTTGGTGCTGCCGACCTGGTAGTCGAAGGCCTGGCCCAGCGGCACGTTGTTCTGCGGCCAGCTGCGGCGCTTGTCGGCGCGGAAGTCGGCGGCGGAAACCGCCACGTCGGCCGGCACGCTGCCGGTGGCGGAATTGGCGATGGGGCCGGTCGCGCTCACCGTGGCCTGGTTGACCACGCCGGTGCCCGCGGTCATGGCGATGACCGGCACCACGATGTCGCCCAGCGCCACGCTGGCGCCGTTGTTGCCGCCGATGTTGCTGCGCGTGCAGCTCAGCGTCTGGCCGCTGACGGAGCAGGTCCAGCCGGCGACCGGGGGAATGGGCGTCTGGATGGCGAAGTTGGCGGGAATGGTGTCGGTCAGCGTCACGCCGGTGGGCGGGCTGCCGCTGAAGCTGGGGCTCAGCCTGAAGTTGAAGCGCTGGCCGACCAGCACCTGGCCGCCGTCATGGCTCTTGGCAAGCGCCAGCACGTAGCCTGCGGTCACGGTGGTGTTGGCGGTGGCGCTGTTGTTGGTGGAAACGCCGTCGCCCACCGCGCCCGCCGGCGCCACGGCCGGCTGGTGCGTGATGGTGGAACCCGCGCCCGCGGTGACCACGCCGTTGATGCTGAAGGTGCGCGTGTTGCTGCCGGCGGTGGCCGGCGTGGCCGGCACGTTGCAGGTCAGCAGGCTGCCGCTGATCGAGCAGCCCGAGGGCAGGCCAGTGCTTGAGACCGTCAGGCCCGTGGGGATGGGATAGGTCAGCGTCGAGCCGGTGCTGGTGTCGGGGCCGTTGTTGGTGACCGTGAAGACGATCGGCACCGTCGAGCCGCTGGGCGCGGTGGCCGGCGCGTTGATGCTCACCGCCACGTCGGCGCCCTGGTTCACGGTGATGGCCTTGGTCTCGCTGGCGCCGCCGCCGACGGGCGCCGCGGTCACGCTCAGCGTGCCCTGCGTGAGCGTGCGCAGCAGCACCTTGAAGTCCAGCTGCTGGTTCGCCGCGAGCGTGATGCCCGAGCAGGTCAGCGTGCCGAATCCGGCCGAACCCTCGGGCACGCTGGAGGTGCAAGTGCCCGACGGGACCGCCGCCATGCCCATGTAGATGGCGTTCGCGGGGATGGTGTAGGTGAACGAGGCGCCGGGCGCGTCGATCGGCAGGCTGTCGGTGTCGGCAATGGTGACCGTGCTGGTGACCGTGCCGCCGGCCGGGAGGATGTCCGGCACATGCACCAGGCCCGACACCTGCGGCGCCGCATGCGCCGCCGCCGCGAGCAGCAGCCCCGCGAGCGGTGCGGCAAGGCGTGCCAGTCCGCGCCGCCAGCGGCCCGAAGGCGCCTGGGCGGGGTTGGAAAACAGGTCGCGTCGCGCCGACGCGTCCGGCAGATTCGATGGGGTGCTGAACATCCCGTCCCTCGTGATGGCTCTGATGGACCGGGCACCGACCCCTTTCTTGCAGGGCGCCGCTGGATGCGGCGGGGTGCTCCGGAAAGTGCGGGAGTCTCGAAGTCCTCACCGGGAGCCACTTTTGGGATTCAGGACAAAAGGTTTGCCCTGGATGACAATTGTTTACGAATGCAACGTAACGTGAACTTAGTCACACGGCATTTCAGGCCTGCTCCCATACGCTCGGCGGCATGTCTTACTGGTCGACCACCCCACCGCGGCGCGCGCACATCCTCGTCATCGATGACAACATCGAGGAGCTGCAGTTGCTGCTGGGCGCGCTGCGCGGCGCGGGCCACCGCATCAGCCTCGCGTTCGACGCGCTGCAGGGCTACCGCCGCGTCACCGCCCTGCAGCCCGACCTGGTGCTGCTGGACGTGCGCATGGGCTCGACCGACGGCTTCACCACCTGCAGGCTGCTGAAGGCCGACAGCGCCACCGCGCGCATCCCGGTGATCTTCCTGACTTCGTCGAGCGCGGTGGACGAGCGCATCACCGGCCTGCGCGAAGGCGCGGTCGACTACATCCTCAAGCCCTTCGACCCGGCCGAAGTGCTGGCGCGCGTGGCGGTGCACCTGGCGCTGGCCAGCAGCAGCAGCCATGCGCAGGAGTGCATGGCGCAGGCCGAGAGCGTGCTGGAGAACGCGCGCTCGGACAACGCCGACCGCGTGATCGCGCAGGCGACCGAACGGCTGGTTCTGTCGGATCTGGCAAGCGTGCCCGCGCTGCCCGAGCTGGCGGCACGCGTGGGCACGCACGAGAAGCGGCTGACGCGCGCATTCCGCGAGCAGACCGGGCGCACGGTGTACGAGTTCGTGCGCGAGATGCGGCTGGTGGAAGCCCAGCGCCTGCTGCTGAACTCCGCGCTCAACATGGAAGAAGTGGCGCATGCGGTGGGCTTCTCCGGCGCGGCCAATTTCTCGACCGCGTTCCGCGAGCGCTTCGGGCTCACGCCTTCTTCCTATCGCAACGCACGAGCCGCCCGGCCGATGCCGCCGTTCATGCCTGTGGCGGCGCCATCGACTCTGCCGGCGCCGTCTGCCTGAGGCGCCGGCCGTGGTGGCGATCCGCGGCATCGCGGCCGCCCTGCTGCTGTGCGCGGCCTCCTGGCTCGCGGGCCCGGCGGACGCCGCCACGCTGAGGCTGGGCGAGGCGCCCGAACTGCCGCTGGTGCTCGACGAGGTGGTGGAGCTGCTCGAAGACCCGGACGGCCTGCTCTCGCGCGAAGACGCGGAGGCCTCGACCCGCTTTCGGCCCGGCACCCACGCGCAGATGCGGCAGGGCTTCACGAACTCGGCCTTCTGGCTGCGCCTGGCGGTCGTGAACGACACCGGCACGGTGCAGCCGCTGCGCCTGGTGCTGAACACTACATGGCTGCAGCACGTCGACTTTCATGTGCAACGCCGCATCGGCGCCCCGACCGGCAAGGCCGCATGGACGCTCGAGCGGGCCGGCGTGTCGGTGCCTCTGCGCGGCGACCGCGACCGCGTGCCGACGCTGTCGCTCGACCTGCGGCCCGGCGAGCAAGCGCGCCTGCTGGTGCGCGTGCAGAGCCACAGCAGCCTCAAGTTCGCGCCCGAACTGCACACGGCCGACAGCTGGCGCGAAGCAGAGAGCAGCCATGCGCTGCTCGACGGGCTGCTGATCGGCGGCATGCTGGTGCTTGCCGTGTACTCGCTCACGCTGTGGCTCATCTCGCGCAAACCGCTGATGGCTTCCCAGAGCCTGGGCTTCATGCTGGTGGCGTTGTACGAGGCCACCTACCGAGGCCATGCGCGGCTCGTGCTGTGGCCGGACAGCACCGACTGGAGCTACCGCGCGGCAGGCGTGGTGGCCGGCTGCAGCGTGCTGAGCCTGCTGCTGTACCTGCACGTGCTGTCGCGCCGCGGCCCGGTGCGCCCGCCGGGGCTGCCCGTCATCGCGGTGCTGGCCACCAGCCAGGTCGTCGCGGTGCTTGGCACGCTGCTGGGGCCGTACGCGCCCTTCGCGCGCCTGGGCAACCTGACCGTTCTGCTGCTGGTGTTCTCGCTCACGGCAAGCAGCTTCATCTACATGCGGCGCGCGGGACCGGGCGGCAAGCTGGCGTTCCCGGTGATGACCATCATCATGGTCGGCGTGTGCCTGCGGCTGACCGAGCTTTCGTTGCCCACGCACATGCTGCCCGGCTTCGACGCCTATGCACTGGGCTTTCCCGGCATGCTGATGGGCTTGGTCGCGCTCTCGTCATGGACGCACCATCTGTCACGCCAGCAGCACCTCGCGCAGCGCACGCTGGTGCTCTGGCAGGCCGAAGAACAGCAACGCCTGCGCGACGAAGTGGCGCGCAAGACCCATGCGCTGAACGCCGCGCTGGAGCAGGCCGAGCACCAGGCGCGCGAGCAGACACGGCTCATGGCCTATGTGACCCATGACCTGCGCGCACCGCTCGCGACCATCATCGGCCACGTGCGGCTGCTGCGCGACGAAATGCCGCAGCCACCCGATCGGCTGCAGGCCATCGAGCGCAGCGCGGCCTATCAGCTCTCGCTGATCGACGACCTGCTCGACTACGCGAAGGGCGAGCTGCTGCCGTTCTCCTTCGAGCCACGGCCCGCGAGGCTGCAGGCGCTGCTCGACGACATCGCGCAGTACGCCGACACGCTCGCACAGCGGCGCAACAACGCATTCGAGCTCGAAGTGCAAGGCGCGCTGCCGCGTGCGGTGCTGATCGACAGCAAGCGCTTTCACCAGCTGCTGCTCAACCTGCTGTCGAACGCCGCGAAGTTCACGCATGGCGGCAAGATCGGCCTGCGCGTGCGTGCGCGGCCGCGCGCGGAGTCGTGGCGGCTTCAGTTCGAGGTGTGGGACAGCGGCGCCGGCATCGACCTGAAGGAGCAGGCGCGCATCCGCCAGGCCTTTGCAGAGAACGCGCCGAGCGCGAGCGGCAATGGGCTGGGGCTGGTCATCGCGCGGCGCATCGTGCAGCGCATGGGCGGACGCCTGCTGCTCATGAGCCATCCGAACCTGGGCACGCGTGTGCGTTTCTCGGTGATCGTGAAGGACGCGCCGGAGGAGCCGCGATCCGTCGCCCCACAAGCACCGTCATCGCCGCCGCTCCAGTCGCCGCGCCTGCGGCTGCGCCGGCCGCCGACACCTGTGCCGGCCATCGCGCCGCTGCCCGCCGCGGCGCGCGCCGAACTCGAGGTGCTCGCGCGCGACGGCCGCTGGACCGATCTGCACGAATGGACCGATCGGCTGGCCGCGGCCGATTCGCGTCACGCGGCGCTGGTCGACGCAGTGCGGCAGGCGCTCGACCGGCTGGACTTCGAACACATCCGCCTGCTGGCACGCGCCACGCCGAAGCTGTGAACATGCGGCGCGGGCACTCTTTGCATGCGGCGAAGCCTCTGTTTAGTATGGAAGGACATCATTTCCAGGAGCCCTCATGCAAGACATCGCCGCTCTCCAGAAACTGCTGGACACGCTGTTCCCCGGCCTGATGGGCGTGCGCCTCACGGCACTCGAACCCGACCGCGTGGTCGCGCAGATGGAAGTGCGGCCCGACCTGTGCACCGCCGGCGGCATCCTGCATGGCGGCGCCTACATGGCTTTTGCAGACACGCTGGGTGCCGTCGGCACCATCGTCAACCTGACGCAAGGCAAGCGCACCACCACCACCGATTCGAGCACCAAGTTCATCGCCGGCGCGCGTGTCGGCAGCATCGTCACCGGCACCAGCGTGGCGTTGCATCGGGGACGCACGACCATGGTCTGGCAGACCTCGGTCACCAATGCGGACGGCAAGCTGTGCGCCGTCGTCACGCAGACGCAACTGGTGTTGGAAGGGGCGGGGTGATGTCCCCCGAGGTTTCTTCGGCCGAGTGGCTCGACGCATAGCGTTCGAGGAACAGGTAGAGCGCCAGCCCGCCGGCCAGTGGCAGCAGATAGTAGAGCGCGCGGTAGGCGAGCACCGCCCCCATCAACGCGCCCTGCTTCACCGTTCCGGAGAGCAGCGCGAGATACACGGCTTCAAGCACGCCGAGGCCTGCGGGAATCGGCGTCAGCACGCCGACGATGGACGCCGCGAGCAGCACGCCCATCGTGGTCGCGTAAGGCACCTTCTGCCCGAGCAGCAGGTACATGGCCGCGCCCATCAACGCCCAGTTGGTGGTGGAGAGCGCGAGCTGCACCACGGCCAGACGCGCGGCGGGCAACTGCAGGCGGCGGCCCCTGAAACGCCATTCGCGCCCGCGTGCGAATGCACAGGCGGCGACGTACGCCAATGCCAGCAGGATCATCGCCACGCCGAGCAGTCGCAGCGTGCCTGCGCCGACGTGAGCCTGGCTCGGCGGCACGATGGCGCCCGCCGCGAACAGCCCGCCCGCGAGCAGGCCATAGCCCAGCCAGTTGGTCGCGAGACTCAGCCCCACGATCTGCGCGACCGTGGCGTCGTCGAGACCCGCACGCGCATAGAGCCGCGCACGCATCGCGATGCCGCCGACCAGCGAGCCGAGGTTGAGATTGAAGGCATAGCTCGTCACCGCGATCGCCCATGTGCGCCAGTACGGGAGGCGATGTTGCAGATGGCGCTTGCCGATCAGGTCGAAGCAGCCGTAGAGCATGTGGCTCGCGGTCGCAAGGCCGAGCACGGAAAGCAGCAACAAGGGCGAGTAGCGCTGCAATGCTTGCCACGCGCCGGCCCAGTCGATCTTGTGCGCATGGGACAGGAGCAGGCCCAGCACGGCGATGCCGAACAGCGGCAATGCCCAACGACGGCAGCGTTGCCAGATCGAACTGATGCGGCTGCCTGCGTGCGCCGGGGTATCGGCGATGGCGGCCGCGTGGGTGTTCATGACGACAGTGCCTGGCGGCTCAGGGCTTGGCGGGCTTGTCGCTTTTCTCGGGGGTCTTGTGCTCGGCGAGGCCCTTGTCGTGGAGCTTGCTGTTGCGCACGTCCTTCATCAACCGCTCGCCTTCGGCGTCACGGCCGTCGCTGGGGACGGATTCTTCCTGGGTGACTTCGGGTTCTTCGTGGTGCGCGGGCTTGGGCGTAGGCATGGGCATCTCCTCGGTGGATTAGCCGAGTCTGCCGAGGTCCGGCACCTCCGGATCGCCGTCCATCGACGATGACGGGTGCAGGACATTTGCCATACCGGTGCCGTGCTGAGCGCGGCGCGGACTGCAAATCAACCCTGAACAGGCCTGCGCCTCGCGCCCACCAGTCGATGCAGTTTTCGCCGAACCCGAATTTCGAGCTCTTGACGAAGAGACAGCGGCGGCGCCTCCGACTCGCCTTTGCCGGGCACAGGCTGGTGAGCCCTATGCATCCAGTAGCCCCCAGAGTCAGGCACCAGTTGCAAGCCAAGAGCACGGCTGTCCTCTTCCGAAAAATAGTGGAAGACGATGCTCTTGCGGGTCTTTCCGGGCGAAAGAATCGGACTGCCGCCATGCAGGAGATAGGCATTCCAGATGAAAACGTCGCCACGCTTCGCAGCGAAGATCTCCGGCTTCAGCCCACGCTGCCGAACCTGCTCATCCATGTAGGCGGACCAGGCCGGCATCTCTTCGTTGACCGCGTGCGTTCCGCCATTCGAGAAGACGTATTGCTCGATGGCGTGGCTGCCGGGGTAGTAGCGCAAAGGCCCGGCATCCATGTCGCAGTCTTCGAGAGCGACCCAGATGGCCAGCAAATGCCCATGCGACCGCGGCGTCATGTAAAGCGAATCGACGTGATCGCCCTGGCCGCTTCCGTGTGCATAGCTGAGCGAGTTGCATAGCACCGGTGTGTTCTCGAGCAAGGCCTTCAAGGTGGGCGTCAGCTTCGCATTCAGTGCGAGCCGGCGCACTTCTGGATATTCGAGATACAGGTCGTTGACCTTGAAGCGATGCGCTTCGCGCGCAGCGGGGTCGACATCCCGAATGCGTAACCGCTGGTCGACGTTAAGGTCGTCCACGACGACCCTCGACAAGGGGTCGCGCCATGCACGCGTCAAGGCCGCTTCCGCTGCATCGATCTCTTCGTCTGAATAGAACCTCGGAAGAACGACGTAGCCGTCTTCCCGCCATTTTTTTGTGATCCTGCCGTCCATCGTTCGATTATGGCCAGCTGTTGTTTCAGTATCCCCGGTTGAGCGCCTGCTTGAGAAATGAAAAAAGCCCTTGGTCCTGTGAGGAACCAAGGGCTTTGAAATTGGTGGCCTGGGGCGGAATCGAACCACCGACACGCGGATTTTCAATCCGCTGCTCTACCAACTGAGCTACCGGGCCATCTGCATTTGTGTGCAGCCTTAAATTATACAGCGCTTCTGCGCCCTCTCGACAAATCAACACCAAGTTGTTTGAGTTTTCTGTACAGATGAGTGCGCTCGAGGCCGGTTTTCTCGGCCACGCGGGTCATCGACCCGTTCTCCATCGCGAGGTGGAACTCGAAGTATGCCTTCTCGAAACCGTCGCGCGCATCGCGCAGCGGGCGGTCGAGGTCGAAGCTCTGAGTCGACTGGGGGCCGATGTCGGCCACCGGCACGGAAGCGAGCGATGCCATCAGCAGGCTGTCGCCGGTGGTGGTGATGGCCGTGGCCTGCGCCACACCGGCCGGAGCGGGGACGACGCCCGCGGCAGCGCGGCGTGCGCTCTCGCGCGCCAACCCTTGCTCGACGGCCTTGAGCAGCTTCTGCAGCGTGATGGGCTTTTCGAGGAAGGCGAATGCGCCGATGCGCGTGGCGTCGACCGCGGTGTCGATGGTGGCGTGGCCGCTCATCATGATGACGGGCATGCTCAGCAGGCCGGCGGTGGACCACTCCTTGAGCAGCGTGACGCCGTCGGTGTCGGGCATCCAGATGTCGAGCAGGACGAGGTCCGGCCGCGCGCGCTGGCGGGCCGCGCGCGCTTCGGCGGCGTTTTCCGCGAGCTCCACGTTGTGGCCTTCGTCATTGAGAATTTCGAAGAGCAGGTCCCGGATGCCCAGCTCGTCATCGACCACGAGAATGTTTGCCATGAGTGCTGCTTGTTGTGTGCGCTGGTATCTGCAATGGTGTGTAAGGTCCGCCGGCCCGGCCATCGCCTGGGCGACGGAATCGTAAGCGCTCAGGCGGCGGAAGATTTCGAATCTTCGGTGTGAGCGACCGCTGCCCGCGGCTCGCTTGCCAGCGCGAATGATAGCGAGACTTGTGCCCCTGCTACAGCCCCATCGACAACGCGGTTGGAAAGCTCGATGCGCGCGCCGTGCTCATCCGCGATTTTCTTCACGACGGCCAGGCCCAAACCGGTACCTTTTGTTTTCGTCGTGACATAGGGCTCGAAGGCCCTCTTCAGAATGTTTTCCGCGAAACCGGGGCCGCTGTCCTGCACGGTGAGCCGCACGCGCCGCCCCGAATCGCCCAGCCGCGTACGAATGACGACCTCGCCCCGCTTGCCGGTGCCGCTGGCCGCGGCCTCGGCGGCGTCCTGGGCGTTCTGCAACAGGTTGTGAATCACCTGCCGGATCTGCTGGGCATCGCCGCGGATCGGCGGGCAGCGCTCGTCGAGCTCGGAGCGCAGCACGATGGGCAGGCTCTCGGCGTTGTAGAGCTGGAGCACATCGACAAGCAGCGCGTTCAGGTCGACCGGCTTGAGGTCGGCCGCGGGCAGCCGCGCGTAGTCGCGGAATTCGTTGACCAGTCGCTTCATCGCATCGACCTGGTCGACGATGGTCTTCACCGACTTCACGAGCACGGCCTGCTCGGGTGGCTGCACCTTGCCCGACAGTTTCATCTCGAGCCGCTCGGCGGACAGCTGGATCGGGGTCAGCGGGTTCTTGATCTCGTGCGCGAGGCGGCGCGCCACCTCGCCCCAGGCTTGCGCGCGCTGAGCCGAGACGATCTCGGAGATGTCATCGAACACCAGCAGCCGCGCCGCGCCAGGCAGTTCGGCGCCGCGGGCGACGATGTTGATGGCGCCGTCCTGCTGCGGCATGTCCTGCCCCGAGGCATGCAGCTCAAAGGCGTGCTGCCAGTGGTCGAGGCCGTGCTGCATGCGCTCGACCAGGAACTCGTCGAACTGCTGCTGCACCTTGGCGCCGAATTCAGCAAGGCCCGGCACGTCGACCAGCGACTGTCCCTCGTAGGCCGCGAGCGGCGCGCGCAGCACGCGGGTGGCGCCGGGGTTGGTCGACAGCACCGTGCCCTTGGCGTCGAGCACGATCACGCCCGAAGTGAGGTTGTCCAGGATGGTCTGCAGGTTGGCGCGGGCGGCGTCGAGCTGGCCCATGGTCTTTTCGACGGCGCCGCGCGCGTCGGCCAGCTGCTGGGTCATGACGGCAAAGGAGCGCGTAAGGCCACCCAGCTCGTCCTTGCCTTGCAGCACAGCGGTGGGCCGCAGGTCGCCGGCGGCCACCTGGCGCACGCCGTCGGCCAGCACCAGCAACGGCCTGGCGAGCTGGTTGCCGAACAGCACGGCCAGCAGCACGGCACCGAACACGGCAAGGAACAGGCTCAGCGTCAGCGTGCCGATGTACATGCGGCGCAGGCCCTCGCGTGCAAGCGCCCGCTCTTGGTATTCGCGGTTGGCCTCCTGCACCGCCAGCGCGTTGGCCACCACGGCGGGCGGCAGCGGCCGCGTGACCTGCAGATAGCGCGGCGCGGTGTCGAAGTCGAAGCCGGGTCGCTGCACCATGGCAAGCGCGCGCACGCTCGCGACCGGCGGCGCTGCGCCGGGCATGGCGGTTTCGTCCAGGCCTTCGATGTGCGCGACGGCGCGCTCGGGCCGCACCTGTCGGAACTGCTGCGCGGTTGGCCGGTCGGGGTTGAGCTGGAAACGCGAGGAGCCGGCGCTGGCCACCAGCTGGCCCGAGCCGGTCCAGAGAATCACGTCGGTCGCCTCGAGCTGGTCGCGGATGCGCTCCAGGACCAGGCCCGCGCTGGCATCGGGCACTTGCGCGAGCTGGCCGCTGGCGCTGCGCGTCTTGGCGGCGAGGTCGTCGGACAGCGAGTCGAGCGTGGCGCGGCCGAGGTTCAGGCCGGCGTCCAGCGCGCCCTCGACCTTGACGTCGAACCAGCTCTCGATCGAGCGCGCGACGAATTGGTAAGACACCACATAGACCAGCGCCCCCGGCACCACGCCCACCAGCGCGAAGATGGCTGCCAGCTTGATGAGCAGCCGGCTACCGAACTTGCCCTGCCGCAACCGCCGCAGCAACCGGAACGCGACCCAGCCGATCACCAGCACCAGCAGCACCGCCACCACGACGTTGATGCCGAACAGGCGCACGTAGTAGCGCTCGTACAGCGCGCGATTGTTGGTGGCCTGCGCGAGCAGGAACATCAGCACCAGCCCGATGGCCGTGACCAGCGCGGCACCCACGCCGATGGCCCAGCGCATCGCACGCGCCCGGCTCGCGGCGGGCGTGGCCGCTGAGCCGCTGCGCGGAGAGGTGCTCACTTCTGCTTCTCCACCGCCAGCCGCGCTGTGCGCTCGGCGGCAATATTCCAGTCAGCCTGCCCGACCACGCCGATCTGGAACGGGCGCGGCAGTTGCGAAGTGTCGAGGCGGAAGCGGAAAGTCACCTGGTGCAGCGGGTCGTCGCCGATCTCGGCCACGTCGCCCAGCCGCATCCGCCCGACGCGCTTGATGGCGTCGAGCGCATCGCTCAGGGTGTCGAAGTTCTGGTTCAGCGAAATGCCGAGGCCGGCGGCACCGGTGATCGGCACCGGCGAAACATTGAGTCGCCAGCGCCGGGTGAGCGGCTGGTAGGCCAGCCGCATGTGACGCTGGACCTGCGCGACCTTGCGGTCGGTCCAGTACCAGCGCTCCTGGAAGAGCTCAGCCTCGGCCACGAAATAGATGGCGATGCCCTTGTCGAGCACCTCCTCGACCAGCGAGGGCAGCTCGAACTGCACGGACGCGCTCAGGTAGACGCCGTCGTCGGCCTGCTCCAGCCGCATCTGGCTGATGGACGCGCCGGGGCGCCCCTGGGCGGCGGCCGGCACCGGCAGCCACGCCATCCACACGACCCAGGCCCACAGCAGCACGGCCAACAGGAGCGGCCCGCGCCGCGGCTCAGTGCGGGCGCTTTTCAAGCAGGGCGTAGAAGAAGCCGTCGTGATCACCAGAGGGATTGTCCGGGACGCCACGGGCATTCGACCCGCTTTGGGGCAGCAAATGGCCGGGCGATGGCAGCAATCGTGCGTCGGTGTTGTGTACAAGAAACGCATCAATTTGTTGCGAACCCTCTTCCCGGAAGACGGAACAGGTGCAGTAAAGAAGCCGCCCGCCGGTCCGCACGAGCGGCCAGAGCGCGGCCAGCAACGCGGCCTGCTGGGCAGAGAGCTGGGCGGTGTCGCTCTCGCGGCGCAGCCAGCGGACATCGGGATGGCGGCGCACGATGCCCGATGCGGTGCATGGCGCGTCGAGCAGGATCGCGTCGAACGGCGTGCGGTCCCACCAGTCGGCGGGGCGCGCGGCATCGGCCACCAGCACACGGGCCTTCAGGCCGATGCGCGCCAGGGTCTCGTCGATGCGCCGGCTGCGCACCGCGTCGACTTCGAGCGCTGTGACGTCGATGGCGTCGGGGCCGGCCAGCTCGAGCAGATGCGCGGTCTTGCCGCCGGGGGCGGCGCAGGCATCGAGCACCCGCAGCGGCACGCCGCCGGGAGCGGCCGGCAACAGGCCTTCGAGCAACAGGGGCGCGGCCATTTGCGCGGCGGCGTCCTGCACCGAACTGGCGCCTTCGGCAAAACCGGGCAGTTGCTGCACGGGCCGGGCACGGGCCAGTTGAAGACCGCTGGGGCCCACGCGCGTAGCCGAGAGGCCGGCGGCCTCAAGCTCCACCAGATAGGAAGCGGCGGTCGACTTGCGTGCATTGACGCGCAGCGTCATCGGCGCCTGTGCGTTGTCGGCGGCGAGCACGCGCTGCCAGTCGCGGGGATGGTCGCGCTTGAGGCGTTCGATCCACCAGCGCGGATGGTTCCATTGCGCGACCGGCTCGGAATCGGTCACGGCCACAAGTTCGTCGCGCTCGCGCAGGAAGCGCCGAAGACAGGCGTTGATGAAGCTGGCCTGCGCCCGCGTGGCCGGGTTGCGCTTGGCGGCCTCGACGGCCTGGTCGACCAGCGTGAACGGTTCGTAGGGTGCGCGCGTGCCGTCCCACGCAAGCGCCAGCGCGGTGCACAGCAAGGCGTCGGGCAATGGCGGCGGCGTGCGCTTGGCCAGATGGCGGCGCAGCGCCTCGGCGCGGCCGAGCCAGCGCAGCACCTGGAAGCCGAGCGCCTGCACGCCGGGCCGCAGCGCGGGTTCGACGGCTTCGAAGGCGACGGAGCCCGAGGTGCCGGCGCGAATCGACGCCAGCGCCACCGCGGTCAATTGCAGTTGGCGCCAGAGCGGCGGTTGCAGCGGCTGCGGGGCGCCGTTGCTGGGGAGATCGGAAGGTAGTTCGGCCAAGTTGGGGGCGATGGTAACGGGCGGGCGAAAGGCCGGACGCCGTGCAATGGAAAGAAAAAATGACCGCGTCAGAGCAGCGGCGCGGCCGGACGCAGACGCACGGCCCATGCCACCAGCACGGCCGGGAACTGCGAGATCGCGGCGTTGTAGAGCTTCACCGCAAGATTGAACTGGTTGCGCGCGATCTCCGCCGCCGCCGAGGGCTCGGGCCAGGCGATCGGTTCGGGGGCGCCGGGCAGCGCCGGTTGCTGCGCCGGCCGCGCGAGCGTGCCGTCGGCCTCGAACATCGTCACCGCGTCCGGGTGCTGGCGCTGCCACGCGCCGATCCACACCTGCAGCGCCGTCGCCAGCGCGGCCATGCCGCCGGCATCGAGCGGTCGCAGCCGGGTCGCGCCCAGCAGGATGGCCAGTTGCGTGGTCGAGGCCTGCAGCGGCGCAATCGACGACAGCAGCTCGTTCGCCGGCGCCTCCGCGGGCGGCGCGGCGGTGATGCTGGCCTGCACGAAATCGAGCTGCTTGCGCAGCGCCGCATCGAGCGTGCCGTAGCTCTGCAGCACGGCGGCGCGCAGGCGCACCAGCCGGTTGTAGGCGCCGACAAACCAGAACAGCAGCACTGCGATCACGATCCAGCTGGCCAGCGATTCGGGCAACAGACTCATCGACGACAAAACCTCTTCATCCAGGGCACAAAGAAAAACGCCCCCCAACCGGGGGCGGTCGGGGGGCGTGGGGTACCGGTCATGGCCGGTGATGCTAACCAGTTATTCGGTCGCGGCGCCTTCGCTGGCGTCGACCGTGCTGGTTGCCGCATCGCTGTCACCGGAGCCGGCCAGTTCGGCGGCTTCCGATTCGGCGATGGCGCGGCGCTCGGCCTCGTCCATGGCGTCCTTGACCTTGCGTGCCTGGTGGTACGCCATGCCGGTGCCCGCGGGAATCAGGCGGCCGACGATGACGTTTTCCTTCAGGCCGCGCAGCTCGTCGCGCTTGCCCATGATCGCGGCTTCGGTCAGCACGCGCGTCGTTTCCTGGAACGAAGCGGCGGAGATGAACGAGTCGGTCGACAGCGATGCCTTCGTGATACCCAGCAGCAGGTTGGTGAACGTCGCGGGGATCTTGCCTTCGGCGCGCAGGGCGTCGTTGGTGTTGAGCATTTCGCTGCGTTCGACCTGTTCGCCGGAGATGTAGCCGGTCTCGCCGATGTTGTCGACCACGACGCGGCGCAGCATCTGGCGAACGATCACCTCGATGTGCTTGTCGTTGATCTTCACACCCTGCAGGCGGTACACGTCCTGCACTTCGTCCACGATGTAGCGCGCCAGTTCTTCCGAACCCAGCAGGCGCAGGATGTCCTGCGGGTCAGCCGGGCCGTCGACCACGGATTCGCCCTTGTTCACCACCTGGCCTTCGTGCACCAGGATGTTCTTTTCCTTCGGCACGAGGTCTTCCCAGACCGTGCCTTCCGGATCGGTGATCTGCAGGCGGATCTTGCCCTTGGTCTCCTTACCGAACGACACCGTGCCGGTCATTTCGGCCAGCATGCCCTTGTCCTTCGGCGAGCGGGCTTCGAACAGCTCGGCAACGCGCGGCAGACCGCCGGTAATGTCGCGGGTCTTCTGGCCTTCGACCGGAATACGCGCCAGCACTTCGCCGGGGCCCACGTCCTGGCCGTCGCGGATCTGGACCAGCGCACCGATCGGGAAGCCGATGGTCACCGAGTGATCGGTGCCCGGAATCTTCACTTCCTGGCCTTGTGCGTCGATCAGCTTCACCTGCGGGCGAACGACCTTGGCAGCGCCGCGGCGCTTCGGGTCGATCACGACCAGGGTCGACAGACCGGTCACTTCGTCCACCTGCTTCGCAACCGTGAGGCCTTCCTCGACGTTTTCGAACTGCGTCTTGCCGGCGAACTCGGTAATGATCGGGCGGGTCAGCGGGTCCCAGTTGGCGAGCACGTGGCCGGCCTTGATCTGCTGGTCTGCCTTGACCGTCAGCGTGGCGCCGTACGGCACCTTGTGACGTTCGCGCTCGCGACCGTGCTCGTCATGGATGACGATCTCGCCCGAACGCGAAATCACGACCAGCTCGCCCTTGCTGTTGGTCACGTAGCGCATCGTGGCGTTGAAACCGATCGAACCGTTCGACTTGGCTTCCACGCTCGAGGCGATGGCAGCGCGCGAAGCGGCACCACCGATGTGGAAGGTACGCATCGTCAGCTGCGTGCCCGGTTCACCGATGGACTGCGCGGCGATCACACCGACGGCTTCGCCGATGTTGATCAGGCCGCCGCGGCCCAGGTCGCGGCCGTAGCAGGTCGCGCAGATGCCGAAGCGGGTTTCGCAGGTCAGCGCGGTGCGGACCTTGACTTCGTCGACGCCCTGGGCTTCCAGTGCTTCGATGTTGTCTTCGTCGAACATCTCGCCTGCCTTCAGCAGCACCGAGCGGTTTTCCGGGTGCAGCACGTCGTCGGCAGCCGAACGGCCGAGGATACGGTCGCGCAGCGATTCGATGACTTCACCGCCTTCGACGATGGCGCGCATCAGGTAGCCGCCGTGCGTGCCGCAGTCCTGCTCGGTCACGACCAGGTCTTGCGTCACGTCGACCAGACGACGGGTCAGGTAACCCGAGTTCGCCGTCTTCAGCGCCGTGTCGGCCAGACCCTTACGGGCACCGTGGGTGGAGATGAAGTACTCCAGCACGTTCAGGCCTTCGCGGAAGTTCGCGGTAATGGGCGTCTCGATGATCGAGCCGTCCGGCTTGGCCATCAGGCCCCGCATACCGGCCACCTGGCGAATCTGGGCCGCGGAACCGCGGGCGCCCGAGTCGGCCATCATGTAGATCGAGTTGAAGGACTCCTGCTCGACTTCCTTGCCATGGCGGTCGATGACCTTCTGCTTCGACAGCTTGGCCATCATGACCTTCGACACTTCGTCGCCGGCCTTGCCCCAGATGTCCACCACCTTGTTGTAGCGTTCGCCGGAGGTCACCAGACCCGACACATACTGCTGCTCGATCTCCTTCACTTCCTTGGCGGAGCGATCGATGATGCCGTGCTTTTCAGCGGGCACCAGCATGTCGTCGATGGCGATCGAGATACCGGCCTTGGTTGCCAGGCGGAAGCCGTTTTGCAGCAGCTTGTCGGCGAACACGACGGTCTCTTTCAGGCCGCACTTGCGGAACGAGACGTTGATGAGCTTGGAGATTTCCTTCTTCTTCAGCGCCTTGTTGATGTTCGAGAACGGCAGGCCCTTCGGCAGGATCTCGGACAGCAGCGCGCGGCCCACGGTGGTGTCCACGAGCGAGGTCGACGGCGTGAATTCGCCGGTTTCCTTGTTCTTGGTGTACTCCGTGATGCGCACCGCCACGCGGGCGGTCAGCTCGACTTCGTTGGCGTCGAGCGCGCGCTGCACTTCACCGATGTCGGAGAAGATCAGGCCCTCGCCCTTGCCGTTGATGCGGTCGCGGGTCGTGTAGTACAGACCCAGCACTACGTCCTGCGAAGGAACGATCGACGGTTCGCCCGAAGCCGGGAACAGCACGTTGTTGGAGGCCAGCATCAGCGTGCGGGCTTCCATCTGCGCTTCCACCGACAGCGGCACGTGGACGGCCATCTGGTCGCCGTCGAAGTCGGCGTTGAATGCCGCGCAGACGAGCGGGTGCAGCTGGATGGCCTTGCCTTCGATCAGGATCGGTTCGAAGGCCTGAATGCCCAGGCGGTGCAGCGTAGGAGCGCGGTTCAGCATGACCGGGTGCTCCTTGATGACCTCTTCCAGGATGTCCCAGACCACCGGCGTACCCGATTCGACTTCCTTCTTGGCAGCCTTGATCGTGGTCGCGATGCCCATGGCTTCGAGGCGCGAGAAGATGAAAGGCTTGAACAGCTCGAGCGCCATCAGCTTCGGCAGGCCGCACTGGTGCAGCTTGAGCGTCGGGCCCACCACGATGACCGAACGGCCCGAGTAGTCGACGCGCTTGCCCAGCAGATTCTGGCGGAAGCGGCCGCTCTTGCCCTTGATCATGTCCGCCAGCGACTTCAGCGCGCGCTTGTTGGCGCCCGTCATGGCCTTGCCACGGCGGCCGTTGTCCAGCAGCGAGTCGACAGCTTCCTGCAGCATCCGCTTTTCGTTGCGCGCGATGATTTCCGGGGCCTTCAGCTCCAGCAGGCGGCGCAGACGCGAATTGCGGTTGATGACGCGGCGATACAGGTCGTTCAGGTCGGAAGTCGCGAAGCGGCCGCCGTCCAGCGGCACCAGCGGACGCAGGTCCGGCGGCAGCACGGGCAGCACGTCGAGCACCATCCACTCGGGCTTGATGCCCGACTTGCGGAAGGCTTCCAGCACCTTCAGGCGCTTGGAGTTCTTCTTGACCTTGACTTCGGAGCCGGTCAGGTCGCCGCGCAGGCGTTCGATCTCGCTGTCGAGTTCGATGCCTTCGAGCAGGTCCTTGATGCCTTCGGCGCCCATCTTGGCGATGAATTCGTCGCCGTATTCCTTGCGCTTCGCGTCGTAGTCGTCCTCGGACATGATGCCGAACTTCTTCAGCGGGGTCATGCCGGGGTCGGTGATCACGTAGGCTTCGAAGTACAGCACGCGTTCGATGTCGCGCAGCGTCATGTCGAGCACGAGGCCCAGGCGCGACGGCAGCGACTTCAGGAACCAGATGTGGGCGCAGGGCGCGGCCAGGTCGATGTGACCCATGCGCTCGCGACGCACCTTGGTCTGCGTGACTTCAACGCCGCACTTCTCGCAGATCACGCCGCGGTGCTTCAAGCGCTTGTACTTGCCGCACAGGCACTCGTAGTCCTTGATGGGGCCGAAGATCTTGGCGCAGAACAGGCCGTCGCGCTCGGGCTTGAACGTGCGGTAGTTGATCGTCTCGGGCTTCTTCACCTCGCCGAAAGACCACGAACGGATCTTCTCGGGCGAAGCCATGCCGATCTTGATGGCATCGAAATGCTCATCGGGCGTGAATTGCTTGAACAGGTCGAGTAGCGATTTCATAAGACTCTTTCCCTTTTCAAATTAAGAACGCTCGAGCTCGATGTCGAGCCCCAGCGAACGAATTTCCTTGACCAGCACGTTGAACGATTCCGGCATGCCGGCTTCGATCGAGTGCTCGCCCTTGACGATGCTTTCGTACACCTTGGTACGGCCTTGCACGTCGTCGGACTTCACGGTCAGCATTTCCTGCAGGACGTAGGCGGCGCCGTAAGCTTCCAGCGCCCACACTTCCATTTCACCGAAACGCTGGCCGCCGAACTGCGCCTTGCCGCCCAGCGGTTGCTGCGTGACGAGCGAGTACGGGCCGGTCGAGCGCGCGTGCATCTTGTCGTCGACCAGGTGATGCAGCTTCAGGAAGTGCATGTAGCCGACGGTGACGGGACGCTCGAACTGGTCGCCGGTGCGGCCGTCGAACAGGTACGCCTGCGTGCGCGTTTCGGTCAGGCCCTTGAGCTTGGCGATGTCGTCCGGGTAGGCGAGCTTCAGCATGCCGCGGATTTCTTCTTCCGAGGCGCCGTCGAACACCGGCGTCGCGAACGTGGCGCCGCTTTGCAGGTTGGCCGCCATGGCGAGCAGTTCGGTGTCGCTCAGCTGTTCGAGTTCTTCCGGACGGCCCGAGCCGTTGTACAGCTGCTCCATGAACTTGCGCAGCTCTGCCACCTTGGCCTCTTGCTGCAGCAGGTCGCCGATGCGCTGGCCGATGCCCTTGCCGGCCCAGCCCAGATGCACTTCGAGAACCTGGCCCACGTTCATCCGCGAGGGCACGCCCAGCGGGTTCAGGCAGATGTCGCACGGCGTGCCGTCGGCCATGTGGGGCATGTCTTCGACCGGAACGATCTTCGACACCACACCCTTGTTGCCGTGGCGGCCGGCCATCTTATCGCCGGGTTGCAGACGGCGCTTGACGGCCAGGTAGACCTTGACCATCTTGAGCACGCCCGCGGGCAGCTCGTCGCCCTGCGTGAGCTTCTTGCGCTTTTCTTCGAACGCGAGGTCGAAGCTGTGGCGCGTCTGCTCCAGCGAGTTCTTGATCGACTCGAGCTGCGTTGCCACTTCGTCTTCCGCCGGGCGGATGTCGAACCAGTGGAACTTCTCGACCGACGACAGGTAGGCCTTGTCGAGCTTGGTGCCCTTGGCCAGCTTGTTCGGGCCGCCGTTGGCGACCTTGCCGGTCAGCAGCTTCTCGATACGGTCGAACGCGTCGGCTTCGACGATGCGAAGCTGGTCGTTCAGGTCGAGGCGGAAGCGCTTGAGCTCGTCGTCGATGATCTGCTGGGCGCGCTTGTCGCGCGTGATGCCTTCGCGGGTGAACACCTGCACGTCGATCACGGTGCCTTGCGAGCCCTGATCCACACGCAGCGAGGTGTCCTTCACGTCGGAAGCCTTCTCGCCGAAGATGGCGCGAAGCAGCTTCTCTTCAGGCGTCAGCGTGGTCTCGCCCTTCGGCGTGACCTTGCCCACCAGCGTGTCGCCCGGCTGCACTTCGGCGCCGACATAAATGATGCCGGATTCGTCGAGGCGGTTGAGCTGCTGCTCGGCCAGGTTCGGGATGTCGCGCGTGATTTCTTCGGCGCCCAGCTTCGTGTCGCGAGCCATCACCACCAGTTCCTCGATGTGGATCGAGGTGTAGCGGTCTTCGGCGACGACGCGTTCCGAGATCAGGATCGAGTCTTCGAAGTTGTAGCCATTCCAGGGCATGAACGCGATCAGCATGTTCTGGCCCAGAGCCAGTTCGCCGAGGTCGGTCGATGCGCCGTCGGCCACCACGTCGCCCTTGGCGATCTTGTCGCCGCGCTTGACGATGGGGCGCTGGTGGATGTTGGTGTTCTGGTTCGAACGCTGATACTTGATCAGGTTGTAGATGTCCACACCGACTTCACCGGCAGCCGCTTCGGCGTCGTTCACGCGCACCACGACACGGGTCGCATCGACGTAGTCGACGATACCGCCGCGGGTGGCCGTGACCACGGTGCCCGAGTCGACCGCGGAGACGCGCTCGATACCGGTACCGACCATCGGCTTTTCGGGGCGCAGCACAGGCACGGCCTGACGCTGCATGTTGGCGCCCATCAATGCGCGGTTCGCATCGTCGTGCTCCAGGAACGGCACGAGCGAGGCGGCCACCGACACGATCTGCGCGGGCGACACGTCCATGTACTGGATGCGTTCGGCGCCGACCAGGATCGATTCGCCGGCTTCACGCGCGGAGACCAGGTCGCCGGTCAGTACGCCGTCCTTGTCCAGGGCCGCGTTGGCCTGGGCGATGACGTACTTGCCTTCTTCGATGGCCGACAGGTAGTCGATCTCGTTGGTGACCTTGCTGTCGACCACGCGACGGTACGGCGTCTCGATGAAGCCGTATTCGTTCAGGCGGGCGTACAGGGCCAGCGAGTTGATCAGACCGATGTTCGGGCCTTCAGGCGTTTCGATCGGGCACACGCGGCCGTAGTGGGTCACGTGCACGTCGCGCACTTCGAAGCCTGCACGTTCGCGCGTCAGACCGCCCGGGCCAAGGGCCGACACGCGGCGCTTGTGGGTGATTTCGGACAGCGGGTTCGTCTGGTCCATGAACTGCGACAGCTGCGATGCGCCGAAGAATTCCTTCAGCGCGGCCGAGATCGGCTTGCTGTTGATCAGGTCGTGCGGCATCAGCGGCTCTTGCTCCGCCTGGCCCAGACGTTCCTTCACGGCCTTCTCGATACGAGCCAGGCCGGTGCGGTACTGGTTCTCGGCCAGTTCGCCGACGCAACGCACGCGGCGGTTGCCCAGGTGGTCGATGTCGTCGACTTCGCCGTTGCCGTTGCGCAGGTCAACGAGGATCTTGACCACGGCCAGGATGTCTTCGTTGGTCAGCACCATCGGGCCGGTCGATTCGTCGCGGCCGACCTTGGCGTTGAACTTCATGCGGCCGACGCGCGACAGGTCGTACGTGTCCGGGTTGTAGAACAGGCGCTGGAACAGCGCTTGCACTGCGTCTTCCGTCGGCGGCTCGCCGGGGCGCATCATGCGGTAGATGGCCACGCGCGCCGCGAACTCGTCGACGGTTTCGTCGATGCGCAGCGTTTGCGAGATGTACGCGCCCTGGTCCAGTTCGTTGGTGTAGATCACCTGAACGTCTTGAACGCCGGCGGTGCGCAGCTTCTTCAGCAGCGCTTCGGTCAGCTCGTCGTTGGCCTTGGCCAGGATTTCGCCCGAGTCGGCGTCGACGATGTTGCGGGCGATGACACGGCCGACCAGGAAGTCTTCCGGCACGCTGATGTGCGTGGTGCCGCCCTGCTCGAGTTCACGCGTGTGGCGCGCGGTGACGCGCTTGTCCTTGGCGACCACGACCTTGCCCGACTTGTCGGTGATGTCGAAGCGCGCGACTTCGCCGCGCAGGCGCTCGGAGACGAACTCCATTTGCGCGCCGCTGTCCATCAGGCGGAAGTTGTCGTTCACGAAGAAGTTCGCGAGGATCGATTCCGGGTTCAGGCCGATGGCCTTCAGCAGGATCGTGACCGGCATCTTGCGGCGACGGTCCACGCGGAAGTACAGCATGTCCTTCGGATCGAATTCGAAGTCGAGCCACGAACCGCGGTAGGGAATCACGCGGGCCGAGAACAGCAGCTTGCCCGAGCTGTGCGTCTTGCCCTTGTCGTGTTCGAAGAACACGCCCGGCGAACGGTGCAGCTGCGAAACGATCACGCGTTCCGTGCCGTTGATGATGAACGAACCCTTGTCCGTCATGAGCGGCACTTCGCCCATGTAGACCTCTTGTTCCTTCACTTCCTTGACCACCTTCGACTGCGAGGTCGACGACTCGCGGTCATAGATGATCAGCTGGACCTTGGCGCGCACGGCCGAGGCGAAGGTCAGACCGCGGGTCTGGCATTCGCGCACGTCGAAAGCGGGTTTCGCGAGGTTGTACTCGAGGAACTTCATCTCGACAAAACCGTTGTGCGAGACGATCGGGAAGGCGGCGTCGAACGCGGCCTGCAGGCCTTCGACGGTGCGTTGCTTCGGGGGAATGCCGGCTTGCAGGAACGCGGTGTACGCGTCTTTCTGCATCTGCAGCAGGTAAGGGATTTCTACGACGCTGTCGCGATTGCCGAAACTTTTTCGGATGCGCTTGCGTTCGGTGTAACTGTACGCGGACGATTGGGCCATGAGAGCTCCGGTGCTTGAGATCTTCAGCGACTTGTCAGCAGTGCCGAGGCACCACTGCTTGGCGGCTGGCCACTACCAGCCGTTGGCGGACAGCGATGCGTTGCACATCGCCCGAACCAAGGGGTCTTCTGCAGTCGGGGTCAGAAGACACTCGAAAACCGCGTCGATGCGGCGGCTTTCGGGTGCGCTCTGAAAGCGGCAAAGGCTGGAGGGCCTTTTCAGGCACCTCCAGCCCTCTAGGGGGTCTGAATTACTTCAGTTCCACCTTGGCGCCGGCATCTTCCAGCTTCTTCTTGGCGGCTTCAGCGTCAGCCTTCGACAGGCCTTCCTTGACAGCCTTGGGAGCGGCTTCCACCAGGTCCTTGGCTTCCTTGAGGCCCAGGCCGGTGATTTCGCGCACTGCCTTGATCGCCGAAACCTTGTTCGCGCCGGCATCGACCAGCACGACGTTGAATTCGGTCTTCTCTTCAGCGGCCGGAGCGGCGGCGCCGCCGCCAGCTGCGGGAGCGGCCATTGCAGCGGCGCTCACGCCGAACTTCTCTTCGATGGCCTTGACCAGGTCGTTGAGTTCCAGGACCGTCATGCTGTCGAGCGCGGTCAGAAATGCGTCTTTATCGAATGCCATTTTTGTTTCCTAACAATTGGGTTGAATATTCAAACGAAGGCTCAAGCGGCCTGCGCTTCTGCCGGTGCATCGGCGACGGGTTCAGCAGCTTCGCCACCACCGCGCTTCTCGGCCAGCGCCGCGAGCACGCGGGCGGTACGAGAGATCGGGGATTGCATCAAGCCCAGCAATTGCGCCAGCAGCACTTCCTTCGAAGGGATGTTGGCCAGTTGCTTCACGCCGTCGACGTCCAGGGCCTTGCCACCGAAGGCGCCGCCGCGAATGACCAGCTTGTCGTTGGTCTTCGCGAAATCGGCCACCACCTTGGCGGCGGCCACAGCGTCTTCGGAGAAGCCGTAGATCAGCGGACCGGTCATCTGGTCGCCAACAATCTCAAACGGGCTACCAGCGACAGCACGGCGGGCCAGCGTGTTCTTCAGAACATTCAGGCTCACACCCTTGCTGCGCGCTTCGTTGCGCAGTTTGGTCATATCGGCCACCGTGATGCCACGGTATTCCGCCATCACGAGCGTTTGAGCTTTTGCGGCGAGGCTGGTCACATCACTGATGACCGCTTCTTTCTCACTGCGATTCAGACTCAAGGTCTACTCCTTTTAATGCGACCTTCGGCCGGGGCCTCGGATCGCGCTTCATGCAGCGACCAACTGTTTCGGAACAAAAAACAAATTCCTTGCAGCGGGATCGCCATCTGCGCTGGATACCGGACAGGAAGGTCCGGCGTTTAAGTGCAGCACCCTGCACACCAGCGGTCTTGGATGGCCCGCGGCAACCAAAGCTGCCACGACCCACCACATCCGCTCCACCCTTGCGAGGCGGAGCAAATCTCTTTAGCTCGCCGAGATGGTTTGCGTGTCCACGCGGACACCCAGACCCATGGTCGACGACACGGCCACCTTGCGCAGGTACACGCCCTTGCTGGTCGCCGGCTTGGCCTTGACCAGAGCGTCGATCAGCGCGGCGAGGTTGCCTTGCAGCTTGTCGTTGTCGAACGAGCGACGGCCGATCGTGCCGTGCACGATGCCGGCCTTGTCGACGCGGAACTGAACCTGGCCAGCCTTGGCGTTCTTCACGGCCGTGGCGACGTCCGGGGTCACCGTGCCAACCTTGGGGTTGGGCATCAGGCCGCGCGGGCCGAGGATCTGACCGAGCGTACCGACGACGCGCATGGCATCGGGGGCGGCGATCACAACGTCGAAAGGCATGTCGCCAGCCTTGACCATGGCAGCCAGGTCGTCCATGCCGACGATGTCGGCGCCGGCGGCCTTGGCTTCTTCAGCCTTGGCGCCTTGGGCGAACACGGCGACGCGCTTGGTCTTGCCGGTGCCGTTGGGCAGCACGACGGCGCCACGCACGACCTGGTCCGACTTCTTCGCATCGATGCCGAGCTGAACAGCCACGTCGATCGATTCGTCGAACTTGGCGGTGGCAGCGTCCTTGACGATGGTGATCGCGTCAGCCAGCGGGTACAGCTTGTTGCTGTCGACCTTGCCTTCGAGCGACTTTTGCTTCTTGGTGATCTTGGACATTTACACGCCCTCCACATTCACGCCCATCGAGCGGGCCGAGCCGGCAATGGTACGAACTGCTGCGTCGAGGTCGGCGGCAGTCAGGTCCTTCATCTTGGCCTTGGCGATTTCTTCGAGCTGGGCGCGCGTGATCTTGCCGACCTTGTCGGTGTGCGGGCGGGCCGAACCCTTTTCGAGCTTGATGGCCTTCTTGATCAAGGTGATCGCCGGGGGCGTCTTGATGATGAAGGTGAAGCTCTTGTCAGCGAACGCGGTGATGACCACCGGCAGCGGCAGACCCGGCTCGACGCCTTGGGTCTGCGCGTTGAACGCCTTGCAGAACTCCATGATGTTCAGACCACGCTGACCGAGTGCGGGACCGATCGGTGGGGACGGGTTGGCCTTACCAGCTGGGACTTGCAGCTTGATGAAGCCGACGATTTTTTTCGCCATGCTTTGCTCCTTGCGGGTGATATCGCCTTGGCTTGCGACCAAGGCTCCCCGGGGTTAAACGACTCTTCGAGATCAAGGCCGCGCGCCGAGTCGGACAACGCGCAGCCGGAAACAATGACACCGGCACAAAGGCCGGTGGGGTCGTCAGGTCTTCTCGACCTGGCTGAATTCGAGTTCCACAGGGGTGGCGCGGCCGAAAATCATGACCGACACGCTGACCTTGCTCTTCTCGTAGTTGACTTCCTCGACCGTGCCGTTGAAGTCGGTGAACGGGCCTTCCTTGACGCGCACGAATTCGCCGACGGTGAATTCGACCTTGTGGCGCGGCTTCTCGGTGCCCTGTTGCATCTGGCTGACGATGTCTTCGACCTCTTTTTGCGAGATCGGAGCCGGACGGTTCTTGGCACCACCCACGAAGCCCGTCACCTTGTTGGTGTGCTTCACCAGGTGCCAGCTCTCGTCGTCCATGATCATTTCGACCAGCACGTAGCCCGGGAAGAAGCGACGCTCGGTGGTGCGCTTCTGGCCGTTCTTGATTTCGACCACTTCTTCGGTCGGAACCAGGATGCGGCCGAACTTGTCCTGCATGCCGGCGCGGTTGATGCGCTCGGTGATGTTGCGCTCGACGGCCTTCTCCATGCCCGAATAGGCATGCACCACGTACCAACGCAGATCTGGGTTGGCGGCGGGAGCCAGCACGGAAGTGTTTTCTTCTTCCGGCGTGCTCGGCGTGGTTTCAACTGCGTCGTCGGTCATTTATTTTCTCCAGCCCAGAATGAGGTCGAAAAACACCCATTCGAGCGTCTTGTCGGTGAGCCAGAGGAAGACGGACATGATCGCCACGAAGGCGAACACATAGGCCGTCATCTGCATCGCTTCCTTGCGGGTCGGCCACACGACCTTCTTGACCTCGCGCCACGAATCGCGACCAAAAGCCCACAACTGACGACCACTCTCGGAACTGCCGAAAGCCGCCACGGCCGCGGCCAGGCCGACCAGCAGCGCAGCCCATTGCACGACCGAGCCTTGGCGCGACAGCAGATAGAACGCCACGATGGCGCCCACTGCCAGCACGACGGCCACGGCCAGTTTGGCCTTGTCGGCGCCGGTGCTCACGGTTTCGATTTGAGAAGTGGCCATGGTTGGCTGATTTCCTGTGGCCTTTCGACCTTCAATTCAATGCGTCTCTTGAGACGCCGAAGCCCACCGGGTCACGATGGGCTTTAGGGGTGCCACCTAAGTGGCAGGGGCAGTAGGAATCGAACCTACAACCTTCGGTTTTGGAGACCGACGCTCTGCCAATTGAGCTATACCCCTCCGGTACTCTTTGCGCTTGGCTTAGATGTCGAGGATCTTGGCCACGACGCCCGAACCCACGGTGCGACCGCCTTCACGGATGGCGAAGCGCAGGCCTTCTTCCATCGCGATCGGGTTGATCAGCTTGACGGTGATGCTGACGTTGTCGCCGGGCATGACCATTTCCTTGTCCTTGGGCAGCTCGATCGCGCCGGTCACGTCCGTCGTGCGGAAGTAGAACTGCGGACGGTAGTTGTTGAAGAACGGCGTGTGACGGCCGCCTTCGTCCTTCGACAGGACGTACACCTCGGCGGTGAAGTGCGTGTGCGGCTTGATCGAGCCGGGCTTGCACAGCACTTGGCCGCGTTCGACTTCTTCGCGCTTCGTGCCGCGCAGCAGCACGCCCACGTTGTCGCCGGCCTGACCTTGGTCCAACAGCTTGCGGAACATTTCCACGCCGGTGCAGGTGGTCTTGACCGTCGGGCGGATGCCCACGATTTCGATTTCTTCACCGACCTTGATCACGCCACGCTCGACGGCGCCAGTCACCACGGTGCCGCGACCCGAGATCGAGAACACGTCTTCCACGGGCATCAGGAACGTGCCGTCCACGGCGCGCTCGGGCGTCGGGATGTACGTGTCCAGCGCTTCAGCCAGCTTCATGATGGCTTCTTCGCCCAGCTTGCCCTTGTCACCTTCCAGGGCGAGCTTGGCCGAGCCGTGGATGATGGGGGTGTCGTCGCCAGGGAACTCGTACTTGTCGAGCAGCTCGCGCACTTCCATTTCGACGAGCTCGAGCAGTTCGGCGTCGTCGACCATGTCGCACTTGTTCAGGAAAACGATGATGTAGCCCACGCCCACCTGGCGAGCCAGCAGGATGTGTTCACGGGTCTGGGGCATCGGGCCGTCAGCGGCCGAGCACACCAGAATGGCGCCATCCATCTGGGCAGCGCCGGTGATCATGTTCTTCACGTAGTCGGCGTGGCCGGGGCAGTCGACGTGTGCGTAGTGGCGGTTGGCCGTTTCGTACTCGACGTGCGCGGTGTTGATCGTGATGCCGCGTGCCTTTTCTTCAGGCGCAGCGTCGATCTGGTCGTAGGCCTTGGCTTCGCCGCCGAACTTGGCCGACAGCACCGTGGCGATCGCAGCCGTCAGCGTGGTCTTGCCGTGGTCGACGTGACCGATCGTGCCCACGTTGACGTGAGGCTTGGTGCGGGTGAATTTACCTTTTGCCATTTTTCGACTCCGAAAAAAACGTTTTCAACGTATGCAGATGGGTTGCAAAGCTGCCGTTGCAACCCCCAGAAATTGGTGCCCTTTGCGGGAATCGGACCCGCGACCTCTCCCTTACCAAGGGAGTGCTCTACCACTGAGCCAAAAGGGCTTTTGTAACTAAGTTACGAATTCACATCGCCTCAACAACGAACCGGATCTCTGGAGCGGGAGACGGGAATCGAACCCGCGTCATCAGCTTGGAAGGCTGGGGTTCTACCATTGAACTACTCCCGCATCGGGGGCACTTTCAAGGCACCCAAAGCGCTAGATCCAATCGCTCTTAGAAACCAAATTCATCGCTGGTGGAGAGGGCTGGATTCGAACCAGCGTACTCGTAAGAGGGCAGATTTACAGTCTGCTGCCATTAACCACTCGGCCACCTCTCCGGCGAACCTCGAAATATAGCACGGTTTTGTGACTACTCGGAAATCCATGCATCAACGAAGATGCAGGAAAACCGCTCAAGGCGTGAGCCTGCGATTATCGCCTAAGTTTTCACCCCGCCGACTGCTGCGCCTCACGCCAGGCACGTGCTTCACCGAAATGACCGCAGCCGATGAACGGCACGGGTGGCCTCAGGGCCGAAAGAGGCGACGGATGATTCGACATCAGCACCTTATGTCGCCCAACGTCGATCAACGCCCGCTTACTTTGCGCGTGCGAGCCCCAGAGCATAAAAACAACAGGTTTGGCACCGCCTGAAACATGACGAATGACGGCATCCGTCAGCACCTCCCAGCCACGCCCTGAATGGCTGGCCGGCTGCGCCTCTTCGACCGTCAGGCAGGTGTTGAGCAACAGCACACCATGCGTGGCCCATTTCACCAGGCTGCCACCCGGGCTCGGGAACGGAGGCGGCGCCGTACCCAGGTCGCGCTGTAGCTCCTTGAAGATATTGCGCAGCGATGGCGGCAGCGCGACGCCGGGCGCCACCGAAAACGCCAGTCCCTCGGCCTGCCCACGTCCGTGATACGGGTCCTGCCCCAGGATGACCACGCGCACGTCTTCAGGCGGCGTAAGTTCCAGCGCCCGCAACGGCTGCGGCGGGAAGATCACCGCGCCGGCATCGAGCCGTTCGCGCAAAAAGCCCTGCAGCTTCTGCCCCACCGCACTGGCAAAGAAATCATCGACCAGCGGCTGCCAGCCTGGCGCCACGGGCCAGTCGGCGGGATCGCTGCTCGACAGCTGGTCGGGCCTGCTCATTGGAACAACGCAGCGAGGGCCTCGCCGGGTTCCTTGGCACGCATGAAGGCCTCGCCGACCAGGAAGGCGTTGACGCCTGCCGCGCGCAGCGTGGCCACGTCTTCGCGCGTACCGATGCCCGACTCCGTCACCGGCAAGCGGTCAGCCGGCAGCCTGGGCAGCAGATCGATGGTCGCCTGAATCGACACCTCGAAGTTGCGCAGATTGCGGTTGTTGACGCCGATCAACGCCGTCTTGAGCTTCAGCGCGCGATCGAGTTCGGCCGCGTCGTGCACCTCCACCAGCACCGCCATGCCCAGCCCGCGCGCAATGGCTTCGTAGTCCTTCATCTGCGCATCGTCAAGGCATGCGGCAATCAGCAGGATCGCATCGGCGCCCATCGCGCGCGATTCGTACACCTGGTAGTCGTCGACGATGAAATCCTTGCGCAGCACCGGCAGGTCGCACGATGCACGCGCCTGCTTGAGGTAGTCGACGCCGCCCTGGAAGAACTGCTTGTCGGTCAGCACCGAAAGACAGGCCGCGCTGACCGTGCCATCGCCCTCGGCATAGCTCTGCGCGATGTCGGCCGGAATGAAATCCGCGCGCAGCACGCCTTTGCTCGGGCTGGCCTTCTTGACTTCGGCGATCACCGCCGCGTGGCCCGCGGCGATCTTGGCGCGCAGTGCGGCTTCGAAATCACGCGTCAGCACGCGGCTCTCTGCGTCGAAGCGCACCGCTTCGAGCGAAGCGCGCTTGCGGGCCGCGGCAACCTCCTGGTGCTTGACGGCAACGATCTTGTCGAGGATGTCGGACATAGGGTTTCTGGTGCTCCCGGTTTCTCTGTGTTCAGACGGTGGCGGATGCCTTGACCAGCTCCGCGAGCTTGGCCTTGGCGGCACCCGACGCAATGGCGGCGCGCGAACGCTCGACGCCCGCCGCCACTGAATCGACCACGTTGGCCGCATACAGCGCGGCGCCGGCGTTCAGCAGCACGATGTCGAGCGCGGGCCCGGCCTGATTGTCGAGCACCCCCAGCAGCATGGCCTTCGACTGCTCCGGCGTTTCCACGCGCAGCGCGCGGTTGCTCGACATCGCGAAGCCGAAGTCCTCGGGGTGCAGTTCGTATTCGCGGATCTCGCCGTCCTTCAGTTCGCCCACCATGGTGGCCGCGCCGAGCGAGATCTCGTCCATGCCGTCGCGGCCGTAGACCACCATCGCATGCTCCGTGCCCAGGCGCTGCAGCGCGCGCACCTGGATGCCCACGAGGTCGGGGTGGAACACGCCCATCAGGATGTTCGGCGCACCGGCCGGGTTGGTCAGCGGCCCGAGGATGTTGAAGATCGTCTTGATGCCGAGCTCCTTGCGCACCGGCGCGACGTTCTTCATCGCTGGATGGTGGTTCGGCGCGAACATGAAACCGATTCCGCACTCCTCGATGGAGCGCGCGATCTGCTCGGGCTTCAGGTTGATGTTCACGCCCAGCGACTCCAGCACGTCGGCACTGCCCGACTTGCTCGAGACGCTGCGTCCGCCGTGCTTGCTCACCTTGGCGCCCGCGGCGGCAGCCACGAACATCGAGCAGGTCGAGATGTTGAAGGTGTGCGAACCATCGCCGCCGGTGCCGACGATGTCGACGAGGTTCGTCGTGTCCGTCACAGGCACCTTGGTCGACACCTCGCGCATCACCTGCGCCGCGGCGGTGATCTCGCCGATGGTTTCCTTCTTCACGCGCAGGCCGGTGATCAGCGCGGCCATCATCACGGGCGAGCACTCGCCGCTCATGATGAGGCGCACGATGTGCAGCATCTCGTCGTGGAAGACTTCGCGGTGTTCGATGGTGCGCTGCAGCGCTTCCTGGGGGGTGATCATGGAAAGTCTCCTCGAAATGAATCAGCGGCCGACGCGAACGGCGGGCGCATCGGTGAAAGCGAGCTTGAGGCCGAAGCCGATGAACAGCACGCCGGCTGCGCGGTCGAGCCAGTGCATGCCTTTCTGCACTGCGCTGCGGCGGGCCATCCAGCCCGCCGCGACGGCCCAGCCGACGTTCACCGGAATGGCGTTGACGTTGAACAGCACGCCCAGCAGCACGAAGCAGAGCGCCGTGTTGCCGGCACCGGGCGCGATGAATTGCGGCACGAAGGCCAGGAAGAACAGCGCGACCTTGGGGTTGAGCACGTTGGTCCAGAAGCCGCCAAGGAAGATCGCCTTCAGGCTGCGCTCACCGGCCGCCGCGGCCTCGGCCTGCAGGTCAGCCGGCGGCTTCGCGCGCGACAGCACCATGCGCACGCCGAGGTACAGCAGGTACGCCGCGCCGATGTACTTGAGCACCGTGAATGCCGTGGCCGACGTCGCCATCAGGGTACCGACGCCCACGGCCGCGGCGAAGATGTGGACGAAGCAGCCCGTGGTGATGCCCAGCCCTGCCATGATGCCGGCGCGCACGCCGGAGCGCAGCGAGTTGCTCACGACGTACAGCACGTCGGGCCCCGGCGTCAGGTTGAGCAGCCAGCCGGCGGCGATGAAGGCGAGCAGATGAGGAAGATCAGGCATCACGCTCTCCTTGCGGCTCAGGCGTTGAAGAATCCGCGGATCGCGGTGACCGCGCGGTCGACGCCCGCGGCATCGACATCGAGGTGCGTCACGAAACGCAACCTGTAGAGCCCCGTCGCCAGGATGCCCTGCTGGTTGAGGCTCGCGAGCAGTTCGGTGGAGCGCGCCTGCGCGGCGCCGGTGAGATCGACGAACACGATGTTGGTGTGCGGCGCCTCGACCTTCAGACCCTCGATGCCTTCGAGCCCCTGTGCGAGCCGCTGCGCCAGCGCATGGTCGTCGGCCAGGCGGTCGATGTGATGATCGAGCGCATGCGATGCCGCTGCCGCCAGCAACCCGGCCTGACGCATGCCGCCGCCCGCCATCTTGCGGATGCGGTGCGCCCGCGCGATGAACTCGCGCGAGCCCACCAGCGCCGAGCCGATGGGTGCGCCCAGGCCCTTGCTGAAGCACACCGACACGCTGTCGAAACACTGCGCGATGCGACGGGCTTCCGCGCGGATGTCGCTGTTCTTGCTGGACGCAGCCTGCGCAGTCGCTGCGTTGAAGAGGCGCGCCCCGTCCAGGTGCCGCTGCAGCCCCTTGCGCTTGGCAAGGTCGGTCGCGGCCTGCACGTACTCGAAGGGCAGCAGCTTGCCGCCCAGCGTGTTCTCCAGCGCCAGCAGCCGCGTGCGCGCGAAGTGCGCGTCGTCGGGCTTGATGGCCGCCTCGATCTGGGCGAGCGGCAAGGTGCCGTCGGCCGCATGATCGAGCGGCTGCGGCTGCACGCTGCCGAACACCGCCGCGCCGCCACCTTCCCAGCGGTAGCAATGCGCCTGCTGGCCGACGATGTATTCGTCGCCCCGGCCGCAATGCGAAAGAATCGCGCAGAGGTTGCTCTGCGTGCCGGTCGGCACGAACAGCGCGGCCTCGAAGCCGAGCATGGCGGCGATCTTTTCCTGCAGCGCGTTCACGCTCGGGTCGGTGCCGAAGACGTCGTCGCCCAGCGGCGCCGCCATCATGGCCTCCCGCATAGCGAGCGTGGGTTGGGTGACGGTGTCGCTGCGCAGGTCGACGAGGTGGGTGCGGTCGGTCATGGTGGCTAGTCCAGAAAGTTCTTGAGCATGGCGTGGCCATGTTCGGTGAGGATCGATTCAGGATGGAACTGCACGCCTTCGATGCGCACGTCGTGCGCGAAGCCGGTGTGCCGCACGCCCATGATCTCGCCGTCGTCGGTCCATGCGGTGACAGCCAGCGCCTTGGGGCAGCTCTCGCGCTCGATCGACAGCGAGTGGTAGCGGTTGACCACGAATTTCTGCGGCAGCCCCGCGAACACGCCTTCCTGCGTGGTCGTGATCTCGCTGGTCTTGCCGTGCATCAACTGCTGCGCACGCACGATCTTGCCGCCGAAGGCCGCGCCGATGGCCTGGTGCCCCAGGCACACGCCAAGAATGGGCAGCTTGCCCGCGAAGGCCTCGATGGCCGCCACCGACACGCCCGCCTCCGCCGGCGAACACGGTCCCGGCGACACCACCAGCCGCGTCACGCCCGAGGCGATGAGCTCGCCGATCTGCGCCACGGTGATCTCGTCGTTGCGATGCACCTGCACGTCCGCACCCAACTCGCCGAAGTACTGGACGATGTTGTAGGTGAAGCTGTCGTAGTTGTCGATCATCAGCAGTTTCATGGCTTGCTCACAATCCGGTGCACGCCCTTGACGACGGGGAACACATTGAAGTTGATCAGGAGGCCCAGCTTGAGGCCCGACAGCCGCAGCGCGGCCAGCACTTGCGCGCGATGCAGGTCGGTCAGCACGTCGACCGCCTTGAGCTCGACGATGACCGACTGCTCGATCACGAAGCCCGCGCGGTACACCTCGCCCAGCGAGCGGCCCTTGTAGCTGGCCGACATCGCCACGTCGCGCGTGAAGCCGATCTCGCGCTCGGCCAGCTCGATGGCCAGCGCGGCAGCGTAGGCCGCTTCATCGAGCCCCGTGCCGAGCACGCGCTGCACTTCGACGGCGGCGCCGATGATCTCGTGCGAGAAATCGTTCTGAATATCGGGTGCTGTGCTCATGCTTACTCCAGGCCTTCCTCGACCAGTTCGGCGGCACGCAGGAGTGCGCGCGCCTTGGCTTCTGTTTCTTTCCACTCGAGTTCGGGCACCGAGTCGGCCACCACGCCGGCCGCGGCCTGCACGTGCAGCATCTGGTCTTTCACGATGCCGGTGCGAATCGCGATGGCCACGTCCATGTCGCCCGCATAGCTGATGTAGCCGCAGGCGCCGCCGTAGAGACCGCGCTTGGTGGGCTCCAGCTGGTCGATGAGCTCCATCGCATGCACCTTGGGCGCGCCGGTCAGCGTGCCGGCCGGGAACGTGGCCTTGAGCACGTCGATGGCGGTCATGCCGTCCTTCAGCGTGCCTTCGACGTTGCTCACGATATGCATCACGTGGCTGTAGCGCTCCACCGCGAAGGCTTCCGTCACTTTCACCGTGCCGGTCTTGGCGATGCGGCCGATGTCGTTGCGCGCGAGGTCGATCAGCATCACGTGCTCGGCGCGCTCCTTCGGGTCGTTGATGAGTTCCACCTCGGCCGCCTTGTCGAGCTCGATCGAGGCGCCGCGCGGACGCGTGCCGGCCAGCGGGCGGATGGTGATCTTCTGCTCGCCCTCGCCCGTGTTCTCCTGGCGCACCAGGATCTCGGGCGACGCGCCCACCACATGGAAGTCGCCCAGGTGGTAGTAGTACATGTAGGGCGACGGATTGAGCGAACGCAGCGCCCGGTACAGCGACAGCGGCGACTCGGTGTAGCGCTTGCTGATGCGCTGGCCCACCTGCACCTGCATGAAGTCGCCGGCGGCGATCATTTCCTTGGCGCGCTCCACGGCCGCGAGGTAGTCGGCCTTGGCAAAGCTGCGCTCGGGCGGATGCGGCTGCGTGGGCTTCACGATCGGTGCGCTCACCGAGTACTTGAGCTTTTCCTTCAGTTCGCGAAGGCGGCGCTTGCCCGTGGCGTAGGCCTCGGGCTGCTTCGGATCGGCGTAGACGATGAGGTAGAGCTTGCCCGACAGGTTGTCGATGACGGCGAGCTCCTCGCACTGCAACAGCAGGATGTCGGGGCAGCCGAGCGTGTCGGGCGGGCAGCTCTTCTCGAGCTTGCGCTCGATGTGGCGCACGGTGTCGTAGCCGAAGTAGCCCGCAAGGCCGCCGCAGAAGCGCGGAAGGCCCGGACGCAGCGCCACCTTGAAGCGCTTCTGGTATTCGGCAATGAAGTCGAGCGGGTTGCCCTTGGCGGTCTCGACGACCTGACCGTCAGTCACCACCTCGGTGACGGCATCGGCGCCGAAGCCGCTGGCGCGCAGCAACGTCTTTGCCGGCAAGCCGATGAAGCTGTAGCGCCCGAAGCGCTCGCCGCCCACCACGGATTCGAGCAGGAAGCTGTGCTTGCCGCCGCCCTGCGAATGGGCCAGCTTGAGATAAAGGGAAAGGGGCGTCTCGAGGTCGGCGAAGGCCTCGGCCATCAGCGGAATGCGGTTGTAGCCCTGGGCGCTGAGGCTCTTGAATTCAAGTTCGGTGATCACGGGTTCGTTCTCCAATTGCCAGCCGGCGCTTCTTTGGCCGGGGCAAGGTCATTCACGGGTGGTCCGGCGTCGTCGAGTATGTGTCGATCCGGAACCGCGGGCGCACGGCGTGCGCCGTGCAATCAAACAGTCAGCGATGTATGGCTACGCCAGGGCCAGGCTCCCCGGCTGCCTTCACCTGTTTGATTGATGTGATGAACGAACATGGAACGGCGAGTTTAGCCCACGAAAACGCCGGTTCGCACAACAACAGCCGTTCCAGGCGGCTTCAGGGTTCCCCCGGAGGTTGCTCATAAAACGAAAAGATACATTCGCACGACCGTTCGCAAAATAACGAGGAGACATCCCGTGCCAGCCTTTTCGCTCCCGACAGTGTTCTCCCGGCTCGCCCTGGCGGCCTGCCTCGCAAGCGCCGCGCTCGGCGTCCAGGCAGCGCAAGTCGACGTGGCGGGCGTCAAGCTCGAAGACCGCATGGACCTGCACGGCAGCCCGCTGCAGCTCAACGGCGCGGGCATTCGCTACAAGGCCATCTTCAAGGTCTACACGGCGGGGCTGTACGTGGGCAAGAAAGTGTCGACGCCGGAAGAAGCACTGGCCACGCCCGGCCCCAAGCGCGTGGCCATCACGATGCTGCGCGACATCGACGCCAACGAACTCGGCAAGCTCTTCACCAAGGGCGTGGAAGAGAACTCGCCCAAGAGCGAAATGGTCAACCTCATTCCGGGCCTGCTGCGCATGGGCCAGATGTTCGCGGACCAGAAGCAGTTGAAAACAGGCGACACCTTCAACATCGACTGGGTGCCAGGCACGGGCACGGTGATCACGGTGCGCGGCGTGCCGCAGCCCGATCCGGTGAAGGAGCCGGCGTTCTTCAACGCGCTGCTGCGCATCTGGCTGGGGCCGAACCCGGCGGACTGGAAGCTGAAGGACGCGCTGCTCGGGAAGCAGTAGCCAAGAGCCGCGGCTCAGGCGGCCGCCAGCTCGGCCAGCGAATCCACGAAGCCGTCGGCGTCCACCGCGCGCACCGGTTCGCCGTGGTTGTAGCCGTAGGTCACGAGCACCACGGGGCAGCCGGCGGCGCGCGCGGCACGCGCGTCGTTGCTCGAATCGCCCACCATCAGCGTGCGCGCGGGCGTCGTGCCCAGTGCCTCGCAGGTCTTCAGCAGCGGCAGCGGGTCGGGCTTCTTGCGCTCGAAGGCGTCGCCGCCGAACACCAGCTCGAAGAAACCGTCGAGCCCCTTCTCGGCCAGCAGCGGCTTCGCGAACGACGTCGGCTTGTTCGTGAGGCACGCCAGCCGCAGGCCCTGCGCGCGCAGCGCCTTCAGGCCGTCGATCACGCCCGCGTACACCGCCGAATGCTGGCCGTTCACTGCCAGATAGTGATGCTGATAGCGCTCCCAGGCGCGGTCGAACAAGGCGCGCGCCCTGGCATCTGCGGCATTGCCTTCGGTCGGCGCCATCACGTGCACGAGCGCGGAATGAATCAGGTGCTCCGACCCCTTGCCCACCATGCGTTCGATCGCGGCCGGCTCGACAGCGGGCAGGGAGAGATCGGCAAGCATGCGGTTCAGCGATGCGGCGAAGTCGCCGAGCGTGTCGACCATGGTGCCGTCGAGGTCGACGATGGCGGCGTCGAACCGATGGGGGTGAAGGCTGATGGAGTTCAAGGCAAGCCGATGGAGTTGCGAATGGAAGGGAATGGCGGTCAAAACATATCAGAGCCATCCCTCCGGGAAAACCCTGGGGACAGTTTCGGCACAAGGCGCCGGTTATCCACAGCGGGAACGTCGGCTCTCGAGTTGTTCCCGTTCCCATACAGCCCGAAAGCACGGGTGCACACAGTGACACCGATATGACAAGTCGTTGTCAGCCATGGAAAAAAGCGCACTGTCCACAGCGGGGGTTTACCCTTATCTACTACTACTAATTGAATAAGAAGAATAGATAAGAAGTAGTGCGCGGGGGGCCTCGCCGTCTCAGTCGCCGCTGTCTCGCGCGGCGAGTCTTGCCACCTCGCGGTCGAAAACCTCGTACTGCCCGTCGCAGAAAAGTTCGCAGAGACGATCGACCTCGCCGCGGCTGCTCTCGTCCACGACCGTCACGTCCTGCTCCAGCTTCGCCTTGCCGAAGAAGCCCTTGCGCATCTGCATCGACATCGACTGCAACTGGTAGCTGAGGTTGCGGCCTTCGCCCAGCGCCGAGATCCACAGCTCACGCTGGTCGGATTCGTTCTGCAACACCAGCGTCGGCAGCGGGCCGTCCTGCTGCTCGTCCCATTGCGCGAGCTGCTCGGCCCATGGGAAGGCGTCGATGGCGGCCATGAAGGCGATCAGGTTCGTCTCCCCTTGCGGGTCCGTCTGCTTGTAGTCGTAGCCAACTCTCTGGATTGCGTAGGTCAACATGGTGTGTGGATCGGCGAATGCCTCAAGGCTGTGGATGAGAGCCCCATTCTGTGGTCCGGGGGGCCCTGGCGCCAGCGCGCGGGGATAATGGCCGACCGATGATCGTCCGACCCCGCCCTCACTGGCTGCGCATGCTCTTCGTGTGGCGCGGCTCGGTTCTGCCGGACATCGTTCCGCAGCTGTTGTGGACCACCGCCTTCGCGGTGCTGGTGACGGTGCTGCACGGGCGGCTCTTCCAATGGAAGGTGCCGCTCAACTTCGTGCCCTTCTCGCTCATCGGCCTCACGCTCGCCATCTTCCTGGGCTTCAGGAACAGCACGAGCTATTCGCGGTATTGGGAAGCCCGCACCCTGTGGGGCACCCTGCTCAACGAAACACGCTCGCTGGTGCGCCAGGCCCTGACGCTCGGCGACTCGCCGTCGCACGCCGGCACTGCGGCCGCGCGCCTCATCGCCTTCGTGCATGCACTGCGCCATCAGCTGCGCGGCACCGATCCTTCCGCCGATCTCGCCCGCCTGTTGCCACCCGAAGACTGCGAGCGCCTGCGCACGGCGCGCTTCAAGCCGGCCGTGCTGCTGCTCATGGTCGGCGAATGGCTGCGCGACCAGCGCAAGAGCGGCCGGCTCGACCCGATGCTCGCGCAGGCCATGGAAGTTCCGCTGGGGCGGCTGACGGAGGCGCTGGGCGGCTGCGAGCGCATCGCTGGCACGCCGATTCCCTTCACCTATTCCGTCATCATCCACCGCACGATTTATCTCTATTGCGTGCTGCTGCCCTTCGGCCTCGTCGATGCCATCGGCGCGATGACGCCGGTGGTGGTCGCGTTTATCGCGTACACCTTCTTCGCGCTCGAGGCGCTGGGCGCGGAGATCGAAGAGCCCTTCGGCACCCAGCCCAACGACCTGGCCCTGGACGCGATGTCCCGCATGATCGAATCCACCCTGCGCGAGATGATGGGCGAGCCTCGATCGCCGGAAAACACCGACGCGCGAACCGTTGGTTACATCCAAACCTGAAGAAGCTTAAGAAGCATTCCGGAAACTTTTTCGGGGCTTTCGGACACCTACGTTCCGGCGCTGTCTTCCGCGCACGCGCAAGACAGCCATTCATTCAATGTCTGTATTCCAGACACATCCATGAGGAACACTCCATGCGTCTGACGACGAAGGGCGGCTTCGCCGTGACGGCCATGATCGATGTCGCACTGCGCGAGCAGGCCGGCCCCGTGGCCCTGGCGTCGATCGCCAAGCGCCAACACATTGCACGCTCGTCGCTGGAGGCACTCTTCAGCAAGCTGCGCCAGCATGCGCTGGTGAAGGCGACCCGCGGTCCCGGCGGCGGCTACACGCTGATGCGCAAGGCCTCGGAGATCACCGTTGCGGACATCCTGTTCTCGGTCGACGGCCAGGCCGCGCCCGAGGCCGAAGGCGCACCGCCGCACGGCAAGGCCACCACGAATGCAGCCGGCGATTCCGGCTGCTACTCCACCGAAGCGCTCTGGGCATCCGCCAACCACCACGTGATGGAGTTCCTCGACTCCGTGACCCTGCAGAGCCTGGTCGACGACCAGCTCGCCAAGGGCGTGCGCGTCGAAGAAGAAGCCCCGCGCAAGAAAGAGCCCCAGCCGCGCCCCGTGCCCAGCCTGCGGCACGTGAACGCGCCCAACTCCGTGTTCGCATGGAGCGGCGTGTTCGCCAAGCGCTGACGGCACACGCCGCCGCGCCTGCGGCGGTCAGCGCAGCGTGGCATGCGGATGCAGCGGATGCGCCAGCGTGTCCGCGATGAGCCGCAGCGCCTGATCGCACTGCTCGCGCGACATCGGCCCGCCCAGGCAGATGCGCACCGCGTCGGGCGGATCGCCGTCGGTAGAGAAGGCCGCGCTCGCGACCACGCCCACGTTCTGCGTGCGCAGGTACGACGCGAACTCCACCGGGCTCCAGCCCGGAGTGAGCGGCAGCCACGCATGAAAGCCCTCGGGATGCGCCTGCAGGCCGCTCGCGCCCAGATAGCGCGTGGCCAGCACCTGCCGCGCCATCGACTCCGCGCGCACCGCCTGCAGCATTTCTTCCGTGGTGCCGTCCTCCACCCACAGCGTGGTCAGCGCATTGGTGATGGGTGATGCCATCACCGTGGTCGCGCGCATGGCGCCGGCCAGCCGCTGCGACTGCACCACCGTCGGCGAGCACACGTACGCGCTGCGCAGCCCCGCACCGAAGCATTTCGAAAATCCGCTCACGTAGTAGGTGAGCCCAGGCGCCAGCGTGGCGAGCGACGCGGGCACCTGGCGCGGCAGCATGCCGTAGGCGTCGTCCTCGATGATCGGCACCGCGTAGCGCAGCGCCACGTCCGCCAGTGCCTCGCGCCGGGCGCGCGACACCGTGGCGGAGGTCGGATTCAGCAGCGTGGGGTTGCAGTACAGCGCCTTGGGCTTGAGCGTCTTGCAGGCATGTTCGAAGGCATCGGCGATGGGGCCGTCGTCGTCCATCTGCAGCGCATGCAACTGCACGCCCAGCTGCGCCGCGATGGCCTTCACGCCGGGGTACGTGAGCGACTCCACGCACACCAGCTCGCCCGGCCTTGCCAGCTGCGAGAACAGCGCGGTGAGCACGCCGTGGATGCCGGGGCACACCAGGATGCGGTCGACGCTCGCATCGGGCACGAAGGGCCGCAGCCAGTGCATGGCGGCGGCACGGTCGTGCGCGGTGCCGCCGAAGTCCTGGTAGCGCAGCAGGTCGTGAAAGTCGGCCTGCGCGAAGGCCCGGCTCGCGCTGTCGTGCAGCCGCGCCATCAGGTGCTCGTCGTCGGGCTCGGGCGGCATGTTCATCGTCATCTCCGCGCCGCTGCCGCCGCGCAGCCGCAGGCTCGGGCTGCCCGAGCGGATGAAGGTGCCCGTGCCCGCGCGCGAATCGATCAGCCCGCGCTTGCGCGCCTCGGCATAGCCGCGCGCCACCGTCGTGTAGTTCAGCTCCAGGTCGTTCGCCAGTTCGCGCAGCGTGGGCAGCCGGTCGCGCACGCCGAGGCGGCCGGTCTTGATGTCGTCGGCGATCAGCTCGGCCAGCTGCAGATAGGCAGGTCGGGCGCTGTTGCGCAGCTGCCTGCGCCAGTGGGCGGTGATGGTAGTCATCGGTGGGCTCCGGCGAAGTTGATTGCATCCATTGATTGCATCCAGCCACCGATCGACACGCAGGATCCGCGCCCGCCCCAGAGGGCCCGGATGCTTCGATCAGGTGCGATCAACCCCATTGATCGGGTGCATTGATCGCACGGCGCATGCGTCTTCCCGGTGCAAGGCAGGCCGCTCGGTCCGCCCGCCGGCCGGCCTTTGCGTGCACTCGAAAAATTTTTTGCACTGCGCGGCCCGCGCCGCTGCGCGTTGATCGCGACTTGATTGCACGAGCCTGCGTGCGCGCTGGCACATCGCCTGCGAAGAGGAAGGCACGCAAGACCTGCGTGTCCAACCACCCAACCGGAGTCCCCCATGCCCAAAGTCACCCGCCCCCGCAACGAGAAAGGCGAGTACCTCGTCGACTACGAAGAGAAGGTGTTCGAAGACGTCAAGGCCGAGCCTGGCGAGAAGGCGCTCGTCACCTTCCACACCGTGGCCTTCGAAGGCTCCATCGGCTTCGTCAACCTGCTGCAGGCGACGCGGCTGCGCCGCAAGGGCTACGAGACCTCGGTGCTTCTGTACGGCCCCGGCGTGACGCTGGGCGTGCAGCGCGGCTTTCCCACGCTGGGCGACGAAGCCTTCCCTGGCCACCAGAACTTCAACAAGCAGATCGTCAAGTTCATGGAAGAAGGCGGCAAGGTGTATGCCTGCCGCTTCGCGCTGCAGGCGCTTTACGGCCACGGCGAAGGCGCGCTGATCGAGGGCATCACGCCGATCAACCCGCTCGACGTGCTCGACCTCGTGCTGCTGCACAAGAAGGCCGGCGCGGTCATCCTGGACACCTGGACACTGTGAGCGAAGGCGCGGCGATGGCATCCACACCCACCACCGTGCGAGCGGCGGCGATACAGATCGCACCCGACTTCGAGCGGCCCGAAGGCACGCTGGAGCGCGTGTGCGGCGCCATCGACGCGGCCGCCGCCAGGGGCGCGCAGCTCGCGGTCTTTCCCGAGACCTTCGTGCCCTACTACCCCTACTTCAGCTTCGTGCTGCCGCCGGTGCTGCAGGGCGCGCCGCACCTGCGGCTGGCGGAGCGGGCGGTGGTCGTGCCCGGCCCGGTCACGCAGGCGGTGGCCGAGCGGGCCCGCGCGCGCAACATGGTGGTGGTGCTCGGCGTGAACGAGCGCGACCACGGCAGCCTCTACAACACGCAGCTGGTGTTCGATGCCGACGGCACGCTGGCGCTCAAGCGCCGCAAGATCACGCCCACGTACCACGAGCGCATGGTCTGGGGCATGGGCGACGGCGCGGGCCTGAAGGTGGTCGACACGGCAGTCGGCCGCGTCGGCGCGCTGGCCTGCTGGGAGCACTACAACCCGCTCGCGCGCTACGCGCTGATGGCGCAGCACGAGCAGATCCACTGCGCGCAGTTCCCCGGCTCGCTGGTCGGCCCGATCTTCGCGGAGCAGATGGAAGTGACCATCCGCCACCACGCGCTCGAGTCGGGCTGCTTCGTGGTCAACGCCACCGGCTGGCTCACCGACGAGCAGATCCGCTCGGTCACGCCCGATGCCAATCTGCAGAAGGCGCTGCGCGGCGGCTGCCACACGGCCATCGTCTCGCCCGAGGGCAAGCATCTCGCGCCGCCGCTCACCGAAGGCGAAGGCATGGTGGTGGCCGACCTCGACATGGCGCTGATCGCCAAGCGCAAGCGAATGATGGATTCGGTCGGCCACTACGCGCGGCCCGAGCTGCTGTCGCTCGCCATCAACGACCGGCCGGCGCAGACCACCGTGCCCATGCATCTCACGCAACCCTTCGCCTCCAGGAGCCCCGAACATGACCACGACGACACTGCCGCACAGCCGGCAATTGATGACCGAGCTCCAGTCCTTCGGGTTGCGGCTGGTTGACCCATCGGCCGGCGTCGCGAGCCGCCGCGGCGGCGCGGGCCCTTCGGACCACAAGGCCGTGACGGTCGACGGCCACACGATCATGGTGCCCGTCCACACCTCGACCGCGTGGCACTCGCCCTTCACCGCCGAAGCACCCGACGCCAGCGGCATGAGCCGCGTGATGCGCGGCAGCATTCCCATCGCGAGCATCAGCTTTCCGAAGCAGCCGCGCTTCTACGCCATGCAGACCTTCGACGGTGTGCCCTACTCGCACATCGCCACGCTGCACGGCAGCGACGTGCTCGCCACCACCGTGCTGCAGACCTGCATCCGCTACGAAAGCCGCAAGAAGAGCTGCAAGTTCTGCGCGATCGGCCAATCGCTCGCGGCCGGCCGCACCGTCGCGCGCAAGACGCCGGAGCAGCTCGCCGAGGTGGCGCGCGCCGCCGTGCTGCTCGACGGCGTGAAGCACATGGTCATGACCACCGGCACGCCCAACGCCACCGACCGCGGCGCGGCCGTGCTGTGCGAGAGCGCCTTCGCCATCAAGGCCGCGGTCGACATTCCCATCCAGGGCCAGTGCGAGCCGCCCGACGACGACCAGTGGTTCCACCGCATGAAGGCCGCGGGCATCGACACACTGGGCATGCACCTGGAAGTGGTCACGCCCGAGGTGCGCGAACGCATCATGCCGGGCAAGGCCGGTGTGCCGGTGTCGCGCTACATGAGCGCCTTCGAGGCGGCGGTGGCCGTGTTCGGGCGCGGGCAGGTCAGCACGTACATCCTGGCCGGGCTGGGCGACACACGCGAGGCCATCCTGGACACCTGCGACCAGCTGCTGGCGCGCGGCGTGTATCCCTTCGTCGTGCCTTTCGTGCCGATCAGCGGCACGCCGCTGGAAGACCACCCCGCCCCCACGCCCGAATTCATGAAGTCGCTGCTCGCGCCGCTGGGCGAGCGCGTGGTGGCCGCGGGCCTGCGCTCGGCCGACATCAAGGCCGGCTGCGGCAAGTGCGGCGCCTGCTCGTCGCTCTCCATATACGAAAAGGAAAGCGAAGGCTGACCATGCTGTGCATCGACGATCTCTGCGAAATGGCGGACCACTACGCGCCCGTCGAATACCTGGTGCGCGAAGCCGCCCAGCAATGGGAGCGCGACGAGGCCATGGCGCTGCGCCGCGCGGTGTTCTGCATCGAGCAGGGCATCTTCGCGCGCGATGACCGGGACGCCGTCGACGAGCATGCGCGGCTGCTGGTGGCCATGTCGTGCAACGGCGGCATGCCCGAGCAAGTGGTGGGCACGGTGCGCATCCATCGCGGTGAAGCTGACGGCGAATGGTGGGGTTCGCGGCTGGCCGTGCACCCCGCGTTCCGCAGCCAGGGGCACCTGGGCGCGACGCTGATACGGCTGGCCGTGTCGCGCGCCCATGCACTGGGCTGCGAGACCTTCCTCGCGCAGGTGCAGATGCAGAACGTGCCGTTGTTCAACAAGCTCGGCTGGACCATGCTCGAAGAGACGAACGTGCACGGCCGCCCGCATGCGCGCATGCGGGCCGACCTGGACTGGTATCCGCCCTGCCACGACCCGGTGAGCGGCTTCGTCACGCGCGCCAAGGTGCTGGCATGACGAGCGTCCACGACATCGCCGAAGCCCTGCGCGCCACGCGCGGCTTCGCCCACAAGCGCGACATCAGCGACGTGGTCTCCGCGCTCGGCCGCTCGCTGCCCGGCGGCCACGCCGCGCTCGCGCAGGCCGTGCCCATCGGCGACGACTGCGCCGCCATTCCGGACGGCCACGGCGGCTATCTGCTCTTCGCCATTGAAGGCCTGGTCGAAGACTTCATCGTGCGCATGCCGTGGTTCGCGGGCTACTGCGGCGTGATGGTCAACGTGAGCGACATCTACGCCATGGGCGGGCGCCCCACCGCCGTGGTCGACGCGCTGTGGAGCACCGGCATGAGCCCCGCCGACGATGTGCTGCGCGGCATGGCCGAGGCCGCCGTGCGCTACGGCGTGCCCATCGTCGGCGGGCACAGCAACAACCGCAGCGAGCGGCCGCAACTGGCTGTGGCCATCCTCGGCCACGCGCGCCGGCTGCTGACCAGCTTCGACGCCAAACCCGGGCACCTGCTGGTGATGGCGGCCGACCTGCGCGGCGCCTACGAGGAGCCTTTTCCTTACTGGAACGCCTCGACCCATGCGCCCGCCGCGCGGCTGCGCGCCGACCTCGAACTGCTGCCGGCCATCGCCGAAGACGGCCTGTGCGGCGCCGGCAAGGACATCAGCATGGCCGGCGCCGTGGGCACGGCCATGATGCTGCTCGAATGCTCCGGCGTGGGCGCGCGCATCGACCTCGATGCATTGCCCCGGCCCGACGGCGTGCAGCTGCTGCGTTGGCTGTCGTCGTTCCCGAGCTACGGCTTCGTGCTCAGCGTGGCGCCCGCTCAGGTGGCTTCGGTGCTGGCGCGCTTCGCGTCGCGCGACATCGCCTGCGGCGTGATCGGCGAGGTCGATGCCACGCGGCAGGTGCGCCTGCGCGCCGGGGGCGAAGAGGCGCTGCTGTGGGACTTCGGCAGCGATGCATTCATCCAGCCTCCCAGTCTTCGGCCGGAGGCCATCGCATGCCCGTGACCCACTTCCACGTGCGCTGGCCCGACGCCAGCGAAACCCGCTGCTACTCGCCTTCGAGCGTGGTGCGGGAACACCTCTCGCCCGGCGAGCGCTATGCCCTCGGCGACTTCATGCAGCGCACGCGCGAAGCCCTGGAAGCGGCCTCCGAGCGCGTGCGCGCGAAGTACGGCTTCGCCTGCTCGCAGGCGATGGACCAGCTCGCGCAGATCGAGCAGACCGCCGCGCGCTTCGCAGGCACCGCCGATGCCCACGTCACCGTCGTCGCCATCGACTGACGCGTTCGTTCCCCCTATCCAGAGAAAGAAGCATCCCATGTCACACCCCCACGGCGGACGCAGCCACTACAGCGTCGTCATCGTTGGCGGCGGCCAGGCCGGCCTGTCGCTGAGCCACGGCCTGCAGCAGCGCGGCATCGACCACCTGGTGATCGAGAAGCGCAGCCTGGTGCACACCTGGCGCACGCAGCGCTGGGATTCGTTCTGCCTCGTCACGCCCAACTGGCAATGCCAGCTGCCGGGCTGGGGCTACACCGGCGGCGATCCGCACGGCTTCATGGTCAAGGACCAGATCAACGAATGGCTCGCCGGCTTCGTCGATCATGTGAAGGCGCCGGCCATTGAAGGCGTGACGGTGGAGCGCGTCTCGCGGGTGGCGCGCGACGGCGAACGCGAGCGCTTCAGCGTGCAGACCGATGCCGGCCTCTACACCGCCGACCAGGTGGTGGTGGCTTCGGGCGGCTACCACCGCCCCGTCGTGCCGCGCCTGGCGGAGAAGCTGCCGGCGGGCGTGGCGCAGTTCCACTCCGCGCAGTACCGCAACCCGGCGCAGCTGCCCGAAGGCGCGGTGCTGGTGGTGGGCTGCGGCCAGTCGGGCGCGCAGATCGCCGAAGACCTGCACCTGGCCGGCCGCAAGGTGCACCTGGCCACAGGCAACGCACCGCGCTGCGCGCGCTTCTACCGTGGCCGCGAGGTGGTCGACTGGCTCGCCGACATGAAGTACTACGACATGCCCGTCACCGAGCATCCGCTGCGCGAAGGCGTGCGCGACAACACCAACCACTACGTGACCGGCCGCGACGGCGGGCGCGACATCGACCTGCGGCGCTTCGCGCTCGAAGGCATGGAGCTGTACGGCCTGCTGAGCGGCTTCGACAACGGCAGCTTCGAGCTGCAGCCCAACCTGCGCGACAACCTCGACCAGGCCGACGAGACCTACAACCGCATCAACGCATCCATCGACAGACACATCGCGGCCAAGGGCATCGAGGCGCCGCCGCCTTCGGTCTACACGCCGGTGTGGGTGCCGGGCGAAGAGCGCACCCGGCTCGACCTCGCGGCAGCGGGCATCGCCAGCGTGGTGTGGTGCATCGGCTTCTCGCCGGACTTCGCGTGGGTCGATGCGCCGGTGTTCAACGGGCGAGGCGCCCCAGTGCACCTGCGCGGCGTGACGAACGAGCCGGGACTGTACTTCCTGGGCCTGCCGTGGCTGCACACCTGGGGGTCGGGGCGCTTTTCGGGGGTGGCGCGGGACGCGGAGTTCCTGGCGCAGGCCATCGCCGAACGCAAGGCTTCACGGCGCGGCGACGAAGCCGCGCCGGCTCCCGTGCTTCGCGCGGCCTGAAAGCCGCCCGCTCAGGCCTGCGCTTCGGTCAGCGCCTGCGCCGCCACCACCGCCTCGGTGCGGTTGCGCACGTTCAGCGCGCGGAAGATCGCGGCCAGATGGATCTTCACCGTGCCTTCGCTGATGCCCAGGCTGCGCCCGATCAGCTTGTTGGGCTTGCCCTGCGACAGCAGCTGCAGCACCTCGACCTGCCGCTCGGTGAGCACGTTGCGCAGGTGCTCCAGCGTCTGGCTGCCGCCGCGCGACGACAGCGCCTCGGCGGCCTGCGGCACCACGCCGGCCACGATGCCCGGCGGCAGCGCCGTGAGCATCATCGGCGGCACGTACACGCCGCCGGCCAGCACCAGCCGCACGGCCGAGAGCATCACATCGGGTGAATAAGCCTTGGGAATGAAGCCCAGCACGCCGCGCTCGAGCGCGCTGCGCATGATGGCCGGGTCTTCGTAACCCGACAGCACCATCACCGGCACGGCCGGATGACGCTGGCGGATCACGTCGATGTGCGCCTGGCCGTCGGCGCCGGGCATGTTGAGGTCGATCAGGGCCAGGTCGAGGTCGTCGGTGGCGCCCGCAAGCAGTTCGTCGACGCTCATCGCCAGCACGAACTCGATGCCGGGCTCCAGCTCCGACAACTTGGCTTTGACCGCCTCGATGACGAGCCGGTGGTCGTCGGCGATCAGGATTTTCATGTCTTTTCCCCGTGTCCCAGCACGCATTGAACTACCGGGTGCAGAAGATACCGGTGATTGCCCCGCGCAGCAAGGCCGCCGCCCCACCAACGGCATAGGCCCCAAGCGGTATGGCGCCCCCTGCTCCCCCTTTGAAACAATGAAAGCCCACTCGAAGGAACCGGGGACACGGTCATGCGCCATCGCTGCACACGCCGGTACAAGGCATCCTTCGCAATGCACGCCTGAGCGGGCACCGTCATGGCCCGCCTGCTCGACTGCTTCTCCGGCTTCATTGCGTACGGCCTCGCCCTGGACGCATCGGTCGCCGCCGGCCGTCCGTTGCCCACGCTTGCGGCGGCGCAGCACAAGGCGCTGCAACTGCTCGACACCGCCCGCGCCGCCGCCGAGGCTTCGGGCACGCCCGCGCCGCAGGTCGAGCCGGCCGTGTTCGCGATGGTGGCGTGGATCGACGAAATCCTCGCGCGCCATCCGGAAGCAAGCGCCGCCGCGGGTGCCGGCAACAGCCCCGCGCCGCTGCAGGCGCAGCTCTTCAACTCCAACAACGCGCACAGCGAGTTCTTCCACCACCTGTCGGCCCTGGGTGCGCAGGACGACGACGTGCGCGAGGTCTACTGGCATGCGCTGGTGCTCGGCTTCAAGGGCCAGTACTACTTCGAGGACGGCGACCAGGGCGAACTCGGCAAGCTGAAAGACCTGCACGGCCGCCAGCTTCAGCTGCGCCCGCTCGCGGCCGACAGCCTGGCGCACGACCGCATCACGCCGCAGCCCTACAGCGTGCCCGACCCGCGCGGCCCCAACGACACCCGCCGGCGCGACCGCACGCTGCTGCGCACCGGCGCCGCGCTCGCGCTGCTGCTGCCGCTGCTCTACCTGCTGTGGCTGTGGTCCACCGGGCCGCCCGCGGCCGTGTCGGCGCTGAGCCAGCGCATCGACCAGCACCTGCAGACCTTCGCCTGCGCCGATCTCTCGGCCACCGTGGACGCGGAAGGCCGCACGCGCGTGTCCGGCTTCGTCTCGGTGCCCGGCGACCTGCCTCGGGTCGAGCGCGAGGTGAGCGCGATGCCCGGCGTGAAGTCGCCGCGCTTCGACATCGGCCTGCGCGTGTGGCCGCACTGCGAGGTGTTCGCCATCCTCAAGCCCTACCAGGCGCGCAACCGCGAGCGGGCCTACGGCCTGGACATCGACTCCCCCTCCGCGCTCGAAGGCAAGCTGCGCGAAGGCGACCCGGTGCGCGTGCAGGTGGTGGCGCCGCGCCACGACAGCTACATCTGGGTCGACTACTACACGGCCGACGGCTCGGTCATGCACCTCAACGCGGGGCAGGCACCCACGCAGCTGCGCGCGGGCGAGACGTTGACGCTGGGCCGAGAGATCCCGTCGAGCTGGCTCGTGAGCCCGCCCTTCGGCAGCGTGCTGATCACCGTGCTGTCGGCGCCTACGCCGTTCACCGAAACCGCCGACCGGCCGCCCTTCGAACTCGCGTCCGACTACCTGCTGCGGCTGCGCGAGACGGTCGCGGCCAGCAAGAACAGCGACCGGCTGATCGCCGACTTCGTGTTTCTCGAGACGGTGTCGCGATGACCCTCATGCTCTCGCACAACCATCGCTTCTGGCTGCTGCTGGTGCTGTGCCTCACCGGCTTCGCGCTGCTGTACGGCGTGGTGCGCGATGCCGGCCGCGGCGCACGGCGCCGCGCGCTGGCGCGGCGCATCGAAGCGCTCGGCACGCAAGCCGGCAGCGCCGACATGGCCGCCGCGTCGCTCGGGGACGGCATGGCGCAGGCGCAGCAGGCCATGAAGCGCGGCCGCTCGCGCGCGCCCGTTCCATGGTTCCTTTTCTTCGGCGATGCCGCGGCCAACCTGCCCGGCCTGCTCGCGGCGGGGCACGGCGAACGCATGCCCGCGCGCGAAGCGGATGGCGCCAAGGCCGACGCATGCTGGCACTGGTGGCTGACCGCCGCGACGGTGGCCATCGAAGTGCCGCCCGATGCGGTCGGCGACGCGGCGGGCACTCCGGCGCAGCGCGGCCTGTGGCTGCAATCGCTGCTCGCGCTGGCCGAGCGGCGCCACCGCCTTCCGCTCAACGGCATGGTCGCATGCGTGGCCGCGCGCGACCTGCTGCATGCGGACGAGAGCGATCTGGCGGCCCTGGCCGCGCGCATGCGCCGCCTGCTCGACGAGACCAGCGACACCCTTCGCCTGCAGATGCCCGCCTACCTCGTCGTGACCGGGCTGGAGCAACTCCCCGGCTATGCGGTGCTGCACCGGGCCTTGCCGCCTGAAGCGCTGTCGCAGGCGGTGGGCCACCGGCTGACCGATCCGTCTCCCGTCATCGCCACGCCGGCGGCCGAAAGGCTCGATGCGGTGTTCGATCCGCTCGCACAACACCTGCATGCGCTGCGCATGAGCCTGCTGCGCGAGCAGGCCGGCGCCGCGGACCGGCTCGCGGTGCATGAATTCGTGGAAGCGGTGCGCGCGCTTCAGCCGGGGCTGCGCACCTTCGCGCAAGTGCTGTTCGAGAACCATGGCAAGGGCACGCGCGCGCCGCGCTGGCGCGGCCTCTACCTGACGGCCGCGGCATCGAACGGTGCCCCGGCAGCCTTCGTGGACGACCTGTTCGGCCGCTTCCTGCCGGCCGATCAACCGCTGGTGAGGCCGGGTCGCCCGTCGCCGGCCAGCACTACCGCTTGAAGAGGCAAGCCGCCGGCGCTACTTCGCGTCGATGCGCATCTGCCGCGCGCCCAGCAGCACATCGAGCGATTGCGCCTTGCCGGTCGTGACCGGGCGCACCTCGCGCCAGCGCGCGCGATCGAGGTCGCGAAACGCCGCCATCACGCCGATGGCCTTGGCGTCGGGCGGCAGGTTGAAGTCGAGCTTCCTGCTTTCGCCGGGCCGCAGCAGCACTTCTTCGCGCTGCACGAGTTCGGCGCCGAGCGTGGCCTGGTCTTTCTCGAAAAGCGAGAAGAAGTCGGCGCCTTCGAAGGGGCCGGGCGACTTCAGCGCATACACGCGCACCGTGAGCGGCGATGCGCGTCCGCGCGCGTCGGGGTTGGCGTCGGGGCCCGCCGTGAGCGAGACCGCGACGGTCGTCACCACCGGCTTGCTCGCGCAGCCAATGAGCGAAAGACCCGCTGCAGCAAGGCCAAGAACGGCGATGCGTCGCCGCGGCATCTCGCCGATGAAGTCCTCATAGGACGAATGGTGTGTACCCAGCGTGCGCATGCTATTCCCTTCGTTGCATTGACCGGTCAAGACGCATCTTTGATTATCACCAGCCAACTTCAACAGGCAACATGCTGAACAACGAACTTGCCTCCGCACTGCTCACGCCCATCGGCGAAGCATCGCCATGCGGCGACGACCTGGAGTACGACGCGGACTTCACCGCGCTCGTCGCGGCCGCGCAAGGCAAGCCCGAGCAGCAGTTCGGCGACACGGTGATCCCCGCCGTCGAGCCCGAGTGGCGCGAAGTAGCCGAGCAGTCCGACGCCATTCTTCGCCGCAGCAAGGACGTGCGCGCCGCGGTGCTGCTGCTGCGCGCGGCCACGCGCATGCAGGGCGTCACCGGCTTCGCGGCCGGGCTGCGCCTGCTGGGCGACCTGCTCGACGGTTTCTGGGACGGCATACATCCAAAGCTCGATGCGGACGACGACAACGATCCGACGATGCGCCTGAACGCGCTCGCGCCATTGACCGACGAAGGCATGGGCCTGCGCGACCTGTACGACGCGCAGGTCGGCATGGCGCGCGGCATCGGGCCGATCCGCGTGCGCGACATCGCCATCGCGCACAACGCGCTCACCGCCGTCGGCGGCGAGGCCACGTATTCCATGGCGCAGGTGCAGGGCGGCCTCGAAGCCATCCAGGCCGAGCGGCCCGAGGCCATCCAGGCCGCCGTCGAAGTGCCCGCGCTGATCGAGCGCCTGCACAGGCTCATCGTCGATCGCACCGGGCGAGCCGACGCGGTCGACTTCGACGCGCTGCGCGGCATCGGCCGCGTGCTGCACAAGGCCTGCGCCGCCGCCAGCGGCGCGCCGGCCGATGCAGCGGAAGCCGCAAGCGACGATGCCGACGCAGGCACGCAGGATGCAAGCGCATCGGGCACGCGCCCCGCAGCCGCGCGCGGCGAGATCCAGAACCGCCAGGACGCGGTGCAGATGCTCGACCGCGTGATCCGCTACCTCGAGCAGGCCGAGCCCGGCAACCCCGCGCCGCTCCTGATCGAGCGTGCCAAGAAGCTCATCGGCGTGAGCTTCCTCGAGATCATGGCCAACCTCGCGCCCAACGCGATGGACACCATCGAGACGGTCACGGGCCGACGCCCTTCCGAATAGGCCAACGCCTCATCGCGCCAGACACCTGTCCCATCCACACCCGCAAGGAGCATCTTCCATGGCCAAGAGCAGTCAGAAATTCATCGCCCGCAACCGGGCGCCCCGGGTCCAGATCGAGTACGACGTAGAGCTGTACGGCGCCGAGAAGAAGGTGCAGCTGCCCTTCGTGATGGGCGTGCTGGCCGACCTGTCGGGCAAGCCCGCCGACCCGCTCGCGCCGGTGGCGGACCGCAAGTTCCTGGAGATCGACGTCGACAACTTCGACTCGCGCATGAAGGCCATGAAGCCTCGCGCCGCGTTCGCGGTGGAGAACTCGCTCACCGGCGAAGGCGACCTGAAGGTCGAGCTCACCTTCGAGAACATGGAAGATTTCTCGCCCGCCGCCGTGGCCCGCAAGGTGGGCGCGCTGAACAAGCTGCTCGAGGCCCGCACGCAGCTGTCGAACCTCGTGACCTACATGGACGGCAAGGGCGGCGCCGAAGACCTGCTGGCCAAGGTGCTCGAAGACCCGGCCCTGCTGCAGACGCTGGCCGCGAGCAAGAAGCCCGAAGACGGCAGCACGCCCGCCGCCTGACCCTGACTCACACACAGACCGGTTAACGAGGAGAACCCACCATGGCCGAAGCACTCGAACAGAGCGCGCTGAAAGATGTCGCGTACGCGGGCAGCGATTTTTCGTCGCTGCTGCAAAAGGAATTCAAGCCGCGCAGCGACGAAGCCAAGAGCGCCGTCGAGGCCGCCGTGCTCACGCTGGCGCAGCAGGCGCTGAGCAACAGCACCGTCATCGGCAAGGACGTGACCAAGTCGATCCAGGCCATGATCGCCGCGATCGACGCCAAGCTCACCGACCAGGTGAACAGGATCATTCACCACCCCGACTACCAGAAGCTCGAGAGTGCGTGGCGCGGCCTGCACTACATGGTGAACAACACCGAGACCGACGAGCACCTGAAGATCCGCGTGATGGACATCTCCAAGCAGGAGCTGGCCAAGAACCTCAAGAAGTTCAAGGGCGCGGCCTGGGACCAGAGCCCGATGTTCAAGAAGATCTACGAGCAGGAATACGGCCAGTTCGGCGGCGAGCCCTTCGGCGCGCTGGTGGGCGACTACCACTTCGACCAGAGCCCGCCCGACGTGGAACTGCTCGGCGAGATGGCCAAGATCGCGGCCTCCGCGCACGCCCCCTTCATCACCGGCGCGAGCCCGAACCTGATGCAGATGGAGTCGTGGCAGGAGCTGGCCAACCCGCGCGACCTGACCAAGATCTTCCTCACGCCCGAATACGCCGGCTGGCGCAGCCTGCGCGAATCGGACGACGCCAAGTACCTCGGCCTGTGCATGCCGCGCTTCCTGGCGCGCACGCCCTACGGCGCCAACACCAACCCGGTGGAGGAGTTCGACTTCGAGGAAGACACGGCCGGCGCCGACCACGGCAAGTACGCCTGGGCCAACGCGGCCTACGCCATGGCCACCAACATCAACCGTTCGTACAAGCTCTACGGCTGGGGTTCGCGCATTCGCGGCATCGAATCGGGCGGCGCGGTGGAGAACCTGCCGCTGCACACCTTCCCGAGCGACGACGGCGGCGTCGACCAGAAGTGCCCGACCGAGATCGCCATCAGCGACCGGCGCGAGGCCGAGCTGTCGAAGGCCGGGCTGCTGTCGCTCATTCACCGCAAGAACTCCGACTTCGCGGCCTTCATCGGCGCGCAGTCGCTGCACAAGCCGGCGGAGTACGACGACCCCGACGCCACCGCCAACGCCAACCTGGCCGCGCGCCTGCCTTACCTGTTTGCCTGCAACCGCTTCGCGCACTACCTGAAGTGCATCGTGCGCGACAAGGTCGGCAGCTTCAAGGAGCGCGAGGAGATGCAGCGCTGGCTCAACAAATGGATCATGAACTACGTGGACGGCGACCCCGTCAACTCGTCGGAGACCACCAAGGCGCAGAAGCCGCTGGCGGCCGCCGAGGTGGTGGTGGAAGAGGTCGAGGGCAACCCCGGCTACTACACCTCCAAGTTCTTCCTGCGCCCGCACTACCAGCTCGAAGGCCTCACGGTCTCGCTGCGGCTGGTGTCGAAGCTGCCGTCGGCCAAGGGCGGCAAGTAAGCCGAATTTTTTGCCGAGGGGCACGCGCGATTCCTTTGAAACCCGCGCGGCCTCTTCGTTCTAGAAGCAGCCGGACGAGGCGACTCGCAAGGCACCCTGTTTCTTTCACAACCCGGCCGCATCGCAAGAAGGCCACTCTGGAGTACCAAAATGATCGACTGCCATTTCAAGATCGACGGCGTCAAGGGCGAGGCCGTGCACAAGGACCACAAGGAAGAGATCGAGCTCATGAGCTGGAGCTGGAACGTGCACAACGCCACCTGCACGGTCGGCGGCGGCTCGTCGGTCGGCAAGGGATCGCCTGGCATGGTCACCCTGACCAAGAAGTTCGACAGCGCCTCGCCCACGCTCGCCAAGGCCTGCGCCAACGGCAAGCACTTCGACAAGGCCACGCTGGTGATGGCCAAGTCGGGCGAAGGCCAGCAGACCTTCATGACGATCACCTTCAAGGAAGTTCGCATCGCCGACTTCAACGTGAGCGCCGCGCAAGGCGGCGAAGTGCACGAGAGCGTGGCCGTCTCGTACGGCGACATCGAGATCGCCTACAAGCCGCAGAAGGCCGACGGCACGATGGGCGGCGACATCAAGTTCGGCTGGGACACCCGCACCACCGAGACGCGCTGAGCGCTCTCCCCATGGCCGGCGCGGCAGGCGCCGGCCACGCGCTTTCCGGGTTCCGACCGCAAGCGACACAACACCCACGCAAGGAGAAGACAGCATGGCCGCGCCCGACAAACCCTCCCCCGCCATCGAGACGCTCAAGAAAGTGCTCAAAGCCGAGTTTCCGCAGGTCGACACGCAGACCGGTATCGGCAACCAGCCGGCATCGCGGCACACGTCCGGCATCGCGCTGGACATCATGCTCAACTACAAGAACGACAACGACGCGAAGATCGGGCGGCGCATCATGGCCGGCCTCGCGAAGAACCTCGACGCCATGCAATGGTCGGCATTCATCTTCACGGTGCGCAACGCGCGCACGCGTGGGCCGGTTCACTTCTGGGTGCGCGGCGCCGACGGCACGGGCTACGGTGGGCGCAAGCTCGAGGCCGGCAACTACACCGCCGACACGCGTCATGAAGATCACATCCACATCGACTGGGTGAACTTCGGCATGAAGAACACCGGCGCCGAATACACCGTCAACCCCTACAAGCAGTCGCAGGCCGCGCAGCTCGCGGGCTTCGAGTCGGCGCTTTCGCTGTTCCTCAGGAACGCGAGCGACAGCGAGGTCGACGCGATCCTCGCGCCCATGTTCGCCAAGCTGCCGGTCAACGCACCCGCCGAGCCCACGCCGGCCTGGGCGCGCGGCTGGTGGGCGGTGCAGCAGGAAGGCCAGACCTACTACTACCTGTTCGACGACAAGAGCTCCGTCAGCTGGACGTATGCCCGCCCCATGGGCCAGGGCACGCCGATGAGCGGCCGGCAGAACAGCGGTGCGTGCACCTTCGGCAAGAGCGGCGAACTGCGCATCGACTGGTCGCCGTTGACCTCGAACGTGGGCACCGTCGAGAACTTCAAGGGGCCCGGCAGTTCGATGAAGGGCAGCTCGAACCGCGGCGGTCCACTGACCGCCAACCAGATCTGAAGGCGGCGCCTCCTCCTCCTCCTCATCATCATCAGGAGGCGTCGTCCGCCGGTGCCGGCATCGCCACGGGCTCCATCAGCCGCGTGGCGTCCGCATCCTCCTCGATCACCCACAGCGTGAGCGCCGTGTAGTTGTCGTAGCCCGGCTTCGCATGGGCCTTGACCTGCGCGTCGATCAGCTCGGTCCACTGGCTGGGCGTGCGCGAGGCATGCAGGGTGTCGATCAGGCGCTCGTCGCCCAGCGGCTCCCACACGCCGTCGCTGCACAGCAGCAGCACGTCGCCCGGCAGCAGGCGCATGCGGTCCGACACCGCGATGTCGGGCGCCTCCTCGATCGAGCCCAGCGCCGACAGCAGCATGTTGCGCTGCGGATGCAGCCGCGCGCCCTCTTCGTCGAGCATGCCGCCGGCCACCATCTGCTGCACCAGGCTGTGGTCGGTGGTGCGCGCCACGATGGCGCCGCCGCGGAACAGGTAGGCCCGGCTGTCGCCGCTGTGCGCCCAGGCGAGCGCGTGGTCTTCCAGGTCGATGGCCGCGAACACGATGGTCGAGCGCATGCCCGCGAGCTTGCCGCCCTCGGCCTGGCGCGCCACCACGTCGAGGTTGGCCTGCGTCACCAGCGCGCGCAGCGTGGGCTCGTCCAGCCCCGGCGCGGCCGCGAAGCCGGCGAGCATGCTGCCGCGCGCGGTGGCCGCCGCCACGTCGCCGCCGCCGTGGCCGCCCGCGCCATCGGCCACCAGGCAGGCGACATGGCGTTCGTCGTGCCAGTGGCCGTGCACGTCCTCGTTGTAGTTGCGGCCGCCTTGCCGGGAGAGCGTGACGATTTCGATTTCCAAGCGGGGTGCCTCGCGAATGCTGCGGTTGTCGTGATGGTTTTCTTGTTCTTCTTCAGGCGTCGGACTTCAGGCGCGCCATCTGCTCTTCGTAGGCCTGCAGGAAGGCCTTGCCGAAGAGGCTGTGGAAGTCGTCCTCCGCCTCGCTCGCGATGCCGCCGTACAGCGACACGAACTGGTCCCAGAGCTTGGCCTTGCGGTTGGCGCTGAAGAGCGCGTCGAGCGCGGTCTTCGCGCTGATCTTCTTTTCCAGCTCGGCCGGCTCGAAGCGCGCGATGACATGCGCCAGCGCCGCGCGCATGCCCACCATCACGCCGAACTGATGGGCGCGCAAGTCATCGAAGGCGTCGCGCATCGCGGCCTCGGGCGGCATGAAGCCGCGCACGCCGGGCCCCAGCAGGTGCGCGAGCGCGACCTCCACCGTGGGCGAGAACTTCAGCGGGTTGTTGGCCTGCGCCGCGATCATCGTGACCTCGGCGCGCACCTCGCGCTTGAACTCCTGGCGCGTGAGCAGCAGCTGCAGCGTGCCTTCGGTCGCGCTGCGCAGCATCGAGCCGATGCGCTCCATGAGGCCGGGCGTGAGCATGTCGGGTGGCTGGTGCGTGCTGGCCAGGCCGCGCAGGAAGGCGGCGAGCAGCTCGTCTTCACCGGCGACGCGGCCGAACGACGGCGCGGTGGAAGCGGCAGCGCGCGGCGCCGGCGGCGCGGCCTGGACCACGGGCGCCACGGGCGGCTCGAAGGGCTTGCCGGAGCCTTCGGGGCCGCTGATGCGGATCGGCTGGCCGGTCATGTCGTCGAAGTTCGCGACGGGCTGCTGCGCCGGTGCCGGGCTCTCGATCGCCTTGGGCGGCGTGAAGCCGAACTGGTCGATCGGCAGATGGTCCGCGCGCGATGCCGGCGTGGCGGGCGCGGCGCGCTGCAATGCGGCCAGAGGATCGGCGTCCGACGCGGTGTTGGGCTGCAACAGCGGATCGGCCAGCGGCGACAGCGCGAGCGGGTCGCCGCCGATGCCGCCGCCACCGCCGTGCATGCCACCGAAGAGTTCGTCGATGCCCGCCGCCTTGCCATGCGCGGGCGGCGCGCCGAGGTCCGAGAAATCATCGAGCGCGCCCAGGCCGGGGGCGGGCGCGGAAGACGGCGCGGGGCCCAGCAGGTCCGCGAAGGGATCGATCTGCGCGGCCTGTGCATTGCGCGAGCCGGTGGCCATCGGGTCGGGGAAGAGCAGCGACTCGGGCGATGCAGGCGCTGCGGGCGCCGCGGCTTTCGGAGCGGCTGCGGCGGGTGCCGGCGCGGGAGGCCCGCCAAGGCCCGCGAGCAGGTCGGCGAAGGGGTCGTCGCTCGCCTGCGCCGCAGCAGGCGTGAGGGCAGGCCCACCGCCCAGCAGCGTGTCGGGAATGGCCAGCGGCGGCTGCGGCGCGGCCGCGGCCGTCGCGCGCACCGCGAGTTCGAAGCTGCCGACCACCAGCCGTGCGCCGTCGGTCAGCGCGGCCTCCTTGCCCGAACCCAGCGACACGCCGTTGCACTGCATCGGATTGCTGCCCCGGTCGATGACGAAATACTGCCCGTCGCGGCACAGCACCTGCGCATGCACGCGCGATACGGTGCGGTCGGGATCGTCGAGCACCAGCGTGTTGGTGTCGGCCCGGCCGATGGTGCCGCCGCTGGGGCCGAAGTCCGCCGCGATGGGCTGGCCAGCCGGAGCGCCTTGCCGGGTGATGACAGAGATATGGATCATGAATCGGCCCCTGTGGCTCGGCACGAGCGAAGAATCTTCTCGCGGGGAGTATTCATTTCGACTGGCATGTTGGCAATCTCGCCTTAAGAGGTATGCCATTGAAGCCAGGCGGCTACGGCGGTGAAGATGGCGGCGGTGAGCAGCCATGTGCGTGCGGCGGGACCTGGGCGCAGGAGCGCCGCCGCGAACAAAGCGACGGCCAGCGCGGCAAGGATGAATTTCGCGGCCATGCGCGATGCCCCGGTGTCAGTCATCCTGCGTCTGCGCCAGCCAGCGCGACTGGCGCCACGCGGGCGCTTGCGTGGGAAAGAGCTTGCTGCCGGGCCGCAGCAGGCACAAATGCTCCGCCGCCGCGATGCGCTGCCGCTGGAAGCCGCTGCCGAGCACGGCCATGCAATGCGCCCATGCGGGCGGCGCGCCCATGAAGTAGCGCTGTCCGGGCTGGAACCGTTCGGCGTTCGCGCGCCACCAGTCGCCCAGCTTCGCGGGATCGGGCCAGGGCAGGCCGTCGTCCTCGTCCATCGCGACATCGTCGTGCGCGGGATCGTCGTCGGGGCCGGACTCGAAGTCCTGCGGCGGCCTGCATTCGAGGTCGAGCCAGGCCAGGTCCAGTCCCGTGATGGTGCTGAAGGCTTCGCCCGCGACACGTGCCAGTGCGGGATCGTCCATCAACGAGAGGAGCCACGGCACGACGCGCGGATCGCCCACGGCACCCGCGCCGCGCACCGCGTCGCGCAGGCGCGCTGGCTTGTCGCGCATGTCGGCCAGCAGCGGCGCGGCCTGCTCGGCCGTCGCGAGCTTGAACAGCAAGGACAGCGCCTGCAGGCTCTGGTGCGTTCCCGGCATCAGCGCGGCATCGTGCAGCGCACGCACGGGCCGGTGGCGTTCGCCCAGCAGCACGGCCGAGCGGGCGGCCCAGAATCGGCATGCGGGGTCGGGGTCGGCAATGGCCTCCAGGCATGCGCCGGCGAGGTCGGTCCGGCCGCACTCGCCAGCGGCACGCAGCGCCTGTGCGCGAAGCATCGCGTCGCTGTCGGCCATGGCGCCCGCCAGCGCCACGCCGGGGTCGACCATGTGAGCATCGCAGGCAGCGATGGCGATGCTTCGGCGGAACGCCATCGGCGAGTCGAGCAGCTCTTTCGCGATGCCGCGCAACGAATGCGCCGCCGCCCAGCCGACGGCCAGCGCGCTGGCCTCGCGCACTGCCGGCAGCGCCTCGGCCAGCGCCAGCAGGCGATCGAGCCGGGGCAGGTCGTGGTTGACGACGGCCAGCACCGTGGCGGCAAACACCTCGCCGCGCCCTGCGTTGCCCAGCGCCGCGTCGCAGGCCTGGCGGCCGGCTTCGCCCGCGACGGCCAGGCCGTCGAGGTGCGCCGCGAGCCGGTCGTCCAGGCGGCGCAGGTGGTGCAGCCGGGCGTGTGCGGAGCCGGCCAGGAAGAAGCGCTGATTGCACAGCAGCGCCGACTCCTCGGCGTGCCGCATCACGACCAGCCCGACGGGCACGGCGGCGTAGCGCGGAATGGCGGCGGCCGTGTGCATGCGACGGCTCCGTCAGTCGTACTTGCGCCAGGCGGTGCCGTCGAACGACGCCACGTCGGCCTTGCCGACCGACCACATCACGCCCTGCGCCACCGAGAGGTTGTAGCAGCTCACAGGCCCCATCGCACCGAAGTCGACCGGTACCAGGCGGTCGGCGTCGAGCGTGTAGAGCCCCGACATGGTGGCCACGTAAAGCCTGTCTCGGAACCAGCACAGGTCCCACAGATCGGCGTCGACCTCGTCTTCCCATGCCACGGGCGTCCACGCATCGCCGCGTCCCTTGACCAGCACCCCACCCTGCCCAGCGACGTACACCAGTCCGTCGCCCGCACAGCAGACGGCCGACAGGATCACGTTGGTGGGACTGCCGCACCGGGTCCACGCGGCGCCGTCGTAGCGCCAGATCTCGCCGCCCCAGCCGGCCGCGTAGATCTCGTTCCAGCCGTAGCCGTCGATCGCCTCGAAACCGAACACCTCCGTCTGGCCGGCGCGCGGCGCGCTGATGTCCACCCACTGCGCTTCGCCGACGCGCCGGAACACCTGGCGCTTGCTGCCGCAGACGAAGACCTCGCCGCCGATCTCGCGCGCATGGCGGATCATGACGGGCCGCGGATCGATGGTCTCGTCTTCGCGCCGGCCGCCCACGTAGGTGCCGACCTCGCCGTCCTCGCCGACGAGCACGACCTTCTCCGCCGGCGACTTCGCCACCGCGATGGCCGTGGCGTTCCAGGTCGTGTTGAAGGCGTCGCCCCAGTTGCCCTTGTAGAGGCCGACCAGGCTGACATGCGCGATGTCCTGCTCGATGAGCGTCTTCATCTGACTGATGACGTACACGAGGTCCGCCATGCGGGCCGCGCCCCTGACGAACTCGCGCGAATTGGAAACCTTGTCCGGCATGTGAAGCTCCTCGTGTTCATGGCAGCGCCGCTCCCAGCTTGCCCGCCGTTTCGTTGACCGTCGACTGCAGCGACGCGTAGTGAGAGATGTCGGTCTTGCCGGTGGACGAATGCTTCACCGGCTTGGACGGATCGCCCAGTCCCTTGTGGCCTTCCTTGAGCTGGGCCTCCAGGCATTCCTGGCTGCAATGCGGGGCCACGGCCTTGGCGCCCTTGGCGCAATGCGTGACCTCCTTGTCGAACGTATTCGGGCTGCCGTTGGCCACGGCCGACGTGGTCTTGTGGTGCGTGTGGCGCAGGCCGTGCGTGCCCGAGCAGCTGCCGCCCTCGGTGCACATGCACGGCGCCTTGTTCATGTCGTAGGCTTCCCAGCCTTTCATGGGGTTGCCGCCGTAGCGGTCCTGGAAGAACGAACTCTTCGGCACGATGTGGTCACCCGTCTGCGCCTTGCAGCAGCCGCCGATGCCGTCCTCCACGGGCGGCGAGGCCTTGTAGGGCACGAGCCGGCAGCGGCGCGCGGCGGCGCACGGGTTCTCGCTGGCCTTCTTGGCGGCGCCGGCCAGGTCGCCCTTGATCGAGCCGAAGTCGCCGCCCAGCCCCGTCTCGGCGCAGACGTCCTTGCCGTCGGGCTTGGCGGGCTTGTAGTCCTGGCAGGCCGTAGCCTCGCGCGCCTTGTCGCCGTCGCACAGCTTCTTGATGTCGCCGTCGGCCATCGAGTCGACGAACGGCCAGGGCACCGCTTCGTTGGCCGTCGGACTGCCGTGGTTGTTGGTGGTCTTGTCGAGGTGACGAACGGCGTTCTCGCCTTCGAACTTCACGTCCATCGACCAGTCGATGAAATACACCTTGCCCTTGTTCTTGCTCGACACCACACCCTTCTTCGCCGCGCAGCCGGCCTCGTCGCCCGACGATGTCTTGAAGTAGGACTTGTTCTTCAGCATGATTTCCTGGCCCGAGATCTGAACGCTGCGGCTGCCGTCGGTGGTGTCGGAAGCCAGGCCGGTGTTCGGGTAGGGAACCGGCACGCCGGGCGGCGTGGCCGGGTTTTCGGGCGGCGTCATGCACACGTCGGGCATGGCGCAGATGGTTTTTCCCGCCCCCGCCTTGCAGGCGATCTCGCGGCCGTTGGCGAACACCTGGTTGGCCATGCGTCAGCCTTGCGCGCCGCGCCACGAGAAGATCATCGACGCGCGCCGCCCGTCCTCGTTGCCCAGGTGCAGCAGCACGTGCTCGCCCTTGGCGTACGCTTTCTCGCAAGCCGCCTTGAGCACCGCGATCATCACCAGCCCGATGGCCGCGCCCACCTCGCCGATGCAGTCCGCCGGATGCCACACGTCGAACTCGGTGCGCTTGGTGCGGTCGATGCGCCCGAACGCCAGGCTGGCCTCCTTGAACGCGTACTGCCCTCCCGAGGCATCGATGATCTTGAACTGCAGGATGCCCTCGCCGCAGCCGGCGTCCTGCAGCGACTGGCGGATGGCCGCGGTGAGCCCGTCGGCGCGCAACGGCTCCTCTGAGTCGACGTGCGCCTGCTCCACCGCGAAGCCCAGCCCGCGGCACACGAGTTGTCCGTCGCCGTGCACGCCCATGGCCTCGACCAGCAGCGCGGCGGCGCCCTCTCCCGGAATGAACCCATCCGAGTTCCCGCTCGTGAGCAGGCGGTCGCGCTCCTCGCAGTCCGCCAGCGCCGCGCCATCGAGCAGGCTGTCGCTCGCGGCGATTGCGACCCGTGTCGCCCGCCCCTCGCCGATCAGCTGGCGCGCCCGCAGCAACGCGACGGCCGCCGACACGCGCCCGCGCGCGATCACGGCGGAATCCGGATGGAAGCGCACGCCGATTTCGTTTTCGAGTGCCTCGAAGAAGCGCTCGTCGTCTTCCACGATCCGCCCGGGCCGGCCTGTTTCGGCCAGGCACAGCAGCAGCGGAGTGGCTTCGCAACTGTCACCGTCGAAACCGGCCAGGCACTCGGCGATCGCACGCGCGGCCATCTTGAGCAGGCGCTTCTCGCCGCGCCACGGCTGCGGGAACGGCACTTCGCAGCCCATGAGCCATTCGCCGTCGCGGTCGCGGAACCGGGTCTGCTGGAAGTTGTCCACCGCGCCCCGGATGGCGGCGCAGGTGGAGGCCGCGTCGAGACCGACACCCGTGACGAGCCCGGTGCGGCACACCGTGATCGCGGGCGCCGTCATGGCTGCGGCTCCGTCTCGCGGCGCTGCCCGCGCACCAGTTCGCCCAGCGAAGGATGCCACTGCTTGCCGAGCGCGCGGGCACGCCACCAGCCAGAAGACATGCGCCCGGCCAGCACGTTCGACATCTCGAAGATGCTCTTCTTCAATGGCATCGTGGCGCGCCAGGCCATGGTGAGCAACATGCGGTCGGTGTCGATGACCAGCGTGTCGAGCGTGCCCTGCACCGTGTCGTGGCCCCCCTTGCGGCGGAAGAAGGTGACGGGCACGTCGATCACGGGCAGCGAGAAGCGCAGTTGCCCCTCGGCCGTCAGGTTGCCGAGCACGACCTCTTCGCCGCCGCGCAGGAAGCCCACCTGCTGGTCGGGCGGCGCGGCCTGGTAGTAGGCGTCGTCGAAATCCGCGGGCAGGAAGGGAAAGGTGTGATCGATCCAGTCCTGGTCGTAGGTGCCGGCATGGGGCAGGCGCGACGACCAGCCCCGGCCCACGGGCCCGAAGGCCATCGGCGCATAGATACCGTCGGGCGCCTCCACCGGCTGCTCGAAAGCCTCGGTGCACGGCAGCGGCGTGCCGTCGAGCAGCGAGGACTGCAGGCTGCAATGCCAGCCGCAACCGACCGGGTTGGCCATGTAGGCGCCGTGGCGGGCGGGGTCTTCATGGCGCTCGTCTACGCCGCCGAACGCGACGTCGTAGCTGATGGCCCGAGTGACGAACGCGTCAGGCGGCGAGGCGCGCACACCCGACAGCCCCGCGCTCCAGTGCCGGGCACCGACCACCGAGAACATCTTCTTCCACGCGCCTACGCGCACCCCCACCGGCACGCGCTGCGCCGGTTCGCCGTGCGGCGCATGGGCCGTGCCGGTGAGCAGGATGTCGCAGCGCGGCTTGCGCGGTGCATAGTCCACCTCCTGCGCCGGCGCCGAATAGCCCGGATCGCCGGTGAAGGTGTCGGCGGCGATGAGCGGCAGCTGCATCGCATGGCGCGGCGCCACGGCGCCGTCGCCGGGTATCGCGAAGGTGCCCTTCACCACGACGACCAGCAACTCCCGCCCCGAAGGCTCCATGCCCATGGTGTAGCCGGCGGTCATCCCGGTGGCGTTCACGACTTCCATGGCGGCTCCCGGCAGTCCCGCGCGCTCAGTTGATCTGCACGGCGCCGCCCTTGATGCGGTTCGTGCCCGTGGAGCGGCTCAGCAGATAGCTGCCCTGGATCAGCACCTTGCCCGTGCGCGTCAGTGTGATGCTGGCCTTGCCGCAGCGCAGCACCATCTGCTCGCGCGCGCTCACGAGCAGGCGCTCGCCGTCGGCGTCGATCTCGACCTGCGCCGGCCTGCCTTCCGCCGGCCATGCGCCGTCGCCGCGCACGACACCCATCACGAGCGGACGCGCCGGGTCGGCGCGCTCGAACATGAGGCTCACCGCCCGGCCCACGTGCGCGCCGTGCAGGTCGACGACGCTGCGCGCTGGCAGCGCGGCCGTGCCGGGCTGCCCCTCGAACACGACGAGCGGCGTGCGCCCTTCATCGGCGATGCCCACCAGCTCGCCGATCACCATGCCGTGCCACGCACCCGTGTCCAGTGCCTGGGCCAGCTTCGCCTCGATCAAGTCCCTGCCGCTCATGGTCGTACTCCTCGCATGGAATCAGTTCTGCAGAATCTTCGAGCCCTTCATCACGATGTCGCTGCTTGCCTTCGCATTGATCTTTCCGGAGGCGTCGATCGTGATGTCCTTGCCCTTGATGACGATGGTCCCGTCCTTCTTCATCGTGATGCTCGCGCTGCCTGTGGTGATGGAGATGGAGTCGCCCGCGCTGATGACGAGGTTCTTGCCCACGCTCAGCGAATCGTCCTTGCCCACGCTGGTGGAGCGGCCCTTGCCCACGCTGCGCGCCTCGTCGCTGCCCACGTTCGTCGTGAGGTTCGCCCCCACGTCCACCGACCGGTTGGCGCCGATGCTGCTCGACTGGTTGGCGCCCACGCTGATGGTCTGGCTCGCGCCCACGGTCACGGCCTGCACGGCCCCCACGGTGATCTCCTGCGCCGCGCCCACGGTGATGGTCTCGTTCACCCCCACCGTATGGGTGCGCTGCAGCGCCACCGTGGCCGTCTCGCTCGCGCCCACGGTGATCGTGCGGTTGCTGCCGATGGTGATGGTCTCGTTGCTTCCCACGGTCTCGGTGCGGTTCACGCCGATCGAGATGGTCTCGTTGTTGCCCACCGATTCCGTGCGGTTCACGCCGATGGTGATCTTCTCGTTGTTGCCGACGGTCTCGGTGCGGTCGTGCTTCACGTGCACCGTCTCGTCGTGGTCGACGGTCTTCTTGCGGTCGTGGCCCACCCAGTGGGTCTCGTCGTTCTCGACCTCGATGTCCTGGTTCTTCTCGGCATGCAGGTACACCTGCTCCGAGCCCTTCTTGTCCTCGAAGCGGAACTCGTTGCAGTTGGCCGCGCTGCCCTTGGGCGTGGAGCGCGTGCGAAAACCGCTCTGCGTGTGGCTTCCGAAAGGAATGGGCTGGTCGTCGTTGTAGACGCGGCCGATGACCAGCGGACGGTCGGGGTCGCCGTTCAGGAAGTCGACGATCACCTCCTGCCCGATGCGCGGAATGAAGTAGCCGCCCCAGCCCTTGCCCGCCCACGGCTGCGACACGCGCACCCAGCAGGTCGACTTCTCGTTGCTCTTGTCGTAGCGGTCCCAGTGGAAGTGCACCTTCACGCGGCCGAAGTCGTCGGCGTGTATCTCCTCGCCGTCCGGCCCCACCACGATGGCCGACTGCGGGCCGGGCATGCGCACGCGGGGCGTGAGGCGCGGCGGACGGAAGGGCACGTCGATCGGCATCACGGTGAGCAGGAAGGCGCTGTCGCCGTTGCGCCCGGCGCGCAGCGCGGGGGTCTGCGCCACCAGCTCGCGCAGCACGGGCAGCGTGTCGGCGCACACGGCGTCGTCTTCGAGCGCCTCGCGCAGCAGCACGTCCAGCGGGACCGGGTCGCCGACCTCCGGCACGCCCTCGTAGCCGGAATGGCTGGCCACGAAGGTGCAGGCCGCGATCACGTAGTCGCCGTCGCGCGCCGCATCGGGGTCGCCCTTGAAGGTGAAGCTGCGCCCGGCCGCGACGTCGGGCCAGCGCGTGAGCGCGAAGTGGCGCTGGCGGCGCGCGCCGATCTCCTCGCCGCGCAGCTTTCCCTTGTCGTCGGCGTCGCCGCCCGAGAAGTAGCCGCCTGCGAATTCGAAGGCTTCGAACTCGGACAGCTCGCACTTGTCGGGCTCGCCGCCGGTGGCCTCGAGCTTCTTCTTGATGGACTTGAAGTTGCTGTCGCGCGAGGCGTACTTGCCGGTGTCGAACTGCCGCTCGCTGATCCAGCGCGAGATCTCGTTGTCGCGCGGCTCGGTGGCGCCGGCGGGCATGAAGTTCAGCGTGGAGGCTGCGGGCAGCTTGTCGTGCGCGAGGTCGCTGGCGTCCGACAGGTGCATGGTGCCGGGCGCGTCGTGCGCGTCGAACCAGTAGTAGATGCCTTCGTCTTCCAACAGCCGCGAAAGGAACTGGTAGTCGCTTTCCTGGTGCTGCACGCAGTAGCGGCGCGGCTCGTGCGTGCCGATGACGTTGTCGGCCCTGGTCTTCTTGAAGCGCTTGATGGGGCTGTCCTCGAACACCGCGTCCAGCACCTCCAGCACCTTCTTGTCCTGCAGGATGCGCGAGTTGATGCGCTTGGTGAGCAGCCAGAACCACGAGCGCAGCGCGATGCGGTATTCGAAGTAGCGGCCCACATGCCCCGCGCGCATGAAGCGCACCGCATGGCCCTGGCAATGGCGCACGTGCCTGGCGCCGTCGGCATCCTCGAACTCGATGCTCACGTCGAAGGCGCGCCCCAGGATGTCCCTGGCGTCGAGCGTGCGGCTCTTCGACAGCACCGTGAGCTCATAACTCGACGCGCGTGCCAGCGCCTCATGGCCCGCGATGCGCCAGAACATCAGCTCGCCGTTGACGGGCGAGTCGCTGTCGATGCGAAATTCGTGGTCGGCCATGGGATGAGCGGTGCGTCAGCCGGCCAGCAGCAGCACCTTGGTCTGGCTGGGCACGATGCGGCAACCCGGCGCGTTGGTGGAGTTCTGCAGCGACATGCTGGTCAGGCGGGTGGCGGGCATCCCCTTGAGCAGCACCGTGAAGGCGCCCGTCAGGTGGCGGCACGGCCCCATCACCATGCCCGACGCCACGCCGGTGGCGACGCCCGGGTTGTCGCCGTTGCTCATGGGGATCGTGGTGCCCATGTTGTGCGCGGGCGCGCCCATGAAGAGGATGGTCGGCACATTCGGTATCGCCATCGGCCCCATCGCGATGTTCGGATAGGGAATGGGCACCGGTCCCGCGGGGCTGGGCGTCAGGCAGACGTCGGGGAAAGCCATGTCGGTCCCCATCAACTGGCAGTTGGCGAACATGCGCGGCTCCCGTTCAACCGAGGTGGATCTGGTCGCCGTCGACCTTGGCGAGGTTCGACGCGTTGGCGACCAGGTTCTGTGCCTGCAGCTGCATCAGCTGCTCGGCCCGGTAGTCGATCTGCCCGCTGCGCACCTGGTCGATGCCTTCCACGGTGCGCTGGCTCCAGCGGGCGAACTGCAGCAGCCGGTCGGCGAAGGACTCGATCAGGTCGCTGACGATCCTGACCCGGCCGAAGGACCAGGCCGCCTCCCGCCCCACGGCCGTGACGGCGCCCACGCAGAGCGCGGCCGAGTCGGCCTGCACCGCGAGCGTGGTGCCCTGCAGGTTCAGCGTCCCGGCACGCAGCGCCAGCGCGCCGGCGGGCACCTCGATGCTGCTGCCCGCGGGCAGCCTGATGTTCTCCGGGCCCGGGCCGGCGCGCTCGAGGATCGCGGTCACGTAGACGCCCTGCTCGAGATCGCCCGACAGCCACACCCTGTCGCCCGCCCGCGGCGCCAGCAGGCAGCTCGCCGCCTGGCGCGCCTCGATCTCGCCCTGCGGCAGAACGACCGTCGCGAGGCCGCCGGCCGCGATGTGACGCACCACGCCGGCCTGGTTGATCGGCACTCCGCACAGCTGCAGCAGGTGGTCTTCGCGGGTACTCATGGTTTCGGCTCCTTCATGACAAGGGGGCGGGCTGCCAACGCTCGGAGGCCAGCAGCACAGGATCGGACTCGAGCGCGCGCGCACGGTCGGTGTAGAGGGCGCCTTCGTCTTTCGCTTCATGCAGGTTGCTGCGGAACATCGAGGCGCCGCGCAGGTCCGCGCGGCGCAGGTCCGCGTGCGAGAAGTCGGCGTAGGTCAGCTCGCATCCGTCCAGCCTGGCACCCGGCAGCGCAGCGCCGGTCCAGTTGCTCTGATGCAGGTTCGCCGAAGCGAAGCTGCTGTCCGCCGCCCGCGCGCCGATGAAGATCGCCTGCACGAGATTGGCACGGTCGAAGCGCGCGCCCGCCAGGTCCGCGTCCATGAAGATGGCATTGGCCGCCTCGGCGCCCTCGAAGCTGGCACCGGCCAACCGTGCCTTCTGGAAATTGCCTTTCGCGAGCTGGGCCCGCGAGAAATCGCAGCCGCGCAGGTCGGCTTCCATGAACTGGCAGGTCGCGAAGCGCTGGCCCGCGAACGAATGACCCGACAGGTCGGACTTGAGAAACACCACCGTCGAGAACTCCGTCCCCGAGAAGGCGGCGCGCTTGAGGTCGCAGCCCATCAGCACGCAGCTGTCGAGCGAGGCCTTGGCGAAATCGAGCACGCCCGTTTCGCAATCGACCATCGTCACCTGCGAGAGCCGGCCCTGCCTGAACAACAGCCCGTCCAGCTTCGACTTGACGAAGCTCACCGACGCCAGCCGGCTCGCGTTCATCGCCAGGCCCTCGACGGTGCATTGGAAGAAGGCCACGCTCTTCATGTCGACGTCGGCCATCACCGCGCGCTGCACGGTGCATTCCGCGAACGACGCACCCGTCATGCGGCTGCGCTCCATCGAAGTGCGCGCGAAGCTGCAGCGGATGAACACGCTCTCGCACAGGTCGGCGCCGGCCAGCCGCGCATCGTCGAAGCGGCAGCCGTCGAACACGGTGGCGGACAGGTCCTCGCCCGTGAAGTCCATGCCCGAGAGGTCCGCCTCCAGGACGGGCTCGGCGAGCTGGACGCGACGCAGGACCTCGTTCCTGTCCATGTTCATGCGCTCCCCGTGGGATGCGCGTGGCGCGGATAGGTCCGCATGCGCGTGGTGATGGCCTCGGCGAAGTCGGCGCCCGCGCCGATGCGCACGCGCGCGAAATCGCTCTGGAAGAGGTTGGCCCGGCGATAGTCCGTGCCATCCAGGCGCGCATGCTGGAAGACCGCGTCGGCCAGGTTCGCTGCGCCCAGCCTGGCCTGCTGCAGCCCTGCGCGCACGAAGCGGGCCTGGCGCGCATCGGCGCCACCGAAGTCGGCACGCGCGAGATCGCTCTCGCTGAAGTCGCTGCCGCGCAGGCAGGCGCCGCGAAACACCGCGCCGGCGGCCGCCACGCCGCGAAAATTCATCGCCGGAAGATCGGCTTGCGAGAAGTCCGCGCCGTCGAGGGCGCAGCCCTTCACGAAGCAACCGGAGGCGATGCGCAGCCCCCGGAACGAAGTGCCGCGAGCCTGCACCGAGACGAACGCGCACTTGTCGATGTGCGCGTGCGTGAAATCAACGCCGGAGACATCGCATTCCAGGAACACGCATTCCTTGAAGCGCACGCCGGCGAAGCAGCAGGCCCTGAGATCGCGCTGGCGCAGCAGCAGGATGCTCGCCGCCTGCGCGCCGGTGAAGTCGATCGCGCCGATCACCGCTTCCTCCAGCATGACGCCGTCGATGCGCGCGCCGCGCCAGCTGGTTTCCTCGATGCGTGCCCGGGTGAACACGGCATCGCTCAGGTCCGCCTCGCTGAAGTCGCTCTTCTCGATGCGGCTCGCGCCCAGGTTCGCGCGCGACAGCCTGGCGCCCGCCAGCTGGGTGAGCCGCAACGTGGCGTGCGCGAGCACCGCGTCGCCGAGGTCTGCACGGTCCAGGCGCGTGCCGGTCAGGTTGGCGCGCTCCATCAGCGCGCCGCGCAGGTTCGCGCCTTCCAGGCTCATGCCCGAGAGGTTGGCGCCCGTCAGGTCCCACCCCTCGAACGCACCGCCCTTCGCGTGGTGCTCGAGCACGCGCTGGCGCAGCGCATGCGCGGCGTCCTTGCCGAGCTCGTCGGCAGGCGGCTGGTAGTGGGCGGCCATGCGGTAGCCCGCCAGCTGGCTTTTCTCGCCGGCCCGCCAGGTGGCGATCTGCCGCTCGTCGGTGCTCATCTGCTTGAGTTCGTCGGCGGCGCCGGGCATGCCTTCGGCCTGGGCGATGAGCGTCTTCATGTGGGCGAGCAGTCCGTCCACGTAGGGCCGCGGCGGGCCGCGCATGGCAAGCCCCTGCATCTCTTGGCGGATCGGCGCGAAAGACATGCCCGACTGCTCGAACTGCGCCTGCACGCCGGCGATCGACGCCGCCTTGCCGGCCTCGGCCTGCGCCTGCATCGCCTGCGCCTGCGCGAGCAGCTCCTTGCGCACGCGCAGCAGGTCGTCGATCGTGCGGATGCGCGGCAGGGGCGCCCCGTCGACCGGCGGCGCATGCACGGCGGGGTCGAGCCCGTGCGACCTGACGATCTCGTTCGCGGCGATGCGCTCTTCGCGCGCGCGCCTGGCGCCGCGCTCCAGCATGCGTCCCGGCGCGGGGTCGACATCGAACAGCGGCACGGCCAGATCGGCCGGCAGCAGGTCGTCCTCGCGCAGTGACTCGATGGCGCCCTCTTCCTTCTCGAGGCGCTTGTCGCGCACTTCCAGGTAGTGCAGCGCGTCGCGCGGCGCCGCGAGGTATTCGATCCCGGCCAGCAGATGGACCACGTCGGCACCGTCGTCCTCGAAGATCTCGTGCATGCCCTGGAACGCGAGGATGATCTTCCCGTCTTCCGGAAAGAACCACAGCGTGTTCAGGCGGCTGGGCACTTCCTTGAACTTCTCCTGGCCGCCCACGCGATGCGTGACGAAGCTGCGTGCCCGCAGGCCCGGCAGGCGGCCTTCGAGCAGGGCGTGCTCCGGATGCATGTTGTGGAAGGCATAGGACTCGTCGCCCCGGAAGGCCTCTGCCTGCTGCTGGTCTTCGGGCGCCGCGTTGAAGAAGCGCCAGTCGGTGTCCGACGCGATCGCCGGAAACTCCTTGCGCAGCCACGCGTCGTCATAGGTGCCGCGCCACTGCGCGCGCTGCGGCCACGTCTGCTCGATCGGCCCGAAGCCGGCAGGCGCCGGCTGCTGCTGGCGCGACGAGAGCACGGCTTCCGGCCGCTCGATGTTCGGCAGCGGATGAAAGCGCGCACCGCCCAGCTCGACCGGCGCTGCCCCCTTCCCCAGCGGATTGGCCGCGAACGCCGGACCGCCGAAGGCGCGGTCCCAGCGCAGCGGCATGCGCGCGAACTCGGCGGCGGCGCCGGGCCGGTCACCGTCCCAGAACCGGTCGCCATGCACGACCAGCGTCTTGCGCAGCGTGCCGACCTGGGCGGCGACGGCGCAGCTTCGCCCATCCGTGCCGTGCGGGAAGGCTGCGCCCGCCACGAGGAACTGCGCCCGCGTGCGCACCATGGCGTCGTCCAGCGGCATCTCGGCCTCGGGCCGGGTGGCCCAGAACTGCCAGAGCGCCTTCTCCGGCCACAGCCGCGGCGCCGCGGCAAGATCGACCAGCACCAGCGTCGACACGCCCAGCCAGCACTTGCCCCGGAACTCGAAGCACCGGGTCAGCAGCGAGACGGGCATCGGCTTGATGACTTTCATGTGGCCCGCTAGAGAAAGATCTTCACTGCCGCCAGGGTCAGCGCGACCCCCGGGAACGCGCCGATGAGCGCTTCGGACTTCTTGATCTCGCAGTCCTTGTCTGCAAGATTGAACATGGCCTTGTCCAGCTTCATGCCGGTGGACGCGAGGTTCACGCCGTTGAGCGCGAACTTGGCGTTGTCCAGCGCCATGTTCGCCAGGTTGGCCGTGATCTTGATGCCGTAGCCCTCGAAGATCTTGCCGCCGAACTGCTCCAGCGACATGTCGATGATCTTCGTCCCGCCGGGCGCGACCACCGTGAAGCCGGCCGGCGCATTGAATGTGATCGGCCCGGCGGCCGTCACCGTCATCGCTCCGGTCACCGTCTGCGTGAACGGCCCCACCTTCTGGGTGACCGCGCCCACCACGGTGTCGGAGCGCGTGCCGCTGACGTCGATGGTCTCGTTGCCCTGGACCGTCTGGTCGTGGTTCGCGCTCGTCGAGAGCCGGTGGTTGCCTGTCACCCATGTCGATTTCCACCCCGTCACTTCCTCGGAGTGGTTGGTCTTGATGGTCACGTACTGGTCCTTGTCCACGGTCAGCTCGCGCTTGCCGTGGATGGTGATCGTCTCGTTGCCGGTCACCTCTTCCGTGCGATCGTTCTTGATCTTCACCTTCTCGTCGTGGCCCACGGTCTTGGTGCGGTCGTGGCCCACGTTGCGCGTCTCGTCGGCCTCCACCTCGACGTCCAGGTTGCGCTCGGCATGCAGGTAGACCTGCTCCTTGCCCTTGTCGTCCTCGAACCTGAACTCGTTGAAATTGGCGGCGTTCCCCTTCGGCGTCGAACGCGTGCGAAAGCCGCTCTGGGTGTGCGACTTGAAGGGAATCGGCTGGTCGTCGTTGTAGACCCGCCCCATGATGATCGGCCGGTCGGGGTCGCCGTTCAGGAAGTCGACGATCACCTCCTGCCCGATGCGCGGCGCGAAGTAGCCGCCCCAGCCCTTGCCCGCCCACGGCTGCGACACGCGCACCCAGCAGGTCGACTTCTCGTCGCTCTCGTCGTAGCGGTCCCAGTGGAAGTGCACCTTCACGCGGCCGTGGTCGTCCACGTGCAGTTCGTCGCCCTTGGGGCCGACCACGATGGCGGTCTGCGGCCCCGGCATGGTGACGCGCGGCGTGAGGCGCGGCGCGCGGAACGGCCGGTCGGCCGGCATCACGGTGAGCAGGAAGGCACTGGTGCCGGGCTGCCCGGCCGCCAGCGCGGGCGTGGCCGCGATCAGGTCTTCGAGCACCTGCAGCGTGTCGGCGTTGACGGCGTCGTCGCGCAGCACCTCGGCCAGCGCCGCCTGCACCGGCCGCGCCGCGGACGCCGCGCTTGCGCTCACGCCTTCGTAGCCGCGATGGCTCGCGACGAAGGTGCAGGCCGCGATGATGTACTCGCCGTTGCGTGTGCCGTCGGGATCGCCCTCGAACTTGAAGCCCCGCCCCGCGGCGACATCGGGCCACGGCGTCAGCGCCCAGTGGCGGTCGCGGCGCGCGCGGAGTTCGTCGCCGCGCAGCTTGGCGCGGCTTTCTCCCTCGTCGCCGGTGAAGTAGCCGCCGGGGAACTCGAACATTTCGAGCGAGGCCAGCTCGTGCTCGCCGGATGCGTCGGCGTCGGCGCCGAGCTTTTTCTTGATGGCCTTGAAATCGCTGTCGCGCGACGCATGCTTGCCGGTGCCGAACTGCCGGCCGCTGACCCAGCGCGACACTTCGTTGAAGCGCGCCTCGGAGGCATCGGTGGCCATGTGGTGCAGCGTGTCGTTGGCCGGCAGCTTCTCGTGGGCGATGTCGCTGGCGTCCGACAGGTGCATGGTGCCGGGCGCGCCGTGCGCGTCGAACCAGTAGTAGATGCCTTCGTCCTCGAGCAGGCGCGAGAGGAATCCGTAGTCGCTTTCCTGGTGCTGCACGCAGTACCGGCGGGGGTTGTGGGTGCCGATGACGTTGTCGGCCCTGGTCTTCTTGAAGCGCTTGATGGGGCTGTCCTCGAACACGGCGTCGAGCACTTCGAGAACTTTCTTTTCCTGCAGGATGCGCGAGTTGGTGCGCTTGGTGAGCAGCCAGAACCACGAGCGCAGCGTGATGCGGTATTCGTAGTGCCGCCCGACGTGGCCCGCGCGCACGAAGCGCACCGCATGGCCCTGGCAGTGGCGCTCGTGCGTGCCGCCATCGGCGTCCTTGAACTCGATGACCACGTCGAATGCCCGCCCGAGGATGTCCTTGGCGTCGATGGCCTTGTTCTTCGACAGCACCGTGAGCTCGTAAGCCGACGGGCGCGCCAGCGCCTCGTGCCCCACGATGCGCCAGAACATCAGGTCGTCCTTGGCGGGGGAATCGCTGTCGATGCGGAACTCGTTGTCGGCCATCTTTTTCTCTTGTCCTGCAGGCGTGTCAGTCGAAGGCGTAGGTGAAGTCGGCGTCCTTCACGTCCAATGCCACGCGGCGGATCTCGCCGCCGGAGGCCAGGCGCTGCAGGTATTCGACGGAGATCGTCGGCAGCACGGTGTTGGTGAGGATCGCGTCGATCACCCGCCCGCCCGACTCCGGGTCCTGGCAGCGCGCGACCACCTGGTCGACCACCGCGTCGCTGTAGTCGAAGGGCACGCCGTGGTTGGCTTCCACGCGCTTCTTGATGCGGCCCAGCTGCAGCCGCACGATCTTCTTCATCATGTCCGGCGACAGCGGGTAGTAGGGAATGGTGACGATGCGGCCCAGCAGCGCGGGCGGGAACACCTTCATGAGCGGCGCCTTCAGGGCGTCGGCCAGCGCATTCGAGTCGGGCAGCAGCTCGGGGTCGCGGCACATGCTCATCACCAGCTCGCTGCCGGCGTTGGTGGTCAGCAGGATGATGGTGTTCTTGAAGTCGATCATCCGGCCCTCGCCGTCTTCCATCCAGCCTTTGTCGAACACCTGGAAGAAGATCTCGTGCACATCGGGGTGGGCCTTCTCCACCTCGTCGAGCAGCACCACGCTGTAGGGCCGGCGGCGCACCGCCTCGGTGAGGATGCCGCCTTCGCCGTAGCCCACGTAGCCCGGAGGCGCGCCCTTGAGCGTGGAGACGGTGTGCGCCTCCTGGAACTCGCTCATGTTGATGGTGATGATGTTCTGCTCGCCGCCGTACAGCGCCTCGGCCAGCGCGAGCGCGGTCTCGGTCTTGCCGACGCCCGAGGTGCCGCAGAGCATGAACACGCCGATGGGCTTCTGCGGGTTGTCCAGCCGCGCGCGCGAGGTCTGGATGCGCCGCGCGATCATCTCCAGCCCGTGCTTCTGGCCGATCACGCGCTGGTTGAGCGTGTCGGCGAGCTTGAGCACAGCCTCCACCTCGTTCTTCACCATGCGTCCGACGGGAATGCCGGTCCAGTCGGCCACCACCGAAGCCACGGCCTGCTCGTCGACCGACGGCAAGATGAGCGGCGACTCGCCCTGCACCGCGTGGATCTTCGCCTGCAGTTCGTGCAGCTCCGCAAGCAGCGCAGCCCGGTCCTCACTCCCTCCCCCACTGGGGGAGGGTTGGGGTGGGGGCACGTCGGCCTTGGCATCGCCGTCGGCCTTGACTGAATCCACCGGCTTGTTGCCCGCCCGCAGCTTGGCACGCAACTCCAGCAGCCGATCGACCAGCCCCTTCTCTTCTTGCCACCGCGCATTCAGCGCATCGAGCTGCACCTTCGACTCGGCCAGCAGCGCGGCCACCTGAGCGGCGCGCTTGGTTACGTCGATGCCGATAGCTTCCTCGCGGCCGATGATCTCCTGCTCCACCGTCAGCCCTTCGATGCGGCGCATGCAGTCTTCCACCTCGGGCGGCGTCGCGTGCTGCGACACGGCCACGCGCGCGCAGGCGGTGTCGAGCAGGCTCACGGCCTTGTCGGGCAACTGGCGCGCGGGAATGTAGCGGTGGCTCAGCTTCACGGCCGCCTCGATGGCCTCGTCGAGCAGCTGCACGCGGTGATGCTTCTCCAGCACGCTGGCCACGCCGCGCAGCATCAGGATCGCCTTCTGCTCGTCGGGCTCGGGCACCTGCACCACCTGGAAGCGGCGGGTGAGCGCCGGGTCTTTCTCGATGTATTTCTTGTACTCGGCCCAGGTGGTCGCGCCGATGGTGCGCAGGTTGCCGCGCGCCAGTGCAGGCTTGAGCAGGTTGGCCGCGTCGCCGGTGCCGGCCGCGCCGCCCGCGCCCACCAGCGTGTGGATCTCGTCGATGAAAAGAATGATGGGCGTGGGCGAACTCTGCACCTCGTCGATCACCTGGCGCAGGCGCTGCTCGAACTCGCCCTTCATGCTCGCGCCTGCCTGCAGCAGGCCGATGTCGAGCGTGAGCAGCTTCACGTCCTTCAGCTGCGGCGGCACGTCGCCGCGCGCCAGGCGCTGCGCGAAGCCTTCGACCACCGCCGTCTTGCCGACGCCGGCCTCGCCGGTGAGCAGCGGGTTGTTCTGGCGGCGGCGCATGAGGATGTCGACGATCTGGCGGATCTCCTCGTCGCGGCCCGTCACCGGGTCCATCTCGCCCTTCTTCGCCTTCTCGGTGAGGTCGACCGCGAACTTCTTCAGCGCGTCGCCTTTGCCCATGGCGGCCGGCGCCATCGCGCCGGCGTCCTCGCCCGGCGCGCCGCTGCCCATGCCGGTGCCGTCCTGCGCGCGCATCTGCGCCTCGGGCGAGGCATCGCAGATCTTCGCGAAGTTGTCGGCCAGGTCCTCGACCTTCACCTTCTCGAACTGCTTCGACAGCCCGAACAGCGGATTGCGCAGGCTCTGCGTCTTCAGCATGCCGACCAGGATGTAGCCGGTGCGAACCTGCGCCTCGCCGAACTGCAGCGTGGCATAGGTCCAGGCGCGCTCGATGGCGTTCTCGATGTGCGGCGAGAAGTCGCTGATGGCGGTGGCGCCGCGCGGCAGGCGGTCGAGCGCGGCGGTCATGTCCTTGGCGATGACCGACACGTCCAGGCCGTAGTGCTGGATCACGCGGTGCAGGTCGGAGTCCTGCGCCTGCAGCAGCTGGGCGAACCAGTGCTCCAGCTCCACGTATGGATTGCCCCGCATCTTGCAGAACACGGTCGCGCCCTCGATGGCCTTGTAGGCCAGCGAATTGAGCTTGCCGAAAAGTGCGGTGCGGCTGATTTCACTCATGGAGGACTCCGTATCTGTTCTGAACGAATGACGATGGATTTATTGAAAGACGCCCTGGCTGCCGATGCGCACGTCCGCCGCGTCCCTCGCGCGCGTGCGCTGCCCCAGCCACGAGACCCAGCCCAGGCGCGGGCCGTTGCCCTTCGCCTCGCCCAGGCGCGTGGCGGGCACCTGCTGTTTCTGGAGCACCAGTTCGGCGTCCCATTCGAGTTCGCCGCCGAGCAGCTGCAGCATCCAGCGCTGGAGCACCGCGCGCGCGTCACCGGTCGGCAGGAACATGCGGTACTGCTCGAGCGTGAGCGGCCCCAGGTGCAGGCGCACGCGGTGCTGGCGGTCCCAGGCGCGGGTGCCCAGCATCGCGCCCATGCCCATCGAGCGCGAGCTCTCGCCGCGCCCCAGCCGCGTGAGTTCCGCGGCCGGCAGGCTCATCCAGTGGCCGACCCAGCGCTCCAGCTTCACAGGCACGCCGAAGTAGCTGCACAGCACCGACTCCACGCTCTCCGCGTTGTGCACGCGCCGCGCGAGCCAGCCCGAGAAGTGCAGCCGCGCGTCGTCGTGGATCTGGTCGCGCGCCACGCGCCCCGGCGTGCCGATGCCCACCAGCGCGCCCACCTGCAGCCGGAAGCGGTCTTCGCCCGGCCGGTCCAGCGCCACGGCGGGCCGCGACTGCGCCCAGGCGCGATAGAAGTGCAGCGAGAAGCGGTGCGAGAAACTGTCGAGGAACGCCAGCCACGTCGGGTCGCCATGGTTCAGGCTGCGCTCGCGGATGAAGTCGCTCAGGTGCACCGGCAGCGGCCCGTTGGGTCCGATGTAGCCGAAGAACTGCTGGCGCAGGCGCGGCGGCGAATGCGCCGTGGCGGGCTCGAAGCGGCTGAAGCTCGCGGGCGCGAACGACAGCGACGGCTCCTGCCCCACGCGCACCGGCTCGGCGCCCGGCAGCAGCGCGCGGCCCCAGCGCGGCGTGGTCCTGGCCACCGATTCCAGCCGGCGCATCACGGCGAAGTAGTCGAAGGCCCACGGCTCGGCCGACCACTCGCGCAGCGCGGCATCGACGCGCACGTTCACAGAATCTGGCGCGTCCCGCACAGCGGCCTCCAGCGCATGGTCTCGCCCCTGCCCGCGATGCGCAGCACGGTCTCGACGAAATGATTGACCTCGACATGCCGCGCGAGAAAGCGCGCGAGCACGGCGCCGAAGAGGAACGCGCTGTGGCCGTGGAAGGCGTCCTTGTCGACCTCCAGCGTCACTTCAAGCCCGCGCCCGAAGGCGATCGGCCCCTTCATCGGCAGCCGCCGCGCCACGGGCTTGCTCTTGACCGACAGCAGGCCGCGCACCTGGCCCTGGCGCATCTCGTCGGCATGCACCGCGTAGAGCATCAGCGTTTCGCGCAGCGCGGCCGCGCCCTGCTCCGGCGTGCTGTCGGACAGCGACAGGTAGTTGAGCGCGAGGTGATCGACCACGCGCCAGCCCAGCCCCTGGCTCACCACCGGCGACACCGGCCGCGAAGGGCCGCGCACCATGCGCACGCGCTGCACCGGGAAGGAGTCGACGCAGTCGAAGTCGTTGTCGCGGCCCAGCGGCATCAAGAGGGGCAGGTCGCGGTTGGTGCACAGCGCCGTCACCGCGAGCTGCCGCAGCGAGGCCGCGTACGGCGCCTGCTGCGGATCGACGATCTGCATGTAGACCTCGGAGCCGATGTGGCTGCTGCGGTTGCCTTCGGTGCGTTGGCGCACCGACAGCATGCGCGGCTCGCGCGTGGTCGTGAAGTAGGCGGGGTGGCTGAGCCGGCTGCCGTGGAAGGCCGAGTAGAACGGCCGGAACGGCTGCTCGGCCGCCGCCGCGTCGGTGCCGGGCGTGCCGTGGCCGATGACCTCGGTGACGGTGTGCACCTCGAAGTCCTGCGGCCGCGTGCGGTCGGGCACCAGGTGGAACTGGCTCACGCCTTCGGTCATGGGCACGCGGTCGAGCCGCTTGGTGAACAGGTTGACGGCCGGCACGCAGTGCAGCTGCACGTTGTCGGCGCTCACCAGCTTCTCCAGCGCCGCGTCGCCGCGCGAGAACAGCAGCACGATCTCCACGTCGGCCACTGGCATGGCCGCGAGCACGCTCTTGAGGCCGCCGATGCGCGCGAACTGGAAGCGCTGAGGAAACGCGAAGTACTCCTGCAGCAGCCGAAAGCCCGAGAAGCCGGTGGCCGTGGCGGGCAGCAGCGCTTCGTCTTCCTCGAAGCCCACGGCGCCGATGGCGCTGGCCGGCAGGCTCTGCGCCGCGCCATGCAATGCGCCGGACGGCGACAGCGGCCGCACCAGCACGCCCACCGGCTGGCCCAGCGCGCACTCATGCAGTTGCCAGGCCACGTCTTCCGCGCCGCCGAAGTGCAGCACCAGGTCGTCGAGCGCGATCTGGCTGAAGTTCAGCCCGGCCGTCGCGCGCAGCCCTATGCGCAGGCCGCCGCGAATGGCGCGCGACTGCGGATGCGTGTTCAGCGGCAGGTCGGGCGCATAGGTGAAGTACTGCGCGCGTTGCACTTCCACTGGCCACACCCGCAGTGCGCTCGCGGTGCGGAACTCGCAATGCGTGTTCTGGCCCACGGCTTGCCGTGCACGCAGTCCGCTGCCGCGCGGCAGCGTGGGCCCGGCCGCGAGGTTCGCGTCGTCGGGGTCGGGCGCGATGCACACGACCACCATCGCCGGAGTCGGCGCGAGGAAGTGCGGATAGACGATGTCGAGCAGGTGGCCGGTGAAGCGCGGGTACTCGGCATCGAGCTTCAGGCCCACGCGCGCCGATAAAAATGCCGTGGCCTCGATGAGCCGCTCCACGTACGGGTCGGCCACTTCCTGCCCCTCGATGCCCAGGCGGTGCGCGATCTTCGGGAACGCGCGCGCGAACTCCGAGGCGCTCTCGCGGAAGTAGCGCAGCTCCTGTTCGTACAGGCTCAGCAGCCGAGGGTCCATGGGCGGACTTACCTTGGGTTTTGCGCCATGTCCACGATCTCGATGCGGCCCTCTTCGAGGTCTACGCGGCTTCGCATCAGGAACTCGAGCGGCACCGGCTGCGCCCACAGCATGCCGCGGATCTGCAGGCCGATGCTGTTGTGGGAGTCCAGTGCGGGTCCTTCCATGACGAGTTCTACTTCGAGGGTGCGGGACAGAATGCGCGGCTCGAACTGCAGGATTGCGTTCTTCAAAGCCTGTTCCATGCTGACACGCTGCACCGACGAGGTGAACTGGCCAGACAGCATAGGCAATCCGTAGTTGATGACCGAGCGCGCGACGTTCGGGTACTGCTTGTCGTCCATCGCGAGGCCGTGGCCGGTGGCATTGAAGAGCCAGCCCAGGTCGCGCAGCACGGCCTGGCGCAGCGCCTGCTTGGTGAGGGTGCGCTTCTCGTCGCTCTCGCGCTTCTCGTCGGGTGCATGGTCGATGAGCCGGTCGAGCAGCGAGGGCTGCAACCGCTCCTGCGCGGTGAGTTCAGCCATCGGCTTCGCCCGGCTCGGCAACGGGCGCGAAGAGGATCTCGCGCACGTCCATCAGCGCATGCTCGCTGCCGTCGCTGCTGCTCAGCACGCGCTGGCCATGCCCGGCCCACACCTCGGGCCGCAGCTCGCGCCATTCGGTCTTGCGCGCGAGAAGCAGCTCGCCGTCGCCGGTCTGCTCGGTGCCTTCGTAGCGCGTGGGAATCAGCGCGAGCGTTTCGCCGCCGTTCTCGAACTGCAGGTGCGCGGGCATCCACACGCAGTCGCGCAGGTCTTCGGGCGGATCGATCTTGATGTGCGCGAGCCGCGCATACGGAACCCAGTAGTACTTGCCGTTGACGAAGGCCTCGAGCACCGGGCCCAGGCGCATGTCGGCGTCGGCCAGCCATTCGAAGGGTGTGCCGTCGATGGTGCCGCCGATGGCGGGCGCGCCATCGAAGGCGCGCTGGCGCAGGTCTTCGGCCAGCTCGCTCTCGCCGCGGCCCTGCCGCAGCAGCGACTCGATGAGCAGCGCCAGCCATTCGTCGGGCTGGCCGAAGATCATCGGCGTGCGCTTGCCCGCGAACACGTCCGCGCGCAGGCCCTCGCAGCGCACCGCGTCGCCGTACATCTGCTTCATGGGCACGGCCAGCGCATCGAGTTCGGCGGCCACGGTGAGCTGGTTCAGCGCGCGCTCCCACTGGCCCAGCACGCACAGCAGCTGGGCCATGAACACGCGGTGCCTGCTGTCGGAAGGCTTGGCGCGCACATCGTCGCTCAAGGCCTTGAGGGCGGCGGCGGGGTCGGCGGCCTTGAGAAATTCGGCGGCGGTCGTCGTCATGAGTACGGCTCCTGTGTGGCTGTTGCGCTCAGGCGCGCGTGAACTGGCATTCGCGCACCGCGCCGCGCGCGCCGGTGGACTTCTGCGGCGCTGTCTTGACCTTGGCCGTGCGGTAGCTGATGGAGATCAGCTCCGAGGGCACGCCCCATTGCCCGCCGGAGTTGAGCACCAGCCGGCAGATGCGCGCGTTCTCCAGCGCCAGCTCGAAGGTGGCCTGCGCCTCGGTCGAGCGCTGGTCGCCGCCGGCCTTGAAGACGCTGATGACGACCTTCAGGTCCTTCTCCTGCGCGCGCAGCAGGCTGGCGATGGTGGCGGTGGCCGCGTCGCTGCGGCGCGCGACGATCAGGTTGTTGGGCACCACCTGGTTCTGCGCCGAGGACTCGGGCACCTGCACCGACCAGTAGTAGCCGCCGATGCTCAGGCGCGCCTTGCCGTCGTCGAAGGAGCGCTCGAGTTCGCCTTCGACCGGCGCGCCCTTGTTCTCGATCATCATGACCAGGTCGGTGTCGGCCGAGCCGGTGCCGATCAGTTCGTAGAACCGCCGGGCGTCTTCAGGGCTCCAGGAGCCGTCTTCTACCAATGCCATGTCACCTCCGGGTGCTTGCTTTGAAAAATCCGAACCGGCGTCATGGGCGTCATGGCCGGGCTGCGTTGTCGGGCGCGCCGCCGCTCCTTCGCAGCAGGGCCGCGAACACCTGGCGCTCGCGTTCGGCGCTGCCCGCGGGCGGCTGGCCGCCGCGCACGCGCACTTCCGACACCTCGGCCTGCGCGAAGCCCGCGCCGAACAGGCGCGGCGCGCTGTAGGGCGCGGCGGGCACGGCCATGACGAGCAGGCGCGCGTCGCCGGGCACGTCGAGCCAGGGCAGGTCGAAGCGGCGCGCCGAGGGCTGCTCCGGCGTGCCGCGCTTGAAGCGGTTGGTCTCGCCGGCGTTGTCGGGATAGACCGGCTGCAGGTTGCCGCCGCCGTCGATGCCGGCAACGACGAGATCGAGCGAACGGCCGCTGGTGTTGCGCACGTTCAGGCGCAGGCGTTCGCCGGGGCGCAGCGCGGGCATGGCGCCGGACGACTGCGCGAGCGGCACGCTGCGCAGCAGCCGATCGCCGCTCCAGACTTCGAGCACGGCATCGAAGCCGTCGAGCCGGCCATCCTTGCCATAGCCCTGCAGTTGCCCGAGCCACTTGAGCTGAGCCAGCGCCTGCAGCCGGCGGCGCAACGCGTCGGTGTCGGGCAGCACCACGGTGGAGAGCGTGGCACCGAACAGCGGCGCCAGCAATTCGAGGCGCTGGCCCGCGGGGCCGAGGTCGGTCCAGCGCACGTCGGCGGGCGATGCCTCGTCGGCCGCGCGGATGGCGGCGGGGTAGTCCAGGCTCAGGCCAGCGGGCAAGGGCCTGTCGGCGCGCACGCGCAAGGCAATCTCGGACGGCTCGCCCATCGGCGTGACGCTCCAGAAAGCTGCGGCCGACACATCCTTCAATGCCGCTGGCACGGCCAGCCCCGCACTGCCGGAGCCGGCCTGCGCGAGCGCGGCGGGCGCGGCGCGCACGGTGCCGTCTTCCAGCGTCGCGAGCACACGCACCTCCTGCCGCGCGGCCAGGCCGTCGAGCAGGCCGGCCTTCACGGCCAGGCTGTCACCGGTGCGCTGCGCGCGCCACACGGGCCGCGTGGAAGCCGGCGCGCCGCTGTTGGCGAACAGCGGCGCATCGAGGTTGCCTTCGGCCACCGGCGACGGCAGCTCGCGCGTGGGAAAGCGCTGCGCGAGTTCGTCGATGACCGGCGGATAGAGCGCGAGTACCCCGTCGAACAGCTCGCGCCAGGTGGCGGGCTTGCGCGACAGCGCCTCCACCACGGCCCAGGTCAGCAGGCCCTGCGGCCGCGCATTGCGCGTCTTGCGGGGCAGGCGCAGCTCGGGCGTGATCTGGTGGCTCTCCGACGCGAAGAAGGCGACATAGCGGGCGCGCGGCACCGCCTCCGCCGCGGGAGGCGCGGCCATGCCGGAACGCGCGGGCGCACCGCCCCCCGCGAGCTGCGTGGCGCGCAGGCCGCGCCAGCGCACCTCGTCGTCGGCCGGGCCTTCGGCGGTGGGCGGTGCGTCGGCGACGCCGCGCGTCATCGAGTTGGCCGAACAGGTGTCGAACACCGAGGCGATGAAGACGTTCTTCGCGAGGAAGGCCTGGATCCAGTCGTCGAAGTCGGCGTCGCGCAAGTCGCCGGCGAGCACGTTGTCGCTGCCGAGCGCACCGCGCACGTCGCGCGCGAGGAAGTTCTCGGAGAGGCCGTCGGGCTCCTGGTAGCGCTTGGCGACGTCGCGCAGGCGGGTGCCGTGGCCGGAGAAATACAGCAGCACGAAGTCGCCGCTTCTGGACTGCGCGAGCAGCCGCGCGAGGGCATCGTGGATGGCCTGCGCCTCTGGCAGCGCGGCGCCGCTCACGCCGTCCGCCAGCACGGTGATGTCGGCCGCGCCGAAGCCCTGTTTGAGCAGCGCGTCGCGCATGAGTGTCACGTCGTTGCGCGGCGCCTGCAGCCACAGGGCCTGCGGCTGGTTGACGAGTTCGGAGACGCCGACGAGCAAGGCGCGCTGCGTGGCGAAGGCGAGGCTGCCGCAGGCGAGCAACCAGAGCACGAGCAATGCCTGCAGGAGGCGGAGTTGCCTTGCTCCTTCCCCCTTTGGGGGAAGGTTGGGATGGGGGCGGGCGGAGCGCCCACTGGATACGCCGCTTGCCCCCACCCCTGCCCTCCCCCAGCGGGGGAGGGAGAAATACGAACGCATGCCGCGCGTCATGGCGAACCTTGCGCCGGCCCGGCCGACTCCACCAGCGGCGACGCCGCCAGCACCGCCAGCGCATCCACCGGCTCCGGCACGCGCAGCCGCCACGCACCATTGCCACCAGGCCCACCCACCACGTCGGCCGAGATCGACTGCAGCAGCCTGTCGGCCTCGTCCATGCGCACGCCCTCTTTCCATCGCACGATCAGGTCCGCGCGCGCCGGCGCGGGCTCCGTCGGCACCGCGCGGAAGCGCACCTCGTCGTCTTCCGCCGCATCGCGTGCGCCGGGCAGCCCGAGGTACTGGATCACCACGCACAGCGCCAGCACCGCGACGGCCGGCCGCGCCCAGCCTTCGGCGCCGACCCAGCGCCGGATGCTGCCCCACCAGCCGCCTTCGGGCCGCTCCTGCGGCCGCGCACGCGATGACGAAGGCGACGAAGCGGCGGCTTCGTTCACAGGCGGCGCCAGCGCGCGGCCCAGCTGCAAACCTGCGTTGCGATACAGCGCCTGGTAGTCGGCGCGCGGGTCCTGCGTTCCGAGCGGCGTGCCCGACAGCACCTGGAATGCGCCCTCCCCCACGCTGCGCAATGCGATGCGCCCCGGCTCCGGCGCGATGGCCGGCGACGCATGCGCGGCCCACTCGTCGTGCACCGCGCGGATCGCCGCGAGCCGCGTGGCCGACACCTCGCCGAGCACGCGCGCGCACAGTTGCGGGCTGGGTTCGAGCGTGAGCACGTTCCATGTCTGGATCACGCCGAACATCGGCTCGAAAGGCTCGTCCTCGGGCTCCAGCAGCACGTCGAATGCAGAAGCCCAGTCGGCCTCGCCGGCGGCCATCCAGCCCTGCCAGAGCTCACCGTGGATGCAGCGGTCGAGCAGCACGCCGAGCAGCCGGCCCTCGTGCACCACGCTGACGAGCCGCCCCGGCGCCCAGCGGGCCGGGAAGGCGCGCAGCGCGACCGCCTCGCGGCGGCGTGCCAGTTCGGCCAGCGGCAGCAGCAGGTCGGAAGGAACGGGCGCGCGCGCGGGTTCGGCCTTGCCTGCGGGCGCAGAACCCGGCATGGCCACGACCGCGAGGCCGGGCTCTTCGTCCGCGCCGTCCTCGGGCACGGCGGAGCCGGTTTCGAGCGCGTTGCGGATCACGCTGAGCGGGGGCCAGAGTTCGGTGGGCATGGCGTCTTTTCCTGAATGGCTATGTCTTCAGGCGTAAGACGCTTCAGCACCGAGGATTTTGAAAACCTGCAGGATCGCGTCCATGTTGCCGGGCTCGATGGCGATGCCCAGCGTCTGCTGCAGCCAGCCGCCGAGCCGGGTCTTCGCATAGTCGGCGGTCATGCTCTCGCGCTTGTGCACCAGGCCCAGCCGGCCCGCGCGGTAGTGGTACGAGGCGATGGCATGGCGCGAGGCGATGCCCGAGAGCCCGCCGTCGGCCTCCTTGCCGAAGCCCTCGCACAGCAGGATGCGCTCGGGCTCGGGCAGCCCGGCGATGAAGGCGCGCGCTGCCGCCTGCACCGCCTGCGCGCTCAGGCCGTGTTCGGCGAGGCAGCCTTCGAGGTCTTCGCCCGCGCCCACTTCGTCTTCCAGCTGCGCCTCGGTGATCTGGTCGCCGATGGAGAGCTTGCGGCGAAAGGCGCTGGCGCGCGTGCAGTCGATCAGGTAGCGGCGGAAGTAAGCGCACAGCGCGAACGCGGTCGAAGGCGCGCTGTGGCCCGCGCGCTCTTGCGAATCGCCAGGGTCGGCGTCGAGCCGCAGCACCTTGACGTAGATGAACTGCGCCACCAGCTCCTGCCTGCCATCGCCCAGCACCTGCAGCTCGGGCGGGTTGCAGGCAGCGAGCGCCTCGCCCACGATGCGGTACATCGCGCCCATGTCGTCCGGGCACAGCGTCTGCCGGCGCCGCCAGAGGCGGACGAGTTCACTGCTCTCTGAAGACGACAGGGTTTCCTGCATGGAAAGTTCGGCACGCCCGGCCGGTCAGTCATCCACGCAGCTGCCTTCGGTGGGCACCAGGCACTGCGGCAGGTTCGCGCCCACCGGCCCGCCGCGCGTGCGGATGGCCGACGCAGAAGACGTGCCCGTCGCGGCCTGCGCCACGGCCAGGCCGCGCGGCAGCAGGATCCACAGCTGGCCGCGCTCCTTCATGCGGCGCGCGTTGGTCGCGGCCTGCTGGCCGTTGCCGAAGAAGTAGTCGGCGCGCACCGCGCCGCGAATGGCGCCGCCGGTGTCCTGCGCGATGGTCAGGCGCTGCATCGGCGCGCCGCTGCCCGGCGTGCGCGTGGAAACGAACACCGGATAGCCCAGCGGCGTGCTGCGCGGATCGACAGCGATCGAGCGCCCCGCCGACAGCGGCACGCCGAACGCGCCCACCGGCCCGCCGACCGGAGAGGTGGCCTCCTTGAAGAACACGTAGCTCGGGTCCTTGATGCCCGAACCCGCCACGGCGCCGGCCGCGCGCCGCCCCGGCACCACCACCGCGCCGCTGGCGACCGGCCGCGCGAGCGTGAAGCCGCGCGTGCGGATGGTGCTGCTGTCGACCGCGCCCACGTCGTCATCGTCGCCGTCGTCCAGCTGCAGTTCGATGGACGAGCCGCGCACCTTCACCGGGCTGCGCGGCTTGCCGTTGGCGGCCTGCGCCAGCGTCGGGCGGAAGGGCTGGCCGTTCTGCTCGGCGTAGGCCACGCGGATCAGCTCGCCGCTGGGCAGCTTGATGCGGCCCGAGCCCTGGATCTGCATCTCGTAGAGCGCGGTGGCGCTGCTCACGAAGGCCAGCACCTTGGCGTTGGGCGCGCCCTTGGTCTCTATTTCTTCGCGCGTGTAGTACGGCAGCAGCTGCTTGCCCTCGATGCGCAGACGCACGCGGCGGTCGATGGTGTCGCGCGAGACGCCCGACAGGTCCAGCGCGTAGAGGCCCGGCGCGCCCATGTCGCGCGTGCTCAGGCCGGTCTGCACGACCACGTTGCGGCCGTCCACCCGCGCGGCCACCGTGCCGTTGCCCGCGGGCAGCTTGCGCGCGTCGGCGAACAGCATGTCCTCCGGCTGGCCGTAGACCGGGTAGATGAAGGGCGCGCCGTACTGTCGGCTGCCCGCGATCTCGGGCTCGAAGTAGCCGGTGACCACGCCGTCGGGGCGGCGGTCGTCGTCGCGGATCTGGTAGGCCGAGAACTCGCCCTCGAAGAAGCCGCGAATGGCGTTGTTGTTCCTGCCGTCGACCTTGAGCGCGCGCTCGCACACCTCCTTCCATTCGGCGCCGCGACCTGTCAGCACCTTGCAGCTGCCGAGGAAGGCGGGCCAGCTTTCGGAGAAGTCGTCGCGCGACCAGCCCGGCACCGAGTCGAAGCCGACCGAGGTGTAGGTGGCGAGCTGGGTCGAGAAGGTACGCGCCTGGCCGGCCACGCTGGCACCGGTCGGCGGCGGCTGGCGCGAGGCGGCGGTGTCTGGCGCGGCGGGCGCCGCGGTGTCTGCGGCCGGCGGCGGCGCGGCGCACCCGGCCAGCGAGGCGATGGCGGCGGCGGCGCTCCAGCGCAGCAGCGTGGCGGTGAAGCCCGGGGTCGGGCGGGGCGGCGATGGCTTGTGCATGAAGGTCTCCTGGTCCGGAAAGGGGCGCCCTCGCGCGGAGGGCCGGCGCTCCACAGACGATTACTTCTCGACGATTTTGAAATTCGCGACGCCATAGACGTCGTTGCACGGCGCACCGGCGGGCGCGCACACCGGCTTGCCCAACAGCGGCGAAGGACCGCTGCCGCGCGTGGCCTCGAGGGCGGCCAGCACGGGCAGCGGGAACACGGGAAACACGCCGTCGTTCTGCACGCCGGCGGCGCTGAAGTCGCGCTCGTGCTCGCTCACGAGCACCGCGAACTGGTCGGTGCCGGGCGGCCCGCCCGCGTCCATCGGCCAGGAGGCGCGAGGCAGCGAGAGCGAACCGCCGGCGGTGATCTTGTTGTACTTGTCGAGCAGGTTCGGGAACAGCAGGAACATCTCGCCGCCGCTGGACAGCAGGAACACGTAGACGAAGCCTTCGCGCTTGCTGCGAACCTCGAACGCGAGACGGTCCTTGCCGACGGTGACCTCGGCCTTCTTCGGCGTGGCGGTCACGTCGAAGCCCGGCGCCGCGCCGGCGGCGAGCGACTGCAGCGAATCGAGCGGCGTGCGCGGAGCCGGCGGGGGCGGCGGCGGTGGTGGCGCGGGGGGCGGCGGAGCCTCGGCGACCTTGGTGTCGGGAAGCGGCGCGGGTGTCGGGGCGACGGCGACCTGCTGCTTTTCGTTGTTGTTGTTCATGTCGGCTTGCGTGCCGCCCGTGCGGCCCTGCAGGAACCACCAGCCGCCGCCAGCCACGGCCGCGAGGGCGACCACCGAGGCGATGGCGACGACGGTCTTGCCGCCGCCAGACGCAGCCGCAGGCGCAGGAGATGCCGGCGCCTTCGCATTGCCCGTCGTCTTGCCGGTGGACTTCGCGCTGCCGACGATGACAGTCGCCGCATCCGCGCCATTGCCACCACCTTGCTGAACGCGCGGCGGCTGCGTGCGCGGCACGGGCGCGATGGTGTGCCCTCCCGCGTCGAGATCGAGCGCCGCGCGCAGTTCCGCCATCGACTGCGGCCGCTGCTCGGGCCGCACGCCCAGGCCCGCGTCGATGGCCTCCAGCAGCCGCGGGCTGTAGCGCTGGCGCAGGATGTCGTTGCCCGCCAGCGGCACGTAGCTGTCGGACAGCAGCCGCGCCACCGATGGCGGCGGCGCCCGTCCGCACACCGCCACGTGCATCACCGCCGCGAGCGCATAGACGTCGGTCCAGGCGCCCTGCGACATGTCGGGCATCTCCGCGTACTGCTCGATGGGTGCGTAGCCCGGCTTGAGGATGACGGTGATCGCCTGCGTCTTGTCGGTGATCACGCGGCGCGCGGCGCCGAAGTCGAGCACCACCGGCCGGCCGGAGCCTTCGAGCAGGATGATGTTGTCGGGCGCGATGTCGCGGTGATAGCAATTGGCGTTGTGCATCACCGCCAGCGCCTGGGTGACGCCGTCCATGATGCGGATCAGCCATGCCTCGTCGACCCCGGCGGGAATGGCCACCAGCGCTTCCCTGAGCGTGTCGCCCTTGTAGAAGGGCATGACCATGTAGGTGGTGCCCTTTTCCTGCCAGAAGCGGTAGACCTTGAGCAGCGACGGATGGTCGAACTGCGCGAGCAGGCGGGCTTCGTTGATGAAGCTGCGCATGCCGAGGTCGAAGGTTTCCCTGTGCCGTTCGGACAGGGGGACGACGGTGCCGTCCTGCTGTCTGGTGGAGAGCGAGGTGGGGAGGTATTCCTTGATCGCCACCACGCGTTCGAGGGTGTGGTCCCAGGCTTCGTAGACGACGCCGAAGCCGCCTTGGCCTATGACTCGGGTGATTTCGAACTCTGCCAGGCGGCTGCCTACGGGGAGCAGGCCGGCGTCGGTGCTCCCCGTGGCGGGGCTGGTGACCGGGGTTGCGCCTGCGGTGATGACTGTGGCGGCCATGTCGCCGGTTGTTGTTGGCGGCTGGCCTGGCTTGGGGACTACGCGGGTGCGGTCGTCGTTGGAGTCGGTCATTGACTGGCTCCTTTGTCGAGGGTTTTCTTTCCGGGGCCGGGTCTCGCCCCGGCGGGCGACCTACTTTTCTTTGCTTCGCCAAAGAAACGTAGGCAAAAGAAAGGCGACCCCACTGTCTGCGACCCCTTCGCTGCGCTACGGGGCAACCTGCGGTGCTCGCGTTTCGCGGGGTCTCGCCCAAACTCGCTTCGCTCAGACAAGGGCGAGCCCTGATCCGCGAAACGCTGTGCTCCTCGGCGCAGCCAGAGGGGGGTGGAGACAACACGGGCCATCGCTGCGCTTGGCCCCCACGCGGCACAGCCGCTGCGCGGTTGTGCCGTTCGCGCCGAGCGAAGCGATGGCACGTTCGGTTTCCAATCCCTTCTGGCTGCGCCGAGGAGCGGAGCGTTTCGCGGATCAGGGCTCGCAGCTGTTTGAGCGAAGCGAGTTCTGCGAGACCCCGCGAAACGTGAGCACCGCAGGTTGCCCGTAGCGCAGCGAAGGGACGCAGACAGCAGGGTCGCCTTTCTTTTGCCTACGTTTCTTTGGCGAAGCAAAGAAAAGTAGGTCGGCCGCCGGGCCGAGACCCGGCCCCGGGAAGCAAGACAAGAAGAGGCCGTCATCTCACTCCTCCCCCGCAAAGCCGAGGAAAAGCACATCGAACTTCTCATCCAAAGGCAGGCCCTCACCAACCATCCGGACCCCAGCCTCATCAGCAGGATCGCCAAGCCAAAGAGAAGCCCCCGCCACAGGCAGCTCGAGCACCTCCACAAGCAGCTCGCGTCCAGCCTCGCCGCCAGCAGGAAAGAGCCTCTGCAGCACGGCATCGAACCGCACCGCATCCAGATCCCCCTCAAGCCCTTCCAACGCAGCCCGCACAGCCAACGCCCACCACTCCAGCGCGGCAGCCAGCGCCTCCCCCCGAAGCTCCGTCCGATGGTCCCCATCCAGCTCCACGGCCAGCGTGAAAGGAAAGTACCGCCCCACACCATCCACCGAAGGCATCAGCACCCCGATCCATCCACGCTCGCCGACAACCCGAGGCCCGAGCGCAAAGCACCAGATCGGCGCCTCCAGATACCGCTCGATCCAGTCGGCATGCCGGTCCTTCAAGCGCGCCAACCCGCGCTGCAGCCACTGGTCCCAAACAGAGCGAAACGCCTCGGGCAAGCGCCGATGCGCGAAGTCCCCCATCCCCGGCAACTTGCCGAACCACCCCGGCAGCGCCGCCGAGGCAAGGAGGGGAAAGAACGCCGCGCTCACAACCCCTCCGGACAAGAGAACTCGCGCAGTTCGCGCAAGCGGATCGGGTGCTGCACGCTGTTGGTCGTCACCTCGAACCGCGTCTTGCGCGCGCCGATCTGGAAGGTGATGAAGAACTTCTCCGGCGCATCGCCCGCTTCGAGCTGTCCGTCGTCGAGCGCTCGGAACAAGGCCCACGGCCCATCGACGGCTTCGCCCGAACTGCCCGTGGTCGAAGGCGGGCTCACCTGGATGCGCACCTGGTTGCTGCCCTTGGGCCCCGGCCACTGCACCGCCATTGGCACCACCGGGCCGTGCGCGTATTTCACGAGCTGGCCGTCGACGTCGAGGATGAACTGGGTGATGCCCGCGTCCATCTCCACCGGCTTGAAGTCCAGCCGCATCGACGGGCCCCTGCCGCCGCCGCGGAAGAAGATGTCCTTGATGCGCGCCGCGCGCTCGAACTGCGCGAGCGCCTGCGTGGTGATCGCGCCGCGCTCGGCCACGGGCTTGTAGCGCCAGGGCCGGGTGCTGGTGTCGACGAGTGCGGCCAGGCGCTTCTGGAAGAAGTCGTCCATCAGGCCGCCGGGGCCGAACATCTGGCCGAAGTCTTCGGGCAGCACGTCGCGCTTGCTGTTGCCCACGAACGGATAGCGGCCCGCGATGGCGCGCGCGCAGAACTCGGCCACGGGGCGCAGGTCCTGGCTCAGGTTGCCGCGCTCGGCCGTCTGCGCCTGCGCGGCGCCGGACTGGCTCAGGTTCTCGACCATCGAGCGCACCGGCTCCGGCAGCCGGCCGGCGTCGGACTTGAGCTTGCCTGCCACGTCGCCGGGCGGCGGCGAGGTGCGGCCCTTCACCGCCGTGTCGACGGCCGTGAGGTACACGTACACCTCGTTGAAGAGCTTGAGCGCATCGTCGATGGGCGCGGGCTGGTTGGGCCCGCCGGCGGTGACGAGGCGGCGCAGCGGCTCGAAGCGGTCGTCCACGATGCTCTCGATGCGCTTGCCCGCTGGCACCTGCCTGCCGGGGTCGCCGCCGAACAGGTCCTCCAGGCCCTTGCGCGTGTTGCGCACGGTTTCAGTGGCCTTGCTCACCACGTCCTTGCCGGCGTCGCCCTGCGGGATCAGCGTGGTTTCCTTGACCACGGCGCGCAGGAAGTTGGAAAGCGGCGAGCCCACGCCCGAGAGGATGCGCGCGGTCTCGATGTTCTTGTCCAGCCCGTTGGCGCGGATCAGGCGCACGTCGGAGAGCAGCGCTTCCCATTGCTTGACGTATTCCTCGAGGTAGAGGCGGCGCACGCGGTCGGTCAGCGCGCCGAGCGCGGCCACGTCGCGCAGGCGGTCGGCGGTGTTGCGGTCCTGCCCCAGCACCCACGGGTCTTCGTTGGCGAGCAGGCCGGTGAGCACCGTCACTTCGTTCTGGAAGCGCTTGTGATAGCCGTCGTAGGTGAACATGCCCGGCACGCCCTCGGTCAGCGGCTTGCCGCTGATGCGCTCGAACACCAGCGGACCCGAGGGGCCGGTGGCCGCCGCCACGCTGAAGGCCGGGATGTCCTTGGTGGCGCGCTGGCGCTTGAGGCGGCTGAACACGCGCTGCTCCAGCGGGTAGCTCGCGAGCACGGCGCGCACGCTGCGCACCAGGTTCTCGTCCATCTTCAGCGGCGAGCGCGGCGGCCCTTGCGCGATGAGCACGTCGAGCTGGTCTTCGAGCTGCTTGCGCTGGTCTTCGGGAATGCCCCGGTCGAGGTTGCGCGACCAGTCGAGCGTGATCCAGGCCTTCAGCGCCTCGGCGTCGAAGTGCTCGGGCTGGTAGAGCATCAGGTAGCTCTTGAGCGCCTCGTAGGTGTACTCGAGGTTGTCCTTCTGCGCGGTGCGCAGCTGGTCCTCGATGCGCTTGGCGATCTGCGGCAGGAAGGCGTCGTTGAGCGCGCGCTGGTGCGTGAGCATGGCGGCGGCGTCGAGCTTGTCGCCCTGGTAGAGGCCCAGCGTCATCGACAGCGGCTCGTCGCCCGCGCGGTTCTCGGGCGTCTTCCAGATGTCGCGCAGGCCCTGAAGCACGGGCGCGACTTCCACCAGGTTCTGCACCCGCGCGGGCAGCGCCGCCAGGTTCTGCCGGGCGGGCTCCACGCGGGCCTCGACCGACTTCAGGTAGTTCATGTTCTGCAGCGTGCTGTAGCCCCACGCAGCGAGCAGGCCGACGGTGACGAGCGTCATCGCCGTCACGCCGATCACGCGCAGCGTGTGGCGGCGGCGCTCCAGCTTCACGTCGGCGCCGGCCAGGCGCTGCTCGGGGAACACCACCTCGCGCAGCAGCGATGTGAGGAAGTAGCTGCGCCCGCTGCTCTTCTGCGGCGCGAGCATCGCGCGCTCGATGCCGAAGCTGCGCGCCAGGCTGCCCATCACGCGGTCGATCGGGCTGCCCTCCTGCGTGCCGCTGGTGAAGTACACGCCGCGCACCCACGGCGGCTGTGCAAAACGGGAGCCGGTGAACACCTGCTCCAGCAGGTCGGACAGCAGCGATCCGATGGAGCCGAACTGCGCCGGAAAACCGAAGATCGCCGCGCGGCGCGTGCCGTCGGTCTCGCGCTGCATGCGCGCGATGAGGCCGTCGTTCACGCGGTTGTGCAGCAGCGCGAATTCGCGGTTGAAGGCGGTGGAAAGCCCCTTCTCCTCGACCTGCAGGTTCTCTTCCGCCGGCAGCGTGAAGCCGAAGACCTGCGCGCGCTGCTCCTTGCCCAGGTCGTCGAAGTAGTCGGTGAAGCCGTAGAGCAGGTCGCTCTTGGTGACGAGCACGTACACCGGCAGCCGCGTGGTGAGCTTGCTGTCGAGCTCCAGCAGCCGCGCGCGGATCGACGCAGCGAGCTGGCTGCGCGCCTCCGGCCCCTGGCTCAGCAGGTCGGCCACGCTCACGGTCAGGAACACGCCGTTCAGCGGCCGGCGCGGGCGCGCCTTCTTCAGCAGGCCCAGGAAGCCTTCCCATGCGCTCTTGTCTTCCGACTGGTGGCTGTCCTGCGTGGTGTAGCGCCCGGCGGTGTCGATGAGCACCGCCTCGTCTGTGAACCACCAGTCGCAGTTGCGCGTGCCGCCCACGCCGCGGATGGCGCCGGGGCCGAACTTCTCGGCCAGCGGAAAGCTCAGGCCCGAGTTCACCAGCGCGGTGGTCTTGCCCGCGCCCGGCGCGCCGATGAACACGTACCACGGCAGGTCGTACAGATAGCTGCCGCCCGAGATGGAGAGCCAGTCGCGCCAGCCCGGCTTCTTGCCCGCGGCGTGCAGCCGCATCTGCTTGAGCGTGGCGACGGCTTCGCTGAAGCGGGTGTCGAGGATTTTCTGTTCGCCGTCGACAGGCGCGTCGGCGCGCGCGGCGGGCGCCTTCATGAGGCCGTCCGTCAGGTGGCGGCTCGCGCGGCGCGCGCGCCAGCGGCGGTACAGCGCGCGCAGCAGCACGGCCAGCACGATCACGCCGATGACGATGGCCCGGGTGAGTTCGCTCTCCAGCGGCGCGAGAGCGCCGATCTTCACCAGCGGGCCGATCCACCAGACCAGCAGCGCGACGACGATGAGCGCCAGCAGCGTGAGCAGCAGCGGGCTGAACAGGAAGCCGAAGATTTTCTTGATCATTTCGCCGCTCCGGCGTTGGCGGCCACGCGTTCGGGCTCGGTCAGCAGCACGATGTCGACGCGCCGGTTGCGCGCGCGGTTGGCCGGCGTGTCGTTGGCGGCCACGGGCTCGGCGTCGGCCTTGCCGTCCGAGCGCATGCGCGCGGGGTCGACCAGCGTGGAAAGCGCGCCCTTCACCGCGTCGGCACGCGCGGCCGACAGGTGCCAGTTGGACGGATAGCGCAGCGAGCGGATCGGCTGGTTGTCGGAGTGGCCGGTGATCAGCACCTCGCCCTTCACCTCGGCCAGCGCCTGGCCGATGCGGCGCAGCACCGGCAGCGACTGCGCCATCGGCTCGGCGCTGCCGGAGCCGAAGAAGGAGTCGCCGCGCAGCCGCACCACGCTGCGGTCGGCCTCGTCGGTCACCGTGACCAGGCCCTGCTTGATCTCGGGCTCCAGGAAGCGCGCCAGGCGTGGCGTCTTCGCGGGCAAGGCCGGCGGCGCGATCTGGATGTTGGGCGCGCGCAGGCTGGACACCGCGGCATAGGTGGTGTCGGAACGGTAGTTGAGCGTGAGCCGCAGCGCGAACCATGCCAGCGCCAGCAGCAGCGCGAAGCCCGCCGCGAACACCCACAGCGGCAGCGACTCGCGCAGCCGCACCGTGCCCGCGCCCTGCCCGCGCCAGTGCGGCGAAAGCTCGGGCTCGACCGGCGGGCGGTCTTTCGCGATCAGGTCGGCCAGGCGCTGGCGCACCGAGTCGAGCTGCGCGCGGCCGTTGTCGACCACGCGGTAGCGGCCCTCGAAGCCGAGCGCGAGCACGCTGTAGATCAGCTCCAGCAGCTGGCGGTGCGTGGGCACGTCCTGCGCGAGCTTGGCCAGCAGCTGGAACACCTTCTCGCCGCCCCAGGTCTCGTTGTGGAACTGCACCAGCAGGCTCTGCTTGTTCCAGCCGGCCTGCACGCCCCAGGGCGTGTTGGCCACGGCCTCGTCGAGCGCTGTGCACAGCACGTAGCGCGCCGCCAGCACCGACTCGTTGCTCACGCCGGCGCGGCGCGCATTGGCGTCGAACTGGTTCACCGCGTCGGCGGTGGAAGCGCGCAGCGCCGGCACGCTGGGCGGCTGTGCGAGGTTGCGCAGTTTGCCGATCAGCACCAGCAGCTTGCCGGCGGCCGACACCAGCGGATTGAGCAGCCCCAGCTCGCCGACCTCGGCCGCGGGCGTCGGGTCCGCGCCGCCGAAGAACGGCGCCGGTGCCGGCGCGCTCGGTGCGCCGCCGGGCGTGCGCGGCTTGGGCTTGATGACCGTGCGCTCGGATTCGAACGCCGCGAAGGGGTCTGGATTGGTCATGCGCGTATTGCCCAGAAAGCGAGATCGAGGCCGGGGAAGTCGCCCGCGATGTGCATCGCGATGCCGCCCGACTGCTCGAGCTGCCGCCACAGGTCGCTGTTGCGTGTTTCGAGTTCGAAGTAGTTGGCGCCCGCGTGGAACGGAATCTGGCGCGGCGCGACCGGCATCGGCGTGAGCGTGACGCCAGGCAGCGCGAGGTTCACCAGGTCGCGGATGCGCTCGACCGGGCCGATCTTGACCTGCGTCGGAAAGCGCGCGCGCAGCGCCTCGCTGGGCATGTGCGCGTTGACCGCGAGCACGAAGGTGGCGTTGCGCTGCAGCTCCACGTCGGTGACCACCGCCACTCGCACGCCGTGCTTGCGGTCGTGCAGGTCGATGCGGATGGCCGACTGCTCCAGCACCATCGACAGGCTGCGGCGCAGGTCGTCCATGACCGGGCGGAAGCTCATCGCCAGGTCGTCGTGGATGTAGGGGCCGAAGCGCGCCACGCGGCGCGAGTCGCGAAAGCTCGCCAGCTCTCCGGCCAGCCCGAGCGCCTGCTCGAAGAACTTCCGCGGATGCAGCATTGCGCTCTTCGCCAGGTGCGCGAACACCGCCTCGTTGCGGTTGACGGCCTGCAGCAGCATGAAGTCGGCGATCTCGGCCACGCCGCCGGTGCCGCCCTGCGTCATGCGGCCGGCCAGCGCCTCGCCGCGCTGGCGCAGCAGGCCCAGCAGCTCGTCGAGCCAGGCGCGGATCACCGCATGGCCCGCCACGTCGAGCAGCGGCGGCAGCATCGCGCGATCGAGCAGCACCTGGTTGTCGACGCGGCGCTCGAGCACGCGCGCGATGCCCAGCGTGGTCCAGGCGTCGGTGGCCTCGCCGGCGCGCATCAGCCGCGTGTGGAGCTGGCCCAGCTGCAGCATGGCGGTGCGCTCGCCGGCGGTGTTGGAGTCGGGCACCTCCGACTCGAGCACGCGGTGGCGCACCAGCTCCTCGTAGTCTTCGGCGTCGGCCTCGCGCGCGCCGGCGCGGCGCAGCGGCAGCGCGAGCACCACGGCCTCGTCGCGCATGCCCGAAGGGATGTCGATGGGCTCCGGCAGCGGATCGACCGCCGGCATGTCGAACACGGTGCCGTCGCCGAACACGCCCACCGCACGCACCAGCGCGAGCTTGCCGAGCGTGAGCGCGGCCGCGTCGATCTCCAGTTCGGCAAAGCCCCAGGCATAGGGCGTGGTCGTGCGCAGCAGCACATGCCGCGCATGGTCGGCATGGCGCTCGCTTTGCTGCAGGTGCTGAGGCTGCAGCAGCATCCCCTCGCTCCACACCACTTTTGTTCGCCAACTCATCCGCGCTCCGTCAACGGCAAGGGTGCCGGAAAAGAAGCACGGAGTTTCAGGCGCGGGAAGCGGCGGGCAAATCCGCCTTAAGGCCTAGGCTCGGGGGTTTGGTGGTACGGCGAAGGGACTAGGGCCTGTCTCAGCGATCCGGCGCGCGCAAGGTCTCGACCTGCTCCGCATAGATCTTCTCGATGCGCTGCAGCCGCTGCTGGCGCGCGGCCTCGTTGACCCACGACGCGGCCTTGGCGCGCTGCTTGCCCAGTTGGTACTCCAGCAGGGCTTCCGGCAGCAGCGCGGTGTCGTCGGCCCCGACGTAGCCGTAGGCCGCGCGCAGGTTCTTCAGCACCTCGCGCTCGGCATCGCCGCGCGGTCCCTTGGCCTTGCCGTAGCCGGTGAGGAAGGCTTGAAGGCGCGCCTGGAACTCTGGCGGGTAGCCGCGCCGCACCACCATCGGCGCGCCCGGCGGCGGCTCGGATTCCCACACCACCTGCAGCCGCTCGGCCTCGACCGGGAACTGCTGCCTGAAGCGCTCGAAGTCGGTGGTGTTGTTGGTGGCCACGTCGGCGTCGCCGTTGGCCACGGCCAGCGCGGTGGCCTGGTGGGTGCCGACGAACTCGCCGAGGAAGCGGGTTTCCATCTCGATGTTGTTCGGCAAGAAGAACTGGCTCTGCGGCACGATGAAGCCGGTGACAGAGCGGCTGTCGCCGCGCGCGAGCCGCCAGCGCTGCGGCTCGGCGAGCAGGCCGGCCAGCGTGTTGAAGGGCCCGGCCTTGCGCATCAGCAGCACCGCGCGGTGCTGCGGAATGCCGGGCTGCTTGGCGATCTGCGCCACCACCTTCATGCGCCGCTGCATCACGGCGTCGAGCGCCATCTTGGCCGACAGGAAGGCCATGTCGATCTCGTCGCGGCCGATGGCGCGGTCGAGTTCCTCGTACGAGGGCACGGAATAAGCGCTCACGGGCAGGCCGAGCGCGCGGCTCATGTCGGCGATCAGCGGCGTCCACAGCGCCCGCGACTCGACGGTGCCGCCCAGCGGCAGCACGCCGAAGCGCACCTCGCGCACCACGCCGGGCACGCCCTTGCCGGGAGCCGGCGGCGCCGCGGCGGCGCCCTGCGCCGTCGCCGCGGAAGGCATGGCCAGCAGCGCGGCCGACGCGGCGAACAGCAGCGTCGCGGCAAGGAAGCGCGAGGCCGGGCGGGACATCAGGGCGACACGTCCTTGAGCACGCCGACCTGCTCGGCGTAGCCGCCGTCGATGCGCTGCAGCCGGGCCTCGCGCGCGGCGTCGTTCACCCACTGCGCGGTCATGGCGTTCTGCCGGGCCAGTTGCCAGGCCAGCTTGGCGGCGGGCTGCAGCGAGCTGTTGTCGGCCGGCACGAAGCCGGCCAGGTCGTGCAGCGACTTGAGCACCAGCCGCTCGGTGTCGCCGCGCGGGCCCTTGGCGCGGCCATAGCTGGTCAGGAACACCTGCACGCGCTTGCGCAGCTCGGGCGGGTATTCGCGCCGCATCACGATCTGCGCATGCGGAATCAGGTCCGACTGCCACAGCACCTGCAGCCGGTCTGCCTCGGCCGGAAAGCGCTGCTTGAAGCGCTCGAAGTCGGCCGTGTTGTTGGTGGCCACGTCGGCCTCGCTGTTGGCCACGGCCAGCGCGGTGGCCTGGTGGGTGCCGACGATCTCGCTGAGGAATCGCGTCTCCATCGCGATGTGGTTCGGCAGGAAGAGCTGCAGCTGCGGCACGATGAAGCCCGACACCGACTGCTTCTCGCCGCGCGCCAGCCGCCAGCGCTCGGGCTGTGCCAGCAGGTCTTTCAGCGAATTGAAGGGCGGCGCCTTGCGCGACAGCAGCAGCGCGCGGTAGCCGGGCAGGCCGTCGTGGCGCACCACCTGCGCCACCACCTTCATGCGGCGCTGGGTCACGGCGTCCAGCGCCATCTTGCCGGACAGGAAGGCCATGTCGACCTCGTCGCGCTGGATGGCCTGCTCCAGCGCCTCGTACGAATTGACGGACAGCACGCTCACCGGCCGGTCGATGGCGCGGCTGAGTTCGGCCAGGAGCGGGTCCCAGTCGCTGCGCGACTCGAAGGCACCGCCCAGCGGCAGGATGCCGAAGCGCATGGGCGGCTCGCGCGCGGTGCCCTGGGCGCAGGCCAGCAGCGGCACGAGGCTTGCAAGCAGGGCCATGGCCGCTGCGCGCAGGGCAACTGGAAACAGGGCAGTAAGGCGCAATGAAACCAGCATTTTTTGACCGGATGGCATGGATGCGCCGACGCGCGGCGGGTCTGACTCGGGCTGTGCGGACGCCATTAAATAGCAATTGCGAGCAACTTTCGTGATGTTTTTCCTGCTTCCCTGTTCGCTCCGTCGCCCCTAAGCTCGGACCCCCATGCGTCCGAAGCCCTCATGAACTGGAACTTCCGCGTCCTTCGCGGGTTGGCCCGCCTCACTTTCGCGCAGCAGCTGATCCTGCTGGCGCTGGTGCCGGCGGCCCTGGCCACGCTGGCGGCCATCGCGGTGCTGACGCGCCAGCACCTGGGCAACCTCACCGAGCTGATGCGGGCCAATGCGCAGACGGTGGCGCTGCAGGTGGCCACGGTGGCGCAGGCCCCGCTGGCGCGCATGGACCGCCGCGCGCTGCAGCGCACCGCCCAGTCGGGCACCTACCAGCCGCATGTGCAGCAGGTGCAGATCTGGACCGAGGACGGCGAGATCGTCGCCAACTCCGAGACCACCGACCGCGCGCGCGGCGAGGGCCTGCAGGTGGTGGTGCCCATCGTCGGCGACGACGGCCGCCACAACGGCAAGGTGATGGTCGAGATCAGCCTGGGCGCGGTGCAGAGCGCGCGGCGCTCGGTCTGGCTCAACGTGACGCTGGTGCTGGCCTTCAGCCTGGTGGGCGTGGGCCTGGCCGGCTGGTGGGCGGCCCGGCGCATCAGCGAGCCGATCCGCGCGCTGGGCAAGGCGGTCGACCGGCTGGGCGCGGGCGAGGACGCGAGCGTGGTGGTCGAGGGCACGTCGGAGGTGCGCCACCTGCAGCACGGCTTCAACCAGGCCGCGCGCGCGCTGGCAGAAAGCCACCGGCTGCTGCAAAGCCGCATCAACGAGGCCACCGCCGAGCTGGCGCGCAAGAACCAGCAGCTGGAAGTGGCGAGCCAGGCCAAGACCCGCCTGCTGGCCGCCGCCAGCCACGACCTGCGCCAGCCGCTGCATGCGCTCACGCTGTTCTCCGACGGGCTGGCCAACGGCGAGACCGACCCGCTGAAGCTGCAGCGCATCGGCCACATCCGCGAGTGCGTGGATTCGCTGGACCGGCTGTTCTCGGAGCTGCTGAACCTGTCGCAGCTCGACGCCGGCGTGCTGCAGCCGCAGTGGGCCGACTTTCCGCTGGACCGGCTGTTCGACGAGATCAGCCGCAACTTCCGCCCGGTGGCCGAGCAGCAGGGGCTGCGGCTGGTGGTGCGCAAGACAGATGTCTGGGTGCGCTGCGACTACGTGATGCTCTCGCGCATCCTGAACAACCTGGTGTCGAACTCGCTGCGCCACACCATCGAGGGCGGCGTGCTCATCGGCGCGCGGCGGCGCGGCAAGGGCGTGCGCATCGACGTGGTCGACACCGGCGTGGGCATCGCGCCGCAGCACCAGGCGCGGGTGTTCGAGGAGTTCTACCAGGTCGAGCCCACCGGCCGGCAGGCGGCGCGCGGCGCGCGCGGCATGGGGCTGGGCCTGGCCACGGTGCAGCGGCTGGCCGACCTGCTGAACACGCGCGTCGAGCTCAGCTCGAAGCTGCACAAGGGCACCTGCGTGCGGGTGCTGGTGCGCTCGGCGCCGGCCGCGCTGCCGGCGCCGGCCCTGTCGGCCGCCCTGGCCGGCATCGAGGAGGAAGAAAGCCTGGCCAACGTGCGCATCCTGGTGATCGACGACGAGCGCACCATCCTCGAAGGCCTGGCCGTGGTGCTCGCCAACTGGGGCGCCGAGGTGCTGCCCGCGCAGACCCGCGCCGAGGCGCTGGCGCTGGCCGACGGCTGGGCGCAGCCGCCCGACGTGGTCATCAGCGACCTGCTGCTGCAGGGCGGCGACAACGGGCTGGACGTGATCGCCGCGCTGGAGCGCCACCCGCACGGTATCGGCCCCGGCACCGCTCGGCTGCTGGTGACGGGCGAGACCAAGCCCGACCGGCTGCGCGAGGTGGCGAACGCGGGCATCACGGTGCTTTACAAGCCGGTGTCGCCGCGCGTGCTGCGCCAGGCCATCCAGGCGCAGCGCGCGGCCGCGGCGGCGCTGCTGGCGGACGTCTGACGTGACGGCAAGCCCGGGGTAGGTGTCCGGGTAGTCCATCGGACATAGGCCGTGCGGCTGCCGCACAGTGAAATTCGTCACACGGGCAGGCCGCCGCGGGCCCTGACATAAGCCCTCCGCCTTATCGCAAGAAGCAGGGGCCGTCCTTACATTGGATCATCGCCCCTTGCTGCGGATGCAGTCCATGTTCGCTGTCGTGCCCCACATCTTTGCGCTGTTCCGAGGACGTCCAGGACGCCACGGAAAGCCGCGTGGGCGCGGGTCGATCCAAGCCGGGCTGGCGCTCGTGCTCGCATCGGCGACAGGGCTCGCGGCCGCCTCGAGCCTCACCGTGCTGATGGGCGACGACATTCCGGCGTCCTCGGAGTTCGTGCAGCAGTTGCGCGCCGACCAGGAACCCGGCAGCCGCTTCGACCTGGTGCGGCTGCCGTCCAGCGGGGCCGCGCCTCCTTCTTCCACAGCGGAACCGCAACTGTCGCTGGACGCCGGCACAGACCCCGAGCGCGCCGCCAACGCCGGCGTGCGCACCCGCGGCCTGCGCGGCGCATCGGCCGACGCCCCGCTGACGATGGCCATCGGCCCCGCCGCCGCGCGTGCGGCCATCGACCGGCCGGGCCAGGAGCCGCTGGTGCTCGCGATGCTGAGCCGGCTCGACTACGAGACGCTCAAGGCCGCGAGCCCTGCCGCCTTGCGGCGCGGCGACCGCCGCGTGGGCGTGCTGCTGCGCGACCCGGCCATGACCGACCAGCTCGCGCTGATGAGCGCGGTGCTGCCGCAGAAGCACCGCGTGGGCGTGGTGGCCACGCCCGAATCGGAGCCGCTGGTGCGCGAGCTTCAGCGCGCAGCGCAAGTGGCCAACCCGGCGTGGGACGTGCGCGTCGAATACGCGCCCGACGCCCGCTCGCTGGCCGCCGCGCTGCGCACCGTGGTGCCGCAGAGCGACGCGCTGATGGTGCTGCCCGACCTGATCGGAGACAACCAGGCGGCCACGCTGTCGGTGCTGCGCGCGGGCGCGGGCGCGGGCCTTCCGGTGTTCGGCACCAGCGAAGGGCTGGTGCGCTCGGGAGGCCTCGCGGCCGCGGTGTCGACGCCCTCGCAGCTCGCGCATCAGGCAAGGCTGCTCGGCCAGAAGGTGGCGGCCGCGAACGCGAACGGAAACAACAACAACGGCCCGCTGGTGGAAGCGGCAACGCCCGCCAGCGTGCGCATCAACGCCACCGTGGCACGCGGACTCGGCCTGCGTCTGCCGGAGGAACGGGAGCTGACCGAGCGAATCGCGGCGCCCCGATGAGCACCGCCGCGAGGCCCTCCGAAGGCACGCCGCAGGCCGTGGTGGTGGACGACGCCGCGCCGGAAGCGGTGCCCGCCGCCTTGCCGCCGCCGCACACCCTCATCGTGCGCGGCAACCTGCAGAACGACCTGTTCCGCCTCGGCGTGGTGCCCTGCGCGGCGGTGGCGCTGGCGCTCACCGGCTGGTTCACGCACAGCCGGCTGCAGACGCTGGAGGCCGCCTTCGACGCCGAAGGCCAGGCCGTGGCGCGGCAGGTGGCCGCCATGTCCGACCTGAGCCTGTACGCGGGCGACGTGCCCGCGCTGCAGAACGTGGCCAACGCCGCGCTGCGAGGCGGGCAGGTGACGCGGGTGGAAATCAGCAACAGCGCGGGCGTGTTCGTCACGGCCGGGCCCAAGACCAACTCGCTCGCGCGGCTGCGCATGTTCACCTCGCCGGTCACGCTGCGCGAGGCCTCGCGCGCCAGCGCCTTCGCGCCCGCGGGCTCCACCGCGGCGGGCGACACGCCCATCGGGCTGGTGCAGACCTTCCGCGACACCACCGCCTACACGCGCGAGCGCAGCCGCTCGCTCATTGCCGGCATCGGCATCGCGATGGTGGCGCTGATCGCGGCCTGGGCCTCGGTGCGCCACATGGCGCGCACGGTGGCGCGGCCGCTGCGGCGGGTGTCGCGCACCGTGGCCGCGCTGGAGGCCGGGCAGTTTGAGGTGCGCTGCGGCGTGGTCGAGGGCGGCACGCGCGGCACGCACGAGCTGGCGGTGCTGGCGCACGACATCGACCGCCTGGCCGAACGGCTGCAGCACAACCGCCAAGTCAGCGAGGAGCGCGTGCGCGAGGCCACCGCCGTGGCGCTGCAGCGCATGGCCGAGGCCGAACAGGCGGCGCTGTCGCGCGCGCGCTTCCTGGCCGCGGCGAGCCACGACCTGCGCCAGCCGCTGCATGCCATGGGCCTGTTCATCGACGGCCTGCTGCCGGGCGCCACGCCGGCGCAGCGCCCGGCCGTGCTGCGGCTGCAGGAGAGCACCGAGTTCATGGGCGTGCTGCTGGACGACCTGCTCGAGATTTCGCGGCTCGACGCGCAGGTGCTGACACCCGCGATCACCAAGGTCTCGCTGGCCGCGCTGTTCGACCAGATCGATGCGCAGCATGCCGCCACCGCGGCCGAGGCGCGCGTGCGCCTGCACTGGAGCGACCGGGGCCTGGCGGTGCGCACCGACGCGGCGATGCTGCGGCGCATCGTCGGCAACCTGGTGAGCAACGCGCTGCGCCATGCGCCCGACGGCGGCACCGTGCTGGTGGCCGCGCGGCGCTGCGCGGCGGGCGTTCGCATCGAGGTGCGCGACAACGGCGTGGGCATCGCGCCCATCCACCAGGGCCGCATCTTCGAAGAGTTCTACCAGGTGGCCAACACCGAGCGCGACCGCCGCCGAGGCTTCGGGCTGGGCCTGGCGATCTGCGCGCGCATCGCCACGCTGCTGGGCACGCGCATCACCGTGCGCTCGGCGCTGCAGGCCGGCAGCACCTTCGCCTTCACCCTGCCCGCCGCGCGCGCCGCCGACGCGGTGCAGCCCGAGCCGCCGCAGTTCGCGCCCACGCCGCTGGCCGGCCTGCGCTGCCTGGTGGTGGACGACGACCCGGCCATCCTCGACGGCAGCCGCACGCTGCTGGCGCAGTGGGGTTGCCAGGCCGAGTGCGTGACCACCGGCGCCGAGGCCATCGCACGGCTGGGCGGCGGCGACGTGCACTACGACGCGGTGCTGTGCGACCTGCAGCTGGCCGGCGACGACGACGGCGTGGACGTGCTCGACGCCGCCAAGCGCCTGCAGCCCGATGCGCTCGCGGTGCTGGTGTCGGGCGCGACCGGGCCCGAGGTGCTGCAGCGGCTGCGCCAGGGCGGCGTGATGCTGCTGACCAAGCCGGTGGCGCCGGCCAAGCTGCGCGCCCTGCTCACCACGCGGCGGCAGGTGCACGCGAGCTGAGCCGGGGCACAGCTCAGGCGGCTGCTTCGCCCTGCGAGAACTGCCGGCGGTACGCCATCGGCGACACCTTGAACGCCGACAGGAAATGCTTGCGCAGCGACACCGCCGAGCCGAAGCCCGCGCCGGTGGCCACGCGCTCGACCGGCTCGTCGGTGGTCTCCAGCAGCCGCTGCGCGAGCGCCAGGCGCTGGTTCTGCACCCACTGGCCCACCGTGGTGCCGGTGGATTCGCGAAAGCGCCGCGTGAAGTTGCGCCGGCTCATGAGCGCGCGGCGCGCGAGGTCGTCGAGCTCGTGCGGCTTGTCGAGATGTTTGCCGAGCCACTCCAGCAGCGGCGCGAGCCGGTCGCGCTCGCCGGTGGCGGGCACCGGCTGCTCGATGTACTGCGCCTGGCCGCCCTGCCGGTGCGGCGCCACCACCATGCGGCGCGCGGCGCGGTTGGCAGTCTCGGCGCCGTGGCGCACGCGCAGCAGGTGCAGGCAGCAGTCGATGCCAGCGGCCGTGCCGGCGGAAGTGAGCACGCTGCCGTCGTCCACGTACAGCACCTCGGGCTGCAGCCGCACCTTCGGATACTGCCTTGCGAAGGCCGGCGCCAGCTTCCAGTGCGTGGTGGCGGGCCGCCCGTCGAGCAGGCCCGCCTCGGCCAGCACGAAGGCGCCCAGGCACAGCCCCACCACCGTGGCGCCGCGCCGGTGCGCCGCCTGCAGCGCGCGGATCAGCGCGGGCGGTGCCGCCGCGCAGTCGTCGCGCCATGACGGCACCACCACGATGCGCGCATGGCGGATGGCTTCCAGCCCGTGTTCCACGCCCAGCGTGAAGCCCGCGTTGGTGCGCAGCGCGCCGGGCTCCGGCGCGCACACCCGCAGCCGGAAACGCGGCGCGCCGGTTTCGGTGCGGTCTTCGCCGAAGACCATGCAGGGCACGGACAGGTGGAAGGGGCTGATGCCGTCGAACGCGACGACGGCGATGGTTTCGGCGGCGGTGCTGGGCATGGCCCGATCTTATCGACGAATGGCTTTCGGGCCACTTTCCGGAAGCGGGCCGGGCACGAAGAATCGGGCCATCCCAAGCACAGCCACCCAAGGAGCCTCAATGACCGCCACCACCGCCCCGCGCCGCGCCCTCGTCGTGATCGACGTGCAGAACGAATACTTCGAAGGCGGCGGCCTGCCCATCGAGTACCCGCCCGTGCAGGACACGCTGCCCAACGTGACCGCCGCCATGGACGCCGCCCGCGCCGCCGGCACGCCCGTGGTGGTGGTACGCCACCATGCACCCAAGGGCGCGCCGGTGTTCCAGGCCGACAACCACAACGGCCAGCTGCACCCGGAGGTCGCGAAGCGCCCGCACGACCACCTCGTGACCAAGAGCCTGCCCAGCGTGTTCGCCGGCACCGACTTCGCCGACTGGATCGCCCGCAACGGCATCGACACGCTCAGCGTGGCCGGCTACATGACGCAGAACTGCGACGCCTCCACCGTGTACGAAGCCCTGCACCGCGGCCTGGCGGTCGAGTTCCTGTCGGACGCCAGCGGCGCCCTGCCCTACGAGAACGCGGCGGGCAAGGCGAGCGCCGAGGAGATCCACCGCGTCTTCAGCGTGGTGTTCCACAGCAACTTCGCGGCCGTGACCACCACCGCCGCGTGGATCTCCGCGCTGCGCGAGGGCCAGCCGCTGGCGAAGGACAACGTCGTCATGTCCAACCGCCGCGCGCGCGGCCTCTGAGCGGCGGCCTCAGAAGTCCGAGCAGCCGTTGCGCTTGTCGGTGTCGACGCAGCTCGAGAGGTTGGGCCGCGAACGCACGCGCGACCATTCGCGCGCCAGCACGTCGCCGCCCTGCGCGGCGCGGTCGCCGTCGAGCGGGCCGGTTGCGAAGCAGATCGGCGGCGGGCCCATGTTGCGGTCGTACAGCCAGGTGCTGGGCAGCTCGCGCACCACGTCGGGCAGCTGCAGGTTGGGCGCCGCGGTGACGAGCAGGTTGCCCGGCACCACGTTGACCGCATAGCCTTCCGCCGACGTGAACGTGCCGTTGATCGGGTACAGGCCCGGCAGGCTGCCCGGCAACGCCGGCGAACTCATGGTGCCGGCGAAGCCGCGCCCGGTGTCGCCCAGGATCAGCCCGCCAATGCCGTAGCTGAACAGCGGGTTCGGAAAGCCGAAGGGCCGGCTCGCGTCGCCGATGACCACCGTGGCCACCGGCTGCTGCGCATAGATGAAATGGTTGGCCCCGGCGGGAATGCTCACCGCGCACAGGCCCGAGTAGGCGCAGTGGTACAGGTTGGGGTAGATGCCCGAGCCCTGCAGGCCGCCGCGCGTCTCGCCCACCCAGGTGTCGGCCCACACGCGCCAGGGCGCGCCGGTGATGGTGTAGCCGCCCAGGTTCTGCAGGCGTGAACCCGCCACCAGGTCGGTGCCGTTGGTGCTGCTCACGTTGGTGCCCAACAGCAGGTCGCCGCTGAGCGTGCGAACGAACACGGTGTCCGCAGCCATCGAGGTGGCCGACGCCACCTGCGGCGCATTGCCAGCCGCATCGAAGCCGGTGACGGACACCGACCCCAGCTGCACCGTGTCGACATCGACATAGCGGAAGGCGCCCGCCGCGCCGCCACCCACGGTGGCCGCGCTGACGTTGTTTGCGGCCTGGTCGAGCAGCACGCTGCCGCCGGTGGAGCGCGCCATGAGCGTGCCGGCCGTGATGGGCGCGGCGGCGGTCTGCGTGATGCTGCCGCGCGAGAGCAGGCCGATCTTCGGCGCGGTGAGCGCGCCGCCGAGGTTGATGTTGCCGCCGCCCTCGTTCTGCAGCGTGAGCGCCGAGGACAGAGACAGCGGTCCCACCACGTCGATGTCCGCCGCATGCGCGTTGCTGCCCACCACGATGGTGGGCGCGTCGAGCCGGCCGAACTCGTCGGCCGACAGCGCGAAGCCGGTGGCCGCCGTGCCGCCCAGCGTGACCGGGTTGGCCGTGCGGTCCACCGCGTTGCCGCTGGCCGCGTCCACGCCGCCGGGGCGCAGGTTGAGCACCCCGCTCGCATGCACGTTGCCGCCGATGGCGATGGCGTCGCTCGTGCCGTCGTTGCTCGCGCGCAGCACCACGTCGCGGTTGCCGATCACCTGCGCGCCCTTGACGATGTTCACGCCCGTGCCGTTGGCCTGCGACTCGCCGGCGATGTCGATGTTGCCCACGCCCAGCGTCGTCACCAGCGCGTTGCCCGCCAGCAGCACGCCGCCCGACGATGCGTCCTGCGGACCGGGCGTGACGAGGCCGCGGATGCCGATGTTGCCGTCCACGCTGCGCAGCGTGGCGCCGTTGATCTCCACGCTCTGCACCGCCAGTTGCGACTGGCTGTAGGTGTAGCTCGCGCCCACGCCGAGGATGTCGATGTCGCCGCTGGTCGTGAGGATCTGGCTGGGCGTCGAGCCGCCCTGGATGCGCACGCCGTCGCCGTGCTGGCCCACGCCCGAGATCGACACGTCGCCGGTGCTGCTCTGGATGCTGATGCCCGTGAGGTCGACCGTGGCCTGCGTGTTGAAGATGGAGGCCGGCAGCGTGCGCCTGCCGCTGATCCGCACCGAGCCGCCGGGTCCGGCGTCGCCCAGCGCGGTGGTGCGGGTGTCGATGCTGGTGCCGTTCATCGTGATGGCCGGCGTGCTGCTGGCGCCGGCATCGGCGTTCATCGTCACGTTGCCGCCGTTGGTGTTGATGACGCCGTTGTAGTTGATGGCGCCGCCCTGCCCGCCCACGCCCGCGTTGAACACCACGTCGAGCGCGCCCGAGTTCGACTGGATGCTCGCGCCGCCGCTGGTGCCGATGCTGTGCGCCGCGTCGAGCTCGAAGGTCAGCGGCGCGGCGCCCTTGCTGCGCACGATGGACGCGCCGGCCGCGAAAGTGATGTTGCCGGCCGCCGGGTTGCCGCCGGTGCCGGTGGTGATGGTCACGCTGGTGCCGCCGTCCAGCGCGGCGTTGATGTCGCCGTCCTGCACGGTCGAATTGGCCAGCGGATCGAAGGGGTTGCCCGTGAGGCTGCCCGAGGCGGTGCCGTGCGCGATGGTCACGTCGTACGGGTCGATCACCCATGAGCCGGCGGTGCCCATCGGCGCCGAGGCGTCGACGCGCAGGCCCAGCAGCTCGAAGTGCGGCGCCGAGGTCTCGATGGTGCCGCCGTTGCCGCCCGCACTGCCGCCGCGCGCCGACAGGCTGCCATAGCCGCGCAGCGTGTCGCCCGCGATCACGCGCACCGTGCCGCCGTTGCCGCTGGCCGAATTCGCATCCGCGCGCAGGCTCGCCGATGCGTCGATGGCGATGGCGTTGCTGCCCCGGATGTCGATGGTGCCGGCCTGCCCGGCGCCGCCCGCGTCGATGGTGGTCAGGTCGCTGTACACGTCGCTCACCAGCACGTTGCGCCCGGTGACGGTGACCGTGCCGCCGGCGCCGGTGGTGCTGGAGGTGTCGATCAGCGCGTTGGTCGCGCCGGGCGGAAGGTCGCCGCGGCTGAGCACGCGCGCCACGGTCACGTCGCCGCCTCGGCCGTCGATCGACACGCTGCCGCCCTCGGCGCGCACCGTCTCGCCGGCCTCCATCGAAATGCTGACCGCCGAGGGCGCCTGCCCTTGCGTCACGCCCCCGTTGCGCACGCTGAAGCCCTGGCCGCCCGCGGTGCCCGCGATGGAAATGTCGCGCCCCTTGCCGGCCGTGATGCTGCCGCCGTTGATGGCCACGCCGTCGCCCGCGCCGTAGCCGACGCCGGTGCCGTTGTTGGCGGCCTGAGCGGAAGTCATGAAGGCGTCGCTCGCAGCAAGGCCCTGCAGGTTGGCGCCGGTGCCGTCGATGCCCACGCGCCCGCCGGCGTCGATGACCGCGCCGCGCAGCGTCACACCGGCCGTGACGGCCACCGTCACGTCAGGCGCCGACATGCTGCCGTCGGGCCCGTAGGGCGTCACTGTGCTGCCGTACACGGCGCCCGGGTCGTCGGTCGTCCAGCTGCGCGAGCTGCCGATCACGCTGACGTCGCCGCTGCCGGTGCGCAGCTGCGTCGCACCGCCTTCGGTGCCGGCCAGCAGCACGCCGTTGGCGCCGATGCCGCTCTGGCCGTCGATGGCGATGCCGCCGGCGCCGGTGCTCAGGCTGCTGCCGCGCACCTCCACGCCGTCGGAGCTGACGTAGTAGTCGGCCGTGCCGTTGGCCTGCCGGCTCGCGCCCTGCCCGCGCAGCACGATGACGCCGCTGCCTCCGCATCCGCCCGCGCCGGTGGCGCAGGTCGAGAGCGAACTGTCGGTGAGCGTGATCCCGGCCACGCCGCTGCTGTTGCCGCCGTCGTCGACGGACATGCCACCGACCGCGCGGCCGGTGTCGGCATTGCCCTGGCCGTAGAAGCGGATGCTGCCGCCGTTGGTGGCGATGCTCGCGTTGTCCATGCGGATGGCGCCGCCGATCTCGTTGGCGTCGGCATTGGCGTCGAAGTTGACCGCGAGCGCGCCGGCGGTCGACTGGATCGACGCGCCGCTGTTCATGGCGATGCCGTTGGCCGAATCCACCGTGAGGCGCGCGTCGCGGCCTTCGGACTTCAGGACCTGCACGCCGTCCTGGAACACCACGTCGGAGCTGCCCTCGGAGAGCGCCGTGCGCAGGTTGACGTCGGTCGCGCGGCCCAGCGTGGCGCCGATGGCCGATGCGCTGACGTGCGTGCCGTTGCCCAGGTCGGCGTAGCCGTTGGGGTCATAGGCGGCCGCGTTGCCGTCCACGTTCAGCGTGCCGCGCGCCAGCGCCGTCCAGCTGCCGTTGGCGCCGCCCGTGCCGCCCGCCGCGTCGATGCGCGCGGTGTCGGTCACTTCGAGCTGGTCGCCCGAGGTGGCGATGGCGCCGCCGTTGCCGCTGCCCGCGCCGCGCGCGGAAAGGCTGCCTGAGATGTGCGTGGAAGAAGCGTCGATGCCGATGCTGCCGCCGGTGCCGTTGGCGCCCGTGGCGTTGGCGGAGATGGCGGCGTCGGGCGCCATGCTCACCGCGCGCGAAGCCTGCACGGAAACCGTGCCGCCACCGCCGGTGCCGCTGGCGTCCACGCTGGCGCCGCTGGCCAGCCGGATGTAGTCGCCGCGCAGCGTCACCGAGCCGCCTGTGCTGCCCGAGGCACCCGCCTCGCTCGCGCCGGTGCCGGCGTCGATGGTGCCGCCTATCCGCACCTCGTTGTTGCCGCCGGGCGCACGGCTGGCGTCGAGCACGATCTCGCCGTTGCGGGTGGACAGCGAGCGCGCCTGGATCACGCCGGTCTGGCTCACCACCAGCTGGCGCGCGTCGACGTTCGCCGCCGCCATCAGCACCACGCGCCCGCCGTCGGCCGCGACCTTGCCGCTGTTCGCCAACTGCGCCACCGCCGTGGGGTCGGCGGCCTGCAGGTCGGCGAGCTTGAACTTGGTCTGGCCGTCGGCCGGAATGTTGAAGGTGGTGAGGCCGTCGCCGTCGAAGTCGAGGTTCAGCGTCACCTTGCTGGCCGACACCAGACCCACCGAGCCGCGCGCGACGTTGATCTCGCCCTCGTTGCGCACCACGCCGCCCAGCAGCGCCACCGTGCCGCCGGGCGAGGTTGTGGTGATCGACGCGCCGCCCTCCACCTTCACCTGGGCCATGCTGCCCTCGGGGCCGAAGAAGAGCAGCTGCTCGTTCCTGCCGATGGCCTTGTCCTCCGAGCCGGCGGGCATGAAGTTGCTGTTGGCGATGTCGAGCGTGGACGCCACCAGCCCGCCCACGTTCACCGATGCGCCCTTGCCGAAGACGATGCCGCTCGGGTTGATGAGGAACACGCTGCCGCCCGGCAGGTTCGGGTTGCCCGCGAGCGTGGTGCGCAGCGCGCCGTCGATGCGCGAGGCCTGGATGCTCATGCCGTCGCCCACCACGCGGTTCAGCAGCACGGCCGAGGTGCTCGGCTGCGAGATGCTGACCAGGCCGCCCGCGCCGATCGAGAAGCTCTGCCAGTTGACGATGCCGCGCTGCAGCGGCTGCACGATGTTCATCGTGCCGACGCCCTGCGTCATCGTGACGCCGCCGGCAATGGGCGTGAAGCCCGAGGGCAACACCTGGGCCATGGCCGGCGCGGCGCCCGCGCCCACACCCGCGCAGACGAGCGACAGCGCGAGCGGGCGCAACTGAAGCCGCCGTTGAGAAAACCGGTTGCGTTGCTTCATGGTCAGAACGCCTTGATGAGCTGCACGTACAGGCGCGGGTTGCGCCCGCCGCCGTCCGTCAGCGCGGGCGGCGTGCCGGCGCGCCAGGCCAGCGTCGCGTTGATCGAGAAATTGCCCGGGCGCGACCAGCTCAGGCCCACGCCGTAGCCGCGCAGGCTGTGGCTGTTGATGCCGTCGTAGGGCGTCGGGTTGCGCACGATCTTTCCGTGCGCGGCGTCGTAGAAGACGAAGGGCGTGAGTTCCTCGTTGAACGACCAGCGCCACTCCACGGTGCCGATCAGGCCCTGGTCCACCAGCAGTTCGCCCGAGGGGTAGGCACGCACGGCGCGCGCGCCGCCGAGCGCGAGTTTTTCCGAAGCGTCGAGGTTCTTGCTGGCCCACTGGCCGCCCAGCGACAGGTACAGCGAATGGCGCGGCACGATGGCCTGCAGGCGCGAGAACTGGAAGCTCAGCTTGGTGAAGCCGCCCTCGGTGTGGTGACCGGTGATGCCGCGGTCGAAGTCACGGCTCTCCGGATCGCGGATCGACAGGTTGCCGTGGTACAGCGTGCCCGAGCTGGCCCAGTAGCCGCCGCCCAGCAGCTCGTCGCGGCGCTCCCAGGTCCAGCCCAGGCTCAGGCCGTTGACGCGCTTCTTCGACGTGAAGTCGGCCGCGCGCAGCTCGTCGGTCAGGTCCTTCACGTCCACGCCCAGGCGCAGGAACAGGTTCTGCTGGCGCTGGCGGATCACCGGGTAGCTCAGCGAGAAGTCGAGCACGTCGGCGCGGCCGCGCGCGTCGAGGTCGACGAACTGCCCGCCCAGCTCGTAGCTCACGCGCGACAGACCCACGCCCGCGCGCAGCCCGCTGGTGCCGATGGGCGCCTCGTAGGCGATGCGGCCGAACTGCAGCGCGTTGCTGTCGGACACCATCAGGCGCATGTCCAGGTTGTCGCCGATGCCGAAGGGGCTGAGCCAGCGCGCGGTGCCGCCCACGCGGTAGCGGCCCGATTCCTTGGTGCCGTAGTTGTCGCCCTCGGCCGTGAAGGCCCAGCGCGGCGCGGGCGCCACCTCGACCGACAGGTCGGTGGTACCGGCCTGCGTGCCTTCCTGCAGGCCCGACGAGACCTTGATGCCGGGCTGGTCGGACAGCAGCAGCATCGCGCGTTCGTAGGCCGGCGCGCTGACGGCTTCGCCAGGCTGCAGCGGCGCAAGGAAGCCGCGCACGCGTGCTTCGGCGATGGGCGCATCGGGCGCGACGACGACGTCGACCTTGCCCAGGCGCCCTTCGATGACGCTGATCTCGACGATGCCGTCGCGCACGGTCTGCACGGGCACCACGGCTTGCGCGAGGAAGTAGCCGCGTTCCTTGTAGCGGGCGGTGATGGCCTTGGCGAGTTCTTCCAGGTCGGAAAGCGTGACCTCACGGCCGATGTAGGGCGAGGTGATGGTTTGCAGCTCTTCGTTGCTCAGCGCCTTGACGCCGTTGAGGCGCAGGTCGTTGAGCCTGAACGATGCGCCGGCGGGTTTCGGCGGTGCGGGCAGGCTTTGCGGTGCGACCGTGCCTGGTGCTTGTGCCAGGGGCCGATCGCAAGTGCCGCAGGGGTCTTGTGTGGAGAGCAGCGTGTCGGGTACGGCCTCTGCTGCGTGCGTGCGTTGGGTTGCCAGCAGCAGCGCCGCGCTCACCAGCGTCGCGGCTGCGAAGGCCGTAGGGGTCAGGGAGTGGCGGGCTTGCATCTCAGTGCTCTGAACGCTCGCGACGGCGGAGTGCCTTGCGCAGCGAAATAAAGGAGGAGCCCGAAGGGCGGGGGACATTCGCGGAGCAAGGTACCCCGTCGGCGTGAGCGCGCCCCGAACAAAGAACATCGAACAGGAACCAAGGCTTCATGTCGCCCCCCCCACCGTAAGACGCCAGTTGCCGATCAGGTTGAACGGCGCCCAGAAGAAGGGATGGGACATCTTGGGGTCCTTCAACACGGCAAGCTGCCCCGCCTGCATCGCCTTCTGTATGTCGCGGCCCTTGGCAAGCTCGCCGTAGAGCGTGCTCATGAGCACGGCCGTGGCGTCGTCGGACACCGGCCACAAAGACGCGATCAGGCTCGAGCTGCCGGCCGAGAGGAACGAGCGCGTGAAGCCCAGCACCTCGTCGCCCTGCGCGATGCGCCCCAGCCCCGACTCGCAGGCCGACAGCGTGACCAGCGCGGTGCTGTCCATCGGCATGCCGAGGATCTCGTGCGCCTCCAGGAAGTTCTGCTTGCCGCCCTCGTTGGCCAGCAGGATGCGCGAATACAGCGGATCGACCGCGTCCGCCTCCGCATGCGCGGCCACGTGCATCAGCGGCGAGCGCGCGGCCACCTCGCGGAACTGCGTCTTGGTGGCGGCGGCGCCCATGTACAGCGTATTGCGCGGGAACAGCTGAGCGAGCTGCTTCACCTCGGTCTCGGCGCCGGGCAGGTCGTACTTGTCCTCGATGCGCGGATTGCCGAAGGCGGTGAGCGATGCGTTCACGCGCGGCGTGCGCTGCGCGAGCTGCACCGCGATGCTGATCGACGGCGCCACCGCCACCGGGTGCGTCTCGATGACGTAGCGGCCGTCCAGCCGCAGCGCCTGGAACGGCAGGTAGTGCAGCGGCCCGTGCGGCACCACGATCAGCCGCTGCCCCGGCGCCAGGCCCAGCGGCCCGAGCAGCGCGGCGCCGAGCTTGTCGGCGTTGGTGATGGCGGTGCGGCGGCCGCGCACGATGGAGTTGCGGAAGGTCTCGACCAGCTCGTTCAGCTCGTCGCGCTTCACGGCCACGGTCTTCTCGGTAATGCTGTTCGCGCTCACCACCCACACCACCAGCCGGTCGGGCAGCGAGTGGAACTGCACCACGCGCTCGTCGGGCGCCAGCGTGGCCTGCAGCGCGGGCAGGTCGATGGTGCTGGCGGCCTGCTCGTTGATCTTCGCGCGGCCGCGCACGGCATCGAGCAGCGCGCGCGAGCGGCTGTGCTCGCTCACCTCGAAGGCCTGGCGCGCGTCCCCTGCGTCGCTGTAGACGGCCACGCCGCGCTCGAACACCGTCTGCAGGTCCGAGAACAGGCCCATCTTGAATTCTTCGCTGCGGAACTTCGCACGCACCTTGTCGACGTCGCCGAGCGCGCGGCCCACGGCCTCGGCGGCGGCCTGTTTCCGGCCCAGCGCCAGTTCGCTGCGGGCCACGCCGTCCCACGCCCAGAGGCGGTAGTACTCGGTGTCGGCGCCGACCTGGCGCGCGGTGAGCGCGCGGTAGGCATCGCGCGCCTCGGCCGGCTTGTTCTCGGCCAGCAGCAGACGGGCGCGCGTGCGGTCGAGTTGCGCGGTGAGCGGCGCGTCCTTCGGCGGCGCCATGGTGCCGAGCACCTCGCGCGCCCGCGCGGCATCGCCCGACTCGATCAGCGCATTGACCAGCGAGGCCTGCACCAGCGGCGCATAGCGCGACGAGCTGTTGGCCAGTGCCTCGTCATAGCTGAGCACCGCGCCGGAGAAATCGCCGCGGCGCGTGCGCACGTCGCCGATCACCTTATGCACCGGGCCGACCACCAGCTTCGGGTCGCGCGCCGGGTGGCGCAGCGCCTCGCGCGCGAACTCCTCGGCCTTCTCGAGCTGGCCCGAGTAGCTGTAGACGATGGCCAGGTCGCGGTTGGCCATGGCCATCAGGTTGGGGTCGTTGGTGGCGTTGGCCAGGTGCAGCGCCTTGCTCGCGGCGCGCACGCTCTGGCGGAACTCGCCGGCCTCGGCCAATGCCACGGCCTGGCTGCAGTACTGGTAACCCGAGAGCTTGACGTTGTCCTGCCCGTAGAGCACCGCGCCGTCGCGGGTCAGCGCGAGCAGGGTGTCGGTGTCGTCGAGGCGGGACTGCTCCATGCGGTCGGCGGCGGCTTCGGCGTTGGTCGGGGCCGGGGCGCGTTGCTGTTGCTGCTGTTGTTGCTGCGCCGATGCCGGGGAACCGAAGCCCGCTGCGAGCACGCCCGCAAGGCCCAGCGCCATCGCAAAGCCCGCACGACGACATGCGGGACGCTCCCATCCCCATCTGGAAAACCAAGCCATTGGACCCCCGCGTCGGGCCCATGCACCCGCTGCAAGCGGGCGGCCGGCGCCTCGGAAGTGGGCGCCGTTCAGGCCTCGGGGCGGAGTCTAGGAGCGGGTCTGTGCCGCGCCTATTCGCAATACGGTCTACGGCTAAAGAAATAACAGACGGCCAAAGCGCCAGTCATGCGCATTTGGTCACGCATCCCGCAAGAGGCATCAAAGGCGTCTCGGCATCGACACATGGATTTCCATAATCCGAGCAACCGAGCCCGCACGTCAATAGCAGGCCGTATCAGGGAGCTCCATGTCAAACCATCGTCGGGCGCTTGCGAGCGCCCGCGCATTCGCATGAAACGGCGCGTCGAAATCACGACCCCGTTGGGCGATGCGCTGAAGTTTCACCGCCTGGTTGGACGCGAAGCGCTCAGCCAGGTCCATGCGCTCGACCTCGATCTGCTGGCCAACAGCAACGCCATCGACGCCCGAGCGTTGCTCGGAAAGGGCGCGACCGTTTCGATGCAAACGGAGACCGGCAGGCGATACCTGGGCGGCATCGTCACCAGCTTCGGCCTTGCGCAAGAAGATGCCCGCCGGTCCTTCTACAAGATGCGGTTGCGCCCCTGGCTGTGGCTTGCAACCCGGCGCTCGGACTTCAGGGTGTTCCAGGAACGGACCGTCCCCGAGATCATCACGGCGGTGCTCGCACGCTACGGCTACCCGATGGAGCAGAAGCTCCGGCACAGCTACAGGGCCTGGAACTACTGCGTTCAATACGGCGAAGACGACTGCTCCTTCATTGCCCGCCTATGCGAACACGAGGGCATCCATTTCCACTTCCGGCACGAAGCCGATCGGCATGTGCTGGTCTTCGCCGACGACATCGCCGGCTCGCACGGCCCCTTGCCCGGCGGCGAGACCGTGCGCTACCACCCGCACGAACAATCCGGCATGACCGGAGGCCCGGAGCCCGGCGAGCGCATCCATGAATGGGAACTCGTCGAGGAAGTGCGCTCGGGCCGGCACTATCGCAGCCACTTCGATTTCGAGCACCCGGGAGCCGATCTGTCCTTCATGCGCCGGGCATCTCCCGGCCATGAACATGACGACCACGAGCTGTACGAGTGGCCCGGCAACCATGTGCGGCATGACGACGGCGAGACCTGTGCGCGCATCCGCAACGAGGAACAACTGAGCGGTCGCAGCCGCGCGAGAGGCCGCTCCAACCTGCGCGAGCTGGCTCCGGGCCACACGATGCGGCTCACCGGGCATCCGAGGGCCGACCAGAACCGGCAATACCTGCTGCTCGGCGTGAGCTACCACCTGCGGGAGAACCTGGAAGCCAGCGAGGGCACGGGCCATGCGGAAGGCTCTTTCCAGCGCTTCGCCTTCGACGCGCTGCCCACGAGCTGCGCATGGCGTCCGCCGCGAACCACGCCCAAGCCGCGCACGGACGGCCCCCAGACCGCGTTGGTGGTCGGGCCGGCAGGCGAGGAGATCTGGACCGACCGCTACGGACGCGTGAAGGTGCGGTTCCACTGGGACCGCCTCGGCCGGCACGACGAACATGCCAGCTGCTGGGTGCGCGTGTCGACATCCTGGGCCGGCGCCGCCTTCGGCGCGGCCGCGCTGCCGCGCATCGGGCAGGAAGTGATCGTCGATTTCCTCAATGGCGATCCGGACTTCCCGATCATCACGGGACGGGTGCACAACGCCGACGAGATGCCTGCATGGCAGTTGCCCGGCCAGGCGCATCTCTCGGGCATCCGCAGCCGCGAACCGGGCGGAGGCCGGAGCAATCATCTGGCGCTCGACGACACCAACGGCAAGGTGCAGGCGCAGCTCAGGAGCGACCACCAGAGTTCGAGCCTGGGCCTGGGGCACATAGCGCGCATCGAAGACACAGCGGGACGCAAGGAAGACCGGGGCCAGGGCTTCGAACTCCGCACGGACGGGCATGGCGCGATACGGGCCAGCGAGGGACTGCTCATCACCACCGAGGCGCGGGGGAACGCACAGGCGCACATCATCGACATGGGCGAGACCGTCGCCCGGCTTGCCGATGGGCAGGCCCTGCACGAGCGCCTTTCCAAGGCCGCCAGGGAGGCCAAGGCGCACGAAGCGGGCGACCAGGACACGGTTGCCATGGAACTGAAGGCTCAACACGACGAGATCAGGGGCAGCGGCGGCGACCCGGCACAAGGCGTGTTCCCCGAACTCCAGGCGCCACATCTGGTCCTTGCCAGCCCCGCGGGCATCCAGACTGCCGCCGAAGGCTCCACGCACATCGTCAGCGACGGGCACAACGCACTCACCAGCGGCGCCCATACCAGCGTCAGCGCGGGCAAGAGTTTTCTCGTATCCGCCAGGAGCGCCGTGCGCATGGTGGCTCTGGACAAAGGCATCCGCATGGCCGCCGCGGCGGCGGATATCGACATCTCGGCGCTCAAGCACTGCATCAACGTGCTGGCCAGGCTGAACATCAAGCTGGAGGCCGACCGGATCGCCATCACGGCCAGGGAAGAAGTGCTCATCAACGGCGGCTCGAGCTTCAGCCGCTGGAACTCGTCGGGAATCGAGCACGGCACCGATGGCCAGCGGCGTGAGCATGCGGCCACGCACAGCCTGGTCGGCCCGAAAAGCCTGCCGGTGCCACCCATGGATGCGCTCTTCCCCAACCTGGATCACGGGCCCTGCAAAGCCGACTACCAGCTCTTCAAGACCGACAACCGCCCCTTCGAGCACTACGCATACGAGATTCACGACCTTCACCGCGAGATGCTGGAAAGCGGCGACACCTCCAAGGCGGGGCAGACCCGGCGGGTCAACAGCGATGTATCGATTGGACTGAAAGGCTACAAGCAGATCACGCGCGAGAGCGAACGGATCACCGAGAGCTGGGAGTCCAGATTGAATGCCAAGGCCCGCGAGGTCGCTTTCCGGAATTTGCAGATATCGCGGGCCGCGCCGGCACAGGGCGGCGCTGAAGAAGCCGGGAGCGCGTAATGCCCATACCAGTCGTTGTCTGGGGCGTACTCGAACTGGTCGCCCTTGCCATCACGATCCATGAACTCGGGGAACTGGCCGAGGAACTGTATGACGGCGTCAAGAAATACGGGACGGACATCGAGAAGGCCAAGGAAGAGGTGCGCAAGGTCATCCAGAGCATCAAGGACGAGATCGCCCGGAAGATCGAAGACCGTGAGGAAGTCGCCATCCTGCTGGCGCTGGCCGCAGCCGATCCGCAGGGGCAGAACACCCGCAAGGCGACGGGACGCGGCGCGGGCGAGACCACCATCAACGCGGCCATCGAGCAGAAGATTCCGTTTCGCGACGCCATCTCGAAGGTGTGCGTGGCGGCCGACCGGATGCCCGTTCTGAGTCTTCGGCGAAAGAAAGGTGTGTCGATCAAGGACCTGCCTCATGCCAAGCGAAAAATCATTGAGGAACTGTTGGCGATGTCGGTCGAGCAACTGACCGATGTGGAGCTTGAGGAGTTCTTCGTCATCAAGCTCAAGCAGCTGGCGGTCAACCTGCTTTTCGAGTTCGTGGATGAGTGTCTGGATTGGGCCAGCCCGCTGAAATGTGAGGAGGCTTTCGGGCCACCGCCGAGCTATGACGATCATCCTGTGGAGGGAGTAACCCGGCTCAAGCGACTGGGCACGATCAATCCTTTCTATCCTTCGCCCTACCAGTACCGCAAAGGCGGCATCTCGGCCGACTTGGTGATTCAGGAGTATCGGCACCAGAAGCCGGACAAGGGCAATATCTTCGCCATCGTGGAGATCAAGTTTCCGGGGGATCGGATTGAGGCGAAGCAGTTGGATGCTTATCAGCGGATGCTTGATCGGGCTGCAAAGGTCAAGACTGAAAGGGCACCAATTCGGTTCCAGAACAAGCCTGTCAGCTCCGGCGGGCGGCTGTCACTGTTCCGATACCCGGAGGACATTGCAGTTCATGGTCACAAGGAGTCCGACAAACCAGCCGAGCATGACAAGAAAGAAGAATCCAAGCCGCAGAAGTCGGAGCACTCCAGTGGCAAGTCGCGGCATAGCAGGAAACGAGGTATTTGATGAGCACAGCGGAATTGTTCCTCGAGCCCGAGGAGATCGAGAAATTCATCCGTGAGAGCAAGATCGCTCCACAGTGGTTTTACGGCTATCCGGGTCGGGCACTGGGCATCTGCCCGTACGTGACCTTCTACATCTATCACCAGCCTCAGGATTACATGTCGGTGGCGAACAAGTTCATCGACATCTGGGAGCGCTTCGGTCGACTCGTCGATGAGCCCATCAAGAAGGTGTTCAAGTCACGCACGCAGGTGTGGCTCGATGCAGGGGATGCTCGGTTTCCGAAAGATCTGCGGGCTGAAGCGGAGCACCATCAAGAGGAGTTTGAGACTTACTATTTGATGGCGACGGACATGGAGTCGCCCGATGCTTCACCGCTATGGTCCTATGCCGCCCGTGTGGATCACGTGCCCCAGCAGTGCTACAGCACGCTCAAACTGATCTTCTGCTACGACTGGTATCAGGACGGCAATGAAACCAGGTGGAGCGACTTCGTGCGCGATTGCATCAGTTCGCTTCGGCCCGAACAGGCGTACATGGGATATGAGGTGGGAAACGGTGGCCTCGGCGTGATGGGGGCCTACGAGGCCGATGTGCTGGAACGCATATGTGCCGACTATTTCTACGGCCTGGACATTGATCATCCGTCGAGCATGGGGTTTCACTATCACGATGCCAGCAACGATGGATACGTGAACCCGTCTCGGCTTGGCGCGGGCCTTCGGCCGCCGACATGGTGCTTCATGCTTTCGCCGGTCTGGCAACGCAAGCTGGGCAAGCCCGAACACCAGATCCGTGTCGAACTGGCTGACCCGCGCATCAAAATCACGGCCGTGCCTTACCCGAGGAACGCACTCAACCCTGACGGCGCGAACGGTCTCTGGATCGAGCTGGGCGACCTCGATCTCTACCCGGTGGAAGACGGCGTGCCCGACGTGCTGGTCAAGGCCAATCGCCTGATCCGCCCGATCCGTTGCGACGACCTGAACCTCAACACCCTGGACGCCTGGGATGGCGATCCCAATCCACGGTTCGGGTATGACACGTCGCTGCGCTGGATGCGCCGCTTCGACGAAGACAGCGACTGGCCCAGCGCCGAGCAGCGCCGCAAGCCATCGCCTGATGAAGGTCGAGACCCCTCGGCCAGGTTGTCTTATGTCCCGGGCGGCGAACCCTGCCCGCAGGCCGGCTGGTGGTTCACCCTGGCGCAATCGGACAGCCGGCGCTACTTCGAGAAAGGCGAGGTCATGCCGATCATCAAGGGCAGCTCGTTCGGCGATACGTACTGGCAACGCCTGAACGATCCAGACAAGCCGGCCTGACGACAGTCACCGCCCGTCACGCAGGCACCGCGTCGATGTTCGCCCGGTCCCAGTGCCGGTGCTTGGCAATCGCCGCAATGAAGTCGTTCGCCACCTGCGTGGCGGCCGTGGTGTCGCCCATGTTGGTGACGGGCGTTGCCGCCACCACCACGCCGGCGGGCGCATCGGCCTGCGGCAGGTCGGCGGCGATGCCGAGTGTCGACAGCAGCCGCACGCCTTCGCCCACGGTGCAGATCGCCTTGCAGTGCTTGTAGGCCTCGAGCACGAAGTGCACCGCGTCGCCGATGCCGGCCATGGCCGCGGCGCTTTCGCTGCCCGCGGGCACCAGCACCGCGTCGAACATGACCGACGGGGTGTTGGCGAAGGTCATGTCGACATCGATCTGCCGCTTCGACGCGCTGGCCACGGTGCCCAGCCTCGGGCCCACGATCTTGCATTGGGCGCCGGCCTGTTCGAGCGCGTCGCGGATCGGCTTGAGCGAAGCCGAGTCGACGCCGTCGGCCACCAGGATCGCGATCTTGCGCGTGCGGATGGTGCCGTCGCCGGTGTCGGCCATGCTGAGCGCGGGCGACTCGTCGATGGGCAGCGTCATGCGGTGTTCGCGAAAGCCCGCGCGGCCTGCCGCCGCCTTGGCGTCGGGCTCGCCGATGCCCAGCGGCTCGGCCACGCGGCGCGCGAGTTTCTCGTCCACGTGCGCGAGGTTGTCGACCATGCGCTGGCGGATGGCGGGCACTTCGAGCTTCGACAGCTCGAAGCGGAAGGCCGCGATGATGTGTTCCTTCTCGGCCGCGCTCTGGCTGTTGAAGAACAGCCGCGCCTGCGTGAAGTGATCGTCGAAGGAGGCACTGCGGCGGCGCACCTTCGGCGGATCGATCTCTTCGGGGAACGACTGGAAGCCGTGGCTGCCGCCGTCCACGCGAAACTCGGCGCCGCTGCCCAGCGTGTTGGGCTCGTAGGCCACCTGGCCGCGCGCGATGGTCTGGCGGTGCATGCCGTCGCGCTGCATGTTGTGGAACGGGCACACGGCCTTGTTGATCGGCAGCTCGTGGAAGTTGGCGCCGCCCAGCCGCGAGATCTGCGTGTCGGTGTACGAGAACAGGCGCCCTTGCAGCAGCGGGTCGTTGCTGAAGTCGATGCCCGGCACCACGTGGCCCGGGTGGAAGGCCACCTGCTCGGTCTCGGCGAAGAAGTTGTCGGGGTTGCGGTTGAGCACCAGCTTGCCGATCTTCTGCACCGGCACCATCTCTTCGGGAATGAGCTTGGTGGGGTCGAGCAGGTCGAAGCCCAGCGAGTGTTCCTTGTCCTGCGGAATCATCTGCACGCCGAGTTCCCATTCGGGGAAGTCGCCGTTCTCGATGGCCTCCCACAGGTCGCGGCGGTGGAAGTCTGCGTCCTTGCCGGCGATCTTCTGAGCCTCGTCCCACACCAGGCCGTGGATGCCGAGCTTGGGCTTCCAGTGGAACTTGACGAAGTGGCTCTCGCCGCGGCTGTTGATGAAGCGAAAGGTGTGCACGCCGAAGCCTTCCATCATGCGAAGGCTGCGCGGAATGGCGCGGTCGCTCATGGCCCACATCAGCATGTGGGTGCTCTCGGGCATGAGCGAGGCGAAGTCCCAGAAGGTGTCGTGCGCGCTCGCGGCCTGCGGCATCTCGTGGTGCGGCTCGGGCTTGACGGCGTGGATGAGGTCGGGGAACTTCATCGCGTCCTGGATGAAGAACACCGGGATGTTGTTGCCCACGAGGTCGTAGTTGCCTTCGCGGGTGTAGAACTTGACGGCGAAGCCGCGCACGTCGCGCACCGTGTCGGCGGAGCCGCGCGAGCCGGCCACGGTCGAGAAGCGCACGAAAACGGGCGTCTTCTGGTCGGGGTCCTGGAGAAAGTCGGCGCAGGTGAACTGCGACATCGACTTGTAGACCTGGAAGTAGCCATGCGCGGCCGAACCGCGCGCATGCACCGCGCGCTCGGGGATTCGCTCGTGGTCGAAGTGGGTGATCTTCTCGCGCAGGATGAAATCTTCGAGCAGCGTGGGCCCGCGCACGCCCGCCTTCAGCGAGTTGTGGTTGTCGGGAATCTGCAGGCCCTGGTTGGTCGTGAGGGTCGGCGGATGCTCGACGGTGAAGCCTTCGAGCTGCTGCTGCTTGGCGTTGCTGCCGTCGCCCGCCTTGCTGGCGCTCGCGCGGCGGCCGGCCGCGGCCTTGTTCTGTGGCGTCATCGGGGATTTGCTGGAATCTTTCATGGGGAGGGCGCTCAGCCCATTTCGTTGTTGTCCAGGAACATGTCGAGCACGTTCACCAGGGCGATGAGGCAGATGCATCCGGCCACCGCGGCGACGGCCCACACGAGGATCTCGTCTCCCCAGGCACCGGTGAGCGAGTCGAACAGCGTTGAAAACTCCATGATTCCCTCCAAGGAACAAGTACTGGGGCGTAGACAGGGTGCGAACGGAGCACAAGGTTATGTTTGGCGCGCGCCGCGACCCGTAGTGGCGCCCCGCCCTACTCTGTGGGAGAACAAGTGCGCACGCGGTAGGAGCGCGCCGACAGCGCATCGCGGCGGCCTACGCGGGGTCGCGCATCCTGGATGCGTGGCCTTGCAACCCGCGTCGCATAGCATGGGCCGAAGGTGGCACCCATCGTGCTTGCCACCTCTTGGCCCGTGTCACCCCAGGGAAGAAAGAACTCCATGCAGATCAGGATCGGTTTCGACATCGAACTCGGCGTCACCGCCCCCACGGCGTTGATCTACATGCTGCAGGTGCATCCGTCGCGCGCCGGCGACTTGCAGGGCGGCGGCGAGCACCTCACCATCAGCCCGCCGCTGCCGACCGACCACTACGCGGACGCCTTCGGCAACCAGTGCGCGCGGGTGCACGTGCCGATGGGCGTGAGCAGCGTGCGGCTGCGCAACCATGCGACGGTGTACGACACCGGCTGGCCCGACGCCGTCGACTTCGGCGCGGCCGAGCACAGCGCCGCCGACCTGCCGGTGGAGACGCTGCCCTTCGTGCTGCCCAGCCGCTACTGCGAGGTCGACAGCGAGCTGCTGGCCTTCGCATGGGCCAACTTCTCCAGCGTGACGCCGGGCTGGTCGCGCGTGCAGGCCATCTGCGACTTCGTGCACCGGCACCTGCGCTTCGACTACCAGAACGCGCGCGCCACGCGCACCGCGCTGGAGGGTTTTCGCGAGCGCACGGGCGTGTGCCGCGACTTCGCGCACCTGGCGATCACGCTGTGCCGCTGCATGAACATTCCCGCCCGCTACGTGACGGGCTATCTGGGCGACATCGGCATTCCGCCGGTGCGCTATCCCATGGACTTCAGCGCCTGGTTCGAGGTGTACCTGGGCAACCGCTGGCACACCTTCGATGCGCGGCACAACACGCCGCGCATCGGGCGCGTGGTGATCGCGCGCGGACGCGACGCGGCGGACGTGCCGATCACGATGGTGTTCGGTGCGAACACGCTGCAGCGTTTCGATGTGACGACGGAAGAAGTGCTGCAGTAGGCCTTTGTCTTGCTCCTTCCCCCGCTGGGGGAAGGTTGGGATGGGGGCAGGCCTTCTATTGAGCGCCGCGCCGTTTTGAACGCCGTCGTGCCCCCACCCCGGCCCTCCCCCGGAAGGGGAGGGAGAAATACCTTATTTGCTGCTGTAGCCGAGCAGCTTCATCGCCGCGGCCAAGCCCTTGCGGCTGCGCTCCATGGCGGCCCACGGCTTGTTGCCGATTGCGAAGCGCTCGGCCGCGTTGCCGACATTCCACTGGTCGGCCGCCGTCACCACGGGCAGTTCTTCCCACGCGAGCGGCACGGAAACGCCGAGCCCCGGCCGCGAGCGCGCCGACCATGCGCTCACCGTGGTCGCGCCGAAACCGTTGCGCAGGTAGTCGACGAAGACCTTGCCCACGCGGTTGCGCGGACCGCTCTTGGCCACGAAGCGCGATGGAATGGTCTCGGCCAGATGCGCCACCACGGCCTGCGAGAAGCCCTTGACGGCGTCCCAGTCGTACTGGCGCCGCAGCGGCACCACCACGTGCAGCCCCTTGCCGCCGCTGGTCTTCAGGAACGAAGGCAGGCCCAGTTCGTCGAGCAGGGTGCGCACCAGCATGGCCGCCTCCTGGATCCGGGGCCAGGCGACGCCTTCGCCGGGGTCGAGGTCGAAGGTCATGCGGTCGGGCTTGCCGATGGCGCGCGAGGTGGCGTTCCAGGTGTGAAGCTCGATCACGTTCATCTGCGCGGCGCCCAGAAGGCCCGTCCGGGTGTCGATCTGCAGCAGCGGCTCGTGGCCGGGGTCGAGCGCGGGGTCGAGCAGGCGCACGCCGGGGATCTCGCGGTTCTGCACGTGCTTCTGGAAGAACAGCTCGCCGCCCACGCCCTCGGGCGCGCGCACCAGCGACACCGGCCGCCCGCGCAGGTGCGGCAGCATGAGCGTGGCCACGCTGTCGTAGTAGGCCGCGAGCTGGCCCTTGGTGATGCCGCTGTGCTTGTCGATCACGCGGTCGGCATGGGTGATCTTCTGGGCCATGGGCGCGGGTTTTCCTTTCTTCTTCGCTGGCGATGAAGCGTCGGCTTCGATCTCGCCAGCTTCCTTCGGCCGCTCGCGCCGGATGTCGCGCGCGGGCTTGTCGGCGCGCAGGCCCTGGAACACCGCCTGGCGCACCCGGTCTTCGCGCGTCCATTCGCCGAACGAGACCTCGGCCACGAGCGACGGCTTGACCCACTGCGCCTTGACGCCGCGCGGTTGCGGCGAGAACGGGCAGTCGTCGGTCGCCAGCCTGTCGAGCCTGGCCTTGATGTCGGCCAGGCGCTTCGCGTCGAAGCCGGTGCCGACGTTGCCGCAGTAGCGCAGCCGGCCGGTGGCCTCGTCGTGCACGCCCAGCAGCAAGGCACCGAAGCCGGCGCGCGCGCCCTTGGGCGCGGTGTAGCCGCCGATCACGAACTCCTGGCGCTGCTGGTTCTTGAGCTTGATCCAGTCGGGCGAGCGGCGCGGCACATAGGGCGAGCCCTTGCGCTTGCAGACGATGCCCTCGAAGCCGATGCGCGCGGACGACGCGAGCAGGTCGCGCGGCGCGGCATCGAAGGCCTCGCTCAGGCGCAGCGGCGCGGGCGGCTTCTTGCCGAGCAGCTTCGCGAGCCGCGCGCGGCGCTCCTCGACCGGCAGTTCGCGCAGGTCTTCGCCGTCTAGAAAGGGCGCGTCGAACAGCCAGTAGACGATGGCCGAGGTCGCGCCGCGGTCGAAGGCGTTCTGCAGCGCCTGGAAGTCGGGCGCGCCGTTCTCGCCTTCGACGGTGATCTCGCCGTCGAGCCATGCCGCGCCGGTGGACAGTTTCGCGAGCGCCTCGGCGAGCGCGGGCAGCTTCGCGGTCCAGTCGTGCCCGTTGCGGGTGAAGCAGCGGACCTTGCCTTTGTCGATGCGCGCGAGCAGGCGGTAGCCGTCGAACTTGAGCTCGTAGAGCCAGTCGCCGGGCGATGCGGGCGGAGACGCCGCCAGGGTGGCAAGCTGGGGCTGCAGGGTGGCGGGGAGCGCGACCTTCTTCGGTGCCTTTGCTTGTACCTTTGCGGGCGCCTTGGCCGGCATCTTTTTGGCAGGCTGCGCCACATCGTCCACGCCGCGCCCGCTCAGCACGCTCGCGGGCTGCTCTTCGAGTACGTCGTAGTCGTCGAGCGCGCGCGCCTCGGCGTCGCGCTCCTTGATGAGCAGCCAGGGCTCGTGCGACTCATCGCCCTTGCCGTGCATGCGCACCAGCGTCCAGTGGCCGTGCAGCTTCTCGCCGCGCAGTTCGAACTTGAGCTTGCCCGCCGCGAGCGACTTGCGCGCGTCGCCATCGGGCAGCCAGTCGCCCCGGTCCCAGACGATGACGGTGCCCGCGCCGTACTGCTTCGGCGGGATGGTGCCTTCGAAGCCGGCATAGGAAATCGGATGGTCCTCGACATGCACCGCCATGCGCTTGACGGCCGGATCGAGGCACGGCCCCTTCGGCACGGCCCAGCTCTTGAGCGTGCCGTCGAGTTCGAGCCGGAAGTCGTAGTGCAGATGGCTCGCGTGGTGCTTCTGGATCACGAAGGACAGCACGCCCTTGCCCGCCCGGCCGCCGGTCTTGGGCTCGGGCGTGCGCGAGAAGTCGCGCTTGCCGTGGTAGCGCGCGAGTGCCTTGCGCGCCGTCGATGCCGTCGTGCCCATGACCGCCGTGCTCCGTCAGGCTGCCTTGCGGTGGCGCACCGGCGCCTTGCGCGCGGCCTTGGCGGCCGGCTTGCGCTTCTTCGCCGCGGCCTTGGGAGGAGGTGCCTCATCTTCTTCGTCTTCCTCATCGGCGGCCGCGGCCTTGGCCGTCTTGCCGCCCTTGCCACGCAGGCTGCGCTGCAGCAGCTCGGTCAGGTCGATGATCTTGGCGCCGCGGCCCTCGGTGGATTGCGATTCCTCGGGCTCGGGCTGAGTGACGGTCTCGGTCTGGCCGGCTTTCACCTTCTTGTCGACCAGCCGGAGGATCTCGTCCTTGAACTCGTCCTTGAATTCGTCGGGGTCCCAGTCGGTGCTCATGTCGTCGACCAGTTCCTTGGCCATCTTGAGTTCGCGCTCGCTCAGGCCGGCCTTCTTCGCGTCTTCGGAGGGCAGCGGCAGGTCGGTCCAGGGGCGGATGTCGGCGCCCCAGCGCAGCAGGTTGAGCACCAGGCCGGGGCCCGCGGGCACCAGCACTGCAAGATGCTGCTTGGTCTGGATGACGACGCGCGCCACGCCCACGCGCCCGCTGCGTTGCAGGGTCTCGCGCAGCAGCGCGTAAACCTTGGCGCCGCGATTGATGGGGGCCACGTAATAAGGCCGCTCGAGGTAGACGAAGGGAATGCCGTCGGCCGGCACGAAGGTCTCGATCTCGATGGTCTGCGTGGTCTTGGGGTAGGCGGCGGCAATTTCCTTGTCGCTGAGCACGACGTACTCGCCGTCTTCGTACTCGATGCCCTTGACGATCTGCTCGCGCGCTATTTCCTTGCCGGTCTTCTTGTTGATGCGCTTGTAGCCGACCGGGTCCATGGTGCGCTTGTCGAGCCAGTCGAAGTCGATGCCGTGGTCGGTGGTGGCCGAATACAGCGCGACCGGAATGTGGACCAGGCCGAAGCTGATCGCGCCCTTCCACAGGACGCGCGGCGCGGGGGCTTTCTTAGAGACTGGCATGGGCACACTCCTTCAGGCTTGGAATGTGCGCCGCCCGCCCGTGCGGGCGATGTAGGAGCGCGGCCCCAGCCGCCGTCAGGCCACGGCGCCGGCCACCGGGCCCAGTTGGCGCTCGCTGGGCCGCGCGAAGTAGAACCATTCGGCGCCCGGCAGCGCCAGCGCGTTGGGGAACACGATGAAGCCGTCTTCGGGTGCGCTCAGCAGGGTGCCGTCGTGCCGCATGCCGATGGGTTCGCCGCGCGCCACTTCGTCGAAGGTGGCCCAGTCGCGCACGAAGCTGTCGTCCTCGTGCAGGCGGTCGGTCACGCTGGCCAGCCGCAGCAGCCGGGGTGGCTGCGCCGGGCCGGCGGACAGCCCCGGCGGCAGCGCGGCCATGCCCAGCAGCGCGAGCGTGCGGCGAATGGCGCGCCAAGCCACCTCGGGCGCCTGCGGGTCCAGGTGCTGGCCGCATTCGAGCGTGACGCCGTAGCCGCCGCGGCTGCGGATGTATTCGTTGGTGCCCCGGCCGAAATCGATGGCGGCTTCGTCGGCCGGCGTGCCGCCCGCGCGCTGCGCGAGGCCCGCGGCGTAGATGTCGAGCCAGCCTTCCACCACGATGGGCGTGCCGATGTGCAGCGCGAGCTGGCCTTCCTCGAAGGAGCGGGCAAAGGGCTCCAGCGTGCCGGTGTTGTCGCGCGGGCCGATCATGGCGAAGGCCTCGCCCTCGCTCTGGAAGGAATGCAGGTCGAGCAACACCTCGTGGCGCGCGATCAGCGGAGCCAGCGCATTGGTCACGCGGGCTTCGTAGTCGGCGGGCGCTTCGGTGGGCCGGAACAGGCGATTCAGGTTGCGCTCGCCCTCGCGCTGCAGGCGCCGGCGCGCGAGCGGGTTGGCGACCGGCACCAGGGTCAGTTCGCCGCGCTGCAGGCGCAGCGTGCCGGCCTCCAGCTCGGCCAGGATGCGCTCGATGCCCAGCGTGCCGGAGATTTCGTCGCCATGCACACCGCCCAGCACGAGCAGGCGGGGACCGGGATTCAGCGAGGCGAAGGCATGGATGCGCAGGCTGTCGGTGGCTGCGCCGTCGAATGGATCGGAGGACATCCGGGGATTATTGCGGAGCCCTTTCCCTGCGCGCAAAGGCGCTACTCATTTCATAGCAGGATGCGGGCCATGGCCGCCTACAGGGGCTGCCTTGCCTGTCCTACCAGGCCGGACACGGGCGCGGCCCAGGCTCGGACTTCATCCAAGCGAAGGAGCTCACATGAACAAGAGCAGCAAGGCCGCGCCGCAGAAGCAGGACGCGGAAGGCGGCAAGACCAAGGTGGCGCAGGACGGTGAAAAAGCGCCGCGCCTGCCGCACGAGCACGATCAGTCCTCGGACAGCCAGCAGACCCGGGACGGCCATCCGCCCGAAGTGGGCCGCCAGGCCCATGAAGACGTGGAGCGCGGCCTGGTCGATACCGACCGCGGGCTGGAAGCCAACCGCGTCTACAAGAGCGGGAAGATCAGCCGCTGACCACGCCGGCCAGCTGCTTGCGCATGTCGCCGATGACGGCGCCGTAGTCCTTGGCATTGAAGATCGCGCTGCCCGCCACGAAGGTGTCGGCGCCGGCGGAGGCCACGCGCGCAATGTTGTCGACCTTGATGCCGCCGTCCACTTCGAGGCGAATGTCGCGGCCGCTCTGCTCGATGCGCTTGCGCGCCATCTCGATCTTGCGCAGGGCCGAGTCGATGAAGCTCTGGCCGCCGAAGCCGGGGTTCACGCTCATGATCAGGATCAGGTCGATGTCGTCGATGGCCCAGTCCAGCGCCTCCAGGCCCAGGCCCGGGTTGAACACCAGCCCGGCCTTGCAGCCGGCGGCCTTGATGGCCTGGATGCTGCGGTGCACGTGGGGCGAGGCGTCGGGGTGGAAGCTGATGTAGTCGGCGCCCGCCTGCGCGAAGGAGGCGGCCAGCGCGTCGACCGGCTGGATCATCAGGTGCACGTCGATCGGCACCGGGGTGCCGTCGGCGGTCTTGGCATAGGGCTTGAGCGCCTGGCAGATCATCGGGCCGAAGGTCAGGTTCGGCACGTAATGGTTGTCCATCACGTCGAAGTGGATCCAGTCGGCGCCGGCCGCGATCACGTCGGTCAGTTCTTTGCCGAGGTGCGCGAAGTCGGCGGACAGGATGGATGGCGCGATGCGGAACGGGGTGCTCATAACCCTGGATTCTCGCAGCCGGCGGAAGTCCGACCAAAGGCCTCCGTTACCATGCGCCCCATGTCACACAGCCCCTTCAGCGTACAGGTCGAACCGCGCTTCCTGGCCGACCAGTCGTCCGCCAAGGACAACATCTACACCTTTTCCTACACGGTGACGGTCACGAACACGGGTTCGGTGGCCGCCCAGCTGATCGCGCGCCACTGGCTGATCAACGACGCCTCGGGCCATGCCCAGGAAGTCAAGGGCCTGGGCGTGATCGGCCAGCAGCCGCTGCTGGCGCCCGGCGAATCCTTCCGTTACACGAGCGGCTGCCGCCTGCAGGCGCCCAGCGGCACGATGCACGGCAGTTTTTTCGTGGTGAGCGAGGAAGGCGAGCGCTTCGACGTTCCGATTCCCATGTTCGTGCTCGAAGCCGACATCGGCGGCGCCCCTGTCTCCCGCGTACTGCACTGAGCACGGCGCACCCTCTTCCCCTTTTCTCCCCCGCCCCCCGACATGGCTGCCGCATCGCGCGACTTGCAGGGGCTGCTTGCCGGCCTCGACCCGACGGCCGATGTGGCGCAGCGCCACATCTGGCTCATCAATATCTTCGACTGGCTGCGCGGCGACCGCGCCTCGCCCCAGGCGGCCATGGGCCGCGTGCAGCTGCTGCTGGACGCCATCGAGGCGCGGCCGGAGCTGCGCGAGCGCCTGCGCGCCTGGTGGCGCGCCTTCACGCAGTCGGTCGACCTGACCACGCTGCTGGCCGACTACGGCTTCGCGCCGCGCACCGCCTTCGCCAGCGAGCTGAGCGAGCGGCTGCGCCGCAAGATCCTGCCGGGCACGCCCGAGACTACCGACGCGTCGGACCTGTTCCGCATGGTGCTGCCCGGCGTGTTCGACGCCGGCTGGATCGCGCTGCTCGACGAGACGCAGCTCGCGCGCATCGGCGCGCTGCTGGCCGACGCCGCCATCGACGAGGACGGCGCCCCGCGCTGGCGCCACACGGTGATGGACGCCGTGACCTACTGCGCCAGCCAGGTGGTGGCCACCGGCTTTTCGCCCGAGCTGCGGCTGCGCATGAGCCCCGAGCTCGGCGCGGGGCGCCCGTTCCACGCGCTGATGGCCGACCTGGACGGCCTGCGCGAGCAGATGTTCGCGCAGCCGCGCGACGACCAGGCGCTGCAGGCCGCCTTCGTGGTGTTTCGCGACCGGCTCGACGCCTGCCGCGCCGTGACTTCGTCGGTCTACACGCACCTGGAGGACAACGGCATCTCGGTGGGTCTGGTGTTCCGGCTGCGCCAGTTGCGCGAGCGCGTGCTGCGCATCCGCGAACTGCTCGACTGCCTGATGTCGCCCAGCGCCGGGCCCAGCGTGGCTCGGCTGGTCGGCCGGCTGGTGCTGGCGGGCGGCGAGCGCAACAGCATCCGCGCGCTGATCGCCTCCAATTCGTCGATGCTGGCCGCCAAGGTGACCGAGCGCAGCGCCGAGACCGGCGAGCACTACATCACCCGCGACCGCGCCAGCTATGCGCGGATGGTGAAGAAGGCCGCCGGCGGCGGCGCGCTCACCTCCATCACGGTGCTGCTGAAGTTCGGCATCTACGCGCTGGGCCTGTCGGCCTTCTGGAGCGGGCTGGCAGCGGGCCTCATGTACGCGGCGAGCTTCGTCGCCATCCAGCTGCTGCACCTGACGCTGGCCACCAAGCAGCCCGCCATGACGGCGCCGGCGCTGGCGGCGCGGCTGCGCGACATCAAGTCGGACGGGGCGGTGGACGGCTTCGTCGACGAGGTGGCCAACCTGGTGCGCTCGCAGGTGGCGGCGGTGCTGGGCAACGTGCTGGTGGTGGTGCCGGCGATGGCGGCGGTGGCGCTGCTGATCCAGCTGGCGCTGGGCCGGCCGCTGCTCGACGCGGCGCATGCCTCGGCCACGCTGAATTCGCTGTCGCTGGCCGGGCCGACCGCGCTTTATGCGGCATTCACCGGCATCCTGCTGTTTTCGGCCAGCATCATCGCCGGATGGACAGAAAACGCCTTTGTCCTGCACAGACTGGACTCCGCCATGCGTTACAACCCTCGCATCGGCGCTTTTCTGGGTGCCGCACGGGCTCGCCGCTGGGCCGACTTCATGCGCACACACATCTCGGGCTTCGCCTCCAACATCTCGCTCGGCCTCATGCTCGGCCTCCTGCCCGCGTTCGCGGGTTTCTTCGGGCTCGGGCTGGATGTGCGCCACGTGACACTGTCGGCCGGGCAAATCGCCGCGGCCGCGGCGTCCACGGGCCTGGCGGTGCTGCAGCAGCCCGCGCTGTGGTGGGCGGTGGCGGCCATCCCGGTGATCGGCGCGCTCAATGTGAGCGTGAGTTTCTATTTCGCTTTCCGGCTGGCGCTGCGCGCGCACAGCGTGAGCCTCAGTGACCGCGCGCGCATCCGCAGCGCGATCTGGGCACGCTGGCGCAGCCGGCCGGTGAGCTTCTTCCTACCTGCATGAACCTGACGAGCTTCCTCAACGATCTGCTGGGCTTCTGGTCCGAATGGGTGCGCCCCTCGGCCGGCCTGCCCACCGTGCTGTGGTCGCTGCTGCTGGCGGCGGCCGCAGCCTCCGGCCACCTGGTGCAGCGCTACCTGGGGCTGCCCAAGGTGATCGGCTATTCGCTGGTGGGGGCTGTGGTGGGCTTTGCCGGCTTCGAGGGCGCGATCTGGCCGCTGCGCGGCATCAGCCTCTTTTTGCTGGAGCTGGGCGCGGCCGTGGTGCTGTTCGAGGCGGGCGGGCGGCTGCCGCTGCGCTGGTTCCGCCACAACCCGATGGTGTTGGTGCAGAGCCTGCTCGAAGCCACGCTCACCTACTTCGGCGTGTACTGGATCCTGACGCTGCTGGGCCTGCCCGAGCCGGTGGCCAACCCGATCGCGCTGATGGCCATCGTGGCCTCGCCGGCGGTGCTCAGCCGCGTGATCATCGACACCCGCGCCGCCGGCCCGGTGACCGAGCGCGCCATGACGCTGGCCACGCTCAACACCTTCTACGCACTGGCGCTGGGCTATGCGCAGGCCGGGCTGATCGAACGCGCGCCGCAAACCGTGCTGCAGCAGCTCTATCCGGTGGCCGTGGTGCTGGGCCTGTCGTTCGTGGTGGGCGGCATCATGGCGCTGGCGCTGCGCTCGGCGCTGCGGGTGATGAGCCCGACCAGCGAGAACACCTCGATCTTGCTTCTAGCCATCATCGCGGCGGGCGCCGCGCTCACCGCGCACATCGGCGGCTCTGCGCCGCTGGCCGCGCTGATCGGCGGCGTGCTGCTCAAGACGCTCAATCCCAAGCCCTGGGCCTGGCAACGCCAGCTCGGCACGGCGGCGTCGCTGCTGACCATGCTGATGTTCGTGCTGGTGTCGATCGTGGCCGCGCAGGCCGACTGGACCCTGCCGGTGGCCAGCGTGGTGGTGGCCGTGATCGGCGTGCGCCTGCTGACCAAGATCGCGGGCGTGGCCATTGCCAACCCCGGCAGCGGCGCGAGCTGGAAGCAGGCCTTCTGGGTCGGCTGCGCGATGTCGCCGCTGTCGTCGATCGCGCTGCTCATCGCCTCCAATTTCGCCACCGCCTCGCCCCTGCTGGGCACCATGATCACGCAGGTGGCCCTGCCCTCGATCCTGTTGATGGAAGTGGTGGGCGCGGTGCTCGCCACCGTGGCCATCCACGCGGTCGGAGAAAGTTCGGTGCCCTGGGCGCCCCAGGCCTTCAGCACCACCGAGGACACGCAGCGATGAGCAGCAGCAACAGCAACACCGCAGCCACCCCAGTCGATCCGGACAGCGACGACGTGCGCTCCGCCCCGCTGCCTGCGGACCCCGAGAGCCGCATGGTCAAGCTGGAGCCCTTCAACAAGTCGGAGGCGCTGTCGCTGGGCGTGGAGCTGGAACTGCAGCTCGTGAACACGCACGACTACGACCTCGCGCCCTACGCCGAAGACATGCTGCGCCTGATGGCCCAGACCCCGCTGCCCGGCAGCGTGGTGCCCGAGATGACCTCGAGCATGATCGAGATCTCGACCGACATCTGCCATTCGGCACAGGACGTGATCACGCAGCTCTCGCCCATCCGCGAGGCGCTGATCCGCAACGCCGACAAGCTCAACATCGCGGTGGTGGGCGGCGGCACGCACACGTTCCAGCAGTGGCACGAACGGCGCATCTACGACAAGCCGCGCTTTCGCGAGTTGTCGGAGCTGTACGGCTACCTGAGCAAGCAGTTCACCATCTTCGGCCAGCATGTGCACATCGGCTGCCCCGATGCCGACGCGGCCCTCTTGATGCTGCACCGCATGTCGCGCTACATACCGCACTTCATCGCGCTGTCGGCGTCTTCGCCCTTCGTGCAGGGGCAGGACACGCAGTTCGACTCCGCCCGGCTGAATTCGGTGTTCGCTTTCCCGCTGTCCGGCCGCGCGCCCTTCACGCTGAGCTGGAAGGAATTCGAGGCGTATTTCGAGCGCATGACCCGCACCGGCGTCGTGCGCAGCATGAAAGACTTCTACTGGGACATCCGCCCCAAGCCCGAGTTCGGCACCATCGAGATCCGCGTGTTCGACACGCCGCTCACCGTCGAGCGCGCCGCCGCGCTCGCGGGCTATGTGCAGTCGCTGGCCGCATGGTTCCTGCAGGAGCAGCCCTTCGAACCCACGGAAGACGACTACCTCGTCTACACCTACAACCGCTTCCAGGCCTGCCGCTTCGGCCTCGACGCGGTGTACGTCGACCCGGCCAGCGGCCAGCACATGCCGCTGCGCGACCACATCCTGATGACGATGACGCAGCTCGAATGGCACAGCGAGGCGCTCAACGCGACGCAGGCGCTGGGTGAACTGCGCACCAGCGTGGAAGCCAATCGCAACGATGCGCGGTGGCTGCGCGAGAAGCAGGGCAAGGAGCGGCTGCTGGCGGAGGTGGTGCGGCAGGCTGCGCTGCGGTTCAGGGGCGAGGCCTGAGGCAGCCTCCCTTGAGCAGTCACCCCGGCTGCTGAAGCGCGACCTGCGCCATCTTCCGCAGATAGTGGGCAAGCGGCGGTGTCGCCTTGTCCTTCACCTTGGCCAGATCGTCGTAGCGGCGCACGCGCAGCGACTCTTCGGCGAACGGCGCGCGCATGAAGGCTTCGGCTTCTTCCTGCGTGCAGGGGCCGCCCTGCAGCACCAGGCTGTGCTTCGAGGCCGGGGACAGGGTGTCCCAGTAACCCGCATCCAAGGCGCACAGGCAGCGCTTGGCCTCGACATGCAGGCGGATCGGTTCCAGCACGCCAGACGGAAACACGCCATGCAGGAAAGGCAGCGCAATGTACTGATGCAGGTCGTCGCGCGCCCGCGGTGCATCGGTCTTTTCCTGCTGCTCGTTGCCGGGGGCGAGCAGATGTCCCAGGTCGTGCAACAGCGCCGCCACCACGGTCTGCGTGCTCTCGCCGGCTTCTTCCGCCAGCGCCGCGCACTGCAGCGCGTGATCCAGCTGGCTCACGGCTTCGCGGCCGTATTGCCGCTGGCCGGGTCCGGCCAGCAGGCTCGCGATTTCGTCGAGCGTCAATGCCACGGGAACGCTCCTAGATCAGCAGCTTGCGGATGCGCGCCGACACCAGGTCGATCACGCTGACGCTGACAACGATGATGAGCATCACCGCGCAGGTCTCGGCGTACTGGAAGCCGCGGATGATTTCCCACAACACCACGCCGATGCCGCCCGCGCCCACCATGCCCACCACCGAGGCCGAGCGCACGTTCGACTCGAAGCGGTACAGCGCGTAGGAAATCCAGAGCGGCATCACCTGCGGCAGCACGCCGTACACGATCTCGTGCAGGGCGCTGGCGCCGGTGGAGCGGATGCCTTCCACCGGCTGGGGATCGATGGCCTCCACGGCCTCCGCGAAGAGCTTGGCCAGCACGCCGGTGGTGTGCACCCACAGAGCCAGCACGCCGGCGAAAGGCCCCAGGCCCACGGCCACCACGAACAGCATCGCGAACACCATCTCGTTGATGGCGCGGCAGCTGTCCATCAGCCGGCGCATCGGCTGGTAGACCCACCACGGCACGATGTTGGCCGAAGCCAGCAGCGCCAGCGGCACCGCGGTGACGACCGCCAGCACCGTGCCCCACAGGGCGATCTGCAGCGTGACCACCATCTCCTGCAGGTACATGCGCCAGTGCGTGAAGTTCGGCGGAAAGAACTCGGCGGCGTAGGTCGCCATGTTGCCGCTGTCGCGCCACAGGTCGAGCGGCCGCATGTCGGCGCCGTTCCAGGAGGCGGCCAGGACGATCAGCAGTGCGGCCCACGACAGCTGCCACGCGAGGTTGCGCTTGGGGGCCGCCGAGGCTGGCGGCATGCGGGGAATCTGAACCGTGGGTTGCATGTCAGGCGATCGGCGTGCGGGCGGCGGGTGCTCAGTTCAGCGCGGCCAGCTTCTTGTCGATGTCGGCGAGCTTCGCCTTCTTGTCGGCGTCGCTCAGCACGGTGTCGGCTTCGATCTTGGTGCGCTGGCCGAACAGGTCGATCTGGCGGATCGGCAGGAGCTGCTTGTCGCTCGATTCCTTGAAGCCCGAGAGCTTGGAAATCTTCATGACGATTTCCTTCTCGCGCGCATCGGTCTTGGCGTAGTTGAAGAAGAAGTTGCGCAGCTTCGCCTTGGTCGCCTCGGGCAGGTCCTTGCGCATGACCAGCGGGTCGAGCGGAATCAGCGGCGAGGTCCAGACGATCTTGATGTCCTTGAACTTCTCGGGGAAGCGCTCCTTGACCTTCTCCAGGTTCTCGCTGTTGTTGGTGGCCACGTCGACCTGCTTGTTGGCCACGGCCAGCGCGTTGGTCTCGTGGTTGGCGCTGCGCGTGATCTTGAAGATGGTCTTGGCGTCCACCTTGTTCTGCGCGAAGACGTAGAAGCCGGGCACGAGGTAGCCCGAGGTGGAGTTCGGGTCGCCGTTGCCGAAGCTCAGGTTCTTCGCGTTCTTGAGCACGTCGTCGAGCGTGTTGAGCGGGCTCTCGCGGTTCACGATCAGGTGCGAGTAGTAGCCCTGCGTGCCGTCGGCATTGACCATCTGCGCGAACACTTCGCCGCTGGCGCGGTCCACGGCTTCCATGGCCGACTTGTTGCCGAACCAGCCGAGCTGCACCTTGTTGAAGCGCATGGCTTCGATGATGCCGGCGTAGTCGGGCGCGAAGAAGGCCGTGACCTTCAGGCCGGTCTGCTTGCTCATGTCGTCGATCAGCGGCTGCCAGTCGCCCTTGAGGTTCTGCGTCGCCTCCGTGGAGATGATGCCGAAGTTGATGGCGTCCTGCGCCTGTGCGGCGGCGGTCATGCCCAGGCCGATGGCCAGGGCGGCGAGAAGTTTCTTGATCATGGATGACTCCGAGGTGGAATGACGGAAGGAAAAACAGGGACGAAAGAAGTGCGGCTCAGGCGACCTGCACCGGAAGCTGCGCCCAGGGCCCGGCGACCGGCTGCGCGGGCGCGGGCACGACGGCGGTGCCCTCCGGCCGCAACAGCTCTTCGGCCTGCACGCCGTACAGCTCGCGCAGCAGCTCGGGCGTGAGCGCGGACGACGGGCCGTCGAACACGACCTGGCCCTGGTTGAGCGCCACCACGCGCGGGCAGTACTTCATCGCGATGTCGACCTGATGCAGCGAGACGATGACGGTGCAGCCGTCTTCGCGGTTGATGCGCGCCAGGATCTCCATGACCTTGCGCGACGACTCCGGATCGAGCGAGGCGATGGGCTCGTCGGCCAGCACCACCTTGGCGCCCTGCACCAGCGTGCGCGCGATGGCGGCGCGCTGCTGCTGGCCGCCCGACAGGGTGGAGGCGCGTTGCGCGTAGCAGTCGGCAATGCCCACGCGAGCGAGCGCTTCCAGCGCCAGCGCACGCTCCTGTGCGGTGAAGAGGCGCATCCAGCTGCGCCACCACGGCATGCGATGCAGCGAACCCACGAGCACATTGACCAGCACCGGCAGCCTGGCCACGAGATTGAATTGCTGGAACACGAAGCCGACCTGCGAGCGCACCTTGCGGATGTCGCGGTCGATGCGGCCGCCCTTCTGCACGCAGCGGCCGTCGATTTCCACCAGCGACTCCGAGCTGCCGTCGGCCGCGACCAGCCCGGCGATGTGCCGCAGCAGGGTCGACTTGCCGGAGCCCGACGCGCCGATGAGCGCGACCATGTCGCCGCGCGCCACGTCGATGTTGATGTCGCGCAACGCATGCCGGCCGTTGGCGAAGTGCTTGTTGAGCTGACGGATGCGCAGGAGGGTGTTCATGGCGGGCCTGAAGTCGTCTAGACAAATGCAGTTTCGGCAGCTCGTGTGACGAGGCGGAGACACTTCGGCGACGACGGAATGTCAGCCTGGTTGTGCCGGCCCGGGTCAGAGCACCCGGCGGCCTTCGCGCCAGACGCCGCGCACCACCGGATGCCTTGCTCCGTCGGACAGCGTGCACACACGCACCTGCACCAGGTCCGCGCGCAAGCCGCTCTCCAGCGCGCCGCGGTCGAGCAGGCGCGCGGCGCGCGCCGGCGTGCGCGTGACCATGGCCACGGCCTGCGGCAAGGTGACGATCTCTTCGTCCACCAGCCGCACCACCGCGCCCAGCAGGCTGCCCGGCACGTAGTCGGACGACAGGATGTCGAGCAGGCCGTGGCGCGCCAGTTCGGATGCGGCCACGTTGCCGGAGTGCGATCCGCCGCGCATCACGTTCGGCCCGCCCATGATGTTCGACAGACCCAGTCTTCGCGCCGCGCGCGCGGCATCCAGCGTGGTCGGGAACTCGGACATGCTGGCGCCTTCGGCATGGGCCTGCTCGACATGCGCCACCGTGGTGTCGTCATGGCTCGCCAGCGCGATGTCGTGGGTGCGGCAGTAGTCGACGAAATGCCGGCGGTGCGGCTGCGCGTATTCGGCCTGCAGCATGCCGGCCTGCGCCACGCGCTGCTCGAACTTGCTGTCGCTCCAGCCCTTCTTGCCGGTGTAGTAGATGCGTGCGAGTTCGATGTTCTCCCACTGGCGCTGGCCCGGCGTGTGGTCCATCAGCGAGATCATCGACAGCCGCGGGTGGCCGCGAAACGGCTCGAACAGCTCGACGGTGTTGGGCGCCGGCAGCTCGCAGCGCACGTGCAGGTGATGGTCGGCGCGCAGCAGGCCTTGCGCCGCGCAGGCATCGAGCGCGGCCAGCGTGGAGCCCCAGGTGCTGCCGCGCAGGCTCTCGGGGTCGGCCTCGCCCACGCCGAGCGCGTCGAACACCGTGGTGATGCCGGCGGCGGCCATCTCCGCGTCGTGCGCCAGCAATGCGGGCAGCGGTGCCCAATGCACCTTGGGGCGCGGCATCAGGTGGCGCTCGAAGTTGTCGGTGTGCACTTCGACCAGGCCGGGCAGCAGAAAGTCGCCGTCGAGGTCGATGGCGCCCTCGGCGGTGGGACCGCTGTCGATGGAGGCGATGCGACCGCCGGCCACCGACAGCGCGCCGGAGACCACTTCGTCCGCCAGCACCATGCGGGCGTTGGAGAACACCGTCGTCGCGCTCATGGCTGGCTCCTGAATTCGCCGACGTTGACCCGCCGCGTTGCCACCGCCGCGCCCACTTCCGCGTCGTGGAAGATGCCGACCGTGGCGGCGCCGCGTGCCGTGGCTTCGCGGATGAGCGCGATGACGGTGTCGGTGTTCGCCGCGTCGAGCGAGGCGGTGGGCTCGTCCAGCAGCAGCAGCGGCTTGGGCTTGATCATGTTGCGGGCGATGTTGATGCGCTGCTGTTCGCCGCCCGAGAAGGTGGCTGGCGGCAGGTGCCAGAGCCGTTCGGGGATGCGCAGGCGCGTGAGCCAGCGGCGTGCTTCCTCGCGCGCGGCCTCGATGCCGGCGGGGTCGTCGCCGGCGTCTTCGGCCAGCGGCTCGGCCACCACGTCGAGCGCGGCCACGCGCGGGATCACGCGCAGGAACTGGCTGACGTAGCCGATGGTGTCGCGGCGCAGCTGCACCAGCTCGCGCGGCGTTACCTCGGTCACGTCGACCGGGCCGGTGGCCGACTGCACGGTGATGCGGCCGGCGCTCGCGCGGTAGTTGGCATAGACCAGCTTGAGCAGCGTGCTCTTGCCGAGGCCGGAGGCGCCGTCGAGCACCACGCACTCGCCGGCGGACACGCTCAGGTCGACCTCGTCGAACACCGAAAGCTCGAGCTGGTTCTGGTGATGCAGCGTGAAGCGCTTGGCCACGCCCTGGAGTTGAAGCATTGGAAGCGTCATGGTTGCAGTACCGAGGAAACGAGCAGTTGCGTGTAGGCGTGTTGCGGGTCGTCCAGCACCTGGTCGGTGAGGCCGGCCTCGACCACGTGGCCGTTCTGCATCACGAGCATGCGGTGCGCGAGCAGGCGCGCCACCGCCAGGTCGTGCGTGACGACGATGGCCGCCAGCTGCATCTGCCGCGTGAGCTGGCGCAGCAGGTCGAGCAGGCGCGCCTGCACCGACACGTCCAGGCCCGAGGTGGGCTCGTCCATGAAGACCAGGCGCGGCTGCGTCACCAGGTTGCGCGCGATCTGCAGGCGCTGCCGCATGCCGCCGGAGAAGGTGCGCGGCGCGTCGTCGATGCGCGCTGGGTCGATCTCCACGCGCTGCAGCCATTCGGCGGCGGTGGCGCGCAGACGGCCGTAGTGGCGCTCGCCCAGGCCCATGAGCCGCTCGCCCACGTTGGCGCCGGCGGACACGTCCATGCGCAGGCCGTCGGCCGGGTTCTGGTGCACGAAGCCCCAGTCGGTGCGGGCCAGCAGGCGCTGCTGGGCCTCGGTCATGGCGAAAACTTCCTGCAGGCCGCCGCCGCGCACCTGGAACTCGACGCTGCCGCTGTCGGGCCGGTCGCGCGCGGCAATGGCGTTGAGCAGCGTCGACTTGCCGGAGCCCGATTCGCCGACCACGGCCAGCACCTCGCCGGGCCACAGGTCGAACGATGCGCCGTGCAGCGCCACGCGTTCGCCGTAGCGCTTGCCGACGCCGCGCACCCGCAGCAGGGGGGATGGGGAGTTCAGCGGATTCATGCAAGCGCCTGTTCGGTTTCGGGCCGGGGCGTCGCGGCCTGCTGGCGCGACTGGCAGTGGTCGGAGTCCGAGCACACGTGCATGCGGGTGCCGCGGTCGTCGGTGATGATTTCGTCGAGGAAGCTGTCGGTCGCGCCGCACAGCGCGCAGGGCTCGTCCCAGCGCTGCACTTCGAAGGGATGGTCGTCGAAGGCCAGGCTCTCGACCGGCGTGTAGGGCGGCACGGCGTAGATGCGCTTCTCGCGGCCGGCGCCGAAGAGTTGCAGCGCGGCGTTCATGTGCAGCTTCGGGTTGTCGAACTTCGGGATCGGCGACGGCGACATCACGTAGCGGCCGTTGACCAGCACCGGGTAGTCGTAGGTGGTGGCGATGTGGCCGTAGCGCGCGATGTCCTCGTAGAGCTTCACGTGCATCAGGCCGTACTCGGCCAGCGCGTGCAGCGTGCGGGTGGCGGTCTCGCGCGGCTCCAGGCGCTGCATCGGCTCTGGCACGGGCACCTGGTAGACCAGCACCTGGCCTTCGGCCAGCGGTGCTTCGGGAATGCGGTGGCGCGTCTGGATCAGCGTGGCGTCGCCGGTGCGCGTGGTGGTTTCCACGCCCGTGGTGCGCTGGAAGAAGCGGCGGATGTTGACCGCGTTGACGGTGTCGTCCGAGCCCTGGTCGATGACCTTGAGCACGTCCTTCGGCCCGATGACCGCGGCCGTGACCTGGATGCCGCCGGTGCCCCAGCCGTAGGGCAGCGGCATCTCGCGCGAGCCGAAGGGCACCTGGTAGCCGGGGATGGCCACCGCCTTGAGGATGGCGCGGCGGATCATGCGCTTGGTGCGCTCGTCGAGGTAGGCGAAGTTGTAGGTGGTGGCGGTGGTCATTGCGGGTCTCCCGCGCCGTTGGCGCGCATCTTTCGCACGAGCTCGAGTTCGGACTGGAAATCGACGTAATGCGGCAGCTTCAGGTGCTGCACGAAGCCCGAGGCCTCCAGGCTGTCGCTGTGCGAGAGCACGAACTCCTGCATCTGCGCCGGCGCCTCGACGGGCTCGCCCAGCTCCTCGGCGCGCAGCGCGCGGTCGACCAGGCTCATGGCCATCGCCTTGCGCTCGCTGTGGCCGAAGGCCAGGCCGTAGCCGCGCGTGAACTTGGGCGGCTCGGTCTTGCTGCCGGCGAACTGGTTGACCATCTGGCATTCGGTGAGCGCCATGTCGCCGATGGAGATGGTGAATTCGAGCTCTTCCGGTGCGATCTCCAGCTCCACGGTGCCCACGCGGATCTCGCCGACGAAGGGATGGCTGTGCGAATAGCCGCGCTGCGTCGAATAGGCCATGGCCAGCAGGAAGCCTTCGTCGCCGCGCGCCAGGTTCTGCAGGCGCGTCGCGCGGTCGGCGGGAAAGCGCAGCGGCGTGCGCGTGAGGTCCACGGGGGCCGGGTCGCCGGGCGGCACATCGTGGGTCTCTATCAGGCCTTCGTGGTTCAGCAGGTCGACCACGCGCGGCGTGAAGGTGGGCGCCTCGCCCTGCGGCGGCGCGACCGGCGCGGTGTCTTCCTGCTGGCCGTGCTGGCCGTTCGCGAGCAGCGTGAAGTCGAGCAGGCGCTGGGTGTAGTCGTAGGTCGGGCCCAGCACCTGGCCGCCGGGCAGGTCCTTGAAGGTGGCGGAAATGCGGCGGTCCAGCTGCATGCGCGCGGTGTCGAGCGCCACGCTGGTGCCCAGGCGCGGCAGCGTGGCCCGGTAGGCACGCAGCAGGAAGATGGCTTCGACCACGTCGCCGGCCGCCTGCTTGATGGCGAGCGCGGCCAGCTCGGGGTCGTACACCGAGCCTTCGGTCATCACGCGGTCGACGGCCAGCTTGAGCTGCTCGCGGATCTGCCGCACCGACAGCTCGGGCGTGTCCGCGTCGCCGCGGCGTTGTTCGGCCAGCAGCCGGTAGCTGCTGAGGATGGCGGCTTCACCGCCCTTGACTGCGACATACATCTCAAGCCTCCTGTTCGATGCGCGTGGTGCGCGGCAAGCCGACGATCTGCTTGGGCGCGGCCAGGAACACATCGATGCCGCGCGGGAAGGCGGCGTGGTTGGCGGCCCATTGCGACGTGAATGCCGCTGCGTCCGCATCGCTCGGCAGGCCTTGCACGGCGATCGACGCGCTGTCGCGGATGCCAGGGCCCCGCAACGTCCATGCACCGGCACCGCCCTCGCCCAGCGCGGCCACGTCAAGCACGCAGGTGGCCGACTGGTCGGGGTAGGCGTCGCTGCCCTGGGCGAAGCGTTCGAGCGGCGGGCATTCGTCGCCCTGGGCCACCCATGCGAACTGCGCGGCCTCGGGCGCATCGACCAGCACGCAGCCGGTGTGAAAGCGCAGCCATGCGGCCGCGTCGCTGCCGGCAAGGGAAGGCGACAGCCAGAGCGTGCAGTCGGGGTCGAGCAGCGCAAGCAGCAATGCGGCCGATGCGGCGTGGCCGCGCGACGGCGTCTGCGCATCGTGCGGCAGCTCGACCACGCGGCCGGGATGCGACAGCGCATGCAGCGCCGCGCGGAACACCGATTGGCTGCCGAGCGCCGCGTCGGAAAAACCGGCGCCGAGGGCGGAGAGATCGTGCGCGGTCATTCGGTGTCTTCCTCGCCGTCGGTGCCGCCGGCTTCGCGCGCGACGGTGAAGAACTCGACCTTGCTGCTCTGCGCGCGGGCATGGCGCCGGGCGCGCTGCAGTTCGAGATGGCGGCGCACCGGCGCCAGCACTTGCGCGTCCAGCGATGCCTGTTGCGCCGGGTCTTGCAGCAGCGCGTCTGCCACGGCCGCCAGTTGTGCATGCCGGTGCGAACGGCCCATCACGTAGGCAACGCCGACCGGCGCGCCCACCTCGCCCAGCCGCAACGCGCAGCGGGTGACCGTGACTTCGCCGAGGTTGAAGCGCTCGCCCGAACCACCGGCGCGACCCTGCACCATCATCAGCCCGGTCTCGGGTGCGCGCAGCCAGTGCGGCGCGCTCTGCGCATGGGCGCCCAGCGCCGGCTCCAGCAGCTCGAGCGGGGCGCGCGCCAGCGTCGCCATCCACTGCGCGCGGTCGAGTGGACGCCCGGCCGGTTCCGTGTCAAAAGCATGAAACATCGAAGTGATACTCTGAGAAAGTTGTATAGACAAATTCGACAACCGGCGCGAGCTTAGATAGCGCCCAAGACAAGTTCATGACAAGCACAACAAGCTCTCCCGCATCGCTTCCGGCCCGTTCCCCACGCGACAGTTTCTGGACCCGCATCGCCGCCGACATCGCCGACGCCATCGCGCGCGGCGTCTATCCCCCGGGGCAGCGGCTGCCCTCCGAGCACGCACTGGCAGAGCAGTTCGGCGTCAATCGACACACCATCCGCCGCTCGCTGGCCGACCTCACGAGCCAGGGCCTGCTGCGCGTCACGCAGGGCAGCGGCACCTACGTCGAGGAGTTCGCCATGGACCTGGCGCTGGTCAAGCGCCCGCGCCATCACCAGCGCATGGCGCTGGCCGGTCTTCGCGGCGCGCTGCACGTGGTGGCCGCCAGCACGGTGCGCGCCACGGCCGCGCAGGCCCGCGTGCTGGACGTGCCGGCGCGCAGCTCGCTGCTGTGCCTGAACGTCGTCGGCGATGCCGAAGGCCAGCCGCTGCACTTCAGCGAGCGCCTCTTTCCGCTGCCGCGCTTCGCCGGGCTCGAAGCGGTGGTGCGCGAGACCGGCTCCATCACCGCCGGCTTCGCGGCCCACGGCGTCGACGACTACACGCGGCGCGACAGCCGCATCACCGCGCAGATGCCCGAGCCCACGGTGGCCGCCCACCTGCGCCAGCCGGTGAGCCGGCCGGTGCTCTTCGTCGAGAGCGTCAACGTCGACACCGCCGCCGTGCCCATCGAATACGCGCGCACCTGGTTCGCCGGCGACCGCATCACGCTGACGGTGACCCACGATGAATGAACGCCACGCCGCGGAGCCCGGCCGGGCGCACCGCTATGCGGCCTACTTCGCGCCGCCGGTCGAAAGCGACTGGTGGGAAGCCGGCAGCCGCTGGCTGGGCCGCTGCGCGGCGAGCGGGCGCACATGGCCGCAGTCCGACATCGACGGCGTGCCGCCCGAGCAGCTGCGCAGGCTCATGGCCGCGCCCCGGCGCTACGGCTGGCATGCGACGCTCACCGCCCCCTTCACGCTGCGCCCGCAGATCGAGGCATCGGGCCTGCGCGCCGGCCTGCGCATGCTCTGCCAGGCCTGGAAGCCTTTCGACATGCCGGCGCTGAAGGTCGCGCTGCTCGACGATTTCCTGGCGCTCGTGCCCGCCGGGCCGAGCACCGCCTTGCGCGCGGTGGCCGATGCCTGCGTGACAGGGCTGCACGCCTTTGCCGAGCCGCTCTCGCCCGCCGAGCTCCAACGGCGCCGCGCGGCCGGGCTCACGCCCGAGGAAGACGCGCTGCTGCTGCGCTGGGGCTACCCCTTCGTGCTGGACCGGTTCCGCTTCCACATGTCGCTGACCGGCTCGCTGCGCGGCGTCGAGCCTGCAGTTGTGGCGGCACTGGAGGCGGCGGCGCAACGGCACTTCGCGCCGTTGCTGGCGTTGCCCCCGCCGCGCTTCGAGGCCATCAGCCTTTTCGCCGAACCCTCGCCGGGCGCCGACTTCGTGTGCCTCGCGCAGATGGAGCTGGGCCTGTGAGCGGCCGCCTGGTGTACGTCGCCGGCCCTTCGGGTGCCGGCAAGGACAGCCTGCTCGACTGGCTGAGGAACCACCTGCCGCAGGAGGCGGGCGTGACTTTCGCGCGCCGCACCATCACGCGCCCCGCGACGGCCGACGGCGAACAGCACGACAGCATCGACGTGCCGGGCTTCCTGCAACTGCGCGAAGCCGGCGCCTTCGGGCTCGACTGGGAGGCCAACGGGCTCTGCTACGGCGTGCGCCATGCCGAGCTGTCGCCGCCGCGCGCGGGCGGCGTCGTGGTCGTCAACGGATCGCGCGCCTACCTGCCCGAGGCCGCGCGACGCTTTCCCGACATGACGGTCGTCCACGTCACGGCCAGCGTCGACACGCTGCGCCGCCGGCTGATGGCGCGGGGGCGGGAGTCGGCCGAGATGGTGGAGGCGCGCGTGCGCCGCGCGCTCGATTTCCGCATACCGCCGGGGCTGGCCGCCATCGAGATCCACAACGAGCACACCCTCGCGGACGCGGGCGCCCAACTGGTCCGCGCGCTGCAGATCGACACGGGCCGCGCACCGCTTATGCTCGCTCCATGGGTGAATTCGACCTGATCACACGCTACTTCAAGCGCCCCGCCACGCGCTCCCCGCTCGGCGTGGGCGACGACTGCGCCTTGCTCGCGCCCGCCGCGGGCATGCAGCTCGCGGTGTCCTCCGACATGCTGGTCGAGGGCCGGCACTTTCTCTCGACCGTCGATCCGGCGCGGCTGGGCCACAAGGCGCTGGCGGTGAACCTCAGCGACCTGGCCGCCTGCGGCGCGAAGCCGCTGGCCTTCACGCTGGCGCTGGCGCTGCCCGGTGTCGACGAGCCCTGGCTCGAAGGCTTCTCGCGCGGCCTGTTCGCGCTGGCCGACGCGCACGGCTGCGAGCTGGTGGGCGGCGACACCACGCGCGGCCCGCTCAACATCTGCATCACGGTGTTCGGCGAAGTGCCTGCCGGCGCGGCGCTGCTGCGCTCCGGCGCGCGGGCCGGCGACGACGTCTGGGTCAGCGGCACGCTGGGCGACGCACGCCTGGCGCTGGAGGTGTTCCGCGGTACGGTGTCGCTGTCGGCCGAGGCCTTCGAGTCGGCGCGCGCACGCATGGAACAACCCACGCCGCGCGTGGCGCTGGGGCAGGCGCTGCGCGGCATCGCGTCTTCGGCGGTGGACGTGAGCGACGGGTTGATCGGCGACCTGGGCCACATCCTCGCGTCGAGCAATGTCGGCGCCACGCTGGACGCCGATGCGGCCACGGCCCTGATCGCCGCCGAGGCGCCGGGCCTGAGCACCGCCATCCTGCGCACCTGCGCGCTCTCGGGCGGCGACGACTACGAACTGGTCTTCACCGCACCGCCTTCAGCGCGCGCCGCGGTCGAGCAAGCGGGCCTCAGCAGCGCGACGCCCGTGGCGCGCATCGGTCGCATCGAGGCCGACGCCGGCCTGCGCATCGTCGATGCGGCCGGCGCGCCGGTGTCGCAGCGCTTCGGCTCGTTCGACCACTTCGTCTGACGCGGGGGTGCGCAGTTCCGCTCAGGAGCCGCGCACCATCGCCAGCATCTTCTGCTGCGCGGCGTTGATGGCGCTCGACTGGCCGTTGAGCTGCTGCAGCATCTTGTTGAGTTCGGCCTGCACCGCGGCGTCGGTCACGGTGACGCTCGAACCCACGACCTGGATCTTCGACTTGTTCTGGTCGATGAACGCACCGACGGCCAGCGCGCTGTCGAACACGTTGTCCAGCGCCGGGAACACTTCCCTGAAGGTGGCGGCGGGCACTGTCACGGTTTTTTCGTATGCCTTGTCGTAGACCTGCTTCAGGTCGTCGGGCTGCTTGAGCTGCGCATGCGCGGCGTCGGCCTTGGCGGTCTGCCGGTCGAGCGCGGTGCGCAGGCCGTTGAGGCCGTCCTTCGCGGCCTTGAGGTCGTCGCGGCGCGAGGCCAGGTCGGCAACGGAGCGCAGCGCGCCCTTGGCCATGACTTCGCCCATCGGCTTGCTCACCGACTGGTTCATGCCTTCGTTGAAATCGGTGATCACCGCATAGTGCTGCGCGTAGTCGCCGAACGAGGCTTTTTCTTCCGCCGTGGGCACCGGCACGCGCAGGCCGGGCTTGTCGAGCACGCGGGTCTGCAGGAACGAGATGAAGGCCTTGCGCTGTTCGGCCTCCTTGTTGCCACAGGCCACCAGTGCGAAGCTGAAGGCGAGCAGGAGCGACATGGCCCCGAGACGTCGAATGAAAGTTCTCACGGGCAAGGCCCTCTCTGTTGTTATCGGAAAAAAATTATAGGGAGCGCTTCAATGCCTCGATGAAGGCGCGCGCCGCTGCCGAGAGCGAGTGGCCGCGCTTGGTGACGATGGAAATATCGCGCGCCACGCGCGGCGCGCTCAGGATCTTGATGACCAGCGACGGATCGGCTTCGGCGCGCGCGAAGGCCGAGGGCATGATCGACGCGCCCATTCCGGCGGCGGTCATCCAGATGGCGGTCGACAGGAACGACACCTCGTTCACCACGTCGAGCGCCACGCCCGCGTCGGCCGCGGTGCCGTCGATCAGCGGGCGCACGCCGTAGCCCGGCCGCACCGTGATGACGGGGTGGCCGCCCAGGTCGCTCCAGCGCACCACGCGGGCCTTGGCCAGCGGATGGTCGATGCGGCAGACCAGCGCCAGGTGGTCGCGCATGAAGCGTTGCACTTCCACCTCGGCGCCGGGACGCTCGGGCGTGCCGATGCCGAAGTCCACATGCTCGCCGATGATGCGCGAGATGAACTGGTCGGGCGCGCAGTCGTTCACCAGCACGCGCACGCCCGGATGCTTTTCGGCGAACGCGCGGATCGCGTCGGGCAGCAGGAAGCCGGCGAGCGTGGGCGTGATGGCCAGCGTGACGCGACCGCGCTCCAGCGCGGCCAGTTCGCGGAAGTCGGCCGAGAGCGAATCGACGTCGCGCAGGATGCGCTCGACCGTGACCATCATCTGCTCGGCCGCCGCGGTCGGCTTGAGCGAACGGGTGGTGCGGTCGAACAGGCGCGTGTCCAGCCCGTCCTCGAGTTGGCGGATCAGCATGCTCACCGCCGACTGCGTGACGAACAGCCGCTGAGCCGCCGTGCTGAGCTTGCGCAGCTGGTAAACAGCGAGGAATGCACGCAGTTGACGAATCGTAGGACTGAAGTTCGCATTCATCAGCAAAGATGATATTTGATTCGAAATTTCTTGATTTACCGATGAATCCTGCCATCGTTCAATCCATGCCGGACACCCATCGCACCCAAGGAATTTCGATGACAGCACCTCTCGCCCGCGGGCCCAGTGCGCTACGTCGGCAGTTGATGCTGACGGCCGCCTGCGGCCTGCTGGGCAGTGCGGCCTTCGCGCAAGCGCCGGCAACGTCTGTCACCGGAGACTTTCCCAACAAGCCGATCCGCATGGTCGTGACCTTTCCGCCCGGCGGCAGCGCCGACGCGGTGATACGCATGCTGGTGCCGCGCCTGAACGAGAAGCTGGGCCAGCCGGTGGTGGTCGACAACCGTCCCGGCGCGGGCGGCAATGTCGGCCTGTCGCTGGTGGCCAAGACACCGGCCGACGGCTACACGCTGGGCCTGGGCGCGGCCGGCGCGCTGACCGCCAACGTGAGCCTCTATCCGCAGATGCCCTTCGACCCGGTGAAGGACTTCAAGCCGGTGGCGATGGTCGCGGCCACGCCTTTCGTGATCGTGGGACACCCTTCCATCCAGGCGCGCACGCTGCGCGAACTCATCGCGCTGGCCAAGGCCAGGCCGGGCACGCTGTCGATCGGGCACGGCGGTAACGGCACGGCCATGCACCTGTCGGCGGCCCTCTTCGCGCAGATGGCCGACGTGAAGCTGGTCGAGGTGCCCTACCGCGGCTCGGGCCCGGCGGCGCTCGACGCCATCGCGGGGCAGATTCCGCTCGCGCTGGTCGACCTGCCGGCTTCGCTGCAGCAGATCAAGGCCGGCAAGCTGGTCGCCTTCGCGGTGACGAGCGCGCAGCGCGTGCCCATGCTGCCCGACGTGCCCACGGTGGCCGAGGCCGGGCTGCCCGGCTACGACTCGACCGGCTGGTTCGGCGTGGTGGCGCCGGCCGGCACGCCCGCGCCCATCGTGGCGCGGCTCAACGCCGAGATCAACGCCGCCCTGGGCGACGAGCAGATCAAGGCCTCGATGCGCAACCTGGGCGCCGAGCCCGCGCCGGCCTCGAGCGAGGCCTTCGAGGCGTACATCCAATCCGAGACGAAGAAGTGGGCCAAGGTGATCCAGACCGCCCACATCCGGCTCGACTGACACACAAGCCTTTTCTTTTCCAGTGAACATGACCGACCACACCGCAGCAGCTCTGACAGCCGACGTGATGATCGTCGGCGCGGGCCCCGTGGGGCTCACGCTGGCCATGGACCTCGCCTCGCGCGGCGTCTCCGTGGTCATCTGCGAGACCCGCCGCTTCGCCGAACCGCCGAACGTGAAGTGCAACCACGTGGCCTCGCGCACGATGGAGCAGTTCCGCCGCCTGGGCGTGGCCCGGAAGCTGCGCGATGCGGGGCTGCCGGCCGACTATCCGAACGACGTGGTGTTCCGCACCACCGTGACCGGCACCGAACTCACGCGCATTCCGATCCCGTGCCGGCGCGACCGCTACACAGACACCTCGGGCCCCGACGGCTGGTGGCCCACGCCGGAGCCGCCGCACCGCATCAACCAGATCTACCTGGAGCCCATCCTGCTGAAGCACACGGCGGCGCTGCCGGGCGTGCAGCTGCTGAACCGCACGCAGTTCGCGGGCTTCACGCAGGACCACGACGGCGTGACCGCGATCGCCACCGACATGGACAGCGGCGTCACCCGCTCCATCCGCTGCCGCTACATGGTGGGCTGCGACGGCGGCGCTTCGGGCGTGCGCAAGCAGATCGGCGCCAAGCTCGAGGGCACGGCGGTGATCCAGCGCGTGCAGTCGACCTTCATCCGCGCGCCGCGGCTGCGCGCCATGCTGCCCGGCAAGCCGGCGTGGTCTTACTACGCGATGAACCCGCGCCGCTGCGGCACGATGTTCGCCATCGACGGCCAGGAGACCTGGCTGGTGCACAACCACCTGAACGCCGAAGAGCCCGAGTTCGATTCGGTCGACCGCGACGCCTCGCTGCGCGCCATCCTCGGCGTGGGGCCCGACTTCGAGTACGAGATCATCAGCAAGGAAGACTGGGTCGGCCGCCGCCTCGTGTCCAACCGCTTCCGCGAAGGGCGCGTGTTCCTGGCCGGCGACGCGGCCCACCTGTGGGTGCCGTACGCGGGCTACGGCATGAACGCCGGCATCGCCGACGCGCTGAACCTTTCGTGGCTGCTGGGCGCCGTGGTGCAGGGCTGGGGCGACGAAGCCATGCTCGACGCCTACGAGGCCGAACGCCTGCCGATCACCGAGCAGGTCTCGCGCTTCGCGATGGACCATGCGCAGAAGATGATCCGCGCGCGCCGCGCGGTGCCGCCGAACATCGAGGAGCCGGGCCGCGCCGGCGACGCGCTGCGCGCCGAGATCGGCAGCGAGGCCTACGACCTGAACGTGCAGCAGTTCTGCTGCGCCGGGCTGAACTTCGGCTACTTCTACAGCGGCTCGCCGATCATCGTCGCCGACGGCGAGCACACGGCGCCGGCCTATTCGATGGGCGAGTTCACGCCCTCCACCGTGCCGGGCTGCCGCGCGCCGCACTTCTGGTTGTCCGACGGCCGCTCGCTGTACGACGCCTTCGGGCCGGGCTACACGATGCTGCGCTTCGACCGCAGCGTCGACGTGCGGCCGCTGGAGCGCGCCGCGGCGGCCTACAGCATGCCGCTCACCGTGCTGGACATCGAGACCGAAGAAGTTCCTCGCGCCTACACCCACCGCCTGGTGTTGTGCCGCGCCGATCAGCACGTGGCCTGGCGCGGTGCGCACCTGCCGGCCGAGGTCTACGACTTGGTGGGCATGCTGCGCGGCGAGGGCCGCCGGATACTGTCGCGCCGTCGGGCCCTGGCCTGGGAAGGCGTGGTCGCCTGAGAGTCGTTCACCAGCCGCGCCTGGCAGCCACGGCCCGGTAGGCCAGCCACACGGCCAGCGCCGGTGCGAGCGCGAAGCTCGCGAACAGCCAGACCGACGCCGAGCGCGCGCCCTCCACGCCGCCCGGCGTGGTGAGCCCCGCCGCATTCGCCACAAGCCCCGCCACCGCAGCGCCCACGGCCATGCCGTAGAGCTGCACCGTGGTGATCGAGGCCGAGGCCAGGCCTTCCTCGCCCTTGGGCGCCAGCGACATCACGCGCGTCAGCAGGTGCGGCCAGCCGATGCCCACGCCGAGGCCCACGGCCGCCAGCGCAACCGCGACGACCAGGGTCTCCAGGCCCGCGCCGAACACGCCCGGCGACGGCAGCAGCCACGCCAGCGCCATCAGCCCCAGCGTGCAGATCACCGGTCCTGCGCGCAGCATGCGGTCGGCCCCGGCGCCGCTGCGGCCCGAGGACAGCAGCGAGCCCGCGCTCCACCCGCCGGCCATCGCCGCCGTGAGGTAGCCCGCCGCGAGCGGCGAGTGGCCGTGCAGCAGTTGCAGGAAATACGGCACGAAGATTTCGGTGGTGGTGCCGATCAGCAGCAGCGCCACGCTGGCGTAAATGGCGCCGAGCGGCGCGCGCATCGAATACGCGCCAGTCGGCAGCACGCGCACCACGGCATCGCGGTCGATGCGTGTGGCGGCAAAGCCGATGGCCAGACCCAACAGCACGCCGACGGCCTGCCAGAGCAGGTCGGACAGCAACCCGCTGGCCGCGATCACCAGCACCGAGGCGGCGAGCAGCCCGATCTGCGGACCCGGCACGCGCGGCATGGTGGCGGGCCGCGTGTGCGTCACGCCGGCCGAGGGCCGCAGCTGCACCAGCACCAGCACGGCCTGCGCGGCCGCCACCGGCAGCAGGAACCAGAAGGCCCAGCGCCAGTGCCCGGCCTGCGCGAAGAGGCCGCCCACGGCCGGCCCGCACAGCGTGGCGACGCCCCACATGCCCGACACCAGCGCCACCGCGCGCGGCCACAGCCGCTGCTCGAACACCAGCTGGATCAGCCCGTAGCTCAGCGCCGCGAGCAAGCCGCCGCCGAGCCCCTGCACCGTGCGGCCCGCGAGCATCCACGGCATGGCCGGCGCCAGCGCGCAGCCGATGGAGCCGGCGCTGAACACCGCCAGCGCCGCAAGGCATGCGCCGCGCGGGCCGAGCACCGCCAGCAGCCGCACCGACAGCGTGGCGCCCAGGATCGAGCCGACCACGAAAAGCGTGGTGCTCCAGGCGTACCAGTCGAGGCCGCCGATCTCGCGCACCACCGACGGCAGCACGGTGGTCACGATGTGGACATTGATGGCATGCAGCGCGACACCGCCGGTCAGCGCGAGCGCGCGCCAGCCGTTGCGGCCGCTGAAGAGTTCGCCCCATCCGGCGGTAGGCGGAGGAGGACGCAAGGCGGCTGAAGAGGAAGACATGGAAAAAGGATGCGAGGGTCTGGAAGAAGCCTGGATGGTAGGCCGCGCATCTCAATTAAACAAGCTATTGCTTTGATAAATAAAATCGTCGGCGCGAAGGCCGCGCCGCAGATGCGCGACACTCCTGCCCCTGATGCAAACCGCTTCTTCCTCTTCTTCTTTCACCGCCTCCCCGTCCGGCGCCATGCCCGTGCCCTCGATGCGCCGCGCCACGCTGCGCTTCATGCTCTCCCACCCCGCGCACTTCATCGCGCTGGGCTTCGGCTCGGGCCTGCCGCGCTTCGCGCCCGGCACCGTGGGCACGCTGTGGGCCTGGGTGGCCTTCGCGGTGATGCAGCTGTGGTTCACGCCCGCGACCATCGGCTGGATCATCCTGGCGGCGCTGCCGGTGGGCTGGTGGGCCTGCACCGTGACCGCGCGCGACATGAACGTCGCCGACCCCGGCGCCGTGGTGTGGGACGAGGTGGTCGCCTTCTGGATCGTGCTCTGGCTGGTGACGCCGGCCGGGCTGCTGGCGCAGGCCGTGGCCTTTGCGCTGTTCCGCTATTTCGACGCCGCCAAGCCCGGCCCGGTGGCCTGGGCCGATGCGCTGTTCAAGCAGCGCGATGCGGCACAGGTGCGCTGGTGGCGCGCGGGCTTCGGCATCATCCTCGACGACCTGGTGGCGGCCTTCTGCACGCTGCTGGTCATTGCGCTGTGGCGCGCCTGGTAAGCATGGTGAAAGCGATGGACTCTTCTTCGACCACGACGACAGCAACAACGATGGCGACAACAACGCTCGCGGACCTCGACACCCCCGCGCTGGTCGTGGCCGCGGCCGGCCTGCTGCAGAAAAAGGGCTGGATGCTGGCCACCGCCGAAAGCTGCACGGGCGGCCTGATCGGCGCGGCCTGCACCGAGCTTGCGGGCTCCAGCGCATGGTTCGAGCGCGGCTTCATCACGTATTCGAACGAGGCCAAGACCGAGATCCTGGGCGTGGACGCCGCGCTGATCGCCGCCAACGGCGCGGTCAGCGAGCCGGTGGCGCGTGCCATGGCCGTGGGCGCCATCGCGCACTCGGCGCCGTCGCGCGTGGCGCTGGCCGTGACCGGCGTGGCGGGCCCGACCGGCGGCACGCCGGACAAGCCGGTGGGCACGGTGTGGTTCGGCTGGTCGGTCGACGGCCAGGTGCGCACCGAGCGCCGCCGCTTCGACGGCGACCGCGCCACGGTGCGCGCGGCCACGGTGCACTACGCGCTGCAGACGCTGGTCGAGCTGCTGTCCGCGCCTTAGCGGCGGCCCCGGCCGCCCGGCTGGCTATGATTTCGCGGCCCGCAACATCCCAGACAAGAGGCCTCATGACCGCAGCCACCAATGCCCAGACCATCGAGCGCTTCTACAGCGCGTTCGCCAAGCTCGACGCGCCGACCATGGAGGCCTGCTACGCGCCCGATGCCGCGTTCGACGACGAGGCTTTCTCGCTGCGCGGGCGGCGCCAGGTGGGCGGCATGTGGCGCATGCTGGCGAGCGCCACGCAGGCCAAGGGCGCCGACGTGTGGCGCCTGACCTGGCGCGACGTGCAGGCCGACGAGCGCAGCGGCAGCGCCCACTGGGACGCGCACTACCGCTTCAGCGCCACCGGCCGCATCGTCGACAACAGCATCGACGCGCGCTTCACCTTCACGCCCGACGGCCTGATCGCCACGCACCGAGACAGCTTCCCGTTCTGGACCTGGTCGCGCCAGGCGCTCGGCGCGCCGGGCCTGCTGCTGGGCTGGACGCCCGCGCTGCGCAAGAAGGTGCGCGCCACCGCCGCCGCCAATCTCGCAACCTACCTGGCCCGCCAACCATGACCGACAACGCCACCGCCCTCGTCTTCTCGAACAACGAAGCGCAGCACCGCTACGAAGCCGCGCTGGACGGCAAGCTCGCGGCCTATGCCGAATACAACCTGCTGACCGACGCCATCATGTTCACCCACACCGAGGTGCTGCCCGAGCATGAAGGCAAGGGCGTGGGCTCCGGCATTGCGCGGCACGTGCTTGACGAGGCGCGCGCGAAGGGGTTGCATGTGATTCCGGTGTGCCAGTTCATCGCGGGCTACATCCGCAAGCACCGCGAATACGCAGACCTCGTGCGGCCGGACATCCAGCGCGCTTTCAAGATCTGATTTCGCCGGCCTTCGGCGCGGGCAGCCACGCGAAGGCCGCGATGCCGATCACCAGCAGCACGGCGATGGTCGCCAGCACGGCCGTCAGCGGGTCGCCGCCGTGCGCCGACGCCACCGATGCGGCGACCCCGGTGCCCCACTGCATGAGCGCGACGCCGAGGAACATCGCCATCGTGAACACGGCCATCGCACGGCCAGTGAGCGTGGCGGGGTAGGCGCCGCGCACGTCGGCGTACTGCCAGACGATGAAACCCGAGAGCACGCCGATCAGCACCATGCCCGCGATGTCGAGCCAGGCCGAGTGCAGCACCGCGATGAGCGCGAAGAGCCCCGCATAGCCGAGCCCGCAGATCACGATCCAGCGGCGGCGGCCCGCACCGTCGCGGTCGAGCCGGCCGAACAGCGGCGCGCCGAACAGCGAGATCACCGACACCGCCACCGCGACGTTGCCGCTTTCCACCAGCGAATAGCCGTGCCGCCCCATCATGAGCGGGCCCAGCCACAGGCCGCGCAGCGAGATGAAGGCCGCATAAGTAACCGCGCCCAGCACCACGATGCCGAGCGTGTGCGGCATCGCGAACAGCGCGCCGAACTGGCGGATGGCCTCGGGGATCGATTCCTTCACCTGCGGCACGGCCGCAGCGGGCTCGTGCACCCAATACCAGATGGCGAGCCAGGCCAGCGCGGCCGCCACGGCCAGCACCAGGAAGCCCGCGCGCCATGAATAGGCCTGCACCAGCCACGCCAGCGGCGTGCCGGTGGCCAGCATGCCCAGCCCGCCGATGGCCAGCACCATGCCCGACACGGTGGCGAAGCGCGCCGCCGGAAAGTGCCGCGCGATGAACACGGTGCACACCAGGAAGGCCGGCGCGCAGCCGACGCCGATCAGCGCCTGCCCCGCCACCAGCACGAGGTAGTTGGGCGCTACCGCCGACAACAGCGCGCCCGCGATGGCGATGGGGAACGCCACCAGCACCGTGCGCCGCACGCCGTGCAGGTCGATGCCGATGCCCATGAACAGCTGCATCGCACCGAACGCAAAATGAAAAGCCCCCGAGAAAATCCCGAGGGCCTGGGCCGACAGCCTGAAGTCGGCCTGCAGCGGACTCGCCATGATGGCGCCGACCGTGCGGAACGCCTGGCTCAGCGCGACCCCGGCGCACAGCGCCAGGACCATGGCCCATGCCGCGCGGGGCGTCAGGGGTGCTTTGCCAGTGCCGCTGTCAGGTGGCACCGTGGCACTTCTTGTATTTTTTTCCGCTGCCGCAGGGGCACGGGTCGTTGCGGCCCGGCGTGGCTTCCTTGCGGATCGTCTCGGCCTTCGGGCCCAAGCTCTTCCAGAGCTGGCGCAGGTCGTAAACGGCCCAGATGGCGGCGCCGAAATCGTCCAGCCGCTGCTGGCTCACGCTGGGCGGGCCGTCTTCGCTGTACATCGAGACCGTGGGCTTGGCGTTGTCGTCCTCGGTCAGGGCGACGATGTTGTCGAGCGCGTCGTTCAGCATCTGCGCGGCATCCTTGTCGCGCGGCGCGGCCCAGTCTTCGGGCCAGTTCTCGACCGCGTACATGAAGCCCAGCGCCCAAACCTGGGCGAACGAGGGAATGGCCTCGCCGGCGACTTCGGCGCGTTCTTCCTCGGGCAGCGAGGCGATGGCGCCGCGGGTGTCGAGCACCTCGGGCTGCCAGCTGCGCTCGTCGTCGAGCGTCTCGACGGGGGCGTCGAGGCCTTCCTCGATCTCGATCCAGCGGCGCTTCCAGTTCCAGACGAACTCCATGTGCTTGGCCGACGAGAAGCTGTCGCCCAGCAGCACGGGCCAGTACTCGGAAGGCATGATGGGGCGGCGGGTGCAGATCAGCGCGGCCATGAAGCCCTCGCAGAACTCCCACTGGGGAATTTCCTCGTCGTGTTCGCGCATGGCGTCGAGCGCCTGGTCGAGGGCGTCGAAATCGTCGGGGCCGAGGGGTGCGGGGGTGGCCGAAGCGGCCGGTGTGGGGTCGGGAATGGTCGTCATGGCAAGGTCGGGACAGCCCTCTATGATGCAGCAGGCTCCGGTCGACACTATTTCTATGCCCACGATTATTCCGTTTCCGACGCGCTACAGCGCCTTCGCCCTGTGCGTGGTCGGTCTGGTGGCGTGCCTTGCCTTCGTGCTGGTCTCGCCGCATCTGTGGCTCGCCTGGATCGGCGTGGCCGTCTTTGCGGTACTTTCCGGTACCGGCATACACGACCTGCGCCAGACCCGCCACGCCATCCTGCGCAACTACCCGGTCATCGGCCACCTGCGCTTTCTGCTGGAATTCATCCGGCCAGAGATGCGGCAGTACTTCATCGAGAGCGACTCGGAAGCCGCGCCCTTCTCGCGCGCCCAGCGCTCGCTGGTGTACCAGCGCGCCAAGGGAGACCCCGACAACCGCCCCTTCGGCACGCAGCTCGACGTGACCGCCGCCGGCTACGAGTGGATCAACCACTCGATGCAGCCCACCAAGCTCGCGAACCACGATTTCCGCATCGTGATCGGCGGCACGCAGCAGCCGGCCGACGCGAACCTGGCCCAGGTTTGTACCCAGCCGTACAGCGCCAGCGTGTTCAACATCTCGGCCATGAGCTTCGGCGCGCTCTCGGCCAACGCCATCCTCGCGCTCAACCAGGGCGCCAAGATGGGCGGTTTCGCGCACGACACCGGCGAGGGCTCGATTTCGCAGCACCACCGTGTGCACGGCGGCGACCTGATCTGGGAAATCGGCTCGGGCTACTTCGGCTGCCGCAACGACGACGGCACCTTCAGCGAAGAACGCTTCACCGCCAATGCACGCGACCCGCAGGTGAAGATGATCGAGATCAAGCTGAGCCAGGGCGCCAAGCCCGGGCACGGCGGCGTGCTGCCGGCGCCCAAGGTCACGCCCGAGATCGCGGCGGCGCGCGGCGTGCCGGTGGGCGTGGACTGCATCTCGCCCTCCTCGCACAGCGCGTTTTCCACGCCGACCGAAATGATGCATTTCGTCGCCAGGCTGCGCGAACTCTCGGGCGGCAAGCCGACCGGCTTCAAGTTCTGCCTGGGCCACCCGTGGGAATGGTTCGGCATCGTCAAGGCGATGCAGGCCACCGGCATCACGCCCGACTTCATCGTCGTCGACGGCGCCGAGGGCGGCACCGGCGCTGCGCCGGTCGAGTTCAGCGACCACGTGGGCGCACCGCTGCAGGAGGGCCTGCTGCTGGTGCACAACACGCTGGTGGGCGTCAACCTGCGGCACCGCATCAAGATCGGCTGCGCCGCCAAGGTGATCACCGCCTTCGACGTGGCCCGCATGATGGCGCTGGGCGCCGACTGGTGCAACGCGGCGCGCGGCTTCATGATGGCGCTGGGCTGCATCCAGGCACAGAGCTGCCATACCGGCCACTGCCCCACGGGCGTGACCACGCAGGACCCGGTGCGCCAGCAGGCGCTGGTGGTGCCGACCAAGGCCGACCGCGTGCGTAACTTCCACCGCAGCACGCTGCATGCGCTGCAGGAACTGGTGCAGGCCGCCGGCCTCGACCATCCGCAGCAGATCACCGCGCACCACATCGTGCGCCGCATTTCCGACACCGAAGTGCGCCTGTTGAGCAACCTGGTGATGCAGGTGCAGCCCGGCGCCCTGCTCGGCCCGCTCGACGCGCAGCACAATGTTTTTCGCACTTACTGGCCGCTGGCCAGTGCAGAGAGTTTCCAGCCCGTGACGCAGGGCCCGCAAGGGCTGGTGACGGGCTTCGCAATGGCCGCATGAATCCACTGAAACGAGGCGCGAACGCGCGCCTGCAATCGCGCAAGGGCGCAGCTTCGGCGCCCGCGCCCCTCGATGCGCTTGCGCGCACGCCGGCTCCCGGCGACTACGCCGAGTTTTTGCGCATCACCCTGCCCCGACAGGAAAAGAACGTGGCCAGCCACCGCTTCGGCAGCGAACGCGTGTGGCTCAAGAAGGCCGGCCCGCGGCACGGCAAATGGGGCTACCGCGTGATGGCCGCCGTGGCCCGCATGGCGCGGCTGGACATCATCAAGCCGGTGCCCAACCCCGGCGGCGAAGCAGCCATCGCGACCGAGGCCCGGCGCCTGAAGACGCTGGCGGCGGCCGGCCTGCGCGTGCCGGCCGTGCTGGCCCAGCAGGCGGACGGCCTGCTGATCTCCGACCTCGGCGAAAGCGGCCGCGCGACCGTGGTGCTGCAGGAGCGCCTCGACCAGGCCGCCGCCGCCGGCCCCGCAGCGCTGTTGGCGGTGTGGCGCGAGGGCCTGGCCGCCATCGCCGCAGTGCATGTGCGCGGCCAGCACCTGAGCCAGGCCTTCGACCGCAACCTCGTGCAATGCCCCGACGGGGTGATCGGCTACATCGACTTCGAGGACGACCCGGCCGAAGTCATGACGCTGGCGGAATGCCAGGCGCGCGACTGGCTGAGCTACCTGCACTCGACGGCCATGATGCTCGAAGCAGCAGCGCCCCAGGCCGCGGGGCAGCACTGGCATGCGGCGCTGGCCGGCGTGAGCGATGAAGTGCGCGAGCGCATCGCGAACGCGGCGCGCCGCATGAAGTGGGCGCAGAAGCTGCCGGCCAGCCGGCGCTGGGGGCGAGATACGCAGCGCGTGCGGGCTGTGGCGCGGCTGCTGGGGCGGTGGCACCTGGCGGCCCCGGCTGTACTGCAGAACTAGCCGCTGCGGCGCTTGCCACGAGACAGTCGGTAGCCGAGCCAGCCGCCAGCGATGGCGCAAAGAGCCTGTATAGCGAGAGAAAGAACATAAGCGTCGGACACGTCATCGAAGCACCGGGCCCAGCTCATTTCATACCACTGCCTGAGGGGGATTAGCAGGCTTACGGACAGAAGCCGCTAGGCCGCGAACGCCGCCTGCACCGCCACGCCGCGCAGGGCCAGCCGCTTCTTCATCGACAGCACCGCCTTGTCCTTGCTCAGCAGCAGGGCGCCGTGCGCCACGGCCAGGTCGATGAACACCTGGTCGTCGGGGTCGCTGCACACGCAGGGCGCGCGCGGCGGCACGCCCTCCACCATGCGCACGCGCGCGTCGAAATCGGCCAGCACCGTCGGCACCTGCAGTTCCCGTTGCGCCATGCGCCTGGCGATCAGCGGGTAGCCCAGCACGCGCTCGAGTTCGACGCGCATGGCGGCCGTGGCCAGCCAGCGCAGTTGGCCCGCGGCCAGCCGCTCGGTCAGGGGGCCCCAGGCAGGGTCTTCGAAGACCAGCAGGTCGAGTGCGATGTTGGTGTCGATGACGACGGGGCCGGGTTCTGTCAACGTCATGGAATGTTCAGGGAATAAGGCCGATGTTGCACCATGCGGGGTCGGCGTCAGGCCCGCGTCGGCTCGGTACGCGAGAATTCCGCCCGGCATACGCCCTCCCTTCGACACGCCCTTCTTCATGAAACGAATACCGCTGCTTTGCCTTGTCCTGCTCGCCTCGGCGGGTGTCCGGGCCGAGTGGCTGACCCTCACGGGCACGCCCGGGGACGCCACCAGCAGCTATGTGCAGGTCGATCCGACCAGCATCGAGGTGGACGGCACGCACCGCATCGTGGCGCTGCGCATGAACATGCAGGCGGACCGCATCAACCGCGACGGCGTCCGGTTCCGCTCGTTCCAGGCCCTTGCCAACGTCGATTGCGACGCCCGCAGTGCCCGCTATGTGAGCGCAAGCTACTTCGCAGAGCCCAATTTCGTGGGCGACCCGGTGCTGGTGAAGCATTTCGAGGAAGGCGATGTGCGCCCGGTGACCCTGCCCGGCGCGCCGCGCGAGCTGGCCGCGCGCACTGTCAATGCCGCCTGCGCGGTGCGGCCGAAGGAGCCGCCGAAAGATCAGCAGCAGCAACAGCAGCCCAAGGAAGCGCCCAGGCCCGAGGGCGCCGGAGATTCACTTCCGCGCTGAGCCCGCGACCATGTCGAAGCGGAACAGCCGGCATTCGATCGGGCCGTTCCACATCGGCACGCGGCGCGATTCCTTCAGGCGCATCTGCTTGGGGAGCTTCAAATCGGGCGTGAGCACCCAGGCAGTCCAGCCGGCGTAGTTTTTCTTCCAGTGGGCGGCGAGCTGGGGAAAGAACTCCCCGCCGTCGCCCTGCTCGGTCTGTGCCGATTCGCGGGCGCCCGAGCGGCCGGTGCCGGCCACGCCGCCCACCTCGATGCGCTCGCCGTACGGCGGGTTGAGCATGATGACGCCGGCCTCGACCGGCGGCATGCGCTGCAGGGCGTCGCCGCCGCGGAACTCGACGGCCTGCGCCACGCCCGCGCGTTCGGCGTTGCGCTCGGCAAAGTCGACCATGCGGTGCGACACATCGGAGCCGAAGATGGCGACGCCGTTGTCCGCCACGCCGGCCTCGGCCTCTTTCTTGATGGCGGTCCACACATGCGCCTGGAACGGCAGCAGCTTCTCGAAGCCGAAGCGCCGCAGCGACCCGGCCGGGATGCCGCGCGCGATCTGCGCCGCCTCGATGGCGATGGTGCCGCTGCCGCAGCAGGGGTCGTACAGCGGCTGGGCCGACACTTCGCCGGTTTCGGGGTTCCACCAGCCGCTGGCGGCCAGCATGGCGGCGGCCAGGGTTTCCTTCAGCGGGGCATCGCCCTTGTCCTGGCGCCAGCCGCGCTTGAACAGCGGCTCGCCAGAGGTGTCGATGTACAGCGTGCAGGTGTCGGTGGTCAGGTGGGCGAACACGCGGCAGTCGGGCCACTGGGTCTCGATGCTCGGGCGCACGCCGTTGGCCTTGGCGCGGAAGCGGTCGGCAATGGCGTCCTTGATGCGCAGGGTGGCGAAGTTCAGGCTCTGCAGCGGGCTGTGCTGGGCCGTGGTCTCGATCTTGAAGGTCTGCTTCGGCGTGAACCAGATCTCCCAGGCCACGCCGTTGGCGATGGCGTAGAGGTCGTTCTCGCTGCGGTAGGGCGCATGGGCCAGTTCGACCAGCACGCGCTGCGCGAGCCGGCTGTGCAGGTTGAGCTTGAGGGCGTCGCGCCAGTCGGCGCGCACCCGCACGCCGCCGCGCAGCGTGAGCAGGTCTTGCCCGGCTCGGCCGGTCAGGGCGTGCACCTCCTGGGCAAGGAATTCCTCGACGCCGGCGGCGCAAGGCAGGAAAAAGGAAAGATCGTTCACTGAAAGTTGGCCATCGGGAAGCCCGACTAGGGGACTCCATTGTCGCCTTGTCACGGCCCTTCTCTATATAGTCGATTCGCCGATGAACCCCATCCTCGTCCCACCGACAGCACCCGTCGCGCCGGCCGCCGCCGGAAGCGACCGTTTCGCGATCGAATGCGAGGTGCTGCGGCTGTCGGTGCGGCCCATCGGCCCGGTGCTGCTGGTGCAGTACCTGCTCAACTGCGGCGTGGCGGCGCTTTTCGCCTGGCAGTACTCGCTGGCGCGCGCGCTGGTGTGGATTGTGCTGATCACCATGGTGACGGCGCTGCGCGGCTTCTTCCCGCAGCGCCTGCCGGAGCCCTTCACCCCGGTCACGCTGCGCGCGGCGCAGCGCCTGCACACGCTGCGCACCGGCATCTGGGAGCTGGCGCACGGGCTGGCGGGGGTGCTGCTGTTCAATCCCGCGCGCGCCGACCAGCAACTGCTGCTGGGCCTGATCCTCATGGGCATGACGCTGTCGTCGGCCTTCTCTGTGTCGTTCTACACGCCGGCCACGCAACTGGCGATCACGCTGCTGCTGGCGCCGGTGATCGTCACGGGCCTGTGGATGGGCGCGCCGGAGATGGTGGCGGTGGCCGTCATCGGCATCGGCCTGACCGCGATGATGTGGAAGCTGGTGGCCGAGCGCTCCCGCCAGCTCGAGGAAAACATCGGCCTGCGGCTCAACGAGCGCACGCTGCGCGAGCAGGCGCTGGCCGGGCTGCGCGCGTCCGAGCAGGCGCAGGCCGAGCGGCTGCGCTTTTTCTCGGCCGCCAACCACGACCTGCGCCAGCCGGTGATGGCCATCGGCCTGCAGGCCGAGGTGCTGCGCCAGCAACTGGAAAGCGGCGCCGACACGCACGCGGTGCAGCACACCGTGGCCTCGCTCGCGCGCGCGCAACAGGCGCTCGAGGGGCTGACCAATCAGTTGCTCGAAATCGGCCGAATCGAGGCCGCGGTCGATCCGCTCAGGCCCGAGGCGGTGGCGCTGGCCCCGCTGCTGCAGGAACTGGCGCGGCAGGCGGGCAATGGCCGCGTGGGCGTGCGCTGCCCGACCAATGCGGTCGCCTGGACCGACACGGTGTCGCTGCGCCGCGTGCTGGCCAACCTGGTGGACAACGCGGTCAAGTTCACGCCGCGCGGGCGCGTGCTGCTGGCGGTGCGGACACGCGAGCGCGAGTCCGGCCGCGCCTGGCGCATCGAGGTGCGCGACAGCGGCATCGGCATTCCGGCGGACGCGCAGGAGCGGGTGTTCAACGACTTCGAGCAGATCGGCAACGTGGAGCGCAACCTGCAGCGCGGCCACGGGCTGGGCCTGGCGATCGTGCGGCGGCTGGCGGCGCAGCTGGGCATCGAGGTGGCGCTGCGCTCCGCGCCGGGCCGGGGCTCGGTGTTCAGCTTCGAGCTGCCGGCGGCGCCGGAGGGCGCGGCGGTGGCGCGCATTCGGCCCCTGCCGCAGGCCGGCACCGGCGCGTCGCACGCGCTGCCGTCCGGGCTGGCCGTGCTGGTGGTGGAAGACAACGCGGTGGTGGCCGACAGCCTGCTGGCGCTGCTGCGGCAATGGGGCGTGGCCCCGCGCGTCTACGCCAGCGCGGCCGAGGCGCTGGCGCTGGCCGACCTGCACGCGCTCGACGCGGCGCTGTGCGACATCCGCCTGCCCGGCGCGCTCGACGGCATCGCGCTGGCCGAGCGGCTGCAGCGGCAGAAGCCCTCGCTCACCATCGTGCTGATCTCGGCCGACATCAACGAGGCCACCCAGCGGCTGGCGCTGGAGCGCGGCTGGCACGCACTGCGCAAGCCGGTGCAGCCGGACGAGCTGCACGGCGTGCTGCTGAAGGCGTTGCCGCGGGGCTGAAGCAGTCCCACGCGGCCCCTGGCGCCGCTGGCACGGGCCGTGCAACGGTGTCACTGCTTCCGATATATGCTCCGCGCACAGGCCGCCGGTCCTGCCCCGATGTCCGCCGACACTTCTCTTCCTTCCCCTGCCGCCGATCCGCGCAACCTGCGCTATGGCGGCGTCGCCATCGCCCTGCACTGGCTGCTCGCGGCCCTCATCGCGGCCTCGCTCGGCGTCGGTCTCTACATGACCGGGCTGCCGTTCTCGCCCCTGCGCCTGAAGCTCTACAGCTGGCACAAGTGGGCCGGCGTCACCATCCTGCTGCTGTCGGCGCTGCGGCTGGCGTGGCGGCTCGGACACCGGCCGCCGCCACTGCCGGCCGCGACGCCGGCGTGGCAGCTCGCGGCCTACCGCACGGGCCACGCGCTGATGTACCTGCTGTTCTTCGCGGTGCCGCTCTCGGGTTGGGCCTACAGCTCGTCGATGGGCGTGCCGGTGGTGTGGTTCGGCGCGCTGCCGCTGCCCGATTTCATGCCGGTCGACCAACCCTTTGCCGAAGCGGTGCTGCAGCCGCTGCACAAGGGCTGCGCCTTCACGCTGGCGGGCGTCACGCTGCTGCATGTGGCGGCGGCGCTCAAGCACCACTGGATCGACCGCGACGGTCTGTTGAAACGCATGTGGCCCGCGCCACGCAAGGAATCCGCCGGATGAAGCGCCGCTATCTTTTCATTCCCCTCGCCTTGCTGGCAATGCTCGCGCCGGGCATGGCCGCCACCGAGCCGCCGGCCGCGAAGCTGATCGCCGACAAGAGCCAGATCGTGTTCGTCAGCAAGCAGATGGGCGTGCCGGTGGAAGGCACGTTCAAGAAGTTCGACGCCCAGGTCGCGTTCGACCCGAAGAAGCCCGAGGGCGGGAGCGTCGTGCTGCGCATCGACACCGCCAGCGCCGGTTTCGGCATTCCGATGAGCGACGCCGAACTGCCCAAGGCGCCGTGGTTCGACGCCGCGCACTTTCCGCAGGCCACCTTCCAGTCGAGCGCGATCAAGGCGCTGGGCGACGGCAAGTTCGAGATGACGGGCAAGCTCACCATCAAGGGCACGGCGAAATCGGTGACGGTGCCGGTCGGCATCGCCCCCGCCGGCGGCAACCAGGCGGTCGCGACCGGAAGCCTTACGATCCAGCGGCTCGACTACAAGATCGGCGACGGCGAATGGACCGACACCTCGATGGTCGCCAACGAAGTGCAGGTGCGCTTCAAGCTCACCATCGCGGGCCTCGGGCCGCTTTGAAGAATCACCGGGCCGCGCTGCTCACACTCCCACGTTCATGACACACCCAGCCTCCGCCATGAAGACGACGCTCATCCTTGCCGCCCTGTTGTCGGCCGCGGCCTTTTCCACCGCAGCCACGGCGCAGGAATACACGGCGCCGCCGGTGGCAGTGAAGCCCGCCGGCGGGCCGAAGAAGAATGCGAACTACGTGGTCGACCCGACGCACACCTTCGTGATGTACGAGATGGGCCACTACGGCACCACCACCAACCGGGGGCGCTTCAGCACCAAGGACGGCTCGGTGCAGATCGACGGCACCGGCACCAGCGGCAAGGTCGACATCACGATGGACATCAGCTCCATCAACACCGGCGTCGACCTGCTCAACCGTCATGTGCAGAGCAAGGACTTCTTCAACGTGGCGGAATTCCCGACCGGCCGCTTCGTGGCCGAGCGCATCGATTTCAGCGGGGACAAGGTGGTCGACGTGCCGGGCACGCTCACGCTGATGGGGCAGACGAAACCGGTGACGCTGAAGGCGGTGCGCTTCAACTGCTACCTGAGCCCGCTGATCAACCGCCAGGTGTGCGGCGGCGACTTCGAGACCACGGTGGAACGCAGCGACTGGGGAATTACCTGGGGACTGAACTTCGGCTTCGAGAACAAGGTGAAGCTGCTGGTGCAGGTGGAGGCGGTCAACGTCCAGCCGTAGGCGCTTCCGGCGCCACTGGCTGGCCCTGCCGGCCTACCTGACGATGGTCTTGCGGGGGCTGCTGCTCGCGGCCAGCGGCTCCTCGCTATCGTTCTTGGGGGATTTCAGCCAGTTGCGGGCCGCCATCACTGCACGCGGAAGATTCAGCAATACCAGCATCCAGGCGCCCATCGCGACAGTCATCACCGCACCGAACAACAGTTGTTCGGCCAGCGGTGCATCGCTCCAGTAGAAGAAGCTCAGCAAAAACGACAAGATCAACGCCCAAATGATCAGGAGGTAGAGATTTTTCATCTTTGTGCACCGCGGAAGTCGGTACACAAAATGTAAACGAAAAAGTAATTCGAGTACTACTTATAGTTTACTTTTCAATCCTTGATCAGCGTGAATTTGTGCACGTTATTCAACCATTTCAAATTTTCCCGAAGAGGCATGCCCGATGGACAACACCCTTTCCTTGCTGGGTATCGCCGGCGCGATGGCCGTGGGCGCGATGAGCCCGGGCCCCAGTTTCGTCATGGTGGCGCGCACGGCCGTGGCCTCCCGCGGCGACGGGCTGGCGGCGGCGCTGGGCATGGGCGCGGGCGGACTGGTCTTCGCCATTGCCGCGCTGGCCGGCCTGCAGGCGGCGTTCCTGGCGGTGCCGGGGCTCTATCTGGCAATCAAGGGCTTCGGCGGCGCCTACCTCGTGTACCTGGGTTTTCGCATCTGGCGCGGTGCGCGCCAGCCACTGGCTGTTACACCTGAAGTGGGTAGCTCTACCGTCCGGCAGGGCCGCGGCGGCCGCACCTTCTTGCTGGGCCTGGCCACCCAGGTCAGCAACCCGAAGACGGCGGTGGTCTACGCCAGCATCTTCGCGGCCTTCCTGCCGCGCGAGGTGCCGCTGGTACTGGCGCTGTCGGTGCCGGCCGTGATCTTCTGCATCGAGACCGGCTGGTACACCATCGTCGCGCTGGCGCTCTCGTCGGCGGCGCCGCGCTCGGCCTACCTGCGCTACAAGGCGTGGATCGACCGCGCGGCCGGTGGCGTGATGGGGCTGCTGGGCGTTCGGCTGGTCTGGTCGGCCCTGCGCGGCGGCCACTGACCGAATACCCGTCGGGCCGCTACAGCAGGCTCTCGGGTGTCAGCGGCGCCAGCAGTTCGAGCATGGTGCGGTCCCAGAAGCCCGAATCGGGCTCCTCGTGCAGCACCGTGATCTTGCCGGCGTCGTCGCTGACCCATTCGATGCGGCTGTCGTTGCTGCCCTCGGCAAAGCGCAGCCGGTAGGCGCCCTGCTGCTTGAGCACGTCGAGCAGCTTGAGCATCTGTTGCGCCATCTCGGGGCTGTGGATGATCAGCCCGATCTCGGTGTTCTGCGATTCCGAGCGCGGATCGAAATTCATCGACCCCACGAACAGCGTGCGCCGGTCGATCACCGCCGACTTGGCATGCAGCCGCCCGACCGTGGTGCCGAAAAGGCCGAGCCGCACACTGCGCCGGGTGCGCGTGGAGCTCAGCTCATACAGGTCGGCGCCGAGCTTGAGCATGTCGGGCCGGTAGCGGCGGTAGGCGGTGTGCACCAGCGGTTCGTCGGTGGCGGCCAGCGAATTGGTGACCACGCTGATCTTCACGCCGCGCCCGCGGATCTCGCGCATCACCTCCAGCCCCGTGGCGCCCGGAATCAGGTAGGGCGAGACGATGGTCACTTCGGCGCGCGCGCGGCGCATCTGCTCGACCACGTTGTAGCGCACGCTGTCGACGTCGAGCAGCGGCACGCCGCCGTACGAGGCGGTCTTGCCGATCACGCGGTCGGGCGAGTCGGCGTAGGCCTCGGCCAGGGTCCAGATCAGGCCCAGCCTGCCGGCGTTCAGGTCGTCGGCGATCGGGCTGTAGCCGAGCAGGTCGTTCGGTGCGGGCGGCGGCGGTGGCGGCGTGGTATCGGGGCCGGTGGCTGCATCGAAACGGCGCCGCAGTTCCTCGTGCGCGATGCTGCTCGTCACCACCGACTGCACGGGGCGCACGTAGGTGCTGTTCCAGTACTGGTCGAACAGGCTGCCGAGCCGGGGAACCAGCGCGCCGGTCACGAAGGTGTCGAGGTCCAGAAAATTCTCGCCCGCCGTGCGCGTGAAGTACTGGTTGCCGATGTTGCGCCCGCCCGCCACCGCCATCGCGCCGTCGGCGATGAACAGCTTGTTGTGCATGCGGCGGTTGACCCGGCTGAAGTCGAACAGCGACGCAGCGAAGCGCCTGACCAGGCTGCCGCGCCCGGCCGGGAAAGGATTGAACAGGCGCAGCTCGACATTCGGCGTGGCGGCGAAGCCGAGCAGCAGTTCGTCTTCGCCGGAGGTGTAGAGGTCGTCCATCAGCACGCGCACCCGCACGCCGCGCAGGGCGGCGTCGCGCAGGGTGCGCAGCAGGTAACGGCCGGTCTCGTCGCTCTCGATCTGGTAGTACTGCACGTCCAGCGTGCGCTGTGCGCGGCGCGCCAGTTCGATGCGGGTGTCGAAGGCGAAGTCGCCGCCGGGCATCAGGCGAAAACCGCTCAGGTCGGGGTCGGGCTGCGCGGCCAGCGCGAGCTTGCCGAGCGCGGTGTCGGCCGACACCGCCATGGCCCTGGTGGGTGGGCGCGGCGCCTCGTCGGGCAGGGTGGCGCAGCCGGTGACGAGCAACACGGCCAGAGCGAACACCAAGGCCAGACTCGCTCGCCATTCACGGCCAGGCGGCGAACACCGCGGAACCGGCTCTGCCGGGCCGCCGGTGTTGCCCCCTGCAAGGGGGTTGGCGAAGCGACACGAAGTGCGCATAGCCTGGGGGTGTAGCCGAGCTACAGTGCCTTGCGCAGATTGGCGGGCGCGATACGCAGCGCCTCGCGGTACTTGGCCACGGTGCGGCGTGCGCACTCAATGCCCTGCTCCTTCAGCATCTCGGAAATCTGGCTGTCCGACAGCGGCTTCTTGATGCTCTCCGAACTCACGAACTGCTTGATCAGCGCGCGCACCGCGGTGCTCGACGCATTGCCGCCGGTCTCGGTGCCCAGCGCCGAGCCGAAGAAATACTTCAGCTCGACCGTGCCGAACGGCGTGGCCATGTACTTGGCGGTGGTCACGCGCGAAATGGTGGATTCGTGCAGGCCCAGTTCGTCGGCGATCTCGCGCAGCACCAGCGGGCGCATGGCCAGCTCGCCGTGCACGAAGTAGCTCTTCTGGCGCTCGACGATGGCGTTGCTCACGCGCAGGATGGTGTCGAAGCGCTGCTGGATGTTCTTGATGAACCAGCGCGCCTCCTGAAGCCGCTGCGACAGCGCCTGGCTGCCCTCGCCCTTGTGCGACTTGAGCGCGCCGGCATAGATGTCGTGCACTCGCAGGCGTGGCATGACTTCGGGATTCAGCATGACGCGGAACTTGACGTTGGTGCCGCGGCCGGTCTTGGTGACGATCACGTCGGGAATGACGATGTTGCGTTCGACATCGACGAAACGCCGTCCCGGCTTGGGCTCCAGCCGCGCGATGACCTGCAGCGCCAGGCGCACCAGCTCTTCGTTGCTGCGGGTGAGCGTGGCCAGGCGCTTGAAGTCGCGCCGCGCGAGCAGCTCCATCGGCTGCTTGCAGATGGCGATGGCGGTCTTGTAGACCTGCGCGCGGTCTTCTTCTTCGCCATCTTCGTCCTCGGCGGCCAGCGCGCGCAGCTGGATGCTCAGGCATTCGCCCAGGTCGCGCGCGCCCACGCCCACCGGCTCCAGGCTCTGCAGCAGGCCGAGCGCCACCTGGAAGTGGTGCACGAGGTCGTCGAACTGGTCGTTGTCGTCGCCGGCCAGGCCCGAGGCCAGCGCGGGCAGCGAGTCTTCGAGGTAGCCGTCGTCGTTCAGCGACTCGATCAGGAAGCGCAGCGCGGCGCTGTCGTTTTCGCTCAGGCGCAGGCTCAGCGCTTGGCGGTGCAGGAACGACTGCAGCGATTCCTGGCTGCGCGCGAGCTCGGTGGCATCGGCGCGCTCGTCGTCGCCCAGGTTGTTCTGGCGAGCGGGGGCATCGCTGCCCCACTCGCTGTCGTCGGGCGCCATGTCGACGGTGCCGTCGCCTTCCCAGTCGGGCTCGCGCTCGGCGATCTCGGCGGCGGGGCCGTCGGAATCGGCCGCGGTGGTACTGGTCTCGGTCGAGGCGGTGGAGGTGCTGGCCGACGGCGGGGTGAAGTCGCCCTCGCCGGCTTCGGCCACCTCATCGCGCTGGACCGGCGTGTCGACGGCATCGAGCCCGAATTCCTCGCGCGCCGCTTCTTCCGCGGTGCGCTCGAGGAACGGGTTCTCGTCGAGCATCTGCTCCACTTCCTGGCTCAGTTCGAGCGTGGAAAGTTGAAGCAGCCGGATCGACTGCTGCAGCTGCGGCGTGAGTGCCAGATGCTGCGAGACGCGAAGGGACAGCCCCTGCTTCATGGAGAACGCCCCCGCCCTTACATGCGGAAGTGTTCGCCCAGGTACACCCTGCGTACCTCGGCGTTGTCGACGATCTCCGAAGGCGTGCCTTGTGCCAGCACATGCCCGTCGCTGATGATGAAGGCGTGATCGCAGATGCCCAGCGTTTCGCGCACGTTGTGGTCGGTGATGAGCACGCCGATGCCGCGTTCCTTCAGGAAGCTGATGATCCGCTGGATTTCGATGACGGCGATCGGGTCGATGCCGGCAAAGGGCTCGTCCAGCAGGATGAAGCGCGGCTGGGTGGCCAGCGCGCGCGCGATCTCGACGCGGCGGCGCTCGCCGCCCGACAGCGCCAGCGCGGGCGAATCGCGCAGGTGGTCGACGCGCAGGTCGGCCAGCAGCTCGGACAGGCGCTCTTCCATGTGCTGCTTCGACAGCGGCATGAGCTTGCCGCTCGCGTCGGGCTCCTGCTGCAATTCGAGCACGGCGCGCACGTTTTCCTCGACCGTGAGCTTGCGGAAGATCGAGGCTTCCTGCGGCAGGTAGCTCAGGCCCATGCGCGCGCGGCGGTGGATGGGCATGTGCGCGATGGGCTCGCCGTCGATGGTGATGTCGCCGGCGTCGGCGCGCACCAGCCCGACGATCATGTAGAACGAGGTGGTCTTGCCGGCGCCGTTGGGGCCGAGCAGCCCGACGACTTCACCCTTCTGCACGTCGAGCGAGACGTCCTTCACGACCGTGCGGCTGCCGTAGCTCTTCTTCAGGCCGCGCGCGACCAGGCGGCTGCCCGGTGCGCCGTTGGCTTCCTGGGTTCCAGCGGTTTCGATCACTTGCGGGTATCTCCATCGCCACCGAGCGTGGTGGTCGAACGCAGGCCCGCGCCGGGTGCCGGCGTGGGCGCGGCCGGCGCCGCGGGCTTGGCCCCGGCCGGAGCGCCGGGCGCGGGTGCCGTGGCGGCCTTGGGTGTCAGGATGGTCTTGACGCGGCCGCTCGGGGACGACGCGTTGACCGCGGTGTTCGGCGGCACGGTGGAACCGTTGACCGTGTAGGTGTCGTTGCTCTGGTCGTAGACGATCAGGGCGCCGGTGCTCACGTCGTTCGGCGTGGAACCGAGCAGGCGGCGCATTTCCGCGTTGCGGATGAACTTGACGTTGTCGGCGCGGCTGTCGTACTCGATGACTTCGGACTCGCCCTCGATCCACTCGTCAGGGGCGTTGCGCTTCTGCTTGTAGTAAGCCCGCTTGCCGGGCGCCGCGGTGACCACCCCGTACTGGTAGCCCTCGGCGTCCTGGCGCACATCGAGCCGGGCGCCGCGGATGATGATCGTGCCTTTTGTTACCAGCACGTTGCCCGTGAACACGCTGGTCTGCTTGAGGTCGTCGTAACGCATGGCGTCCGACTCGATGTTCATCGGCTTGCTGCGGTCGGCGGTCTCGGCCAGGGCGCCCGAGGCAAGGCCGGCCAGCAACAGCGCGGCGGCAGCCAGGCGGCCGACGCGGCGCAGGAAGGGGGTGGTGGAGTAAGAATGCAATGTCATAGAGGCACGAAACTTGCTCGGCATTGTATGCGGCTGATTGCGTCAGCCCGCACGCGCAGATGAAAAAGCCCGCCGAAGCGGGCCGGTGATGGGCGCAGCAACACGAAGTGTCGCGAAGCCTGGGGTCAGCCCTTCTTGGCTTCGCCGACCAGATAGTTCACGACCTGCAGCACCTTGCTCATGCTGCCGGCGGTTTCGCCGTCCACGTACCAGCGGCCGGCGACGGCCATGGCCGGCACGCCCGCCACCTTGTAGGCGTCGGTCATCTGCGAAGCGCGCTTGGCCTTGCTGGCCACGCCGAACGAGGTGAAGACTTCCTTGAACTTGGCGCCGTCGAGGCCGTTGGCCGCGGCCCAGGCAATGATGTTGGCGTCGCCGTTCACGTTCTGGCGCTGCGCGTGGATCGCGTTGAACACCTTCGGCTGGTATTCGTCGACCTTGCCCATGGCTTCGAGCGCGTAGTACAGGCGCTGCTTGGCTTCGACGTCGTTGCCCACGAAAGGCACCGGAATGCGGCGGAAGGCCACTTCCTTCGGTGCCGACTTGACCCAGGCTTCGAGCGTCGGTTCGAAGTCGTTGCAATGGGGGCAGTTGTACGAGAAGAACTCGACCACCTCGACCTTGCCGGCCGGGGCATCGACGGGCACGCGCTTGTCGAGCACCAGGTACTCCGAGCCGGCCTTGGGCACGCGCGCCTGGGCGTGGGCCGGGTTGGCGGCCAGGGACAGCAGCCCGAGCGAGGTGGCAGCCAGCGAAAAGTCACGACGTTTCATTGAAAGGGTTCTCCAGTTGGTACGGCAGACTGAGCCGGCACGCGGCGGGGAGTTCCCCCGCCCGCGGCGCGCCCAAGGCGATGAATGGTGGCGGCAAACGCCGCGCGGCGAAGCTTAAGGGCTATTGGTGGCAATCGATTGCCGCGGCGGCATCAGCGCTGCACGCGCACGAGCGCCGAATCGAGGCCGCCGCCGTCCAGGCGTTCCTTCAGGCGGTCGGCGTCTTCCTTCTTGTTGAACGGGCCGGCGCGCACGCGGTAGACGGTGCGGCCCGCCTGTTCGCGCTCGGTGACCTTGGCCTCGACGCCCATCAGCGACAGCTTGGCGCGCTGCGCCTCGGCGTCGTCGGTGGTGCGGAAGGCGCCGGCCTGCACGAAGTACATGAACGGATCGGCGCCCGAGTTGCTGCTGGCGGCGCCGCTGTTGCTGCTGGGCGCGGCCGACGCGGTGGTCGTGCTGCCGGAGCCGCCGCCCGAGCGGGCGCGAGCCAGGTCGCCCAGCGGGTCGTTCGACGGCGGCAGCGCGTTGGCCTCGGCCGGCACGGGCGCGGTGCGCGGCTTGACGGCCGTGGGGGGCACCACCACGGGCACCGGCGGCGCGGTGGTCGGCCCGGCGGTGGCGGGAGCGACGGCGGTGGTCGCCGGCTCGCCGGTGACGGGGTTGACCGGGCCGGTCGCGGCGGGCGCCGGCTTGGCGGCACCGGCCTTGCCGGCCAGCGGTGCGTTCGGGTCCCAGTCGCGGTTCTTGCGGGCTTCGGCTTCGTCCTGTTCGGCGCCGCCGCGCTGCGTCTTGGTCACGAAAGGAATCGGCACCTTGGTCACGTAGACCGCGATGCCCAGCGCGACGCCAAGGCCGAGCACCAGCCCGATGATCAGGCCGATGACGATGTTGCCGCGTTGTCTGGTTGTCTTCTTCATGGTGAGGGAGTTCACATCTTGCTCGGCGCACTGACGCCGAGAATCGCGAGGCCATTGTGCAGCACCTGCGCGGTCGCGGCGACCAGCGCCAGGCGGGCCAGCTTGACCTTTTCGTCGTCGACCAGGATGCGTTCGGCGTCGTAATAGCTGTGGTAGCTGGCGGCCAGCTCGCGCAGGTAGAAGGTGACGTCGTGCGGGGCGAAATCGCGGGCGGCGGCGGTGAGCATGGCCGGGTACTTGGCCAGCAGCAGCATCAGCGCCTGGGCGGCCGGGCTTTCCAGCGGCGACAGGTCGACGCCCGCCAGCGTGGCGCGATCGCCGCCCCAGCCGGCGAGCACCGAGCAGATGCGCGCATGCGCGTACTGCACGTAGTACACCGGGTTGTCGTTGTTCTTGGTGACCGCGAGGTCGACGTCGAAGGTGTACTCGGTGTCCGGCTTGCGGCTCAGCAGGAAGAAGCGCACGGCGTCCGTGCTGGTCCACTCGATCAGGTCGCGCAGGGTGACGTAGCTGCCGGCGCGCTTGCTGATCTTGACCTCTTCGCCGCCCTTGACCACGCGCACCATGGTGTGCAGCACGTAGTCGGGGTAGCCCTCTGGGATGCCTTCGCCGGCCGCCTGCAGGCCGGCGCGCACGCGCGCGATGGTGCCGTGGTGGTCGGTGCCCTGGATGTTGATGACCTTGTGGAAGCCGCGCTCCCACTTGGCGATGTGATACGCCACGTCGGGCACGAAGTACGTGTACGTGCCGTCCTGCTTCTTCATCACGCGGTCTTTGTCGTCGCCGTAGTCGGTCGACTTCAGCCACAGCGCGCCGTCCTGCTCGTAGGTCTTGCCGGCGGCCACGAGCTTCTGCACGGCGGCCTCGACGCGGCCGCTGGTGTACAGGCTCGACTCCAGGTAGTACTGGTCGAAGTGCACGCGGAAGGCCTGCAGGTCCAGGTCCTGTTCGCGGCGCAGGTAGGCCACGGCGAATTCGCGGATGGCTTCGATGTCCGCGATGTCGCCGGTGGCGGTGACTTCGCGGTCTTCCGACTTGACGGTCTTCTTGGCCTTGAAGTCTTCGGCGATGTCGGCGATGTAGTCGCCGTTGTAGGCCGGAGCCTTTTCGCCGCTGGGCCATTCGGCGTCGCCGGGCTTGAAGCCGCGGGCGCGCAGCTGGGTGCTGTTGGCCAGCGTCTGGATCTGCACGCCGGCGTCGTTGTAGTAGTACTCGCGCCACACGCTCTCGCCCTGCGAGGCGCGCAGGTTGCAGATGGCGTCGCCCAGCGCGGCCTGGCGGCCGTGGCCGACGTGCAGCGGGCCGGTCGGGTTGGCGGAGACGAACTCGACCAGCACCTTCTCGCCGGTGGCGGGCTGCTGGCCGAAGCTTTCGCCGGCCGAGAGCACCTCGCGCACGATCTGCTGCTTGGCCGCCGTCTTCAGGCGGATGTTGAGGAAGCCGGGGCCGGCGATCTCGATCGCCTCGACCCACTGGCCGAAAGCGGGGGTTGCGAGCAAGGCGGCGCTGAGCTGCTCGGCCAGATCGCGCGGCTTGCGCGCGAGCGGCTTGGCGAGCTGCATGGCTGCCGTGCTGGCGAAATCGCCATGGGCGGCCACCTTGGGCGACTCGAACGCGGCTTTGGAGCCAGCGCCGGGCGAGAGGGATTCGAGCGTGTTCGCGAGCGCCGCGAGCAGCTCCTGTTTGACCAATAGCATCTGTGAATTTTACCGGGGGCAAACCCGGACGCTGTTGACGATGGTCATCCAATCATGAACTTGGCCCGTTAGGATGGTCGGCCCCGGGGCGGGGCACCTGTCACAACCAACCTTGCGAGGACATATCACCATGAAGAAGTTCCTTTCCCTGGTAGCCCTGGGCGCCTGTCTCTCCTTCGGCGCCTACGCGCAAGACAAGGCCGCCGCACCGGCAGCCGCTCCCGCTGCCATGGCCGCACCGGCCGCCGGCGCCAGCTGCGATGCCAAGGCCATCGACAAGAACGGCAAGCCCCTGGCAGGCGCCGCCAAGACAAGCTTCGTCAAGAAGTGCGAAAAGGACACCAAGGCCGCCGCTGCACCCGCCTGCGCGACCAAGGCCGTCGACAAGAACGGCAAGGCCCTGGCCGGTGCCGCCAAGACCAGCTTCATGAAGAAGTGCGAAGCGGACGCAGCCAAGGGCTGATGCGCCACTGACGCCGAAGAAGCCCGCCGAGCGCGGGCTTTTTTTCGTCCCGGCTTTTCTTCTTATTTGCCGAAGCCGCGCGCCAGGAACACCGCCACCAGCGGAATCAGCGCGATCAGGTGCGCCTGCACCATCACCAGCTTGCGCGTCTTCTTGATGTCGGCCTCGTCCGGCAGCTTGCCGGTGGCGCGCAGCGTCTTGCGCCAGCGGAAGTAGGTGAGCGTCGGGAAGATCGAAAGCACGCCGACGATGATGAAGAGCCCCAGCTTCACGTGCAGCAGCGGGTTGGTCCAGTACCAGGCGGTGCCCTTCACGCCCCACCAGGTGCGCGCGATGCCGGTGGCGAGCACCGCGATGGCCGCGATGCCGTAGACCATGTCGACCCGGGCCAGCCGCTCGACCACCGCCGCGTTGAGCCACTGCACCCGGCACAGCGCCGCTTCGCTGGAGATGAACACGACCATCGTCAGGATGGCCAATATGTGCAGGTAGGCGAGGATGGCTTCGAGGGTCATCGATGGCTTTCTTCTCTATGCAGTGGGTTGCAATTGCGCAGAGATTGTGCCGCCGCGAAGGCCACCTACGCCCTGCCTCCCCAGAATTCCGGGTTCCCGTATTGCTCCTTGAGGAAATCAAGCCACAGTCGCACCCGCAGCGGCAGGTGCTTGGCGCCCGCGAAGACCGCGTAAATGCCGTTGGGCGGCGCGGCGAACTCGTCGAGCAGCGGCACGAGCAGCCCGGCGTCGATCTCGGCCTCGACCTCCCAGGTGCTGCGCCAGGCGATGCCGTGGCCGGCCAGGCACCAGTCGTGCAGCACCTGGCCGTCGGAGCAATCGAGCGGGCCGCTCGGGCGCAGGTGGATCAGCTCCTGCACGCCGGCCTCGGTGGTAATGCGAAAGGCCCAGCCGCGCGTCTGCGAGGCGTCGCTCGACAGCGTGAGGCAGGCAAAGCGCGAAAGCTCGCCCGGATGCTTCGGCTTGCCGTGGCGGCGCACGAAGTCGGGCGTCGCCACGCAGCGGCGGCGGTTGTCGGCCAGGCGCACGCTCACCAGCGACGAGTCGGGCAGGTCGCCCACGCGCACCGCGCAATCGAAGCTCTCGCCGGTGACGTCGACCACGCGGTCGCTGAGGTTCAGCGAAATCGTCACTTCCGGGTGCAGCGCATGAAAGCGCGGCACCAGCGGCGCGACGTGGCGGCGGCCGAAGCCGGCCGGCGCCGTCACCCGCAGATGGCCGCTCGCCTTGACGCCGCCGGCACTCACGCTGGCCTCGGCATTGGCGAACTCGGTCAGGAGGCGCTGGCAATCTTCGAGGAAGGCGCTGCCCTCGTGCGTGAGGGTGATGCGGCGCGTGGTGCGCACCAGCAGCTTGACGCCCAGCCGCTCCTCCAATGCGTCGAGCCGGCGGCCCATGATGGCCGGGGCCACGCCCTCGGCCTTGGCCGCGGCGGTGAGGCCGCCCCGGGTCGCGACGGAAACGAAGGATTCGAGCTGCTTGAGGCGGTCCATGGCGGGCGGAACTATATCCCCCGTCCCCCCCGCCGCACGAAGGGCGCGGCCTTATTCGGGCCGCACGCCCGCCTCGCGCACCGCCGCGCCCCAGCGCGCATGCTCGGCCTTGATGTACTGCGCCGCCTGCTCCGGACTGCCGCCGCCGGGCGTGCTGCCCTCGGCCAGCAGCTGCGAGATGGTCGCCGGCTTGGCCAGTGCCTTGCCGATGGCGGCATTGAGCTTCTTCACGATGTCGGCGGGCGTGCCGGTGGGCACGACGATGGCCTTCCAGTCCACCGCCTCGAAGCCCTGGTAGCTCTCGCCCACCGTCGGCACGTCGGGCATCACCGGCAGGCGCTTGGCCGAAGTGACGGCCAGCGCGCGCAGCTTGCCGCCCTTGACCATCGAGAGCGCGCCCTGCGGCGTTGCGAACATGTAGTCGGTCTGGCCGCCGAGCAGGTCGGTGATGGCGGGCGCCGCGCCCTTGTACGGCACGTTGAGCACCTTGAAGCCGGCGCGCTTGGCCAGCACCTCGCCGGCCATGTGGCCCAGCGTGCCTGTGCCCGCGAGCGCCTGCTTGATCTCGCCGGGCTTGGCCTTGGCGGCGGCGACCAGTTCGGCCAGCGACTTGTACGGCGCCTCCGTGCGCACCACCAGCACCACCGGCTGCGAAGCCACGACGGCCACCGGCACCAGGTCTTTCAGCGCGTCGTAGGGCATCTTGGGAAACAGCGTCGGGTTGATCGCGAGGTTCGCGGTCTGGCCCAGGCCGATGGTGTAGCCGTCGGGCTTGGCCTTGGCCACCACGTCCATGCCGATGTTGCCGTTGCCGCCCGCGCGGTTGTCCACGATGAAGGTCCACTTGGTGTCGTCCATGACCTTCTGCGCGATCAGCCGCGCCACGATGTCGGTGGCGCCGCCGGGCGTGTAGGGCACGACGAGGCGCACCGGCTTGTCGGGCCAGGCCGTGTCGGCCAGGGCGGATGCGGCGGGCAGGCATGCCGCGGCCGCGGCGCAGGCGAGCAGTGCGCGCCGTGTGATCGATTGCATGGGTTCAGTCTCCGAGGGTGATGTTGTGTGTCGCGAGCGCGGCGATCTGTTCGTCGCTGTAGCCCACTTCCTTGAGGAGTTCGCGGCTGTGCTCGCCGATGCGCGGCGGCTGCAGCCGGATGCCGGGGCGTTCGCCGTCCAGCGTGAACGGCATCAGCGGCACCTTGGCCGTGCTGCCGTCGTTCATGCGCACCGGCGCGAGGCCGCCGGTGGCGTTCAGGTGCGGGTCGTCGAACAGCGCCTGCGGCTTGGTGATGGGCGCGAAGGGCAGCTCGTTCTGCTCGAACACGGCGGCCAGCTCGGCGGCGCTGCGGTTCGCCAGGTGCGAGCGCAGGATGGGCATCATCCATTCGCGCGCCAGCACGCGGTCGTTGTTGGTCTTCAGGCGCGGATCGGCCAGCATGTCTTCCAGGCCGAAGGCCTTGCAGAAGATGGCCCACTGCTTGTCGCTCACGGCCGCAAGGAAGATCTGTTCGCCGTCCTTCACGGTGAACACGTCGTACACGGCCCAGGCAGAGATGCGGCTGGGCATCGGGTCGGCCGCCTTGCCGGTGGCGGCGAACTGCATCATGTGCTGCGCCACCAGGAACACGTTGTTCTCGAACAGCGCCGACTGCACCTCGCAGCCCTTGCCGGTGATGTCGCGCTGGCGCAGCGCGGCCATCGCGCCGATGGCGCCGAACATGCCGCCCATGATGTCGTTCACGCTGGTGCCCGCGCGCAGCGGGTCGCCGGCGCGGCCGGTCATGTAGGCCAGGCCGCCCATCATCTGCACCACCTCGTCGAGCGCGGTGCGGTGGTCGTAAGGGCCGGGCAGGAAGCCCTTGTGGCTCACGTAGATGAGGCGCGGGTTGAGCTTGGCCAACGTGTCGTAGTCGAGCCCCAGCTTCTTCATGGTGCCGGGCTTGAAGTTTTCGCTCACGATGTCGGCGGTGGCGATCAGGCGCAGCGCGGCCTCCACGCCCTCGGGCTTCTTCAGGTCGAGCGCGATGCTCTTCTTGTTGCGGTTGAAGGTCGGGAAGAAGCCCGAGCCCGAGCCCAGCAGGCGGCGGGTGTTGTCGCCCTCGATGGGCTCGACCTTGATGACCTCGGCGCCGAGGTCGGCCAGCAGCAGCCCGCAGGTCGGGCCCATGACCATGTGGGTGAACTCGACGACGCGGACGCCGGCGTACGGCAGGGGATTGGCTTCAGACATGTTGTTCGATGTGTTCCTGGACGAAGCCCTTGGGCAATCCGGCTTCCGGCGTCATGCCGTAGACCGGCTCGCCCGGCAGGCCGGCCATGAGCGGCGCGCGCGCCGCGATGAGTTTCTGGATGTCGATGCCGGTGCGCACGCCCATGGCCTCGAACATGAAGACCAGGTCCTCGGTCACCGCGTTGCCCGAGGCGCCGGGCGCATAGGGGCAGCCGCCGAGGCCGCCGAGCGATGCGTCGAAGGTGCGCACGCCCTCGTCCCAGGCCGCCAGGCAGTTGGCGATGCCGAGGCCGCGCGTGTTGTGCATGTGGGCGGCGCCCGCGTGCACGCCGATTTCCGCGCGCAGGCGCCTGAACAGCCGGCGCACCTGCGCGGGGTTGGCATAGCCCACGGTGTCGGACAGGCCCGACTCGTCCGCGCCGGCCTCCACGCACTGCGCGGCCAGGCGGATCACGTCGTCTTCCGGCACCAGGCCCTGCAGGGTGCAGCCGAAGGCGGTGGAGATGCCCGCCTCGAGCTTCACGCGCGGCGCGATGGCGTTGCGCAGCTCGGCGATGGCGCGCACTTCTTCCACCATTTCCGTCGGCGTCTTGCGCACGTTGGCCAGCGAATGCGCCACGCTGGCCGACACCGGCATGGTGAGCTTGTGCACGCCGGCCTCGAGCGCGGCCTGCGCGCCCTTGCGATTGGGCACCAGCGCCATCACCACCAGGCCGGGCAGCGTGACGGCGTGGCGCACCACCTCGGCGGCATCGGCCATCTGCGGCAGCAGCTTCGCGGGCACGAAGGAAGCGACCTCGATCTCGCGCACGCCGGCGGCGTAGAGCGCGTCGATCCAGCGCAGCTTGTCGTCGGTGGGCATGGTGGCCTTGACCGACTGCAGGCCGTCGCGCGGGCCGACCTCGCTGATGAGGACGTCGGGGGGTGTCATCGAATCTGTCTCCTGTGCTGGAATTGCTTGAAGCCGCTTGACTGTTCTATCTTACAGAACTATATTCCGTTAAACAGAATTAGACCGCCGATTCGCCCCGGCTGTCAAGCCGAGCCATTCCCGCCCATGCCACGCAAAGCCCAGACTGAATCCGTCTCCGACCTCAATGCCGCACCCGGCGGCGCCGCCGCGGTCGACCGCGCGCTGAGCCTGCTCTCGGCCTTCCAGCCGGGCGACGAGGCGCTGTCGCTCGCGCAGTTCGCCGAGCGCACGCAGCTCTACAAGAGCACCGTGCTGCGGCTGCTGGCGTCGCTCGAGCATGCGCGGCTGATCCGCCGCCAGGAAGACGGCCGCTATGCGCTGGGCATGGAGATCGCGCGGCTGCACGGGCTCTATGCGGCGTCGCTGTCGCTCGACCGCATCGTGCTGCCGGTGCTGCGCGCGCTGGTCGCGGCCACGGGCGAGAGTGCGGCCTATCACGTGCGGCAGGACCAGGGCGACAGCTGGGTGCGGCTGTGCCAGTTCCGCATCGATTCGTCGCACGTGGTGCGCGACCACGTGCGCGTGGGCGACCTGCTGCCCAACGACCGGGGCGCGGGCGCGCGCGTGCTCATCGCCTTCGGCCCGGAGAGCGAACTGCCGCGCGGCGCCGAGGAACGCAAGCTGTACGAGGACATTCGCGCGCAAGGCTGGTGCGCGCTGGTGGGCGACCGAACGGCGGAACTGGCCGGCATCTCGGCGCCGGTGTTCCATGCGGACGGCAGCCTGGCCGCGGCCGTCACGCTGACGATGCCGACGCATCGGTACGACGAGCGCTACATCGAGCCGGTGCGCGCCGCGGCGCGGGAACTGAGCGGCCAGGTCTGACGGTCTTGCTCCTTCCCCTTCCGGAGGAGGGAGAAACGCGGGAGCCTCAGGACTCTGCCTTGAAGCCCGAGTTCTTGATCGGCATTTCCCAGCGCTTCAGATGCGCCGCCTGTATGGCCGCGAGCTCGGCCGGCCCCGCATGCGCGGGCACGAGCCCCAGCGAATAGATCTTTTCCTGCACGTCGGGCATGCGCAGCGCGTCGGCCACCGACTTGTCGATGCGCGCCACCAGCTCGGGCTGCATGCCCGGCGGCCCATAGAGCCCGAAGAATGCATCGGCCGTCACGTTGATGCCCGCCTCCTTCAGCGTCGGCACGTCGGGCAGCGCGCGGCTGCGCTGCTCGCCCGTCACCGCGAGGATGCGCACCTTGCCCGCTCGGTGGTGCTCGATGGTTTCCGAGGCGGTGTCGACCATCAGCGGCACCTGCCCGCCGATCAGGTCCTGCGCGGCCGGGGCGCCGCCGCGGTAGGCCACGTGCGTCATCGGCACGCCGGCCGCCTGGGCGATCAACTGGCCGGCGAAGTGCGGCACGGTGCCCGCGCCCGAAGTGGCGTAGTTGGCCTTGGCGGGGTTGGCCTTCATCCATGCCAGCACCGTCTTCAGGTCGCCGGGCGGCGCGCCGGGGCCCGCCGTCACCGCGAAGTCGAAGGTGCTGCCGAGCGCGATCGGGGTGAAGTCCTTTGCCGGGTCGTAGCCGAGGTTGGGGTAGAGCCAGGGGTGGATCACCATCGCGCCGCTCGGCGAGAAGGCCAGCGTGTGGCCGTCCGGCGCCGCGCGCCGCAGTTCGCCCAGCGCGAGCCGGCCGGCCGCGCCGGGCTTGTTGTCGATGATCACGTTCTGGCCCAGCGACACGCGCATCTTCTCGGCCAGCACCCGCGCCACCACGTCCACCGAGCCGCCCGGCGGAAAGCCGACCAGGATCCGCACGGTGCGGTCCTGCTGCGCGAACACCAGCGGCGCGGCGGCCGTGGCGGCAAGGGCGGCAGCGGCACGCGCTGCGAACTGACGGCGTTTCATGGTCTTGTCTCCTCGGGTCGTGGTGAAGAAAGAATCAGGGAAAGACGCGCCCCGAGTCAGCGCAGCGCGGCGAGCACCGCGCGGTTCTGCTCGGGCAATCCGATGCTGACGCGCAGCCATTGCGGCAGGCCGTAAGGGCCGAGCAGCGAGACCTCGATGCCGGCCGTCAGCAGGCGCGCATGCACGGCCTGCGCGTCGCCGACCTGCACCATCAGGAAGTTGCCGGAAGAAGGAACGAAGGCCAGCCCCAGTTCCTTGAAGCCGGCTGCGAGCTGGTCGCGCCCGGCCGTGTTGAGTTCGTAGGTGCGGGCCAGGAAGTCCGCGTCGCCCAGCGCGGCCACCGCGGCGGCCTGGGCCGGCGTCGTCACGTTGAAGCGCGGGCGGTGCGCGTTCATGCGCGCGGTGAGCGCCGGCTGCGACACGCCGTAGCCGATGCGCAGCCCGGCCAGGCCGAAGGCCTTGGAGAAGGTGCGCGCCACGATCAGGTTGGGCAGGCGCCGCACCCATTCGATGCTGTCGTAGCGCTGCGCGGGCGAGAGGTACTCGGTGTAGGCCTCGTCCAGCAGCACCGTCACGTGCGCGGGCACCGACTGCAGGAAGGCCAGCAGCGGCGCGGCGTCGATGAAGGTGCCGGTCGGGTTGTTGGGGTTGGCCACGAAAACCAGCTTCGTGTCGTCGCCGATGGCGGCGCGCATGGCGTCCAGGTCATGGCCGTACTCGCGCGCGGGCACGACGGTGGCGCGTGCATGGGCATGCGCCGTGGCTGCCCCGTAGACGATGAACCCGTACTGCGAATAGACGACGCCTTCGCCCGGCTTCAGGCTCACCTGCGCCGCGAGCTCGAGGATCTCGCTCGATCCGCTGCCCAGCGTGAGCCAGTCGGCCGGCACGTCGAGCCGCGCGGCCAGGGCGTTCTTCAGCGCCGTGCCGTTGCTGTCGGGGTAGTTGCCCGCGCCCTCGAGCGCTGCGGCGGCGGCCCGACGGGCCGATTCGGGCATGCCGAGGGGGTTTTCGTTGGAGGCCAGGAGGATCATGGAGCGGGTGGGGATTTATTTAAGAAGTTAAATATATCCGCCGGTAGGCGCGCTCTTATCAGTGCCTACCCTTTGCGCCTTGCATTGCCGCCGCCCAATTACCTTCACTTTTGTCACAGATAAATCCCGCTTGCGGCTCTTACTCACCAGCAAAGTATCGAATAAAGTTCATCCCAGGATTGCATCTTTCTCAAGGAGAACCCCCATGACCGCCCGCACCACCGCCCACGGACTCCAGGTCGCGACCGAGCTCCACCGCTTCATCGAGGACAAGGTCCTGCCCGCCAGCGGCGTGGCCAGCGACGTCTTCTGGAAGGGCTTCGACGCCATCGTCAGCGACCTCGCGCCGAAGAACATCGCCCTGCTCGCCGAGCGCGACCGCCTGCAGAGCGAACTCGACGCCTGGCACAAGAAGAACCCCGGCCCGATCGCCGACATGCCGGCGTACCGCGCCTTCCTCGAGAAGATCGGCTACCTGCTGCCGCAACCCCAGGGCGCGAAGGCCACCACGGCCAACGTCGACTCCGAACTCGCGCTGCAGGCCGGCCCGCAGCTGGTGGTGCCGATCCTCAATGCACGCTACGCGCTGAACGCCGCCAACGCACGCTGGGGTTCGCTGTACGACGCGCTCTACGGCACCGACGCCATTCCCGAAACCGGCGGGGCCGAAAAAGGCAAGGGCTACAACCCCGCGCGCGGCGCCAAGGTCATCGAGTTCGCGCGCAACGTGCTCGACCAGGCCGCGCCGCTGGCCAACGGCTCGCACAAGCAGGCCACCGGCTACAGCGTGAAGGACGGCAAGCTGGTCGTCGCGCTGCAGAGCAGCAGCACCGGCCTGGCCGACGCATCGCAGTTCATCGGCTACCAGGGCGATGCCGCCGCGCCATCGTCGGTGCTGCTCAAGCACAACGGCATCCACCTGGACATCCGCATCGACCGCTCCACGCCCATCGGCAAGAGCGACGCCGCCGGCGTGAGCGACCTGGTGCTCGAAGCCGCGCTCTCGACCATCCTCGACCTGGAAGACTCGGTGGCCGTGGTCGACGCGGCCGACAAGGTGGTCGCGTACTCGAACTGGCTGGGCATCGTCGAAGGCACGCTGACGGAAGAAGTCGCCAAGGGCGGCAAGACCTTCACGCGCGGCCTGAACCCCGATCGCGAATACACCGGCGCCGACGGCCAGCCCGTGAAGCTGCACGGCCGCTCGCTCATGTTCCTGCGCAACGTGGGCCACCTGATGACCAACCCGGCCATCCTGTACGCGGGCGGCAAGGAGATCCCCGAGGGCATCCTCGACGCCGTGGTGACCACCACCATCGCCACCATCGACCTGAAGCGCAAGGGCAACTCGCGCACCGGCAGCATCTACATCGTGAAGCCGAAAATGCACGGCCCGGCCGAAGTGGCCTTCGCCAGCGAGCTGTTCGGCCGCGTCGAGCAGCTGCTGGGCCTGCCCGCCAACACCGTCAAGCTCGGCATCATGGACGAGGAGCGCCGCACCAGCGTCAACCTGAAGGCCTGCATCGCCGAGGCCGCCGCGCGCGTGGCCTTCATCAACACCGGCTTCCTCGACCGCACCGGCGACGAGATGCACACCGCCATGCAGGGCGGCCCGATGATCCGCAAGGGCGACATGAAGTCCAGCGCGTGGATCGGCGCCTACGAGAAGAACAACGTGCTGGTCGGCCTGTCGTGCGGCCTGCGCGGCAAGGCGCAGATCGGCAAGGGCATGTGGGCCATGCCCGACCTGATGGCCGCGATGCTCGAGCAGAAGATCGCGCACCCCAAGGCCGGCGCCAACACCGCCTGGGTGCCCTCGCCCACCGCCGCCACGCTGCACGCGCTGCACTACCACCAGGTCAGCGTGACCGCGGTGCAGCAGGAGCTGGAAAAGATCGACGCCGACGCGGAGCGCGACAACATCCTCAACGCGCTGCTGCAGGTGCCGATCGCGGCCGAAGCCAAGTGGACCGCCGAAGAGCGCCAGCAGGAAATCGACAACAACGTGCAGGGCATCCTGGGCTACGTGGTGCGCTGGATCGACCAGGGCGTGGGCTGCTCGAAGGTGCCCGACATCCACAACGTCGGCCTGATGGAAGACCGCGCCACGCTGCGCATCTCCAGCCAGCACATCGCCAACTGGCTGCTGCACGGCGTGGTGACCAAGGCGCAGGTCGACGAGACCTTCCAGCGCATGGCCAAGGTGGTCGACGAGCAGAACGCGGGCGATGCGCTCTACCAGCCGATGGCCGGCAACTTCGCGACCTCGGCCGCGTACAAGGCCGCGCAGGACCTGGTGTTCAAGGGCATCGAGCAGCCCAGCGGCTACACCGAGCCGCTGTTGCATGCGTGGCGGCTGAAGGTCAAGGGCGAAGCCTGAGTCTTCGCACCCGCGACTGAACAACAGTGAAAGCCGGGCTCCCGCAGCCCGGCTTTTTCATTTGTGGCGAGGCGCGGGCGCCGCTGCGGCGATCCATTAGCATTCAGGCCGCCTCATCCTTCCCGGCCTTTCCCCCTCATGAATCCGAACGCGGCACCCAAGCCCGCGGAGCGCACCGGCGACGCCGCGCCGCGCTCACGCCTTTCCCGTTTCTCCCACTGGTCCGCTTCCACCACGGCGATGCTGGTCGCCCTGGCCACGGCCTTCGCCCTGAGCCAGGCCTTCCGCACCGTCGGCGCGATGATGGCCACGCCGCTCTCGCAGAACTTCGGGCTCACGCCGCAGCAGCTCGGCATGTGGGCCGGCACCTTCCATTTCACTTTCGGCGTGATGCAGCTCGGCATGGGCGTGTCGATTGACATGTTCGGGGTGCGCCGCACGGTGCTGAGCGCCTTTCCGCTGGCCATCGCGGGCGCCGTGCTGTGCACGATGGCGCCGAGCTTCCACGCACTGCTGCTGGGGCAGGCGCTGATCGGCGTCGGCTGCGCGCCCGCGTTCCTGGCCTGCACGGTGTTCATCGCGCGGCATTTCGATGCGGCGCGTTTCACCGCGATGTCGGGGCTGGTGATGAGCATGGCCGGCATGGGCATCCTGTTCACCGGCACGCCGCTGGCGCTGCTGATCGAGGCCGCCTCCTGGCGTGCAGGCTACGCGGCGCTGGCCGGGTTCGCGGTGCTCTCTTGGCTGGTCATCTTCTGGCGCGTGCGCGAACCTGCGCGCACGGTGGTGCATGACGGCATGCAGCCGGCGCCGGCGGAGCGCCAGTCGCTGCGCAAGGCGGTGCGCGAACTGCTGCCGCTGTTCGCCATGCCCCACACGCTGGGGCTGCTGTGCTTTGCCTGCGTGTCCTACGCGGCCTTCATCACGCTGCGCGGCCTGTGGCTGGGCCCGGTGCTGCACGAGCGGCACGGCCTGTCGCTGGTGGCCAGCGGCAACGTGGCGCTGGTGATGACGGTGGCCGGCATGATCAGCCCCGCGCTGTTCGGCCGCATGGACCCGGGCGGCGCGCGGCGCGGCCGCTGGATGATGGGCTGCGCCGTCGCCGGCGCGCTGATGTTCGGCGCGATGGCGCTGACGCATTCGGCGGCCATCGACATCGGCCTGCCGATCATCTACGGCCTGCTCTCGGGCTACAGCGTGCTGCAGTACGCGTACACCAAGAACGCCTATCCGGCGGAGATGACCGGGCGCGCGATGGCGCTGCTGAACATGGCGATGTTCCTCGGCGTGTCGCTGATGCAGTGGACCACCGGCGTGGCCGCGTCATGGGCGGTGACGCACGGCGCGGAGCCGTTCCGCGCGGTGTTCCTCACGGTGGCCGGCATGCTGGCCGTGGGAACGCTCGCGTTTCTCGTGCTGCCGCGTTCGCATGGCGGTCAGTCCTCCGTGAAGCGGTAGTCGGCCTTCTTCAAGGCCACTTTCTGCGCGCGCCGTTCCGCGCGATGCGTGCGCAGGTGGCGCCCGGCCTTCTGGTTGGATTCGCCGCGCGCCATCGCGGCCACCACGGGGTTGCGAGGTGCCGATGCCGGCACCGAAAAGTAGAACCGGCCCAGACGCTTGTCGTCGTCACGGGCCTTTCGTTGAGCACTCATGTGCGCACACTCCGAAAAACAAAAAAGCCCCGGCGAATGGCTGCGCGGGGCCTTTGTCGATGGGCCTCGGCGGGTGCATGGATGCACGTCCGGCCGGGGCGGTCGGTGTGCGGGTCAGGTGTTCAGGAAAAGCTTCATTGAAGGGTGTTGTCGCCCGGGAGGTTGGTCGTCACCGGGCGCGGTGAAAAAGAAACTGTTGCCGAAAAACGAAGGGCGGATTCTGGCGAGCGCCTGCACGAACCGCAAGGCTTGCATGCGCGGCTGTGGCGCAAAGCCTACGCGGCGCAGACAAATCTGAAACCGGGCGCGAATCCAAAAGCGAAGCGGCCCCGTATTCGATCCAAGCGCATCGCGCCCCCGAGCTGTTGGCGGTTTCCACAGACACCTCAAGAACCATTCTTTCCAGGAGCCTTCAATGAAAAAACTCATGATTGCAGTCGGCGTTTCGGTCCTGCTCGGCGCTTGCGCTGGCGGCATGGGCATGAGCGGCAGTGGCAGCAGCGGGATGTCGTCGAACCCGATGGTCGGCGGCGCCGCGATGTACCCGACGAAGGACATCGTCGACAACGCCGTGAACTCGAAGGACCACACGACGCTGGTCGCCGCGGTCAAGGCCGCCGGCCTGGTCGACACGCTGAAGAGCCCCGGACCGTTCACCGTGTTCGCGCCCACCAACGAGGCCTTCGCCGCGCTGCCGGCCGGCACCGTCGACACGCTGCTCAAGCCCGAGAACAAGCCCACGCTGACCAAGGTGCTCACGTACCACGTGGTGCCCGGCCGCATGGACGGCCCCGCGCTGATGAGCGCGATCAACGCCGGCGGCGGCAGGGCCGTGCTGAAGACCGCCAGCGGCGGCACGCTGGTTGCCACGATGAACGGCGGCAACGTGTGGGTGACAGACGCCAAGGGCGGCACCGCGATGGTCACCATCGCCAACGTGTACCAGTCGAACGGCGTGATCCACGTGATCAACAAGGTGCTGCTGCCGGGTTGATCCTCGGTCAGGCGCGCTGCGCGGCTTCGGCCTCGTCGCGCAGCCATTGCGCGAAATCCTGCGCGTCGCGGTTGCCCGCGGCGCGCTTCGACATTTCGATGAAGTAGGCGCGGCGCGACACGACGCCTTCTCCCAGCGGCGCCACCAGGCGGCCGTCTCTCACGAGTTCGCGCAGCAGCGGCATCCGGCCGATCACCACGCCCTGCCCCGCCACCGCCGCAGCCACCGCGTCCGCGTAGTGGGTGAAGCGCAGCGTGCTCTTCATGCGCAGGTCGGCCAGCCCCATCACGCGCAGCCAAGGCTCCCAGTCGGTCGTCGCGGTCTCGCTCGGATCGGCGTAGTCGACCGTGAGCAGCGTGAGACCCGACAGGTCCGACGGCGCATGCAAGGCCTCGGCGAGCCTGGGCGCGCACAGCGGCACCACCGACTCCTCGAACAGCGCCGGCCCCACGCCGCGGCTGAATGGCGCGAAGCGCACGGCGATGTCGATGCGGCTGCTCTCCAGGTCGAGCACGTCCAGCGTGGCCGACACGCGCACGTCGACCTGCGGATGGGTGCCGGTGAAGCGCGCGAGCCTCGGAATGAGCCAGAGCGATGCGAAGCCCGGCGTGGTGGTGATCGCCACCTGGCGCGGCGCCGAGCTGGCGCGCACGCGCGCCGTGGCGTCGCGCAGCCGCTCCAGGCTGTCGGTGACGGCGCGCTGCATGACGCCGCCGGCCTCCGTGAGCGACAGCGCGCGGTGGCGGCGCTCGAACAGCAGCACGCCGAGGCTGGCCTCCAGCTGCTGGATCTGCCGGCTCACCGCCGATTGCGTCAGGTGCAGTTCGCCGGCCGCCAGCGTGAAGCTCAGGCGCCGCGCCGCGGCCTCGAAGGTGCGCAGCAATTCGAGGGGCGGCAGCTCGCCGGCAGGGGCTTTCGCATTCTCTGGATGCATGCAACGAGTTCCGAATGACCGCGTGTAAAGGCACGGGCGGCTCACTATATTCATTCGTATCACGAATGCAATGGAGCTTGCCATGAGCACACTTCCCCGCCAATCGGGCGCCACCCCGCGCTTTCACGTCAGCCTGTCGACCCGCTCCGTCTTTGCCGTGCCCGACGGCGCCGGCGTGGGCATCGAATGCCGCAGCGGCTCGGTCTGGGTCACGGTGGACCGCGATGCGCGCGACATCGTGCTGGCGCCCGGCGAGCGCTTCCAGAGCGCCGAGCACCGGCGCGTGCTGGTGTCGGCGCTGGAGTCGTCTTGCATCACCGTGTCGGATGCGCAGCCGGCCGCGATCCCCCTCGCCAAGCGCGCCGGCGCGCGGTCGCCTTGGCGACTCCTGCCACACGGGTTGTCCCCGGCTTGACCGTGCACCATGGGCGTCGAACCATCGATGCCCATGAGCCCCGACGCATCCCGATTGCCGCCGCTGTCCGACGGGCGGCTTTTTTGCTTTGGGGCGTCCGGCATTTCACAGGCTTCCTGAACGAAGGACATGAACATGGCAGAGGCATACATCGTGGCCGCGGCGCGCACGGCCGGCGGTCGGCGCGGCGGCAAGCTCGCGGGCTGGCATCCGGCGGACCTGGCGGCGCAGGTGATAAACGCGCTGGTGGCGCGCAGCGGCATCGACCCGGCGGCGGTGGAGGACGTGATCCTCGGCTGCGTGAGCCAGGTCGGCGAGCAGGCCACCAACATCGCGCGCAACGCGGTGCTGGCGTCGAAACTGCCCGAGTCGGTGCCGGGCACCTCGGTCGACCGGCAGTGCGGCTCGTCGCAGCAGGCGCTGCACTTCGCGGCGCAGGCCGTGATGTCGGGCAGCATGGACGCGGTGATCGCGGGCGGCGTCGAGAGCATGACGCGCGTGCCGATGTTCACGCCCAACGTGCTGCCCGCGAAGGCGGGGCTGGGCACCTACATGAGCCCCGCGATGAAGGCGCGCTACCCCGGCGTGGAGTTCAGCCAGTTCACCGGCGCGGAAATGATCGCCAGGAACTACGGCATCGAGAAAAGCGCGCTCGACCGCTATGCGCTCGAAAGCCATCACCGCGCGATTGCCGCGACCCGCGTGGGAGCGTTCAACGACGAGATCGTGCCCGTCGACGTGCTGCTGGCCGACGGCACGCGCAGCGGCGAAGCGCACACGGTGGACGAAGGCATCCGCTTCGACGCGACGCTCGAGGGCATCGCGGGCGTGAAGCTGATCGCCGAGGGCGGGCGCTGCACCGCCGCCACCGCGAGCCAGATCTGCGACGGCGCGAGCGGCGTGCTGGTGGTGAACGAGCGCGGCCTGAAGGCGCTGGGCGTGAAGCCGCTGGCGCGCATCCACCACATGAGCGTGATGGGGCACGACCCGGTCGTGATGCTCGAAGCCCCGCTGCCCGCGACGCAGCGCGCGCTGAAGAAGGCCGGCATGAAGATCGCCGACATCGACCTTTACGAAGTGAACGAAGCCTTCGCGCCCGTGCCCATCGCATGGCTGCAGGCGCTCGACGCCGACCCGGCGCGGCTGAACGTGAACGGCGGCGCCATCGCGCTGGGCCATCCGCTGGGCGCCTCGGGCACCAAGCTCATGACCACGCTGATCCACGCGCTGGCCAAGCGCGGCAAGCGCTACGGCCTGCAGACCATGTGCGAAGGCGGCGGCATGGCTAACGTGACCATCGTGGAAAGGCTTTGAAGAAGATGAGCGACCAATCCTTCATCCTTTACGAGCTGAACGACGGCATCGCCACGCTCACGCTGAATCTGCCGGCCAAGCTGAACCCGATCGCGCGCGAGCTGCAGGTCGAACTGCGCGACGCGCTGGAGCGCATCCGCGACGACCGCGCGGTGCGCGCCGTGATCCTCACCGGCGCCGGCAAGGCTTTCTGCGTGGGTGCCGACCTGAGCGCGATGGCCCCCGGCGAAACCGGCAAGTCGCTCGGCACGCAGACCGCCGAATGGATGCAGTCGCTGAGCAACCCGCTGATCGAAACGCTGCGCACCCTGCCGGTGCCGGTGGTGGCTGCCGTCAACGGCCCGGCGGCCGGCGCGGGGGTGGGCCTGGCGATGGCGGCCGACGTGACTATTGCAGCGCGCAGCGCCTACTTCTACCTGCCCTTCCTGCCCAAGCTCGGCATCGTGCCCGACCTGGGCTGCACCTGGGCCATTCCGCGCCGCGCCGGCCGTGCGCGCGCCATGGGCATGGCGCTGCTCGACGAACGCGTGGATGCGGAGCGCGCGGTGCAGTGGGGGCTGATCTGGTCCTGCGTGGACGACGCGAAGCTGCAGGAAGAAGCCACGGGCATCGCGCAGCGCGTTGCCCGGCTGCCGGCCCATGCGGTGGTCGAGGCGCGCGAAGCCTTCGAGGCCTCGGAGCGCCACTCGCTGGGGGAACAGCTGCACTACGAGAGCGAACGCCAGCGCGAGCTGATCGACCGGCCAAGCTTTCGCGAAGGCGTGAGCGCCTTCCTGCAGAAGCGCGCGCCGGTCTTCGGGAGCCGCTGACAGCACCATCGAACGCACGCTGTTCGACACCTTCAGTGCTGACCACGAAACCAACAGCGATAACTGCCGCCACTTCATGGATAAGGTCACGCCTTCTCAGAAGGAGTGAGCAGAATAGGGGCCCATTGGTTCGCGTTCAAGCCGCGCCGCGAGATCGTGGCGCCATATAGCGCGAACTGGCTTGAGTTTTCGGCTAATGCAGCGTCAGACCTGCTGCAGGCGAAATGTGAACGAGTCTTGCATTTGAGCCTGTGCGATGACATGGCCGTGCGCGGCCGCCTTGGCAATCCACATGAAGCCGATATTTTTGTTTTTTGGAACGCCTTCGCCGCCGATGTAGCATCGGCCCAACCATTGCATGGCGTCCGCGTGGCCTTGACGTGCAGCCTGCTCAAGCCAGTAGAGGGCAATCTTCGGCTTGCCAGCGTTCGAAAACAATTGTCCGATGTCGTTCTGCGCGTCGGCACTACCCGCATCGGCCTTCACAAGAAAATCGAGATCTTCTCGATTGAGCGGAACGCAAATGAGCGGCGCAACCTCTGCCAAGTTGACCATGGCCCTGCCCCTTGCGTCATTGACCAAACGGGTCACCGTTCCATCCCCAATTCGCCGCCACCAAGTACGTCGACTGCGCTCGGTAACGACGACCGATGCAGTAATGCTGATCGGCACACTATTCATGAAAACTCGCTCCCTCGATTTTCATTATTCTAGACCACAGGAAAATTCTCCAAGCGAATACAGACCTATTCTTAAATCATAAAACGGCCAAATGGCCGTTTTATGCGAGCAGTATTTCAGTTCAAGAGCATTCCTTTGGCTTAAGCTTCGCATCGACGGTAGTCGTGCACGCCCACGAGCCTGGATTGGTGGTAGCGTCATCCGCCGATCGCGTCCAAGTGATTGTTTTACCATTCACTTGTGTGCCTCCAATCATTGAACACGAAATAGTGCCAGCACCCTTATTCGCAACAGTAAACGTGGGGGTAATTGCAGTACAACGTTTTGTAGCGGTTTGGAGGCCAATCGCGGTGGCAGTGCTTACGGCTTCGCCATCAGTAATTTTTGTTTCGACCATCACCTTGCCAGGCGTGATTTCTGCCAGCGAAGCCGCGATTTGCGACTTCGCTGTGTAGTCTTGATAGGCAGGCAGCGCAACAGCAGCAAGAATACCAATGATTGCCACGACGATCATCAATTCGATCAAAGTGAAGCCATTTTGCGCAATGCGCATCGTTGAACGGTTCATGTAAATTACCTTTATGTAAATTGAGCCTCAGACCCATCGAAGCTCAATTACATCTAGCAACACACAGGCCTGCCCTGAATTTGAGTAAAATTAACAAATCAATAGCATTTGATTTGGAAATTAACATTTGTGGCGCGCAACGGAGGTGTGCCATGCCACCAAAGCGGCTGCGCCATGGTGTGCCAAACCCATACTCTCTGGCGCGTTCCTATACGCGCTGCCATCCGATTTGGCTTTTGACTTGCCGCTGCCGCAGAATCAGGGCATGCGCTCCACTATCGCTGTACCCGCGTGCTGGCCAATCTTCGGCGACGCGAATTGCTGCGCGAACGCGTAACGTGCGGCTTGGCTAGCAACTGCGTGCGCTGCGCCGCTGCTTCACTGACCGAGGAACTCACCCTATGAGCAACAGCACCGTGACCCACGCCTTCTACGCCCAGTCCGGCGGTGTCACCTCGGTCATCAACGCGTCGGCCTGCGGCGTGATCGAAACGGCGCGCCGGCACCCCGACCGCATCGGCAAGCTCTACGCCGGGCGCAACGGCATCATCGGCGCGCTGACCGAGGAGCTGATCGACACCGGCGCCGAACCGGCCGAGGCCATTGCCGCGCTGCGCACCACGCCATCGGGCGCGTTCGGCTCCTGCCGCTACAAGCTCAAGTCGCTGGAGAAGAACCGCCGCGAGTACGAGCGGCTGATCGAGGTGTTCAAGGCGCACGGCATCGGCTACTTCTTCTACAACGGCGGCGGCGATTCGGCCGACACCTGCTTCAAGGTGAGCCAGCTGTCGCAGTCGATGGGCTATGCGCTGCAGGCCATCCACGTGCCCAAGACCATCGACAACGACCTGCCGCTGACCGACTGCTGCCCGGGTTTCGGCTCGGTCGCGAAATACGTGGCGGTGTCGACCATCGAAGCCTCGTTCGACGTGCGCTCGATGGCGGCCACTTCCACCAAGGTGTTCGTGCTCGAAGTGATGGGGCGGCATGCCGGATGGATCGCCGCGGCCGGCGGGCTCGCCGCGGACCAGGGCATTCCGGTGGTGGTGCTGTTCCCGGAGATCGAGTTCGACAAGGCGCGCTTCCTCGCGCGTGTCGACGAACTGGTGAAACAGCACGGCTACTGCTCGGTGGTGGTGTCCGAAGGCTGCCATCACCCCGACGGCACCTTCCTCGCCGAACAGGGCACGCGCGATGCGTTCGGCCATGCGCAGCTGGGCGGCGCGGCGCCGGTGGTGGCGCAGATGGTCAAGGACGCGCTGGGCCACAAGTTCCACTGGGCCGTGGCCGACTACCTGCAGCGCGCGGCGCGGCACATCGCCTCGGCCACCGACGTGAAGCAGGCCTATGAGCTGGGCCAGCGCGCGGTGGAGCTTGCGCTCGAAGGCCGCAATGCGGTGATGCCGACCATCGAGCGCACGTCCGACGTACCGTATGCGTACCGCATCGGCAGCGCGCCGCTGGAGGCGGTCGCGAACGTCGAGAAGCCGATGCCGCGCGATTTCATTTCGGACGACGGCTACGGCATCACCGAGAAATGCCGCCGCTACCTGCTGCCGCTGATCGAGGGCGAGGACTATCCCCCCTACAGCGGCGGCCTGCCGGTGTACGCGACGCTGCGCAACCTGGCCGTCGCGAAGAAGCTGCCGGCCTTCGAGATCGCATGATGGCAACGGGTACGGCAGTCATCGACGCCACACGCTGCCCGCTGTGCGGCGAGCCGAACCGCTGCGCGATGGAAATAGAACGCGAGACGGGTCAGTCGCAACCACCTTGCTGGTGCATGCAGGTCGACTTCAGCAATGCGCCGCTGACCAACCTGCCGGAAGAGATGCGCGGGCTGGCATGCATCTGCGTGCGCTGCGCCACGGGTGGAACAGGCGCCGCGCCGCGGCGTCAGGACTGAGCGGCGTCCTGCGATTGCGCTTGCGGCTGCGCCTGGGGCTGCACCGCCTCCTGCGCCGCCACGTCGCCCGACACCACCATCGACGGCGCGTCCCCCGGCCGCTGCTGCGTGATCACGCGGTGGATGAACTGCAGCTTGCCCACCGCCGCGCGCGGCAGCACGAAGGGGTAGTAGTCGGGCTGGCCCATGCTGCGCGACAGCTCGTTGAGCACGTTGGTGAGCAGCACCCAGCCGTTGATGAAGTCCAGGAACTGGCCGGCGTCGGGGTGGTCCGGCTGCCACAGGTCGTCGAGGGTGAAGAGGTCGCTCGTGAGTTCGACATTGGCGGCGTCCACGCCGAAGCTCATCGCGGTGTCCGCGGTGTCGGCCATGTGCAGGTAGTGGGCCCAGGTCTCGGCCCAGTCTTCCCATGGGTGCGTGCTGGCATAGCTGCTGACGAAGCGGTCAGTCCAGTCGGGCGGCGGGCCTTGCTCGTAGTGGGTCTGCAGCGCGGCGGCGTAGTCGGCGCGGTCGTCGCCGAAGAGCGCGCGGAAGTCGTCGATCCACGGCGTGGGCTGCACCAGCAGGTCCCAGTAGTAGTGGCCGATCTCGTGGCGGAAGTGGCCGAGCAGGGTGCGGTAGGGCTCGCGCATCTCGGCGCGGATGCGCTCGCGCACCGCGTCCTCGGCCTCTTCGGCGTTGAGGGTGATCACGCCGTGCTGGTGGCCCGTCATGACGTGCGGGCCGCCCGGCATGTTGCTGAGGAAGTCGAAGGTCAGGCCGTGCACCGGGTCGGCATGGCGGCTCACCACCGGCAGGCCGAGCGCGAGCAACTGCGAGATGAGCCGGCGCTTGGCGGTTTCGAGCTTGCGCCAGAGTTCGCCGTTGCTCTCCACTGAAAGATCGGGAATGGTGCGGGTGACGCTGCACGCCAGGCAGTAGCCGGGCGCCAGGCCGTGCGGGTCAGCGGGCGGCTCCTCGCCCTCGCGCGCGGCCGGCACCATCCAGTTGCAGGCGGCGGGCGTCATGAGGTTGGCGCAGCGGCGGTAGGTCAGCCCGTGCGGGTCGCCGAACACGGTGAAGGTGTCGGGCTGCGCGCCCTCGCCTTCGGCCGGCGCGAGCGGCACGACGCCGAGGCGATCGATCACGTAGCCCAGCGGCGTGTGGCAGGCAAGGCATTCGCTGTTGCGCAGGAACACAGGGCGGCCGCACTGGCAGCGGTAGGCACGGCTGACGGTGGGCGCGGCGAGTTCGGTGGCGAGCGTGGGCGCGCCTTCGGGCTCGGTGGCTTGCGGATCCTGGGCTTCGGGATGAGAGTCCATGTTCGTTGTCTTGATCTTCTGGAAGACGTCTCTTGGAAGACGCGGAGGGGACAGCCGGACCATTGTGCGACCCGCGGGCATGCGCTTCATCGCGCAAAGACCGATATGCTTGTAGGACGACGGACCCCGAGACATTCCGCCGCCCCATGACATCCCCACAGACACCAGAAGCCGCCGTCGCGCCGGCCCCGCCTTCCATCGGCTCGATGCGCCAGCGCTATGGCGAACGCTACCGCTGGTACCTGCTGCTGTCGGTCATGGTGGGGACGATGGCGTCGATCATGTCCTCGACCATCGTCAACGTGGCGATTCCCGGCATGAGCCATCACTTTTCGCTCGGCCAGGAGCGGGCGCAGTGGGTGAGCTCGGGCTTCATGGTGGCGATGACGGTGTCGATGCTCACCACGCCCTGGCTGCTGTCGCGCTACGGCTACCGGCGCACCTACGTGGGCACCATGCTGTTGCTGCTGGTGGGCGGCATCGTGGGCGGGGTGGCCAACGACTTCTCGCTGGTGCTGTTCGCGCGCGTGGCCGAAGGGCTGGCGGCGGGCGTGGTGCAGCCGATTCCGGCCATCATCATCCTGCGCGCCTTCGAGCCGCACGAGCAGGGGCGCGCCAGCGGCATCTTCGGCATGGGCGTGGTGCTGGCGCCGGCCATCGGGCCGAGCATCGGCGGGGTGCTGGTCGACCTGTTCGGCTGGCGCTCGATCTTCTTCATGGTGGTGCCGTTCTGCCTGGCCTCGCTCTGGCTGGCCTACAAGTTCGTGCCGACCACGGCGCCCGGCGGCGTGGCGGCCGTGCGCGGCGGCGGGCTCGACGGACGCGGGCTGGCGCTGGGCACCATCGGCACGCTGTGCCTGCTGAACGGACTGGTGGCGCTGCGCGGCGATTCGCCCCTGCAGGCCGCTTTGCTGCTGGCCGGCGCGCTGGTGGCATTCGGCGCCTTCGTGTGGTGGCAGCGGCGGCTGGCTGCCTCGGGCGGCACGCCGCTGATGAACCTGGCGCTGTTCCAATACCGGCAGTTCGCGATGGGCAGCGTGGTGGCATTCATCTACGGCACGGCGCTGTTCGGCTCGACCTACCTGCTGCCGGTGTACATGCAGGTGGGGCTGCATCTGTCGGCCTCGCACGTGGGCACCATCCTGCTGCCGGCGGGCATCGTGCTGGCAGTGACCATCGCCGGCGTGGGCCGGCTGGCCGACAGGCATCCGACCTGGGTGCTGGTGACCATCGGCCTCGCGCTGCTGGCTTCGTCGTTCGCGCTGATGATGGTGCTGCGGCTGGACAGCGCGCTGTGGCTGCTGGTGGCGTTCGCGATCATCGGGCGCATCGGGCTGGGCTTCATCCTGCCCTCGCTCAACCTGGGCTCGATGCGGCCACTGGCCAAGCCGCTGATTCCGCAAGGCGCAAGCGCCATCAACTTCGTGCGCATGCTGGGCGGCGCGGCCGGCGTGAGCCTGTGCGCCATCGTGCTCGAGTGGCGGCTGGCGGCGCACGGCGATTCGCTGGCCAACCCGATGAGCAGCCCGGCGCGGCTGGCGGCCTTCGACGAGGTGTTCGCGATGCTGGCGGGGCTCTGCGCGCTGGCCATTTGCGCGGCCTGGCAGCTGCGGCAGGGGCCGGCCGAGACGGCGCACAAGACGGGGTAAACCCCGGCGGCGGAAGGCGGGGCTTTCGCTTTCAATTGTTATCAGTTGTATCGATATCGCCAGCGAGCCCCATCCCAATGCACCGCAGAAACTTCATTGCCGCCTCGGCGGCCGCCGTGGCCGCGCCCGCGCTCGGCTTCATGTCTTCGGCCCGTGCCGCCGAGAGTGGCGTGACGGACACAGAAATCGTGCTCGGCCACACCGGCATCCTGAGCGGTCCGCTCGGGGCGCCGATCAAGGTGGTGGTGGCCGGCGCGGGGCTGGCTTTCGACGCTGTGAATGCGCAGGGCGGCCTGTCGGGCCGCAAGATCCGGCTGGTGTCGCTCGACGACGAGCTGGTGCCCGAGAAGGCGGTGGCCAACTACGAGAAGCTGCTCGGCGAACACCACGCCTTCGCTTTCTTCGGCTGCGTGGGCTCGGGCACCACCGCCGCGGCGGCCAAGGTGCTGAACCAGAGCGGCGCGCCGATGGTCGGCGGCTACGCGGTGTCCGATTCGGCGCGCGAGAAGGTGGCGGGCTCCGGCTACTTCGTGCGCGCCACCTTCGCGCGCGAGGCGCAGGCGCTGGTGCAGCACCTGACGACCATCGGCGTCTCGCGGATCGCGGTGGCCTATCTCGACAACCCCGGCGGCGCCGAGGTGGCGAAGCTGGTCGAGGCCGCGCTCTCCACGCTGCAGCTCAAGCCCGTGGCCGCCGTGCCGGTGAAGGGCGACGGCTCGGCCAACGAGGCCTCGGGCAAGGCGCTGGCGGACAGCAAGGCGCAGGCGGTGATCATGTACCTGGGCGGCGGCATCGGCGGCGAGGTGATGAAGAGCGCCTGGGCCGCGGGCGGGCGGCAGATGTTCTACGGCATGTCGATCGTGCCGGGCGACGTCACCGCGAAGCTGGTGGGCGACAAGACCAGCGGGCTCGCCATTTCGCAGATCGTGCCCTACCCGTGGAGCGAAGTGGACGCCGGCGCAAGAGAGTATCGGCAGCAGGCCGAGCGCGCCAAGGTCGACGTGGGCTATCTGAGCTACGAAGGCTACGTGAACGCGCTGGTGATGATCGAGGCGCTGCGCCGCACCGGGCGCGACCTGACGCGCGCCAAGCTGCACGCTACGCTCAAGGCGATGAAGCTGCGGGTAAACAACATGGAAATCGACTTCACCGGCGCCAGCAACACCGGCTCGCGCTTCATCGAGATGGTGCGGGTGACCAAGGAAGGCAAGTTCCTGCGCTAGCGGGCGCCCGGCCGCGCGAATCGCGGTCTAATTGCGGGCATGTGTCAATTGCTAGGGATGAACTGCAACACGCCGACCGACGTGACCTTCAGCTTCACGGGGTTCGCGCAGCGCGGTGGCCGCACCGATCACCATGCCGACGGCTGGGGCATCGCGTTCTTCGAGGACCGCGGGCTGCGCCACTTCGTGGACCACCAGCCGGCGTGCGAATCGCCGGTGGCGGAGCTGATCCGGCGCTATCCCATCCAGAGCCGCAACGTCATCGCGCACATCCGCAAGGCGACGCAGGGCGAGGTCAACCTGCAGAACTGCCACCCGTTCGTGCGCGAGCTGTGGGGGCGCTACTGGGTGTTCGCCCATAACGGCGATTTGAAGGAATTCCGCCCGCGCCTGCACGGCAACTTCCACCCGGTGGGCAACACCGACAGCGAGCACGCCTTCTGCTGGATCATGCAGGAGCTGGCCAAGTCGCACGCGGGCGTGCCGAGCATCGAAGAACTGACGCTCACGCTGCGCGAACTGGCACCGCAACTGGCGAGCCACGGCACCTTCAATTTCATGCTGTCCAACGGACAGGCGCTGTGGGCCCATGCCTCCACCAACCTTTGGTACGTGGAGCGCCAGCACCCCTTCGTCACCGCGCAACTCTCCGACGAAGACCTGGCGATCGACTTCGCTCAGCACACCACGCCCAGCGACCGCGTGGCGGTGGTGGTGACGGCCCCGCTCACGACCAACGAAACCTGGACCCAGTTCGCGCCGGGCGAGCTTCATGTGTTCGTGGATGGGCGGCTTTCGGGGTACTAGGCCGGCATTGCAATCTTTTTACTGACACATTTTCGCAACAGTGCAATAAAGTATCGGTGGGCGGGTGCAAGAGAGAGAACAATAACGGTTCTCATTTGCATCTTTTCGAACCGCCCATGCCCGCACCTCATTTCTACCTTCGGCCAACCGTGGTCGCAACGCTGCTCACGCTCAATGCCGTGGCGGCACTGGCCCAGAACACCACGGCCGAACCGGCCGCCGGAGCGGCATCGAGCGGCACCCTGGCCACGGTGAACGTGGAAGCCAGCGCCGACGCATCGGCCGAAGGCCTGACCAAGCCCTACGCCGGCGGCCAGGTGGCGCGCGGCGGGCGCGTCGGCATCCTGGGCAACCAGGACATGATGAGCACGCCCTTCTCCAGCACCAACTACACCAACGAGCTGATCCAGGACCAGCAGGCCAAGAGCGTGGCCGACGTGCTGCTGAACGACCCGTCGGTGCGCCAGGCCCGCGGCTTCGGCAACTTCCAGGAGCTGTACGTGGTGCGCGGCTTCCCCGTGTACTCGGACGACGTCTCGTACAACGGCCTCTACGGCATGCTGCCGCGCCAGTACATCGCCTCCGAATTCTTCGAGCGCGTGGAAGTGTTCCGCGGCGCCAACACCTTCCTGAACGGCGCGGCCCCCGGCGGCAGCGGCATCGGCGGTGCGATCAACCTGCTGCCCAAGCGCGCGCCCAACGAGCCGCTCACGCGTGTCGGCTTCGGCGTGCAAAGCGGCGGCCAGGGCTTCGTCAACCTCGACCTGGCACGCCGCTTCGGCCCCGACGACAGCCTGGGCGTGCGCGTGAACGCGGTGCGCCGCGAAGGCGGCACCGGCGTGAACAAGGAAAGCCAGCAGCTCAGCGCCTTCGGCATCGGGCTCGACTGGCACAACCGCAACGTGCGCCTGTCGGCCGACTTCGGCTATCAGGACTACGACCTGAAGGACGGCCGCCCGAGCCTGACGCCCTCTTCCACGCTGCCGATCCCGCGCGCGCCCGACGCCCGCACCAACTTCGCCCAGCCCTGGACCTACTCCAAGGAAAAGGACAAGTTCGCCACCTTCCGCGGCGAAGTCGACATCACCGACAACATCACGGCCTGGGCCGCCGGCGGCGTGCGCCGCAGCAGCGAAGACAACGTGCTGTCGAACCCGACGCTCACCGACGCCTTCGGCAACACCAGCAACACGCGCTTCAGCAACACCCGCGAAGACCGCATCGGCACCGGCGAGATCGGCGTGCGCGGCAACTTCACCACCGGCCCGGTAAAGCACACGCTGGTGGCCTCGGCCGCCAAGTACAGCAACGATCGCGACAACGCCTACGCCATCTCGGCGCAGAGCGTGCGCAACAACATCTACACGCCGTACGCGTCGCCCAACCCGATCGCCAACGGCGCGTTCGTGGGCAACACGCTGGACAACCCGCGCCTGACCGACCGCATCGACACCGCGAGCGTGGCCATCGCCGACACCATGGCCTTCATGGACGACCGCCTGCTCGTCACGCTCGGCGCGCGCCGCCAGACCATCGAGCAGACCAGCTACGCCTACAACACGCTCAAGCAAACCAGCTACTACGACAAGAGCAAGACCACGCCGGTGGCCGGCGTCGTGTTCAAGATCACGCCGACAGTCTCGGCCTACGCCAACTACATCGAAGGCCTGGTCAAGGGCAACGTGGCGGGCACCACGGTGAACAACCGCCCCGTCACCAATGCCGGCGAAATCTTCGCGCCCTACCAGGCCAAGCAGAAGGAAGTCGGCGTCAAGTACGACGGCGGCACGCTCGGCGCCAGCGCCGCGTTCTTCACCACCGACCAGCCGACGTATTACTACTCGGGCCAGACCTACGGCCTGTACGGCAAGCAGCGCAACCAGGGCCTGGAGTTCTCGGTGTTCGGCCAGCCGACCAAGGGCCTGCGCCTGCTCGGTGGCCTGACGCTGCTCGACGCCAAGCAGAAGAACACCCAAGGCGGCGCCACCGACGGCCTCACCGCCATCGGCGTGGCCAAGCAACAAGCCAACCTGGGCGCCGAATGGGACGTGCCGGGCCTGCGCAATCTGTCGCTGAACGCCCGCGTGCTCTACACCTCGAAGCAATACGCCAACGCCACCAACACCCAGTCGGTGCCGTCGTGGACGCGCTTCGACATCGGCGCGCGCTACCTGGTCGACCTGGGCAACGGCCGTGCGCTCACGCTGCGCGCGCGCATCGACAACCTGTTCAACAAATCGTACTGGGCCTCGGTGGGCGGCACGCAGGGCAGCAACTACCTGGTGCTGGGCGCGCCGCGCACCTTCTCGCTGAGCGGCACCATCGACTTCTGAGGATCGGCCTGAGTCAGCGGCCCTGCGCCCGCAGGGTCGCTTCCAGCGCGTCGATGAACATGGCCGGCACGTCGAAGCCGGTCTGCTCGGTGATTTCCTGGAAGCAGGTCGGGCTGGTCACGTTGATCTCGGTGACCGAGTCGCCGATCACGTCGAGCCCGATCAGCAGCAGCCCGCGCGGCGCGAGCACGCGGCCGATGGTCTCGGCGATCTCGCGGTTGCGCGCCGTCAGCGGCTGGGCCACGCCCTTGCCGCCGGCCGCGAGATTGCCGCGCACCTCGGTGCCTTGCGGAATGCGCGCCAGCACGAAGGGCGCCGGCTCGCCCGCGATGATCAGGATGCGCTTGTCGCCCTGAACGACCTCGGGCACGAAGCGCTGCACCATGATGGTTTCGGCGCCGTCCTTGTTGAGCGTCTCGACGATGGAGCCCAGGTTCAGCGCATCCTGCTTCACGCGGAAGATGCCCATGCCGCCCATGCCGTCGAGCGGCTTGAGGATGATGTCGCCGTGCTCCGCATGGAAGTCGCGCACCGCCTGCGCGCTGCGCGTGACCAGCGTGGGCGTGACGAACTGCGGAAACTCCATGATCGCGAGCTTTTCCGGATGGTCGCGCAGCGCGCGCGGCGAGTTGACCACCCGGCCGCCTTCGCGCTCGGCCTGCTCCAGCAGGTGCGTGGCGTAGATGTACTCGGCGTCGAAGGGCGGGTCCTTGCGCATCAGCACCGCGTCGAAGTCCTTCAGCGCCTTCGACTCGGTGATGTCGACGCGATACCAGTCCTTGGCGTCGCCCGTCAGCGTGATCTGCTGCACCGTGGCGGTGACGAAGCCGCCCGACTTCCACTGGATGTCCTGCGGCAGGCAGGCCGCGATGCGATGACCGCGGCGCTGGGCCTCGCGCATCATCGAGAAGGTCGTGTCCTTGTAGATCTTGAAATGATCGAGCGGGTCGGCGACGAAGAGGATGTTTTTCATCAGGCGTTCTTTCCGGCGCCGGGAGCGGCGGCCACTTGCACTTGGGTATCGGGCGCGATGTTGCCGGAAGCGGCGATGTCCTTGCCGGCAGGGGCCTTTTCCGGGGGCGATGCGCGCCCGACGTGCTGCACGGCCAGCGCCACCGCCCCGGCCACCACGCCCCAGAACGCCGAGCCGATGCCCGCCAGCGTGACGCCGGAGAGCGTGACCAGGAAGGTGATCAACGCCGCCTCGCGGTGCGACTCGTCGCGCACTGCCGCCGCGAGCCCGCCGCCGATGGTGCCCAGCAGCGCCAGCCCGGCGATGGCCGCGACCAGTTCCTTCGGAAACGCCGTGAGCAGCCCGGTGACCGCAGCGCCGAACAGCCCGATCACCACGTAGATCGCGCCGCAGCTCACCGCCGCCGTGTAGCGCCGCGCCGGGTCTTCATGCGCCTCGCGGCCCATGCAGATGGCGGCGGTGATGGCGCTCAGGTTCAGCGCGAAGGCGCCGAAGGGCGCGAGCACCAGCGTCGTCAGCCCGCTGATGGTGATGAGCTTGCTGACCGGCAGATCGCCATAACCCGAAGCGCGGATGGCGGCCACGCCCGGCAGGTTCTGCGAGGCCATCGTTACGACGAACAGCGGCAGCGCCAGGCTCACGATCGCCTGCCAGCTGAAGACCGGCATCGTGAACACCGGCCAGGTGAACGAGAAATGCACTGCCGACCACGCCAGTTGCCCGCGCGCCGCCGCGTACACGATGGCGACCAGCAGCGTGAGCGGCACCGCATAGCGCGGCAGCAGGCGCTTGCCGACGAGGTAGGTGCCGAGCATCAGCAGCACCAGAGGCAGCGCGGTCTGCGCCGCGATGAAGGCCGACAGGCCGAAGCGCGCGAGCACGCCCGCGAGCAGCGCGGAGGCGATCGCCATCGGAATCCTGTTCATCACCCGCTCGAACCAGCCGGTGGCCCCCGCCAGCACGATCAGCACCGCGCAGACGATGAACGCGCCCACCGCCTCGCCCATGCCGTAGCCCATGCCGGCGACAGCCAGCACGGCGGCGCCGGGCGTGCTCCAGGCGATCATCACGGGCTTCTTCCACCACAGCGAGGGCAGCGCGGAGGCCAGCCCCATGCCGATGCCCAGCGCCCACATCCACGAGGCCGCCAGCTCCGGCGTGGCGCCGAAGGCCTGCGCGGCCTGGAACACGATGGCCACCGAACTCGTGAAACCCACGAGCACCGCGACGAAGCCCGCGGTGAAGGCCGACAGGCTCAGGTCTTTGAAGAACGACATCGGGCGATTGTGCCGCCGGGGTCAGATCTCGATCTTGGACCCCAGCTCCACCACTGCGTTGTTCGGCAGCCCGAGGAAAGCCGCCGCGCCGCTCGCGTTGTGGTGCATCTGCGCGAACAGCTTCTCGCGCCACGGCGCCATGCCGCTGCCCAGCGTGGGGATCACGACGTCGCGCGACAGGAAGTAGCTGGTCGTCATCGCTTCCAGTTGGCAGCCGCGCATGCGTGCATGCTCGAGCGCGCGCGGCAGGTCGATGTCGTTCTTGAAGCCGTAGTGCACGGTGATCTGCCAGCAGTGGTGGCCCAGCGCCTCGATCTCGATGCGCTTGTCCATCGGGATCCAGGGCACCTCGTGGTTGCGCACGGTGACGAACATGTTCTGCTCGTGCAGCACCTTGTTGTGCTTGAGGTTGTGCAGCAGCGCGTTGGGCACCACGCCCGGCTCGGCCGTGAGGAACACCGCCGTGCCGTCCACGCGCACCGGCGGGCTCACGAACACCGAGTCGAGGAAGGACTTCAGGTCGATAGCGTCGGCATGCTGCGCCTCGCCCATCAGGCGGCGGCCTTCCTTCCACGTGATCATCAGCGTGAAGACGAAGCCGCCGATCATCAGCGGGAACCAGCCGCCCTCGAACAGCTTGAGCAGGTTCGAGGCGAAGAACATGAAGTCGACGAAGAAGAACACCGCCGTCGATCCGATGCACAGCAGCAGCGGCAGCTTCCATGCATAGCGGATCACGAAGAAGGTCAGCACCGTGGTGATCAGCATGTCGGTGGTCACGGCGATGCCGTAGGCCGCGGCCAGGCTGCTCGACGAGCGGAACATGACCACCGCCAGAACGATGGCCACGAACAGGCCCCAGTTGACCAGCGGAATGTAGATCTGGCCGGCCGTGCGCACGCTGGTGTGCTCGATGTTCAGGCGCGGCAGGTAGCCCAGCTGGATGACTTGGCGCGTGACGCTGAAGGCGCCGGTGATGAGCGCCTGCGACGCGATCACCGTGGCCAGCGTGGCCAGCAGCACCAGCGGAATGAGCGCCCATTCGGGCGCCATCATGAAGAACGGGTTCTTCACCGCTTCAGGGTTCTCCAGCAGGAGCGCGCCTTGGCCGAAGTAGTTGAGCGTGAGCGCCGGCATCACGACCGAGAACCACGCGATGCGGATCGGGCTTTTGCCGAAGTGGCCCAGGTCGGCGTACAGCGCCTCGGCCCCGGTCACGCACAGCACGGTGGCGCCCAGCAGGATGAAGCTGGTGCCGGGGTTGTCCCAGATGAACTTCAGCGCATAGAACGGGTTCAGCGCCTTCAGGATTTCGGGGTGGTGCACGATCTGCGACACGCCGAGCACCGCGATCGACAGGAACCACACCAGCGTGACCGGCCCGAAGAACTTGCCGATGCCCGCCGTGCCGCGCTTTTGCACCACGAACAGGCAGAACAGAACGACCAGCGTGAGCGGAATGACGTAGTGCGTGAAGTGCGGCGACACCACCTCCAGGCCCTCGACCGCCGACAGCACCGAGATGGCCGGCGTGATGACCCCGTCGCCGTAGAAGAGGGAAGTGCCGAAGATGCCGACCACCAGCAGCAGGTGGCGCAGCCTGGGTTTGTCGGCCACCGCGCGCGAGGCCAGCGCGAGCATCGCGACCAGCCCGCCCTCGCCTTCGTTGTCGGCGCGCAGCACCAGCACCACGTACTTGATGGAGACGATGACGGTGAGCGTCCAGAAGAACATCGACAGGATGCCGTAGACGTTTTCGACCGTGAACGGCACATGGCCGTGGCCGAACACTTCCTTGACGGCATACAGGACGCTGGTGCCGATGTCGCCGTAAACGACGCCGATGGCGCCGACGATCAGGCCGGCGGAGATGGTTTTGGGGGCTGACACGAGGTCGATGGGAAAAGGGCTGGCTGCTTCAATCGACGCGTCAGACACGCGAAGGATCCATGGCAGCCGCTCCGGCGCCATGCATCCCCTCCGCCCTTTGGGTTCCGTTGATGTGGGGCCGCTATTTTGCCGCCGCCCGCCGCCGCCGCAAGCCGGCCCCCACAATCATTCGTAGATTTCGGCGTCCGGGTTGGTGGCTTCCATCTCGTAGCTGGCGGCCACCATGGCCAGCCGGCCGACCACGCCGTACATGTAGAAGCGGTTCGGCGCGCTGGCACCGGGCTTGGCGCCCGGCTGCGGCAGGTGCGCGCTTTCGGAGAAAGCCAGCGGCACGAAGCTCGCGCCCGGCAGCTTCAGGTTCTCGTCGGGCGCCTGCTCGGCATGCACGCGGTAGAAGCCGCCGACCACGTAGCGGTCCATCATGTAGACGACCGGTTCGGCCACGCCGTTGTGCACGCGCTCGTTGGTAAGCACGCCTTCCTGGACGATCAGCTCGGTGGGTTCGCGCAGGTCGCGCAACTCGCGCGCCTCGCGGCTGTTGGCAGCCTTGGCGGCAGAGGCGCCGCGCTGCTTGCCGATCAGCGCCTCGACGTCTTTCACGTCGCGCACCGTCACCACGCCCGGGCTGCCGCTGTCGCTGTGGCCGCCCTTGACGACCACGAACGGCTTCTCGTTGATGCCGTATTCCTTGTACTTGCGGCGCACCTTGGTCAGCACCGCGTCCACGTGGCTGGTCAGCACGTCGATGCCGCGGCCCTCTGCCACGTCGACGCCCTCGGCACGCGCATAGATCGGGTTGATGAGCCAGGGGTCGATGCCCAGCAGCTTGCCGAAGCGCTTGGACAGCTCTTCATAGCTGTGCAGGTGGTTGCTCTTGCGGCGCACCGACCAGCCCGCGTGCAGCGGGGGCAGCAGGTATTGCTCGTGCAGGTCTTCGAGGATGCCGGGCGTTCCCGCGGAAAGCTCGTTGTTGAGCAGAATTGTGCAGGGATCGAAGTTCTTCAGCCCCAGCCGGCGCTTGGTGCGAACCACCGGCTCCAGCGTGACGACGTCGCCGCCGGGCAACTCGATCTTCTTGGGCGACTTGATGGCCGGGTCGATCGACCCGATGCGCACGTTGAGCCCCGCCATATGGAAAATGCGCACCAGTTGCGCGACGTTGGCGAGGTAAAAGGTGTTTTTCGAGTGATTTTCCGGAATGACGAGCAGGTTGCGCGCCTCCGGGCAGATCTTCTCGATGGCTGCCTGCGCCGCCTGGACGGCCAGCGGCAGCATTTCCTTGGTGAGGTTGTTCCAGCCGCCGGGGAACAGGTTGGTGTCGACCGGCGCAAGCTTGAAACCGGCGTTGCGGATGTCCACGGCGCTGTAGAACGGCGGCGTGTGTTCCATCCATTCGAGCCTGAACCAGCGCTCGATGGCGGGCATCGAGTCCAGGACCCGCTGCTCCAGTTCGTTGATCGGGCCGGTCAGGGCGGTGACGAGATGCGGAACCATGCGGCGGCCTTGTTGGTTTTGTGCTTAAAGGTGGAGCGGAATTGTAGGATTTGGGGATGGCCGCCCCAATGACAAGACTGGAGAAAGCGGACTTGGTTCAGCCAATCCGCTCTCCACGGCTTCTCAACTCCGGACTTCGCCCTGCCCGAGCACAACGTACTTGAGCGAGGTCAGTCCTTCGATGCCGACCGGTCCGCGGGCATGGAACTTGTCGGTGCTGATGCCGATTTCGGCACCCAGCCCGAACTCGAACCCGTCCGCGAAGCGGGTGCTCGCATTGACCATGACGCTGGCCGAATCGACCTCGCGCAGGAAGCGCTGCGCATGCACATGGTCGCGCGTGACGATGGCGTCGGTGTGATGGCTCGAGTAGCGGTTGATGTGGGCGATGGCCTCGTCCACGCCGGCCACCACCTTGATGCTGATCACGGCGGCCAGGTATTCCTCGGACCAGTCGGACTCCACGGCATCGACCACCTTGGCCTGCGGGTCGATGGCGCCGTCGGCGCGCAGGATGCGGGCGGCTTCCGGGTCGCAGCGCATTTCCACGCCCTTGGCGGCGAAGATGGCGGCAATCTCGGGCAGGAAGTCTTCGGCGACCGTGGCCGACACCAGCAGGCCTTCGGCGGCGTTGCAGGGGCTGTACTTCTGGGTCTTGGCGTTGTCGACGATGCGCAGCGCCATGTCGAACTCCGCCGTGTCGTCCACGTACACGTGGCAATTGCCGTCCAGGTGCTTGATGACCGGCACCTTGGCATCGCGGCTGATGCGCTCGATCAGGCCCTTGCCGCCGCGCGGAATGATCACGTCCACGAACTCCGGCATGGCGATCAGCTGGCCGACGGCTTCGCGGTCGGTGGTCTGCACCAGCTGCACCGCATCGACCGGCAGGCCGGCCTCGGCCAGCGCCTCCGACACCAGCAGCGCCAGTGCCTTGTTCGATTCAATGGCTTCCGAGCCGCCGCGCAGGATGGCCGCGTTGCCGCTCTTGATGGCCAGGCTCGCGGCCTCGATGGTCACGTTGGGCCGGCTCTCGTAGATCATGCCGAAGACGCCGATCGGCACGCGCATCTGGCCCACGCGGATGCCGCTGGGCTGCTGCTTCATGCCGATGATCTCGCCGATCACGTCGGCCATGCCGGCGAGCTGCTCGCAGCCCAGGGCGACGGTCTCGATGACCTTGGGCGTGAGCTTGAGGCGGTCGACCATCGGCGCCGACAGGCCGGCGGCTGTGGCGCGCTCCAGGTCCTTCTGGTTGGCCGTGGCCAGCACCGGGCCGGCTTCGCGCAGACGCCGGGCCAGCGCCTTCAATGCTATGTTTTTGGTAGCTGCATCCGCACGGGCCATGAGGAATGCAGCGGCTTTGGCTTGCAGACCCAAGGTCTGCATGTGCTCGCTGACGTTGAACGCGTTCATGCACTCATTTTCCCATGCCGCCCCTCGACCAGGATACGGCGGGCCTTTTGATGGCCGAAGCCACCACGGATCAGGCGCGTCTTGGCGCGGCCGCCGCGCTGCTGCAGGCGCGGCACAGCATCAGCGCCAGCCGCTGCAACGCCTGCCAGCCGCTGGCGGGCCAGTCGGGCTGCTTCAGGCCCTTCACGATGCCGTCCACCACATGGGCGGCGCGCAGCAGGCGGGTCAGCATGCGGTCGTCCAGGCGCGGCAGCACACGCTCGAAGGCACGCTCGCGCGGGCCCCAGATGCGGTTTTCGCGCAGCGCCATCGGCAGCGGACGGCCCGAGGCCATCGCGTCCTTCACGCGCTTGAGTGCGCGGATGTCCTCGGCAATCGTGTAATGCACCAGCACTTCGGCCTCGCCCTCGGCCTGCAGGCCGTCGAGCATGCGCGCCACCCGCTGCGGATTGCCGGCCAACACGGCCTCTGAAAGCTTGAACACGTCGTAGCGCGCCACGTTGTTGACCGCGCCTTCCACCTGCTCCCAGCTGAGTTCGCCCGCCGGATGCAGCAGCGCGAGCTTCTGGATTTCCTGGTGCGCCGCGAGCAGGTTGCCTTCGACGCGGTCGGCAAAGAACTGCAGCGTGCGCTGGCCTTCGTCGCCCGGCATCACGCGCTGGCCCTGCTGGCCCAGGCGCTGGGCGATCCACTGCGGCAGCGCATTGCGCTCGATCGGGTCGACCTGGATGCTCGCGCCATTGTTCTCCAGCGCCGAGAACCAGGCGCCGGTGCGCGTGGCCTTGTCCAGCCGGGGCAGCATCACCAGCGTGAGCGTGCTGTCGTTGCCGGGTGCCGATTCGGCCAGCTGCTGCAGCGCCGCGCTGCCGTCCTTGCCGGGCTTGCCCGAGGGAATGCGGATCTCCACGATCTGCTTGTCGGCGAACAGCGAAAGCGAGCCGCCAGCCGCGAGCACCGCGCTCCAGTCGAAATGCGCGCCGGCCACCGTGTACGAGCTGCGCTCGGTGTAGCCCTGCGCGCGCGCGGCCGTGCGAATGGCGTCGGCCGCTTCCTGCGCGAGCAGCGGCTCGTCGCCGTGGATCGTGTAGAGCGGCTTCAGGCCCTTCTGCAGATGGGCCCCGAGCGAGGCGCTGGCGAGTTGCATCGACGGATTACAGCGACTTGACCGCGGCGATACGGCGCATCAACTGCTGCGCGATGTCCGACTGCATGTCGCGGAACAGCAGGTCGGCTTCGCCTTCCTTGGCGAGCGCGTTGGTTTCGTTGAAGCTCAGGTCGCGCGTCTGCGAGACCTCGGAGGCGGGCAGCAGGTCCTTGCCGCCCGGCGTACGCAGCCGGAAGCGGATGCGCAGCTGCAGCTGAAGCTCGCGCACCAGGCCCGCCGAATTGGTCGAGATCACGATGCGGTTGCGGTCTTCGCCCAGGATTTCGAGGATCACGTCGGCCTTGGACGCGTCTTCCGCCGGCAGCACGGTCACGGAGCCGGTCGCCCGCAGCTCGCGCCGGATCTGGTTGATCATGGCCGACTTGAGAAGGGCCTCGGACCCTTCCACCGACAGTGACTTGAACGCAAAGACCGGCGCCTTGCGCAGCTCGAAGCCGCACCCGGCCAGGCCCAGCGAGGCACCGGCCACCGCCAGTCCGAGGAGAAGGCCGCGGCGCGGCAGCGAGACATTGCGATTGTTCATGCTTGAGTCGTTCGTTCAGAGAACCACGTTGACCAGACGGCCGGGAACCACGATCACGCGCTTGGGCTGCGCGCCTTCCGCGAAGGCGACGAAATCGTCGCAGGCCAGCGCGAGCTTCTCGATCTCGTCCTTCGAGGCACCGGCCGGCACGCTGAGCTTGCCGCGCAGCTTGCCGTTGACCTGCAGCATGAGTTCGATCTCGTCCTGCACCAGCGCACCGACGTCGACCGTGGGCCACGGGGCGTCGAGCAGCCCGCCCAGGTCCTTGTCGTAGCCGAGTTCGTTCCACAGTTGCTGCGCGATGTGCGGCGTGGCCGGGTACAGGCAGCGCAGCAGGATGCCGAAGCCCTCGCGCACCGCGGCGGCGTCGCCCGCGCTGCCGTCGGGCTTGAAGCCTTCCAGCGCGTTGAGCAGTTTCATCGCGCCCGACACCACGGTGTTGTATTGCATGCGCTGGTAGTCGTAGTCGACCTGGCGCAGCACGGTGTGCACCTCGCGACGCAGCGCCTGGGCGCCCTTGCCGAAGGCCTGGCCGGCGGCCGCCACCGGTGCCACGTCCGCCTGCGCGGCACCAAAGTTCCACACCCGGCGCAGGAAGCGGTAGCTGCCCTCGACGGCCGCGTCGTTCCACTCGAGCGTGGCCTCGGGCGGCGCGGTGAACATGGTGTACAGGCGCGCGGTGTCGGCGCCGTACTTCTCGATCAGGTCCTGCGGGTCGACGCCGTTGCGCTCGCTCTTGCCCATCTTGCCGACGCCGCCGTACTCGACCTTCGTGCCGTCGGCGGTGGTGCCGCCGACGATGCGGCCCTGCGCGTCGAGCACGGTCGTGACCTCGGTGGGCGGGAAGTAGTCCTTGCCGCCCTTCTCGTTGCGCTTGTAGAAGATGTGGTTGAGCACCATGCCCTGCGTCAGCAGCTTGCTGAAGGGCTCGTCGGCCTTCAGCAGGCCGAGGTCGCGCATCACCTTGGTCCAGAAGCGCGCGTACAGCAGGTGAAGAATGGCGTGCTCGATGCCGCCGATGTACTGGTCCATCGGCATCCAGTAGTCGGCGCCGCCGGCCACCATGGCCTCGTCGTTCTTCGGGTCGCAGTACCGCATGAAGTACCACGAGCTGTCCACGAAGGTGTCCATGGTGTCGGTCTCGCGCCGCGCGGGCTTGCCGCAGACCGGGCAGACCACGCCGGCGTGGAAGCCTTCGTGCTTGTGCAGCGGGTTGCCCGAGCCGTCCGGCACGCAGTCGGTCGGCAGCACCACGGGCAGGTCCTTCTCGGGGACCGGCACCGCGCCGTGCTCTTCGCAGTGGATGATCGGGATCGGCGTGCCCCAGTAGCGCTGGCGGCTCACGCCCCAGTCACGCAGGCGCCAGGTGGTCTGCAGCTCGCCCAGGCCCTTCTGGCCCAGCGCATGCGCCACGGCGGCCACGGCCTCCTTGTAGGTCATGCCGCTGAAGTTGTCGGAGTTGATGGTCACGCCGCGCTGCTTGTCACCGTACCAGTCCTGCCACTTGTGATAGTCGAAGTGCGGCTCGTCGTCGACCAGCACCACCTGGATGATCTCGATGCCGTACTTGTTGGCGAAGGCGAAGTCGCGCTCGTCGTGCGCGGGCACGCCCATCACGGCGCCGTCGCCGTAGCCGATCAGCACGTAGTTGCCGACCCACACCGGCACCTGCTCGTCGGTGATCGGGTGCGTTACCGTGAGGCCCGTGGGCACACCCTTCTTCTCCTGGGTGGCCAGCTCGGCCTCGGTGGTGCCGCCGTTCTTGCACTCTTCGATGAAGGCAGCGACCTTGGGGTCGAGCGTGGCGGCGTGCGCGGCCAGCGGATGCTCGGGGGCCACGGCGCAGAAGGTCACGCCCATGATGGTGTCGGCGCGCGTGGTGAACACGTACATGCGGCCGTCCTGGATCGGCTTGCCGCTGGCGTCTTTGATGTCATGCGTGAAAGCGAAGCGCAGGCCCTCGCTCTTGCCGATCCAGTTCTCCTGCATCAGCTTGACGCGCTCGGGCCAGCCCGGCAGCTTGTGCTGGGTGTGCTCGAGCAGTTCTTCGGCGTAGTCGCTGATCTTCAGGTAGTAGCCGGGGATCTCGCGGCGCTCGACCGTGGCGCCGGTACGCCAGCCCTTGCCGTCGATCACCTGCTCGTTGGCCAGCACGGTCTGGTCGACCGGGTCCCAGTTCACGACCTGGGTCTTGCGGTAGGCAATGCCCTTTTCGAGCATCTTCAGGAACAGCCACTGGTTCCACTTGTAGTAGCTGGGGTCGCAGGTGGCGATCTCGCGGCTCCAGTCGATGGCCAGGCCCATGGCCTGGAGCTGGCCCTTCATGTAGGCGATGTTCTCGTAGGTCCACTTGGCCGGCGGCACGCCGTTCTTCAGCGCCGCGTTCTCGGCCGGCAGGCCGAAGGCGTCCCAGCCCATGGGCATCAGCACGTTGTAGCCGCTCATGCGCAGGTAGCGCGTGAGCATGTCGTTGATCGTGTAGTTGCGCACGTGGCCCATGTGCAGCTTGCCGCTGGGATACGGCAGCATCGAGCAGGCGTAGTACTTCTTGCGGCTCGCGTCCTCGGTGACGCGGTAGGCATCGGCGGCGCTCCATTGCGCCTGGGCAGCGGACTCGACGTCGCTGGGTTTGTAGCTGGGATTCATGGCGGTTCGGCAAGAGCCCGGCTCGGAGCGGCCGGGAACGCGGGATTATCGCGCCCGGGCGAAAGCCCCGGCCCGCGGACTCTAGACTTGGGGCACGTAACCTGCGTGTTGCGCGGGTAACGCCCGCTTTCGAACCGCCCGGAGCACCATGAAATTGCGCCTGAAACACCTCGCCCTGGCCCTCGCGGCCGCCGCCGGACTCGCCACCACGCCGCTGTGGGCACAGCACAACGACAAGCCCCTGCGCCTCGTCGTGCCCTTCGCCACCGGCGGCGCGCAGGACGTGATCGCCCGCTACCTGGGCGCCAAGCTCACCGACAAGCTGGGCCAGCCGGTCATCATCGACAACAAGGCCGGCGCCGGCGGCATCGTGGCCGCCGACGCGGTGGCCAAGGCGACCGACGGCGCCACGGTGCTGCTGGCCACGGGCGGCGCGGTCACCATCGCGCCCCATCTGCAGGCCAGGCTGCCCTACGACCCGGTGCACGAGCTGGTGCCGGTGGCGCTGGTGGCCGACACGCCCATGACGCTGTCGGTGCGCACCGAAAGCCCCTACAAGACCGTGGCCGATGTGCTCCGCGACGCCAAGGCCCGGCCCGGCCTGGTGACCTACGCCTCGACCGGCAACGGCACCGTTTCGCACCTGACCGGGGCGCTGCTGGCCCAGGCGAGCGGCGTGAACCTGCTGCATGTGCCCTACCGGGGCGCGGCGCCCGCCATGACCGACCTGCTGGGCGGACAGGTGGCGACCATCGTGACCAGCGTGGCCTCCATCGAGCCCATGGTCGCCAGCGGCAAGGCGCGCGTGCTGGGCACCTTCTCTCGCGTGTCCCTGCCCAGCATGGGCTCGGCGCCCACCATTGGCGAGGCCACCGGTCTGCCGGGCATGGAAGTGCCGGTCTGGGTCGGCGTGATGGCGCCGGCGCGGATGCCGGCGGCGGCCATCGAAAAGCTGTCGGCGGCGCTGGTGGAGGTGTGCAACCTGCCTGAGACAAAGCAGCGCTTCGCCCAGCTGGGCGCGGTCAACACCTGCGGCGGCCCAGCCGCATTGGGCAAGGTCGTCGCGGAAGACAGCCAGCGCTGGGCCAAGGTCATCAAGCAAGGCGGGATCAAGGTTGAATAAATCGGCATACCGCGTCGGCATCGCCGGCACCGGGGCGATCGCGCTGGCCAGCGCGGCCTGGCTGCGGCAGGCAGGGCACGGTGTCACCGTGTGGTCCCCGGGCGGCCAGGGCGCCCAGGCCCTGCGAACGCAGGCGCTGGAGGCCGGCGGCATCCAGTCGTTTTCGGTGAACGTCGAGGTTGCCGACGACCCGGCCGGCCTTTGCGCGGCGTCGGATGTGCTACTGCTCGCCCTGCCCGTCAACGGCCACAGGCGGGTGATGGACGCGCTGCTGCCCTTCCTGCGCGACGGCCAGACCGTGATCGTGAGTTCGATGGCCTCGCTGTCCTCGCTCTATCTTCATGAAGCTGCCCACCGCGCCGGCCGGCAGATCACCGTGGCCAGTTTCGGCACCACCGTGCTGACGGCGCGCCGGGAGTCCGGAACGCAGGTCCGGGTGATGACGCGGCGCAAGGCGGTGGGCGTGTCCGCCCTGCCCGGCGCTAGGGTCGGCGAAGCCGTTGCGCTGTGCGCCGAGCTTTTCGGCGACGGCTTCTTCCCGCAGGAAAGCGCGCTCGCCAGCGCCCTGGCCAACGTCAACCCGCAGTCCCACGGGCCGCTCGCGGTCTTCAACTGGACGCGCATCGAGCGCGCCGAGAACTGGCCGCAGTACCACTGCATGACGCCGGGCGTGTCGCGCGCCATCGAGGCGCTGGACCGGGAGCGCCGCGCCGTGGCGAAAGCTTTCGGCATAGAGGTCGGCCCCATCGAGGCGCATTTCGCGCGCTCCTTCGGCACCACGGCGGAAAAGCTCGAGGACATTGCCGCCGAACTGCACGCCAAGCGCGGCGGCCCGCCGGGGCCCACGCAGGTCGACACCCGCTATGTGAGCGAAGACATGCCCTACGGCCTGGCTTTCGTCGAAGCGCTGGGCGCCATCGCCGGCGTGCCGACGCCCGCGACCCGCACCATCGTGGACGCGGCCTCGCTGGTCAACGGCATCGATTACCGCCGCGAGAACGACCTGCTCGAACCGCTGGGCCTGGCCCGCGAGAGCGTCGCGGGTTTGCTCGCGCGCCTGTGAAGGCGGCGGCCGGAGGCCGCGTACCGACGCCGCCGCGGCGCGTATCACTGGCCCGGATCTCGCATGCCACAATGATTTTCCGACCACAGGGACCGGCATGGGCAGCAGCAACAATGGCAGCAGCAACAGCGAATGGTGGCGCGGCGCGGTGATCTACCAGATCTACCCGCGCAGCTTCAGCGACAGCAACGGCGACGGCATCGGCGACCTGCCCGGCATCACGGCCCGGCTCGAGCACGTGGCGGCGCTCGGCGTCGATGCGGTCTGGGTCTCGCCCTTCTTCCGCTCGCCGATGAAGGACTTCGGCTACGACGTGTCCGACTACCGCGCGGTCGATCCGCTGTTCGGCACGCTGGCCGACTTCGACGCCATGCTCGCGCGCATGCATGCGCTGGGCCTGAAGCTCATCATTGACCAGGTGCTCTCGCACACCTCCGACCGGCACGCCTGGTTCGCCGAAAGCCGCAGCTCGCGCGACAACCCCAAGGCCGACTGGTACGTGTGGGCCGACCCCAGGCCCGACGGCACGCCGCCCACCAACTGGCTGTCGGTGTTCGGCGGCTCGGCCTGGCAATGGGACTCGCGGCGGCGGCAGTACTACCTGCACAGCTTCCTCGCCGAGCAGCCCGACCTGAACTTCCATTGCGCCGAGGTGCAGGAAGCCTTGCTGGGCGAGGTGCGCTTCTGGTGCGAGCGCGGCGTCGACGGCTTCCGCTTCGACGCCTGCAACCACCAGTTCCACGACGCGCTGCTGCGCGACAACCCGCCGGCCTCGCTCGCGTCGATCGACGAAGTGAGCACGGTGCGCGCCGACAACCCGTATGCGATGCAGCAGCATCTTTACGACAAGAGCCAGCACGAGAACCTGGCTTTTCTCGAGAGCCTGCGCCGGCTGCTCGACGGCTACGGCGCGGTGGCGCTGGGCGAGGTCGGCGACGAGAACGCGCCGCCCGTCATGGCGCAATACACCGAGAGCGGCAAGCGCCTGCACCTGGCCTACAGCTTCAGCCTGCTCACGGCCGACCACAGCCCGGCGCACCTGCGCCACCAGGTCGAGGCGCTCGACGGCGCGCTGGCGCCCACCGGCGGCTGGGGCTGCTGGGCGGTGTCGAACCACGACGTGCCGCGCGTCGCCACGCGCTGGAGCAACGGCGCACCCGCCGACACGCGCCGCGACCGCCTCTGGCTGATGCTGCTGCTCACGCTGCGCGGCAGCGCCAGCATCTACCAGGGCGAGGAACTCGGCCTGCCCGAAGCCGAGGTGCCGTTCGAGCTGCTGCAGGACCCCTATGGCCGCGCGTTCTGGCCCGAGTTCAAGGGCCGCGACGGCTGCCGCACGCCGATGCCCTGGACCGCCGACGCCCCGCACGGCGGCTTCACCACCGGCACGCCCTGGCTGCCGGTGTACGGCCCGCACCTGCCGCTGGCCGTTGCGCGGCAAGCCGAAGACCCGGACTCGATGCTCGCCTTCAGCCGCGCCCTGCTGCGCTGGCGCCGCGCGCAGCCGCTGCTGCGCACCGGTGGCATCGCCTTCATCGACGCGCCCGAGCCCCTGCTGCATTTCGAGCGACGCGACGGGAACCAATCGCTGCACGCGGTCTTCAACCTGGGAAGCGCGCCGGTGTCGATGCCCTTGCCCGAACGATGGCGGTCATTGCAGCCTCTCGTCGGACAACCGCTCGCGCCGACTGCCGTCGTGCAGACAGTGAACGATGAGCGCATGCTGGTGCTGGCGCCTTACGGCGTCTTCATCGGCATGCTTGCCGACGAAGAAGGAACGAGCTGACCGCCATGCCCCTGAAGCCGTTGTCCGAATCCGAAATCCGCGCGCTCATGCGCGCCGAACACGGCGACCCCTTCGCCGTGCTGGGTCCGCACGAGACTGCCGAGGGCCTGGAAGTGCGCGCGCTGCTGCCGGGCGCGCAGCGCGTGGCGGTGGTGCATTCGCGCACCGGCTGGCCGCTGTCGATCCTCTCGCGGCTCGGCGAGTCGGACATCTTCAGCGGCCTGGTGCCGGCGGCCGAGGCCCGCATGGGCTATTCGTTCCAGATCGACTGGGACGCCCACACCTCGCGGCTCGAGGACCCCTACCGCTTTCCGTTCGTGCTGGGAGACACCGACGTCTGGCTGCTGGCCGAGGGCACGCACCTGCGGCCCTGGGAGCGGCTGGGCGCCCACCTGCGCGAGATGAACGGCGTCAAGGGCGTGGCCTTCGCGGTGTGGGCGCCGAATGCGCGGCGCGTGTCGGTGGTCGGCAACTTCAACAACTGGGACGGCCGGCGCCACATGATGCGGCTGCGCCGCGAGTGCGGCGTGTGGGAGATCTTCGCGCCGCACGTGGCGGTGGGCGATGCCTACGAGTTCGAGATTCTGTCGGCGCACGGCGAAGTGCTGCGCAAGGCCGACCCGTTTGCCTTCTCGGCGCAGCTGCGCCCCGACACCGCTTGCGTGGTGCAGCCGCTGCCGGCCGCCGTGAAGATGCCCGAGGGCCGCGCCGAGGCCAACGGGCGCCACGCGCCGGTCAGCATCTACGAAGTGCACCTGGGCTCATGGCGCCGCAAGAACAACGGCCACGAGTGGCTCGACTACCGCGAGTTGGCCGACACCCTGGTGCCCTATGCGCGCGACATGGGCTTCACGCACATCGAGCTGCTGCCCATCAGCGAGCATCCGTTCGACGGCTCCTGGGGCTACCAGCCGATCGGGCTTTACGCGCCCACCTCGCGCTTCGGCACGCCGGGCGACTTCCGGCATTTCGTGGAGGCCGCGCACGCGGCGGGGCTGGGCGTGATCCTGGACTGGGTGCCCGCGCACTTTCCGACCGACGCGCACGGCCTCGGCCGCTTCGACGGCACCGCGCTCTATGAGTACGCCGACCCGCGCGAGGGCTTCCACAACGACTGGCAGACGCTGATCTTCAACTACGCGCGCACCGAGGTGCGCAACTACCTCGTCGGCAACGCGCTCTACTGGCTGGAGCGCTACGGCGTGGACGGCCTGCGCGTGGACGCGGTGGCCTCGATGCTCTACCGCGACTACAGCCGCAAGCCGGGCGAGTGGGTACCCAACTCGCTCGGCGGGCGGGAGAACCTCGAAGCGATCGACTTCTTGCGGCGCATGAACCGCGTGGTGGGCGTCGAGCGGCCCGGCGCGGTGACGCTGGCCGAGGAATCGACCAGTTTCCCCGGCGTGACACGCCCGCCTGAAGACGGCGGCCTAGGCTTTCATTACAAGTGGAACATGGGCTGGATGAACGACACCCTGGCCTATGCCGGCACCGACCCGGTCTACCGCAAGCACCACCACCAGAAGATCACCTTCGGCCTGATGTACGCGCACAGCGAGAACTTCGTGCTGCCGCTGTCGCACGACGAGGTGGTGCACGGCAAGGGCTCGCTGATCGGGCGCATGCCGGGCGACGAATGGCAGAAGTTTGCCGGGCTGCGCAACCTGTATGGCTATCTGTGGGCGTATCCGGGAAAGAAGTTGTTGTTCATGGGGGGCGAGTTCGCGCAGTACGCAGAGTGGAACGCGGACCGCAGCCTGGACTGGCATCTGCTGGAGCATGCGGCGCATCAAGGCGTGCGGAGGCTGGTGCGCGACCTGAACAACGTGTACCGGCACTTTCCGGCGCTGCATGAGCTCGACCATGACGGGGACGGGTTCGAGTGGATCGTGCATGACGATTCGGATCAGTCGGTTTTTGCTTTTGTCCGACGTTCGCGTGACGGGGCGTTTGTTGTCGCTGTCTGCAACTTCACGCCTGTGCCTCGGCATGGGTACCGGCTGGGGGTTCCCTGTGCTGGTTCTTATCGGGAGATCATCAATACGGATGGGGTTGTTTATGGGGGGAGCGGGGTTGGCAACGGCGTTGTCGAAAGCTCGGCTGTTGCTTGGCATGGGAAGGCGGACTCCTTGTCTGTCAGCTTGCCGCCTTTGGCTACTTTGATGTGGGTGTTGGTTTGATGTTTTTGGGTGTTTCTTTCCCGGGGCCGGGTCTCGGCCCGGCGGCCGACCTACTTTTCTTTGCTTCGCCAAAGAAACGTAGGCAAAAGAAAGGCGACCCTGCTGTCTGCGTCCCTTCGCTTCGCTACGGGCAACCTGCGGTGCTCGACTCCGGCGGGGGTCCGCAGAACTCGCTTCGCTCAAACAGCTGCGGCCCTGATCCCGCCTACGTCTGGGCTCCTCGGCGCAGCCAGAAGGGAGTTGGGAACCGAACGCGCCATCGCTGCGCTCGGCCCCCAATGCTGCAGCAGGCGCGCAGCGCCTGCTGCAGCCCCGCGCCGAGCGAAGCAAAGGCCCGAGTGGGCTCCCCTCCCCTCTGGCTGCGCCGAGGAGCGGAGCGTTTCGCGGATCAGGGCTCGCAGCTGTTTGAGCGAAGCGAGTTCTGCGAGACCCCGCGAAACGCGAGCACCGCAGGTTGCCCCGTAGCGCAGCGAAGGGGTCGCAGACAGTGGGGTCGCCTTTCTTTTGCCTACGTTTCTTTGGCGAAGCAAAGAAAAGTAGGTCGCCTGCCGGGGCGAGACCCGGCCCCGGAAAGCAATCCCTTCGCAAGGCAAAAACCATGCTGAGCCCAGGCAAGCCCTTCCCCCTGGGCGCAACGCCCATGCAACAAGGCGTCAACTTCGCACTGGCCGCACCCACAGCAGAAGCCGTAGACCTCTGCATCTTCGACACCACAGGCAAGAACGAGCAACAGCGCCTGAGGCTGCCGCAACAGACGGACGGCATCTGGCACGGCCATCTCCCCAGCGGCAAGCCGGGCCTCGTCTACGGCTACCGAGTCCACGGCCCCTGGTCCCCCAAAGAGGGAAAGCGCTTCAACCCCGCCAAGCTCCTGCTCGACCCCTACGCCCGCGAGATCGTCGGCACGTACGACGGCAGCGACATCTTCCTGGGTCACGACCCCGCGAACCCGGACAAGAGAGACACCCGAGACAACGCAGCCGCAGCCCTCAAGGCCCGGATAACAGCAGCAAACGAACGCCCATCAGCAGGCCACGCCCGCATACCAGCAACCGACCGCGTCCTCTACGAACTGCACGTCAAAGGCCAGACAAAGCTCCACCCAGCCATCCCCGCCCCCCTGCGAGGCAGCTATGCGGGATTGGCCGAACCCGCCATGCTCGACCACCTCCAGCGCCTGGGCGTGACCACCCTGAGCCTCATGCCCGTGCAGTACCGCGCCGACGAACAGCGCCTGCTGCGCATGGGCCTGAGCAACTACTGGGGCTACACGACCATCGGCTGGTTCGCGCCCGAGCCCCGCTACTGGAGCGGCCGCCCCGGCACCACGCCCGCCGGCGAGTTCCGGGCGATGGCCGACGCCATCCACGCGCGCGGCATGGAACTGGTGATCGACGTGGTCTACAACCACAGCGCCGAGACCGACGAGTTCGGCCCCACGCTCTCGCTGCGCGGCATCGACAACGCGCTGTACTACCGCCTGCGCCCGGACGACCGAGCGCTCTACGAGAACTGGGCCGGCACCGGCAACTGCCTCGACCTGACGGAGCCGCGCGTGCTGCGGCTCGTGATGGACAGCCTGCGCTTCTGGGCCTGCGAGATGGGCGTGGACGGCTTCCGCTTCGACCTGGCCCCGGTGCTCGGCCGCGATGCCGGCAGCAACGCCTTCGACCCGCGCGCGCCCTTCTTCGCGGCCATCGCGCAAGACCCGGTGCTGTCGCGCACGCTGCTTATCGCCGAGCCCTGGGACCTTGGCCCGGGCGGTTATCGCCTGGGCGAATTCCCGCCGGGCTGGCTCGAGTGGAACGACCGCTACCGCGACACCCAGCGCGGCTTCTGGCTGCGGCAGGACCAGGCGGACAAGGCCGGCCTCGGCGACTTCGCGCACCGCTTCACGGCGTCGAGCACGCAGTTCGCGCACGACGGCCGCGCGCCCACGGCCAGCGTCAACTTCGTCACCGCGCACGACGGCTTCACGCTGCGCGACCTGGTCAGCTACAACGAGCGCCACAACCTCGCCAACGGCGAAGACAACCGCGACGGCCACGGCCACAACATGAGCAACAACTGCGGCGTCGAGGGGCCGAGCGACGACCCCGCCGTGCTGGCGCGGCGCGAGCGGCTGCGGCGCGCGCTGTTGGCCACGCTGATGCTGTCCCAGGGCACGCCGATGCTGCTGGCCGGCGACGAGCTGGGCCACACCCAGCAAGGCAACAACAACGCCTACTGCCAGGACAACGAGACCACCTGGCTCGCCTGGATCGGTGCGGCGTCCGATCCCTCGAGCGACGCGGCCCGCATGAGCGCCTTCGTGGGGCGGCTGGCGGCGCTGCGGCGCGAAGCCCCGGCGCTGCGCAGCGCGCGCTGGTGGCCGGCCGAGCCGCCCGAGGGTACCCCGCCAGGCATCCGCTGGCTGCGCCCCAACGGCGAGCCGATGGCGCCCGCCGACTGGCAGACGGGCACGGCCCTTGCAATCCTCTTTGCCGGGAGCGATGCAACGGATGACGCAGGCGAAAGAAAGCAAGGCGCATGGCTGGTGATGGTGAACGCGGGGCCGGACACGGTGCAGTTCAGGCTGCCCGCAGGCGCCTGGCGCCTGTGCCTGTCGAGCGACCCCGGGCACGACCCGGGGAACGTGACCCGACCGCTGGACGGCACGGTGCCAGTGCCTTCCTCGAGCCTCGGGATTGCAAGAACGTAGAAGCCAGCCGCGGGGCGCGGTGCTAGTCTCGATGCAGAAACTCTGACGGCGGACGGATTCCAGCAAACGAACGAACGGAGACTTCAGGATGGACAACCTCGCACCCAAAGCACCGCAGCAGCAGCACGAGCTGCAGGCCCATCAACTGGTGCGCCGCACCATCGCCCTGGTGCTGGCCGGCGGGCGCGGCTCCCGCCTCAAGCAGCTGACCGACCGGCGCGCCAAGCCGGCGGTGTACTTCGGCGGCAAGTTCCGCATCATCGATTTCGCGCTGTCGAACTGCCTGAACTCCGGCATCCGGCGCATGGCGGTGGTCACGCAGTACAAGTCGCATTCGCTCATGCGACACCTGCAGCGCGGCTGGAGCTTCCTGCGGGCCGAGCTCAACGAGATGGTCGACGTGCTGCCCGCGCAGCAGCGCGTGGGCGACGAGCACTGGTACCGCGGCACGGCCGACGCGGTGTTCCAGAACCTGGACATCATCCAGACCCGCTCCACGCCGCACGACTACGTCGTGGTGCTGGCCGGCGACCATATCTACAAGATGGACTACTCGATCATGCTGAAGGACCATGCCGAACACGGCATGGGCTGCACCGTCGGCTGCATCGAGGTGCCGCGCATGGAGGCCACCGCCTTCGGCGTGATGCACGTGGACGGCGACCGCAAGGTCACGGCCTTCCTGGAAAAGCCCGCCGACCCGCCGGCCATGCCCGGCAAGCCCGACGTGGCGCTGGCCAGCATGGGCATCTACGTGTTCGATTCCGACTACCTCTACCGCCTGCTGGAGGAAGACAGCAAGGACCCGGACTCCGACCACGACTTCGGCAAGGACATCATTCCGCGCGCCGTGGCCGAGGGCCGCGCGCTGGCGCATCCGTTCGGCATGTCGTGCGTGACCCGCGCCATGCGCGGTGGCGACAGCCCGACCTACTGGCGCGACGTGGGCACGATCGATGCCTTCTGGGCCGCCAATCTCGATCTGGCCTCGATCACCCCGGAGCTCGACATCTACGACACCAACTGGCCCATCTGGACCTACCAGCGCCAGTTGCCGCCGGCCAAGTTCGTGTTCGGGCGCGATGGCAAGCCCGGCCTCACGACCAACACCATCGTCTCGGGCGGCTGCATCGTGTCGGGGTCGTCGGTGAGCGACTCGGTGCTGTTCTCGGGCGTGCGCATCCACTCGTTCTGCACCATCTCGCAGGCGGTGCTGCTGCCCGACGTGGAAGTGGGCCGCGGCTGCCGCCTGAGCAAGGTGGTGATCGACCGCGCCTGCGTGATTCCCGAGGACATGGTGATCGGCGAGGACGCCGAGGCCGACGCCGCGCGCTTCGAGCGCACCGAGAACGGCGTGGTGCTGGTCACGCGCGAAATGCTCAAGCGGCTCGCGGCCGACTGATGGACAGATACAGATAGCCACGATGCGAATCCTGCAAGTCAGCGCCGAACTCTTTCCCCTGCTGAAGACGGGCGGACTGGCGGACATCGCCGGCGCCCTCCCCCTGGCGCTCATGGCCGAGGGCCAGGACGCGCGCGTGCTGCTGCCGGGCTTTCCGGCGATCACCCGGGGCGTGCGCGAACTCGCGCCCGTGGCCGAGTTCGACGCGCCCTGGGGCGAGCGCTTCGCGCTGCGGCTGGGGCATGTGGCGGTCGATGGCACGCCGGGCATTCCGGCCTATGTGATCGATGCGCCGGCGCTCTACGACCGGCCCGGCAACCCGTATGAAGACAATTCGCGCCAGCCCTACGGCGACAACCACCGGCGCTTCGCGCTGCTGGGCTGGGCGGCGGCGCGGCTCGCGCAGGGGCTCGATCCATCCTGGCAGCCCGAGGTGGTGCATGCGCACGACTGGCATGCCGCGCTCGCGCCGGCCTACCTGCATTTCGCGCGCGAAGCCGGCCAGCCGGGCGCGTCGCGCGTGGGCAGCGTGTTCACCGTGCACAACCTGGCCTACCAGGGCCTCTTCGCGCCTTGGAACTTCGCGGAACTCGGCCTGCCCGGTCCCGCGTTCCAGATGAACGGCGTGGAGTACCACGGCCAGGTCTCGTTCATGAAGGGCGGCCTGTGCTACGCCGACCGGCTCACCACCGTGAGCCCGACCTACGCGCTGGAGATCCAGACGCCTGAGCAGGGCTGCGGGCTCGACGGCCTGCTGCGCCAGCGCAGCGGCGTGCTCAGCGGCATCCTGAACGCGGTGGACGACCAAGTCTGGAACCCGGCGACCGACCCGGCGCTGGTGCAGGGCTATCACACGCCCGAAGGCCGCCACATGGCCGGCAAGGCGCGCTGCAAGTCGGTGCTGCAGCACCAGCTGGGGCTGGCCGAGCGGCCGGACACGCCGCTGTTCATCCTGGTGAGCCGTCTCACCGAGCAGAAGGGCCTGGGGTTGGTGCTCGACGGCCTCGATGCGCTGCTCGCGCAGGGCGGCCAGCTCGCGCTGCTGGGCAGCGGCGAGGGCTGGCTCGAAGACGCCTTCAGGCAGCGCGCCGCGGCCGCGCCGCAATCGGTCAGCGTGACCATCGGCTACGACGAGACGCTCGCGCACCAGCTCTTCGGCGCCGGCGACGTGACGCTGGTGCCTTCGCTCTTCGAGCCTTGCGGCCTCACGCAGATGTACGGCCTGAAGTACGGCAGCCTGCCGCTGGTGCGCCGCGTCGGCGGACTGGCCGACACGGTGGTCGACAGCACGCTCGAGGACCTGGCCGGCGGCGAGGCCACCGGCTTCGTGTTCGATCGCTTCGAGGTGGCCGACTACCAGCGCGCCGTGCGCCGCGCCTTCGCGCTCTACCAGCGCGCGCCCGACTGGCGGCGAGTGCGCGGCAATGCCATGCGCCGCCCCGCCGACTGGGCCACCGCCGCCGCCCGCTACATCGACGTCTACCGGCAGGCCCTTGCCGCCGCCGCGGCCTGACCGCCGCGACGCCCTTCAAACTTTCACGGAAACAAGCCATGACGATCAAGGACTTCGCCTACGACCACCCCGACCGCGACGTCGCGGCCTTCAAGCGCGCGGTGGCCAACAAGCTGATCTACGCGGTCGGCAAGGACCCGGTCGCCGCCAGCCAGGACGACTGGCTCAACGCCACCTCGCAGGCGGTGCGCGACCAGCTGGTCGAGCGCTGGATGATGACCACGCGCGCCAACTACGCGCAGGACCTCAAGCGCGTCTACTACCTGTCGATGGAGTTCCTCATCGGGCGCACCTTCACCAACGCGCTGCTGGCCGTGGACCTGTACGACACCGTGCGCGAGGCGCTGGCCGACTTCGGCGTCGACATGGACGCGCTGGCCGAGCGCGAGCCCGACGCGGCCCTGGGCAACGGCGGCCTGGGCCGGCTCGCGGCCTGCTTTCTCGATTCGATGGCCACCCTCGGCGTGCCGGGCATGGGCTACGGCATCCGCTACGAATACGGCATGTTCCGCCAGCGCATCGTCGACGGCCAGCAGGTGGAGACGCCCGACTACTGGCTCACGCGCGGCAACCCGTGGGAGTTCCAGCGGCCCGAGGTGAACTACCGCGTGCGCTTCGGCGGCCACGTGCAAAAGCGCGAAGGCGCCAACGTGCCGCCCGGCGCGGTCGACTGGGTCGACACGCACGACGTGCTGGCCGTGGCCTACGACACCATCATCCCGGGCTACGGCACGCAGGCCACCAACACGCTGCGGCTGTGGTCGGCGCGTGCCACCGAGGAGATCGACCTCTCGGCCTTCAACCGCGGCAACTACATGGGCGCGGTGGAGAGCAAGAACCAGTCGGAGAACGTCTCGCGCGTGCTCTACCCCGACGACTCCACGCCCTCCGGGCGCGAACTGCGGCTGCATCAGGAGTACTTCTTCTGCAGCGCCAGCGTGCAGGACCTGCTGCGCCGCTACCTGCGCAACCACAAGACCTTCGACCAGCTCTCCGAGAAGGTCAGCATCCACCTGAACGACACCCATCCGGTGCTCGCCGTGCCAGAGCTCATGCGCCTGCTGCTGGACCAGCACGGCATGCCGTGGGACGAGGCCTGGGCGCACACGCAGAAGGTGTTCAGCTACACCAACCACACGCTGATGCACGAGGCGCTGGAGACCTGGCCGGTCGAGATGCTGGGGCGCATCCTGCCGCGCCACCTGCAGATCATCTACGACATCAACGCGCGCTTCCTGGCCACCGTGACGCAGAAGCTGGGCAACGACGTGGAGCTGATGCGCAGGCTGTCGCTGGTCGACGAGGCCGGCGAACGGCGCGTGCGCATGGCCTACGTGGCGGTGCTGGCGAGCCACTCGGTCAACGGGGTGTCGGGGCTGCACTCGGAGCTGATGAAGCAGTCGATCTTCTCGGACTTCGCGAAGCTTTTTCCCGAGCGCTTCAACAACAAGACCAACGGCGTCACGCCGCGCCGCTGGCTGGCGCAGGCCAACCCGCCGCTGGCGGCGCTGCTGGACCAGCGCATCGGCAAGGGCTGGCGGCGCGACCTGTCGCAGCTGGAGGCCCTGAAGCCGATGGCCGTGCAGCCGGCCTTCGTGCGCGCCTTCCGCCATGCCAAGCGCGAGAACAAGCTGCGGCTGGCCAACTGGGTCGAGCAGCACCTGAAGATCGACCTGGACACCGACGCGATGTTCGACGTGCAGGTCAAGCGCATCCACGAGTACAAGCGGCAGTTGCTCAACGTGCTGCACGTGGTGGCGCGCTATCACCGCATCCTCGACGCGCAGGCGGCGGGCGGCGCCGTGGACATCGTGCCGCGCGTGGTCGTGTTCGCCGGCAAGGCGGCTTCGGCCTATGTGATGGCCAAGCTGGTGATCCGGCTCATCAACGACGTGGCCAGCATCGTCAACGCCGACGCGCGCGTGGGCAAGCTGCTGAAGGTGGTGTTCCTGCCGAACTACAGCGTGAGCCTGGCCGAGATCATCATGCCGGCGGCCGACCTGTCGGAGCAGATCTCCACCGCGGGCACGGAGGCCTCGGGCACCGGCAACATGAAGTTCGCGCTGAACGGCGCGCTGACCATCGGCACGCTGGACGGCGCCAACGTGGAAATGCGCGAGAACGTGGGGCCGGAGAACATCTTCATCTTCGGCAACACCGCGCCCGAGGTGGCCGACATCCGCGCGCGCGGCTACCAGCCGCGCGACATCTACGAAGGCGACGCCGAACTCAAGCGCGTGCTCGACGCGATCCGAGACGGCGCGTTCTCGCCGGGCGAGCCGGCGCGCTACCAGGGCATCTACGACGCGCTGGTGAACTGGGGCGACCACTACCTGCTGCTGGCGGACTACGCGAGCTACGTGGCGAAGCAGGCCGAGGTGGATGCGCTGTATCGCGACTCGGATGCGTGGACGCGGATGGCTGTTCTGAACGTGGCGGGCATGGGCGCGTTTTCATCGGACCGCACGATTGCGCAGTACGCGCATGAGATCTGGCATACGAAGCCTGTAGTTCTAGGCTGAGCGCCCTTGCATTTCTCCCTCCCCTCCCGGGGGAGGGTCGGGGTGGGGGCAGGCAGCGCTCAATGGAGGCGCCCTGCCCGCCCCCATCCCAGCCTTCCCCCAGCGGGGGAAGGAGCAAGACAAGTCAGCGCGGCTTCTGCTGCGCCGGCTCCGCATCGGTCACGAACCCGATGCGGCTCAACCCGGCCTTGTTCGCGATGCCCATCAGCACCACCACCTTGCCGTAGGGCACGGTCTGATCGGCGCGCAGCTGCACCTCGGTGTCCTTGCTGTCGGCCGCGGCCTTCTGGAAGCGGTCCGCCAGTTCCTCGTCGGTCACAGCCTGGTCGTTGAAGAAGACCTTGCCGGAGGCGTCGACGGACACGCTCACGAACTTGGGCGTGTCGTTGGGCTGGCCCGCGTCGGTCTGCGGCAGGTCGAGCTTGATCGAGCTGGCCATCAGCGGCGCGGTGATGATGAAGATCACCAGCAGCACCAGCATCACGTCGACCAGCGGCGTCACGTTGATGTCGGACAGCGGGCGCTGCGCGCCCCCGCCCATTGCGCGGCCTCCGCCGGCGGCGCTGCTGCCCAGGGATGTGCGACCGAAGGCCATGGTGGTGCCTCGTGCTTGGGTTGTTTGCAGGTCAGACCGGCATCGGCCGCGCGGGTGGCGGCGCGGCGGGCTTCGGCGGCTCGCCGAAACTGCCCAGCAGGTCGTGAGCGAAGCCCTCGAGCTCGGCTTCGACGCGGCCGATGACGCGGCCGAACACGTTGTAGGCCAGCACGGCCGGAATGGCCACGGCCAGGCCGAAGGCCGTCATGACCAGCGCCTCGCCGACTGGCCCCGCCACCTTGTCGATGGTGAAGCCGCCCGTTTGCCCCGCGATGCCCGACAGCGCCCGGTAGATGCCCCAGACCGTGCCCAGCAGCCCCACGAAAGGCGCGGTGGCGCCCACGGTCGCGAGCAGGATCTGGCCGGCCTGCAGACGGCGCAGCGCGCCGTGCAGCGCGTCGCGCAGGACGCGGGTCAGGCGCTGGTTGCGGTCGACCGCGGCGCCCAGCGTGCCCTCGGGGGCGCCGGCGGCCACGCCGCGGATGGCCGACACGGCCGGCAGCACCAGCGCCGCGCGGTCGAAGGCCCGGAGCTTCTCCTCGGCGTCGGCCAGCGTGGCCGACTGCCAGAAGGCGGCGATGCTGCGCAGCACGTCGCGCGTGCCGCCGCGCAGCAGCCAGGCCTTCCAGAGGATCACGACCCAGCTCGCGATCGACATCGCCAGCAGCAGCGCGGCCACCGAACGGCTGACGCCGTCGCCATGGGTCAGCAGTTCGAGCACGCTCATCGGCGGTCCTTTGGTTTTTTAGCGCAGGCCCAGCACGTCGTACATGTCGAACAGGCCAGAGCGCTGTTCGGCCAGGAAGCGCACCGCGCGCAGGCTGCCCTGGGCGTAGGTGACGCGGCTCGACGACTTGTGGGTGATTTCGATGCGCTCGCCGGTGCCCGCGAACAGCACGGTGTGGTCGCCCACGATGTCGCCGCCGCGGATGGCCGAGAAGCCGATGGTGGACGGGTCGCGCTCGCCGGTGATGCCTTCGCGGGCGTACACGGCGCAGTTCTTGAGGTCGCGGCCCAGCGCTTGGGCGATGACTTCGCCCATCTTGAGCGCGGTGCCCGAGGGCGCGTCGACCTTGTGGCGGTGGTGCGCCTCGATGATCTCGATGTCGTAGCCGGTCGACATGGCCTTGGCGGCCATCTCGAGCAGCTTGAGCGTGACATTGACGCCCACGCTCATGTTGGGCGCCATCATGATGGCGATGTCCTTGGCGATCTCGGCGATCTCGGCCTTCTGCGCGTCGCTGAAGCCGGTGGTGCCGATGACGGCCTGCACGCCCAGCTCGCGGCACACCGCGAGGTGCGCGAGCGTGCCTTCGGGGCGGGTGAAGTCGATGAGCACCTGCGCGTCCTTCAGGCCCGCGCGCAGGTCCGACACGATGGACACGCCGCTATTGAAGCCCAGGAAGGCGCCGGCATCGGTGCCGAGCGCCGGGCTGCCCGCGATGTCGAGGGCACCGGCCAGGCGCAGGTCGGGCGCGTTGCGCACGGCCTCGATGAGCATGTGGCCCATGCGGCCCGATGCCCCGGCGATGGCGACGCGGCGCGGCGCGGAGGCGGAATTGCTGGAAGAAGAAGTGGAAATGGATTCGGTCACGCGGATTCAGTCTTCGAAATGGCCAATGGCATGCATGGACTCGGGACGGACGCCGCCTGACTCGGCGGGCGCCGCCCGCTGTTTTCTTTTGCTTCGGCTCGTTGCCGAAGCGCGCTCAGCGCGCGGCTTCGAGCGGAGGGTACGCGGCCGGCAGCGGCGGCAGGCTGGCCGACGGCGACGAGGTGGCGCTGTCGGCCTTTTTCTCGTCCTTGGAGGGGGCGAATTTCTTCAGGTCGTCCTCCGACGCCTCGAGCGTGGGCACCTTGCTGGATTTCTTGCGGGTATCCAGCGTGGCGACGAAATCCTGCTCGCTCGGCATCTCGTCGCCTTCGAAGCGGTCCATGAGTTCGCCGTTGAAGAACACGGTCAAGTGGCGTTCCTGCGGTTCCACGCCCTGGCGGCGGATGGTGAAGACGTAATCCCAGCGGTTGTTGTGGAAGACGTCGCTCAGCAGCGAGGTGCCGAGGATTTCACGCACCTGCTGGCGCGACATGCCGGGCTTGAGCGCCGCGACCTGTTCCTTCGAGACGAAATTGCCCTGCACCACTTCGACTTTGTAAGGAGTGACGGCCGTCAGGGCGACACGCGTGCGCTCGCTGAAACCGCTGCAGGCACCGAGGCCGAGCGTCGCGGCAATGGCGGCGACCAGCAGCCAGGGACGGCGTTGGAGAATGGCAGGCATGGGAGGAGGAGGGGGTAGCGATATGATCGGCCATTGTAGCGGCTGCCCTTTTCAGGGCCTTTGCCGCAGCCCAGGGCGCAGGAATCAACATGGCCAACATCGACGAACTCAAGAATACCGGCCTCAAGGCCACCTTGCCACGCTTGAAGATCCTAGAGATCTTCCAGACCGGCACCCAGCGGCACATGACCGCTGAAGACGTGTTTCGCGTGCTTCTCAACGAGCATTCGGACATCGGCCTGGCCACTGTCTACCGGGTGCTGACCCAGTTCGAGCAGGCCGGCATCCTCGAGCGCAGCCACTTCGAAAGCGGCAAGGCCGTCTACGAACTCAACGAAGGCACGCACCACGACCACCTGATCTGCACTTCGTGCGGCAAGGTCGAGGAGTTCTACGACGCCGAGATCGAGCGCCGCCAGCAGATGATCGCCAAGGACAAGGGCTGGATCCTGCAGGATCACGCCATGTCGCTGTACGGTCTTTGCGGGGATTGCGTCAAGAAGCGCTGAACGGCAACAGGAAGAAAGAGAAAAGGGGCGCAAGCCCCTTTTTTGCTTTCAGTCGCTGTCGCGGGCGTTTTCCATCGCCTTGTGGTGGCGCGCCACGAAATCGGCATAGGTGTCGATGCCCCGCAGCTGCAGGATGGAGTTGCGCACCGCCGCCTCGACCAGCACGGCGATGTTCCGCCCCGCCACCACCTGGATGATGACCTTGCGCACCGGAATGCCCAGCACGTCCTGCGTGAGCGGCGCCGAGGGCATGCGCTCGTAGTCGCGCTCGAAGCTGTCGCGCCGCACCAGATGCACGATGAGCTTCAGGCGCATCTTCCGGCGCACCGCCGTCTCGCCGAAGATCGCGCGGATGTCCAAGAGGCCAATGCCGCGCACTTCCAGCAGGTTCAGCAGCAGGTCGGGGCAGCGCCCTTCGATGGTGTTCTGGTTGATGCGGTACAGGTCGACCGCGTCGTCGGCCACGAGGCCGTTGCCGCGCGAGATCAGCTCCAGGCCCAGCTCGCTCTTGCCCAGGCCCGACTCGCCCGTGATCATCACGCCCATGCCCAGGATGTCCATGAACACGCCGTGCATCGAGGTGCGCTCGGCGAAGTGCTTGGACAGATAGGCGCGCAGCAGGTCGATCACGAAGGCCGAGGATTCGCGCGTGGCAAAGAGCGGCAACTGGGCGCGCTCGCAGATCGACAGCAGTTCGTCGGGCGCGGCCTGGCCGTCGGCCAGCACCAGCATCGGCGGCTCCAGCGTGACGATGCGGGCGATGCGGCGGGCGCAGTCTTCCTGGCTGCCGCGCGTCAGGTAGGCCACTTCGCGCGCGCCCAGGATCTGCACGCGGTACGGATGGATGTAATTGAGGTAGCCGACCAGGTCGGCGGCCGACTGCGCGCGGCTGATGACTTCGGGGTCGAACTGGCGCTCTGACGCCCCGAGCCCGGCGAGCCATTCCCAGCGGAGCGACCCGCGGAACTCCTCGAACATGGCATCGGCGCTGATGACGGTCGGCTTCATGCGTTCAGGAGCCGGCGCGGCGGCGCCAGCATTGCGTTGGAGTGACGGAGAGAGCCGCGCAGCTTATCAGCAGCCGCGCGTGCCGACGCATGCGCTCAGGCGACCTGGGTGGAGTGCCAGCCGGCAATGAGGCCGTGCAGGGCGGCGGCGTCGGTGCTGGACTTGATCTGTTCGCGCAGGCTGGAGTCGCTCAGCAGCTCGGCGATTTCAGAGAGGATTTCGAGGTGCTTCTGCGTGGCCGCTTCGGGCACCAGCAGGAAGATCAGCAAAGCGACAGGCTGTTCGTCGGGGGCGTCGAAGCCGATCGGGTTGGCCAGCTGGAACACGGCGGCCATCGGCGCCTTCAGGCCCTTGATGCGGCCATGCGGAATGGCGACACCGTGGCCCAGACCGGTGGAGCCGAGGCGCTCGCGCGCAAACAGGCTGTCGGTGATCAGGGCGCGTCCCAGACCGTGAAGGCTTTCGAACAGCAGACCTGCTTCTTCGAAAGCACGTTTCTTGCTAGTAGCGTCAACGCTCACGAGCACTTGAGCGGGCGGCAGGATGGACGCGAGGCGATTCATGGTGGGTGCAGAGCGGGGGCGATTATGCACCCGCTTGGTAAAAACCCCCAGTCCCCCTATTTACTTTCTGTCTACATGTTGTCCGGAGGCCTCGCCCGCCCTCTGGGAGCGCGCAATGCCCTAGCGCAATAGTCGGAAAACAAAAGGCCGCCCGGAGGCGGCCTGTGGGTGAGCCGGAGGGCTCGTCGTTCACATCAGGCGCTTGGGTGTCGCGTGATGATGGTCCTGCAGCCGGTCCTTGTGGCGAACCACCTGGCGGTCGAGCTTGTCGACCAGTTCATCGACCGCAGCGTAGAGATCAGCGTGGCTCGACTCCGCGAACATGTCATTGCCTTTGACGTGGATGTTGCATTCCGCCCTTTGGCGGCGTTCCTTTTCCTTCTGCTTTTCCACCGTGAGGATCACCTTGACATCGACTACCTGGTCGAAATGTCGCGTGATCCGGTCCAGCTTGCTCGTGACGTAGGTGCGCAAGGCAGGTGTGACGTCGAGGTGATGACCGCTGATCGTCAAATTCATGAATGACCTCCTGGAATTGACGGTTGGGGAAATGACCGCACTCCGGAATGGAGCTTGGCCGGCGAAACAGTTGTCTGGGGAATCGGGGGAGAAGAAAGAGACTGAGGGGGAGAAGAAGAAAGCTGGGAAGGTCGATTCACTATGCCCAAGCTGTCACGGTATTGCAATACCAGGGTTGCCCCAAGCGGCGGCCGTATCGCGTGCCTCTGTCGTCACGCTAGCGAATCGATAGCAGTGCCCACGCACGGGACAGGCGCCGCCGCGTTTCGATCAAAAGTGTTTCAGCAGGAAAGACCCCGAGACCCTGCCACCGCAAGGGCCAGTGAACGGGCTCAGCGCCAGGCGGCGCGCATGCGGTTGCGCAGGTCGATCACGGCAGTCGGTGGGGGTACGGCCGGCGGGCGCTCCGGCGGAGGCGGCCAGGTCTGCTGCTCGAAGCCCGCGAGGTCGGCATCCGTGATGAAGCGCGTGCGGTTGGCGTACAGATGCCGGTCGCCGCGCACCGCCTGCTGCGTGACATAGAAGCGCTGCGGCACCAGCAGATGCAGGTGGTCGCGCGCGCGGGTCATCGCCACGTAGAGCAGGCGGCGTTCTTCCTCGAGTTCGTGCGCGCTCTGCGCCACGTCGGCCGGCAGGCAGCCGTCGACCACGTTGAGCACGTGCACCGAGTTCCACTCCTGCCCCTTGGCCGAATGGATGGTCGAAAGAATGAGGTAGTCCTCGTCGAGCAGCGGCGGCCCCGGGCGGTCGCTGGTGGCCTCGGGCGGGTCGAGCGTCAGTTCGGTAAGGAAGCGTTCCCGCGAGCCGTAGCCGGCGGCCAGCCGCGCGAGCTGCTCGACATCGGCACGCCGCACGCCCGAGGTGTCTTCGTACAGGCGCTCCAGGTGCGGCTGATACCACGCCATCGCCACCTCCACGTCGGCCGGCCATTCGAGCGCAGGCGAGCGCAGCGCCTCGTAGGCCGTGGCGAAGTCGGCCCACTGCGCGCGCGCCGCGGAGGGCGGCACGAAGTCGCGCACGGCGGCCACCGGGTCGGCGGCCTGGTCCATCGCGTCGAGCAGCCGCGTTCCGGTGACGGGTCCGATGCCCGGGATCAGCTGCGTCACGCGAAAGCCCGCCATGCGGCCGCGCGGGTTCTGCGCGAAGCGCAGCACCGCGAGCAGGTCCTTCACATGCGAGGCCTCCAGAAACTTGAGCCCGCCGAACTTCACGAACGGGATGTTGCGCCGCGCCAGCTCGAGTTCGAGCGCCGCGCTGTGCGTCGAGGTACGGAACAGCACCGCCTGCGACTTCAGCGCCAGCCCGCCCTCGCGGTGCGCCAGCACCTTGTCGGCCACCCAGCGCGCCTGCCCGGCCTCGTCGGGCACGAGCACCAGCAGCGGCTTGCCGGCCGAGGGCTTGTCGGTCCACAGCGTCTTGGCGTGCCGCTCGGCCGCCTGCGCGATGACGCGGTTCGACACGTCGAGGATCGGCTGGGTCGAGCGGTAATTGCGCTCCAGCGTGACCACGCGCGCGTCCTGCGTGAACTGCGACGGAAAGTCCAGGATGTTGCGCACCGTGGCGCCCCTGAACGAATAGATCGACTGCGCGTCGTCCCCCACCACCGTCACGCCCCGCCCGTCGGGCTTGAGCGCCAGCAGGATCGAGGCCTGCAGCAGGTTGGTGTCCTGGTATTCGTCGACCAGCACATGATCGAAGCGCGCGCCGACGTGCGCGGCCAGTTCGGGCTCGGCGACCATGCCGGCCCAGTAGAGCAGCAAATCGTCGTAGTCGAGCACGTTCTGCCGGTGCTTGGCCTCGACGTAGGCGCCGAACAGCGTCTTGAGTTCGGCCTCCCATTCGCCGCACCACGGAAACGACTCCCGCAGCACCTCGGCCAGCGGCGCGCGCGTGTTCACGCAGCGCGAATAGATCGACAGGCAGGTGCCCTTGCGCGGGAAGCGGTTGACGGTGGAAGACAGGCCCAGCTCGTGGCGCGCCAGTCCCATCAGGTCTTCGGCGTCGCCGCGGTCGTGGATCGTGAAGTTCTCGTCCAGCCCGATCTGCGCGGCGTATTCGCGCAGCAGCCGCGCGCCGATGCCGTGGAAAGTGCCTGCCCACGGCAGCGAAGGCGGCGCCTCCGATTTCAGGCCCAGCACCTTCGTCAGCACCTGGCCGGCGCGTCGCCCCATTTCCTGCGCGGCGCGGCGCGAGAAGGTCAGCAGCAGCAGGCGCTGCGGATCGACGCCGCCGGCAATCAGGTGCGCCACGCGATGCGCCAGTGTGCTGGTCTTGCCGGAGCCGGCACCGGCAATGACGAGCAGCGGCCGCTGGTCGGCCTGCGCGCCTGCCCCGACAGCCGCGCCGACCCCGTGCTCCACCGCGGCACGCTGCGCTTCATTGAGCGATGCCAGCGCGGCCGCCAGGCGCTCGGCCTGGGTCTTCGGGGCGGTGGAAAAAACGGGGAGCGCAGCGGTCTGCATGGCCGCCACTTTACTGTATGCCCGTCCAGTCCGGCTGCCTTGCCGCCATGTGGCCGGTGACATAATCGCGCCTCGCTGCAACCGGAGACTCTTCCCATGGAAACCGCCCCGTCTCGGCAGCTTTCAACTCCCTTTCTGACGGCTTGAACTGATCGCTCGCGTCGGGCCCGGGAATTGAAAGCGCCCCTCCCTCGCCCATCGTCCAGTCACCCCCGGGAGTGAGCCCAATGCTCAACATCTTTACGCTCGCCAACGGCCGCCTCGTCCAGGAAGAGATCGAGGCGCTCGAAGAGCTTTCCAAATTCCAGCCGATCTGGGTCGACCTCGAATCGCCCACGCTCGAAGAAAAGCGCTGGATCAAGCAGTACTACGGCCTGTCCATCCCCGAAGACGCGATGGACGAGGACATCGAGGAGTCCGCCCGCTTCTACGAGGAAGACAACGGCGAGCTGCACATCCGCTCCGACTTCCTGATCGACGACGACGAGAACCCGCGCACGGTGCGCGTCGCCTTCATCCTCAACCAGCACAACACCGACCTGCGCAGCCGCGGCGTGCTGTTCTCGATCCACGACGAAGACGTGCCGGTGTTCCGCCTGCTGCGCATGCGCGCGCGCCGCGCGCCGGGCCTGATCGAAGACGCCAAGGAAGTGATGCTCAAGCTGTTCGACGCGGACGCCGAATACTCGGCCGACACGCTCGAGAACATCTACGACGAACTCGAAGTGGCCGGCAAGAAGGTGCTGTCGGGCAACGTGAGCGACGAGCTGGCCGGCGAGGTGCTCGGCGCCATCGCGCGGCAGGAAGACTTGAACGGCCGCATCCGACGCAACGTCATGGACACGCGCCGCGCGGTCAGCTTCATGATGCGCAGCAAGATGCTCAACGCCGAGCAGTTCGAGGAAGCCCGCCAGATCCTGCGCGACATCGAGTCGCTGGACAACCACACGGCCTTCCTGTTCGACAAGATCAACTTCCTGATGGATGCGACCGTCGGTTTCATCAACATCAACCAGAACAAGACCATCAAGATCTTCTCGGTGGCCAGCGTGGCGCTGCTGCCGCCCACGCTGATCGCCAGCATCTACGGCATGAACTTCAAGTTCATGCCCGAACTCGACTGGGCCATGGGCTACCCCTACGCCATCGTGCTGATGGCGGCCAGCGCGCTGGTGCCGATGTGGTACTTCCGCCGGCGCGGCTGGCTCAAGTGAGCGGGCACCGGGGCAGGCCCCGGTGCTAGAGTGGCTGTCAGCCAGGCGCTGACCGGAGAGCCACAGTGCGCAGACTTCGCTTCCTCACCAACCGCCACCGCGCGCCGTCGACCAACACCGCGCTGGGCCTGCTGCTGGCCTTCAATGCCGGCGCGGTCAATGCGGGCGGGTTCCTCGTGCTGCACATGTACACCTCGCACATGACCGGTTTCGCGTCGCAGCTCGCGGACGGCATGGTGCTGGGCAACGTCACGCTGCTGCTGAACGCGCTGGGCGCGATCCTGGCGTTCCTCACCGGCGCAGCGGTCTGCGCCATGCTCGTGAACTGGGGACGGCAGCACCGCATGCACGGCGTCTATGCGCTGCCCCTGGTGCTCGAGGCCGCGCTGATGTTTCCGTTCGGGCTCATGGGCGCCATCACGCTGACATGGGCCACGCCGTTCGCCGTGCCTCTCACCGTGCTGCTGCTGTCCTTCATCATGGGCCTGCAGAACGCGGTGGCCTCGAAGACCTCGGGCGGCAGCATCCGCACCACCCACATGACCGGCAACATCACCGACATGGGCATCGAGATCGGCAAGATGCTCTACTGGAACGGCCGCGCCAGGCCTGCCGCGTTGGCCGTGCGACACGACCGCGCCCGCATGCGCCGCGCGGGCGGCCTGGTCGGCATGTTCGTGCTCGGCGGCGCGGTGGGCGCGCTCGGCTTCAAGTACGTGGGCTTCGTCTGCGTCGTGCCGCTGGCGGCACTGCTGCTCGCGCTGTCGATACCGCCGCTGCTGCGCGATATTCCGCGGCGTCGCGCGTCTTCTTCCGTCAGTTGATGGCGGGCAGCCCGGCCAGCCACGCGCCGACCAGCGCCAGGCTGTAGCGGCTCGCGACCACGGCAACGAAGCGCGCGAAGTCGCCATGCGCCGCGTCGTCGGCGCGATCGGAAATCGTGCGCATCGCGGCGAAGGGCACGCCGTAGTCGTGGCACACCTGCGCCACCGACGCGCCTTCCATCTCGACCGCGAGCGCGTCGGGCAACTCGCGCTGCAGCGCGGCGCTCTCGGCGGTTGTCGAGACAAAGCGGTCGCCGCTGATCAGCAGGCCGCGATGCACCTTCGGCGCCTGAAGGCCGAACTCGTCGACGCCTTCCTGCCCGATCAGCGCCACCGGATCGCGCAGCACATCGGCGACGACGGCCGCCAGCGCATGGCCGATGTCCGGGTCCGCGGCAAAGCGCGACAAGCCCATCAATGGAATCTCGTGCTTCGGAAAGAGCGGCGAGGCGTCCATGTCGTGCTGCAGCAGCTCGGTCGCCACCACCACGTCGCCCACGTTCACGCCCTGCGCGAGCCCGCCCGCGACACCGGTGAACACGATGGCCCGCGCGCCGAAGCGCTCGAGCAGCACCGTGGCCGTGACAGCCGCCGCGACCTTGCCGATGCGCGACAGCACCGCCACCACCGGCTGGCCGTGCAGGTGCCCCACCCAGAAGTCGCGCCCCGCCACGCGCACACGCTGCTCGTCGGGCATTTGCGCAAGCAGCGCACTCAGTTCCTCGTGCATGGCCGCAACGATGGCGATAGGCCTGGAGGGCAACACGACAGAACTCAAAACGAAACTCTCTCTATTCCAGAAACACCGCGGAACCGGCTCCGCCGGGCCGCAGGTGTTGCCCCCGGCAGGGGGGAAGGCGAAGCGACACGAAGTGCGCGCAGCCTGGGGGGTTACTTGATATCCACGCCGTAGAACGTGTGGCGCCCGAAGGGGCTGAGCTTGAAGTCTACGACCTCCTTGCGCACCGGCTTCAGCTGCACCGCATGCGCGATGGTGAACCACGGCGCCTGCTCCTTGAAGATCACCTGCGCCTTCTTGTAGAGCGCATCGCGGTCGGCCTGCTTCACGGTGCTCTTGGCCTTCACCACGAGGTCTTCATAAGGCTGGTAGCAGAACTTCGAGATGTTGCTGCCGCTGGCCGACTTGGCCGAGGCGCAGCCCAGCAGCGTGTAGAGGAAGTTGTCCGGATCGCCGTTGTCGCCGGTCCAGCCCAGCATGCCCATCTGGTGCTCGCCGGCCTGCAGGCGCTTGCGGTACTCGCCCCACTCGAAGCTCTTGATCTCGGCCTTGACGTTGATCTTGGCCAGGTCGGCCTGCATCAGCTCGGCGATGCGCTTGGCGTTCGGGTTGTACGGGCGCTGCACCGGCATGGCCCACAGGTCGGTCGAGAAGCCGTCGGGGTAGCCGGCCTGCGCCAGCAGCTTCTTCGCGGCTTCGGGATCGTAGGGGTCGTCCTTCACCGCGTCGTTGTAGGACCACATGGTCGGCGGAATCGGGTTCTTCGCGGCCACGCCGGTCGTGAGGTACACGCCGTCGATGATGGCCTTCTTGTTGATCGCCATGTTGATGGCCTTGCGCACGCGCACGTCGTCGAAGGGCTTCTTCGTGGTGTTGTACGAGAGGTAGCCCACGTTCAGGCCGGGCTGCTCCAGCACCTGCACGTTCGGGTCCTTGCGGATCGCGTCGAGGTCGGCCGGGTTCGGGTACGGCATGACGTGGCACTCGCCCTTTTGCAGCTTGGCCCAGCGCACCGAGGCATCGGGCGTGATCGCGAACACCAGGTCGTCGATCTTGGCCTTGCCGCCCCAGTACTGCGGGAAGGCCTTGAAGCGGATGACCGCGTCCTTCTGGTACTGCACGAGGTAGAAGGGCCCGGTGCCGATCGGGTCCTGGTCGACCTTCTCGGGCGTGCCGGCCTTCAGCATGGCAATGGCGTATTCCTTCGACTGGATGCCCGCGTACTGCATCGCCAGGTTCGCGAGGAACGGCGCCTCGGGCTGGTTGAGCACGATCTTCACCGTGTAGTCGTCGATGCGGTCCACAGTCTTCAGCAGCTTGGGCATGCCCATGTCGTTGAAGTAGGAGTGGTTCTGGCTCGTGACCTTGAAGAAGGGGTCGCTCTCCTTCCACTGCCGCTCGAGCATGAAGATGAAGTCGTCGGCGTTGAAGTCGCGCGTGGGCTTGAAGCTCTTGCTCGTGGTGTGCCACTTCACGCCCTTGCGCAGATGGAAGGTGTAGACCGTGCCGTCGGCGGAGATGTCCCACTTCTCGGCCAGGCCCGGCACGACCTTGGTGCCGCCGCGCTCGAACTCGACGATGGTGTTGTAGACCTGCGTGGTCACGTCGAACGAGGTGCCGGTGGTGTTCATGCCCGGATAGAAATTCTCCGGGCTGCCTTCCGAGCAATACACCAGCGTCTTGGCTGACACGGCGCCGCAGGCCAGGGTAAGGGCCGCAATCGCTGTCGGTGCCAGGAGCGCCAGGCTTCGTGAGCGGCGCGAAACGGTGGACTGGGTCTTCATTTGGACTCCTTGGGACACGGTTGAAAAAGCAGGTTGCTAGAGATTCGTCGCCATCGCGATGGCGGCCGACGGAACATCGGCGCGCACGAGCGGCGCGCCGTCGAGAAACTTCTCCGAGTAGTGGCAGGCCACCAGCCGCTCGTCGAGCATGCGCGGCAGCGGGCGCTCCTGGCGGCAGCGCTCGGCCACGTGCGGGCAGCGCGTGCTGAACACGCAACCGGCGGGAGGGTTCAGCGGCGACGGCAGCTCGCCCTTGAGCACGATGCGCTGGCTGCTGAGCCCCGGCGTCGAGGCCAGCAGCGCCTGCGTGTAGGGATGCAGCGGTCGCGAGAAGATGCGCGACTTCGGGCCCTGCTCCACCGCATGGCCGAGGTACATCACGAGCACGTCGTGCGCGATGTGTCGCACCACGCCAAGGTCGTGCGAGATGAAGAGATACGCCAGCCCCAATTCGGCCTGCAGGTCGGCCAGCAGGTTCAGCACCTGCGCCTGGATCGACACATCGAGCGCCGACACCGGCTCGTCGGCCACCAGCAAACGCGGGTTCAGCATCAGCGCGCGCGCAATGGCGATGCGCTGGCGCTGGCCGCCGGAAAACATGTGCGGATAGCGGTTGGCGTACTCGGGCCGCAGGCCCACGCGTGCCAGCATCTCGCGGGCTTTGGCGGCGCGCTCCTGCTTGCCCATGGTGGTGTTGATGGCCAGCGGATCTTCGAGCACCGCCGAGATCTTCTTGCGCGGATTGAGCGAGCCGTACGGGTTCTGGAACACCAACTGCACGGCCTGGCGCAGCTCGCGCTTGCGCTCGGCCGGCGTATCGACGGCATCGGTGCCGACCAGCGTGAGCTGGCCCGCCGTCGGCTTCTCGATCAGCGCGACCATGCGCGCCAGCGTCGACTTGCCGCAGCCCGACTCGCCGACCACGGCCAGCGTGCGGCCGCGTTCGATGCGAAACGAGATGTCGCCCACCGCGCGCAGATGCGACGGCGCACGGAACAGCCCGCGGCGGATGTCGTAGGTGCGTTGCAGGTTGGTCGCCTCGACGACCACACCGGTCGATGCCTCGCTCATGGCAGCACCTTGTCGGTCGCACGCCGCCGCGGCGGATCGCTTTCGATGGCCGCCTTGCGCCCCGGTTCGCCGAGCGGAAAGTGGCATCGCACCTCCGCGCCCTGCCATTCGCGCAGCGCCGGGCGCACATGGCAGGCGCGCTCGGTCACGTAGCTGCAACGCGGCGCGAACAGGCAACCCGCCGGCCGGTCGTGCACGCCGGGCACCATGCCGCTGATGGTGGCGAGCCGACCCTCGGGCGCGACGCGTTCGGGCAATGCCGCGAGCAACGCTTCCGTGTACGGGTGCTGCGGCGATGCGAAGAGGTGGTCGACGCGCTGGTGCTCCATCACCTGGCCCGCGTACATCACGGCGATGCGCTGCGCCATCTCGCTCACCACGCCCATGTTGTGCGTGATGAGCACCAGCGCCATGCCGCGCTCTTTCTGCAGGTCGCGCAGCAGGTCGAGGATCTGCGCCTGGATGGTGACGTCGAGCGCGGTGGTCGGCTCATCGGCGATCAGCAGGCGCGGGTTGCAGGCGATGGCCATCGCGATCATCACGCGCTGGTTCATGCCGCCCGAGAGCTGGTGCGGATAGCTGCCCAGGCGCGAGGACGCGGCGGGAATGCCCACCTGCTCGAGCAGCTCGGTCGCGCGGCGCTTCGCCTCGCGCTTGTCGAGCTTCAGGTGCAGCCGCAATGTTTCCATCAGCTGGAAACCGATGGTGAAGCAGGGGTTGAGGCTGGTGGTCGGCTCCTGGAAGATCATCGCGACCTCCTTGCCGACCAGCGAGCGGCGCGCCTTGTCGGAGATGCCGAGCAGCTCCTTGCCCGCAAAGCGCATGTGCTCCGCGCGCACCCGGCCGGGAAATCCGACGAGGCCCATCAGCGCCATCATGGTGACGCTCTTGCCCGAGCCCGATTCGCCGACGATGCCGAGCACCTCGCCTTCTTCGAGCGTGAGGCTGACGCCGTCGACTGCGTGCAGCACGCCGCCCTGCGTGGGGAACTCGACGTGCAGGTCCTTGATATCAAGCAAAGGCATATCAGTGGCTCCGTCCCGAAAGGCCTGTTCCAGGAACACCGCGGAACCGGCTTTGCCGGGCCGCTGGTGTTGCCCCCTGCAAGGGGGTAGGAGGCCACACGAAGTGGGCAAGCCTGGGGGTGTGCTTCATGCTAGCGCTTGAGCTTGGGGTCGAGTGCATCGCGCAGGCCGTCACCCAGAAGATTGAAAGCCAGCACGGCCATGAGGATCGCCAGCCCTGGGAAGGTGACGACCCACCAGGCGCGCAGCACGAACTCGCGCGCGTCGGCCAGCATGGTTCCCCACTCGGGTGAAGGCGGTTGCGCGCCGAGGCCGAGGAAGCCGAGCGCCGCCGCGTCGAGGATGGCCGTGGAGATGCCGAGCGAAGCCTGCACGATGAGCGGCGCGGCGCAGTTGGGCAGCACCTCGCGGAACATCAGGCGCAGCGTGCCGGCGCCGCTCACGCGCGCTGCGGTCACGTAGTCGCGCGAGACCTCGGCGATGACGGCGGCGCGCGTGATGCGCACGTAGTGCGGCAGCACCACGATGGCCACCGCGAGCATTGCATTGACCAGCCCCGGCCCGAGAATGGCGACGATCACGATGGCGAGCAGCAGGCTGGGCAGCGTGAGCACGATGTCCATCAGCCGCATGATCGCGATCTCGAGCACGCCGCGAAAGAAGCCCGCGATCAGCCCGAGCACCACGCCCACCACCACCGACAGCGCCACCACCGCCACGCCGATGGACAGCGACAGCCGTGCGCCGTACATGAGCCGCGAAAGAATGTCGCGCCCGATCGCGTCGGTGCCCAGCAGGTAGCTCGTGGAGCCGCCCTGCTGCCACGCCGGCGGCTGCAGGAAGACGGCGCTGTTGGTTTCGTTCGGCGCATGCGGCGCGATCCACGGCGCGAACATCGCGACCAGCATCAGCAGGATGATGGTGACGAGCCCGATGACCGCGCCACGGTTGGCCGAGAAGGCCGCCCAGAACTCGCGCAAGGGGCCGGGAGGGGCGGTGCTTTTTGCACCGGCGGAAACTGTTTGAGTCGAGGCCATGAGCTCAGCGCCGGATGCGCGGGTTGATGACGCCATAGGCCACGTCGACAAGCAGGTTCACCAGCATCACGATGCCCCCGAGCAGCAGCATGCCGCCTTGCAGCACCGGGTAGTCGCGCCGGCCGATGGCCTCGATGAGCCACTTGCCGACGCCCGGCCACGAGAAGATGGTCTCGGTGAGGATCGCGCCGGTGAACAGCACGCCCACCTGAAGGCCGATCACCGTGACCACCGGAATGAGCGCATTGCGCAGCGCATGCAGCCCGACCACGCGAAGGCGCGAGAGGCCCTTGGCGCGCGCGGTGCGGATGTAGTCTTCGCCGAGCACCTCGAGCATGGCCGAGCGCGTCATGCGCGCGATGACCGCGAGCGGCACGGTGCCGAGCACGACGGCCGGCAATATCAGGTGATGCAGCGCCGACCAGAACGCGCCGGTGTCGCCGGCGCGCAGCGAGTCGATCAGCAGGAAGCCGGTCTCGGGCTCGATGTAGTACTGCACCGCGATGCGCCCCGACACAGGCGTCCATCCGAGCTGCACCGAAAAGAACAGGATCAGCAGCAGCCCCCACCAGAAGATGGGCATCGAGTAGCCGGTGAGCGACGTGGCCATCACGCCGTGGTCGAAGATGGAATTGCGCCGCACCGCCGCCAGGATTCCGGCCGGCAGGCCCAGCAGCAGCGCGAAAAGAATGGCGCAGACCGCGAGTTCGACGGTGGCCGGGAAGAGCGCGAGGAACTCGCTCATCACCGTGTCCTGCGTGATGATCGACTTGCCCAGGTCGCCGTGCAGCACGCGGCCGATGTAGATGCCGTACTGCACGATCACCGGCTTGTCGAAACCGTAGGCGGTGCGCAGTTCGGCGTGGCGCGCGGGGTCGATGCCACGCTCGCCGGCCATCGTCTCGATGGGGTCGCCGGGTACGAGCCGGATGAGAAAAAAGGCGAGCAGTGTCATGCCGATGAAGGTCGGCACCAACAGGCTCACACGGGTCAGAATGAATCGAAACATCGACCCGCGAATATGCAAGATCGATGCCGTGGCCCTACCCGGGCCGAACCCTTACTTTTTGGAGTCTCGCAACTCGCGGCGAAGAATCTTTCCGACCGGCGTCTTCGGCATCTCGGTACGAAACTCTACGATTCGCGGCTGCTTGTAACCCGTTAGATTTGCCCGGCAATATTCGCGCACCTGCGCTTCGGTGAGCGACGGATCTTTCTTCACGATCACGAGCTTCACGGCCTCGCCGGTCTTCTCGTCGGGCACGCCGACCGCCGCGCATTCGAGCACGCCCGGAATCAGCGCGACCACGTCTTCCACCTCGTTCGGGTACACGTTGAAGCCCGACACCAGGATCATGTCCTTCTTGCGGTCGACCACCTTGAAGTAGCCGCGCTCGTCGACCACGCCGATGTCGCCGCTCTTGAAGTAGCCGTCGGGCGTCATGACCTTGGCGGTCTCGTCGGGACGCTGCCAGTAGCCGGCCATCACCTGCGGGCCCTTGATGGCGATTTCGCCGCGCTCGCCCAGCGGCACTTCATTGCCTTCGTCGTCGAGCAGCTTGAGCCAGGTGCCCGGCAGCGGCAGGCCGATGGTGCCGGTGTAGGCGGTGCTGTTGGTCGGGTTGCAGGTGGTCGACGGCGAGGTCTCCGACAGGCCGTAGCCCTCGCAGATCGGGCAGCCGGTCTTCTCGAGCCAGAGCTTGGCGACCGCGGCCTGCACGGCCATGCCGCCGCCGACCGAGATCTTGAGGTTCTTCCAGTTGACGGTGTTGAAGTCGGGGTGGTTCGCCAGCCCGTTGAACAGCGTGTTGACGGCCGGGAAGCTGTGGATGGTGTGCTTCGACAGTTCCTTCAGCACGGCGGGAATGTCGCGCGGGTTCGGGATCAGGATCAGCTTGCCGCCCGTGCGCATGCTCAGCATCATGCCGACCGTGAACGCGAAGATGTGATAGAGCGGCAGCGCGCACACCCCGGTGGGCTGCTCGTTGGCCGGCACCTTGGCCATGGCCGGCTCGTTCCAGGCTTCGGACTGCAGCACGTTGGCGATCACGTTGCGATGCAGCAGCACCGCGCCCTTGGACACGCCGGTGGTGCCGCCGGTGTACTGCAGCACGGCCACGTCGTCGGGGCCGATGGCCACGGGCTTGACCGAGCCGCTCGCGCCCTTGTCGAGCGCGTCGTTGAAGCGCACCGCGCCGGGCAGGCTGAAGTGGGGCACCAGCTTCTTGACGTTGCGCACCACGTAGTTGACCAGCGCGCCCTTCAGGAAGCCGAGGCGGTCGCCCATGGAGGCCAGCACGATGTGCTTGATCGGCGTGGACGCAATGCACTGCTGCAGCGTGGTGCCGAAGTTCTCCATGATGATGATGGCCTTGGCGCCCGAGTCCTTGAGCTGGTGCTCGAGTTCGCGCGGCGTGTACAGCGGGTTCACGTTGACCAGGATCAGGCCGGCGCGCAGGATGGCCGCGACCGCGATCGGGTACTGCGGGCAGTTGGGCATCATCGCGGCGACGCGATCGCCCTTCACCAGGCCCAGGCCCTGCAGGTAGGCCGCGAAGGCCTTGCTCTGCTTGTCGGTCTCGCCGTAGCTGATGTCCTTGCCCATGAAGCTGTAGGCCGTGCGGTCGGCGTACTTGGAGAAGCTCTCTTCCATGAGCGCGACCAGCGAGGGGTAGTGCGATGCATCGATATCTGCGGGCACACCCTGCGGGTAGCTGCTGAGCCAGGGACGGTCGGTCATTGGATTTGTCTCCTCCGGGGGTCGAACTGTTGAAAACGAAAACGGCGCACGAGGTGGCGCCGCGAGGAACTGCCGCTCGGCGCGGCAAGAACCTTGGGCCTATTCGATGGCCTTGCCCATATCTTCCACTACTTTTTTAGCATCCCCAAAGACCATCATGGTCTTGTCCATGTAGAACAGCTCGTTGTCCAGGCCCGCATAGCCGGCGGCCATGGATCGCTTGTTGACGATGACGGTCTTGGCCTTGTAGGCCTCCAGGATCGGCATGCCGTAGATGGGGCTGCCCTTGGTGTGGGCGGCGGGGTTCACCACGTCGTTGGCGCCCAGGATGATCGCCACGTCGGCCTGGCCGAACTCGCCGTTGATGTCTTCCATCTCGAACACCTGGTCGTAAGGCACCTCGGCCTCGGCCAGCAGCACGTTCATGTGGCCCGGCATGCGGCCGGCCACCGGGTGGATCGCGTACTTCACGGTGATGCCCTTGTCGGTGAGCTTCTGCGCCAGTTCCTTGACCGCATGCTGTGCGCGCGCCACCGCCAGGCCGTAGCCCGGAACGATGACCACCGTCTCGGCATTGCCCAGCACGAAGGCCGCGTCGTCGGCGCTACCGGTCTTGACGGGGCGCTGCTCCTTCGCGGCGCCGCCGGCCGTGGCCGCCTCGCCGCCGAAGCCGCCCAGGATCACGTTGAAGAACGAGCGGTTCATCGCCTTGCACATGATGTAGCTCAGGATCGCGCCCGAGGAGCCCACCAGCGAGCCCGCCACGATCAGCATCGCATTGTTCAGGCTGAAGCCGATGCCCGCGGCCGCCCAGCCCGAGTAGCTGTTGAGCATCGACACCACCACCGGCATGTCCGCCCCGCCGATCGGGATGATGATCAGCACGCCCATCACGAAGGCCAGCGCCAGCATCGCGAAGAACGCGCCCCAGCTCTCGGTGGCCACGAACAGCAGGCCCAGCGCGATGGTCAGCAGGCCCAGCACCAGGTTGAGCATGTGCTGGCCCTTGAACTGCACCGGCGCGCCCTGGAACAGGCGGAACTTGTACTTGCCCGACAGCTTGCCGAAGGCGATGACCGAGCCGCTGAAGGTGATGGCGCCGATGGCCGCGCCCAGGAACAGCTCCAGGCGGTTGCCGTAGGGGATGGCGTAGCGCACGAAGCCGTCCAGCACCACGGCGCCATCGGGCGTCTGCGCGCCGATGAGCGCGGCCACGGGCGCGGCGGTGATGCCGAAGGCCCAGGGCTCGGCCACCGCGGCCACGCCGATGAACACCGCCGCCAGGCCGATCATGCTGTGCATGAAGGCCACCAGCTCGGGCATCTTGGTCATCTCGACCTTGTTGGCCATGAAGGCGCCCAGGCCGCCGCCCACGACCACGGCCGCCAGCACCCAGCCGATGCCGGTGGCGAAGCTCACGCCCAGCGAACCCGTCAGCCCGTGGATCAGCGCGATGGTGGTCAGCACGGCAATGGCCATGCCGGTCATGCCGAAGATGTTGCCGCGGATCGAGGTGGTGGGGTGGGACAGGCCCTTCAGGGCCTGGATGAAGCAGACGCTGGCAACGAGGTACAGCAGCGTGACGAGGTTCATGCTCACTTGGCGGCCCCCTCTTCAGCCTTGGCTGTACCTGGGGCAGTCTTCTTTTCTTTCTTCTTGAACATCTCCAGCATCCGGCGCGTGACCAGGAAGCCGCCGAAGACGTTCACCGCGGCCAGCGCCACGGCCAGCACGCCCATGGTCTTGCCCAGCGGCGTGGTGGTCAGCGCGGCCGCCAGCATGGCGCCCACGATCACGATGGCCGAGATGGCGTTGGTCACCGCCATCAGCGGCGTGTGCAGCGCGGGCGTGACGGTCCACACCACGTGGTAGCCCACGTAGATGGCCAGCACGAAGATGATCAGGTTGATGACGGTATGGGATACGGGATCCATGGGGTTCTTCTCCTCGCGTGATCGCTGTGTCTACTTGCGGGTGACCTGGCCGTCCTGCGTCATGCGGCAGGCTGCGACGATGTCGTCTTCCAGGTCGATCTTCAGCGCCCCCTCCTTGGTGACGATGAGCTTGAGGAAGTCGAGCACGTTGCGCGCATACAGCGCCGAGGCATCGGCCGCCACCAGCGCGGCAAGGTTGGTCTCGCCCACGATGGTCACGCCGTGCTTGACCACCGTCCTGTCGGCCTCCGACAGCGGGCAGTTGCCGCCGATGCCATCGGCGCCCTTGCCGGCGGCGATGTCGACGATGACCGAGCCCGGCTTCATGGCCTTGACCATGTCCTCGGTGATCAGCGTCGGCGCGGCGCGCCCGGGGATGAGCGCGGTGCTGATGACGATGTCGGCCAGCGCCACGCGCTTGGCCACTTCGACCTGCTGGCGCGCCAGCCAGCTCGCGGGCATGGGCTTGGCGTAGCCGCCGACGCCGACGGCGGCTTCCTTTTCTTCATCGGTGTCGTACGAGACTTCGATGAACTTGCCGCCCAGCGACTCGATCTGCTCCTTGACGCTGGGGCGCACGTCGGACGCCTCGATGACGGCGCCCAGGCGCTTGGCCGTGGCAATGGCCTGCAGCCCGGCCACGCCCACGCCCAGGATGACGACGCGCGCGGCCTTCACGGTGCCGGCAGCGGTCATGAGCATGGGGAAGAAGCGCTGGTATTTGTCGGCCGCGATCATCACGGCCTTGTAGCCGGCGATGTTGGCTTGCGAGGACAGCACGTCCATGCTCTGGGCGCGCGTGGTGCGCGGCGCCGCTTCGAGCGCGAAGGCGGTGACGCCGGCCGAGGCCAGGCGCTGCAGGCCGGCGGCATCGAAGGGGTTGAGCATGCCGATGACGACGGCGCCGGGCTTGAGCAGCGCGGTCTCGGCGTCGGTGGGCGTGCGCACCTTCAGGACCATGTCGGCACCGAAGGCGCCTGCCTGGTCGGTGATCTGCGCGCCCGCCGCCTGGTACGCCGCATCGGTCACGCTGGCCGCAATGCCGGCCCCCGACTGCACGTGCACCGTGTGCCCGGAGGCCGACAGTTTCTTCACCGTCTCGGGTGTTACGGCCACTCGGGTTTCGCCAGCCACGGTCTCGGCAGGCACGCCTATCAGCATAGAGATCTCCTCAGAGCAAGGGGGGCACACGGAATGCGGGCAGAGCTTACAGCAAGATTACAGGCGTCCGATGTCGCGTAAATTCCCTTCCTGCTTTCTTTTGGAAGGCCTGTGCCTGCTGGCATAGCAGCTATTCAATTGATAGCAAATTCGGGTATTCGATAGCCCTGTGCGCAAGCCCTCGGGCTGGCCTGAGCAGCCCCAAAGGCCTGCGGCAAACCGCCGGGAATTAACAAGTCGACTAACAAGTCAATAGAACCGTTGATTTAATAAATCGGCATTTGCATTCAACAGTAGCTAAATGTTATTAGATTGATTTAGAAAAATCGGAATAGCGTGCATTAGTTGCATCTCGATTTTCTCGCGCCAGTTGCGGGTGGATAGACTTTGACTCCTATCGCCGGCTCATGGAGGCCGGCGAAGGGAGGAAAAAGAGGGATGGAATGCGTATTGCTGTACTCGACGACGGCCCGGACCAACGCAGGCTGATCAACCAAACCATGGTGGCGCTGGGGCACGAGTGCCACACGTTCACCGCAGGAAGGACGCTGCTGCAGTCATTGCGCCGGCAAACCTTCGATCTGCTCATACTCGACTGGCATCTGCCCGACATGGCGGGCCCCGACGTGGTGAAGACCATCCGGCTCGAGCTGAAGAGCCGGCTTCCCATCCTCTTCGTGACAGACCGTCGCGACGAGGACGACATGGTCGAGGGGCTCAACGCCGGCGCCGACGACTTCATGGCCAGGCCCATACGGGCGGGCGAACTCGAAGCCCGCGTCAACGCGCTGTTCCGCCGCTCCTACCCCGGCCGCCAAGAGGCCGAAATGGTGTTCGGGCCCTATCACTTCTACCCGCCTTCACGAACGCTGAAAGTCCGGGGCACCCCGGTCGAACTGAAGAACCGCGAGTACGAACTGGCGCTGTTCCTGTTCCAGAACCTCGGGCGGCTGCTGTCGCGCGAGCACCTGCACGAAGCCGTGTGGGGGCTGGGCATCGAGGCGCTGTCGCGTTCGCTCGACACGCACGTCTCGCGCCTGCGAACCAAGCTTGACCTGCGCCCCGCCAATGGCTTCCTGCTGCTGGCCATCTACGGACTGGGCTACCGGCTGGAGACGATCGACGAGAACACCATGCTCAAGGTCGGCAACATGCGCTGAAAAGTTGGTGGGAATCTCTGCCACGCTAAAGTCTCCAACGGTCTTTGGACGTACCGAAACGAGACGAATGAAACCCATGATCAGGCTGCTGCTGGCCGCCACGCTGCTCTGGAGCTGGATCGGGCCGGCCGCCGCGCAGGAGGTCGAGGCCGGCGACATGGTGCGGGGCGGGATGCAGGCGATCCAGATGATCGACCAGGGCAAGGCCGGCGAACTCTGGGACGGCGCCACGGCGGCCACCCGCAAGCGCGTGCAGCGCGCCGATTTCATCAACCAGGTCGCCAGCAGCCGGGCGCCGTTCGGCACGCCGCGCATGCGCACATGGGTCGCGGTCAACCGCCAGGTCGTGACCGATCCCGACGACGACACCGCCGGCCAATACGTCAGCATCGAATACGAGACGCGCTTTTCCAACAGGCCCGACAGCACGCTGCGCGAACTCGTGAGCTTTCACCTCGACCGCGACCGCATATGGCGCTTCAGCGGCTACGTGCTGCGCTAGCTTAGTAGATACAAAAAAGACGAACCGCGAATGGCTGCTTCAACACGCTGGAAACCCAATGTCACCGTGGCCGCGGTGATCGAACGCGACGGACGCTTCCTGCTGGTCGAGGAGCAATCCGGCGACGGCCTGCGGCTGAACACGCCCGCCGGGCATCTCGACCCCGGCGAATCACCCGCGGAAGGCTGCGTGCGCGAAACACTCGAGGAAACCGCCCACCACTTCACGCCCACGGCGCTCGTCGGCGTCTACATGGCGCGTTCGCGCCCGCTGGCCGAGCGCGGCGAAGACGTGACCTACATGCGCTTCTGCTTCACCGGCACGCTGGGCGCCTTCGAGGAAGGTCGCGCGCTGGACGACGGCATCGTGCGCACCCTCTGGATGACGCCGGAAGAAATCCGCGCCAGCGTGGCGCGGCATCGCAGCCCGCTGCTACTGCAGTGCGTCGAGGACTACCTCGCCGGCAAGCGCTACCCGCTCGAAATCGTGCAGGTCGACGAATCGGTGTACTCGGTTCCGTGAATCAGACGATCACGCCGCCGCCCAGGCAGCGTTCACCGTCGTACAGCACCGCGGACTGGCCCGGCGTCACCGCCCACTGCGGCTCGCCGAAGCGCAGGCTGAACGCCGCCTGGTTGCCACCTTCACCAGCGCCCATTTCGCAGGCCGCGTCGGCCTGCCGGTAGCGCGCCTTCGAGCCGTAGCTCCCGGCGGCAGGCGCTTCGCCAGAGACCCAGCTCGCATCGTCCGCCTTCAGTTCCGACGACAGCAGCCACGGATGGTCGTGCCCCTGCACCACCCACAGCGTGTTCTTCTCGACGTCCTTGCGTGCCACGAACCACGGCGAATGGTCGCCCGAGCCGCGCTGCGCGCCCTTTTCCTTCACGCCGCCGATGCCCAGACCCTGCCGCTGCCCCAGCGTGTAGAAGCTCAGCCCCTGGTGCTCGCCCAGCTTGCGGCCGCGGTCGTCCTTGATCGGGCCCGGCTCCTTCGAGATGTAGCGGTTGAGGAAATCGCGGAACGGCCGTTCGCCGATGAAGCAGATGCCCGTCGAGTCCTTCTTCTTCGCGTTGGGCAGGCCGATTTCCTCGGCGATGCGGCGCACCTCGGTCTTGTGCAGCTCGCCGACCGGGAACAGCGTCTTCGACAGCTGCGCCTGATTCAGGCGGTGCAGAAAGTAGCTCTGGTCCTTCGACGGATCGAGCCCCTTGAGCAGCTCGTGCTTGCCCGTGGCGTCGTTGCGGCGCACGCGTGCGTAGTGCCCGGTGGCTATTTTTTCGGCGCCCAGCCGCATGGCGTGGTCGAGAAAGGCCTTGAACTTGATCTCGGCGTTGCACAGCACATCGGGGTTCGGCGTGCGGCCGGCCTTGTATTCGCGCAGGAACTCGGCGAACACGCGGTCCTTGTAGTCGGCCGCGAAGTTGACGTGCTCAATCTCGATGCCCAGTACGTCGGCCACGCTGGCCGCGTCCACGAAGTCGATGTTCGACGAGCAGTATTCGCTGTCGTCATCGTCTTCCCAGTTTTTCATGAAGATGCCGACCACCTCGTGCCCCTGCTGCTTGAGCAGGTGCGCCGTGACGGCGGAGTCCACCCCGCCGCTCAGTCCCACCACGATCCGTTGCTTTGCCATAAGCCCGCCATTGTCCCAGCCTTGCGGTAGCGGCTTTCGGCGTGTGGGAAATCGGGAAAACCCGTGTCGCCGGCTTGTCAGCTGCCGCGCCACGATGCGAAAGGCCGGCGCTAAAGTGCCGAAAACACCGCGGAGACAAGACGCATGGCCACCCCCTCCCCCGCCGCCCAGGCCGGCAACGACACCCCCTGGACGCACCACTACCCGCCCGGCATGCGCTGGGACGCGGAGCTGCCGGTCAAGCCGGTGCAGCAGATGCTCGACGAAGCCGTTGCACGCTGGCCCGAGCATTCGGCCGTGGAGTTCATGGGCCAGGTCATCACCTACCGCCAGCTCGGCGCCGCGGTCGAGCGGGCCGCCAAGGGCCTGCAGGACCTGGGCGTGAAGCCCGGCGTGCACGTGGGCCTGTACCTGCCGAACACGCCCCACTACCCGATCGCCTTCTTCGCCGTGCTGAAGGCCGGCGGCACCGTGGTGAACTACTCGCCGCTCGACGCCGAGCGCGTGCTGGCCCACAAGATCGAGGACAGCCGCACCGACATCCTCATCACCCTGGACCTCGTCAACCTGTATCCGCAGATGGCTCGGCTGCTCGACAGCTCGCGCCTGCGCAAGCTGGTGGTCGGCAGCCTCGGCGACTACGGCGCTGCGGGCGACAAGGTGCAGGCCCAATTGCAGGGCGCCGGCCAGATCGCGCCCGTGCCCACCGACGACCGCCACCTGCGCTTCACCGACCTGCTCAAGAGCGAAGGCACGCACCAGACGCATCCGCTCGGTGACCTGACCGAAGAAATCGTCGTGCTGCAGTACACCGGCGGCACCACCGGCCTGCCCAAGGGCGCGATGCTCACGCACGCCAACCTCACGTCGGCCTCGGCGCAGTACTACGAGTCGACCAAGGGCGACCCGCCGATCCTCGACGAAGGCAGCGAGCGCTTCCTGGTCGTGCTGCCGCTGTTCCACATCTTCGCGCTCAGCGCCGCCATGCTGCTCGGCGTGCGCCTGGGCGCGGCGCTGGTGCTGCACACGCGCTTCGACGTGGATGCGGTGATGAACGAGCTCGCGGCCAGCAGGATCAGCGTGTTCCCCGGCGTGCCGACGATGTACACCGCCATCCTCTCGCACCCCAAGGCGAAGGAGATGGACCTGCGCTCGCTCAAGTTCTGCGGCTCGGGCGGCGCGCCGCTGCCGGTGGAGGTGGAGCAGCGCTTCTTCGCGCTCACCGGCTGCCATCTCAACGAAGGCTGGGGCATGACCGAGACCTCGCCCGTGGGCACCTTCACGCCCGCGCGCGGCGTGCGCAAGGCGGGCTCGTGCGGCATGCCGCTGCCGCAGGTGCGCATCAAGCTGGTGAGCCTGGATGACCCGTCGAAGGACGTCACCGCGTTCGGCGAAGCGGGCGAACTCTGCATCAAGGGCCCGAACGTGATGAAGGGCTACTGGAACAACCCCAAGGCCACCGCCGAGTCGATGACGCCCGACGGCTACTTCCGCAGCGGCGACGTCGCGAAAATGGACGCCGACGGCTACTTCTACATCGTCGACCGCACCAAGGACATGCTGCTGTGCGGCGGCTACAACGTCTATCCGCGCGTGCTCGAAGAGGCGGTGTACGAGCACCCGGCCGTGGCCGAGGTCTGCGTGATCGGCATTCCCGACGAATACCGCGGCCAGTCGCCCAAGGCCTTCGTGAAGCTGAAGGAAGGAGCGGGCGAGCTGACGCTCGATGCGCTCAAGGCCTTTCTGAAAGACCGGCTGGGCAAGCACGAGATGATCGGCGCGCTCGAAATCCGCGCCGAGCTGCCCAAGACCGCCGTGGGCAAGCTCTCGAAGAAAGACCTCGTGGACGAGGAAGCCCGCAAGAGGGCCTGAGCCCCTGGCGCGACTACTGCTGCTTCGCCGTCTGGCCGAAGGCCGCGGCGAGCAGCTCGTAGGAGCGCAGCCGCGCGGCGTGGTCGAACACCTGCGAGGTGATCATGAGTTCGTCGGCGCCGGTGCGCGCCACGAAGGCTTCGACACCCTTCTTCACCGTCTCGACCGAGCCGACGGCTGAGCACGACAGCACGGAGTCGAGCAAGGCGTTCTCCGCCGGCCCCACCTTCTGGCGGTAGTTTTCCACCGGCGGCGGCAGGCGGCCGGGCCGGCCGCTGCGCAGGTTCACGAAGGCCTGCTGCCACGAGGTGGCGCGGAATTCGGCTTCCTCGTCGGTGTCGGCCGCGAACACGTTGAAGCCCAGCATCACGTACGGCTTCTGCAGTTGCGCCGAAGGCTTGAAGGTCTCGCGATAGATCTGGATGGCCTGCATGATCTGCTGCGGCGCGAAGTGCGAGGCGAAGGCATAGGGCAGCCCCAGGTGCGCAGCGAGCTGCGCGCCGAAGGTGCTGGAGCCGAGGATCCACACCGGCACCTCGAGCCCCGCGCCGGGCACCGCGCGCACCGCCTGCTGCGGGTTCTTCGACATGAAGTCCATCAGCTCGATCACGTCCTGCGGGAACTGGTCCGAATCCGATTCGAGGTTGCGGCGCAGCGCGCGCGCGGTGCGCTGGTCGGAGCCGGGCGCGCGGCCCAGGCCGAGGTCGACGCGCCCTGGGTACAGCGATTCGAGCGTGCCGAACTGCTCGGCGATCACCAGCGGCGAATGGTTCGGCAGCATCACGCCGCCGGCGCCGATGCGGATGGTCGAAGTGCCCGCGCCCACGTGCGACAGCAACACCGCAGTGGCCGCGCTCGCGATGCCCGGCATGCCGTGGTGCTCGGCCAGCCAGTAGCGCGTGTAGCCGAGCTTCTCGCCATGCTGCGCCAGCGAAAGCGAGTTACGGAACGACTGCGCGGCGTCGCTTCCCTCGGTGATCGGGGATAGGTCGAGGATCGATAACGGAATCATGGCGCGATCATGGCGCGAACCGCCCACCGCCGTGGCGCGAGGGGCTATTCGGTTTGGTATAGCGTGGTCACGCTCGCGAAGTCGCGGCCGTTCTGCTCCACGTTCACCTGGAACGGCACGCTCTCGCCCGGCGCGATGGCCGGCAGGTTTTCCACCAGCTTGAAGCCCGTGAGCTGCCCGCCGTGGTCGCGCAGGCTCACCCACAGCCGCACCTTGCCGACGATGCCGTTGCCCGGGTTCTTCACGCTGCCCGTCACCTCCACGCTCTTGTAGGTGAAGCGCTGGCTGAAGTTCAGCAGCACGCTGCCGGTCTGGGCCTTGGTGCCCGTCACCCGCACTTCCAGCGGCTTGCGCGGGCCGGGCATGGCGGCGCGGCGCATCGGCTTCCATTCGATGCGGGTCTCGGTCAGCTTCTCCATGTCTTCCGGCTCGAGAAAGATGGGAAAACGCTCGCCGGGATACAGGTAGGCCAGGCCCGAGATGTTGGTCGTGCCGCGCGCCTTGCTGCCGCTGAAGCGCGAGATCACGCCGCCCGGCGCCAGCACGATCGCGTCGGCGCTGCGGTTGACCAGCTCGGTCAGGAACAGGCGCTGCTGGATGTTGTTGCGCCCGTCGATCAGCGGCAGCAGCTCCAGCTGCTTCGCGTCGAAGCGCTCGCTGTCGCCGGCCAGCAGGTCGTCGGTGCCCAGGCGCAGCTCGGGATTGAAGTTCTCCGGGCCGCCGGTGGCGCGAATCACTCGGTCGGCGCTCAGCACCGGCGTGCGCGCGCCCGAGGCCTCGACGACGCTGTAGCCGATGCGGTAGTCCCACGCCGCGATGGCCGCCGCGCGACCGAAGCGCGCGATGCTGACGTCCACCGAGGTCTGCGCGCCCGGCTGGATCTCGTTGGCCTGCCCGTAGCCGTGGCCGATGCCGATGACCTGGCCCGCGTCGTCGTACAGCGTGGCCAGCACTTCGATGCCGCCGACCACCACGCCGTCGGTGCGCGCGTTGGCGATGCGGCCCACCAGCCGCACGCGCTCGCCCTGCTGCACCAGCCGCGCGCGCGAGAAGGTCATGCGCGGCCCCTCGGTCGCGTTGTAGGGCTCTGCCAGCTTCTGCACGCGCAGTTCCTGCCGCGTGACGTTCTTGCCGCTGGGCATGTCGATGAGCGCGGGCGCGCTTTCGCCGGGCTGCAGCACCGACACCGGCAGCATCTCGCTGCGCTCGTCGAGCCGCGAATCGCCGTCGTAGTACACGGCGCGCACGCCGGCGCGCGACAGCGGCTTGCCGGTTTCGTTGCGCGCCACCACCAGCAGCTTGGGCATGGCCGAACTGCCGACACCCACCAGCACCTGGCGCGGCTCGCCGAGCTTCAGTCCGTCCGGGGGAATGGTGCGGTCGACCACGGCCGCGGCCACCGAGGCAGGCCGCGCATCGGGCGATGGCTTGCCCGAGCCCAGGAGCAGCCCCACGATGCGCCCCACCAGCACCACGCCGAGCACCGCAATCACGCCGATGCCGATCTTGCGCAGCATCAGCTTCTGCTTCAGCGCCTCTTCGGCCGCGAGCCGCCGGCCGGCCTCGTTCTTCACCTGGTCGAGCACGCGCTCCAGCCGGTCGGACACGTTGTCCTCGACCAGCGTGACCGAGCCGCAGTGCTCGCAGGTGTATTCGTTCAGGCCCGTGCGCTTGAGCACGCTGCTGCCGCATTCGCCGCACTTGAGCGTCTGAAGGTCGATGGTCATGAAGTGCTTCCGTGTTCTTTTTCTTGATTACCTGCTTGCGCGGCGCCGCTACCAGTCGAACGCATCCGCCAGGCTACCTGCCGCCCCGGCATCGCCGAGCAGCGGCGTCAGCCGTTCGACCAGCCGCGCGCGGTACAGCGGATTGACGGAGTCGTCGTCCAGGAAGATGTCGTCGCCCGCCTCTTCCCACACTTGGCCCATGGTGCCCAGGCAGGCGGCCATCTCGAGGATGTCGGCAAAGATCGGCTCGTCGTCCTGCCACGCGCCCGCGCCGTGGAAGGCGAACTGTATCGCGCCGGTGCGCAGGTCGAAGATGAACGGGTCCGCGCCCTGGTCGGCCACCACCAGCCAGTGATCGGGCCATTCGGCCAGGCGCTCGCCGGTGATTCCGTGCCAGCGGTAGCCGGCCTGCAGCTGCCACAGGCGCGCCAGCGGCGGAATGCTGAAGTCGTTGCCGGCGGTCGGGATCGACAGGCCCGCATGGCCCACGCGGTCGTTGATCCAGTTGCCGAGCGGGCCGACCTGCGCGTAGAAGACCTCGATGGCGGGCGGCAGCGCGATGTCGCCGCGCCAGTGTTCGGCCGCGGACTGCGGCGCCAGCGCGCCATGCGGAGCCAGGGCCGCGCGGGCCTGTTCGATCGATGCCAAGTGTGTTCTCCGTTCAGGGGCTGCAGGCGGCCCGCAAGGCCGCGCGCAGCGATTCCACGTCGCCCGGCGCGACCTCTTGCACGCCGGGCAAGGCCGCGAGGCCGCAGGCGGCCGAGGCCACCACCGGCACGCCGGCCGCCACCGCCCGCAAGGCGGCGCGCGGCGCATGCTCGACGTGCGCCGGCAGCACGACCACGCTGGCGCCGGCCAGCGCATCGCCGCGCCAGTGCATGTGTTCGACCTGCGCAATGCCCTGCCAGAGCCGTTCGTCGCTCGACTGCGTGCCCAGCACCCGCAGGCGGCACGGCCAGCCTTGCAGCGCGGCGGCGAGTTCGCGCGCGCCCTTGCGTGCCAATGCGCTCGCGGCGAACACGACGAGCGGTGGGCCGGCTCGCACGCAGGCGGCGGCCTTGGCCTCGGGCAGCACCCAGTCGAGCCGCTGCACCGCGGCCTGCGGGGCAAGCCGTTCGACATGCGCAGCCACCTCGGCATGCGGCGTGACGACGGTTGCCGCACGCGCGAAGGCCTGCGTCTCGGCACGCGCCAGTGCCGGGTCGGCGCGGAAATCGCGCAGCGTCTCGTCGCCGGGCCATCGGTGTGCGGCGGCATCGAGGCGGCGTTCGATCTCGGCCATCGGCAACGCACCGGCCAGCACGGTGACGCGGCGCCCGTCCAGCGCGCCGATGCGCTGCAGATGCGGCAGCAGCGATTGCTCGACCACCACATGCGTGTGCGCCGGCTTCAGCCGCGCGGCGAATGCGAGCGCCAGCCAGCGCTGGCCGTCGATCAGGCTCGCCTGCCGCCGGCCCGCGTGCCGCGCCCAGAGCCGTTGCCACAGCGCCCGTCGCAGGCTCGCGGCCCACGGCGATTGCGCGGGCGGCATGCCTTCGGCAAGGGCCTCGCGATGCCAGCCGGTCGACGGCCTGCGCCAGAACGCGAGCCGCAGCGGCACCGGCTGCATGCGTTCGGCATGTGGATGCGCGGCGCTCAGGTAGCGCGCGAACTCGGGCGTCCAGCCGTCCACCAGCACGGCGGTGCGCCCTTGCGGCTCGATGCCGATGCGGGGGCGATGGCGAAAGCACGCGGCCTGGTCGCAGCTCAGGCAGCCGCGCGCCAGGGGCAATGCGGCAGGCGGGTCCACATCGTTCGCGCGCCGCAGCACGAGCGGCACGGCGGCGGCCGTGAGCGGCGAGCGCGCGCGGATGCGCAGTACCAGCTCGCTATCCGTCAGTTCCACTTCCAGCCGCCATGCATGCCTGGCGCGCAGCTTGAGGTCGACGTAGTTCCAGAACACCGTCGCGTCGATCGCATCGCCGTCGGTGTCGCCCGACTGCTCGATGCGCGCCGTGTGCCCATGCCGCTCGACCAGCTCGAAACCCGCGCGCGCGGCGACCGTGGCCAGCGCGTTCGACAGCTGGCAGAGCCCGCCGGCCAGGGTCGGCACCACGCAACCGCCGCGCACTTCGCGCCCGACCACGAAGCCGCGCCAGGCACTCGGCCGCCCGAGCTGGCGCCAGAAGCTCAGCAGCTCGCCGGCCGGCACCTCGATCGCATCGAAGGCCCGGCGCGCCACGCGCAGGTTCTGAACCTTGCCGGCCACCAGCGGGAATTCGTCGGCGCGGCCGTCGGACCAGAGGGACGTGCGATGTTGCGCAATGACGGGCGCATCGGCCAGCGCGTGACTGCCGCAGTGCCAGCGCCGGGCAGAGGGCCGCAGTGCTTCGCGCACTGCATGGGCCGCGGCCAGCAGCCGCGAGCGCAGCCAGAAATCGATCGCGTCGACGCGGCGCGGCGGCTGCCAGGCCTGCACGCTCACGCGGAGGGGCCTCGCTTGCGCCATTGGCCGAGGTCGGCTTCGATGCGCTCGTTGATGTCTCCGCTCCAATGCGCGCCGAAGCCGGCCGCGCGCAGCAGTTCGACGATGCGGCGGCCCACGACGACGGTGTTGGCCTCGCGCTGTTCGATCTCGGGGATCATGCCGCCGCTGAACGCCAGGTGCAGGCGGCCGGTGCGCACCGCCGTGTCGAGGTCCTGCGAGTGATAGAAGCAGCAGCCGCGAATGCCCGACGCCAGTCGGCCCGCGGCGCGCCATTGCTCGCGCACGTCGTCATGCCCGTCGGCCAGCGTGTTGCCGGCGCGGTGCAGCGCAATGATTTTCTCGCCGCGCAACTGCGCGAACACGGCTTCGAGCCGCTCGTATTCGGTCTGCGCGGGCCAACCCGCCTCGGCGGCGCGCTTGGCGGCGCATGCGCTCTCGGCCTCGGCCTTGACCCATGCACGGTCTTCGGCCGTGAGCTCGTCGGGGTCGAGGTACTCGTCGGTGATCATCCATTCGACGTCGGCATCGGGATAGAAGCCGCACCACACGAGATCGTGGATGCGTCCGCGCGTGTCTTCGGGGTCGAGAGTAAGGGCCATGCGTAAGGGTTGCCGCTTCGCGGCGGCGACGGATCGTGCTTTCTTTTTCCTGCCAGGAGCGTGTCGTATTTTCGCCCGACTGCACCACGATGGCGCGTTAATGCGAAAGCATGAGGTCTTGCGGCCTGCCCTTCCGCGCCGCGCCATCATGCGGGATGCCCAGCGGCAAGGCAATGCGCCTTTTGGCGGAGTCGGCCGCTATCCTCGGCGCCTTCCATGCTCCAACACCCGCCCGCCCTCGACCTGCCGCCCATCGACGAGCGGCTTCCGGCCGAATGGACCTCGGGCGCGCCGCAGGCGAGCGAACACGCACCGAAGTCGCTCGCCGATTGGGCCGGCTGGCTGGTTGCTCTCGCGGTGCTGGTTTTCTTCGCGGTCTTCGGCTTCCAGGCAATGACCTGGGCGCTGGCCGGCGGCTGGCAATGGCTCTGGATGCCGGTCGGCCTGCCCGTGTTCGCGATGTTCTCGGTGTTGACCGTGGTGTTCGTCTACACCACGCTGCGCGAGCGGCGGCGCGTGCGCGTGGCGTTGGCGGACATCCGGCTGGAGCGCGGCGAGGGCCTGCGCCCCGGCGAGCCGCTTGAGCTGCGGCTGCGCGCGACGGTGCCTGCTGCCGGCAAGGGCGAACGCACGACGGCGCCGGCGCGCCTCACGCTGCGGCTGATGAAGCGCGGCGAAGCCTCGATGCCCGACACCTGCTGCGACGAGGCCGTCATGCAATGCGAAAGCATGCAGGCGGCGCGGCTGCTCTACATGGGCACGCTCTGCGCGCGGCCCGACAAGAATGGGGGCACGGCGCTGTGGTTCGTCACGGTCCACGACACGGACGGCGAGCCCTTCATCGTCGCGCCGCTGCGGCTATTGCCCCCGCGTTGAGCTGAATCAATCAGCGCTGCTGGCCGGCGGCCGCCGCGATGGCGGCCAGCACGACGTCGGTCGAACGCACGCGGCCCATGCGCGGAAACACCTGCTTGTTCGCGAAGTCGTGCGGCTCGGCAGCCAATGAGGTCATCGCGTCTTCCACGAACACCAGTTCATAGCCGCGGTCGAAGGCAGCACGCGCTGTCGACTCGACGCCGAAGTTGGTCGCGATGCCGCTCATCAGCAGCGTCTTGATGCCACGGCGGCGCAGTTGCTGGTCGAGGTCGGTGCCGTAGAAGGCGCCCCACTGGCGCTTGGTGATCCGCACGTCGGCGGCCTGCACCTCGAGTTCGGGCACCAGTTCGGAGAACTCGGGCGGCGGCACGGGCGAACCGGCAGGGCGGCTGATGGAGGCATCCGCCGGCAGGCTCAGCAGCGCGGTCACGTCCACGCGCACCCAGACCACGGTGCCCCCAGCTTCGCGCAGGCTGTCGGCGATGCGCTTGCCGCGCTGCACCACCTCGGCGGCGGAATGCGGCGCGAGCTGCCTGGCCACGTTGCTGTTCTGCAGATCGATGGAGATGAGCGCCGTTTGACGAGGATCGAGGTCTGGAAGTTGGATTTGCATGCAGACCATGATACGGACGCCGTATGAGCCGGCAATGAGCGCCGCATGCGAAAAGGCCGGACCATGCAAAAGCATGGTCCGGCCTTTTATCGAAAGATGCCCACCGAAGCGGGCATGCTGCGGTCGATTACAGCGGCAGGGCGTCACCGCGAGCTGCGGCGCGGGCTGCTGCACGCACTGCGGCGCGGTCCACGGTGCTGGCCACCACGGGAGCCACGCCCGACGAAGCGCCTTCGGCGTACGGGTCGGCGCTGTGCGCGGCGGCAACGGCTTCAGCGCGGAGGGCGGCGCGGCTGGTGTTCGACACGATCACCTGGGCCGGGCCGGAGTTGGCGCCGGTGGCGTAGGGGTTGGCGCTGTGCGCGGCCACGACGGCCTGGCTGGCGACTTCGGCGCGGCTGGCGGCCGAGGTCAGTTGATGCACGCCTTCGTAGGTTTCGGCGTGGGCGGCACCGGCGGCGGCCAGCAGGGCGATGGAGATGGCGGAGAGGAGCTTCGAGGCGGTCATTTGGATGTCCTTCAATTGGTTCGGTTCTTGTTTCTTGGTCTGGATCAGCTGAAGGGCTGGTCCATGGGAAGAATTGTGCGCCGTTATCTAAGTAAAAACCCTTAGCGATTGGAACCGCGGTGTTCACACGGCGGAAACAATCACGGCTCAGAAAAGGGCAAAGCGGCTTGTCGTAGAGTGTCCGGATGAGCGTGCAGTCCTCGTCTTCCTCTTTTGCGCCCCTGGCTCCGTGGGGCAACCCGGACACCGTCTTCGACGCGCTGGCAGGCGCGTGGACGCTGGCGCGAACCATCGAGGGCCAGGCGTCCATGACCGGCATGGCCGTGTTCACCCCTGTCGCGCCGCACATGCTCAAGTACCGCGAGGAAGGCCGCATCCGGCTGGCCGACGGCAAGGAATTCGACGGGCACCGCGAATACCTCTTCGAGCGCTCCCCCGGCGGCTTCGTGGTGCATTTCGCCGAAACCCCGCCGCGCCTGTTCCACGCCATCGGCATCTTGCGCGACGGCGAGGCGCTGACCGGCTCGGCCACGCACCTGTGCACGCCCGACACCTACGACAGCAGCTACCGCTTCCTGCCCGACGGCTCGTTCGAGATCCGGCACACGGTGCGCGGCCCGCGCAAGGACTACCTCTCGGCCACCGTCTTCACCCGGAAAGACGCGCGGACCGGTTGAGGAAGATCAGTCGCGGTCGAGCCGCCAGCCCGGCATGCCGCGCATCACCGTCTGCACCAGCATCGCGCAGATGCCGCACTTGATGAGGTCGCCGGGAATGAAGACCAGCATCGCCAGCGCCGCCTGCGACAGCGACATGTGGGCGATCAGCGAAAGCCCGACGATGCCGAAGGCGTAGACCACGCCGATGCCGCCGACCACCGACGACAGGAAGGCGGCCGCCAGCAATGGCAGGCCCGTGGCACCGGCCATGCGCCGCATCGCCAGGCGCATCAAGAGGCCGCAGGCGAAGGCGCCGAACATCCAGCCGAAGAGAAAGCCACCGGCGGGCGCCACGAACACGCTCAGCCCGCCGCGTCCGCCCGGCAGCAGCGGCAGCCCGAGCGCCACGGCCAGCAAAAACAGCGCGATGGCCAGGAAGCCGCGGCGCGGCCCCAGCAGGCAGCCCGCGAGCATCACGCCCAGCGACTGCAGCGTGATCGGCACGCCGAACGGCAGGTCGATCTTCGGGATCAGGCCGAACACCGCCATCAGCGCCGCGAACAACGCGATGTACGACAGGGAACGGGACGAAGTGAGGGAGCCGGTGGTGGTCATGGCGGTCAATCGCAATCGAAAGAAGAGAGAAGAAGCTCAGTCAGCGGCCGAGTCGTGCGGCCAGCGCGTCGGCCACGCGCTCGGCGGTCTGCAGGGTGCGGATGGTCAGGGGCGCCAGCAACCGCAGGCCGCCGCCGTGGCCCGCGCGGACGCGGTAGGCGTCGTCCAGACGCTGCCACTGCACATAGAAATTTTCGGCGAAGCGCAGCATCAGGCCAAGGCCGAGCGCGATCCGCTCTGTGGGCACGCCAATGCGCTGCAGCGGATGCAGCACCGCTTCGAGCACCGCCAGCAGGTCTTCGAAGCGCGTGGTCAGCGTCAGCATCAGCGCGAGCGTGGCCGCGCTCGCGAGCCGCAGCGCGCTGGCCACACCCAATGGCGTCGTGCCCATGGCCCAGTGGAAGCCGACGATCAAGGCCCCGGCGATGGCCACGCCGAGCAGCATGCGCACGCGGCGCCACGCAGGCGGCCCGAGCGACGCGAAGATGCCCAGCACCACGACGCAGGCCACGGCCAGCGTCAAAGGCCGCTCGACCAGCACCAGCAGCGTGCCGCACACCGACAGCACCGCGAGCTTGGCCCACGCCGCAATCGCATGCATCCACGTCGGCTGTTCCGAATAGAGGCTACGCACGGCGCCCCCGCTCCAGCGCGGCGCGCTCGCGCACGTTCTCCGCGTAGGCTTCGCACACCTCGCGGCCCGGCCCGTCGGCGCGCACCTTGCCTTGCTCCAGCCACAGCACGCGCTCGAAGTCGTAAACGTGTTCGAGCAGGTGCGTGGACACGACGATCTGGTGGTCGGTGTCTTCGAGCTGCGCGGCCAGCCGAGCCTGGCTCAGCAGGTCGAGGCTGGCGAAGGGCTCGTCCAGCAGCAGCGTGGCGGGCTCGCTGATCTGCAAGGCCAGCAGGCACACCTGCTGGCGCTGCCCCTGGCTCAGCTCGCCGACAGCGCGCGCTGCCCAGGCTTCCAGCCCGCGCCGCGCCAGGAACTCGCGCGCCTGCTGTCGCGCCGCCTGGCGGGTTTCGCCGCGCGCGGTGAGGCTGAAGGCCAGTTCCTCGGCCACGGTGGGAAAGATGATCTGGTCGTCGGGATTCTGGAACATCAGCCCGACGTGTTTCGACAGCTGCTTGCGGTCGGCCTGCGTGTCCAGGCCATGCACGGTCACGCGCCCCTGCTGCGGCTGGTCGAGCCCACTGATGAGGCGGAACAGGCTGCTCTTGCCGGCCCCGTTGTCGCCGATCAGCCCGATGCGCGCTTCCTGCAGGCCGAGCGTCAGCCCTTCGAAGACGCGCTGGCTGCCGCGCACCAGCGTCACCGCTTCGAGGCGGATGCTGTGCGTGGACATGGTTTCGGGCGGGGTCGGCTGCGGCAAGGGGCGCCCACTGTACCCGAAGCCGCCCCGGCGGCAGGCGCCTCAGGAGGTCGCGGGAAAGAGCCCGTTGATCTCGCCGACCGACAGCATGCCCTCGCCCATCGCGTCGAAGCGGCCTTGCGCGAAGGCTTCGCCGGCGATGCGGCCCACGAGCCCCAGCGCCGATTGCAACGGGCCGCAGCCCAGGCTGATGCGCCGCGCGCCGGCTCGCGCAAGCGCATCGACAGGTGGCGCGCCCGCATGGCCCGCGTACACGTTCAAGGGCAGGCGCACGGCGTCGGCCAGCTTCGCGATCTCGTCGGGGCTGGACATGCCGGGCACGAAGATGCCGTCCGCGCCCGCCGCCGCGTAGAGCCGCGCGCGGCGCAGCGCCTCGTCGAAGCGCGCCGCCGGGTCGTCCCAGGGCACGAAGTAGGCGTCGGTGCGCGCGTTGATGAAAAAGCGCGCATCGAGCTTGCGTATCGCGGCGATGCGCTCGCACAGTACTTCCGGCGTCGCCAGTTCGCGCGTGCCCGGCCGCGTGCCGTCCTCGATGTTGATGCCGGCCGCGCCCATGCCGATGAGCGCGCCGGCCACCTCGCACACCGCCCGCGCGCTGTCGTCGAAGCCGCGCTCGATGTCCACGCTGACCGGCACGGAAGCCACCCGGCAGATGCGCGCGCAGGCCGCGATCAGTTCATTCGCGGGCATGCGCTCGCCGTCCGCATACCCGAGCGACCAGGCCATGCCGGCGCTGGTGGTGCCGATGGCCTTCGCGCCGGCCCGCTCGACGATGCGGGCGCTGGCGGCGTCCCAGGCGTTCACGAGAACCAGCGGGGCGGGCCCCGCATGGAGCCGGTGAAAGGCTTCGGTCTTCTGTTGTCGTCGGTCGTCGCTGGCTCGCATGGTCATCCGTTCGGAAAGTCGTGGGATGACCGCAGCGTAGGCACGGCGCGCCGCCGCGACTTGGAGAAAACTGCTATTTCACGCCGTACCGGCGGGCCGCTCGCAGCGCTGCCAGGCTCACCAGCACGCCGAAGCCCACGTAGAAGGCCGGCGCGATCTTGCTGCCCGTGGCGGTGATGAGCCAGGCGCTGATGAAGGGCGCGAAGCCGCCGAAGATCGCCACGCCGAAGCTGTAGCTGACCGACAGGCCGGTGCCCCGCGTGGCCGCCGGGAACAGCTCCGACATGGCCGCGGAAATGGGGCCCCAGTAGGCCGAGGCCACCACGCCCATGGCGGTGAGCGCCAGCATCAGCGCCGGCACCGACGGATGGTTCACCAGCAGGTAGAACAGCGGCACGATCATCACCAGCATGACCAGCGCGGCGCCGCGCATGATGACCACGCGCCCCACCCGGTCCGACATGCTGCCGAACAGCGGCACCAGCGCGAACTGCAGCACGCCGAACCAGAAGGTGCCGGCGAAGGCCATCGACGGCGGCAGGCCCAGCTGGCGCACCGCGAAGGTCGGCATGAACAGGCCCGTGTAGGCCACGATGGTCGCGAGGATGATGAGCCCCATCGCCGCCAGCGTGCGCCCGCGCTGGTCCACCAGCGTGGTGCGCACCGGCGTGGCTTCCTGGGCCGCGCGCTTGAACTCCATGCCTTCGTCCAGGTGGCGGCGGATGTACAGGCCCGCCGGCCCGATCAGCAGGCCGAAGAAGAACGGAATGCGCCAGCCCCAGGACAGCAGCTGCTCGGGCGTGAGCAGCGCGTTGAGCCCCATGCCGAAGCCCGCCGCCAGGAAGGTGGTGATGCCCTGGCTCGCGAACTGCCAGCTCGAGAAGAAGCCGCGCCGGCGCGGGTCCTGCTCGGCCAGCAGCGCGGTGGCGCTGCCGAACTCGCCGCCGGCCGCGAAGCCCTGCAGCAGCCGCGCGAGGATCACGAGCCCCGGCGCCCACAGCCCGATCTGCGCGAAGGTCGGCGACACCGCGATCAGCAGCGTGCCGAGCAGCATGAGCGCCATCGACAGCGTCAGCGCGTTCTTGCGCCCCCTGGCGTCGGCATAGGCACCGAGCACCAGCGAGCCGACCGGGCGCATCACGAAGGTCACGCCGAAGGTGCCCAGCGTGATGAGCAGCGACACGGTGTCGTTCTCGGCGGGAAAGAACAGCTTGGAGATGGTCACGGCGAGAAAGCCGTAGATCACGATCTCGAACCATTCCAGGGCATTGCCGATGGAGATGGCGGTGATGACCCGCAGCGTGCTCTGCCGGGAGGCAGGCTCGGCGGGGTCGGAAAGCTCGGCGGCGCGTGGGGCGAGTGTGCTCATGGTGCTTCGTGCTCCAGGGATGGTTGAACTGCAAGGTCCGCGCCCGTTGCGGGGCGAACGCCGAAGTGATGCAGCACGTTGCGCAGCACCCCTTCGAAACAGGGATCGACGCCGAGCACCCAGCTCGCGCCCACGGCGCCGGCGTTGAACACGCGGCCGCCCCGGGGGCGTTCCCAATAGATCATCTCGGCCGAGAGCCCGTCCAGCGACTCGGTCACGTTCGAGAAGTAGTCGAGATAGGCGTCGAGCCGGCCCGGCCGGTGGCGCCGCCCCTGCGCGATGACCTCGATGCCGCGCTGCGGCTCGGGCAGCTGCTGGCCTTCCGGCAGCGCATGCGTCATGCGGCGCAGCGTCGCCACGCTCAGGTCCCACTCGTGGCCGATGGCGCGCGGCAGGCCGCCGCCCGGCCCGTGGCCGAAGGTCGCGCCCTCGCTCAGCCCCAGCGCATGCGGCTGCGTGAACAGGAAGTGCTCCGGCTGCGTGGCGTGGTAGACGCCGAAGTCGCCACCGTCGGCGAAGGCCCAGCCCGCCGACTCCAGCCCGATGAGCTCGGCGCACGAGCGCCCGGCCTGCCTGAAGTGGCCGCCGCGCGCCCAGTCCTGCGAGTGGTACTGCTCGCCGTACGGGCCGGCGGGCGGACGCACCCTGGCGGCCTCCTCGCTGTCCTCGTCGTTCGCGCCGAGCACCTTGCGCTGCTCCATCACCGTGCCCTCTTCGTTGTAGCTCACGCGCAGGTACATGGTGTTGCCCGACAGCACGATGGCCGTGCCGCCGCCGCACAGGTAGTCGTCGAGCCCGTCGCAGGCGGGCAGCGACCAGTACTCGCTGTGGCCGTTGACGATCACGGTCCTGTAGGCCTTCAGCAGGCCCGGGTCGCGGTGCAGGTCGAGGTCGCTCACCACGTCGTGGTCGTAGCCTGCCTGGTCCAGCCACACGTGCAGCCGGCGCTCCAGCCGGGTCCACTGGCAGAAGCCCGCGTCGGCCGGGTCGTAGAGGGCGTTGGGGCTGGCGTTGGGCCAGGGCATGCGCAGCCCCACCTGGTAGGTCGGCTGGCCGCCCCGGTGGTAGGTGTAGCTGCTGTAGGCCGGCGCCTCGGGGTGGCTGTTCTCCAGGCCGGTGGAGCGCCGCGGCCACACCGGGTCGCTGGCCGTGTTTTTCGCGAAAGGCGTGCTGGCATAGGCCAGCCAGCTGTTGGTGGCGCACAGCACCAGCACCGGCGCGGGAGCCCGGTGCGCGGCGCGGCGCACGATGAAGGCGATGTCGTACTCGGCGGGTTCGCCGTCCAGCAGGTAGCGCACGCGGCCCACGTACACGCCGGACTTCGCATCCGGCGGAATGCGAAAGGCATGGCTCTCGGGCCAGCGGCAGTCGTACAGGTCGTCGCTCGCCAGCCGCAGGCCGTGGCCGCGCGTGGGATCGGCCAGCGGGTCGTAGCCTTCGTCGGAGAACTCGTTCACACGCCGCGGCTCGAAGGCCGGGCCGACGATCATCCAGGTGCCGTGGTTGACGATGCGTCCGGTGCGCTGGTGGCCGCTGGCGTCGGCCACGGTGTCGCCGCGCTCCTCGCGCAGCGGCCAGCAGGCCAGCACCGTGCGCCCGCGCGGCGTGTGCAGGCCGCGGTCGGCGAAACGCGCCCGCACCTCGGCCGGCTGCAATGCGTGCGAATAGATCGCGGGCATGACGATGTCGCCCTCCAGGAACGCATCCGCCAGGCCGTCGATGCCGCTGCCGCCCAGGCGCAGCGGGGCGCGGCCCGGCTGCAGCGGGCCGGTCCACCGGCCGCGCGCGACCGCTTCGCCGTCGATCCACAGCACGGTCTCTTCGCCGTCCCACGTGGCGACCAGGTGGTGCCAGCGCTTGGGCCGCAGCGTGCCCCCCGCGAGCTGGCCCTGCGCGCGGAACGCGCCGCCGTCGCCCAGGTAAAACACCGCGCGCCCGGCTTCGTCGATGAAAAGGCCGTAGCCACACGCGCCCGGCAGGTCGTACTGCCCGATCACGCTCTGCCGCGCGCCGATGCTCCACGGCTGCACCCAGCATTCCAGCGTGAGCGCGCGCAGCGGCTGGTCGAGCCCGCGCGCCACCTGCACGTAGGAGCCGGGGTGGATCGGATGCGCGCGCGCGGCCGAAGGCGCGAAGGCGTGCAGCACGGTGTCGGCCGTGCGGCCTTCGACATCGGGGCCGAGCTGGCACACCGACAGCGCATAGGGCACGTCGCTGCTCAGGTGAAAGCGCACCACCTCGCCGGCGGCCACGCTCTTGCGGTCGGTGTAGCCATGCACGCCGGGCACTTGCAGCGCGCGGTGCGGCGGAATCGGTTGCGGCATCGCGGCTTGCGTCATTGCGCCGAGGTGGCCAGGCCCTTGGCCGCGATCTCGTCGGCCAGGCCGCGCAGCGAAAGCGCCAGCAGGTCGGCCAGCTCGTCGATCTCGGCGGGCGTGATGGTCAGCGGCGGCGTGATCATCTGGAAGTCGCCGAACGCCCCCAGGTTCGCGCGCCGGTTGTACAGCGCGATGCCGTGCTTCAGCCCGTGCTCGGTGAGGCGCGCCGGCGCATTGAAGCTGGCCGGCAATTGCCGCTTCGTCGCCTTGTCGGCCACGATCTCGATGGCGGTGAAGAGCCCTTTGCCGCGCACGTCGCCCACGATGGGGGAGCGCTCGGCCACTTCGCGCAGGCGGGCCATCAGCAGCTCGCCCATGTCGCGCGCGCGGCTCACCAGGTCCTGCCGGATCACCTCGCCGACCACCGCGTTGGCCACCGCGCACGACAGCGGATTGGTGAAGTAGGTGTGGCCATGCACGAAGCCGCCGCTGCCCGCGACAGCGTCGACGATGCGGTCGGGCGCCAGCAGCGCGCCCAGCGGCGTGTAGCCCGCCGCCAGGCCCTTGGCCAGCGTGACCAGGTCGGGCCGCGCGCCGGCCCAGTGGTGCGCGGCCAGAAAGGCGCCGGTGCGGCCTGCGCCGCTCATGATCTCGTCGTAGATCAGCAGCACGCCGTGGCGGTCGCAGATCTGCCGCACGCGCTCGAAGTAAGCCGCCGGCGACACCACCGCGCCGGTCGACAGCCCGCCGATGGGCTCCAGGATGAAGGCCAGCACGGTGTCGGGCCCCTCGCGCACGATGGCGGCCTCGAGTTCGTCGGCGCAGGCCACGGCGTGCGACTCGGCGGTGTGGCCATCGGGCACGCGGTACGACAGCGGCGCCTGCACCTTCGGCATCTCGCGCACCATCGGGCCGTAGATGGCCTGCGTGTGCGCGTCGCCCGTGACGGCCAGCGCGCCGAGCGTGGAGCCGTGGTAGCTGGGGTTGCGCGAGATGACCTTGGCGCGGCGCGGCTGGCCCGAGACCACCGCGTACTGCCGCGCCAGCTTGATGGCCGACTCGTTGGCCTCCGAGCCGCCGGAAACGAAGAAGGCCCGGTCGAAGCCCTCGCCCGCCAGCGCGCACACGCGGTCCGCCAGCTCGATGCTGTGCTCGCTCTCGAAGAAGCGCGGATAGGCAAAGGTGACTTGCGCGGCCTGCGCCTGCATGGCCGCCAGCACGCGCGGGTTGCCGTGGCCGATGTTGGCGACCACCGCGCCGGCGGTGGCGTCGAGGAAGCGGCGCCCGCCCGCGTCCCACAGGTAGATGCCTTCGCCGCGCGCGATGCGCGGCGGCCGGGGCGTGCCCTTGGCGGCATAGAAGCCGAGCACGGAGCCGCCCTTGGGCGTGTCGCCCACGGTGCGGGCGGTGTCTTCGATCGTGGCGCTCATCGGGGAATATCCATTCGCATGTGTCTTGAACGGGCCCGACGATAGGCAGAGGCCGCCGACATGGGTAGACGTATGGAACGATGAAGTGCTATACGTATGGCGCATGAAGAACACCCACGACCGGCTCGACCTGCTGGACACTTTCATCAAGATCGGCGAGAGCGGATCGCTCAGCAAGGCTGCGCGCCTGCTGGGCACCACGCAGCCCACGGTAAGCCGCCGCCTGCTGGAGCTGGAGCGCCTGCTGGGCTGCAAGCTGGCCATCCGCAACACCGCCAACTTCTCGCTCACCGACGAGGGCCGCTCGCTGCTGGCGGAGGCGCACGACCTCACCGACCGCTGGTCGGGCCTGTCGCAGCGGCTGCTGGGCGGACAGAGCCGGCCCGAAGGCACGCTGCGCGTCATCGGCCCCTCGGGCTACGGCACCGGCTTCCTGACCGACGCGGTGACCGACCTGCGCGCCGCGCATCCGCAGTTGCGGGTCGAGCTCACGCTGACCGACCGCGTGGTCGATCTCGCGGCCTCGGGCGCCGAATGCTGGGTGTGCGTGGGCGAGGTTCGCGACCCCGGGCTGGTGTGCCGCCCGCTCGGGCGCATGGAGCGCGTGCTCATCGCCACGCCGGAGCTGCTCAAGCGCACCGGCCCGGTCACGCTGGCGCGGCTGCCGCAGCTGCCGTGCGTGGGACTGGTGCCCTACGTGACGGGCAATGTGCGCCTGATCGACCGCGGCGGGCGTTCACGCATCGTGGCGCTGGACACGCCCATCCGCACCGACAGCCTGCTGGCGAGCTATCGCGCGGTGCTCAACGGCGCGGGCATCGGCGCGGCGGCGCCGTGGATGTGCCACGACGACATGCAGGCCGGCCGCCTCAAGCGCGTGCTGCCGAACTGGTGGCTGGAGCCGATCGGCGTGCATGTCGCGCTGCCGCCGGGGCTGTACCGGCCGGCGCGCGTCACCGCGTTCGTGGAAGCCTTGCGCGCGCGCATGCACGCGCTGCCGGGGTTCAGGGTCGCGCAGTGAGCAGCGGCACGGACTGCATCAGCGCCACCACCGGATACCGCCGCCACCCCGCCTCCGCATGGCGCTTGCCATGCGCGAACAGGAAGCCCAGCACGGCGCCCTGGTCGGACAGCTTGCCGGGGTTCGCGGCCTTCCATTCCTCGAAGCGGCGGCTGAGCTCTGGTTCGTCCCGCAGCATCCGCAGCGCCGTGTCCTCGAACACGTAGGCGGAGAAGGCTTCCTTCTTCTCGAGCACGCTGTTGAAGAAGCCCCAGCGAAAGAAGCTGTCGTGGGCCTCGGGCTCCAGCGTCTCGACCGCGTAGCGGGCACCGGGCTGGTCCAGCGGCACCCACATGTCGCCCGCGCGCGCCTGGAAGGGCTCCGTGTGCGATGCAAGCGTCACCCGGTCATGGAACATGTGGCCTTCGTAGGCGTTGGGGCGCGAGGCCACGTCCTGCACGCGGTACACGCGGGCCGCGTCGAAGAGCTGGTCGGCTTCGAGGGGCTGCATCGCGACGCCGTTCCATTGCAGGCGCTCGATGACTTCGCGCCAGGCCTGGGGCACCAGGTAGCCACGGGGCGCGGTGACCGCGATGTCTTCCACGCAGCGGTCGAAGTGGACGATGTCCTTCTCCCACGGCTGGTTGCGGTCGTAGGCCAGGCGTTCGTAGTTGCCCAGTTTGCTGGGCGTGCGCACGGCCTGGTAGCCCCTGAAGCGCAGGCTGGCCGGCCGGTCGTGGTCGTTGCGCCATGTCAGCGGCCAGCGTGCCTGCTTCGCGGCGGCGGCCCGGGCGTCTCGGCGCAGCGACTGGATGCGCGCGGCATTCGCCAGGGTGAACTCCAGCACCACCTCGACCAGCGTGCGCATCGACGCCACGCGGTCGGCGAAGGGCTTGAGCATGTGGGTCTCGGGCATGAAGCCGATGGTGTGATGCAGCGCTGCGTAGCCGGTGGAAAAACGCGGCAGGTCGAGAAAGTCCTCGATGCCGTCGTCCGGCGTCTCGGCCAGCAGGTTCACGTACGGGCAGGTGGGCCAGCCGCGCCGGTCCATGCCGCCGTAGATCGCGGGCAGCATGCGCTCGCGCAGGAAGTCGCCCAGCCCCCCGCCCAGCTTGTCGGGCTGCGTCGGGATCAGCGTCATGGTGCAGGCGTAGTCCGCGCCATTGGAGGTGTGGGTGTCGACCATCACGTCCGGGTCCCACGCGGTGAAGAATCTGTTGAACACCTGCGCGGCGAGGCTGTCGCACTTGATGAAGTCGCGGTTCAGGTCCAGGTGCCGGCCGTTGCCGCGAAAGCCGAAGGACTCGGGCCCGAGCTGGTTCACGCGCGAGGTGTTCTGGCGGTCGATGCAGCCGTCCACGTTGTAGACCGGAATGAACAGGAACACCGTGTCGCCCAGCGCCGCCAGCCGCTCGGGCTGGAGGCAGAAGTCGCGCACCAGCGCCATGCAGGCGTCGATGCCCTCGGGCTCGCCGGGGTGGATGCCGTTGTTGTTGAAGAACACCGGGCGGCGCTGCCGCTGCAGGGTCTCGCGGTCGAACACGCCGTCGGCCGTGACCACGCCGGCATGCATCGGCACGCCGGTGTCCGACACGCCGATCCGACGCCACTGCAGCACGCCCGGGAACCGCGCGGCCAGCTGCTCGTAGAAGGCGATGCATTCGGCCCAGGTGGCGGTCCGGTTGCCGTTGCCGGATTCGAAGGGCGTGCGGTACAGGGTGTCTGGCGTGGCAGTCATGAAAGAACTCCGTTCATGCGACAACAGGATCGAGCGGCTGCGCGGCGTAGCAGTTCGCCAGCAGCTCGCGGGTGTACGGGTGCGCCACCTGCCCGGCGGTGATGCGCGCCGCGGCCAGCGTCTCGACGACGACGCCCTGGCGCATCACCGCGACGCGGTCGCACATGTGGGCGATCACGCCGAGGTCGTGGCTCACGAACAGGAAAGTGGTGCCCAGGTCGCGGCGCACTTCCATCAGCAGGTTCAGCACCTCGGCCTGGATGGAAGCGTCGAGCGCCGAGGTCGGCTCGTCGAGCAGCAGCACTTCGGGCTCCAGCACCAGCGCGCGCGCGATGGCCACGCGCTGGCGCTGTCCCCCGCTGAGCTGGTGCGGAAACCTGAAGCGGAAGCTCTTGCCCAGCCCGACGCGGTCGAGCGCCGACACCACGCGCTGCTCGATGCGGTCGAAGCCGTGAAAGCGCATGGCCTCGCTCAGGCAGCGGTCGATGGTGTGGCGCGGGTGCAGGGAGCCGAACGGGTCCTGGAAGATCATCTGCACCTTCAGCCGATAGGCGCGCCCGGGCGCCACGCCGGCCGCGCGACGGTGGCCCAGCACGTCGACATCGCCCTGCCAGTCGCCGTCGAGCCCCGCCAGCACGCGCAGGATGGTCGACTTGCCGCTGCCCGAGCCGCCGACGATGCCGAAGGACTCGCCCCTGAGCACCTCGAACGAAGCCTGCTTCACCGCGTGATGGCGCTGCGCGCCGTGGCCGTAGAACACGTCCAGGCCCTGGCAGCGGATGACCGTCTCGCCGGCGGCATCGACCCGGGTGTCACTTTGCATGGCGGTCCACCGTTTCCTGGATGAGCTGCCTGTCGATGGTGGGCAGCGGCTGGCCGGGGTTCTGGCCGGTGGGCATGCAGTTGAGCAGGCCGCGCGTGTAGGGATGCTGCGAGCGGAACAGGTCCTTCGCGGCGCACGACTCCACCACCTGGCCGCGGTACATGACCAGCACGCGGTCGCAGAAGTGCGCCACCATCTTCAGGTCGTGGCTGATCATGAGCAGGCCCATGCCGCGCTTGCGGATCTCGCGATCCATCATCTCCAGCACCTGGCCGCGCACCATCACGTCGAGCGCGGAGGTGGGCTCGTCGGCGATGAGCAGGCCGGGCTCGGCGATCATCATCGCGGCGATCATCACGCGCTGGCCGATGCCGCCGGACAGCTGGTGCGGATAGGCGTCGTGCACGCGCTCGGGGTTGTCCACGCCCACGGTCCGCAGCATCTCCAGCACCCGGTCGCGCGCCTGTGCGGGCTTGAACACGCCGTGCAGCAGGCCCGCCTCGGCGATCTGCCTGCCGACGCGCAGCACCGGGTTGAGCGAGAACTTCGGGTCCTGCAGCACCATGCCGATGCGGCGCCCGCGAATCGCGCGCCAGCCCGAAGGCGTCTGCCGCAGCAGGTCGGCGCCGTCGTAGGCCATGCGGCTTGCCGTGGCGCGGCCGGGCGAACGCACCAGGCCCAGGATGGCGCGCGCGGTCATCGACTTGCCCGAGCCCGACTCGCCCACGATGCCGATGCGCTCGGCGCCCATCCGCAGCGACAGCGACTTCACCACGTCGACCGGCCCGCTGGCGGTCGGGTAGGTCACCGTGAGATCTTCGATGAGGAGCTCAGCCATTCTTCGGGTCCAGTACGTCGCGCAAGCCGTCGCCCACGAGGTTGAAGGCCAGGCTGCCCAGCAGGATGGCCACGCCGGGCACGGCCGCCACCCACCACTGGTCGAAGATGTACTGCCGGCCGGTGGAGATCATGGCGCCCCACTCGGACATCGGCGGCTGCGCGCCCAGGCCCAGGAAGCCCAGGCCGGCGGCCGTGAGGATGATGCCCGCCATGTCCAGCGTGACGCGCACCACGGTGGAGGGCAGGCAGATCGGCAGCAGGTGGCCGAACAGGATGCGCGCGGGGCGCAGCCCCTGCACCCTGGCCGCCTGGATGAAGTCGCTGCCGCGCACGGTGCGCGTCTCGGTGCGGGCGATGCGCGCATAGGCCGGCCATGCGGTGATGGCGATGGCGATCACCGCGTTCACGATGCCCGGCCCCAGCACCGCCACGAGCGCCAGCGCCAGCACCAGCCGCGGGAAGGCCATGAAGATGTCGGTGACGCGCATCAGCAGCGTGTCGATCCAGCCGCCGAAGTAGCCCGCGCACATGCCCAGCAGCAGCCCCAGCGGCGCCGACAGCAGCGCCACCAGCGACACGATCAGCAGCGTGGGCCGCGTGCCGTAGATGACGCGGCTGAGCAGGTCGCGCCCGAGCTGGTCGGTGCCCAGCCAGTGCGCGGCGCCCGGCGGCAGCAGCCGCTGCTGCACGTTCTGCGCGTTGGGATCGAAGGGCGCCAGCCACGGCGCGAACAGCGCCGCCAGCACCATCGCGGCCAGGATGACCAGGCCGAACACCATGGCCGGGCTGCGCACCGTGCGCAGCCCCATGCGATACCAGCGCCCGCAGCGCGCCTGGAAGGCCGACGCGGGCGCCTCGCTGAGCCACCAATCCTGTCGAAGCATCATGACCTGGCCCTCGGGTCCATCAGATAGCCGAGCACGTCGGACGCGGTGTTGAGCACCACGAAGCACAGGCCCACCAGCAAGGTGCCACCGAGCACGGCGGCCACGTCGGCGCTGAAGAGCGCGTTGGTCACGTACAGCCCGATGCCGGGCCAGGAGAACACCGTCTCGGTCAGCACCGCGCCTTCGAGCAGCACCGCATACGACAGCGCGATCACCGTGACCAGCGGCGCGGCCACGTTGGGCAGCACGTGGCGCACCAGCACCTGCAGCTCCGACGCGCCCTTGACGCGCGCCGTGAGCACGTATTCCTTGCCCAGCTCCTCGAGGAAGAAGGCCCGCGTCATGCGCGAGATGTAGGCCAGCGAGAAATAGCCCAGCAGCGCGGCCGGCAGCACCAGGTGCGACAGGCCGTTGCGGAAGGCTTCGCCGTTGCCGGCGCGCAGCGTGTCGACCAGCACCAGGTTGCTCCAGCTGTCGACCGTGTACTGGTAGATGTCGTCCAGCCGCCCCGGCCCGCCGACCCAGCCCAGCCTGGCGTAGAAGATCAGCAGGCCGACCAGCCCGAGCCAGAACACCGGCACCGAGTAGCCCAGCAGCCCGACCAGCCGCAGCAGCTGGTCGATCCACCGGTTGTGCTGGTGCGCCGCCAGCATGCCCAGCGGCACGCCGAACACCACGCCCAGCAAGATGCCCAGCGTGGCCAACTCCAGCGTGGCCGGGAAATATTGGCGCAGGTCTTCCAGAACCGCGCGGCCCGTCGTGGTCGAGCGACCCAGATCGCCCTTTGCCGCGTCGGCCACGTAGCGCACGAACTGCGTGGCGATCGGCTGGTCCAGGCCCATGCGCTGGCGGGCTTCCTGGTAGGCCTCGGGCGAGGCGCGGTCGCCGACCACCTGCAGCACGGGATCGATGGGCGCCGCCTTGCCGATCAGGAAGGTGACCAGCAGCAGCACCAGCAACATCAGGGCAAAGGACAGGCCGGACCGCAGCAGCGCGGCCGGAGCGACGAGCTTGCGCATGGCCGTGCCGCTACTTGGTGACCGCGTCGTACTTGATCAGGTCGGCCACCGTGCCCTGCACGTAGCCCTTGACGTTGCTGCGCAAGGCGACCCGGTTCTGTTCCTGGAAGGTGATGATGAACGGCGACCTGGCCTGCACTTCGCGCTGCAGGTCCTGGTAGGCCGCGGCGCGCTTGACGGGGTCGACCTCCTTCAGCGCCGCCATGGTCCTGGCCGACAGCTCCGGAACGAGCCAGGAGTTGCGCCACGTCGTGGTGCTCTGGTAGGCGCTGTCGCTGTTGTCCACGTTGTACGCGAACGACTTGGCGTTCGAATGCGGATCGAAGAAGTCGGGGCCCCAGTACAGCAGGATGGCCTCGTGTTTGCGGGCGCGGTAGCGCGTGAGCACCTGGGCGCCGGTGCCGGGCAGCAGGTTCAGCTTGATGCCCGCCTTGGCCATGGTGGCCTGCATCGACTGCGCCATGTCCATGAAGCGCTGCGCGTTGATCAGGTCCATGTCGATTTCCAGGCCCTTGATGCCCGCCTTGGCGAGGATGGCCTTGGCGCGCTCCGGGTCGGCCTTGTAGGGGTTGGTGGTCAGCGCGCCCGCGAAGCCCACCGGCAGGAAGGCCTGGTGCGTGCGCATCTGGCCCTTGAGCAGCTGCGTGGAGATGCCGTCGTAGTCCACCAGGTAGCGCATGGCTTCCCAGATGGCCGGGTTGCGCAGCTTCTCGTTCTTGAGGTTGAGCGCGATGAAGTGCACGGCGGCCGCGGGGAATTCCTCGATGCGCACGTCGGTGCGGGTCTTCAGCGCGTCGAGCTGGTCGGAGGCGAGGTCGCGGGCGATGTCGGCGTCTCCGGACTCGATCAGCAGGCGCTGCGTGGCGGACTCGGCCACGCTCTTGATCAGCACGTTGCCGGTCTTGGGCGGGTTGGCGGCCTTCTTGTTCGCCTCGAGCAACAGCACTTCCTTGGGCTTGTAGAGCTTCAGCTTGTAGGGGCCGCTGCCGGCGGAATTGCGGTTCAGCCACTGGTTGCCCAGGTCGCCCGCCTTCTCGTTGGCCAGCACCAGCTTCTCGTCGACGATGGCGCCCGGCCGCGCGGCCAGCACGCTCAGCACGTAGGCGGGGCCGAAGTCGCCGCTCCAGCCCAGCACCAGCGTGTCGGGCGCGGCGCCCTTGCGCGCCATCTGGTCGATGTTGTCGGCGGTCCAGCCCAGCTGGCTCAGGATGAAGGCCGGCGCCTTGTTCAGCTTCAGCACGCGCTTGAAGGAGAACACAACGTCGTCCGGACGCACCGGATTGCCGCTCTCGAACGCGGCGCCCTTGCGCAGCGTGAACTCGATGCTCTTGCCGTCGGCGGCCGGCTTCCAGGCCGAGGCCAGGCCGGGCTTGAGCAGCGTCGGATCTTTCGCGTCGTACTGCACCAGCCGTTCGTAGATGTTGGTCACCACCTCGCCGCTGGAGAACTCGAAGGCCTCGGCCGGATCGAGGCTCACGATGTCGTCGATGTTCTTGACCACCACCAGCGTGTCCTTGGGCGTGGCGGCCCACGCGGACAACGAGAGGAAGATGCCTGCGACTGCCGCGCAAATTCGAGGATTCAAGATTCGCTCCTGGAGAGGATGAGAAGGGGCAAGGAAGGAAAAAAGGACCGTGGAATCAGGCTGCGCGCCGCGCGAGCCATTGCTCGTAGAGGGCAAAGCCCTCGGCGGCCAGCGCGCGCGCCTCGATGCAGGCGTCGAGTACCGGGCCGGTGTAGGCGCCGGCTGCGTCCAGCAGGTTCAGGGTGCCCAGCATGCGGGAGCCGTCGAGCACCGGGATGTTGATGACCGCGCCGAGGCCGTTGCGCACGATGGCCGGCAGGTCGGAGAAGTGCGGGCCGAAGTCCTCGGGCCGGCTGGCCACGAAGCATTCGCCGCGCTCCATGAGGGCGGTCCACTCGGTGTGGTCGCGCGGCTTCTTGCCGTGCACAGGATAGGCCTCGGGCTGGGTGGTGAAGATGCGCTCGACGCTGGCTTCATCGGGCAGCACCCGGCTCACGGTGAGCAGCTTGTGGCCGATGCGCCGCTGGAGCAGGTCGCTCACGGCGGCGAAGGCGGCTTCGTGTTCGGGAACGGAATGGGCGTTCATGCTCACGCGTCTTTCTTCCTGGAGGGTCGGGTTCTTGCCTTGGCCTTGGCGGGCGGCCCGGACACCCTGGCCGGGGAGCCGTGGCTCTGGAGGTCGTCCGAGGCATGGGGGTCGTCGCCGTCGGTCTTGAACAGCGGCGCGGTACCGACCCACAGCGCCTTGGCGGGCTGGGCGAAGGGGTTCTCCCAGCAGTGCGGCGTGGTGGACGGCAGGTGCACGGAGTCGCCCTCGTCCAGCTGCACCTTGCGGCCGCCGAGCGTGTAGCGCAGGCTGCCGCTGAGGATGTAGACCAGCTCTTCCCCGGGATGGGTGATGGGCGTGGACTTGTGCTTGGCGGGAATCGTCACCACCAGGCCGTTGACGACGCTGCCCGGAAACTGCCCGCTGATGCGGTCGAAGGTCATGCCGCCCGACTGAAGCTGGAACGGCGAGCGCGCGCTCTGCGGAAAGTGATGGCCAGCGGCGTTGCGCGCCTGGAAGAAGTAGTCCAGCTCCAGGCCCAGCACCTGGCCGATGCGCATCAGCGCGGTGAGCGAGGGCGAGGCCAGATTGCGCTCCAGCAGCGAGATGTAGCCGATGCTGAGCTCGCTGCGCTCGGCCACTTCCGCCAGGCTCAGGTGCAGCAGCCGGCGGCGCGCCCGCAGGGCCTCGCCGATGTCGGCGAGAACCCCGGTTTCGCGGCCGTCCGGTGCGGCGCTTGCCGTCGGCGGCTCTTTGGGAGGCTGCGATTTTTTCATTTTTATGAAAAAGTGTAGCAGTCTCAGTAAAATTATTTTACTTTTTTAGCACCTCTTTTTAGCGATTCGTGCGGCGCGGCACGACCGGCCTTCAGGGCCGGATCAACGCCGCCAGCGCACGCGCCGAGGGCGATGCCTCGCGCCCCAGGTGCTCGATCAGGCTGCGCCGGTCGGCTTCCGTGCGCTGCTGCGACAGGAAGCGCTTGCCGGCCAGCGTGCGTATCTCGATCTCGAAGCCGCCGAGCCGCTGCGCGGCGCCGTCGACGAACTCGGGCGCAGCGTCGCCCAGGGACCATGCAGGGTCGCGCCCTTCTTCCTGCGATGCGGTGAGCGCGGCCAGGTGCGACACCACCCAGGCCGGATCGTCGATGAAGCGCAGCGTGCCCTGCGCCTGCACGGCCACGTAGTTCCAGCTCGGTGCCACCCGGCCGCTGCGCTGCCCGTTCACGTACCAGCGCGGCGAGATGTAGGCGTTCGGCCCCTGGAAGACGACGGTCGCGCCGCCGCCGTCCGGCATGCTGCCCCACAGCGAATGGCTCCTGGCGACATGGCCCCGCAGCGTGCCGAAGGGGCCGATGTCGCATACCTCGAGCGGCAGCAGGTTCGCCTGCGCCGTGCCGTCCGAGACGGTGAACAAGGTGGCCAGCGGATAGGCGCGCATGAGCCGCAGGAGTTCCGCGCGCTCCTCGATCGCGAAGAGAGGCTGTGTGTGCATGCGAAAAGTATCTCCGCCCGCCCTTGCGGCCGCTGTCGCGCCCAGGTCATCGGCGCCTCGGTTCCCACCCGTGCACGCTCCGGCTACAGTAGCTGCCCCAACCGGTCATCCAGCCCTTCTGCGGAGAGCCAGACACGGCCGCGAACACACACTCGAGAAGGAATCAGCCATGGGCGCCCAATGGAAAGCGAAACACAAGGACCTGGCAGCCAATGCCAAGGGCCGGTTGTTCGGCAAACTCGCCAAGGAAATCATGATGGCCGCGCGCAACGGCGCCGACCCGGCCGGCAACTCGCGCCTTCGCCTCGTGGTGGAGCAGGCCCGCAAGGTCTCGATGCCCAAGGACACGCTCGACCGCGCCATCAAGAAAGGCGCCGGCCTCACGGGCGAGGCGGTGCATTTCGAGCATGTGATCTATGAAGGCTTCGCGCCGCACCGCGTGCCGGTGATGGTCGAATGCCTGACCGACAACGTGAACCGCACCGCGCCCGAAATGCGCGTGCTGTTCCGCAAGGGCCAACTGGGCACCTCGGGCTCGGTGTCGTGGGACTTCGACCACGTCGGCATGATCGAGGCCGAACCCGCCAAGCCCGACGCCGACCCCGAAGTGGCCGCCATCGAAGCCGGCGCGCAAGATTTCGAACCGGCCGGCGAAGGCAATTCGTCGATCTTCCTGACCGACCCCACCGACCTGGACCTGGTGAGCCGCGCGCTGCCGGCCCAGGGCTTCACCGTGCTGTCGGCCAAGCTGGGCTACAAGCCCAAGAACCCGGTCGACCCGGCGAGCCTGAGCGCGGAAGACCTGGAAGAGGTCGAGACTTTCCTGGCCGCCATCGACGCGAACGACGACGTGCAGAACGTGTTCGTGGGGCTGGCGGGCTGAGGCCGCTTTTTTCCTGCTCCGGATGCTTGCCGGAAGATGCCTCTGTGGCGCCGTCCACTATGCGGTGGCCGATGAGTTCGGCTACGCGCTGAACTGCCACTGCAGCGACTGCCGGCGCGCCACCGGCTCTGCCTTCAAGCCCTTCGCGGGCATCGAGCGCGGCAAGTTCGCCATCACGCAAGGCGAAGACGCGTTGATGATCTACGGCGATAAAGATGCGGGCGACATGCACTGCGTCAGGTGCGGCTCGCTGCTCTGCTCGGTGGTGCGCGACGGGCGGTTCGTGCACGTCACGCTGGGCACGTTGGTCGACGCGCCCTCCATCCGGCCGACCGCGCACATCTTCGTAGGCTCGAAGGCGCCCTGGTTCACCATCACGGACGACCTGCCGCAGTACGAAGGCCATGTCGTGGACACCAGGCCGCGCGGCGACCCGACCTGACCGGCGGGCAAAGAAAAAGGCCCCTGCCCGGAGAGAGCAGAGGCCTTGCGACAACGAAACCGCGTCGGGGACGAATCAGAAGGGAATATCGTCGTCCATGTCGTCGAAGCCCGACGACGACTTGGCCGGTGCCTGGCGCGGAGCCGGTGCCGGAGCACGCGGTGCCGCCGCGGGTGCGCGGGGTGCGTATCCGCCGCCGCCGCCGCCGCCACCGCCATTGCCGCCCTGCGAGTAGCCGCCGCCACCGCCGCCTTGCGAGTAACCGCCGTCGTCCTCGGGACCGCCCGACGGGCCGCCCTGGCCCTGACGGCTGCCGAGCATCTGCATCTGGTCGGCGCGGATTTCGGTGGTGTACTTTTCGATGCCGTCCTTGTCGGTCCACTTGCGCGTGCGCAGGCTGCCTTCGACGTACACCTGCGAGCCCTTGCGCAGGTACTGGCCGGCGATTTCGGCCAGGCGGCCGTTGAAGACGATGCGGTGCCACTCGGTGGCTTCGCGCATTTCGCCGCTTTGCTTGTCTTTCCAGCGATCGGTGGTGGCCACTGTGACGTTCGCGACCTGATCGCCGCTCGGGAAGGTCCGCATTTCGGGGTCGCGCCCCAGGTTGCCGACGACGATGACTTTATTGACCGATGCCATATGCACTGCCCCTGATAAGTAGATGAAGGAGAAGGTTGAGAGGAACCCTCCATTGTGCCCGAAGGCGACCGGCCGGATTCCGTATCGGTGCCAGAATGGCCGTTCCGATGAACCGCGAACCCGACTTCCTCGAGCACCTGCGCGCCGAACTTTCCAGCGGCCGCGTCTGGCTCGACCGGGCGATCGTGCTGGGCTACGCCATCGCGGCCGGGCTTTTCGTGGTGGGCTTCACGCTCGCCAGCGACTGGGTCTTCGGCCAGTTCCACCGCTTCTACCGCGCCTGGCCCTGGGCCGTGCTGCTGACGACGCCGCTGCTCACGGCGGGCATCGTGTGGTTCACGCTGCGTTTCTTCCCCGGCGCGGGCGGCTCGGGCATTCCGCAGATCAAGGCGGCGCTGCACCCCGCCCTGCCGGAAGAGCGCCGCTTCTTCTTCGCGTCGCTGCGGCTCACGGTCGCCAAGATCGGCCTGGGCGCGGCGGGCTTCGCGGCCGGGTTGTCGATCGGGCGGGAGGGGCCTTCGGTACAGGTCGCGGCCGGGGTGATGCAGCATGCGCGGCGCTGGCTCTCGCCCAACACCACCATCGACGGCCGCGCGCTCTTGGTGGCCGGGGGCGCGGCCGGTATCGCGGCGGCCTTCAACGCGCCGCTGGCGGGCGTGGTGTTCGCCATCGAGGAGCTGTCGGGCCGGCTCGAGGCCCGCTCCAGCGGGCTGATCATCACGGCCATCGTGCTGGCCGGCCTGGTGGCGGTCTCGGCTTTCGGCAACACCAGCTACTTCGGCGTGATCCGCGTGCCCCGGCTGGGCTGGGACGCGCTCGGCCCCGGGCTGCTGGTCACGCTGCTCAGCGGCGCGGCCGGCGGGCTGTTCGCGCGACTGCTGACCGCCTCGCTCACCGGCGCGCCGGGGCGCTTCAACCGCTGGCGGGCGCGTTTCCCGGTGCGCTTCGCGGCAGCGGGCGGGCTGGCGGTGGCCGTCATCGGGCTGGTCACGGGCGGCGTCACCTTCGGCGCGGGCTCCGAGGCGGTCAAGCAGATGCTGCAGGGCCACGACGAGTTGACGCCGCTCTATACGGTGCTCAAGTTCGTCGCCACCTGGCTCACGGCCTGGTGCGGTGTGCCGGGCGGCATCTTCGCGCCGGCGCTGTCCATCGGCGCGGGCATCGGAGACGCGGTGTCGCAACTGGGCAGCAGCGAACTCGGCCCGGCGCTCATCGCCCTGGGCATGGCCGCCTTCCTGGCGGCGGTGACGCAGGCGCCGCTCACCGCCTTCATCATCGTGATGGAAATGGTCGACGGCCATTCGATGGTTCTGAGCCTGATGGCCGCGGCCATGCTGGCCAGCCTGGTCTCCCGCATGATCAGCCGCCCGCTGTACGACACCCTGGCCGAATACATGGTCGGGCGGGCCATCGGAGCCGCCGAACCGGTGCACCCGCCGCCGGAAGCCCCCGCGCCCAGGCCGCCGGAACCCGCCCGCTCGCCATGAATTCTCCGGCGGTCTATCATGTCCGGTTGCCCTCGGACGATCGCCCCCTTTGAATTCCAAAGCCACTGAACTAGCCGCGGCAGAAGCCGCTGAAGCAGCAGAACGCGCCCGCGACGCGGAACGCGAACGCGACGCCTACCTCGGCGCGGTGCTGGCGCAGCAGCGCATCAGCATCCGCGGCGCGCGCACCCACAACCTGAAGAACGTCGACCTCGACATTCCGCGCAACAAGCTGGTGGTCATCACCGGCCTGTCGGGCTCGGGCAAGTCGAGCCTGGCCTTCGACACGCTGTATGCCGAAGGGCAGCGGCGCTACGTCGAGAGCCTCTCGGCCTATGCGCGGCAATTCCTGCAGCTCATGGACAAGCCCGATGTCGACGTGATCGAGGGCCTGTCGCCCGCCATCAGCATCGAGCAGAAGGCCACCAGCCACAACCCGCGCTCCACCGTGGGCACGGTGACCGAGATCCACGACTACCTGCGCCTGCTGTACGCGCGCGCCGGCACGCCCTACTGCCCCGACCATCACCTGCCGCTGCAGGCGCAGACGGTGTCGCAGATGGTGGACGCCGTGCTCGCCATCCCCGACGAGCCGCGCCTGATGATCCTGGCGCCCGTGGCCCGCGAGAAGAAGGGCGAGTTCGTCGAGCTGTTCGCCGAGATGCAGGCCGCAGGCTACGTGCGCTTTCGCGTCGATGGGCAGACCTACGAATACAACGACCTGCCCAAGCTCAAGAAGACCGAGAAGCACGACATCGACATCGTCATCGACCGCCTGCGCGCGCGCCCCGACATGCAGCAGCGCCTGGCCGAGAGCTTCGAGGCGGCGCTGCGGATGGCCGAGGGCCGCGCCATCGCGCTCGAGCTGGGCGCCGAGGGCGCGCCCGACAAGGAACACCTGTTCAACGCCAAGTTCGCCTGCCCGATCTGCCACTACTCGCTGTCGGAGCTGGAGCCGCGCCTGTTCTCGTTCAACTCGCCGGTGGGCGCCTGCCCCAGCTGCGACGGCCTGGGCCACCGCGAGGTGTTCGACCCGGCGCGCGTGGTGGCCTTCCCGTCGCTGTCGCTGGCCAGCGGCGCCATCAAGGGCTGGGACCGCCGCAACGGCTACTACTTCAGCATGATCGAGAGCGTCGCCAAGCACTACAAGTTCGACGTCGACGCGCCCTTCGAGTCGCTGCCCGCATCGGTGCAGCAGGTGCTGCTGCACGGCTCGGCGGCCGAAGAGATCAAGTTCAACTACACCATGGAGTCGGGCAACTTCGCGGGCAAGAAGCTCACGAAGAAGCATCCCTTCGAAGGGATCATCCCGAACATGGCGCGGCGCTACCGCGAGACCGATTCGGTGATGGTGCGCGAAGACCTCGCGCGCTTTCGCAACCTGCAGCCCTGCCCCGACTGCGGCGGCTCGCGGCTGCGGCGCGAAGCGCGCAACGTGTTCCTGGTCGATGAATCGGCACGTCCCGCCGACGGCGGCGAGCCGCCGCGCATGGCGATCTTCGAGCTCAGCCACCTCACCTTGCGCGACTCCCTGGCCTGGTTCCAGACGCTCAAGCTGCGCGGCGCCAAGGCCGACATCGCCGACAAGGTGGTGCGCGAAATCGGCCTGCGCCTGAAATTCCTGAACGACGTGGGCCTGAACTACCTGAGCCTGGACCGCAGCGCCGAGACGCTCTCGGGCGGCGAGGCGCAGCGCATCCGCCTCGCGTCGCAGATCGGCTCGGGCCTCACCGGCGTGATGTACGTGCTCGACGAGCCCAGCATCGGCCTGCACCAGCGCGACAACGACCGCCTCATCGGCACGCTGAAGCATCTGCGCGACATCGGCAACAGCGTGATCGTGGTCGAGCACGACGAGGACATGATCCACGCCGCCGACCACGTGATCGACATGGGCCCCGGCGCCGGCGTGCACGGCGGCCGCGTGATGGCGCAGGGCACCTATGCCGAGGTGTCGGCCAACCCCGACTCGCTCACCGGCCAGTACCTGTCGGGCACGCGCAAGATCGAGGTGCCCAGGCACCGCACCGCATGGCTGCCGGTGGTGAGCAAGCCCGCCTTCAACGAAGGCAAGAAGCCCTCGCGCTTTCCGCAGAGCCCCGCCGCCGAGCGCCGCGCCGCGCGCGAGGCCGCCCACCTGGCCACGCAGACCGACCTGCAGGAGATCCGCGTGGTCGGCGCCACCGGCAACAACCTGAAGAACGTGAGCGTGGCCTTCCCGGTCGGCCTCCTGACCTGCGTGACGGGCGTCTCCGGCTCGGGCAAGTCGACGCTGGTGAACGACACGCTCTACACCGCCGTGGCGCGCACGCTGTACCGCGCGCATGAAGAACCGGCCGCGCACGAATCGGTGGAAGGCATCGAGTATTTCGACAAGGTCATCAACGTCGACCAGAGCCCCATCGGCCGCACGCCGCGCAGCAACCCGGCCACCTACACGGGCCTGTTCACGCCCATCCGCGAGCTGATGGCCGAGACCAACACCGCGCGCGAGCGCGGCTACGGCCCGGGCCGCTTCAGCTTCAACGTGGCCGGCGGGCGCTGCGAGGCCTGCCAGGGCGACGGCGTGGTGAAGGTCGAGATGCACTTCCTGCCCGACGTGTACGTGCCCTGCGAGGTCTGCCACGGCCAGCGCTACAACCGCGAGACGCTCGAGGTGCTCTACAAGGGCAAGAACATCGCGCAGATCCTGGAGATGACGGTCGAGACCGCGCACGAGTTCCTCAAGGCCGTGCCGACCATCGAGCGCAAGCTGCGCACCCTGCTGGACGTGGGCCTGAGCTACATCAAGCTCGGCCAGTCGGCCACCACGCTGTCGGGCGGCGAGGCGCAGCGCGTGAAGCTCGCGCTGGAACTCAGCAAGCGCGACACCGGCCGCACGCTGTACATCCTCGACGAGCCGACCACCGGCCTGCACTTCGCCGACATCGAGCTGCTGCTGAAGGTGCTGCACCAGCTGCGCGACGCGGGCAACACCATCGTCGTGATCGAGCACAACCTCGACGTCATCAAGACGGCCGACTGGCTGATCGACATGGGCCCCGAAGGCGGCGCCGGCGGCGGCACGGTGGTGGGCGAAGGCACGCCGGAAGACATCGCGGCGAACGAGGCGAGCCACACGGGGCGGTATCTGAAGCGGCTGCTGTAGCCGCCTCCGGGCCCGGAAAGACGCTCAGGTCGTCGTCTGCACGTGCAGGCGGCTGGTCTTGCAGCGGTGCAGCGCGCGGTAGTGCTCCAGCGGCCTGCCGTTGGCGCCGTAGGCGATCGACTCGATGCGCAGCAGCGGCTCCGGCGTGGGCAGGTTCAGCAACTGGCAGGTGTCGGCGTCGGGCAGCACCGCGTCGATCCAGCGTTCGGCGCGCACCAGGCGCAGGCCGTACTGGCGGCGCAGCACGTCGTACAGCGAGCGGTCGTCCAGGCGCGTGCGGTGCAGGCCCGGCGCCAGGTCGGCGGGCACCACGGTTTCCACCAGGAGGCGCAGTTCGCCGTCCACGCTGCGCAGGCGCTTGAGCGCCACCACCTGCGTGTCGTCGGTCAGCCCGAGCGAGGCGGCCTCCTGCTCGGTGGGCGCGCGCAGCTCCTGCGTGAGGATCTGCGTGCGCACCGAGCGGCCCTTGCGCTCCATCTCGTCGGAAAAGCCGAGCACGGTGGAGACGAAATCTTCATCCCGCTCGCGCGCCGACACGAAGGCCCCGCGGCCCTTGATCTTGTAGATGAGGTTGTTGCGCACCAGGTCGGCCAGCGCCTCGCGCACCACGATGCGCGAGATGCCGAACTGCTCGCCCAACTCGGCTTCGGACGGCAGCTTGGCGCCGATGGGCAGCACGCCCTGCAGGATCTGCAGGCGCAGCGCGTCGCGGAACTGGGCCCACAGGGGCGATTCGGAGCCACGGTCGAGCACGGTCGAGATTTCGGTCGGAGAGTTCACGTCGAGGGTTGGCCCAGGGCCTGAGGAGTCGTCAATGATGCATCGAAAGATGCGGGCGCTTCGGTGGCCACGGGCGAAAGCCGCACACCGTGGCGCTCGCGCAGCGCCCGCGCGCAGGCCTGCAGTTCCCTGCGTTCCTGGGCCGCGTCCCAGCCCAACGCCTCGGCGGCGATGCCCGCCATTTCGGCCAGCGCGGCGTCGGTGACGAGGCCGCGAATCGCCAGCAGCGTGCGGCGGATCACCAGGTCGTCGAGGTGCGCCACGCCGGTCTCGAGGCAGAGATACGAGATTTCGGCCACGGAGTAATCGGGCGCATGCCGCAGCGGCACGTCGCCGGAAGCACCGAGCCGCTGTGCCAACGGCAGCGCCTTGGAGCCGTAGCGGCGCAGCAATGCACGCGCACGCACCCGGTCCATGCCCGACGCCGTCACCATGCGGTCGACAAAGCGTTCCGTGGCCTGCGCATCGGCCGGCAGTTCCGCGCCGCCGCCGATGGCCATCAGCTCGGTCGACGCGGTGCGCGGGCGGCCCAGCTGCTTCAGCACTTCGTTGGTTGCCTCTTCGGCCAGCGCGCGGAAGGTGGTCCATTTGCCGCCGACCAGGCCGACGATGGGAATGTCGCGCGTCGCGCTCGGCAGGTCGACCACCACCGAATGGTCGCGCGAGATCTGGCCCGGCTTGTCGGCGTCGGAGCGCGCCAGCGGACGCACGCCGACGTACGTGTACACCACGTCGCCGCGGCCGAACGCGAGGTTCGGGAACACCTCGGTCAGCACCTCGAGCAGGTAGTCGACCTCGGCCGGCTCGGTGGCGATCTGGTCGGGGTCTTCCACCGGGATGTCGGTCGAGCCCACCAGCACGCGGTCGAGGAAGGGATAGACGATGCACACGCGCCCGTCCACCGCCTCGAAGTAGGCCATGCGGCCTTCGAGCGCATCGCGCAGCGCGGGGTGGTCGAGCACCAGATGCGAGCCCTTGGTGCCCATCACGCGCGAGCCCGCGCCGCCGAGCACGGCGGTGCTGCGGTCCAGCCATGCGCCGCTGGCGTTCACCACGGTGTCGGCCGTCACGCGCACCAGTGCGCCGGTGATCTCGTCGCGCAGCGTGAGGATATTGCCCGCGCAGCCCATCACGCGGCAGTAGTTGGCGGCGGCCGAGCGCGGCTGGTCGCGGCAGGCGTCGCCGATGAGCTCGAGCACCAGCCATTCGGGATGGCTGATCCATGCGTCGAAGAAAGTGGCGGTCCAGCGCACCGCGGCGCGGAACAGGTTGCGGTCGTTCTGCGGCACGCGGCTGATGCGGTGGTTGGGCATCACGCGCTGGCGGCGGCCCAGCAGGTCGTACAGGCGCAGGCCCGCCGCCACGGCCAGCAGGCCGCGCGTGCGCTGCGGCGGCGTGCGGCCGAAGAACTTGAGCGCGCTGCTCATGAGGCCGCCGAAGAAGCTCGACAGCGGCACCACCGTCTTCAGCGGCTGCACCAGGTGCGGCGCGTTGCGCAGCAGCAGGTTGCGCTCGCGCGTGGCCTCCGCCACCAGCGAGAAGCTGCCGTTCTCCAGGTAGCGCAGGCCGCCGTGGATCATGCGCGAAGGCGCGCTGCTGGCGCCGGCGCTGAAGTCGCCCTTGTCGACGATGAGGCAGTCGACGCGCTGCAGGCACAGGTCGCGGAACACGCCCACGCCGTTGATGCCGGCGCCGACGATCACGGTCGAGAAATGACGGTCCGCCAGCGAGGCCGGACGCACGAAAGGCAGTTGCCAGGCGCTCATTTCTCGCCTCCCGCCAGATGGGAAAACACAGGAGACATGGTGTCGATCAGTTCGTTGAAGCCGGCCATGAAGCCGGCATGGGCGCGCGCCTGCGCGGCATCGGGTTCGACGGTGTCGCAGGGCGCGAGCAAGGCGCTGCCCTGCTCCGCGCGGTCGATGCCCTGCGACATGGCGGCGTAGATGGCGGCGCCGCGCGCGCCCGTTTCATCGTCGGCGCAGCGCTCCACCGGGTGGCCGAGAAAGCCCGCGAGCAGGCGCACGAGTCGCGTGTCGCTCGCGCCGCCGCCGAGCACGGTCGATGCAGACACCGGCAGCCCGCAGGCCGCGAGCCGCGCCGTGTGCCGCGCATGCAGCGCGGCCACCGCGTCAACCACGGCACGCGCCATGTCGCCGCGCGTGTGGTGGCTCTTCAGGCCGACGAAGCCCGCCGTCACGCCGCCGCCGCCGTTCACGAACGGCAGGAAGCGCAGTCCGCCCGCGCCCAGCGGCACAGACATTGCCAGGTCGACCACGGCGCGCGAATCGGCCAGGCCCAGCACGCCGGCCAGCCATGCGATGTTGGCCATCGACGAGGGGCTGTTCTCCATGTAGAGCCGCCTGTCCCCGCGCCCGAAGTTGACGACCGCCGCCACGCCGGGCTTGGGCTCGATCACCGGACCGATGACCGCGTTCACGCACCAGGTGCCGAACACCGACACCGCCCGCTCGCGGCCTTCGGCGCAGATCGCCGTCATCGATGCGAGCAGGTCGATGGCGCCCATCGCCACCGGAATGCCGGCGGGCAGGCCGCACAGCGCGGCTTCGGAAGGCAGCAGCCGGCCGACCGCCTCGCCGCTCGGCACCAGCGGACCGAAGGCGCGTGGGCCGAGGTCCGCGATGCCCGAGGCGTCGAAGGCCGCCTGCGACCACGTGCCGGTGGCAATCGACACCAGCCCGGCGGTGCTGGCGTCGCTCGCATCGGTCGCGATCTCGCCGGTCAGCAGGAAGCCGAGGTAGTCCTTGGCGAACAGCAGACGGCGCACCGCGCCGCGCTGCACGGCGTCAGTGCCCAGCAACTCGGCCGCGATCACCGTGGGCTGGCCCGGCCAGGGCCTGCAGCCGACGTCGGCGAACAGCGCATCGCCGTGGCTCAGCGACAGCGAACGCGCACGCGCGTCGGCCCGCTGGTCGGTCGAGGCGACGGCCCTGCCGCCGACGAGTTCGTTGCGCGCGTCGAGCGCATAGAGCCCAGCGCCGTGGCCGGTGCAACCGATGGCGCGGACCTCGGCCGCGCGATCTCCGAGCTGGTGGGCGACGTCGCGCAGCACGTGGGTCAAGGCCGAGCGGATGGCGGCCGCCCCCACTTCGCATCCCCCTCCGGGCAGCCGGTCGTGCGGCAGTGGCATGCGGGACAGGGCGACGCAGCGGCCGCTCCCGGCTTCGAGGGCCAGGGCTTTCAGGCTGCTCGACCCCATGTCGATGCCGATCAGTATTTTTGGCTTCATGTCATAACAGCTTCGGCGGAACAAAAGCCCGTTGCCAGTAGCGTTTCCCCTAGTTATCCCGTCAAACGGCCAGCGCGTACATTCTAGCCTGTCATAACAACTGTCGTGACAACGAGGATCAGAGGGCTGCCTTGAAAAGCAGCATCGGCAAGCTGTGCCACACAACGTGAGGAGACAAAAATGAGGCGTAATTTCCTGAAGTCCGCCGCGGCCGCCGGTATCGGCCTGGCGGGCGCGAGCGCATTCGCGCAACAGCAGCAAGCGGCACCGGCGGCGGGCGCCGGCCTGCGCGGCAACGCCAGCGACGTCTACGTGATGAACGTGATGGTGTCGGGCGTGGAGTACTGGTTTCCGGTCTACGAAATGATGAAGCAGCTCGGCCGCACGCTGGGCGTGAAGACGCGCTACACCGGCACGCCGGAGTACGACGTGAACAAGCAGCTCGCGTCCTTCGAGCAGGAGCTGGCGCGCAAGCCGGCGGGCATCCTGCTGCATCCGATGAACCCCGACCCGTTCATCGAACCCATCAACCGCGCGGCGGCGATGGGCATCCCGGTCGTCACCTTCGCGGCCGACTCGCCCAACTCCAAGCGCACCTCGTTCATCACCTCGGACAACGACCGCGAAGGCACGCAGGCGGCCGACGCCATCGCGGCTTCGATGGGCGGCAAGGGCGAATACGCGGTGCTGGAGAACCCCGGCCAGGACAACCACGACCGCCGCATCGCCGCCTTCATCAACCGCATGAAGACCAAGCACCCGGGCATGAAGCTGGTCGGCCGCGCCGCCAGCAACCAGGACCCGAACAAGGCCTACCAGGCGGTGCTGAGCCTGGCGCAGGCCAACCCGAACCTGGGCGCCCTGTTCATGCCCGAGGCCAACTCGGCGCTGGGCGCGGCGCAGGCCAAGGTCGAGACCAAGAAGAACATCAAGGTGATGTGCTGCGACGTGAACGCCAAGATCCTGGACATGATCAAGTCGGGCGACGTGTTCGGCTCCATCAACCCGAACCAGGGCATGCAGGGCTACATGGGCATGATGATGCTGTTCCTGGCCAAGAACCCGACGCTCATCGACCCGATGAACGACGCCAAGCGCAACGGCGCCAACCCGATGGCAGTGCCCTTCCTGGACAACGGCCTGGCGGTGGTCAGCAAGGCCAACGCCGACGACTTCTACTGGGACAAGTACCTCGCCCGCCGCGGCACCAAGGGAATCGGCGAGTGAACGCAGTGAGCGCGTTGCTCGAACTGAAGGGAATCAGCAAGCGCTTCGGCGCTTCGCGCGCGCTCACGGGCGTGGACTTCACGCTGCACGCCGGCGAGATCCACGCCCTGTGCGGCGAGAACGGCGCGGGCAAGTCCACGCTGATGAACATCATCGATGGCATTCACCAGCCGGACGAGGGCGAGACCTCGCTCGACGGCCGCAAGGTGGTCATCGACGGCCCGGCGCATGCCATGCGCCTGGGCATCGGCCTGGTTCACCAGGAGATCGCCCTGTGCGGCGACGCCACGGTGGCCGAGAACATCTTCATGCCGGAGATCAACGCCGGCAAGCATGCGTGGATGAACTACGCGAGCCTCAACGAACGCGCGGCCCGCGTGCTGCAGCGGCTGGGGCAGGACGTGGACCCCGCCGCGCTGGTGAAGGACCTGAGCATTTCCACGCAGCAGCTCATCGAGATCGCCAAGGCGCTCACGCTGGACTGCAAGGTGCTGATCCTCGACGAGCCCACCGCCGCGCTGACCGACAACGAATCGGCCGCGCTCTTCAAGGTGCTGCACGACCTGAAGGCGCAGGGCATCGGCATCATCTACATCAGCCACCGCATGGCCGAGATATTCGCGCACTGCTCGCGCGTGACGGTGCTGCGCGACGGGCGCAACGTGCACTGCGGGCCGCTGGCCGAACTCGACGCCGACGCGCTGGTGCGCCGCATGGTCGGGCGCGACCTGGGCAACTACTACCCGCCGAAGCACGGCGACGCGGCGCACGGCGAGCCGGTGCTCGAAGTGAGCGACATCGCAGACGGCGAGCGCGTGCACGGCGTCTCTTTCACGCTCAGGCGCGGCGAGATCCTCGGAATCGCGGGCCTCATGGGCGCCGGGCGCAGCGAACTCGCCGAGACCGTGTGCGGCCTGCGCACCGCCACGCGCGGCGCGGTGCGCCTGCGCGGCAGGACGCTGGCGATCCGCAAGTACAGCGACGCGCTGCGCGAAGGCATCGCCTACCTCAGCGAAGACCGCAAGGCGGCGGGCGTGTACCTCGACCTGCCCATCGCGCAGAACATCGCGTCGATGGCGCTCAGGCGCGTGAGCTCGCGCTTCGGCCTGCTGCAGCGCGCGGCCGAACGCAAGCTGGCGCTCGACCTGGGCGGCAAGCTCAAGCTCAAGTCCGACGGGGTCGACATCGATGTGGCAAGCCTGTCGGGCGGCAACCAGCAGAAGGTGGCCATCGCCAAGCTGCTGGCCACCAACCCCTCGGTGCTGCTGATGGACGAACCCACGCGCGGCGTGGACGTGGGCGCCAAGTCGGAGATCCACCACATCCTGCGCGAGCTGGCCAGCCAGGGCGTGGGCGTGGTGGTGATCTCCTCGGAGCTGCCCGAGATCATCGGGCTGTGCGACCGCGCGCTGGTGATACGCGACGGCCGGCTGGCCGGCGAAGTGCAAGACAACGAAATGACGGAAGAGGCGCTGCTGCGGCTGGCCTCCGGACTTTGCGAAGAGGAAGCGACAGCATGAACTACCCGGCACAACTCGACGCGGGGGCCGCACCGGGCCTCCAGCCACACCAGTCGGGGGGAGGCCCCGTCAAACCCGCCAGCAAGCTCGGCAGCATGCGCGAGATGGGCTTGCTGCTCATCATCGCCGCGCTGTGCGTGGGCATGAGCTTCGCGTCGCCCTACTTCCTCACGTGGGACAACGTGCGCGCGATGCTGCTGTCGTTCTCCATCGAAGGCATCGTGGTGGTGGGCATGACCATCCTGCTGATCGTCGGCGGCATCGACCTGTCGGTGGGCTCGGTGGTTTGCTTCGCGATGGTGGTCACGGGCAAGCTCTTTCTCATGGGCTTCGATCCGTGGACGGCGGGTTTGGTGGCCATCGGCGCGAGCGCGCTGATCGGCGCCATGATCGGCGGCTGCGTCACGCGCATCGGGCTCAATCACTTCATTGCCTCGCTGGCTTTCATGGTGATCGTGCGCGGGCTGTGCCTGGCGCTCACGCAGGGCACGCCGCAGTCGCTGTTCTCGCTGCCGGCGGAGTTCAAGTTCATCGGCCAGGGCACGCTGTTCGGCATTCCGGCGGTCATCCTGATCTTCCTGCTGATCGTGGTGGTGAGCGACTTCGTGCTGCGCCGCTCCACCCTGCTGCGCCGCGTGTTCTACACCGGCAGCAACGAGAAGGCCGCGCTGTACTCGGGCATTCGCGTGGGGCACGTGAAGTTCTGGGTCACGGTGCTGTGCTCGGCATCGGCGGGCCTGGCCGGCGTGATCTACACCGCGCGCTTCGGCGCGGCCACGCCCACCTTCGGCATGGGCATGGAGCTCAACGTGATAGCCGCGGCGGTGATCGGCGGGGCCAGCCTCAAGGGCGGATCGGGCACGGTGCTTGGCGCGGTGCTGGGCCTGGCGCTGCTGTCGGTGGTGACCAGCTCGCTGATCCTGCTCGACGTGTCGCCCTACTGGCAGGACGTGATCAAGGGCCTGATCCTGCTCGCGGCCGTGACCATCGACCACATCATGAACACGAGGAAGACCAAGCGATGAGCAGCAACAAGAACGCATCGATGAAGAAGACAAAGCTCGGCCCCTCGGGCATCGAGTGCTCGGCCATCGGCCTGGGCACCTGGGCCATGGGCGGCTGGATGTGGGGCGGCGGGGACAACGCGGCCGCCGTGCTGGCCATCCAGGCCTCGCTGGACGCGGGCGTGAACCTGATCGACACCGCGCCGGCCTACGGCCTGGGGCGCTCCGAGAGCATCGTCGGCGCCGCGCTGAAAGGCCGCCGCCAGGAGGCCGTGATCGCCACCAAGTGCGGGCTGGTGTGGCACACCCAGAAGGGAACGCACTTCTTCGAAGAAGACGGCCACCCGGTGTACCGCTACCTCGGGCGCGAATCGATCTTCCATGAATGCGAAGAGAGCCTGAAGCGCCTGCAGACAGACTACATCGACCTGTACATCACGCACTGGCAGGACGCCACCACGCCCGTGGCCGAGACCATGGACGCGCTCCTCGAACTGAAGAAGCAGGGAAAGATCCGCGCCATCGGCGTGAGCAACGTGAGCCCCGAGACGCTGGCGGAGTACCTGCGGCATGGCCCGGTCGATGCGGCGCAGGAGCGCTACAGCCTGCTCGACCGCGAGATCGAAGAGACGCTGGTGCCGCTGTGCACCGAGCACGGCGTGGCGGTGCTGGGCTATTCGTCGCTGGCGCTCGGCCTGCTGGCCGGCCCCATCGACCCCGAACGCCAGTTCACCGGCGACGACCAGCGCGCGAGCAACCCGCGCTTCAGCGCGCAGAACCGCGCGAAGCTCAAGGCCTTCTTCGAAGAGCTGGAGCCGCTGCGCGGGCAACTCGAATGCTCCTTCGGCCAGATGATGATCGCGTGGACGCTGGCGCGCGGCAGCGTTTCCGTGGCGCTATGCGGCGCCCGCGTGAGCAAGCAGGCCGTCGAGAACGCGGCCGCTGGCTCCGTGCACCTCGGAGGCGACGCGCTGGCACTCATCGACGCCGCCGCGGCCCGGCACCTGGCCGCACTGGCCTGAGGCCCCTTCCATCCCATCTCAACACAAGGATCTCTTTCGTATGTCGAAGGACAAGACCGCACGCCTGAACCGGCTGCTGAACAACGGGCGCTGCCTGGACATCGCGCTGGACCACGGCGTGTGCAACGAGCCCAGCTTCCTCGAAGGCCTGGAAGACATGCCCTCGGTGATGGACCGCCTGCTGGCCGCGCGCCCCGACGCGATCCAGCTCAACTACGGCCAGTCCGACCTGCTGCAGGACCGCCCGGGCCGCGACAAGCCGGCCCTCGTGATGCGCATCGACATGGGCAACCCCTACAACGCCACGCGCCACCGCGTGATGTGGGCCGTGCTGCAGAACGAGCACGACCCGGTGCTGCCGGCGGTGCAGCGCGACGCGGCCTGCGTGGTGGTCAATCTCTTCATGCTGCCGGACGAACCCGACCTGTTCCGCCAGTGCGTGCAGAACATCGCCCGCGTGCGCGCCGACTGCGACCGCTACGGCATGCCGCTGATGATCGAGCCGCTGGTGATGCAGGCGCCTTCGGCCGGCAGCCGCTACGCGGTGGACGGCGACGCCGAGAAGATCGTCACGCTGGTGCGCCTGGCGCGCGACATGGGCGCCGACATCGTCAAGGCCGACCCCACCGCCGACCCCGCCGACTTCCACCGCGTGGTGCAGGCCGCGCGCTGCCCCGTGCTCGTGCGCGGCGGCGGGCGCGAAGACCTGCAGCAGGTGTTCGAGCGCTCGCGCGTGCTGATGGACCAGGGCGCGGTCGGCATGGTGTACGGACGCAACGTGTACCAGCATGCCAACCCGTCGGCGGTGGTGGATGCGCTGATGGCCATGATCCACCGCGGCGCCAGCGCCAAGGAGGCATGGGACATCTACGAATCGGGCGGCGCGAAGAAGTAGCGACGGCGACGCCCCGAGAAAAAAAGAGAGGGAGAGGCTGTACGGCCGGCGGCGCGAGTCGCCGGCCGGGGGTGCGCCTGCGCGCGCATTTTTGCAAGTGACCGACACAACAACCTGGAGGCGACGATGAGAATCCGGTATTACTTGATGGCGTTCCTGCTGCCGTTCGTCACGCTGCTGACGCACGCCGCACTCACCGGGGTCAGTCCGGTGACGACCCTGAACAACATGGCGGCGGCGGTTTCCGCGGCCGTGGCCGACCCGCTCCCGCTGCAGGGGCCGGGCCTGGGCAACCTCACCTACACCTCGGCGGAGCTGTTCAAGCCGGTGTCGATGATCACCAGCGCCGCGCATCCGCTCGATCCGGCGCACAGCAATGCCTACGAATCGCGCGAGGTGCCCGCCACCTACCCGGGCCGCAAGGACTACGGCATGAACGCAGGCATCATGATCAACGGCTACTTCCTCACCTCCTTCGCGCCGGACAGCGGCCTGGGCCCGGGCGGTTTCCTGCTGTACGACGTGTCGAACCCGCGCCAGATCCAGCTCGTGAAGAAGATCTACGAGCCCGAGGGGCGCACCAAGGAGTTCCGCGAGACCCATTCCTTCGGCACCGCGAAGATCGCCGGCAAGACCTACGTGGTGCTGCCCAGCATCAACGGCGTCGAGTTCTGGGACTTCACCGACATCAACGACGTCAAGCAGATCAAGAAGCTGGCGCTGCCCGGCGTCAGCGGCGGCGACTACGAGAACGTCGCCTGGCAGCTGTGGTGGCAGGCGCCCTACCTGTACGTGGCCTCGGCGGGCCGCGGCGTGTTCATCGTCGACGCCACGGATCCCGCGAACGCCGTCATCGCGAACCGCGGCGCGGGCAAGCCCAACCCGGTGCCGACCGGCGAACTCGGCGGCTTTCGCATCGGCCCGATCTTCACCATGGGCAACCACATGGTGCTGACCGCGATGGAAAGCAACGGCGGCTTCGCGAGCCTGGACATCTCGGACCCGCTCAACCCCAAGGTGCTCGATTCGATCGTGGGCACCACGCCCTTCTATTACGCGACCTGCTTCGACGGCAGGAACCTGCACGTCTCCACGCGCAACAGCGGCGCCAAGATGTACAGCTACGACCTGAGCGACCGCTCGCGCTTCGTGGCGGAAGACAACCGGCTGGTCATCGACGAGCAGCTGTACTGCGCCACGCAGGACAACTACGTCATCCAGGGCGCGCAGACCCGCATCCACAAGGTCGACGTGAGCAACCCGCTCAACCACGTGGAAGTGGGCCGCGGCAGCATCCTGCGCGAGGACGACCCGAACTTCTCGCACTCCGACAACGGGCAGGTCGCGATGTTCGGCAACCTCGTCTTCGTGGGCAACGACCACGGCTCGGGCAGCGGCTTCATCGTGCATTCGGTGGACCCCGACACCACCAAGCCCGAGGTGAAGCAGGTCTCGCCCGCCAGCGGCGCGAAGCAGCAGGCGCTGACCTCGCGCATCGGCCTGGGCATGACCGACAACATCCGGCCCGAGAGCGTGAACGCCAACACCTTCATCGTGCGGCCGGTGGGCGGCAACACGCTGGCGGGCACCTACAGCGTGCAGCTGGGCATCATCAACTTCTCGCCCGACCAGCCGCTGCAGCCGGGCACCAGCTATGAAGTGTTCCTGCCCGCCAACGGCGTGAAGGACTATGCGGGCAACGCCATCGCGGCGGACTACAAGTCGGTGTTCCACACCGGCAACGCAAGCGACATCAGCCTCATGCACCACTGGACGCTGGCGGGCAGCCTGTCGGACCAGATCGGCGCCAACAACGGCACGCCGGCCACCGGCGACGCCTTCGAGAGCATCGGCCTGAACTTCGCGAACCGCACGGCCGGCGTGCCGCTGAAGAACGACAGCGTGGCCACCGTGCTCGGCGGCACCGCCTCGCTGAGCTTCTACATGAAGACCACGCAGGCCGGCGCGGCCAACTCGTGGACCGCGCCCGGCATCTTCGGGCGCGACCAGTCGGGCGGCGCGGACGACGTGTTCTGGGGTTGGCTCGACGGCAGCGGGCGCATCAAGCTGTCGGTCGGCAACGACGCGGGCACCGCCTCCTCGGCCGCGGTGAACGACGGCAACTGGCACCACGTGGTGTTGACGCGCGACGCCGCCTCCGGCGCGCAGGCCGTGTACGTCGACGGCGTGAAGACCACCTCCGCCGGGCTCACCGGCACCAAGGGCCTCGCGAACAAGTTCCAGCTGCTGGGGCAGATCCAGGGCAACGCCGCGCTCTTCAAGGGCACGCTGGCGGAAGTGCGGGTGTACGGCCGCGTGCTGAGCGACGCCGACGTGGCCACGCTGCGCGGCCAGGCCGTCATCGGCGACCCCGGCATCGGCGGCGGACCGAAGCTGGTCAACGGCCAGCTGGTGTTCAACCCCGCCACGCTGGGCGCGAGCGGCGCGCAGTACCGCTGGAACTTCGGCAACGGCACGCAGACGAGCTTCTCGAACCAGCCGAACTACACCTACACCTACACGACGCCCGGCCACTACACCGTGACGCTGACGGTGCGCGACGCCCAGGGCCGCGAGACCTACTACACCTACAACCTGACGGTGATCGCGCCGGTCACCGCGCGCGCGCCCACGCACACCACCAACATCGCGGGCGACGCCAACTCGGTGTACTCGGTGAACCCCGACAGCGGCACGGTGGCCGCCATCGACGCGCAGACCCTGGCCAAGCGCTGGGAGACGCGCGTGGGCGACGAGCCGAAGACGCTGGCCGTGGGCCCCGACGGCCGCATCTGGGTGCCGGTGCACGGCGAAGACAAGCTGGTGGCGCTCAACCCGGCCGACGGCACCGTCTCCGCCACCGTGGCGCTGGCCTACGGCAGCGGCCCCTACGGCGTGGTCTTCACGCCCGACGGCGGCCGGGGCCTGCTGACGCTGGAGAGCAGGTCGGTGCTGATGAGCTTCGACCCGGCCAACGGCAACACCACGGGCGCGGTGGCGTTGGAGGGCGACCTGCGTGGCATCGCGGTCGCGGCCGATTCGCAGGTGGCCTACGTCACGCGCTTCAAGTCGAAGATGACGGGGAACCAGCTGCACAAGGTGAACCTGCAGAGCATGAGCGGCATGGGCGCCATCGCGCTGCCGGTGGACACCACCACGGTCGACACCGAGAGCCGCGCGCGCGGCGTGGCCAACTACACCGCGCAGGTGGTGATCTCGCCCGACGGCACGCGCGCCGTGCTGCCTTCGAAGAAGGACAACATCGTGCGCGGCAAATTCCGCGACGGCACGAACCTCGTGCACGACCAGACGGTGCGCTCCATCCTGTCGCAGGTCGACCTGCAGGCGGCGGCGCACAAGTTCGACGAGCAGATCGACTTCGACGACCGGGCACCGGCGCGCGCCGCGCTGTTCTCTCCGGCCGGCGACTACATCTTCGTCGCGCAGATGGAAGGCAACCGCGTGGCCATCGTCGACACCTACAGCCGCTCGATCCGCGGCGAGATCAACGCCAGCAGCGCGCCGCACGGCCTGTACCTGGACGCGGCGCGCAAGCGGCTGTTCGTCAACAACTTCCTGGCGCGCTCGGTGTCGGTGCACGACGTGGCCTCCGTGCTGTCGTCGGAGACCAATGCCCCGAGCTTCCTGCAGAACGTGCAGACGGTGGCGGTGGAGCCGCTGGCGGCCGCGGCGCTTCGCGGCAAGCAGGTGTTCTACAACGCGTCGGACCGCCGCATGAGCAAGGACAACTACCTGTCCTGCGCGAGCTGCCACGCGGACGGCGGCGACGACGGCATGGTGTGGGACTTCACCCAGCGCGGCGAGGGCCTGCGCCGCACCATCAGCCTGCAGGGCCGGCGCGGCACCGGCCACGGCAAGCTGCACTGGACGGCCAACTTCGACGAGGTGCAGGACTTCGAGAACGACATCCGCAACGAGTTCGGCGGCACCGGCTTCCTGAGCAACGCCGACTTCGCGGCCACCTCCGACCCGCTGGGCGCGCCCAAGGCCGGCAAGAACGCGCAGCTCGACGACATGGCGGCCTACCTGAACTCGCTGAGCAAGTTCATGCGCAGCCCCGCGCGCAACGCGGACGGCAGCCTGAGCGCGGACGCGGTGCGCGGACAGACGCTGTTCAACACCACGGCCCAGTGCGCGACCTGCCACAGCGGCGGCACCTTCCGCGACGGACTGCGGCACGACGTGGGCACCATCCAGGCCTCGTCGGGCAAGGGCAGCAACCAGCCGCTGGCGGGCGTGGGCTTCGACACGCCGACGCTGTCGGGCACCTGGAACACCACCGCGTTCTTCCACAACGGCCAGGCCGCGACGCTGCAGGACGTGCTGGCCAGCGGGCACGGCAACGCGTCGAGCCTGCCGCCGAACGACGTGGTGGCGCTGCGCGAGTACGTGCGTTCGCTCGACACGGCCCCGGCCGTCGTCACGCGCATCCGCTCGGACCTGAACCCGACGATGTGCGTGAACATCAAGGGCGCGCTCAACACCAGCGGTACGACCGCGGTGCAATGGCCCTGCGGCAACGCCAACAACGAGAAGTTCACCATCACCACCCTCACGGGCGGCTACGTACAGTTCGTGGCCGAGCACAGCGGCCTGTGCCTGGCGCAGAACGGCACGGCGACGACCAACGCGCCCGTGGTGCAACTGGCCTGCTCGGCCGGCAACACGACGCAGTGGAACGTGATCGGCTCGACCATCCGCAACCGTGCATCGGGCTCGTGCCTGGACATCCCGAACAGCGCGACGGCGCAGGACACGGCGCTGATCACCTGGACCTGCAACGGCGGCAACAACCAGAACTGGACTCAGATGCCCTGACGGGCCGCGGCCGCGCGGCGCGCGCCGGCTACCGGATGAACTGGAAGCCGGCGCCGCGCACCGCGTGCAGCGGCAGCCGCAGGCCGGCCTGCATGGCCTTGCGGCGAAGGCGGCTGACGATGACGTCCAGCCGCTTCGGGTCGGTGTCGTGCGGTGCGACGTCCATGCCGATGAACAGTTCTTCGCGGCTCACGACCTTGCCGTCTTCGCGCAGCAGGCAGGCGAGGAAGGCGCGCTCGGTGGTGGTGAGCTTCAGCGCACGCCCGGCCGGGTCGCACAGCACCCAGTCGCCTTCGGTCAGCTGCCAGCGCGGCGGCGCGGGAGGCGGCGGCGCGCTCACCGCCGCGGGCCGCTCGGCATGCGCCGGCATCATCGCGCGCACGCGGCTGCCCAGCGTGCGGACGGTCGCGACCAGCTCCTCGATGTGGATCGGCTTGACCATGTAGGCGTCGGCGCCTTCGTGCAGGGCCTCGAGTCGGTCATGCACCGCGCCGCGGGCGGACGCCATCACGATGCCGATGGGCCCGGTGGCACGCAGGTTCGACGCGATGGACAGGCCGTCCTCGCCGTTCAGCGCGATGTCGAGCACCGCCACGTCGCAGGGCGCGAGCGCATGGGCCTTGTAGAAGGCCGGGGCGTCGGCCACGCCCTGCACTTCGAGGCCGGTTCGGCTGAGCAGCAGCACCATCTCTTCGCGCAGGTCTTCGTCGTCCTCGACCAGGTAGACGCGCAGCGGCTTCATGTGGAACGCGCCCCGCTCATGGGCACCTCGACACGGAAGACGCTGCCTTGCGGCCCCGAGCGCAGCAGCACGGCAGAACCGCCGTGCGCGCGCGCGATCTCGCTGCACAGGAACAGCCCCAGGCCGGTGCCGCTCGCTTTTCTCGAACTCGTTCCACGGAAAAATCTCTCGAAAATCCTGGCTTGCTCATCCGGCGGAATGCCGCTGCCGAAGTCCTCGACATCCACGCGGGCCATGCCGCCTTCGACCAGTGCGAGGCTGACGCGCACGTCGCACTCGGCGGGTGAATAGTGCACGGCATTTTGCACAAGGTTGTGCAGCGCGATCTCCAGCAGCGCGGCGTCGCCGTCGGTCCAGGCCTCGCACGCGGGCAGCGAGAAGCGGATGCGCGCGCGGTCGGTCGGCCCGAAGGCCTGCACGAGCCGCTCGACCAGCGCGCGCAGGTCGACGCGCTCCACCTTCAGCGCCGCGCCCTCGGCATGAAAGCGGTCGTCGGCCAGGCAGTTGACCACCAGCAGCGTGAGCCGCTGCACCGCGCGCCGGATCTTGGCCAGGCGGGGCTGGATCTCCACGCCCGGCAACGCGATCGACTGCGCGGTGGCGTCGATCACCGCGAGCGGCGTGCGGAATTCATGCGACACCAGCGACACGAACTGGCGCTGCTGCTGCATGGCCTCGCGCTCCGAGGCCAGCGCGCGCTGCAGGCTGGCCTCGGCGAGCCGGCGGCCCTCGATCTCGGCCGCGAGCTGCGCATTGCTGCGGCCCAGCGCCTGGGTGCGCTCATGCACCTTGTCTTCGAGCTGGCGCTCGGCGCGCAGGGCGTCTTCGAGCGCGCGGCCGCGCGCGGCGCGCAACAGCATCTCGGCCTGGCGGGTGCGGTCGGCCACCACGATGGCGAGCAGCAGCATGTAGGCCAGACGCACCGCGGCCCAGGTCACGCCCAGCCCTTCGTCGGGCCCGACATCGACCCACCCCAGCCACTGCAGCCGGCCGAGCCCGCTGGAAAAGGCCAGGAACAGCGTGAGCACCGCCGGCCACGCGAACTGCCACTGCCGCCGCACGAACAGCAACCAGCCCGCCACCAGCACCGATCCGCCCAGCCCCGCAAGATCGATGACGGCCACCCAGAATTCCAGCGGCTCGTGATGCCCGGCCCATGCGGTGGCGCCTATCAGCAGGTTGAGCACCGCAAAGGCCTGCGCGGTGCACCATGCACCCGGCATGTGCCTTCTCAGCTCGAACAGGCGCGCGACGAACAGCACGATGGCCGCCTGCATCAGCCCCTGCAGCGCCGCGCGCAGGCCGAGGTCGCCAAGCCGCTGCGGCTCCCAGGTCGACGGAACGGTCTGCCACGCATGCAGCAGCACGGCCGCGCACATGACGAACGCGAAGTGCAGGAACAGTGTGTCGCGCAGCCAGCGCCAGAACACCAGGTTGATCACCAGCAGCGCGAAGGCCACGCCCATGCTGATGTTGAGGTAGGCGCCGTACTGGCGCTGCTGGCGCTCGAAGCCGCCGCTCTGGAACAGCGAAAAGCCGTCGGCGCTGGGCGTGTCGTCCAGCCGCAGGTAGTAGGTGGTCGGCGATGTCGGCAGGTTCAGCGGAAAGAACAGATCGGTGGTCGCGAAGCGCCAGTTCAGCGGGAACTGCCGGCCGGTGAGGCTTTGTTCGTAAGCGCCGGCTTCCTTCGGTTCGTACAGCTCCACCGAGCCCGGGCGCACCGTGCGCACGCGCAGCAGCCAGTCGTCGGGCGCCAGGTCGGTGCGGGCCAGCGAGAAGCGGACCCAGCACACGGTGCCCTGCGCGCATGCCAGCGGGCCGGCGTCCGGGTCGGCCGGGGTGAAGTCGGCATCGCGTCGACCCGACAGCACCTCCTGCTCGGGCAGCGCGTCGCGCGGACCGCGCAGCACCTCGAGCGAAGACGCGAGGCTGAACGGCTGCGCGAGGCCGTCGCCGTCGTCCACGCGCGCGGCATGCGCGGGAAAGGCGGGCGCAGCCCACATGCCGAGCAGCAGCAACAACAACAGCCACGACGCGAGCGGCAGGCGGCGCAGCCAGTCGGCAAAGCGGGCGGGATCGATCGGGGGAATGGCTCTGCCTCCGGCATGAACGACAAGCCGGCGATTCTCACACCGGGACCATGACCTGCGACGTCATGGACCGCGCGCACCCGCTCTGGGAAAGTACCTCCATCGACCCATCGATCCATCAACCAACCAGGAGAAAACACCATGACCGGCTTCAACATCCTTCCCCTCGCAGTCGCCTTGCTGATCGGCGTCGCGGCCCTCGGCTCCTGCCTGGGCATCGGGCTGGTCGGGCAGAAGTTCCTGGAAAGCACCGCGCGCCAGCCCGAGCTGGTCGACACGCTGCAGACCAAGTTCTTCCTGGTGGCCGGCGTGACCGACGGCGCCTTCATCATCGCCACCGGCATCGGCCTGTGGTTCGCCACGGCCAACCCCTTCGGCTGAAGGGAAGCAAGGCGAAGGGACACGGCGCACTGGCACCATTCGTGCTAGTACCGTTGACACCGAATTGTTTATGGCTAAAGTATTTAGCTATCAACGGTTCGATGCCTCCGCTGCCGCCAACGCGGCGCCGGTGCGTCGTTTCATCCTTCCACGCCGGAGAACCCATGAGCCATCTGTCCCCGAAGTCGCCCGCGCTGCCGCGCACCCTGCTGTCGCTGCTGCTCTGCGGCGCCGCCCTTGGCACCGCCGTGCAGGCCGTGGCCGCGCCCGTCAAGGTGGGCCTGGCCCTCGACATCTCGGGGCCGTTCGCGGCGCTGGGCGCCGAAGCGCGCGACGGCTTCGCGCTGGGCATCAAGCAGCTGGGCGGAAAGCTCGGCGGACAGGACGTGGAGTTCGTGCAGGCCGACATGGCCGGCAGCCCCGACCAGGCCAAGCAGCTGGTCGACCGCATGATCCAGCGCGACAAGATCGACCTCTTCAGCGGTCCCATCGGCTCCAACGTGGCGCTGGCCGTGGGCCCGACGCTGTTCAACGCCAAGGTGCCGTACCTGTCGGCCAACGCGGGCCCCAGCCAGTTCGCGGGTGCGCAGTGCAACGCCTACTTCTTCGGCACCGCCTACCAGAACGACCAGTTCCACGAAGCCGCGGGCAAGTTCGCGCAAGACCGCGCGTTCAAGAAGATCGTGCTGATCGCGCCCAACTACCCGGCCGGCAAGGACGCGCTGGGCGGCTTCAAGCGCCAGTTCAAGGGCCAGGTGGCCGACGAGCTCTACACCAAGCTCGGCCAGATCGACTACGCCGCCGAGCTCGCGCAGCTGCGCGCGGCCAAGCCCGACTCCATCTACTTCTTCCTGCCCGGCGCGATGGGCATCAACTTCATCAAGCAGTTCGTGGGCGCGGGCCTGTCGAAGGACATCACGCTGGTGACCAGCGGCTTCTCTGCCGACGAAGACGTGATCGGCGCCGTGGGCGAGCCGATGCTCGGCCTGTTCAACACATCGCACTGGGCGCACGACCTCGACAACCCCGCCAACAAGGCCTTCGTGGCCGCGTTCCGCAAGGAATACAACGGCCGCTATCCGTCGGTGTACGCGGCGCAGGCCTATGACGCCATCCTCGCGATGGACGCGGCCGTGAAGCAATCCGGCGGCAACGCGCAGAACCGCGAAGCCGTCATCGCCGCACTGAAGAAAGCCAACTACGCCTCGACGCGCGGCAGCTTCAAGTACGCCAACAACCACTACCCCATCGAGAACTTCTACCTGCGCGTGATCGGCAAGGATGCGCAGGGCAAGGTCACGAACAAGCTGATCAACACGGTCTTGACCAACTACGGCGACAGCTACGCCGACAAGTGCCCGCTGAAATAAGGCTCGCCCCCAGGCTGCGCGGCACTTCGTGTCCGCTTCGCCTTCCCCCTGCCGGGGGCAACACCTGAGGCCCGGCGAAGCCGGTTCCTCGGTGTTCACCGAATGAAATGCGGGCAACCCTGTTGATCCTATGAGTGGAATTCTTGTTCTCGAGCAGCTGCTCAACGGCCTCGGCTACGGGCTGATGCTGTTCCTGCTGGCGGCCGGGCTCACGCTGGTGTTCGGCATCATGGACGTGCTGAACCTGGCGCACGGCTCGCTGTTCATGGCGGGCGCCTACGTGGCGGCCGAGGCGCACACGCGCACCGGCTCGTTCGCCGCCGCCATCGTCATCGCGGTGGCGGTCACGGTGGTGGTGGCGCTGCTGCTCGAGGTGCTGCTGATGCGTCGCCTCTACACGCGCGACCATCTGGCGCAGGTGCTCGCCACCTTCGGCGTGATCCTGGTGGCCGACGACATCGTGACGATGGCCTGGGGCCCGTCGCCGGTGATGGCGCCGACGCCGGCCGCGCTCTCGGGTCCGGTGCAGCTCATGGACGGGCTGCCCTACCCGGCCTACCGCCTGGTGATCCTGGCGGGCGGCCTGCTGGTGGCGCTGGCGCTGTACCTGCTGGTGAACCACACGCGCATCGGCATGCGGGTGCGCGCGGGCGCGTCCGACCGGCCGATGGCCGAGCTGATGGGCGTGCGCGTGGGCCGCATCTTCAACGGCGTGTTCCTGCTGGGTGCCGCGCTGGCGGCGCTGGCCGGCGCGCTGATGGGCCCCATCGTCGCGGTGCAGGTCGGCATGGGCGAAGCCATATTGATCCCGGCGCTGGTGGTGCTGGTGATCGGCGGCATCGGTTCGGTGCGCGGCGCCTTCGTGGCCGCACTGCTGGTGGGCGTGGTCGATACCGTGGGGCGGGCCTTCGTGCCGATGCTGCTGCGCGCCACCTTGCCGCCGGCCACGGCGGCCGACCTGGGGCCGCTGTTCGCCGAGGTCGCGATGTACGCGCTGATGGTGGTGGTGCTCATCTTCCGGCCCTCCGGGCTCTTCTCGGCACGCGCATGAAGACCTCACCCTCACGCTACATCGGCCTCGGGCTGCTCCTTGTGCTGCTCGCGGCGTTCCCACTGATCGCGCCTCTATTCGGGCTCGAGTTCTACATCGGCTTCGTGCGGCGCGTGCTCATCGTGGCGCTGGCTGCCGCGAGCCTCAATTTCATCCTCGGCTTCGGCGGCATGGTCGCGCTCGGGCATGCGGGCTTCATCGGCATGGGCGCGTACACGGTGGTGGCGCTCAGCGACGCGGGCGTGATGTCGGGCTGGATCATGTGGCCGGCGGCCGCGCTCGTGGCCGGCCTGGTCGCGGCGCTGATCGGCACGGTGGCGCTGCGCACGCGCGGCGTGTACTTCATCATGACCACGCTGGCCTTCGCGCAGATGCTGTACTTCGTGGTGGTGTCGCTGCGCCGCTATGGCGGCGACGACGGCTACACGCTGATGTCGCGCCCCACGCTGCTGCCCGGCCTCGACTTGGGCAACGAATCGAACTTCTACTGGGTGGTGCTGGCGATCGTCGCGCTCGCGCTGTGGTGGCTGCACCGCGCGACCCGATCGCGCTTCGGCCATGCGCTGATGGGCATCCGCGACAACGAGACGCGCATGCGGGCGCTGGGCTATCCGGTGTTCCGGCTGCAGCTGGTGGCGTTCGCGATTGCCGGTGCCATCGCGGGGCTGGCGGGCGCGCTGCTGGCCGGCGGCAACGGTTTCGTGAGCCCGGCGACGATGCACTGGACGCAGTCGGCCACGCTGCTGGTGATGGTGGTCATCGGCGGGCTGGGGCGCAGCTGGGGCGGGCCCGTGGGGGCTGTCGTGTGGCTGGTGCTCGAGGAAGTGCTCAAGCAGCACACGGAGCATTGGCACATGCCGCTCGGGTTGCTGCTGATCGCCGTTGCGTTGTGGGCGCCCAAAGGTTTGGCCGCGTTGTACAGGCGCCGCTTGCCTCTCACCCCGACCCTCTCCCCTGAGGGGCAAGGGAGCAAGACGACACCATGAGCCTTTTCAGAATCGAAGGGTTGGTCAAGCGCTTCGGCGGCCTGCTGGCGACCGACCATGTGAACCTCACGGTGGAGCGCGGCGAAGTGCATGCGCTCATCGGGCCGAACGGCGCGGGCAAGACCACGCTGGTGAACCTCATCACCGGGCTGCTGAAGGCCGACGCCGGCCGCCTGCTGCTCGACGAGAAAGACATCACCTCGCTGAAAGACCACCAGCGCGTGGCCGCCGGCATGTCGCGCTGCTTCCAGGTGACGCGCGTGTTCGCCAAGGAAACGGTGCACGACAACCTCATGCTCGCCGCGCAGGCCCATGCGGGCAGCAGCCTGCGCTTCATGGCGCCGCGCGCGAAGGAGCATGACCTGATCGACCGCGCAGTGGCACTGGCCGACCGCGTGGGGCTGGGCGGCGAACGCGACCGCATCGCGGGCACGCTGCCGCACGGCGCTCAGCGCGCGCTCGACGTGGCGCTCGCGCTCGCGGCCGAACCCAAGCTGCTGCTGCTCGACGAGCCGATGGCCGGCATGGGCCCCGACGAATCCGCGCGCATGGTCGAGCTGATCGAATCGCTGCGCGCGTCGATGGCCATCCTGCTGATCGAGCACGACATGGACGCCGTGTTCCGCCTGGCCAACCGGCTCACGGTGCTGGTGCAGGGCAAGGTGCTGATGAGCGGCACGGCCGACGAAGTGCGGGGCCACCCCGATGTGCAGGCCGTCTACCTCGGCACCGAAGCGGAAGGCCACTCATGAACACGGCCACGACATTGCTCGAAGCGAAGGCCATCGAGGCCGGCTACGGCGCGAGCCAGGTGCTGTTCGGCATCGACATCGAGATCCGCCCCGGCGAAGTGCTCGCGCTGCTCGGCCGCAACGGCATGGGCAAGAGCACGCTGCTGAAGGTGCTGACCGGCACGCTGGCGCCGATGCGCGGCGACGTGCGCTTCGACGGCGCGGCCATCGGCGGCCACAAGCCCGACGCCATCGCACGGCGCGGCGTGGCCATCGTGCCCGAGGGGCGGCATGTGTTCCCGAACCTCAGCGTCGACGAGCACCTGCGAGCCTTCGCGCGGCCGCGCCCCGGCAGCGCGCCACGCTGGACGGTGCAGGCGCTCTACGGCCTCTTTCCGCGCCTGTCGGAGCGCAAGGCCAACGCGGGCAACCAGCTCTCCGGCGGCGAGCAGCAGATGCTGGCCATCGCGCGGGCTCTCTCAACGCACCCGCGCCTGCTGATCCTCGACGAAGCCACCGAAGGCCTCGCACCGGTGATCCGCGAGGAAATCTGGCATTGCATCGCCACGCTCAAGGCCGAGGGCGAAGCGATCCTGGTGGTCGACAAGTACGTGCAGCGCCTGCTGCCGCTGGCCAACCGCCATGTGATCCTGGAACGCGGGCGCGTGGTGTGGCAGGGCGACTCGGCGGCGCTGGATGCCGACCGGTCGCTCTGGACGCGCTACCTGGGCGTCTAGAGGAGGCTCACGCCGCCACCGCGGCCGGGTGCCGTACACCCGGCGAACGCATCGCCAGCACGAACACCACCGCCGCGCAGGCCGCGATGCCAGCCACCATCGGCAATGGCTTCCCATTGGCGAAGGGCGCGACCAACGCCACCATCAACGCGCCGCCGGCGAAGTTCATCGTGCCGATCAGCGCCGACGCGGTGCCCGCGAGCGATGCATGCCCCTCCATCGCCAGCACGAAGGTCGCGGGCACGATCAGGCCGTTGACGCCATAGCCGATCATCAGCAGCACCACCATCACCGCAAGCCGGTCGATGCCCGCGAGCGTCAGCACCAGCAGCAAGCCTATGGAGCCGGCCTGCACCATCACCGCGGTGCGCAGCACGCGCCGGATGCCGAATCGGGTAACCAGCCAGCCGTTGGCCTGGGACAGCGCGAGCAGCGACACCGCATTGAGCGCGAACAGCAGCGCGTACTGCCTCGGCGACACGCCGTAATGCGCGCTCATCACGAAGGGCGAATTGGCCACATAGACGAAAAAGGCCGATACGGTGAAAGAGGCCATGAAAGCCAGCGCCATGAAGCGGCGGTCGCGCAGCAGCAAGCCGTAGCCGGCCATCGCACTGCGGAAGTTGCTCGACAGGCGTGCGGCGGCGGGCCGCGTCTCGGGCAGGAAGGCCATCAGCATCGCCAGGCCCGCGAGCCCCAGCGCCGCGACCACGCCGAACACCGCGCGCCAGCCCACCGACTCGGCCACGAAGCTGCCGACCAGCGGCGCGAGGATCGGCGACACGCTATAGACCATGAGCAGCAGCGACATCATGCGTGCCGCTTCGGGGCCGGTGTACAGGTCGCGCACCACGGCGCGCGGCGTCACCATGCAGGCACAGGCGCCGAGCCCCTGGAGGAAGCGCAGCGCGATCAGCACGCCGACGTCCGGCGCCAGCGCGCAGCCGATGCTCGCGAGCATGAACAGCACGAGGCCCGCGACCATCGGCCTGCGGCGCCCGAACATGTCCGACAGCGGCCCCGCCACCAACTGGCCGGCACCGACCGCGATGAAGAAGGCCATCAGGCTGGCCTGCATCGCATGCGGATCTGCCCCCAGAGCGTGGCCGATGGCGGGCAGCGCCGGCAGGTACATGTCGATGGCGAAAGGACCGATCGTGGTGAGCAGGCCCAGCACGATGGCGTAGCGGGAAACTTGAGCGTTCGAAGAGGACATGCGCCAATGGTCGCGCTTCGGCCTGAATGATTGAATAATCGAGAGGCCGCTTTTCTTATTCATTCGTACGGAAATCATGGACCCGCTGTCCGATGTGCTGTCGATGCTCACAGTGAGCAGCACGCTCTCGTCGCGCTTCGAGGCGCGCGGGCGCTGGGCTTTCCGCTATTCGCAGTACGCCTCGCACATCAAGCTGGGCTGCGTGCTCACCGGCCGCTTCCAGTTGCATGTCGACGGCGCGGCCGTGCCCGTCGTGCTGGAGGCCGGCGACTTCTTTCTGCTGACCAACGGCTTGCCCTTCTCGGCGTCGAGCGACCCGCCCGGGCCGCTGCGGGACGGCACGCAACTCAACCGCGACCATCGCGGACCCGACGGCGTGCTGCGCTACGACGGCCAGGGCGCGCAAGACGGCCCGCTCGTGGTGCTGGCCAGCGGCCGGTTCGCGCTCACCGGCGAGGCGGGCGAACTGCTGCTGCGCCATCTGCCGCCGCTGATTCACCTGCGCGCGAGCGACCCCGGCGCCACGCCGCTGCGGGGCCTGCTCGACCTGCTGGGTTGGGAAACGGCCGAGCCGCGGCCGGGCGCTTCGATCGCGCAGACGCACCTTGCCGCGCTGGTTCTCGTGCAGGCATTGCGCGTGCACCTGGCGAACGCGCCGCAGCCCGAAGGCTGGCTCGGCGCAATGACGGATGCGCGCATCGGCGAAGCACTGTCGCGCATGCACGGCGACATCGCGCAACCATGGACCGTGGAGCGGCTCGCGCAATCGGCGGGCATGTCGCGCACGGCCTTCGCCGTGCGCTTCAAGACACTGACGGGAACCACGCCGCTGGACTACCTGGGCGGCTGGCGCATGACGGTCGCGCGCAATGCGCTGCGGCACAGCGACGAGGCGATCGCACGCATCGCGGAGCGCATCGGCTACCAGTCGGAGACCGCCTTCAGCGCGGCCTTCCGGCGCATGGTGGGCGAAAGCCCGGGGCGCTTTCGTACGCTCAGCCGCAGCGAGCGCTCGGCCGGGCTCTAGGGTGTTCCTGCCGCCGGCACGGCCATGGCCGGCGCGCCGAAGTCAGAAGGCGAACATGCACCCTTATTCGGGTGCCGCGTCGAGCTGCAGCACCAGATCCCGGCTGGCCTGGTTCATGCCGGTGACCTCCACCGTGCTGCCATGCTTGCGCAGCCGCTCGACCACCTTCCTGAGCGCGGCCACCGCCGTCACGTCCCAGAAATGCGCTGCCGACACATCGATGCGTACCGGCGCGCCGTCGATCTCGCGCACGTCGAAGGCATCGACCAGCATGTCGGCCGACGCGAAGAACACCTGGCCCCGCACGCGATAGACCCGCGCCGCGCCCTCCTCGCCCGGCTGCGCATCCACATGCAGCAGGCGCGCGACCTTGAAGGTGAAGAACACACCGCTGAGCATCACGCCGGTGGCCACGCCCGCGGCCAGGTTGTCGGTGGCGACGGTGACGGCCACCGTCGCGAGCATCACCGCGCTGGACATGCGCGGGTGGCGCACCAGCGCGCGCAGCGAGCCCCAGTCGAAGGTGGAGGCCGAGACCATCACCATGATCGCCACCAGCGCCGCCACCGGCACCTGCGACACCCAGGGCTTGAGCGCCACCATGAGGATCAGCAGGAAGGCACCCGCGAACAGCGTCGACAGGCGTCCGCGCCCACCGTAGCGCACGTTGCTCACCGTCTGGCCGATCATTCCGCAGCCGGCGATGCCGCCGAAGAAGCTGGCCGCCACGTTGGCCACGCCCAGGCCGCTGCATTCGCGGTTCTTCGAACTCGGCGTGTCGGTCAGTTCGTCGACCACGCTGGCGGTCATCATCGATTCGAGCAGGCCGACCATCGCAATGGCGAAGGCAGGCAGCGCGATGATGCGCAGCGTCTCCAGCGTCAGCGGCACATCGGGCAGCGCGAAGGCCGGCAGCGCGCCGGGCAGTTGCCCCAGGTCGGCCACCGTCTTGAGCGGCAGGTCCAGCCAGTGGCCCACCAGCGTCACGACCACGATGCACACCAGCGGCGACGGCACGGCGGTGGTGATGCGCGGCAGCAGGTAGATGACGGCCAGCCCGAGGCCCACCATGGCCCAGGTCGCCATGTTGGCGCCGATGAAGTGCGGCATCTGCGCCGCGAAGATCAGGATCGCCAGCGCATTGACGAACCCCGTGCGCACCGACGACGACACGAAGCGCATCAGCACCCCGAGCCGCAGCAGCCCGAACACGATCTGCATCAGGCCCGCGAGCACGCCCGCCGCCAGCAGGTACGGCAGGCCGTGCGCATGCACCAGCGGCGCGGCCACCAGCGCCACCGAACCGGCGGCGGCCGACACCATCGCCGGGCGTCCACCCGTGAAGGCGATGACGATGCCGATGACGAAAGAGGCGAACAGACCCACGGCCGGATCGACGCCGGCCACGAAAGAGAAAGCGATGACCTCGGGAATGAGCGCGAAGGTGGCGACGGCGCCCGCCATCAGTTCGCGGGGAATGCTCGGGCACCATTCGGCGCGCAGGCGGCTGTGCGGGGAAGAAGACATGAGAAGAAGAAATAGAAGGCTGCCCGCATCGGCCGAGGGGGCGATGCGGGCCACGGGCAGGAGGCGAAAAGGAAGCCGGCTTGCTTGCGGCTCCCCGGGGTTTCGTGGCGGCCGCAGAGGCCGCCGCGCGTCACTGCGCAGCCTTCAAGGAGGCGTCGGCCGCGAGCAGCCTGACTGCCGGCGGCGGATGGGAAAGCGGGGCATCCTTGGACACATGGGTTGCGATTGTAGGCAGCCCACCCTCGGCGGCCGTTACACCGAGCGCGTGATGCCGCCGTCCACCCGCAGGTTCTGCCCCGTGATGTAGCCGCCGCCTTCAGACGCCAGGAAGCCGATGACGGCCGCGATCTCGCTGCTCTTGCCGTAGCGGCCCATCGGAATGCGCGAGCGGAACTCGGCCTTCTCGGGCAGGCTGTCGATGAAGCCCGGCAGCACGTTGTTCATGCGCACGTTCTGCGCGGCGTACTTGTCGGCGAAGAGCTTGGTGAAGGCCGCGAGGCCCGCGCGGAACACGCCCGAGGTCGGAAACACCGGGTCGGGCTCGAATGCGGCGAAGGTCGAGATGTTGATGATGCTGCCGCCGCCCTGCGCCACCATCAGCGGTGCGACAAGGCGGGCGGGCCGCACCGCGCTCAGCAGGTAGACGTCCATGCCGCGATGCCAGTCTTCGTCGGTGATGTCCAGGATGGGCGCGCGCGGACCGTGGCCGGCGCTGTTGACCAGCACATCGACGCGGCCCCACTGGTCGGTGACCTTGTCCACCAGGCGCTTGATGTCGTCGTTCGACTGGTTCGAGCCCGTCACGCCGATGCCGCCCAGCTCGGCAGCCAGCGCTTCGCCCTTGCCCGACGACGAAAGAATGGCGACGCGAAAACCATCGTCCGCGAGCTTGCGGGCCGCGGCAGCGCCCATGCCGCTGCCACCGGCGGTGACGATGGCTACTTTTTTCTGTGCTTCAGAAGACATGCGAAGGTTCCTTGGGTCATGCGAAGCCTGCATTTAGCCAAGGATCGGGTTCCCCTGCCAAGCACGGGCCCGGATCACTTCTCGCAGGTGCGCTGACGCTCGACCTGTTTTGTCATCTGGACGATCTCGTGCTCGACGCACATGGACCGTGCCATCTGCGCCATTGATCCTCCGCCATAGTCCTTCGCCGCGCTGCGCTCGCAGCCTTGGTCGCGCTTTTTTTCCCACCGGGCGATCCTGGCTTCGAGGCTCTCCTTGCAGGCCGGCAACTGCTGCACCTTGCTGGCTAGCGCGTGCTTCAGTTTCAAGTCGGCCGCAACGGCATCGCGATATGCGCAGATATTCATCGCGGATTGACTCGCCTCGCAGCGAGACAGAAGACCGCGCAATTCGTCCTCGGAGATCCCGGAGCGTTGCGCCAAGGCGGTGATTACCTCCTGGGGATCGGGTTCATATTTCGCAGGAGAAGCTGCGAATGCACCCGAGACCGCGAACGCTGCCAGCAGGGAAACGAATATGTGCTTCATCGTGCGGGCCGCCCCTGCGCCGCTGGTCGCGCAGGCATGTGAAGGCGATCCACCAACTGAGCGTCCGGCTGCGCTTCCGTTATGGCCACTCAAACCCCTTGTTGTGCCTTGAAGGTCCGCGTTCTACCAGCGCCTCATGACGTGGCATCCAGTGACCAAGCACAACGAGCACTGCTCTTGCGCGGGTCGATCAACAAGTGCGCTGAACGCTCACGCTGGCGGGGTGCCTTGCGCAGCGAAACAAAGGGGGAGGTGCGATAGCCCGAAGGCCGGAGGACATTCGCGGAGCAAGGTACCCCGTCGGCGTGAGCGAGCCCCGAACAGCCGCGCCTCAAATAACAGCTCAGGCAGTCGGCAAAGTAGCCTGCATCGAAGCACGCTGGTTGAACACCTCGAACCACTTCGCGCTGTTCGGCGCCTCCGCGCGCCAGTTCACATCCGGGAAGCGGAAGTCCATGTACCCCAGCGCGCAGCCGAAGGCGATGGTGCCGATGTCGACGCGATCGCCGAAGGAAGGCGCGGCCGTCTCGAGCCATTCGAGGCCGGTGCGCACCTTCGACAACTGGCCGTCGGTCCAGTCTGCCCAGCGCAAGGCCTCGGGACGCAGCACGTTTTCATAGCGCGCGAGCAGCGCCGCCCCCGTCATGCCATCGGCCAGCGACAACTCCGTCAGGCGCGCCCAGCGGTCCGCGCCTTCCGCCGGGAACAGCTTGCCCGACTGCACGGCGTTCAGGTATTCGCAGATCACGCGGCTGTCGAACAGCACCTGGCCGTCGTCGGTGAGGAAAGTCGGCACCTGGCCGAGCGGGTTCTTCGGGATGATGGTGGCGTCGCGCTTCACCGGGCCGGCCGCGCTCGGCAGCTTCTCGATGCGATCGGCAATGCCGAGCTCGTGCGCCACGACCATGCACTTGCGAACGAACGGGGATGCGGGAGAAAAGAAGATTTTCATGACGAGGTGCGGTTGTCTTTCAATGGTGTTCGGCGGCGGCGCCGCGTGCCAGGTGCATGCCAGCCACCCAGCCGAAGGTTAGCGCGGGTCCGAGCGTGATGCCCGGCGCAGGGTACTCGCCGCCCATCACGGAGTGCATGTCGTTGCCGGCCACGTACAGGCCGGCGATGGGCTCGCCCTGCGCATCCAGCGCACGGGCGTTGCCGTCGGCACGAATGCCCAGCGCGGTGCCGATGTCGCCGGGGTACACCTTCACCGCATAGAACGGCGCCTGCTTCACCGGCGCCAGGCAGGCGTTGGGTTGATGGTCCGGGTCGCCCAGGTAGCGGTTGTAGGCATCGCCGCCCTTGCCGAACACCGGGTCCTGCCCTTGCGCCGCCAGCGGGTTGAACTTCGCGACGCTGCGCGCCAGCCCGGCCGGGTCCACGCCCGCCTGCTGCGCGAGCGCTTCGAGCGTGTCTGCACGATAGAGATAACCGGCGCGCACCAGATGCTCGCGCGGACGGCCGCCGGGCAACGCAAGGCCCAGGCCCCACTTCTCCATGAAGGCGCTGTCGCACACCAGCAGAGCGGGAATGCTCGCGGCCTTGGCGTTCGCGCGGTACATGCCGCGCACGAACTCGTGGTACGAGGTCGATTCGTTGACGAAGCGCTCGCCGCGCGCATCGACCGCAATGAGGCCGGGCTTCGCGCGGTCCCACACCAGGTGCGGATAGCGCAGCACGCTGCCGTCGGGCCGCGTGAGCAACGAGACAGGCGCCCACAGCGCCGGCCCCGTGTGTCCCGTGCCGAGCACACCGCCGGCCTGCTGCGCCATCGCGATGCCTTCGCCGGCATTGTCTTGAGGCGACATCGAATACGGCCCGGTGGGCGCCGGATAGTGCTGGCCGCGCATGGCGGCATTCCACGGAAAGCCGCCGGTGGCGATGACCACGCCGCGCCGCGCGCGCACGGTCAGTTCCTTGCCGTCGCGGCGCAGGCGCACGCCGGTGACCGCGCCTGTCGCATCCTTCTCCAACCCCAGTGCCGGGGTATTCAGCCAGAACGGAATGCCCGTCTTCAGCACACTGTGAAAGAGCCGCGCCGCGAGCGCATTGCCCAGCAGCAGCCGCGTGCCGCGGTGGTGGCCGCCGAGACGGTCGCCGAAGTAGCGCAGCACCAGCTTCACACCATGCTTCCACGACGCGAACGAACGCCAGACCCCGAGCAGGTGCTTCACGTCGGTCATGTTGACCATCATGCCGCCGAGCACGCAGAACTCGGGCAGCGGGTCGCGCAGCGTCTTGAAGTGCGGCCCGAGCAGCCGGCCGTCGAATTCGATGGGATCGAGCGAGCGCCCGCCCATCGCGGCGCCTTCGCGGTCGGGGTAGTAGTCGGGCGAATAGGTGCGCGCGGCCAGTTGCACGTCGGTGCGCTCGCGCAGGTAGCGCAGCGCGAGCGGGCCGGCATCGAGGAATGCGTGGCGCAGTTCTTCGTCGCCGGCCGCGCCCACGGTGTTCTGCAGGTAGGTCCAGGCCTTGCCGCGCGTGTCGGGGTGGCCCGCCGCCTCGGCCTGGTCGTTGAGCGGCACCCACACGGCGCCGCCCGAGATGGCGGTCGATCCGCCGATGCGGTCGGTCTTCTCGACCACCAGCACATCGAGGCCTTCGAGCCTGGCGGTGAGCGCGGCGGAAAGGCCGCCCGCGCCGCTGCCGATGACGACGACGTCGTACTCGGTTTTTTCCTGTTGTTGCTGCTGTGCCATCAGGACCCCGAGCCGCCGAGCGACTTGCCGCCGTCCACGAACAACACCTGGCCGGTCACGAAGCAGGTCGATGGCGATGCGAAGAAGGCCACCGCATTCGCGATGTCCTCGGGCTTGCCGGCGGCGCCCGTGGGCTGCAGCGCGAGCTGCGCAGCCAGGCGTTCGGGCGAGAGCGCGCGCAGCAACGGCGTGTCGATCAACCCCGGCGCGATGGCGTTGACCATGATGCCGCGCGCCGCCAGCTCCATCGCGCTGGCGCGGGTGTAGCCCACCAGCGCGGCCTTCGAGGCCACGTAGTGCGCATGGTTCTTCGCACCCAGGTAGGCGCGCGATGCGATGTTGACGATGCGCGCGCCGCTCGCCATCTTGCGCGCGGCCTCCTGCGTGAGCGTGGCCACGGCCAGCAGGTTCACTTCGTACATGCGGCGAAAGTCCGCCGAAGTCACGTCGAGGAAAGCACGCTCGTCGAAGATGCCTGCGTTGTTGACCAGCGCGGTGAGCGGCGGCAGCTGCTGCACCATCGCGCGCACGGCGGCCTCGTCGGTCAGGTCGATGGCGCGGCACTCCACATCGAGGCCGGCGGAGCGCAGCACCTGCGTCTCGCGCTCGGCAAGCTCGCCGTTGTAGTCGGCCATGACCACGCGCCAGCCGCCCTGCGCCATGCGCTCGACGATGGCGCGGCCCATGCCGCTGGCGCCGCCCGTCACGAGGACGAGCCGCTTCTCTTCACTGCTGTTGTTCATGTTTGTTCCGTTGAAGATCGGTTGTCAGACCGCCAGGTAGCCGCCGTCGACCGGCAGCACCACGCCGTTGACATAGCTAGCCATCGGGGACGCAAGAAAGACCACCGGCCCCGCGATCTCGTCGGCCTCGCCGTGCCGCTTGATGGGCACGCGGCTCATATACCAGTCGGTGCCGTGTTCGGTCTCGCGCTGGCCGGCCGTCATGTCGGTGACCATCAGGCCCGGCGCCACCGCATTCACGCGCACGTTGAAAGGCGCCAGGTCGCGCGCCAGCACCTGCGTGAGCGAACGCACGCCGCCCTTGGCCACCACGTAGCCGGCCGACGAGATGCCCGCGCCGAAAGCCACGATGGACGACAGGTTGACGATGTTCCCCTGCGTGCGCTTGAGCGCCGGCACAAAGGCCTGCGTGACGTTGAACACGCCCTGCAGGTTGACCGACATCACGCGGTCCCAGGCTTCGCGCGCGCCGGGCTCGTCGAACTTCGAGCGCGCCGAGATGCCCGCGTTGTTGACCAGCACATCGATGTCGCCATGCGACGCCGCGACGCGCACCGCAAGCGCGTCGACCGCCGCCGCGTCGCTCACGTCGACGCTTTCGGCATCGGCGCGGCCACCGGCTTCGCGGATCGACGCGGCCACCTTTTGCGCGACGTCGAGGTCGCGGTCCACCACCAGCACGTGCGCGCCTTCGGCCGCCATGCGGTGCGCGATGGCTTCGCCCAGGCCGCGCGCGGCACCGGTGACGAGCGAGAGTTTGTCTTTGAGGAGCATGAACTTTCTTTCGGGGAAGCGGCGTCAGACGCCGAGGTAGGCGCGGCGCACCGCTTCATCGTTCGCAAGCTGCGCGGCCGGGCCGTGCAATGAGATCTCGCCGTTCTCCAGGATGTAGCCGTAGCTCGACACCGCCAGCGCGAGCTGCACGTTCTGCTCCACCAGCAAGATCGTGATCTTCTGTTCGCGGTGCAGCCGCTCGATGATCTCGAACATCTGCTCCACCAGCAGCGGCGACAAGCCCATCGACGGCTCGTCGAACAGCATCACGCGCGGGCGCGCCATCACCGCGCGGCCGATGGCCAGCATCTGCTGCTCGCCACCCGAGAGCGTGGCCGCCATCTGGCCATGCCGCTCCTTCAGGCGCGGGAACATCGTGTAGACCGACTCCAGGTCGTTGCGAATGCCCGCGCGGTCGCGCCGCAGGTAGGCACCCAGGTCGAGGTTCTCGCGCACGCTCATGTCGCGGAACACCTGGCGGCCTTCGGGCACCTGCACGATGCCGCGCCTGACCAGCGCGTCGGAGCCGAGCCGGTCGATGCGCTCGCCGTCGAGCCGCACTTCGCCCTCGGTGCAGTCCACCAGGTTCGAGATGCAGTTCAGCGTGGTGGTCTTGCCCGCGCCGTTGCTGCCGAGCAGCGCGACGATCTCGCCTTCGGGCACGTCGACCGACACGTCGCACAGCGCCTGGATGCGGCCATAGGCGGCCGAGATGGCGCGCAGGGACAACAATGCTTCAGCCATGCGCGGCTCCCTTCCCAAGATAGGCTTCGATCACGCGCGCATTGCTGCCGATTTCCGAAGGCGTGCCTTCCGCGATCTTTTCGCCGAAGGCCATGACGGTGATGCGGTCCGAGATCGACATCACCAACTGCATCACATGCTCGACCAGCAGCACGGTGATGCCGTCGCGCGCCACCAGTTCCTTGAGCAGCCGGTCGAGGCTTTCGATCTCGCGGTTGCGCAGGCCGGCCGCGGGCTCGTCGAGCAGCAGCAGCTTGGGGCGGATGGCCAGCGCGCGCGCCAGCTCCAGCAGCTTCTGACGGCCGAAGTCGAGGTCGCGCGCCGGCTGGTGGCGTTCGTCGGCCAGGCCGACGCGCTCCAGCAGATGCATCGCGAAGTCTTCGGTTTCGCGGTCGGGACGGCGCAGCAGCCGGCCCAGCGTGGCGGCGCCGCGCGAGTGCGTGCCGAGCAGCACGTTCTCCAGCACCGACAGCTCTGCGAACAGCTCCAGGTTCTGGAAGGTGCGCGCAATGCCGAGCGAGGCCATGCGGTGCGGCGACACGCTGGTCAGCTCACGGCCTTCGAAGGTCACGCTGCCGCTGCTGGGCGTGTAGAAGCGCGAGATGCAGTTGAAGGTGGTCGACTTGCCCGCGCCGTTCGGCCCGATGAGCGCATGGATGCGGCCCTGCTCCACCTCGAACGAGAGGCCGTTCACCGCCTTGAGGCCGCCGAACACCACGCTGATGTCGCGCACGTCGAGGAATGCCGTGGCGCTCATGCGTGCTTCTCCACGACCTTGACGGAAGCCGCCCGCTGCGACTTGCGGCGTGCCGCGAACAGCGACGCCATGCCCTTGGGCAGGAACATCATGAAGAGCATGAGGATGCCGCCGTAGATGATTTCCTGGTACGACGGGGCCTGCCGCAGCAGCTCCGACGCCAGCCCGAACACGATGGCGCCGGCCACCGCGCCGCGCACCGAGCCGAGGCCGCCCACCACCACCATCGTGAGGATCAGGATGGTGGTCTGGAAGCCCAGGCTCTCCGGATGGATGAACGAGGTGAACAGCGTGTACATGCCGCCCGCCACGCCCGCGAAGGCGGCCGACAGCACGAAGGCCGTGACCTTCACCGTGCGCGTGTTCACGCCCATCGCCACCGCCGCCACGTCGCTCTCGCGCACCGCGCGGAACGACGAGCCCAGCCGCGAGCGCGACAGCGTCACCGTGAGCCACAGCATCAGCGCCGCGATGGCGATCACGAAGGGATAAGCCTGCAGGTCGTTCATGAGCTGGTAGCCGCCGAGCGAGGCCGGCTTCATCTGCAGGCCGTTGGAGCCGTTGGTCACCGACTCCCAGTTCAAAAACACCCACTGCATGGCCTCGCCGAAGGCGAAGGTGGCCAGCGCCAGGTAGATGTCGCGCATGCGCAGCGCCAGCAGGCCGATGACCCAGCCCAGCGCGGCCGAGAGCAGCGCGCCCGCCAGGATCGACACGAAGAACGGCGGCTGCCACTGGTTGTTGATGAGCCCGGCCGTGTAGATGCCGATGCCGAAGAAGGCCGCGTGCGACAGCGCGAACTGGCCCGTCTCGCCGATGACCAGGTGCATGCCCAGCGCCAGCACCGAGAACACCATCAGCAGGTTGACCACGTACAGCACGTAGCCGCTGGTGGTGAAGGGCAAGACCGCGAGCACCACGGCCATACCGAGCAGCACCGCGCGGTCCCACCACGGGGACGAAACTGTCGAAGCGCTCATACCTTCTTCACCTGAGGCTTGCCGCCGAGCAGCCCTTGCGGACGCACCAGCAGCACCACCATGATCGCCACGAAGGGCGCCACCACGATGGCGTTGGACGAAATGAAAAGCCCCACCAGGTTCTCGACGATGCCGATGATGAAGCCGCCGACCACCGCGCCCGGCAGGCTGGTGAAGCCGCCCACGATGGCGGCCGCGTAGGCCAGGATCGCGATGTGGCCGATGTCGGGCGTGATGAGGATCTTTGGCGTGATGAGCAGTGCCGAGATGGCCGAGATGACGCCCGTGAGCGCCCAGATCTTCATGCGGATGCTGCCGAGCTTGACGCCCACGATCTGCGCGCCGCGCGGGTTCATGCCCACCGCGCGCATGGCCTGGCCGGTGCGGGTGCGCGTGAACATCAGGTACAGCAGCACCATCACCACCACGGCCGAGCCGAAGATGGCCAGGTCGAGCAGCGTGAGCGAGGCCTGGCCGATCATGATCGGGTCTTGCGGTACCAGCGATGGCAGCGAGCGCGGCGTGTCGCCCAGGCCGGTCTTGCGCACCAGCCCTTTGAGCAGGTACGCAAAGCCGAGCGTGGCAATGACGAGCTGCACGCCCACGCCGCGCGATGCGGTCACGCGCTGCATCACCACGCGCTGGAACAGCGCCGCCAGCAGTGCGGTGACCGCGATGCTCGCGAGCACCGCGCCCCAATAGGGCCAGCCCCACACCACCAGCGGGAAGAGCGCGGCGTAGCCGCCGGCCATGAAGATCTCGCCCTGCGAGAAGTTCGGCACGTCGGTGGTCTTGAAGACCATGACGATCGCCACCGCCAGCAGCGCATAGACGCTGCCGGTGACGATGCCGGACAGCACGCCTTGCTGGACGAACAGCCAGATGTCGGAAAGGCTCATGTCGCGTCGGCCCTCAGGGCTTGTACTTCCACACGCTCTTGTAGCTGCCGGGCACCAGGGCCATGTTGCTGCCGTCGAACTTGATGTAGATGGCCGACTCCTGCGCCGCGCGGTCGTCGGGGCCGAATTCGATCGGGCCGGCCATCACGCCGGAGTCGAACTTCATGGTCGACAGCGCCGCGAGCACCTTCTCGCGCGTCGGGTTGGGGCCGGCGGCCTTCAGCGCATTGACCACGGCCATCGCGGGCGGAATGCCGTAGGGCATGTAGGCCTGCGGGTGGCCGGGCTTGGAAGCCAGGTCGGGGTAGGCGGCCTTGTACATGTCGTACACCCACTTCAGCTTGGGGCCGCCGGGCACGTCGGCCAGCACTTCCTGGATGTACACGTTCTTGAACGCATCCTTGTTGCCGACGTTCTCCACCAACTGCTTGAGGTCGGCGGTGGAGTTCACGGCCAGCACGATGGGCTTGTTGAAGCCCAGCTCGAAGGCGCGCTTGACGATCAGGCTCACCGGCCGCGCATAGGTGGTGAGCAGCAGCACGTCGGGGTTGGCGGCCTTGATCTTGAGCATGGGCGCCGTGACGTCGGTGATGTTCGGGTTGACCGACTGCACCTGCAGGTCGATGCCGCCGAGCGCCTTGGCCTGCGCCTGGGCCGACTCCAGGTTCCAGCCGCCGTAGGCGTCGTCGTGGTTGATGTAGCCGATCTTCTTCGCCTTGAGGTGCTCGCTCGCGAACTGCACCATCGAGCCGCCCACCGCGTGCTGAGAGATGGAGAACGCGCCGTAGATGTACTTGGACGGCGGATACAGCGCGCCGTCGCCCGAGGCGTTGAGCATGACCAGCGGGATCTTCGCGCGCTCGACGTATTCGCGCGCGCCCACCACGGCGGCCGAGCAGGAGCCGCCGTTGAGCAGGAACACCTGGTCCTGCTCGGTGAGCTTCTTCACCGCGGCCAGCAGGTCGTTGGCGTTGCAGCGGTCGTCTTCCACCACGAGCTCGATCTTGCGGCCGTTCACGCCGCCTTCCTTGTTGATCTTGTCGTAGTACATCTTCGCGGCGTTGATGACGTCGAAGCCGTAGTTCATCGACGCGCCCGACATCGGCGAGAACATGCCGATCTTGATGGTCTTGTCGGTCAGGCCGGGTTCGGCCTGCGCGAGCGCGGCGGGCGCCGTTGCGCAGAGCGCCACGCCCAGGGCCAGTGCCGAAATCAGGAAGTTCTTTTTCATGAGCTGTCTCCGTTGGTGTGAGTGAGTGAAAGGCGCTGCCCGCTTACTGCATGCGGTAGCCGCCGTTGACGTCGATCACGTTGCCCGTGATGTACGCCGCCTGCTCCGAGACCAGGTAGTCGACCGCGCCGGCCACGTCGTCCACCGTGCCGATGCGACCGAGCGGGATGTTGGCGGCCGCCGCGTCGAGCGCGCCGCTGCTGCGCACGGTGCCGCGCAGCATGTCGGTGTCGATGAGGCCCGGCGCCACCGAATTGACCGTGACGCCCAGGTGCGCCGATTCGCGCGCCATCGCCTTCGTCAGGCCCAGCACTGCCGACTTGGCGCCGATGTAGGTCGCGCTGGAGCGGTAGCCGCCCAGTTGCGCCGCCACCGAGCCGAAAGTGACGATGCGGCCGTGCGCCACCGGCAGTGCCTCGCGCCGGCGCAGGTAGGCGCGGCCGCAGAGGAACACGCTGCGCGCGTTGACGGCGAAGGTGCGTTCCCAGTCCTCGAGCGTGGTGTCCTTGATGGGCGAGCGCTCGCCGCCCGGCATCAGCAGGATGCCGGCCACGCAGACCATCGCGGCGACCGGGCCGATGCTGTTCTCGATGTCGTCGAACGCCGCTTCGACGGCGGCTTCCTGGCTCACGTCGAACTGGCGGAAGTGATGGCCCTCGCCCATCGATTGCGCCACGTTGCGCGCGTTGTCGCCGTCGATATCGGCCACCACGACGCGAAAGCCGCTGGCCGCGAGACGGCGGCACACGGCCTCGCCGATGCCACGGCCGCCGCCGGTCACGAGGGCCAGCCGGCCGTGAGGTTGTGCATGATGTTCCGCCATGGGCTGCAAGGTCTCCGGGCCGCGCCGAGGCGGCATGAAAGTTGATCGAGGGCCGCATTGTGTATACATGAACACTTTTTGCAGTCCTCGTTTTCCCTGATATCACGCCTTATTTCTGACTTTCACTGGCATCATGTATACCTGACATGGACACACTCTCCCAACAAGTCACAGAGACGCTGCGCACCTGGATCCTTCACGGCCGGCTGCAGCCGGGCATGCGCGTGGAAGAAGTGCCGATCGCCGAAACCCTCAAGGTGTCGCGCACGCCGGTGCGCGCCGCGCTGGCCGCGCTGGCGATGGAGGGGCTGATCGACCACCAGCCGAAGAAGGGTTACCTGGTGCGCTCGTTCGCGCTCGAGGACATCCTGGCGGCCTACGAGGTGCGCTCGGTGCTGGAAGGGCTGGCCTGCCGGCGCTTCGCCGCGCTGGGCGTGGACAAGCCGACCGCCGCGCTGTTGCAGGAGTGCCTGCGCGAAGGCGACGAAATACTTGCGAAGGGGCAGCTGCTGGTCGAAGACCTCGCGCCCTACCAGCAGATGAACGTGCGGCTGCACAACGCGCTGATGCACGGCGCGGGCAACCAGTGGATCGTGCGCTTCGGCGCGCAGGCGCAGGCGGTGCCGTTCGCGTCGGACCGCATCATGCTGTGGCACGACCACGGCGTGATCCTGCGTTCGCACGACGACCACCACCGCATCGTGCAGGCGGTGATTTCAGGCGACGCGGCGCGCGCGGAGCAGTTGATGCGCGAGCATGTGTACTACGCCGGCATCCTGCTGCGCGACAACTACCAGCGGCTGCTGGACGAGCGCAGCCGCGACGGGCTGCCGCCCACGCTCATGAACGAGCCGGCTGCTTCCTGATGCGCAGCATGCCTTCCTGCGCGGCCGAGGCCACGAGCCGGCCGTCGCGCGCATAGAGGCTGCCGCGGCACAGGCCGCGCGCGCCGCCGGCGCTGGGCGAGTCGAGCACGTACAGCAGCCAGTCGTCCATGCGGAAATCGCGGTGGAACCACATCGCGTGGTCCAGGCTGGCGGGGCGCACCTGGCCGCTCATGAAGCTCAGGCCGTGCGGCAGCATCGCGGCGCGCAGCAGGCCGTGGTCGGAGGCATAGGCCAGCAGCGCGCGGTGCACCATCGGGTCGTCGGGCAGCGGCGCGATGGCGCGCATCCAGATGGCGCTCTGCGCCGAGGTCGGGCGCGGCAGCGGCGCCATCAGGTCCTCGGGGTCGACGCGGCGGTATTCAATGCCGTGCGGCTGGATCGCCTTGGTGCGCCAGGGCTCGGGCAGGCGGTCGCCGAGGGCGATGCGCTGGTCGAGCTCGCTGATCAGGCCTTCGGGGCCGGCCACGGCGGGCATGTCGAACTGGTGCTCGACGCCCTCGTCCACGGTCTGGAACGAGGCCGACATCTCGAAAATGATGCGCTCCTGCTGGCGCGCCACCACATGGCGGGTGGTGAAGCTGCGGCCGTCGCGCACGCGGTCGACGCTGTATTCGATGGGCGCATGCTCGCCGGGCAGCAGGAAGTAGGCGTGCATCGAATGCACCGGGCGCTCGGCGCCGACCGTGAGGCTGGCGGCCATGAGCGACTGGCCGAGCACCTGGCCGCCGAAGACGGCTGGCGTGCCGATGTCTTCGCTCTGGGCCCGGAAGCGGTCGCCGCCCAGGGGTTCTAGCTGCATGAGCGCGACGAGTTCGTCGACGAGGCGGGAGGCGGTGGCGGGATCGGTGGTCATCGGGGGGAAAAGCGCTGGAGGCTGTCGAAGCGGGCTGGAAGCAACCCTCCACCATAGCAAAGCCGGGGCCCGGCGGCTGTCGCGGGCCGGTCAGCAGCCTGCGCCGCTTCTGCTGGTGCTTACTTGTAGAAGCACATGCCCATGAGCCGGGCGCGGCAGCCGTAGTCCGTGCCGCCCTGCACCACGCGCACCGGCACGCCGGCCAAGAGCAGCGAGCCGTCGTCGGCATACACCAGCGGCGAAGGCGCGGCCTTGCTGAAGGGGGCGCTGAGCGTTTCCTGCTCGACGTAGCTCAGGTACTGGCGCCTGGAGAAGTCGACCGTGTCGGCCGACTTCAGCGGCACCGCCGCATAGCGCTTGCCGTAGACGGTGCCGAAGTAGCGCAGCGCCGGCCCGGTGCGGTCGCCGTACTTTGCGTCGGCCTTGGCGAAGCCGGTCTGGATCAGGAAGGCGCGGTCTTCGGGCGTCAGGTCGGCGTCGAAAGCCATCAGCACGTACTGGCCCTCGAAGCTCTGGTTGCGCGCCACCTTGAACTCGCCCAGCAGCGCGGGCGTGACCTTGGTGCGCCCGTCCCAGCGCAGCAGCGCCGCCACGGAAGGGTCGCCGTCGAACACGTAGTGGTAGTTCTCGCCCGCGATGGCCACCTTGCGGCCGTCCTTGGCCGCGAAGAAGCTCAGCAGCCGGTCCTTGCCGTGCACGGGCTCGCCTTCGGGGGTACTGGCGCAGCCGGCCAGCGAGAGGCCGATGGCGGCGCAAGACAGCGCCAGGAGGGTGCGGCGCGCGGGTGTCGACAGCGAAGGGAAGTGCACGGTTCGTCCGGGGTTCGAGTTCATCAAGCCCCGGACTCTAGCGCGCCACTGGCCTACTCCGCATAGGAAAGCGGCAATGCGGTGGTGAACTTGATCTCCTCCATCGCAAAGCTGGAACTGACGTCCGACAGGTGCGTGTCGGCGATCAGGCGCTTGTAGACCTTGTCGTAGGCGCCGATGTCCGGGACGACCACGCGCAGCAGGTAGTCGATCTCTCCGCTCATGCGGTAGAACTCGACGACCTCGGGAATGACGTCCACCGCGGCCTTGAACCGGTCGAACCAGGCCTGCGTGTGCGTGCTGGTGCGCACGGCGACGAACACCGTCACGCCCACGTTCACCTTCTGCGGGTCCAGCAGCGTCACGCTCCTGGTGATCACCCCGGCCTCCTTCAGGCGCTGGATGCGCCGCCAGCAAGGCGTTTGCGACAGCCCGACCTGCGCGGCGAGATCGGCGACCTGCCGTTCGGCATTCGTTTGCAGCAGTTCCAGGAGCTTTCGGTCTATGGAATCAATTTTTATCTTCTTCATGAAAAATAGAATTTCGTTCTATTTATTTACTGATTCCGAGTCTAGTACGCAAGCTCCTTCTACATGCGACTGCGCAGAATTTGCGCATGGAAATCTATCTAGACGCCAACGCCACCACCCCCGTTCTCGCCCAGGCGCGCACCGCTGCGCTGGAGGCCATGGCAGGCGACTTCGGCAACCCCAGCAGCATCCACAGCACCGGCCTGAAAGCCCGCGCGCTGATGGACGCCGTGCGCGTGCGCGCCCGGCGGGTGACGGGTGCGCCCACCGGGCAATTGCTGTTCCTCAGCGGCGCGACCGAGGGAATCCAGACCGCCGTGCTTTCCGCCTTGAGCGCGCTGCGCGCCCGGCGCCGGGCCGGCGACGCGGGGCCGGACCTCCTGCTCTACGGCGCGACCGAACACAAGGCCGTGCCCGAGGCGCTGAAGCACTGGAATGCGCTGCTGGGGCTGGACCTGCGGGTGCTGGCCATCCCCGTCGGTCGCGATGGCCGCCATGACCTGGACTGGCTGCGTGTCCATGCGCCGCGCGCCGGACTGGTCTGCACGATGGCGGCGAACAACGAGACCGGCGTCGTGAGCGACCTCGACGGCATCGCCGCGGCGCTCGCGCACAGCCCCGCGCTGTGGATGGTGGACAGCGTGCAGGCGCTCGGCAAGCTGCCCTTGCGGCTGGGCGAACTGCCGATCGACTACGCCCCGTTCTCGGGCCACAAGCTCTACGCCCCCAAGGGCATCGGCCTGCTCTATGTGCGGCAGGGCGCGCCCTTCACGCCGCTGATGGCCGGCGGCGGCCAGGAAGACGCCCTGCGCTCCGGCACCGAGAACATGTCGGGCATCGCCGCCCTCGGCGCCGTGCTGGCGGCGCTGGAAGAAGGCCGGACCTTCAGGGACCACGACACGCTGCACGGCTACCGCGAGCGCCTTTCGGCGGCGCTGCGGGACGCCTTTGCGGGCCTGGTGTTCAACGCACCGCCGGCGCTGTCGCTGCCGACGACGCTCAATTTCTCGGTGCCGGGCTTGAGTTCTAAGCTGCTGCTGGACCTGTTCGATGCCGCCGACATGCGCGTGAGCGGCGGCTCCGCCTGCAGCGCCGCCAAGGCGCAGCCGAGCCATGTGCTGGAAGCCATGGGGCTGCCCGGATGGCAGGCGGCCTCGGCGGTGCGCCTGTCTTTCGGCCCGGCCGCCGACAGCGACTTCATCGACGAGGCCTGCGCCCGCATCCGGGCCTGCGGCGAATCGTTGCGCGCAAGCTGCCTGGGCTCCGTGCCGCAAGTTTCAGCGTTGCCGCCCGATCGGCTGACCCGCTTCGTGGTGGACGGTGCCTGCTGCTACCTGCTGGCCGATGCGGCCAGCAGGCGCTGCGTCGTCATCGATCCGCTGCCCGAGCTGACAGGGCAACTGACGCAATGGCTGCGCTGCCACGGCTACACGCTGGCCGCGGTGCTCGACACCCACAGCCACGGCGACCATGCATCCTCGGGCCCCGAGCTCCGCGCGGCCGTGCCCGCGCAGCAGGTCGAGCCGGGCGCCGTGGACGCGCTCGGCTGGCCTCTGGGCACGCAGCAGATCGTGCTGGGGGCGCTGCGCCTCACCCGATTGGCCGCGCCCGGCCACACCGCGGACTCCACCGCCTACCTGCTGCACGACACCGACGGCTTGTGCCTGGCCTTCGTCGGCGACACGGTCATGCCGGGCGCCTTGGGGCGCAGCGACTTCGCGCAAAGCGCGCCGTCGGCATTCGGCCCCTCGCTCCGCGTGCTGGCGCAGGCGCTCGCGCCGAGCACGCTGATGCTGCCCGGCCACGACTACGACGACCGTTTCGCCACCACGCTGGACATCGAGAGCGCGGCCCAGCCGCTGCTGGACGGCGTTCTGCGCGGCAGCCTGGACGCGGCCGGCTTCGCCAGTGCCAAGGAAACGCTGGAACGCGACCTGGGCCTCACCGAATACCGGACCATGGCCTGCGGCGCCCGGGTGGATCGCAGCACCGCCGAGACGACGCCGGAGCTGACGCAGGAGGCCTTCGCGGCCCTGCGCTTGCAGCAACCCGACATGCTGCTGGTCGACGTGCGCGAACCCTATGAGCAACGGCTCGGGCAGCCACCCGGATCGGCACCCGACGCTCGCCTGCGGGCCGTGCCGCTGTCGGGGTTGCTCAACGCACTGCCCGGCTGGCTGGCACTGCCGGAGGAAACACCGGTGCTGTTCTTCTGCCGCAGCGGCAACCGCAGCGCACAGGCAGCCAGGGCGCTGCGCCGCCTTGGCCGCGCGCAGGCCTGGAGCCTTGCCGGCGGCCTGGCGCTGTGGCCACACGCCGCGCAATCGGAAAAGGCGATCCGTCCATGAATCCGCGACGCACACTTCTCCTGGCCGGTTGCTCGCTCGGCGTGCTGAGCGCCGCAGCCGCCGCGGTGGCCGAAAACCGCAAGGACCCCGTCGAAGGACGCTTCGAGAAACTCCGCGACTTCACCGTCGACAAGCTGCCCTTGCAGGACGCGATCCGGATCGTGCACGGCGCCGGCCAGCGCCGCATCGCGGTGTTCTCCGATCCGAATTGCGGCCACTGCAAGCGCGTCGACCGCGACCTGAAGGCCATCGGCAACGTCACCGTCTACATCTTTCCCTACCCGGTACTCGGCGACGATTCGGCGCGCAAGGCGCGCGACATCTGGTGCGGCAAGGACAGCGCGAAACGCTGGGAAGACTGGATGCAGGCCGGCGTGGCTCCCACGCAAGCCATGGGCGCCTGCGATGCGGCGGCACTGCAACGCAACGCCGCGCTGGGCCGGAAGCTGAAGATCAACGGAACGCCGGCGCTGATCTTCAGCGACGGCACCTTCGTGCCGGGCGCGATTCCCGCCGCATGGATCGAGACGCTGCTCGCCGCTGCCGAGCGGCGATAAACGCCCTGCTGCCGAGCAGCGACAACGCTCAGCGGTCGAGGTCCGCGCCGTCGGCCGCCAGCTTGCGCTGCAGCGCCGGCACGTCCACGCCGGCGAACGCATCTCCGCCCAGCGACGCCGCCGCCGTGCCCGCCGCCTGCCCCATGACGAAGCAGCCGCCGCTGGCGCGCGCGGCCGACTGGCCTTCGTGCGTCATCGACGCGCAGCGGCCGGCCACCAGCAGGTTGTCGACCGTCTGCGGCACCAGCATGCGCCAAGGCAGGTGGTTGTAGGCGTTGTCTTCGTCGCGCGGGAAGGCCCACTCGATGCGCCCGTCGGCGTGCATTTCCATCGGCCAGGCATTGAGGCCGATGTTGTCGTCGAACTTGGCCGAGGACAGGATGTCCTCGCGCTCGAGCGCGTACAGGCCCCGGATGCGCCGCGTCTCGCGGATGCCGACCTGCGGCGCGATCTCCACGATGGCCGATTGCGCGAAGCCCGGCACCTCGGCCTTCAGGAACTTGAAGTATTCGCTGATCTGGCGGCGGCCTTCGAGTTCGCCTTCGGTGAGTTCGCGTGCGTCGACGCCGTTCATCGCGCGGCCCTGGGCGTTGCGGATCTGCGTGACGTTGGCGCGCCATTCGCGCGGGTCCTTGTTGGGCCGCAGGATGGCGCCTTCGCGCGGGAACTTGTAGACGCCAGGCTTCTGCTGCTCGGCGCGGGCCATGAAGTCGTTGATGGCCTTGAACTCGCCCACCGCTTCCAGCGCGGCCGGCGCGTCGACCTGGCCGATGCGGAACATGGTGGTCGGAAAGAGCCCGCTGCCGTGGCCGTCGCCCACCTCGAAGGGAACGCCCGCGAAGGCGGCCACGTCGGCGTCGCCGCTGGCATCGATGAAGGCGTTGGCGCGGATGGCCTGGCGGCCCGACTTGGTCTCGACCACCAGCGCCGCGATGCGGCTGCCGTCGCGAACCACCGCGGCAGCGTATGCATGGAACAGCAGCTTCACGCCCGCCGCTTCGAGCAGTTGGTCGGCCGCGAGCTTGTACGCCGAGGTGTCGTACGAGCGCACGCAGATGCGCCCGCCCATGCCGTTCTGCGGCTGGTTCATGCCGTTGAGCCCGGCGATGCGGTCGATGAGTTCGTCGACCACGCCGTGCACCAGCTGCGTCATCTCGCCCTTGCGCTTGCCGTACAGGCCCGCGAAGTTGGTGACGCCGCCCGCGGTGCCCATGCCGCCGAGGAAGCCGTAGCGCTCGACCAGCAGCGTATTCGCGCCGTGGCGCGCGGCGCTCACGGCAGCGGCGATGCCGGCGGGGCCGCCGCCGACCACCACCACGTCGTATGTGCCGAACACCGGCAGCTCGCGCGCCGGTTCGTGCAGGGTCTGGACTGGCATTACTGGAGCTTGATGCCGCGGGCGCTGATGATCTTGGTCATGATGGCCGCCTCTTCGTTCACGCGCGTGCGCATGCCGTCCGGCGAGGTGCCCACGGCCTGCCAGCCTTGCTCGAAGAGCTTGCGGCGCACGTCCGGGTCCTTCATGACCACTTCGAGCTCGCGGCTGATGCGCGCCTGCGCGGTCTTCGACAGGTTGGCCGGGCCGAGCAGCGCCACCCACACTTCGAGGTTGAAGTCCTTCACGCCGGCGTCCGACAGCGGCGGGATCTCGGGCACCAGCGCGCTGCGGCCGCCGGTCAGGCCGATGGCCTTGAGCTTGCCGGCCTTGATCTGCGGCATGGCCACGCCCGGCGGGATCAGGCCCATCTGCACCTGGTCGCCCAGCATGGCGGTGATGACCTGCGGATTGCCCTGGTAGGGCACGTGCTCTGGCTTGAAGCCGGGCACGCGGGTCTTGAGCAGTTCCATGCCCAGGTGGCCGACCGAGCCGATGCCCACCGAGCCGTAGTTCCACTTGTCGCCGGCTTTGCGGCCTTCCTCGAAGAAGGCGGCGCCCGAGGGCAGGTTGTTCTGCGCCACCAGCACCAGCGGCGCGGTCGCGATCAGCGACAGGTAGGTGAAGTCCTTGACCGGGTCGTACGGCAGCTTGGCGTACAGCATCTTCGACGACGTGAGGTTGCCGTTGATGACGATGCCCAGCGTGTGGTCGTCGGTGGCCTTGGCGACCTGGTCGGCGGCGATGTTGCCCGACGCGCCGGCCTTGTTGTCCACCACGATCGGCTGGCCCAGCGCCTTCGACAGCGGCTCGGCGATGGTGCGCGCGGCGATGTCGGGCGTGGAGCCGCCGGGGAAGCCCACGAGCAGGCGGATCGGCTTGTTCGGCCAGGCGGCGTTCTGTGCGCTGGCGGTCATCGGCAGCACGGAGGCGGCGGCCAGGCCGCAGGCGATCAGGAGGGCTCTCTTGGTGACGGACATGGAGAAAAGTGTGAAAAAGTTATCAAAAGGCAAAGAGGGCCAGCTTAACTGCCTGGGGGAACACCGGGCAAGACGCGGGCTTGCTAATCGAGGCTGATGTTGCCCCTGCGCACCAGCTCGCCGTACACCTTCGACTTGGCCTCGGCATTGCGCTCGATTTCCTCGGGCGACCAGGCCAGCGGCTCGAAGGCGAAGGTGTCGAAGCGGGCACGGATTTCTGGATCGGCGATGACCTTGGCCACGTCGGCGTTGATCTTCGCCTTCACGGCCGCCGACACGCCCTTGGGCGCGAGCAGCGACACGAAGGAATTGACTTCCAGCGAGGCCGGGCCGCCGGCCTCGGCCATGGTCGGCACGTCGGGCATCTGCGGAATGCGGCGGGGCGCGGCCACGGCCAGGTAGCGCAGCTTGCCGGCCTTGTAGATGCCCTGGCTCGACGGAATGCTGGCGAAGGCCCACGGCACCTCGCCGGTTCCCACGTTGGAATAAAGCTGCGACACCTCGCGGTACGGCGCGTGGCGCATGCGGATGCCGGAGAGCGCTTCGAGCTGCTGCGCGCCCAGGTGGCCCGGGCTGCCGACGCCCCACGAGCCATAGACGATGGCATCCGGGTCGGCCTTGGCGGCGGCGATCAGGTCGCCCATGTTCTTCCACTTCGAGTCGGTGCCCACGGCCACGAAGAAGGGCGTGCGAAACAGCGAAGCCACCGGGTCGAAGTGCTGCAGCGTCACGAAGTTCTTCGACTTGTACAGGTGCGGCAGCGCGGCGATGTGCTCGCTGTCCAGCTGCAGCAGCGTGTAGCCGTCGGGCGCGGCGCGGCGTGCCTGGTCGATGGCGATGAAGCCGCCGCCGCCAGGCTTGTTGTCGATCAGCACGCGCTGGCCCCACAGGCGCGCGAGCTTGTCGGACACCAGGCGCAGCACCGCGTCGGGGCCGCTGCCGGCCGCGAAGGGCGTGACCAGCGTCACGGGCTTGTTCGGAAAATCGCCGGCCTGTGCCAGCGCGCCGGTGGCGGCTGTGGCGACGGTCACGGCAAGGGCGCCGGTCAGCAGTGCGCGCGAGAAATTCATGCTTTGTCTCCTGGGCCTTTGGCCTCGAATAGTGATGATGAAGGGAACAGGTTTCAGCGCGGCGAAAGCGCCGGGGGCGCATCGTCCAGGCAATGCTCGGGCCGCCATGCGTACAGCCACTCGACCGCATCGTAGAAGCGTTCGGGCGTGCGGCCGGTCCAGAGGCTGTTGCGCACCAGCCGCTCCACGCCCTTGGCGTGATAGATGCGGCCCATCTCGCGCACCGACAGCACCACGCGCGCCGTGCGGGCAACGCGCGCTGCTTCGTACAACTTGAACGCGGCGACCATGTCGAAATCGCAGGCCTTCACGGCTTCGCCCAGCGTCACCGCGTCTTCGAGCGCCATGCAGGCGCCCTGCGCGAGGTACTGCATCATGGGATGCGCCGCGTCGCCCAGCAGCGTGGCAGGGCCGTCGCTCCAGCGTTCCACGGGGTCGCGGTCGGCGGTGCTCCAGCGGCGCCACGAGGTCGGGCGGTCGAGCAGCTGGCGCGGGCGCGCATGCACGCCCTCGAAGTACGACAGCACTTCTTCCTTGCTGCCGTCGGTCACGCCCCACTCTTCCCGCTCGCGGCTGTGGAAGGTGACGACCAGGTTGTATTGCTCGCCGTGGCGCAGCGGGTAGTGCACCAGGTGGCAGTTGGGGCCGGCCCAGACCACCGGCGCGTTCCAGCACAGGTCGGCCGGCATGTCGGCGGCGGGCACTACCGCGCGGTAGACCACGTGGCCCGACACGCGCGGCGCGTCGCCGATGAGCCTGGCGCGCACCACCGACTTCACGCCGTCGCAGCCGACGATGGCATCGGCCTTGAAGCGGCGGCCGTCGGTGGTGACGGCCGTCACGCTCTGGGCGCCGGTGTCGATCGACTCGACCTGCGCGGAGGTGTGGAAGCGGATCAGCGGATGCTGCTTCACCGCTTCATGGATGGCGCCGTGCAGGTCGGCGCGATGGCTCACCGCATACGGATTGCGAAAGCGCGCGCGGAAGGCTTCGCCCACCGGCACCGAGGCCACTTCGCCGCAGTCGACGGCGTCCATCATCACCAGCCGGTCGGTGAACACCGAGCCCCGGCGCACCGCCTCGCCCACGCCCAGCGCGTCGAGCGCCGCGAAGGCATTGGGCCCGAGCTGCAGGCCGGCGCCGATCTCGCCGATGGTGGCGCTCTGCTCCAGCAGGTCGATGGACACGCCAAGGCGCGCCAGTGCCAGCGCCGCGGCCATGCCGCCGATGCCGCCGCCGACCAGCAGCACGGAGGGGGGATTCTTCGAAAGGGTCATGGCGCGGGCCTGTGCGATCGGGAAAAAGGCTCAGTCGATGCGGACCGTGAGCGAGGGCAGGCGCTCGATGCTCACCTTGATGGTCTGGCCGGCCTTCACCGCGCCCACGCCTTCGGGCGTGCCGGTGAAGATCAGGTCGCCGGGCTGCAGCGCGAAGAGCGTCGACAGGTTGGCGATGACCTCGTTCACCGACCAGATCAGGTGCGTGATGTCGCTGCTCTGGCGCACCTGGCCGTCGACTTCGAGCGTGATGGCGCCGCCGTTGATTTCGCCCACGTCGGCCAGCGTGCGCAGCGGCGCGATGGGCGCGGAGAAGTCGAAGGCCTTGCCGATTTCCCACGGGCGGCCCTGCTCGCGCATCTTCATCTGCAGGTCGCGGCGGGTCATGTCCAGGCCCACGGCATAGCTGTGGATGTGGCTGGCGGCGTCTTCGACCTTGATGTCCTTGCCGCCCTTGCCGATGGCCACGACCAGCTCGGCTTCGTAGTGATAGTTGCTCGTGAGCGGCGGGTACGGAATGCCGACCGTTTGGCCTTCGGCCACGGGCACCACCGAGGCGTCGTCATTGGGCTTGCAGAAGAAGAACGGCGGTTCGCGGTCGGGGTCGAAGCCCATCTCGCGCGCATGGGCCGCGTAGTTGCGGCCGACGCAGTAGACGCGGCGCACCGGGAACAGCTTGTCGGAATCCGCGATGGGCAGGCCGACGATGGAAGGAGGCGTGAAAACGAAAGACATGGGGGGCTCCTGCCGCGCGGGGCGGCACACGATCAAAGAGAAAAAAGGAACGGACGCCGGGCTTCAGGCGTCTTGAAGGAAGGCTTCGCGCAGGATGCCCATGGCCTGCTGCACGGGGCGGTCCGAGAAGCTGAAGAGCACGGCGTCTTCGTTCGGCGACGACAGCTTCAACGGCGCCCACGAAGGCACCACGAAGGTGTCGCGCGGACCGAACGCGAAGCGCTGGCCGGCGATCTCGGCCGTGCCGCGGCCTTCGACCACGCTGTAGACGGCGCCGTCCGTGGCGCGGTGGGTCTTGCCCGCGAAGCCCTTGGGCAGCAGCTGCAGGTTGGTCGAGATGGTCGGCATCGGCGAGCCGCCTGTCAGCGGGTTGACGTAGCGCAGCTTGTGGCCCAGCCAGGCGTCGGGCGCTTCCTGCTTCTGCAACAGGGCCAGTGCTTCGCGGCTGCGCGCATAGGGGTAGTTGAAGATCGGCGAGGTGGCCGATGCATGGTCGTGCCGCACCGGCACCATGTTGTGGCCGAAGCGCGCGAGGCTGTTGCCCTCGGGGCGCGACACATGCTGGACCTTGGAATCGTCGTTCTCGGCGAAGCCGGCGTCGAAGAAGCGCAGCATCGGGATGTCGAGGCCGTCGAGCCAGACCACCGGCTCCACCGTGCCGCCGATGCCCTCGTTGCCGTGGTCGTGCCAGGCCCAAGATGGCGTGATGATGAAGTCGCCGGGGTACATGGTGGTGCGCTCGCCGCCCACCGTGGTGTAGGCGCCCTTGCCGTCGACGATGAAGCGCAGCGCCGACTGCACGTGGCGGTGCGAAGGCGCCACCTCGCCCGGCATGATGAGCTGCAGGCCGGCATAGAGCGACTGCGTGATCGACGAATTGCCGGGCAGCGCCGGGTTCTCGAGCACCAGCACGCGGCGCACGGCTTCTTCGGCGGTGATGAGGTCGGCCGACTCCATCAGCAGCGGGCGGATCTCGTCGTAGCGCCAGAGCGCGGGCACGCAGGGCGTCTGCGGTTCGCGCGGCACGAGGGCGTGCAGCGATTCCCACAGCGGCGTGAGGTGCAGCGGGCCGATGCGGGCGTAGTAGTCGCGGCGCTCGGCCGCGTTGGTGGGAACGGGTTTCATGGCGTGGGTGTCTCCGTGGCCGGGCATTGTTGAGCCGCACCACTATTTCCTCAAGCCCGGTAGCCAATACACGGAATTCGAAATTTCGATAATGGCGCCTTTCGCTCCAGAGAAACACCCATGTCCAAGCTCGATCTCGAATGGCTCGCCGTGTTCGACGAGGTCTACAAGACCGGCAACGTCTCCAAGGCCGCCGAGCGGCTGGGCATGGCGCAGGCCGCCGCCAGCACCGCGCTGAACAAGCTGCGCGCGCACTTCGACGACCGCCTGTTCACCCGCACCGCCCAGGGCATGCAGCCCACGCCGCATGCCGAGCGCATCTACCCGAACCTGCGCGAGGCGCTGGCGCAGCTGGCGCAGGCACAGGGCAACCGCAGCAGCTTCGACCCCGCGCAGGCGCAGCGGCGCTTTCGCATCTGCATGACCGACATCAGCGAGGTGGTGCTGCTGCCCGGCCTGCTCGACCACCTGCGACACGCGGCGCCGGGGGTGCACATCGAGACCGAGATCATCTCCACCCTCAGCGGCCGCCGCCTGCAGGACGGCGAGGTCGACCTGGCCGTGGGCTTCATGCCGCAGCTGGACGCGGGCTTCTACCAGCAGACGCTGTTCATGCAGAACTTCGTGTGCCTGGCGGCGCAGAACCATCCGCGCATCGGCGCGCGGCTCACGCGCAAGCGTTTCGAGGCGGAGGCGCACGCGGTGGTGTCCACGTCCGGTACGGGGCATGCCATCGTCGACACCACGCTCGCGCGGCTGGGGCTCAAGCGCAACGTGGTGGTGCGGCTGTCGAGCTTCCTGAGCGTGGCGCGCATCGTGGCGCACACCGAACTGCTGGTGGTGGTGCCGCGCATCCTGGGCAGGGTGCTGGCCACGCAGGAGCCGGTGAAGCTGCTGGAGCCGCCCTTCGCCCTGCCCGACTACGCGGTGAAGCAGCACTGGCACGAGCGCTTCCACGCCGACCCCGGCAACGCCTGGCTGCGGCGCACGCTGGCCCAGCTGTTCAGCGGCGCCTGAACCGAAACGCGCTCGCATAATCGAACAACCCCACCCCAGCCACTTCAGAAAAGGCGAATCATGTCTTCGATCACCCTGCGTTTTCTTGCCGAGCCGAACACCGTCAACTTCGGCGGCAAGGTCCACGGCGGCACGGTCATGAAGTGGATCGACGAGGCCGGCTACGCCTGCGCGACCAGCTGGGCCAAGCGCTACTGCGTCACCGCCTTCATCGGCAGCATCCGCTTCCACCGGCCGATCATGATCGGCGACCTGGTCGAGGTGGAGGCCCGCCTTGCCTACACCGGCAACACAAGCATGAACATCGCGGTCGAGGTGCGCAGCGGCGACATGAAGGGCGGCGTGATGGAGAAGACCACCGAATGCCTGATCGTCTTCGTGTCGGTCGACTCGCACGGGCGGCCGCTGCCGGTCGAGAGCTTCGTGCCCGGCACCCCTGGCGAGATGGCGCTGGCCGAGCGCGCCAAGGCCCACCTGGACGCCAGCCGCGCCGCCGGCACGACAGCCTGAAGCCGCGCTCTAGACGGAAAGCTCTAATTGCGGGGGCCGCGGGCGGCTAGAGTCCTGCGATCGATTCGACCCCTTTCAAGGAACACCTCGCATGGCCTCCCAGGACGACAACAAAGCCGCCGACCGCATCAAGGACTCCGCCCAGCAGATCTGGCTGGCCGGGCTCGGTGCCTTCGCCAAGATGCAGCAGGAAGGCAGCAAGGCCTTCGAGGCGCTGGTCAAGGACGGCGCCGGCATGCAGAAGAAGACCCAGCAGGCCGCAGAGGAAACGCTGGCCCAGGCCCAGCAGCGCATGGCCGGCTTCGCGAGCGAGTTCGGCACCAAGGCCGCCGGCCAGTGGGGCAAGCTGGAGAACATCTTCGAAGAGCGCGTGGCGCGCGCGCTCGAGAAGCTCGGCGCTCCATCGGCCGCCGACATGGCCGCGCTGCAGGCGCGCGTCGATGCGCTCGAGGCCCAGCTGAAGAAGCAGTCGGCCGCGGCTCCGCGCAAGGCTGCGGCCCGCAAGACGGCGGCGCCCGCCGCCAAGAAGACCACCTTGCGCCGCAGCAAGGCCGGCTGACCCTCGCGCGGGCCTCGACCTGCCGGCCGATATTGCGGCACCGCACAAGAAAACAGCCCCGCAAATCATGGCCCGCGCCATTCATGGTGCGGTGCACATGCGCTAGAGTGCCTTCAAGAGACAACCGGGGGCACCGAGACATGGCAAAGAAGGCGCCACGCCGCACAGCGCAACGCATCCTCGAAGCCGCATTGGACCTGTTCAACCGCTTCGGGGAGCCGAACGTCTCGACCACATTGGTGGCGGGCGAGCTCAACATCAGTCCGGGCAACCTGTACTACCACTACCCGGCCAAGGAAGAGCTGATCAACAAGCTCTACGAAGGCTACGAAGCCGAGCTCAACGAGCTGCTGCACGCGAGCGAAGGCGTGCACGACGTGGAGGACGCCTGGTTCTTCATGCACAGCCTGTTCGAGCTGATCTGGCGCTACCGCTTCCTGTACCGCGACCTCAACGACCTGCTGAGCAAGAACCGCCACCTGGAAACCCAGTTCCAGCTGGTGCTGGAGAACAAGGCCCGCGCCATCCGCCAGCTGATCGCCGGCCTGAGCCGCGCCGGCCACCTGGAGATCGATGCGCGCGAGGTCGGCACCCTCGCGCACAGCATGGTGGTGGTGCTGACCTACTGGCTCAGCTACGAGTACGTGCGCAACCCGCGCGAAGCGCTGGAGCCGGCGCATGCCCAGGGCGCGCTGATGCGCGGCGGCCAGCACACGCTGCACCTGCTGGCGCCGTACCTCGGCGCCGAGCAAAGACGGCATCTGCTGACATTGAGCAACGCCTACGGCGCGGAAGATGCCGCCACCGGCGGCAACGCCCCAGGCAAACCCGGCAACGTGACGTCCCCAGTCGATATGGCGGCCTAGACAACCATGCCCCACTCCGATTTCAAACCGCTCTCGCTGATGTCCGCCGGCACCACGGCCGCCGCCACCGCGGAACCGTGGACGCCCCTGCCCTACGCCGACACGCCCCGCTACGACGCGCGCAGCGTGCTGTCGCACTGGCCGCGCCTGCACGCCGGCCACGACCACATGCCGCCGCCCGCCGAGGGCACGCCGCTGGCCGAGGGCTGGGCGCTGTACCACAGCGGCGAATTCGAACGCGCCGCAACGGTCGGCCTTCTGCACGGCGCCGAGGGCATGGTGCTGGCCAACCAGGCCACCGCCATCTATGCCAACTACCTGGAGCCGCGCGAGGCCGTGCGGCTCACCATGTTCCGCCAGGTGATCGAGCGCGCCGGCGCGCAGGCGCTGGCCGATCCCGGCAACTGCCAGGCCCTTTACTGGCAGGCCTATGCGCTTGGCCGCTACAGCCAGGGCATCAGCGTGGCGCGCGCGCTGGCGCAAGGGCTGGGCAGCAAGCTCAAGGGCGCGCTAGAGAACGTGATCGAGCTTCAGCCGAAGCACGCCGACGCGCACGTCGCGCTGGCGGCATTCCACGCCGAGGTGATCGACAAGGTGGGTGCCCTGGTCGGACGCATGACCTACGGCGTGCGGGCCGAAACCTCGATCGAGCTGTTCGAACGCGGCCTGGAGCTTCACCCCGACTCGGCCGCCGGAATGATGGAATACGCCCGCGCGCTGCTGATGCTGCACGGCGAGTCGCGCATGCGCGAGGCGACGCAGTGGTTCGAGAAAGCGGCTGCGTTGAAGCCGGCCGATGCCCGCGAGCGGCTGGACGTGGAACTGGCGCGCGCGGGGCTGCGGGACTGATTTCCCCTGCCTGCCAAGGTACTTGCAAGTACCACGCGATTTAAGATGCGCGTTTTCAGCTTTTCGACCAGACCACGCCCATGTCCGATCTCAACGCCCAATTCGAAGCCGCCCAGGCCAACTCCAAGCTGCTCGCCGAGCGCCCCGACAACCCGACGCTGCTGAAGATCTACGGCCTGTTCAAGCAGGCCACCGAAGGCGACAACACCGCCAAGAAGCCGAGCTTCAGCGACATCGTCGCGCGCGCCAAGTGGGACGCCTGGACCGCCCAGAAAGGCGCGAGCGCCGATGAAGCCAAGCAGAAGTACATCGACCTGATCGAGTCGCTGCGCGGCTGATCGCCCTCGGTTCAAGCCGGCAGCTTCGTGTCGGTGAAGCGCCGGATGGGCTGGACGAACGCGAGGTCCGCGCCGTCCAGCACGTCGCGTCCTTCGAGGCTTTCGAACCGAAGGCCGGTCTCCGACTCGATGAACGCCAGCGGACGCTGCGAAGTGCCGAAGTCTTCCAGGTCCTGCGCCACGCCGGAATCGAGATAGGTGCCCTGGCTCATCAGGTAGGCGATGGCGCTCAGTTCGCCCGTGGTCTCGCTGATGAAGGCGACGACCTTCCAGAAATCCCTGGGTATCCGTATGCCGAACCGCTCCGGATCGTCCGAGCGGAGGATGGGGCCGGTGAAGACGCTGATGCGCTTGTCGTCGCCCTGGGCGTTGCCGAGGATGTAGTCCTCGAGGTCGCCCCAGAGCCCGTCGTTGAACGGCTGCCACTGGGGGCAGGCGTTGGTGGCGAAGAAGGTGTCGACGTTCGCCTTCTGCGCCGTTGCCAGCGAGCCCCAGTTCGGGTCCTGCCTGCGCGTCATGTGGCCGCGTGAAAACTTCCTGTCCTGCCCGGGGCCGTAGGCCTCCCGCAGCATCTGGTATTCCTTCTTGATGCGGCCGTCGTAGTTCCAGGTGTCGTGACGCGGCACGTTCTTCGACTTCGAGCCGTCGACGTTGCACGCGGAATAAAGCGGCACGCGCCGGGAAATGCATTGCACCGTGCTGAAGTGCTGGTACTTGAGCTCGAAGGAGCCGTCCTCGAGCCTGGCGATGTCGTCCATGGAGATCGCATCGCTGATGAGCGGCAGGTCCACGTGGTTGGCTTCCCCGAAGAAGCCCGGTAGGTAGCCCTCCCGGCCTCTGAAGAATTCCGCGGGTTTGGGCGTTGTGGCGACGCGCTGGATTCCAGCCCAGGAATCGCTCACGACCTGGATGTCTGCATCGGACATGAAGAATCTCCCTCCTGAAAAACGCCCCGGCCACCAGCGGCCGGGGGGTGCCTTGCGGCTACTTCGCGAGCTTGGCGCGAGCGTTTTTCAGGTTGAAGACAGGCTTGCGGATTTCCGCGAAGGTGGGCTGGGAGACGGCCCACTCAGGGTTCTTTGCGAGTGCCGCGAGCTGCTCATCGTCGAGCTGGGCTTCTAGCAGCGTGCTGGTCTTCGGTGTCAGCACCACACCCGGCACGCAGCGGCGCAGCCGCGCTTCCGCCAGCAATTTCTTGCCGGGACTGCCTGTGTAGGTCAACACCACGCTTGTCACTTCAGAACTCCAAAACCTTCGTACTCGGCTGGCCAACCCACCTTTTGCGCTGCCTGCGACAGCATTTCGATGATGGCGTCGGCCCTTTCAGGGCCTTTGGGCATGTTAAGCAGCTTCGAGTTCCCTGACAACAGACGGGCTGCCATGCCCGACGAGTACGGCGTGGCCATCGACGTGCCGGACATCATTGCGTACTTTTCGCCCGGAAAGGTCGACAGTACGGCCACGCCGGGGCCGATGAAATCGGTCGAGAGGCCATAGTTCGAGAACTCGGCGACGAACTCCTTCTTGTGGCGGATCTCGCTCTCCTGGAAGCTCTCGGGGCAATCCGCCGGAAACGTGCCGTCATGCCCCAGTGCGCCGACAGCCAGGGTATGGCTGTATCGGGCCGGATAGCGCAGCAGGGGCTGGCCGTCGTTGCCGGTGGCCGCGAACACCACGACACCGGCATCGCGCGCCTTCTGCAGCAGGTCCGGCATCTCGGGCATCGGCTCCAGGCTGCCCATGCTGATGTTGACGATGTGGCAGCCGTCGCTGATCGCGCGTTCGAGCGCGCTGGCAATGTCGGTCGATTTGGCGCGTCCACGCTCGCCAGTCTTCGCGCAGACGCGGTAGGCCAGCAGGCGGCAGGCCGGCGCCAGGCCGTAGATGCCGGTGTCCGCCGCCTTCTTGCCCGCGATGATCCCGGCCACGTGCGTCCCGTGCCCGATGCCGTTGTCGAGAAAATCCGCGGCGTTCTCGCCGGTGACGAAACAGGCGCCGTCCGCCACGGCGATGTCCGCATGCGGCCCGACGCCGCTGTCGATCACCCCGACGGTCACGCCGGCTCCGGCTTGCGGGTCGTAGGGGGCGTAGTTCGCCAGCAGCTGGAAACTGTCGGGCACGAGCGGAAGGGCCTGCACATTCAATCGCTTGGGTGCCGCGATCCGGTCGAACCCCTTGACGAAAACCGACCAGTGCGTGTGTTCTGGCTCGACCAGGATCATTTCCACCCGTGGGTAGAGGACGGGAATTCCAATGCTCGCGATGCCTTGGCTGTCGGTCACGGCGGGCACGTGCGCGCCATCCCAATCCACGAGCGCCTTGACGCGCACTCCCGGCACCGGCCTGCCCTGTGGGTCGGAAAGAAGCAGCTCGAAGCGTCTGACCTTGGCACCCGGCGCCACCTGGATCGCGGTGGCCTCCAGTTCGTCACCCAGCGGGCGGATGTATTGCAGATAGGCCCATGCGGCAGGCGCGACCCGCAGCCCCGGCGTATTCCGGCGCATCGCCAGCAGGGCCGACGAGTTGGCCCTCATCACCGAAACGTCGTCGATCTGCTTGAGGAGCCTCATCCGCGGAACGCCACGGCCCTGCACTCGCGGGCCCAGCGCCTCCGCGGCGTTGCCCAGATTGATGGCATTCAGCGTCGCCAGCTCGGCACCACCGGCCACGGCGCTCCTGGAGGGCCACACGATGACGTCGTCCGAGAACTTGGGCTCCACCGCCATGCGACGCAGGCGCAGTTGCTGCAGCAGGCGCTCCAGCTTCTCGCCGTCCGACTTGGACAGCTCGCTTTTTGCGGACTGGTAGGTGGAGCCGGGGGTGCGCCCGGCTTCGCGTGGAAGGTTGCTGCCGCGCCTCGGCGCTTCCCGTCGCTCGTTTGCTGCTGTAGCCATGGACTCTCCCCCTTGTTGCCGTTTTATCGCACAAGGTGGCTTCAGTTCGATGAATCGGCCTCCCGAGCTACCCCACGATTCCGCGCGCATGCAGCGCGGCGATCTGCTCCTCGCTCAGCCCGATTTCCTTCAGCACCGCGTCGGTGTCCGCGCCCAGCGCGGGCGCGTTGTGCCGGTGGCTGGCCGGCGTGAGCGAGAGCTTGGGCACGAAGCCCGGCACGGCCAGCGCGCTGCCGTCGCTCATTCGCACCTGCCGCAGCATGCCGCGCGCCGCGTAGTGGGGGTCGGCCGCGATATCGGCGATGGTGTAGATGCGCCCCGCCGGCACGTGCGACGCGTCGAGCGCGGCCAGCACCTCGTCGACCGTGTGCTTCGCGGCCCAGTCGCCGATGGCGGCGTCCAGCATCTCGACCTGCGCCACGCGCCCGGCGTTGCCGGCCAGGGCCGGGTCGGCGGCCAGGTCGGGCCGGCCGATGCATTCCATGAGCCTGCGGAAGATGCTGTCGCCGTTGCCCGCGACGATGGCGTAGCCGCCGTCCGCGCAGCGGTAGGCGTTGGTCGGCGCGATGCCCGGCAGCGCGCTGCCGGCGGCCTCGCGCACCGCGCCGAAGGCGTCGTACTCTGGCAGCAGGCTTTCCATGCAGTTGAAGACGGCCTCGTAGAGCGCCACGTCGATCACCTGGCCGCGCCCCTTCGGATATTCGGCGCTCACCGTGGCGTGCCGATGCTGCATGGCCAGCAGAACGCCGATCACGCCGTGCAGCGAAGCCAGCGTGTCGCCGATGGACACGCCCACGCGCACCGGCACGCGGCCCGGCTCGCCCGTGAGATGGCGCAGGCCGCCCATGGCCTCGGCCACCACGCCGAAGCCGGGCCGGTCGCGATACGGTCCGGTCTGGCCGTAGCCGCTGATGCGCAGCATGACGAGCGCGGGGTTGGCGGCCAGCAGTTCGTCGGGGCCCAGGCCCCAGCCTTCCATCGCGCCGGGGCGGAAGTTCTCGATCAGCACGTCGGCCTCGGCCGCGAGCTTGCGCACCACGGCCTGCGCCTCGGGCTCGCGCAAGTCCAGCGCCAGCGAGCGCTTGTTGCGCGACTGCACCTGCCACCAGACCGAAGTGCCGTCCTTCAACAGCCGCCAGTTGCGCAGCGGGTCGCCCGCGCCGGGCGGCTCGATCTTGATGACTTCGGCGCCGAAGTCGGCCAGCGTGCGCGCCGCGAAGGGCCCCGCGATCAGCTGGCCGAGTTCGATGACCTTCAAGCCGGCCAGAGGGCCGGCGGCATGGGAAGAGGAGGCTGTCGTCGCCGTCATGCCCCGGACCGCTCAGGCCAGGCGGGTGCCGCCGCCGGGCGCGCCGAGCAGCGCGTCGAGGTTGCGCGTGATCTTCTGCTCGATGACCTCGCTGAAGCTGCTGAACAGAAAGCCCAGCGTCGCGTCGAGCGTGAAGGTGCTGGCCGTGACCTCGACCGTGCCGTCGATGCCGGCCCGTGTGAACTGCGCCACGTCGCGGTCCTTGCCTTCGGTGTAGGCGCATTCGAGACCGAATTCCTCCTGGGCCTGTTTCACCCACTTGCGCGCGACTTCGCGTGCGCCGGCAATGCCCAGCGCGTGGTTGCGTTCGATATGGATGTCAGGCACCGGAATTTTCCTTGTTGTCTTTGGGGCTGGAATGGGTCTGCAGGACGCCGCTGGCCGACGCCAGCGCGGCGCGGCGCTCCTGCTCGGTCGGCAGCGCGGCAATGCGCTTGACCTCAGTGTAGAAGCGCGGCCACTCGTGGCCCTCGCGCTCGAAGAGTTGCTCGAAGCTCGGCACCAGGTCGTCGTAGGCGCCCTGCGCGCCGAAGGCCGCGTTGTTGGCGCGCGCCACCCAGGCGTCGTAGGCGTTCTGGCGCGGGCCGCTCCAGCCGGCTTTCAGCTTGGCGTAGCGCTCGCGGAAGTCGGCCATGGCGGCCTGCTTCATGACCTCGACCCTGGCCCAGTCCTTGGCCTTGGCTTCGGGCGACTCGTAGACCTGCGTGAGCGCGCGGCGGGTATCGAGCGCGAGCGCGCGGAAGTCCTGGCGCTGCATGTCGAACTGCGCGTATTCGCGGCGGGCCGGCTCGCCGGCCTCGCGCTGCAGCCACAAGGCGCCGCCGATGCGCTCGACCGCCGTGGCGTACGACTCGTTGAACACCGTGTCGCCCGGCACGTAGAGCACCTGGTGCGCGAGTTCGTGGAACACGATGCGCGCGAGCTCGCCTTCGGGATAGCCGATGAAGGTGGACAGCAGCGGGTCGCCGCCGGCCCAGTTCATCCAGCCGAGCGTGGAGTACGCGGGCACGGGGTAGACGGCAACCTCCATGCCTTCCTTCTTCTGCGCCTCGGCCTCGGCCTTGGCCAGGGCTTCGTCGTAGTAGCCGCGATAGCCCACGCAGCCCGCCACCGGGAAGCACCAGCTCTTGAGCGTGAGCGAGTACGGCGGCGCGGCCACCACGTTCCACACGGCGGCGGCGCGGTGCAGGTCGGCGTACGACTTGTAGCTGGGGTTGTCGGGCAGGCCGAGTTCGGCGGACGCGAAGCGGCGGATGCGCTGCGTGAGTTCGAGCTTGGCTTTCAGCGCCGCGGACACCGACGGGTCGGCCAGCCACTCGGGCACGGGCTTGGCGGCCCGCATGATGCCGATGTGGCCGCTGGCCGACTGCCAGTAGTAGCCGAGGTCGGCGCAGCCGGTCAGGAACACCGAGCCGGCCAGCGCGAGCGCCGAAAGCAGCTTCACGCCTTCTCGACCTCGACGAGGCAGTCGTAGAAGGTGGGACCGCGGCCGATGTCGGTCAGGCGCTGGCTGGTGAGCTCGTTGACGTTGGTGCCGTCCATGCCGAGCTTGCGCCACCAGATGCCCATGCCGTGCACCACGCCCTGCCGCGCGCGGCGCGAGACCTCGGCGCGGCAGCGGTGCTCGCCGCGCTTGTTGAACACGCGCACCAGCGCGCCGTCCTCGATGCCGCGCGCGGCGGCGTCGGCCTCGTGGATCTCCAGCAGCGGCTCGACCTCGATGGCGCGCAGGCTGGTCACGTTGACGAAGGTCGAATTGAGGAAATTGCGCGCCGGCGGCGAGATCATGGCCAGCGGGAATTCGGTCGAGCTGCCGGCCGGCTCCCAGTTGGGCACATGGTCGGGCAGGCCGTTCATGCCCATGGCTTCCAGCCGCGCGCTGAAGAATTCGCAGCGGCCCGAAGGCGTGGGGAACTTGCCTTCGGCAAAAGGCGCTTCCGGCAGCTTCACGCTGGTGAAGCCTTGTTCCAGCAACTGCGGGAAGTCGATGGCGTTTTCAGCGAAGGCGGTGCGGCACAGCGTCTCGTCGGAATCGGAGAAGCAGGGTTCGGTGAAGCCCATGCGGCGCGCCAGTTCGCGGAACACCCAGGCATTGCTGCGGGCCTCGCCGCGCGGCGCCACGGCCGGGCGGTTCAGCAGCACGTCGGTGTGGCCATAGCTGCAGTGGATGTCCCAGTGCTCCAGCTGCGTGGTGGCTGGCAGCAGGTAGTCGGCGTAGTCGGCGGTGTCGGTGCGGAACTGCTCCAGCACCACGGTGAAGAGGTCTTCGCGCGCGAAGCCCGCCGCCACCTTGGCCGACTCGGGCGCCACCGCCACCGGGTTGCTGTTGTAGACCACGATGGCCTTCACCGGGTTGGCCGTGTCCAGCAGCGCGTCGCCGATGGTGCTCATGTTGATGGTGCGCGGCTTGCGCCCGGCCAGCAGGTCGGGGCGCTGCAGCGCGGCGCGGTCGACCGGGTAGTGGCCCGAACTGCTCAGCAGCAGGCCGCCCGCGCGATCGCGCCAGGCGCCCACCAGCGCCGGCAGGCAGGCGATGGCGCGGGCCGCGTTGCCGCCGCCGCGCACGCGCTGCATGCCGTAGTTCAGGCGGATGGCGGCCGGCCTGGTGGTGCCGTAGGCCTTGGCCAGCGCCACGATCTGTTCTTCGGGCACGCCGCACACCTGCGCGGCGCGCGACGGCGGCCACTGCAGTGCGCGCTCGCGCAGCTGCTCCCAGCCCAGCGTGTGGTTGGCGATGTAGTCGTGGTCGAGCCAGTCGTGCACGATCAGCTCGTGCATCAGGGCCAGCGCCAGCGCGGCGTCGGTGCCGGGCAGCAGCGCGATGTGCTCGTCGCACTTGTCGGCGGTTTCGGTCTTGCGCGGGTCGATGCACACCAGCCGCGCGCCGGCGCGCTTGGCGGCCTGAGCGTGGCGCCAGAAATGCAGGTTGCTCGCGATGGAGTTGCTGCCCCAGATCAATATGAGCTTGGCCTCGGCGAAGAACTCGATGCGCATCCCGACCTTGGCGCCCAGCGTGTAGACCATGGCCTCGCCGCCAGCCATGGAGCAGATGGTGCGGTCCAGCAGGGTGGCGCCCAGCTTGTGGAAGAAGCGCCGGTCCATCGACTCGCCCTGCACCAGGCCCATGGTGCCCGCATAGCTGTAGGGGACAATGACTTCGGGTTTTCCCTGTAATACTCGAAGATGCGCGGCGATGTCGTCCAGCGCGGCGTCCCAGCTCACCGGCTCGAACTGGCCGCTGCCCTTGGGGCCGACGCGCTTCAGGGGCTGGACCAGCCGCTCGGCGTGGTCGTTGCGCTCGATGTAGCGCGACACCTTGGTGCACAGCACGCCGCCGGTGTGCGAATGCGCGGCATTGCCCTGCAGCTTCACGGCCACGCCGTCCTTGACGGTGGTGACGAGCGCACACGTGTCCGGGCAGTCATGGGGGCAGGCCCCCAGCACGGTGGACGTGACGGGCGGGGATGCTTCTTCGAGCAGGGAATCCGGTGCGTGGGGCATCGGGCAAGTCTAATTTGTGCGCGAGTCAGAGCGCGGGAACGGGTTTTCAACATGACGATGAATCGACGACATTTTTCGCTGGCCGCCGGCGCGGCCGCCGCGCTGGGCGGCTTCGGCATCGCCCGGGCGCAGGGCGAGACGCCGCTGGTGCTGGGCCAGTCCGCGCCGTTCACCGGGCCGTCCGCGCAGCTGGGCATCCAGTTCAACCAGGGCGCCAAGCTGTTCCTGGACCAGTACAACGCCCAGCCGGGCCGCCGCAACCTGGTCATCAAGAACCTCGACGACGGCTACGAGCCCGACCGCTGCGCCGCCAACACGCAGAAATTCATCGAGGAAGACGTGTTCGCCCTGTTCGGCTACATCGGCACGCCGACCAGCCTGGCGGCGCTGCCACTGGCGGTGAAGGACAAGGTGCCTTTCATCGCCCCCGTCACCGGCGCGATGGCGCTGCGCGAGCCGTTCCAGAAAAACGTGTTCCACCTGCGCGCCTCGTACGACGACGAGACCGCGATGGTGGTCAAGCAGCTCACCAACCTGGGCCTGAAGAAGATCGCCGTGTTCCAGCAGAACGACGCCTACGGCAAGGCCGGGCTCGACGGCGTGACGGCGGCGCTGGCGCAGCAGTCGCTCAAGCCGGTGGCGCTGGCCACGGTGGAGCGCAATTCTGTGGACGTGGCGCAGGCGGTGAAGACCATCGTGGCGGCGCGGCCTGACGCGGTGGTCCAGGTGAGCGCGTACAAGTCTTGCGCGGCCTTCATCCGCGAGGCGCGCAAGGCGGGCTACGGCGGCACCTTCTTCAACCTGTCATTCGTCGGCACGCAGGCGCTGGCCGACGAACTGGGCAAGGAGGCGGCGGGCGTGATGGTGACGCAGGTGGTGCCCTCGCCCTACAACCCGGCCAACGCCCTCACGCGCGAGTTCACCGAGGCGGTGCGCAAGGCCGGCAACGGCGCGAGCGCGAATTTCTCGAGCATGGAAGGCTACCTGGCCGCCAAGGTGCTGGCCGAGGGGCTGCGCAAGGTGTCGGGCAAGCCCACGCGCGACAACCTGATCGCGGGGCTGGAAGGCATCGACCGCCAGCAGTTCGGCGGCTTCGAGGTGTCGTTCTCGGCCAGGAACCACGTGGGCTCGAAGTTCGTCGAGCTGTCGATGCTGACCGGAGACGGCCGGGTCAGGACCTGAGTCCGTCCACCGCCTGGAACATCGCCTGGCGGGCCTGGCTGACGATCTGCCCGCGCCAGGCATCGGTGTCGGTATAGAAGGCTTCCACCATCCGCGCGCGGATGCTGTCCGCCAGGTCGGCCGGTGCCTCCGGGTGCTTGTGCAGCCAGTGGTCGGCGCGCAGCGCGCCCGTCACTTCCAGGATGGGCAGCGTGCCGTACTCGAGCGCGATGCCGGTGTACTCGGCCTGCGGGCACTCCTCGTACATGGCGTCCCACATCAGCCCGCGCAGCAGCGCCGAGGTCGACGAACCGTCGTAGATCGATGTGACCGGCGCGGACGGCGTGCCCCACCACGCATTGGCGCGCTCGTAGGCGACCTTGTCGTCGCGGCAGGCGAAGATGCGCTCGCCCAGGCCGTTCGGGCCCAGGCCCGTGTGCAGGTCGATCCAGGCCACGCGCCGGGCCTTTCCCGCATGGCGCTTGAGCACGCCGCGGATGGTCTTGTTGCTCCAGGTCGGCGCCTTGCCGCCGAAGAACAGGCCGTCGTCGAACTGGTACTGGCCGCTGGTCACGGCCGCCTGGTAGGCGGTGGCGCCGTGCTTCTCGATCCACTTGGCCACGGCCGCCTGGTTCTCGGGCGTGGGCGGCCAGGTGGCGGGCAGCAGCAGCTCGTGCAGCTTGGCGTAGGGCTCGTTGACCGGCACCGGCTTGGAGAAATCGATGAAGTTGCGGTTCAGGTCGACGTTCTCGTGCGTGACGCGCCGGCCATAAGAAAAGCCGTGCGGGTTGAGCGCATGCACGTACAGCACCGCCACGCCCTGCGCCTTGGCCTTCTCGCGCCATTCGGCGTCGTGCAGCGCGAACACCTGCACGCCGCTGCCGCAATGGCCTTCCACGCCGTGGCAGGCGCTGGTGACGATCAGCAGGTGCTCGGCATCGGGGTTGCCGTCGAGCGCCACGTCCATCGACAGTTCCTCGCCGTCGCGGCCCTTGAGCGGATGCGCATGCGGCTCGACCGTGAGGCCGGCGCTCACGCAGGCCTGCAGGAACTTCTGGCGCGCCTGCGCGTAGCGCGGCGAAAAGGCTTCGGGAATGGCGATCATGTGGCGGTCACTCCGCGGCGGCGGCTGGCTTGAGGAACTGCTCGGCGATCTGCACCCAGCAGGTGGCGCCCAGCGGGATGAGGTCGTCGTTGAAGTCGTAGCTCGCGTTGTGCAGCGTGCACGGGCCTTCGCCGTGGTGCACGTCGCGGTGCGCGCCGTCGCCGTTGCCGATGAAGGCATAGGCGCCGGGCTTGGCCTGCAGCATGAAGGCGAAGTCTTCCGAGGTCATGGCCGCTTCCTGCTTCAGCACGTTCTCGGAGCCGACGATGCCGCCCATCACGCGGCGCGCGAAGTCGGCCTCGGCCTCGGTGTTGACGGTGGGCGGGTAGTAGCGCTCGAAGCGGAAATCGCAGGTGGCGTCGTGCGCGGCGCAGATGTGGTCGGCGATCTGCTTCATCTTCGCCTCGATCAGGTCGAGCACCTCCAGCGAGAACGTGCGCACCGTGCCCGACAGCTCGCAGTTGTCGGGAATCACGTTGTTGGTTTCGCCGGCGTGGATGGTGGTGACCGAGATCACGGCCGAATCGGTCGGCTTCATCTTGCGCGTGAGGATGGTCTGGAAGGCCTGCACGATCTCGCAGGCGATGGGCACCGGGTCGATGCCGGTCTGCGGCAGCGCCGCGTGGCCGCCCTTGCCGATCACGTTCACGAAGAACTTGTTGCCCGACGCCATCACGGGGCCCGGGCTCACCGCGAACTGGCCGGCCTTCATGCCGGGCCAGTTGTGCATGCCGAACACGGCGTCCATGGGGAACTGCTCGAACAGCCCCTCCTTGATCATCTCGCGGGCGCCGCCGCCGCCCTCTTCCGCCGGCTGGAAGATCAGGTACACGGTGCCGTCGAAGTTGCGGTTCTTCGCCAGGTGCTGCGCGGCCGCCAGCAGCATGGCGGTGTGGCCGTCGTGGCCGCAGGCGTGCATCTTGCCGTGGTGCTTGCTGGCATGGGCGAAGGTGTTGAGTTCGGTGACGGGCAGCGCGTCCATGTCGGCGCGCAGGCCGACCGCGCGGCTGCTGGTGCCGTTCTTGACGATGCCCACCACGCCGGTGGTGCCGAGGCCCCGGTGGATGGGAATGCCCCATTCGGTGAGCTTGCCTGCCACCACGTCGGCGGTGCGGACTTCTTCGAAGCAGAGTTCGGGATGGGCGTGGAGGTCACGTCGCACGGCGGCGATGCCGGCCGCCTGCGTGACGAGCGAATCGATGAGTTTCATGGCGTGGAGGTCTCAAAATGCCAGTCTATACAGTCTGCCCGCTGGAGGCACCGCGTAGATACGCGCACGCGGCGCGCGCACCCGCTCAGTGCGCGGCATGCCAGAAGCCCCGGTGCGGTGCGGCCGCCTCGTCCTCGAGCAGCGGGCCGATCACCTCGACCTTGTGCTGCCCGCGCACGAACACTTCGCGACAGGGCAGCGAGAAGGTCGGGTTCTCGGGGTGGTCGCCGGTCAGGCCCAGCAGCGTGTGTTCCGACAGCGCATAGACCACGCGGCCGATGTTGGTCCAGTAGATGGCGCCCGCGCACATGCAGCAGGGCTCGGCGCTGGTGAACAACGTGCAGCGCGCCAGTTGCTCGGGCGTGAGCAGCCGCGCGGCCTGCGCGGCTGCCACCAGTTCGGCGTGCTGGGTGGGGTCGCCCTCGGGCGGCATCGAGTTGTTGCCGGCGCTGGCGACGACCTCGCCGTGCTCGTCGGCCACCAGCGCCGCGAAGGGATGGCGCCCGCGCGCCTTCGATTCGTCCGATAGGCGGATGGCCATGCGCAGCAGTTCGAGGTCGCGCGGCGAGAGCCCGGCGGGCGTGGCTGGCGCGGAGGGATGTGCGTGAGCGTTCATGGAAATGTTCGCGAGAAAAAAGAAAGGGCAAGACGCCCCGGGTCGATGCACCACAAGCGTGGCCGATCATCGCCCAGGCGCCGGCGTCATGGGCATGTGCACGCATCGTGCCGACTTCCGGGAGAATGCTGCGCATGCTCCACACGCTTTCCCCCCAAAGCCTCCTGCTGGCCCAGACCCTGGTGCGCATGAACACCGTCAGTGCCAACAGCAACCTCGAACTGATCGACTTCGCGCAGAGCCACCTGAAGGCCCTGGGCGTGCAAAGCCGCATCACCTACAACGCCGAGCGCACCAAGGCGAACCTGTTCGCCACGCTGGGCGAAGGCAAGCCGGCCGGCGTCATCGTCTCGGGCCATACCGACACGGTGCCCTGGGACGGGCAGGACTGGAGCGTCGACCCGCTCTCGGCCATCGTGCAGAACGAGCGCCTCTACGGCCGCGGCTCGGCCGACATGAAGAGCTTCATCGCCATCGCGCTGGCCAACGCCGGCCGCTTCCTCGAAAGCGACTCGCCCTTCGCGGTGCACTTCGCCTTCAGCTACGACGAGGAAGTCGGCTGCTTCGGCGTGAAGGAACTCATCGCCGACATGCGCGACGCCGGCATCAACCCGCTGGCCTGCATCGTGGGCGAGCCCACCAGCATGGTGCCGGCCATCGCGCACAAGGGCGTGTACCGCTACAAGTGCTGCGTGCGCGGTAAGGAAGCGCACTCGTCGCTCACGCCGAAGTCGGTCAACGCCATCGAGATGGCCGCGCGCGTGATCGGCAAGGTGCGCGACATGGCGGAAGACTTCGAGCGCAACGAGCCGCGCTACGAGGGCTTCGACGTGCCCTTCAGCACCGCCAGCGTGGGCCAGTTCCACGGCGGCATCGCCGACAACGTGGTGCCGCGCGACGCCGAGTTCCGCTACGAATTCCGCGACCTGCCCACGGCCGACGCCAAGCGCATGCAGGCCGACGTGATGGCCTATGCGGGCAGCATCGAACCGGCAATGAAGAAGGTGGCGCCCGACGCGGGCTTCAGCTTCGAGACGATCTGCGAGATTCCGAGTTTCCTGGGCGCCGCCGACAACCCGGTCACCAAGCTGGCGCAGCGCCTTGCGGGCGAGGAAGGCACCACGCTGGTGGCTTTCGGCACCGAGGCGGGCCTGTTCAAGAACGCCGGCATTCCGACGGTGGTGTGCGGGCCGGGCAGCATCGAGCAGGCGCATCAGCCCGACGAGTTCGTGAGCCTCGAACAACTGGCGCGCTGCGAACTGTTCATGCAGCGCCTGGCCAGCTCGCCGACCATTGGCTGAACCGGCGGAAAGAAACGATGCCCTGCGGCGCATGAAGCGCGTCGCGCTCGGCCTGCTGTGCGGCGCCGCCGTGCTCTATGCCGTCGCGAGCGTGCTGCATGCGCAGCATCCGGCCTGGGGCTACGTCGCCGCGTTCGCCGAGGCCGCGATGGTCGGCGCCATTGCCGACTGGTTCGCGGTGGTGGCGCTGTTCCGTCATCCGCTGGGCCTGCCGATTCCGCACACGGCCATCATCCCGAGCAACAAGGACCGCATCGGCGCCAAGCTCGCGGGCTTCATCTGCGACAACTTCCTGAGCACCGCGCAGGTGCTGGGCAAGCTGAGGGAATTCGACACCGCCGGCCGCATCGCCGGCTGGCTGGCCCGGCCCGAGAGCGGCCGGAAGCTCGGCGAATGGGGCGTGGCCGCCACGCGCTACGGGCTCACGGCCTTCGACGACGAGCGGGTGCGCGACTTCATGGGCCGCGCCGCTGCCGCCGGCCTCGAGAAAATCGACCTCTCGCGCCTTACCGGCCAGGCGCTCGATGCGCTCACCGCCGGCGGACGCCACCAGGCGCTGCTCGACGACGTGCTGCAGCAGGTGGCCGGCCTGCTCGAAGGCGACGAGGTGCAGGCGCACATCACCGAAGCCATCGCGCGCGAGATCAAGACGCTGCGCTACGTGGGCCTCGACCAGGTGGCCGCCAAGCTGGCCACGCGCAAGATCGTGGCGGCCGTGGCGCGCACCATCGGCGAGCTGGCGGCCGAACCCGATCACCCGATGCGCCGGCGCTTCGACCACTTCGTCGACGACTTCGTGGTGCGCCTGAAGCTCGACCCCGACTTCCAGCGGCGCGGCGAGCAGATCCGCGCCGAACTCATCGCGCACCCGGCCCTGGGCGACTACCTGCACGGCCTGTGGGGCGAGCTGCTCGCATGGCTGCACGACGACCTGGGACGCGACGACTCGACCATCCGCAAGCGCATTGCGTCGATGGCCGGTGCGCTGGGCACCCGGCTGCAGGGCGACGAGGCCATCCGCCGCTGGATCAACGAGCAGATCGAAGCGGCCGCGCCGCTGGCCATCGAGCGCTACCGCGAGGACATCCGCCACTACATCGAGCAGCGCGTGGGCGAGTGGAACGCGCAGGAGATGACGGTGGAGCTGGAGCGCCACATCGGGCGCGACCTGCAGTTCATCCGCATCAACGGCACGCTCGTGGGCGGGCTGGTCGGGCTGCTGATCCACGCCGTCACGCAGCTGCTGCGCGGCTAGCGCCGGGACTGAACGGCGGCTGAAGGCCGCGGGTAATCCACAGCGAACGAAAGTCCGCATCCTGTCCCTGGCGCGACGCGGTGGACACGTTCGCCTCCTAGACTGTTTCGCGCATACAGAAACAGAAGAGGAGAAGAACCCATGCCCCGCAGATACCTTCGCGCCGCCGTGCTGGCCGCACCCCTCGCCCTGCTGGCCGCCTGCGGCACGGTGATGCCGCCGGCCTCGGCACCACCCTCGTCGGCGCCGACCTCGGTCGCATCGCCAGCGCCGCTCCCGCCGGCGACACCGCCCACGCGGCCCGCGGCGTGGGCCGCGCCAGAGGCGCTGGTCGCGCCCTCTTCGTTCGCGGGCGTGCACGGCCTGGCGATCGACGCCAAGGGCAGGCTGCTCGCGGGCTCGGTGCTGGGCAACACGCTGTGGGAGGTCGACCGCGCCACCGGCGCCGCCAAGGTGCTGATCGACGCGCCCGAGGGCCAGGCCGACGACATCGCCGTGGGCCCGAACGGCGAGTTGGCCTGGACCAACTACCTCATGGGCAAGCTGCGCTACCGCGAGCACGACGGCGCCCCGCTGCGCGTGCTCGCCAAGGACCTGCCCGGCCTCAATTCGCTCGACTTCGACCGCCGCAACGGCAAGCTCTACGCCTCGCAGGTGTTCCTGGGCGACGCGCTGTGGGAGATCGACCGCGCGGGCCAGAAGCCGCCCCGCCTCATCAAGAAGGACATGGGCGGCTTCAACGGCTTCGAGGTCGGCCCCGACGGCATGCTCTACGGGCCGCTGTGGTTCAAGGGCCAGGTCGTGAAGATCGATCCCGCCGACGGCCGCATGGCGGTGATCGCCGACGGCTTCCAGGTGCCGGCCGCCGCCAATCTCGACGGCAAGGGCAACCTCTGGGTGGTCGACGCGCGCAGCGGCGAGCTGGTGCGGGTGGAACTGGCCAGCGGGCGCAAGACGGTGGCCAAACAGCTGCGGCCTTCGCTCGACAACCTGGCCATCGCATCGGACGGCACGATCTACGTGTCGAACATGGCCAACAACGAGATCCAGGCCTTCGACCCCGCCACCGGCAGCCTGCGCACGCTCACCAGCGGCAAGGTGGCGGTGCCGGCGGGCATGAAGATCGAGGGCAGCGACCTCTGGGTGGCCGACGTCTTCGGCTTCCGCCGGGTCGACGTGCGAACGGGCGAGGTGCACGACGTGTTCCGCATGCAGCGCGACCCCGAGCTCGACTACCCCTTCGCGGTCGGCCTGTCGCCCAAGCTGTTCGCGCTCAGCTCGTGGTTCACGGGCTCGGTGCAACTGGTCAACCGCCAGACGCTCAAGACCGTGGAAGTGATCCACGGCCTGAAGGCGCCCTTCGACGCCATTCCCATGCCGGACGGCAGCGTGATCTACGCCGAGATCGCCACCGGCAGCATCACCCGCGCCAGCGGGCCTAAGTTTGCCGAAAAGTCAGTGCTCGCCAGCGGCCTGAGCGGCCCGGTGCAGATGGTGCTGGGCCAGGACGGCGCGCTCTACGTGACCGAGGCGGCCGGCAAGCTGGTGCGCATTCCGCTGGACGCCAGCGCGCCGTTGCGCACCGTGGCCGACGGGCTGGCGCTGCCGGAGGGCCTGGCGCAGACGCCGTGGGGCAGCTTCATCGTGGCCGAGAGCGCGGCGCGCCGGCTGGTGGAGATCGACCCGGCCAACGGCAGCCGCCGCACCGTCGCCGAAAACCTGCCGATCGGCCTGGCGCCCGGGCCCGGACTGCCGCCGCCCTACGTGGTGACGGGGGTCGCGGTGGGTGCCGATGGCACCGTCTACATGGCGGCCGATCGCAACAACGCGATATATCGAATTCGCGCTGCAAGGTAGGTAACAGAAAGTGTAATTTTCCTGTTTACTTTTTAAAACAATCATTACAAACTGATCGGGACGTCCCAACGGCGTCCCGATCGCATCCGGTTGTCGGGGGTCTGCGAGGCGTTTTCTTCTTGAAAGGGAATTGCATGACTCCGCTTGTCGTAGGCCAATTGCTCACGCCCGAATACACCCCGGGCATGGTGGCCCTCTCCTTCCTCATCTCCTTCGCCGGCTCGCTGGTGGCCTTGATCTGCGCGCGGCGCATGATCGGGGCCGACGGCAAGCCCAATCTCGCCGTCGTGACCTGCGCCGCGGTGGCGCTGGGCGGCATCGGCATCTGGTCGATGCACTTCATCGGCATGCTGGCGTACCGGCTGCCGGTGCCCATTTCGTACAACATGCCGCTCACCGTGGTGTCGCTGGTGGCCGCCATCCTCATTTCGGGCATCGCGCTCTACATGGCCGGGGGACGGCGCCACTTCAGCCGCTCGGGCTGGCTGGCCGGCAGCCTGCTGGCCGGGCTCGGCGTGTGCGTGATGCACTACATGGGCATGTACGCCATGAACATGCGCGCATCGATTTCCTTCGACATCGCCACGGTCGGGCTGTCGGCGCTGATCGCCGTCACCGCCGCCGCGGCAGCCCTGTGGCTGGCCTTCAACCTGCGCAAGTTCACGCACCAGGTCGCGGCCGCCGCGGTGATGGGCGTGGCGGTATGCACCATGCACTACGTGGGCATGAGCGCGGCCAGCATGATCTGCACCGCGAGCGCCCCCGCCGACGCGCTGGCCATCGGCGGCAGCTACATGGGCCTGACGGTGTTCGGCACGGCCGGCGCGGTGCTGATCTTCATCTACTGGGTGGTCACCGGCAGCAGCCTGGACACGCCGCTCGCCGCCGCGCGGCGTCCGCGCCCGAGCTGACGCGCGCCGGCCAACCAGCTAGTTGGCGCAAGCGGGCCGAGGGGCCCGCTTCTACAGTCCGTGCAGAACGAAAACACACGATCCGCACAGACTCTCATGCCCGTCATCGAATCCCGGCTGCACGCGGCCAGCGACACCTTCCAGGCCAACCGCGCCGGCATGCTCGCGCTGCTCGAACAGGTGCGGGCGCACGAGGCCCGCGCCGCGGCGGCTTCGGGCGCGTCGGCCGAGCGCTTCGCCAAACGCGGGCAGTTGCTGCCGCGCGAACGCCTCGCGCTGCTGCTGGACACCGGCGCGCCCTTCCTGCCGCTGTCCACGCTCGCCGGCCTCGGCCACGACAACCCCGACCTGTCGAAGAGCGTGCCCGGCGGCGGCCTGCTGTCGGGCATCGGCCAGGTGTCGGGCGTGCGCTGCATGGTCAACGCCTCCGACTCGGGCATCGACGCCGGCGCGCTGCAGCCCATGGGCCTGGACAAGCAGCTGCGCGTGCAGGAGATCGCGCTGGAGAACAAGCTGCCCTACGTGCAGCTGGTGGAGAGCGCCGGCGCCAACCTGATGCAGTACCGCGTGCAGGACTTCGTGCGCGGCGGCAACATCTTCCGCAACCTCGCGCGCCTGTCGGCCGCCGGGCTGCCGGTGGTGACGGTGACGCACGGCTCCTCGACCGCCGGCGGCGCCTACCAGACCGGGCTGTCCGACTACATCGTGATGGTGCGCGACCGCACCCGCGCCTTCCTTGCCGGTCCGCCGCTGCTGAAGGCCGCCACCGGCGAGATCGCCACCGAAGAAGAACTGGGCGGCGCCGTGATGCACACCCACGTCTCGGGCCTGGGCGACTACCTGGCCGAGGACGACCGCGACGCCATCCGCATCGCGCGCTCGATCCTCGGCGGCATCGACTGGGCGCGCGGCGAGGCGCCGCGCCAATTCGCGCCGCCGCGCTACGACGCGCAAGATCTGCTCGGCATCATGCCCAGCGACGGGCGGCGGCCGGTGGACATGCGCGAGGTCATCGCGCGCATCGCGGACGGCTCGGAGTTCCTGGAGTTCAGCGAGCACTACGGCAGCGCCACCGTCTGCGGGCACATCCGGCTCGAAGGGCACGCGGTGGGCATCGTCACCAACAACGGCCCGATCGACTCCGACGGCGCGACCAAGGCCACGCACTTCATCCAGGCCTGCTGCCAGTCGCGCACGCCCATCGTCTACCTGCAGAACATCACCGGCTACATGGTGGGCCGCGCGCACGAGGAGGCCGGCATCATCAAGCACGGCGCCAAGATGATCCAGGCCGTGACCAACGCCAGCGTGCCGCAGATCACGCTGCACTGCGGCGCCTCCTACGGCGCGGGCAACTACGGCATGTGCGGGCGGGGCTTCGCGCCGCGCTTCTGCTTCAGCTGGCCCAACGCGCGCACCGCCGTGATGGGCGGCGAGCAGGCTGCGAAGACCATGGCCATCGTCATGGAGGCCGGCATGGCGCGCAAGGGCGCGGTGGACCACGCGAAGATCGACGCGATGCAACAGCAGATCGTCGAGCGCTTCGACCGGCAGATGAGCGTCTTCACCACCAGCGCGCTGCTGCTGGACGACGGCGTGATCGACCCGCGCGACACGCGCGCGGTGCTGGCCGAGGTTCTTTCCGTATGCCGCGACGCCGATGCGCGCGTGCCGCAACCCATGCAGTTTTCGGTGGCACGGCCATGAACACGAATTTCCGCAAGATCCTGATCGCGAACCGCGGCGAGATCGCCGTGCGCGTGATGCGCACCGCGCGCGCCATGGGCTGGCGCACCGTGGCCGTGTATTCCACCGCGGACGCGGACGCCGAGCATGTGCGGCAGGCCGACGAAGCCGTGTGGATCGGCGAATCGCTGCCCGCGCAGAGCTACCTGAACATCGCCGCGATCGTCGACGCAGCGCGCGCGAGCGGCGCCGACGCGGTGCACCCCGGCTACGGCTTTCTCGCGGAGAACGCGTCGTTCGCGCAGGCCTGCCGCGACGCGGGGCTGGTGTTCATCGGGCCTTCTCCGGAAGCCATCCTCGCGATGGGCGACAAGGCCGGCGCCAAGCGGCTGATGCAGGCGGCGGGCGTGCCGTGCATTCCCGGCTACCAGGGCGAAGACCAGGGCGCCGACAGGCTCGCGGCGGAGGCCGCGCGCATCGGCTGGCCCGTGATGATCAAGGCCACGGCGGGCGGCGGCGGGCGCGGCATGCGGCTGGTCGCGTCGGCCGTAGGCTTCGCCGAGGCGCTGCAGAGCGCGCAGTCCGAGGCGCTCAATGCCTTCGGCGACGCAACGGTGATCCTCGAGCGCGCCATCGTCGCGCCGCGCCACATCGAGATCCAGGTGTTCGCCGACCGGCACGGCAATGCCATCCACCTCGGCGAGCGCGACTGCTCGGTGCAGCGGCGGCATCAGAAGGTGATCGAGGAAGCGCCCTCGCCCGCCGTGTCCGCGGCGCTGCGCGAACGCATGGGTGCGACCGCCGTCGCCGCCGCGAAAGCCATCGCCTACGAGGGCGCGGGCACGCTCGAATTCCTGCTCGACGCCGAAGGCCAGTACTGGTTCATGGAAATGAACACGCGCCTGCAGGTGGAGCACCCGGTGACCGAGGCGGTGACGGGCCTGGACCTGGTCGAGCTGCAACTGCGCGTGGCGGCCGGCGAGCCCCTGCCGCTCTCGCAGCAGGACGTGCGCATCGACGGCCACGCCATCGAAGTGCGGCTGTGCGCTGAAGATCCGCTGCAGGGCTTCATGCCGCAGAGCGGCACGCTCGCCGCCTGGCGGCCTTCGCCGGCATTGCGCACCGAGCATGCGCTGCGCGACGGCGCGGCGGTGCCGCCGTTCTACGACTCGATGATCGCCAAGCTCGTGGCGAGCGGCCGCACGCGCGACGAAGCCCGCCGCAAGCTGCTCGCCGGCCTGGGCGACACCGTAGCGCTGGGCGTCGCGACCAATCAGCAACTGCTGCAACGCGCGCTTTCGCACGAGGTGTTCGCCGGCGGCGGCGCGACCACCGCCTTCATTGCCGATCACCTCGATGCGCTGCTCGCGCCCGACGCGGCCACCGACACGCAAGCCGCGCTGCTGGCCGCACTGCTGCTGCAACTGGGCGAGCGCGGCTGGCCATCGCCGCTCGCGCACACGCTGCCGAACGCGCTGCGCTTTGCGCTGGGCGGCGCGGTGCACGAGGCCCGCGTGACGCCGCGCGGCGCGGGCCGCTTCGACGTCGCGCTCGATGGCGCGCCGCCGGAGCCTGTCGCCCTGCTCGCGCTGCCCGGCGACGGCACGGTGCGTTTCTCGTGCGACGGGCTTTCCGAGCAGGCTTTCGTCGTGCGGGATGCGGGCCGCTCGAGTTTTCATTTCCGCGGCCAGGCCTTCCAGCTCGACGACCTCACCCATGCCGCGGTCGCGCGCGCCGGCGCGGACGGCGGCGACGGCCTGCTGCGCGCTTCGATGAACGGCCGCGTCATCGCGCTGCTCGCGGCCGAGGGCGACACCGTCGCCGCCGGGCAGCCGCTGGTCACGCTGGAGGCCATGAAGATGGAGCATGTGCATTGCGCCCCGCGCGCCGGCCGCGTCGCCGCGCTGCATGTGGCGGTGGGCGCGCAGGTCGCGGCGCGCCATGTGGTCGCGGAGATCGCCGACGCCTGATGAAACCCGTCGCCGCCTTTCCCGCAGTTTTCAGAAAGCATCTCGAATGAACGCCTCCCCTGCGAGCTACCGCTCCGTCTTCGCGCCCGGCCTCTTCGGCGGGCAAGTCATCGTGGTGACGGGCGGCGGCTCGGGCATCGGCCGCTGCACCGCGCACGAGCTCGCCTCGCTCGGCGCGCAGGTGGTGCTGGTCGGCCGCAAGCCCGAGAAGCTGGAAGCGGTGAAGGCCGAGATCGAAGCCGCCGGCGGCAAGGCCGCCACGCAGGCCTTCGACATCCGCCAGGAAGAGGCGGTACGCGACGCGGTGCGTGCCATCGTCGCGGCGCACGGCCGCATCGACGGGCTGGTGAACAACGCGGGCGGCCAGTACATCACGCCGCTGGCCGACATCTCGGCCAAGGGCTGGGAGGCCGTGATCCACACCAACCTCACGGGCGGCTTCCTGGTGGCGCGCGAATGCTTCGTGCAGAGCATGCAGGCCAACGGCGGCGCCATCGTCAACATCGTGGCCGACATGTGGGGTTCGATGCCCAACATGGGCCACAGCGGCGCGGCGCGCGCGGGCATGGTGAGCTTCACCGAGACCGCCGCGCTCGAATGGGCCGCGAGCGGCGTTCGCGTGAACGCGGTGGCGCCGGGCTACATCGCCTCCAGCGGCATGGACCACTACCCGCCCGAGGCCGGCGACATGCTGCGCGCCATGCGCAAGACCGTGCCCGCGGGCCGCTTCGGCAACGAGGCCGAGACCTCCGCCGCCATCGCCTTCCTGCTGAGTCCGGCGGCCAGCTTCATCAGCGGCAGCGTGCTGCGCGTGGACGGCGCGCGGCCGCAGGTGCGCATGGGCTGGCCGATGGCGCTGCCCGACGCGCAGGCCCGGCAGCGCCCCGCCGTGAAGCCCTTCGACGGATTCCACCTCGCGCAGACGCCGCGCGTGTTCCAGGAAAAGTAAAGAAAGAAAGACCGGAGACACAACCCATGCAGTACACGCACGAACACCTCGAGATCCAGAAAACGCTGCGCCGCTTCATCGACGAAGAAATCAACCCGCGCGTGGACGAATGGGAAGAAGCCGAGATCTTTCCCGCGCACGAGATCTTCAAGAAGCTCGGCAACCTGGGCCTGCTGGGCCTGAACAAGCCCGAGGCCTTCGGCGGCGGCGGGCTCGACTATTCGTATGCCATGGCCATGGCCGAGGCGCTGGGCCACATCAGCTGCGGCGGCGTGCCGATGGCCATCGGCGTGCAGACCGACATGTGCACGCCGGCGCTCGCGCGATTCGGCAGCGACGAGCTGCGCCGCGAGTTCCTCGCGCCGGCCATCGCGGGCGACATGGTCGGCTGCATCGGCGTGAGCGAGCCCGGCGCGGGCAGCGACGTGGCGGGCCTGAAGAGCCATGCGCGCAAGGACGGCGGCGACTACCTCATCAGCGGCCAGAAGATGTGGATCACCAACAGCCTGCAGGCCGACTGGATGTGCATGCTGGTCAACACCAGCGACGGCCCGGTGCACCGCAACAAGTCGCTGGTGATGGTGCCGATGGACAGCCCCGGCATCGAGAAGGCGAAGAAGATCCGCAAGATAGGCATGAATTCGAGCGACACCGGCCTCATCTACTTCGACAACGTACGCGTGCCGCAGCGCTACCGCGTGGGCGAGGAGGGCCAGGGCTTCGTCTACCAGATGCAGCAGTTCCAGGAAGAGCGGCTCTGGGCGGCGGCGAGTTCGCTGGAGCCGATGGAAGACTGCATCGCCCAGACCATCGAGTGGGCGCAGCAGCGCAGCATGTTCGGCGCCACGCTGGCCGACCAGCAGTGGGTGCAGTTCAAGCTGGCCGAGCTGAAGACCGAGGTGGAAGCGCTGCGCGCGCTCACCTACCGCGCCTGCGACCTGCATGTGCAGGGCCAGGACGTGCTCGAGCTCGCGTCGATGGCCAAGCTCAAGACCGGACGCCTCACGCGGCAGGTGGCCGACACCTGCCTGCAGTTCTGGGGCGGCATGGGCTTCACGCTGGAGAACCGCGTGTCGCGGCTTTTCCGCGACGGCCGGCTGGGCTCCATCGGCGGCGGCGCGGACGAGGTGATGCTGGGCATCCTCGCGAAGACCATGGGCATCGCCAAGCGGCCACCGCGCGGTTGAACACACCATGAACGCCGAACTGCAGGCCGACCGCGCGGCACTGGCCGACACGGTGCGGCGCTTCGCCGAGAACGAGATCGCACCGAACGTGCAGGCGTGGGACGACGCGGGCGAGTTCCCGCGCGCGCTTTACACGCGCGCCGCCGAGCTGGGCCTGCTCGGCCTGGGTTATCCCGAGGCGCTGGGCGGCACGCCCGCCTCGTACGCGCTCAAGCTGCCGGCGTGGGTGGCGCTCGCGAGCCACGGCAGGAGCGGCGGCGTGCTCGCGAGCCTGTTCTCGCACAACATCGGCTTGCCACCGGTGGTGCTGCACGGCAGCGACGCGGTGCGCGAGGAAGTGGCGCCGCCGGTGCTGCGCGGCGAGAAGATCGCGGCGCTGGCCATCACGGAGCCCGGCGGCGGCTCCGACGTGGCCGCGCTGCGCACCACGGCTCGGCGAGTCCCGGACGGCGATGGCGATCACTACGTGGTGAACGGCGAGAAGACCTTCATCACCTCGGGCATGCGCGCCGACTGGATCACCGTGGCGGTTCGCACCGGCGAGGGGCGCGGCGCGGGCGGCATCTCGATGCTGCTGGTGCCGGGCGACGCGGCCGGCCTCTCGCGCACGCGCCTGTCGAAGATGGGCTGGCTGTGCTCCGACACCGCTACGCTGCACTTCGACAACGTGCGCGTGCCGGCGCGCTACCTTCTCGGGAACGAGGGCGAAGGCTTCCGCATGGTCATGGGCAACTTCAACGGCGAGCGCATCGGCCTGGCGGCGGGCGCGCTGGGCTTCGCGCAGGCCTGCCTCGACGAGGCGCTGGCCTGGGCGCGCGAGCGCAAGGCCTTCGGCGCCGCGCTCATCGAGCACCAGGCTGTGCGCCACAAGCTGGTCGACATGCGGATGCGCATCGCCTCCACCGAGGCCTGGATAGAGGCGGTGTCGGCCGAGGGCGATGCGCTGGAAGCGGCCGGGCGCTTCAACGCGCCGGAGTGGGTGGCGCAGATCTGCATGCTGAAGAACCACGCCACGCAGACCATGCAGTTCTGCGCCGACCAGGCGGTGCAGATCCTCGGCGGCATGGGCTTCATGCGCGGCACGGTCAGCGAGCGCATCTACCGCGAGGTGAAGGTGATGATGATCGGCGGCGGCGCCGAGGACATCATGAAGGAGCTGGCCGCCAAGCAGATGGGCTGGTAGGCCGGGGCGCGGAACGCCGCCGCGCGCCGGGTGTCCAACGTTCCAGCACTCTCGCTGGGTCGCAGGAGACCGACATGCTTTCCCTCAGCTCCGGCATCGGCGCCGCCATCCTTGTCCTGTTGGTGGTGCTGCTCTTTTCGGCGATATGGATCTTCCGGGAGTACGAGCGCGGCATCGTGTTCACCCTCGGGCGCTTCTGGAAGGTGGCCGGCCCCGGCTTCGTGATCGTGGTGCCCGCCATCCAGCAGGTGGTGCGGGTCGACCTGCGCACCGTGGTGCTCGAAGTGCCCACGCAGGACGTGATCTCGCGCGACAACGTGTCGGTGAAGGTCAGCGCGGTCGTCTACTTCCGCATCGTCGATGCCGAGAAAGCCATCATCGAGGTCAAGGACTTCTTCAACGCCACCAGCCAGCTGGCGCAGACCACGCTGCGTTCGGTGCTGGGCAAGCACCAGCTCGACGACATGCTGGCGGAGCGCGAGCAGCTCAACCTGGACGTGCGCGAGTCGCTCGATGCGCAGACGACCTCGTGGGGCATCAAGGTGTCGAACGTGGAGATCAAGCAGATCGACCTGACCGAATCGATGGTGCGCGCCATCGCGCGGCAGGCCGAGGCGGAACGCGAGCGCCGCGCCAAGGTGATCCACGCCGAAGGCGAGCTGCAGGCCTCCGAAAAGCTGTTCCAGGCCGCGCGCGTGCTGGCGCAGGAGCCGCAGGCCATTCAGCTGCGCTACCTGGAAACGCTCACCGTGATCGGCGCGGACAAGAACACGACGATCGTGTTCCCGCTGCCGATGGATCTGGTGAAGGGGCTGTTCGACAAGGGCGGTTGAGCCGGGCTTGCTGCAGGCCTCTTGCGGGCTGGTCAGCCGCCGCTCTTGCCGGCGACCTCTTCCCGTGCCGCGGCTTTCGCGGCCGCGGCGCGCAGCTTGTCCTTCTTGCTCGGGCGCTTGCCCTTGATGCCGCCGGTGCCCGAGGCATCGACCACCGGTGGCGCCACTTCGGTCGGCTCGAAGCCTTCGACGCGCTCGCGCGGCAGGCTCAGTCCCTGGCGCTTCTCGATCAGGCGGAAGTGCGCCTCGCTCGCCGCGCTCACGAAACTGATCGCCAAGCCGCTCTCGCCCGCGCGGCCGGTTCTGCCGATGCGGTGGATGTAGTCGGTCGGCGAGCGCGGCAGGTCGTAGTTGATGACCACCGGCAGCTGCGCGATGTCGATGCCGCGCGCGGCCAGGTCGGTGGCGATCACCACGTCCCAGCGGCTCTGCTTGAACTGCGCAAGGATGTCGGTGCGCGTGCCCTGCGCGATGTCGCCGTGGAAGGGCACGGCGTAGATGCCGTTCTTGTAGAGCTTCTCGGCCACGGTCTGCGCGGCATGCTGCGTGGCGACGAAGACCAGCACGCGGTCCCATTCGCCTTCGTGCTGCTTGAGCAGGTGGCGCAGCAGCTGCGTGCGGCGCGCGGCATCGACCTCGATCACGCGCTGCACGATGTTGGGCTCGGTGCCGGGCTCGCCCTGCACGTCGATGACGGCGGGGTCGCGCAACGTGGCGTCGGCCAGCGCCTGGATGGCGGGCGGGAAGGTGGCGGAGAACAGCAGGTTCTGGCGCTGCCTGGGCAGCAGCGCGAGGATGCGGCCCAGCTCTTCGGCAAAGCCGAGGTCGAACAGGCGGTCGGCCTCGTCGAGCACCAGCGTGGCCACGGCGTCGAGCCGCAGCGCGTTGTGGTCGGCCAGGTCGAGCAGCCGGCCCGGGGTGGCGACGACGATGTCGGCGCCGCCGCGCAGGCTCATCATCTGCGGGTTGATCGACACGCCGCCGAAGGCGACGACGATCTTCAGCCGCTCTGGCAGATGCTGCGCGAGGCTGCGCAGGGTTTCGCCGACCTGGGCCGCGAGCTCGCGCGTGGGCACGAGCACCAGGGCGCGTACGCGGCGCGTGGAGCCTGGCGGGCGCTCGGCGCCCAGGCGCTGCAGCAGCGGCAGGGAAAATGCGGCGGTCTTGCCGGAGCCGGTCTGCGCCGAGCCCCGCACGTCGCGACCTTGCAGAATCGCGGGGATGGCCGCGGCCTGGATGGCGGTCGGTGCGGCATAGCCGCTTTCGGCGGCGGCGTGCACGAGCGCGGGGGCCAGGCCCAGTGAATCGAATGGCATGTGAGCAGACAGCAGAGAGAAACCCGGTAACAGAGAAGAGATGGATCGAATGGCGACGACGAAAAGCAATCAGGCCGGCAGCACCCTGGTGTATTCCACCGAGGCGGGCGGCCGCATGTGCCCCGGCTGCGGGGCGCCGGTGGCGCAGTGCCGCTGCAAGGAACTCAATGCGCGCCTGCCGGCCACTGACGGCATTGTGCGTGTATCGCACGAGACCAAGGGACGCAAAGGCAAGGGCGTGACGGTGGTCAAGGGCGTCGCGCTCGACGCCGCTGGGCTCACGGCGCTGGGCAAGCAGCTGAAAACGGCCTGCGGCTCGGGCGGCACGGTGAAGGACGGCGTGATCGAAATCCAGGGCGATCACCGCGAACTGGTGATCGCGGCGCTCGTGAAGCAGGGCCACACGGTCAAGCGCGCAGGCGGCTAGAGAGAAGGAGGCAACCGCCGATGAACCCCGAAGACCTGCAGCGGCTCGTGACGCTCCAAATGCCTTTCGGCAAGCACAAGGGCACGCTGATTGCCGATTTGCCCGGAAATTACCTGACCTGGTTTGCACGCGAGGGTTTTCCCTCGGGAGAAATTGGCCGGCTGCTCGCCTTGATGCATGAAATAGACCACAACGGGCTCTCGGACCTCCTGAAACCGTTGCGAAACCGCCCGTCGCCTCGGGATGTTTCTCAATAACACACGAATTTCCAACCCTTTTTGCAATTGGGCTGGATAATCCGGCCTACGTGTCTGTGAGCTTTGCCTCCCGTGCACGTAATTTAGTGATCGGTCAGTTTCGCGCCACAGCGCATTTTGTTTGTTGTGATTCTGGGACTCCATCGCTTTGTTTTGTTGGTTTGAATTAGGAGTCCCTCAATGGGCAAGAAACTCTACGTAGGCAACCTCGCCTACTCCGTGCGTGACAACGACCTGGAACAGGCTTTCGGCGAGTTCGGCTCGATCGTCAGCGCCAAGGTCATGATGGAACGTGACACCGGCCGTTCGAAGGGCTTCGGCTTTGTCGAAATGGGTTCGGATGCCGAAGCACTCGCAGCCATTGAAGCCATGAACGGCCATTCGCTCCAGGGCCGCGCCCTGACGGTGAACGAAGCCCGTCCGATGGAAGCTCGTCCCCCCCGTAGCGGTGGTGGCGGCGGCGGCTACGGTGGTGGCGGCGGTGGCGGCTACGGCGGTGGTGGTGGCGGCGGTTACGGCGGCGGCGGCGGTGGCCGCAGCGGTGGTGGCGGCGGCTACGGCGGCGGCGGCGGTGGTCGCGGCGGCTACTAAGCCCTCACCCACACTCCGAGAGCTCCGGCTCTCTGAATGAAAAAAGCTCCTTCGGGAGCTTTTTTCATTGGTGCGCCAACCCTGCAAACAGGACCCCATGCAAACCCGGTAAGCATTTTTGCGTAGCGAAATGGTCAGCCAACGGTCAGGCTCGGACGACGACCCTCCCCCCTTCATAACAAGAGGAGAGAGACAGTGCGCATCAAGAGTCAGGCAGACTTCTTTTCAGGAGTCATGTTCACCACCGTGGGGGGCGCGTTCGCGATAGGCGCGACCACCTACACCATCGGCAACGGCGCCCGCATGGGCCCCGGCTACTTCCCGTTGATGCTCGGCATCCTGCTGGCCGTCCTCGGGGTCATCATCATGTTCCAGGCGATGGTGGTGGAAACCACCGACGGCGACCCGATCGGCAAATGGGCCTGGAAGCCGCTGGCCTTCGTGCTCGGCGCCAACCTGGCCTTCGGCGTGCTGCTGGGCGGGCTGCCCAGCATCGGCGTGCCGGCCATGGGCATGATCATCGCGATCTACGCGCTCACGATCATCTCGAGCATGGCGGGCGAGCACTTCAAGCTGCGCGACGTGCTGATTCTCTCGACCATCCTGGCGGCCGGCAGCTATGTGGCCTTCATCTGGGCGCTGAAGCTCCAGATCCAGGTCTGGCCCACTTTCATTTCGGGCTGAGGAGAGAAACACCATGGACCTGATCCACAACCTCTCCATCGGTTTCGGCGTTGCCTTTACCTTCACCAACCTGCTGTACTGCCTGGTCGGCTGTATTCTGGGTACGCTGATCGGCGTGCTCCCCGGCATCGGCCCGGTCGCGACCATCGCGATGCTGCTGCCCGCCACCTATGCGCTGCCCCCCGTGTCGGCGCTGATCATGCTGGCCGGCATCTACTACGGCGCGCAGTACGGCGGCTCGACCACGGCCATTCTGGTCAACCTGCCGGGCGAGTCGTCCTCGGTGGTCACCTGCATCGACGGCTACCAGATGGCCAGGCAGGGCCGAGCGGGTCCGGCGCTGGCCGCGGCGGGCCTGGGCTCGTTCTTCGCGGGTTGCGTCGGTACGCTGATCCTGGCGGCCTTCGCGCCGCCGCTCACCGAACTGGCCTTCAAGTTCGGCCCGGCCGAGTACTTCTCGCTGATGGTGCTGGGCCTGATCGGCGCCGTGGTGCTGGCCTCGGGCTCGCTGATCAAGGCGGTGGCCATGATCGTGCTGGGCCTGCTGCTGGGCATCGTCGGCACCGACGTGAACTCGGGCGTGGCGCGCTACAGCTTCGACATTCCGGAACTGACCGACGGCATCGGCTTCGTGGTCATCGCCATGGGCGTGTTCGGCTACGGCGAAATCATCGGCAACCTCTCGCAGCCGGACGACGAGCGCGAAGTGTTCACGCACAAGGTCAAGGGCCTGTGGCCCACCAAGGACGACTTCAAGCGCATGACGCCCGCCGTACTGCGCGGCACCGCGCTGGGCTCCGCCCTCGGCATCCTGCCGGGCGGCGGCGCGCTGCTGGCCTCGTTCGCCTCGTATGCGCTGGAAAAGAAGATCCGCATGCGCCCCGGCGAAGTGCCCTTCGGCAAGGGCAACATCCGCGGCGTGGCGTCGCCCGAGTCGGCCAACAACGCCGGCGCGCAAACCTCCTTCATCCCGCTCCTGACGCTGGGCATTCCGCCCAACGCCGTGATGGCGCTGATGGTGGGCGCGATGACCATCCACAACATCCAGCCCGGCCCGCAGGTGATGACCAGCAACCCCGAGCTGTTCTGGGGCCTGATCGCCTCGATGTGGATCGGCAACGCGATGCTGATCATCCTGAACCTGCCGCTGATCGGCATGTGGATCAAGCTGCTGACGGTGCCCTACAAGTTCCTGTTCCCCGCCATCGTGCTGTTCTGCGCCATCGGCGTGTACTCGACCAACAACAACACCTTCGACGTGTGGATGGTGGCGGCCTTCGGCTTCATCGGCTACCTGTTCATCAAGCTGCGCACCGAGCCGGCGCCGCTGCTGCTGGGCTTCATCCTCGGGCCGATGATGGAAGAGAACCTGCGACGCGCGCTGCTGCTGTCGCGCGGCGCGTGGAGCGTGTTCGTCACGCGCCCGCTGTCGGCCGGACTGCTGGTGGCCGCGGTGGCGCTGCTGGGCATCGTGCTGCTCCCGGCCATCAAGGCCAAGCGCGAGGAAGCCTTCGTCGAAGACTGATCCTCCCCGCCGCCAGAACCGCAAGCCTCCGCCCCGGCGGGGGCTTTTTCATTTCAGGAAGGCGTCGTAGGCGGTCTTGAGGATCAGCGCGCTCACCACCACGATGAACACCACCCGCACGAAGCCCGCGCCGTGCCTGAGCGCCACGCGCGTGCCCAGCAGGCTGCCGGCCACGTTGGCCACCGCCATCACCAGCCCGTAGTGCCACCAGACGTGGCCCTTGGCGGCCAGCAAGATCAGCGCGGCGGCGTTGGTCAGGGTGTTGATGATCTTGGCCGAGGCGGAGGCGTTGAGGAAGTCGTAGCCCATCCAGCGCACGAACAGGAACACCAGGAAGCTGCCGGCGCCCGGGCCGAAGAAGCCGTCGTAGAACCCGATCGACAGGCCGATGGCGCAGGCCGCCAGGGTCTCGGCGCGGCCGCTGAAGCGCGGCGCGTGCAGCCGGCCCATGTCCTTGCGCGCCAGCGTGTAGAGCAGCACGCCCAGCAGAATGACCGGGAGCGCCCGGCGCAGGAAGTCGCCCGGAAACATCGTGACGCCCCAGGCGCCCAGCATCGAGCCCACGAAACCGAGCAGCGCGGCCGGCCACAGGGCGCCCCAGCGCATCTGCACCCGCTGGCTGAATTGCGCGGCGGCGGCGGCCGTGCCCCATATCGACGCACTCTTGTTGGTGCCCAGCAGCGTGGCCGGTGGTGCGCCGGGGAACACGGCAAACAACGCCGGCACCAGGATCAGCCCGCCTCCGCCCACGATCGAATCGACAAAACCCGCGAGCAGCGAGGCGCCCGTCACCACCAGCATTTCCATAGGGGGCGGATTGTCTCACCCGGCGGCGCTACCAAAAAAGGAGCAGAAGACAGCGATGCTTCAGGTCGCGCGGGCATAAAAAAGGCGCCGACCAGCGGCGCCTTTCAAACTCAAACCCGGCATCTCGTACGGAGCCTTTGAAGCATTTTTTTCTAGTTGCTTGGAAACTGTCTCCTCGGACCCTCGGCAGCACGAGCAGGGCCCGTTCGCGAGTGGCGTGACTTTAGGGCGTGCACCGGGCCAGTGCATTAGGAATTACCCGCTTTGCCTTAACCCGGAAGACAGATTCGCAAACCAAAGTGTTTCTGGTAGTTAACAACGTGGCACGACTTGTGCACGTTCGACCGCAGTCCAACACTCGAAGAAGAAGCACCCATGGCACTGGCACCGCAAGCCTCCATCAACGCGGCAGACACCGCCTGGATGATGACCTCGACCGCGCTGGTGCTGCTGATGACGCTGCCCGGCATCGCGCTCTTCTACGCGGGCATGGTGCGCCGCAAGAGCGTGCTGGCCACGATGGCCGCCGTGGTGGCGGTCGCCGCGGCGGTCTCGCTCACGTGGTTCGCCGTGGGCTATTCGCTGGCCTTCACCGAGGGCTGGCCATGGCTCGGCGGCGCGGGCCGCTTCTGGTTCTCGGGCTTCGAATACCTGAAGGACGCCGGCCAGGTGGCGGTGAGCCACGTCGCGCCCAACGTGCCGGAGTCGGTCTACGCGATGTTCCAGCTGACCTTCGCGATCATCACCACCGCGCTGGTGCTGGGCGCCCTGGTGGAGCGCATGCGCTTCTCGGCGGTGCTGTGGTTCGCGCTGCTGTGGAGCGTGCTGGTCTATGCGCCCATCGCCCATTGGGTGTGGGAGCCGGGCGGCTGGCTCGCGCAGATGGGGGCGCTCGACTTCGCGGGCGGCTCGGTGGTGCACGTCAACGCGGGCATCGCGGGGCTGGTGTGCGCCTATGCGCTCGGCCCGCGCAAGGGCTACGGGCGCGAGGCCTTCGAGCCCTACAGCCTGGCCTTCACCATGATGGGCGCGGGCCTGCTGTGGGTCGGATGGTTCGGCTTCAATGCGGGCTCGGCGGTGGCGGCCGACGGGCGTGCCGGCCTGGCGATGCTGGTGACGCACATCGCGGCGGCCGCCGGCGCCATGAGCTGGATGGTCGGCGAATGGATCGTGCGGCGCAGCCCCTCGCTGCTGGGCCTGTGCTCGGGCCTGGTGGCGGGGCTGGTGGCCATCACGCCGGCGGCCGGTTTCGTCACGCCGCTGGCGGCGCTGGCCATCGGCGCCATCGCGGGGCTGGCCTGCTACTGGGGCGCCACCGGGCTGAAGCACCTGCTGGGCGCGGACGACTCGCTCGACGTGTTCGGCGTGCACGGCATCGGCGGCGTCGTGGGCGCGCTGCTCACGGGCGTGTTCGCCGACGCGCGCATCTCCGGCGCCACCGGCGACGTGCTGACGCAGGCGATCGCGGTCGGCAGCGTGGCGATCTACAGCGCCACGGGAACGGCGGTGGTGCTGTTCCTGGTGCATGTGCTGGTCGGGCTGCGCGTGGACGCCGACAGCGAAGTGCTGGGCCTCGATCTTGCACAGCACAGGGAACATCTCGGGAGTTGACCCACAGACGGAGGAACCATGCCATCCATGTCCGAAAGCGAACGCATCGCCCTCGCCGCCCGCCTTCATGTGGCGCTGCGGCGAAAGCACGGGCGCGTGACCGACACCGAATGGATGGCGACCAACGCCGAATACGCCACGGAAATCGTGCGCATGACCCGCGCGCACGCGGCGGACACCAAGGACGAGGAGCTCTACCAGCTCGCGACGCGGCTGGAGCAGGCGATGGAGCCGCTGGCGCGCGCGGCCCGGCTGGCTGCCCGCCAGCCCGACGGGCAGCCGCCCACGCCGCCGCCCCGGTACGTGGGCGGGCTGCGCTGACCGGCGGCAATCGCCGGCCACGGGCTCATTCCAGCGCTTTGCAGGCCGAGGCGATGCGCCCGCAAGCCTCTTCCAGCTGCGCCATCGACGTCGCATACGAGATGCGGAAATACGGCGCCAGCCCGAACACGCTGCCCGGCACCACCGCCACCTCGAAGTCCTGCAGCAGATAGCGGCAGAAGTCGCTGTCGCTCTGCAGCACCGCGCCGCCGCGGGTTCGCTTGCCGAGCACGCCGGCGCAGCTCGCGAAGGTGTAGAACGCGCCCTCGGGCACGCGGCAGCGCAGGCCCGGCGCGCTGTTCAGCGCCGCCACCACGAAGTCGCGGCGCGCCTGGAAGTCGGCGCAGCGCTCGGCCACGATGTCCTGCGGGCCGGTCAACGCCTCGATGGCGGCGGCCTGGCTGATCGACGAGGGGCACGAAGTCGTCTGGCTCTGCACCACGGCCATGGCCGCGATCAGCGCGCGCGGACCCGCGCCGTAGCCGACGCGCCAGCCGGTCATCGCATAGGCCTTGGACACGCCGTTGACCGTCAACGTGCGCTCGCGCAGGCGCGGCTCCACCACCGCCGGCGTCGCGAACGCCAGGCCGTCGTAGAGGATGTGCTCGTAGATGTCGTCCGCCAGCACCCACACCCGCGGATGGCGCAGCAGCACGTCGCACAGCGGCTTGAGTTGCGCGGCGCTGTAGGCCGCGCCGCTCGGGTTCGACGGCGAGTTCAGGAAGATCCAGCGCGTGCGCGGCGTGATCGCGGCTTCGAGCTGCGCGGCGTCGAGCCGGAAGCCGTTGGCCTCGGTGCAGGCCACCGGCACCGGCACGCCGCCGCAGACCTGCACGATGTCGGCGTAGGAGGTCCAGTACGGCGCGGGCAGGATCACCTCGTCGCCGGCATCCAGGCTGGCCATCATCGCGTTGAAGATGACCTGCTTGGCGCCCGCGCTCACGCTGATCTCGTCGAGCGCGAACTCCAGCGCGTTGTCGCGCTTGAACTTCAGCTGCACCGCCGCCTTCATGGCGGGGCTGCCGTCGAGCACGGTGTAGCGCGTGTCGCCGCGGCCGATGGCGCGCACCGCGGCGTCGCGCACGTTCTGCGGCGTGTCGAAATCGGGCTCGCCCGCGCCCAGCACGATCACCGGACGGCCCGCGCGCTTGAGCGCATTGGCATGGTCGGTGATGCGCAGGATCTCCGAGACGCCGATGGCGCGCACGCGCTGCGCCGGCTCGAAGACGCCAGCGGCAATCGCTGCGGTGTCCGTGGTCACTTGGCGTAGGCCTCCAGCGGCTTGTCGTTGGGCTCGGCCATCAGCTGCTTGAGCGTGGCGCTCATCGGCAGGTTCAGGCTGGTGTTCTTCGGCGGAATGGCGGCGACGAACCACTTGGTGTAGATCTTCTCGAGCTCGCCGCTCTTCATCATGCGGCGCAGCGAATCGTCCACGGCGGTCTTGAAGGCCGGGTCGTCCTTGCGGAACAGCAGCGCGATGGGTTCCGAGCCCAGCGCCTCGCCGACGATGCGGTACGAGGCGGGGTCCTTCGAGTTGGCGATGATGCCGGCCAAAAGGTTGTCGTCGAGCACGAAGGCGTCGGCGCGGCCCGACTCCAGCTGCAGGAAGCTCTCGAGGTGGTCCTTGCCGAGCACGGTCTTGTACGACACGTTGTTCGAGCGCTCGCGCTTGCGCAGCAGCTGCACCGCGGTGGTGCCGGTCGATGCCGACACATTGCGGCCCGCCAGCTGGTCGAGCGTGGTGATGCCCGAGTCGACCTTGGTGGCCATGCGCACTTCGCTCACGTAGGTGGTGAGGGCGAAGGCCACCAGCTGCTGGCGCGCCATGTTGTTGGTGGTGGGGCCGCAGCCGATGTCCAGAGTGCCGTTCTGCACCAGCGGAATGGTGTTCTGCGCGGTCACGGCCATGTACTCGAGCTTGGCCTGCGGCGCGATGTCCTTGAGCACGCGCTCGCACAGCTCGACGTGGTAGCCCACGTACTTCTCGCCCGCGCCCAGCATGTAGGCCATGGGCGGCGAGGCTTCGCGCACGCCCAGCACGACCTTGCCGCTGGTCTTGATCTTGTCGAGCGTGCCGGTGGCCGTCTGCGCAGCGGCGCCGAACGCGAGCGCAAGCAATGCGACGGCCGCGGCGGTCTTGAAGGGAATGTTCATGGGTTCTATCTCCTGTGGTTTTGTGATCTGCAAGGCAAAGGCTGCCCGCGAGCAGCGGACAGCCCATTCGTGAGACATCGCGGAACCGGCTTTGCCGGGCCGCCGATGTCGCCCCCGGAAGGGGGTTGGCGAAGCGACACGAAGTGCGCGAAGCCTGGGGGAGAGCCCTACTCTTCGATATCGAAAGTGACGCCCTGCGCGAGCGGCAGCGCGGTCGAATAGTTGATGGTGTTGGTGGCGCGGCGCATGTACGCCTTCCAGCTGTCGGAGCCGGCTTCGCGGCCGCCGCCGGTTTCCTTCTCGCCGCCGAAGGCACCGCCGATCTCGGCGCCGCTCGGGCCGATGTTGACGTTGGCAATGCCGCAGTCGGAACCCGCGCTCGACATGAAGCGCTCGGCCTCGCGCATGTTCAGCGTGAAGATCGACGACGACAGCCCCGCGCCCACCGCGTTGTGCCATTCGATGGCCTCGTCGAGCGAGCTGTAGCGCACCACGTACAGGATTGGCGCGAAGGTCTCGCGCAGCACCGGGCCGTCATGCGACTTCAGCTCCACCAGCGCGGGGCGCACGTAGTAGGCGTCGTGCGTGCCGATGCCTTCCACGCGCTGGCCGCCGTGCACCGTGGCGCCGGTCTCGCGGCTTTCGGAGAGCGCCTTCTGCATGCCGTCGAAAGCCGCGCGGTCGATCAGCGGACCGACCAGCGTGCCGGCCTCGCGCGGGTCGCCGACCCGCACGTTGCCGTAGACCTTGGCGAGCTTGGGCACCAGCTGGTCGTACACGCTGTCGTGCACGAACAGGCGGCGCAGCGTGGTGCAGCGCTGGCCGGCCGTGCCCATGGCCGCGAAGGCGATGCCGCGCAGCGTGAGGTCCAGGTCGGCCGATGGGGTGACGATGGCGGCGTTGTTGCCGCCGAGCTCCAGAATCGCGCGGGCAAAGCGCGCGGCGAGCTTCGGCCCGACCTGGCGGCCCATGGCCGTGGAGCCGGTGGCCGAGAGGATTGGCACCCGGTGGTCGTCGACCAGCACCTCGCCGATGTCGCGCTGACCCAGCAGCAGGCCCAGCAGGCCTTCGGGCGCGTCGCCGAAGCGGGCGATGGCGCGCTGCGCGATGGCATGCACGGCCAGGGCGGTCAGCGGCGTTTTTTCAGACGGCTTCCACACCACCGGGTCGCCGCACACCAGCGCCAGCGCCGCGTTCCACGACCACACGGCCACCGGAAAGTTGAAGGCCGAGATCACGCCGCACACGCCCAGCGGATGCCAGGTTTCCATCATGCGGTGCTCGGCGCGCTCGGTGGCCAGCGTGAGGCCGTAGAGCTGGCGCGACAGGCCCACCGCGAAGTCGCAGATGTCGATCATTTCCTGCACTTCGCCCGCGCCTTCGGACGGAATCTTGCCGGCCTCGAGCGTGACGAGCAGGCCCAGGTCGCGCTTGGCGGCGCGAAGCTCTTCGCCCAGCAGCCTTACCAGTTCGCCGCGTCGGGGAGCGGGCATGCTGCGCCAGGTCTTGAAGGCCTCGTGCGCGCGGCCGATGACGGCGGTGGCCTCGGCCGGCGTGGTCTGCGGCACCTGCGCGATCACCTCGCCCGTGACCGGCGAACGCACCGTCAGCGTGCCGCCGGTGTGCGCCTCGCGCGGCACGCCCAGGCGTTGCAGCAGGTGTTCGACTTCGGCGGGCAGGGAGGTGGGGGCTTCGGACATGTGCGCTCCAGCGGAGAGGAAGAAGAAAGGCAACAGGGCAAGGCTCGAAGCGGCCAATGTCTGCGAATTACGCGCGATTGCCTAGTGAAAATATGGAAGGACTTGATGCGTTTCGCGAAGGAACTCCACCTCGGCACCTTCGGTCAGCGCACCAGCCGCAGTGCCGCCGACACCCACAGCATCACCAGCACGACGTTGCTCGCGGCGAACAGCACCAGCCGGTGGATCACGTGGTTGTAGGTCAGGTGCACCACGCTGTGCAGCACGCGCAGGCCCACGTAGGCCCAGGCCAACGCGACGGCCGCCGCGGAAGGCGTTGCCGCCATATAGGAGAGCAGGCACACCACGTAGAACAGCACCGGGAGTTCCAGCAGGTTCATGTAGTTGCGGTTCGGAATGCGCACCGCGTCGGGCACCGCCGTCGATTCGCCGAGCCTGAAATCGTCCGGCCCCACTTCCCGCCGCATGGCCGCGCCGATGCGCTTGACGGGAATCAGCAGCAGGACGATGCCGGTCCAGCCGGCGAGGGCGAAGACGGGGTAGAGGATCGAAGGGTCGGTCATGGGGAGGCTCCTCGGACGCAGGAGATTGTCGTGCCCGGCGCCGGTCGCGGCCTCAGCCCGACGCCTCCGGCGCCGCAATGCGCTGCCCCGCCGGCGAACTCGCCAGGCTCTGCGCCGGCCTTCTCAGCGTCGCGTCGAACGGATTGATCCTCGGCCCGATGGCGGCCGCCTCGCGCTTGAGCAGCTCGACCACCGTCGGCATGCGGTCGGCGTTGAGCCGGTCGGCGATGGTGCCCACGCTCAGCGCGGCCACCGCGCGGCCCTCGCGGTCGAGGATCGGCACGGCCACGCCGGCCATGCCTTCGAGCAGGCCGGTGTTGCGTCCGGCGTAGCCCTGCTGCCGCACGCGCTCGATCTCGGTGCGCAGGTAGACCTCGTCGTACACGCCGTACTCCCGCACGCGCGACAGGTTGAAGCGGATCACCTCCTCGCGCTCGGCCTCGGGCAGGAACGCGAGGATCGCCAGTGCGCCCTGCCCCACGCCCAGCGCGATGCGCCCGCCGATGTCGCCCGTGAACGAGCGGATGGGAAACGGCCCCTCACTCCTGTCCAGGCACACCGCGTCGAAGCCGCTGCGCGCCAGCAGGAAGATGCTGTCGCCCAGGCTCGCGCACAGCCGCAGCAGCACCGGCCGGCAAATGGAGCGCAGGTCGCCGGGGTTGCCCGCGCTCGCGGCGAGCGCGAAGAAATCGATGCTGAGTCGGTAGAGCTTGCTGCGCTCGTCCTGCTCGACCATGCCCTCGGCCATGAGCGATTGCAGCAGACGGTGCGTGGTGGCCTGGGTCAGGCCCACGGAACGTGCGATCTGGGTCACGCGCCCGCCTTCGGCCTGCACCGCGCCGAGCGCGCGAATCACCGAGAAGACGCGCGGCACGCCGCCGCTGGCCGCGGTTGCCGCCGATGGGGTTTCCATACCTTCTTCCTTTGGAATTTCACTGATGCCTTTTGGCCATGATATTTCATTCAATGGAATAAATTGAAGAAAGATTCTGATTAATGGAATACCCGAGGCGATCTGGCGCAATCGTTGCAATAGAGTGAATTGAAAGAAGCAAGCTGTCCATGGCATGCACCAAGCTGAAACAAGGTGCCCGACGCCATCTTTTCGCCCCCGCAGAAAGGCCTGTTCCATGTCATTCCTCCGGCTCACCGACGTGACCAAGTTCTACGGCGCCACCCGCGCGGTGTCGGCCATGAACCTGGCGGTGGAAAAGGGCGAGTTCGTTTCGCTGCTCGGCCCCTCGGGCTGCGGCAAGACGACCACGCTGCAGATGATCGCGGGCTTCGAGGCCGTGAGCAGCGGCCGCATCGAACTCGCGGGCAAGGACATCACGCATGCCAAGGCCAACACGCGCGGGCTGGGCATCGTGTTCCAGACCTACGCCCTCTTCCCGCACATGACGGTGGCCGACAACGTGAGCTTCGGCCTGGAGATGCGCAAGATGCCCAAGGCCGAACGCACCGAACGGGTGAAGCAGGCGCTGGCGCTGGTGCACCTGGAAGCGCACGCCGCGCGCTATCCGCGCGAGCTGTCGGGCGGCCAGCGGCAGCGCGTGGCGCTGGCGCGCGCGCTCGTCATCGAGCCGCCGGTGCTGCTGCTGGACGAGCCCCTGTCCAACCTCGACGCCAAGCTGCGCGAGGAGATGCAGTTCGAGCTGCGCCAGATCCAGCGCAAGGTCGGCACCACCACGGTGATGGTCACGCACGACCAGAGCGAGGCCATGTCGATCAGCGACCGCGTGGTGGTGATGGAAGGCGGCTGCGCCACGCAGATCGACCATCCGCAGCGGGTGTACGAGCACCCGAGCACGCGCTTCATTTCCACCTTCGTGGGCAAGGCCAACCTGCTCGACTGCCGCGTGTCCGGCAGCGGCGCCGCGCGCACCTGCGTGGAGGTCGGCGCGCTGTCGCTCGACGTGGACGACACCGGCTTTCGCGTCGACACAGCCGCGCTGCTGAGCGTGCGGCCCGAAAAACTGCAGCTGGTGCCAACAGGCCGGGGCCGCATCGACGGCGAGGTGCAGGAGCGCTTCTTCCTCGGCAGCCAGTGGCTCTACCGCATCGCCACGCCGGTCGGCGACCTCACGGTGCTGAGCCCCAACGACGGGCGCGACGCGCTGGAAGAAGGCAGCCGCACCGGCATCGACTGGCCGGCGCACTGCATGCGGCTGCTGCCCGTGGAAGAAAAGGCCGTCGCGGCATGAGCACTTCGAAAAGCAAGGCCACCCCGTGGTGGCTCTCCGGCCCCGCGCTGGTGCTGTTCACCGCGCTGCTGCTGGTGCCGCTCGCGCTCACGGCCGTGCTGTCGTTCAACGTGTACGACCCGGCCACCGGCCCCAAGTCGGGCGAATTCACGCTCGCGCACTACGCGCTGGTGTTCTCCGATTCGTACTACCTCGGCATCTTCTGGCGCACCTTCTGGGTCTCGGCGCTGGTCACGCTCATTTGCGTGCTCGTCGGCGCGCCCGAGGCCTATGTGCTCAGCCGCATGCGCAACCCCTGGCGTTCGGCGCTGCTGCTGGTGGTGCTGGCGCCGCTGCTGGTGTCGGTGGTGGTGCGGGCCTTCGGCTGGAGCATGCTGCTGGGCCCCGAGGGCGCGGTGAACGCGCTGCTGCGGCTCGTGGGCATCGGGCCGGTGAAGATCCTCTACACCAACGCCGCCGTGGTCATCGCGCTGGTGCATGTGATGCTGCCCTTCATGGTGATCCCGGTGTGGACATCGCTGCAGAAGCTCGACCCGGGCGTGGAGAACGCAGCGCTCTCGCTCAACGCCACGCCCTTCACCACGCTGCGACGCATCGTGCTGCCGCAGGTGATGCCGGGCATTCTCTCGGGCAGCCTGCTCGTGTTCGGCCTGGCCGCGAGCTCGTTCGCCATCCCGGGGCTGCTGGGCGGGCGGCGGCTGAAGATGGTCGCGACCATCGTCTACGACGAATACCTGAGCGAACTCAACTGGCCGCTGGGCGCGGCCGTGGCATTGGTTCTGCTGGTGGCGAACCTGGTGGTCATGCTGAGCTACAACCGTCTGGTCGAAGGCCGATACAAAAAGGCCTTGGGGTAACACCATGAACAAGAACGGCCCCATCGCCCTCGCGTTCAACGCGCTCGTCATCGTCTTCATGCTGGCGCCGCTGGTGGTGGTGTGCATCGTGGCGTTCACGCCCGAGAACACGCTGACCATCCCGACCACGCGCTTCTCGCTGCGCTGGTTCGAGGCGGTGTTCGCGCACCCCGACTTCATGCAGTCGTTCTGGAACAGCCTGTGGCTGGCGCTCAGCTCGGCCACCATCGCGACGCTGCTCGCGGTGCCGGCCGGCATGGCGATCACGCGCTACGAGTTTGCAGGGCGCGACTTCCTCAACGGCCTGTTCCTGTCGCCGCTGATCGTGCCGCACCTGGTGCTGGGCGTGGCGCTGCTGCGGCTGTTCGCGCTGGTGGGCGGCACCGGCAGTTTCGGCTGGCTGGTGATGGCGCATGCGCTCATCGTCACGCCCTACACGCTGCGCCTCGTGGTGGCGGCGCTGGTGGGCTTCGACCGCAGCGCCGAGCAGGCCGCGCTGTCGCTTGGCGCGAGCCAGGCCACGGTGTTCCGGCGCATCACGCTGCCGATGATCCTGCCGGGCGTCACGGGCGGCTGGATGCTGGCCTTCATCAACAGCTTCGACGAAGTGACGATGTCGATCTTCGTGACCGCGCCGAGCACGGTGACGCTGCCGGTGCGCATGTACATGTACGCGACCGAATCGATCGATCCGCTGATGGCGGCGGTTTCGGCGCTGATGGTGGCCGTGACGGCCTGCGCGATGGTGCTGCTGGACCGCATCTACGGCCTGGACCGCGTGCTGGTGGGACGCAGATAAGAAATGACGAAGCCTTCATCCGCCTTGTTGCATCGCGTGGCCGAACAGGCCGGCCGCGAGGCCGTGCACTTCACGCTCGACGGTGCCCCCGCCAGCGCGCTGGCCGGCGACACCGTGCTGACCGCCGTGCTCACCCAATGCGGCCAGCTGCGCCGCAACGAATTCAGCGGCCTGCCGCGCGCGGGCTTCTGCATGATGGGCGCCTGCCAGGACTGCTGGATTTCAAAGGACGACGGCGAGCGGCTGCGCGCCTGCTCCACCTTCATCGCGCCCGGCATGGCGCTCGTGACCGGAAGGAACGGCGCATGACGGCCACGCTCCGCCCCGTGATCGTCGGCGCCGGCCCGGCCGGCGTGCGCGCGGCGCAGACGCTGGTGGCGCACGGGCTGCGGCCGGTGGTGATCGACGAGGCGCCGCGCGCCGGCGGGCAGATCTACCGGCGTCCGCCCGCAGTCCTCGCGCAGCGAACCGCGCGAACGCTCTACGGCTTCGAGTCGAAGCGCGCCGACGCGCTGCACCAGGCCTTCGACGCGCTGCAGGGCCGCATCGAGCACCGCCCCGACAGCCTGGTGTGGAACGCGCAAGACCATCAACTCGACGTGCTGCACAACCCGACGCGCGGCACCAGCCGCGTGCCCTACAGCCATCTGATCGTGGCGACCGGCGCCACCGACCGCGTGCTGCCGGTGCCGGGCTGGACGCTGCCGGGCGTGTACACGCTGGGCGGGGCGCAGGTGGCGCTGAAGTTCCAGGGCTGCGCCATCGGCCGGCGCGTGGTGTTCATGGGCACCGGGCCGCTGCTGTACCTGGTGGCGTACCAGTATGCGAAGGCCGGCGTGCGGGTGGCGGCGGTGCTCGACACCGCGCGCCTGGCCGACCAGCTTGCCGCCACGCCCGCGATGCTGGCGCAGCCGACGGTGTTCGCCAAGGGCGTGTACTACGTCGGCTGGCTGCGCGCGCACGGCATTGCGCTGCACGGCGGCGTGCGACCGCTGCGCGTGCTGGGCGACGAGGCGCAGGGCCGCGTGACCGGCGTGGCATGGCAGGACGGCGGCGAGGAACGCACGCTGGACTGCGATGCCGTGGGCTTCGGCTACGCGCTGCGCTCCGAGACGCAACTAGCCGACCTGCTCGGCTGCCGCTTCGACTACGCGCCGCTACACCGGGCACACCTGCCGGTGCGCGACGCGGCGGGCCGCGCGAGCGTCGAGGGCGTGTACCTCGCGGGCGATGGCGCCGGCATCATGGGCGCGGATGCGGCCGAGTGGGCCGGCGAACGCGCGGCGCTGGCGCTGCTCGCGGACAACGGCGTGGCGGTCGACACCGCGCGCGCCGCCGAACTCGAACGCAAGCTCGACCGGATCACCGGCTTTCGCCACGGCCTGGAGCGCGCCTTCCCCGTGCCCGATGACTGGGCCGCGCATGCGCCCGACGATCTCGTGATCTGCCGCTGCGAGAACGTGACGGCCGGCAGCCTGCGCCAGACGATCGCCGAAGCCGGCGCCAGCGAACTGAACCGGCTGAAGGCCTTGTCGCGCGTCGGCATGGGCCGCTGCCAGGGCCGCATGTGCGGCGTGGCCGCGGCCGAAATCCTCGCGCATGCCACGCAGCAGCCGCTGCAGCAGGTCGGCCGGCTGCGCGGGCAGGCGCCGATCAAGCCGATCCCGATCTGGCTCGCGCCAGCCGAAGGGGGCGGCGCATGAGCGGCATCAGGAAACTGCAGACCGAGGTCGCCATCGTCGGCGGCGGTATCGTCGGTTCTTCCGCCGCGCTGGCGCTGCGGCACATGGGCATCGACGTGGTGCTGCTGGAGCGCGACTTCTGCGGTTCGCGTTCCAGCGGCGTGAACTTCGGCGGCGTGCGGCGCCAGGGCCGGCCGGTGAGCCAGCTGCCGCTGGCGCAGCGTGCGCACCGCATCTGGGGCCGGCTGCCCGAGCTGCTGGGCACCGACGGCGAATACCTGCGTTCGGGCCATTTCAAGATCGCGCGCAGCGAGGCCGACATGGCCTCGCTGGAGCGTTATCGCGCACTCAGCAGCGACTTCGACCTGGGTCTGGAGCTGATCTCCGCCGCGCGGCTGCGCGCGCAATGCCCCTGGCTCGGCACGCGCGCCGTGGGCGGCTCGCTGTGCATCGAGGACGGACAGGCCAACCCGCGCCTGGTGTCGCCGGCCTTCGCGCTGGCGGCGGCCCGCGCTGGCGCGCAGGTCTTCGAGCGCCACAAGGTCGACGAGGTGGCGCACGACGGCGCGCTGTTCACGGTGCGCTCGACCCATGCGGACGGCACGCTCGAAGTGCAGGCACCGGTGCTGCTCAACTGCGCGGGCGCCTGGGCCAGCGCCATCGCCGGCCAGTTCGGGGAGATGCCGCCCTTGTCCGCGCGCAGCCCCCTGATGGCGGTGACCGAGCCGGTGCCGCGCTTCATGACATGGAGCCTCGGCGTCGAGGGCGGCGGCATCTACTGCCGGCAGGTGGAGCGCGGCAACCTCGTGCTCGGCGGCGGCACCGGCATCACGCTCGATGCCGACCGCGCGCGCGCCGAGCGCGACGGCATCGCCACGCTCGCGGCGCAGGCGGTGGAGCTGCTGCCGGCCCTGCGCCATGCGCACATCATCCGCACCTGGGGCGGCACCGAGGGCTACCTGCCCGACCGCCAGCCGGTGCTCGGCGCGAGCCGCACCACGCCCGGCCTGTTCCACGGCTTCGGCTTCTCGGGCGCGGGCTTCCAGATCGGCCCGGCCGCCGGCGAAGTGCTGGCCGAACTGGCGCGCGACGGGCGCAGCGACACGCCCATCGACGCCTTCGCCATCGAGCGCTTCGACGAAGCACCCGTTTCCCCGTCCCTTGCAGCTTCCCCCACCTGAACCTGATTGGAGAGCATCACCATGTCACGCACCGCCAAGTCCCCGACCTCCGTCCTTCTCCTGGCCGCGCTGCTCGCGGCCGCCGGCACCGCCGGCGCGCAGACCAAGACCATCTACATCGGCATGAACGGCGGCACCATGGAGAAGGCGTACACGCAGTACGTGTTCCCGGCCTTCGAGAAAGCCTACGGCGCGAAGGTGGTGGTGGTGCCCGGCACCTCGTCCGACATCCTCGCGAAGGCGCAGGCCAACAAGGACAAGCCGCAGATGCACGTGATGTTCCTGGACGACGGCGTCATGGTGCGTGCCATCGGCATGGGCCTGTGCCAGAAGCAGAAGCCCAGCCAGTCGCTCAGTGAGATCTATCCCGCCGCACGCTTCAAGGACGACATGGCCAGCGGCGTGAGCCTGGGCATGACCGGCCTGGCCTACAACGCCAAGATGTTCAAGGAAAAGGGCTGGGCGCCGCCCACCTCGTGGATGGACCTGGCCGACCCCAAGTACAAGGGCAAGGTGGTGTTCCAGTCGATGTCGTCGTCGTCCTTCGGGCTGCACGGCTTCCTGATGTTCAACCGCATCCAGGGCGGCAACGACAGGAACGTGGAGCCGGGTTTCAAGGCCTGGCCCACCACCATCGGGCCGAACGTGCTGGAGTACATCCCGAGTTCGGCCAAGCTGTCGGAGATGGTTCAGACCGGCGAGGCCGCCATCTTCCCGCTCACGCCCACGGCCGTCGCGGCGCTCAAGACCAAGGGCATTCCGGTGGAATACGCGCCGCCCAAGGAAGGCGCTGTGGTGCTGATGGTGGGCCAGTGCGTGATCGCCAACAACAGCGAGCCCGAGCTGTCGCAGAAGCTCGCCGAGTTCTTGCTGAGCCCGGTGGCGCAGGCCAACGTGCTGCAGTACGGCGCGCAGATCCCGACCAACCCCAAGACCCCCGCCGAGGGCGAAGGCGCGGCGCAGGTGGCGGACATCAACAAGTGGATGAAGACCGCGGTGACCATCGACTGGGAAAGCATCAACGCCAATCGCCCCGCGTGGAACGCGCGCTGGAACAAGACCATAGAGAAGTGATCGGTCAGCCCTGCGCGCCGGTTCTTCCCGTCCTGCGCAGCAGCACCGGCAGGCACAGCAGATAGAGCGAAGCCCCAGCCAGCCACACGATGCCCGGAAAGCGCGTGCGGAACGCGAAGTAGAGCGGGCTGATGAGCAGCGGGCCGAACACCGCCGCCAGACTGGTGATGCTCGCGAGCACGCCCTGCAGCCGGCCCTGCTGCGCCTGGCCCACGCGCGCCGACAGCGTCGCCTGCAGCGCGGGCGCGCAGACGCCGCCCATGCACAGCAGCGGCAGCATGGCGATCGCCATCCAGCCCTGCGTGGCGAAGGCGATCAGCGCATAGCCCGTGCCGTCCGCAATGATGCCGACGGCGATGGCCGCTCGCTCGCCCCAGCGCTCGACCAGCGGGCCCGCGACGAAGCCCTGCACCAGCGCATGGAGCAGGCCGAAGACCGCGAGCGAAAGGCCGACCATGGTGCCGTTCCAGGCGTAGCGGTCCTGGCCGTAGATCACCCAGGTCGTGCCGGCGACTTCGCCCACCAGCACCAGCAGCAGGAACACGCCGAGCAAGGGCAGCAGCGCCGGAAAGCTGGTGGCCCAGCGCAGCGGCGCGAGCGGATGCAGCACGCCGCGGTCGAAGGGCTGCGACGCGAGCGCCGGCGGTCGCGACTCGCGCAACACCAGCAGGCCGACGAGGAAGGTCAGGCCATTGAGCACCGCGGCCGCGACGAACGGCAGCCGCACGCCGTAGTCGCCGAGCACGCCGCCGATGGCCGGCCCCGCGATGAAGCCCAGGCCGAAGCAGGCGCCCATGCGACCGAACCAGCGTGCGCGCTGGTTCTCGGGCGTGAGGTCGGCAATGGCGGCGGAGGCCACGGCGGTGCTCGCGCCCGTCATGCCCGCGATGGCGCGGCCCAGGAACAGCATCCACAGCGACGGCGCGAAGGCCATGAAGAGCGCATCGATGGCGGAGCCCGCCACGGAGATGAGCAACACCGGCCGGCGGCCGAAGCGGTCGCTGAGAGCGCCGAGCACGGGTGCGCAGAGGAACTGCATCAGCGCGTAGAGCGAGAGAAAGGCGCCGAAGCGCCAGCCGAGATCGCCGGTATGGCCGACCTCGCGCAGCAGGCTCGGCACGATGGGCATGACCAAGCTGATGCCGATGGCGTCGAGCGTGACGATCGCCAGGATCACCGCATGCGCATGGCGGCCCTTCGCGTCGGAAGGCGGTGGGTAAGTGGTGGAATTTATCATTGATAAGGAATTATCAGCGATAAATTCTGGGCTGTGAAGTACCCTCCCGAATCGACATCGGCACGCACATCTGAATGAAACTGGACCGCGAAGTGATCCTCGAGACAGCCCTCGCGCTGCTCGACGAGGTCGGCATGGACAAGCTCAGCACCCGCCTGCTGGCCGAACGGCTGGGCGTGCAGCAGCCGGCGCTGTACTGGCATTTCAGGAACAAGCGGGCGCTGCTCGACGCGATGAACAGCGAACTGCTGCGCCGCGCCCACGACCGCAAGCTGCCGTTGCCGGACGAATCGTGGGAGACCTTCCTGCGCGAGAACGCGCGCAGCTTCCGGCGTGCGCTGCTGGCGCGGCGCGACGGCGCCCGGCTGCACGCCGGCACCGAGCCCGATCCGGGCGACCTGGAAATGGTGGAGGCCCAGCTCGCGGCCGTGGTCGACCGCGGCGTGCCTGCAACGCAGGCGATGACGTTGCTGATCGCGCTGGGCCGCTACACGGTGGGCTGCGTGCTGGAGGAACAGGCGGCGCCGCCGGACGCCGAGGCGCGGCAGCAGGCGCTCGATGCCTCCGCCGCCTCGCGCCCGCTGCTGGCCGAAGCCTTCGCGAACTACCGCGAGGCCGGACCGGATGCGATGTTCGACATCGGCGTGGACCTCATGATCGAAGGCGCGAAGGCGCGCCTTGCCAACGCAGGGGCGGCGGAGGCTAGTCCTGCGCCGCGCCGCAAATCCAGCCGGCGGCCTTCTCCGCCATCATCAGCGTAGGGCTGTTGGTGTTGCCGCTGGTGATGGTGGGCATCGCGCCCGCATCCACCACGCGCAGACCCTGCACGCCGCGCACGCGCAGCCGCGAATCGAGCACCGCCATCGGGTCGCCGTCGGCGCCCATCTTGGTCGTGCCTACCGGATGGAAGATGGTGGTGGCAATGTCGCCGGCCAGCCGCGCCAGGTCTTCGTCGGTCTGGTACTGCGCGCCGGGCTTCCATTCCTGCGGCTGGTACTTGGCGAGCGCCGGCTGCGACGCGATGCGGCGCGTCACGCGCAGCGAATCGGCAGCCACCTTGCGGTCTTCGTCAGTGCTCAGGTAGTTGGGGGCGATGGCCGGCGCGTCCTGAAAGCGTCCGCTCTTGATGCGCACCGCGCCACGGCTCGTGGGGTTGAGGTTGCACACGCTCGCGGTGAACGCCGGAAAGCTGTGCAGCGGATCGCCGAAGGCATCGAGCGACAGCGGCTGCACGTGGTACTGCAGGTTCGGCCACTCATGGTCGGGCGAACTGCGCGTGAATGCGCCGAGCTGCGAGGGCGCCATGCTCATCGGCCCGCTGCGCCTGAGCATGTACTCGAGCCCGATCTTGGCCTTGCCGAACATCGACGAGGCCAGCACGTTGAGCGTGGGCGCGCCGCTGATCTTGTAGACCGCGCGGATCTGCAGGTGGTCCTGCAGGTTGGCGCCGACACCGGGCGCGTCGAGCACCACGTCGATGCCGTGCTGGCGCAGCAGCGCCGCCGGGCCGATGCCCGAAAGCTGCAGGATCTGCGGCGAGCCGATGGCGCCCGCGCTCAGGATCACCTCGCGCGAAGCGTGCGCGGTGACCATCTCGCTGCCGTTCCACACTTCGGCGCCGGTGCAGCGGCGCGTGCCGTCGGGCTGCGTCTCGAACAGCAGGCGCGACACCTGCGCGCCGGTCCACAGCTCGAAGTTGGGCCTGCCATAGCAGGTCGGACGCAGGAAGGCCTTGGCGGTGTTCCAGCGCCAACCGTTCTTCTGGTTGACCTGAAAGTAGCCAACGCCCTCGTTGCTGCCGCGGTTGAAGTCGGTGGTGTGCGGCACGTCGGCCTGGGCCGCGGCTTCGGCGAAGGCGTCGAGGATGTCCCAGCGCAGCCGCTGCTTCTCGACGCGCCATTCGCCGCCGGCGCCGTGCATCTCGTCGGCGCCCAGGTAGAAGTCTTCGTGTTTCTTGAACGCCGGCAGCACGTTCTGCCAGCGCCATGACTCGTCGCCCGTGAGCCGCGCCCACTGCTCGTAGTCGCGCGACTGGCCGCGCATGTAGATCATGCCGTTGATGCTGGAGCTGCCGCCCAGCGTCTTGCCGCGCGGATAGCGCAGCACGCGGCCGTTCAGGCCCGCATCGGGCTCGGTGCTGTAGAGCCAGTCGGTGCGCGGATTGCCGATGCAATACAGGTAGCCGACCGGAATGTGGATCCAGTGGTAGTCGTCCTTGCGGCCGGCCTCGACGAGCAGCACGCGCTTGCTCTTGTCGGCGCTGAGCCGGTTGGCCATGAGCGAGCCGGCGGTGCCGGCCCCGATGATGATGTAGTCGAATTGGGTCTCGCTCATGGCGTTTTGCTTGTCTCTCTTTTTTGTTCGACGGAATTCCCGGGCGGAATCGCGGCGCCCCTCGCGCCGCTGCGCATGCTACTTGGCCGTAGGCATCACGAACTCGGCGCCCTTGCCGATGCTCTCGGGCCAGCGCTGCATGACCGACTTCTGCTTGGTGTAGAAGCGCACGCCCTCTTCGCCGTAGGCGTGCATGTCGCCGAACAGCGAACGCTTCCAGCCGCCGAAGCCGTGCCAGGCCATGGGCACCGGGATCGGCACGTTGATGCCGACCATGCCCACCTGGATGCGGCGGCTGAATTCGCGCGCCACGTTGCCGTCGCGGGTGAAGCAGCTCACGCCGTTGCCGAACTCGTGCGCATTGACCAGGTCGACGGCATCCTTGAAGTTGGCCACGCGCACGCAGCTGAGCACCGGGCCGAAGATCTCTTCCTTGTAGATGCGCATCTCGGGCGTGACGTTGTCGAACAGCGTGCCGCCCATCCAGAAGCCGTCGCCGCAGCCTTCGCCCGCCTTGTTGCCGTCGAACTTGCGGCCGTCGACCAAGAGCTTCGCGCCTTCCTTCTCGCCCAGGTCGATGTAGCCGGTGATGCGCTCGTGCGCGGCACGGGTGACGATCGGGCCCATCTCGGCCGCGAGGTTGGTGCCGTTGAGCACCTGCAGCGTCTTCGTGCGCTCGATGAGCTTGGGGATGATCTTGTCGGCCACGTCGCCCACCAGCACCGCCACGCTGATGGCCATGCAGCGCTCGCCGGCGGAGCCGTAGCCGGCGCCGATCAGTGCGTCGACGGTCTGGTCGATGTCGGCGTCGGGCAGCACCACCATGTGGTTCTTCGCGCCGCCCAGGGCCTGCACGCGCTTGCCGTGGCGTGCGCCGGTTTCGTAGATGTAGTTGGCGATGGGCGTGGAGCCGACGAAGCTGATGGCCTTGACGTCCGGGTGCTCCAGCAGCGCGTCGACCGCGACCTTGTCGCCCTGCACCACGTTGAACACGCCGTCGGGCAGGCCGGCTTCCTTGAGCAGCTCGGCCATGCGCAGCGAGGCGCTCGGGTCGGTCGGGCTGGGCTTGAGCACGAAGGTGTTGCCCGCGGCAATGGCCACCGGGAACATCCACATCGGCACCATCACCGGGAAGTTGAAAGGCGTGATGCCGGCGACCACGCCCAAGGGCTGGCGCAGGGTCCAGTTGTCGATGCCGGTGCTCACCTGGTCGGTGAAGTCGCCCTTGAGCAGCTGCGGAATGCCGCAGGCGAACTCGACGATGTCGATGCCGCGGCTGACTTCGCCCTGCGCGTCGGTGAAGACCTTGCCGTGCTCGGCGGTGATGAGGTGGGCCAGCTCGTCCTTGTGCTCGTTGAGCAGCTGCAGGAACTTGAACATGACGCGCGCGCGGCGGATCGGCGGGGTGTCGGCCCAGGCCGGGAAGGCGGCCTGCGCGGCCGCCACGGCGGCGGCAACCTGGGCGACATCGGCCAGGCCGACCTTGCCGGTGACGGCGCCGGTGGCGGGGTTGGTCACGTCCTGCGTGCGGCCGGAAGTGTTGGCGGCGGGTTGGCCGCCGATGAAGTGGTCGATGTTGGTGGTGGGCATGGGTCTGTGCTTTCGCGTGACGGATCAAGAGGGAGAGTGCGGCCAGTTTAGGCAGCGGCCCCGTCCGCGCCTAGACACGAAACTTGAACTTATTGTTCGCTATGGCGAACAATGCAAGCATGAAACCCCAAAATATCGAGTCGCTCTGGACCCACCTGCACTGGCTCACCGTGCTCGCGCAGCAAGGCAGCTTCACCGCCGCCGCGCTGCGCCTGGGCGTGAGCAAGGCGGCCATGAGCCAGCGCATCGCCGAGCTGGAGCACGCGGCCGGCGCGCCATTGGTGCAGCGCACAACGCGCAGCGTGCGGCTCACCGAGGCGGGCCAGCGGCTGGTGGAGGACATGCGCGCGCCCTTCGAGCAGATCGCCCACAGCTTCGCGGGCGTGCGCGACCTGGCGGGCGTGCCGCGCGGGCTGGTGCGGGTGACGGCGCCGGTGGCCTTCGCACGCCAGCAGCTGGTGCCGCGGCTGGCCGACTTCCTGCGCGCGCAGCCCGAGGTGCGCATCGAACTCGACCTGTCGGACCGGCTCAGTTCGCTCGCGATGGAGGGCTTCGACCTCGCGATCCGCCACACCGCCGCGCCGCCAGACACCCACGTGGCCTGGACGCTGTGCGAGACGCGCTCGGTGCTGGTGGCCAGCCGCGCCTACCTGCGCCGCCGCGGCACGCCGCGCGAGCCGCAGGCGCTGGCCGGCCACGACTGCCTGCACTACCCGCGCGCGCAGGACACGCCGACCTGGCACTTCGAGGCCCGCAAGGCCTCGGCGCCGCGCATCACCGTGCCGGTGTCGGGCCCGCTGGTGGCGAACAACAGCGAGGCGCTGCGCGACGCGGCGCTGAGCGGGCTGGGCATCGCGCTGGTGCCCGACTTCAGCGCGCAGTCGGCGCTGCAGTCGGGCAAGCTGCAGCAGGTGCTGCCGCAATGGCGCTCGGTGGGCGCGTTCGGCGAGCGGCTGTACGCGATCCGGCCCTACGCCACGCACGTGCCGCAGGCGGTGACCGCTTTCGTGGCATGGCTGCGCGAGGCGCTGGCGGAAGGCTTCGCGGCCTGAGCAGTTAATTCAGTTCACGAACGTCAGCGACCACGCCGGGAGCACGGTCTTAAGAAAAGGTGAAGAAACGGCGTGGTGCCCTACGCGAACGAGGGGTCTGGAACACCTGTACCCTGGAAGCACCCGGTTACGATGCGCGATTCGCACGCTGGTTTTTGTTTACTTTCCTGCTCATCCGCCCTATGTCTCCTGCCCACTTGCCTGCCGACGCCTCAGCCGCCGACAGCGCGTGGCCCCGTGTCGGGCAGCAGGAGCAGGACGGCCGGCAGTGGACCGTGGCAACCGGCCGCTGGACCACGCTGGCGATGTCGTCCAAGCCGGCCTGGCAGGCGCTGTCGAAGAGCCTGGAGGCCGCGCCGGCCGCCGACGACCGCGCGTGGGACCTGCGCCCGATCCAGCAGCTCGACCACATCGGCGCGCAGTTGCTGTGGGAGCACTGGCACCACGCCTGGCCCGCCACGCTCGAGATGGCGCCGCAGCACAAGGCGGTGCTCGACCAGGTCGCGCAATACACCGTCGCCACGCCCGTCGAGCCTTCGCCCACGCTGAACGACCGCGTGCGCGCGTTCTCGCACAACGGCCCGCGCGCGATGATCGTGATGCGCGACTTCACCGGCCTGCTCGGCCAGCTCGCGATCGACCTGTGCGCGCTGGTCCGCGCGCCGCACCGCGGACCGTGGCGCGATTTTTCCGGGCACCTGTACCAGTTCGGCGCGACCGCGCTGCACATCACGGCGCTGGTCGGGCTATTGATCGGCGTGGTGCTGGCCTACCTGATCTCGCAGCAGCTGCGGCAGTACGGCGCCGAGACCTTCGTGGTCAACATCCTCGGCCTCTCGCTGATCCGCGAGCTGGGGCCGGTGCTGGCGGCCGTGCTGATCGCCGGGCGCTCGGGCTCGGCCATCACCGCGCAGATCGGCGTGATGCGCGTGACCGAGGAACTCGACGCCATGCGCGTGATGGGCATACCGCACGGCTTCCGGCTGGTGATGCCGCGCGTGCTGGCGCTGGCCATCGCGATGCCGCTGATCAGCCTCTGGACCTCGATGGCCGCGCTTGCGGGCGGCATGCTGGCGGCCGACGCGGCGCTCAATATTTCCCCGTCGTACTTTTTGTCGGCGCTGCCGCGCGCGGTGCCTATCTCCAACCTGTGGCTGGCCATGGCCAAGTCGGCGGTGTTCGGCGTGATGATCGCGCTGATCGGCTGCTACTTCGGCATGAAGGTCAAGCCCAACACCGAGAGCCTGGGGCGCGGCACCACCTCGTCGGTCGTGACCTCTATCACCGCCGTGATCCTGGTGGACGCGCTCTTCGCCGTGCTCTTCAAGGGCATCGGTTTCCGGGGATGACGCGATGAGCATGCCCGTGCGCCCCGACACCGACCAGACCGTGGTGGACATCCGCGGCCTGTGGACGGTGTTCAAGAATGCCGACGGCGAGCAGGTGGTGCATCGCGACCTGCGGCTGCACATCGACCGCGGCGAGGTGCTGTCGCTGGTCGGCGGCTCGGGCACCGGCAAGACGGTGCTGCTGCGCCAGATCCTCGGGCTGGAAAAGCCCACGCGCGGCCATGTCGAGGTGCTGGGCCAGGAGCCCGGCGAGCTCAGCGCCTCGGGCGCGGCCAACGTGGGCATGCTGTTCCAGCACGGCGCGCTGTTCTCGGCCTTCAGCGTGCTGGAGAACATCGCCTTTCCGCTGCGCGAACTCAAGCTGCTGCCCGACGAGCTGATCCGCCACGCGGCGCTGGTGAAGCTGCAGATGGTGGGCCTGGAGCCCCGGCACGCCAACATGAGCCCGTCGGACCTGTCGGGCGGCATGATCAAGCGCGTGGCGCTGGCACGCGCGCTCATCATGGACCCGCCGCTGCTGCTGCTGGACGAACCCACGGCCGGCCTGGACCCGGAGGCGTCCGACAGCTTCTGCACCCTGCTGCGCGGCCTGCACCGCGAGCTGGGCCTGACGGTGGTGATGGTCACGCACGACCTGGACACGCTGTTCGACCTGAGCACCCGCATCGCGGTGCTGGCCGACCAGAAGGTGATCGTCACCGGCGCGGCGCGCGAGGTCATCGCGTACCCGCACCCGTTCATCCACGAATACTTTCTCGGCGGGCGCGGACAGCGCGCCCTGGAAGCCCTGCACGACAAGCCCGCCGACGCATCTCTCGCATCGCAGCCCGCCGCCGAGGCGGGCCGCTGAAAGGTAGGTAGCCATCATGGAAAACAAGGCCCATGCCCTCGCCGCCGGCGCCTTCGTGCTCGGCCTGATCGCCGCGCTCATTGCGCTGGTGATCTGGTTCACGCGCGACAACACCGTGCGCAACGTCTACGAACTGTCCACGCGCGAGGCCGTGAGCGGCCTGCAGCCGCAGGCCATGGTGCGCTACCGCGGCATCGCGGTGGGCAAGGTGACGTCGATCGACTTCGACCCCAAGGTCAAGGGCAACGTGCGGGTGCGCATCACGGTCGACGAGCGCGTGCCGCTCACCACCTCCAGCTTCGCCACGCTGAGCTATCAGGGCGTGACCGGCCTGGCCTTCATCGCGCTGGACGACAAGGGCGAGTCGACCGTGTCGCTCAAGCCGGACAACGACGACCCGCCGCGCATTCCGCTCAAGCCGTCGATGCTGGCGCAGCTGCAGGACCGCGGCGAGGCCATCATCAACCAGGTCGAGGAAGTGACCAAGCGCGCCAACCAGCTGTTGAGCGACCCCAACCAGAAGCGCGCCGCCGACGCGCTGGAGAACATCGCGGCCGCCTCGGCCAGCGCCAACACGCTGCTCAAGACGCTCGACAACACCGTGAAGACCGGCTTGAACCCGGCGCTGACGAAGCTGCCCGACACCATGGCCTCGGTGAAGAAGGCGGCGGGCGACGTCTCGCGCGTGGCCAACAACTTCAACACCACTGTCGTGCGGCTGAATGCGCCAGACGGACCGGTCGAGCGCCTGAGCGACGGCACCAAGGCACTGGCGCAGGCGGTCGATTCGTTCAACGCCGCAACGCTTCCGCGCGTGAACCGCGTGGCCGACGACACATCGCACGCCATCCGCCGGCTGGGCCGCGCGGCCGACAGCATCAACGACAACCCGCAATCGCTGCTGTTCGGCAACGGCGGCACGGCGGCCGGCCCGGGCGAACCGGGTTTCAGCGCGCCCGCCGCGACGCGGCCCTGAGGGAGACAAGAGGCCATCATGACCATGAACGCCACCATCCACGCCATCCGATCCCTGGCCAGGCCGTGCCGTGCTGCTGCCGCTGCGGCGTTGGCCATAGGCTTCGCGCTGCTGGCCGCCGGCTGCGGCGCGCTGCCCGACAAGCCCGCGCGCGCCGCGCTGTACGACTTCGGTCCCGGCCCGGCCGCCACCGCGCAAGCCCCGGCTTCGGCGCCGGCGCAGATGCGCCCCACGCTGGCGCTGGCCGAGTTCGAGAGCAACAGCCGCCTGGACGGCACGCAGATCCTCTACCGCCTGGGCTACGCCGACGCCAACGAACTGCGGCCCTACGGACAGTCGCGCTGGAGCATGCCGCCGGCGCAACTGCTGCGCCAGCGGCTGCGCGACACGCTGTCGGAGCGCCGCATGGTGCTCGGCCCGGAAGAAAGCGCGACCATCTCGCGCAGCAAGGGCGAAGTGCCCGACACGCTGCGCATCTCGCTCGACGAGTTCACCCACTATTTCGATTCGGCCAGCGCCAGCACGGGCCTGGTGCGCCTGCGCGCCACGCTGATCCGCGGCACCCCCGGCGGCGACCGCGTGCTGGGCCAGCGCGTGTTCACCGTGCGCAGCCCCGCCCCGAGCGCCGACGCGCCCGGCGGCGTGAAAGCGCTGATCGCCGCCAGCGACGCGGCCGTGGCCGAGGTGGTGCAGTGGGTCGACCAGTTGCAGCAGCAACCGCCCCGGCAGTAACCTGCGGCTGGAACGGAGGAGCTACACCATGAACGCAACACGCATCGTCGGCATCCTGCTGATCGTGGCCGGCCTCGCCGTGCTGGCCCTGGGAAGCTTCAGCTTCACCAAGGAAACCCATCAAGCCAAGTTGGGGCCGCTGGAGTTCTCGGTGAAAGAGAAGCAGACCGTCAACCTGCCGGCATGGGCCGGGGTGGCGGTGATCGTAGTGGGCGGGGCGCTGGTTTTGCTGGGTGGCAAAAGAGGCTGAGGCCCTTGCCCCGTCTGGCGCTTCAGTCGCCCGCAGGCGCGGTCGCAGCGCCCAGCTTCTGCTCGACTGCTTTCACCATCCGATCGCCCAGCACGAGCTGGCCCTGTGTCGAAATATGGGTGTCGTTGGGGAAGTAGAAGTCTTTCATCTTCGTCTTCTCCTCCACCGCGAAGGTGAAGAGGTCAGGCCCCAGATCGGTCTGGCGTAGCGCCTTGACGAACGCTTGCGAATGCGACGGCTCCAGGTAAGTAGTCCATTTGTTCGGCACCACCATCCACAGGATCGGCACTTTCGCATGTGCCTGCGTGAATGCCTGCATCTGCGTCAGATGCATTGGCGCGATCTCTCCCAGTTGCTGGTCGCCCCTCAGAAACAACGCCATGTCGCAGCGTCGATGGCTGAAAAGCAGGCATCCGTTTTCAACAGGCAAGGCTTGGGTCTGTTGATCGCAGTCACGGCGCACCTTCCCGGCGATGGCCGCGCGAGTACAGCGGGCCGTCAGCCAGCCTGAAACGATTTGCGCGTCCCAGTTCAGGGCAAATCCGGGTACGTGATCCGGCGGTGGGGAGAGCGGTTCGACACGGGCGGCGAGCGGCGCCGTCATGTCGCCGCACTTTTGCGAGTTCGTAAGCCGCAGCGCCAGAAGGCGCTCCACGCTTTCTGCGATCACCAGCTTGCCGCGGAAACCCGCCGCCGCGAGCCAATCGTCGAAGTTGTCGCACAGCCTGTTGTCGATCGAATCCCAGAATATCGTCGTCACTGCATGACCCTTTTCTGCCAGCCGCGACTGCCATAGATGCGTGGCCGAAAAGCTGTCGCCGATCACCAGAATCTCGGCCTGCTCGATGGGGGCTGCATCCAGCAGCGTGGCCGCGACACGCGGCGGCTCGATGCGCCAGCCGAATTCATGGTCTGAAATGCGGCCGATGCGCGCCAGGTCACCGTAGGGAATGGGCGTGATCAGAGTCTGGAACAACAAGCCCGTATAGACAGCAAAGCCCGTCAGAAATATCGACAACCAGAGTTTTGCGGGAGCCATCTATGAAAAAGGGTATGCGGAAGCGCGAGCTGGCGGTGCCTCACGGGCGCGAGAGTTTAGACCTTCGTCCCGGCAAAGGCCTGCTTGAGTTCAGCCCCAACCCGCCAGCAACTTCGGCAACAGGTCTTCCGACGCGCCCCGCAGCACCACGGAGGCCGCATCGTCCAGGTGCGGCAGCGGCTCCAGGTTCAGCGTGATCAACCGCGCGCCGTGCGCCAGCGCCGTCTGCGGCAACTCGGCCGCGGGATAGACGATGGTGGTGCTGCCCACCACCATGAACAGATCGCACTCCTGCGCGGCCACTTGCGCGTCGAGCAGCACGCCGGCATTCAGCATCTCGCCGAACATCACGACGTCGGGCCGTGCGTGCGAGCCGCAGCGCAGGCAGCGGTGGAAGGGCCAGGGGCCGCTGCGGTTGCCGCAGCGGTCGCAGCGCCAGCGGCGCAGCGAGCCGTGCAGTTCGAGCACGTCCTGCCCGCCCGCCAGCGAGAGCAGGCCGTCGACGTTCTGGGTGACAAGCCGGGTGGCGGGGCGCAGCCGCTGCAGCGTGGCAAGCGCGGCGTGGCCAGGGTTGGGCTGCGCCGATTCGATCACCGACATGCGCTGCGCCCAGAACTTGGTGAAACCCGACGGGTCGCGCGCCAGGTCTTCGGCGTGGGAAAACTGCAGGGCGTTCTGGCTCTTCCAGAGGCCGTCGGCGTCGCGGTAGGTCGGGATGCCGGAGGCGCGGGACAGTCCGGCGCCGGAGAACACGACGATGCGCCGGGCATCGCGCAGCAGCCGTGCGGCCGCCTGTACTGCTTCGAAGGTGGAGGTGTTTTCTGGTGTGACGGGCGTCATCGCTCTGGTTTGGGGGAATTCGCGGGGGCGGGAACGGCGGTGGCGCCCAGGCGCTGGGACACGGTGTCCGCGCAGGCCCTGAGCGCGCGGGAAATCTCACCGTCCCACGCTGTGTTGAAGATGCCGGCCGGGCCGATGGCGGTGACGGCCAGCACGATGGCGCCAGTGTGATCGAAGACCGGCGCGGCCATCGCGCTCACGCCTTCGATGACCTCGCCGTCGGAGCGGCTGATGCCGTGGTCGCGCACCTCTTTCAGCTGGCGCTCGAAGTCGCTCCATGAAGGCAGCGGCTGCACCGGCGGCATGCCGGCCGGCGGCGGTGGCTCGCCGCCCTTGCGCTGTTTCTGGCGCTGGCGTTCTTCCTCGAGCAGGCTGCGCACCACCTCGGCGTCCAGGTAGGTGGCGAAGACGCGGCCCGAGGCGGTGTTGGTCAGCGAGAACACCGTGCCGTGCCGCATGTTCACGTGCACCGGCGACGGCGATTCGGCCGTGCGGACGATGGTCGCGCCGCGCGCCCCCCACACGGCCAGCGCCACGGTATGGCCGATCTGCTGCGCGAGCTGGCCGATCAGCGGCGTGGCGATGTGCACCGGGTCGGCCTGCTGCAGGCTGATGAGCCCCAGTTGCAAGGCGAGCGGGCCGAGCAGATAGTGGCCGCTGGCGCGGTCCTGCTCGATGAGACCCAGGCGCCCGAAGCTGACCATGTACGGGTGCGCCTTGGCGGCCGTCATGTCGGCCTCGCGCGCCAGGTCCTTCAGCGCCATGGGACGGCCGTGGTGCACCAGCGCCCGCAGCAGCTGGCCGCCGACCTCGATGCTCTGGATGCCGCGCTGGGCGCGGTCGGTGTCAGTGGCCATGGCTGCCTTTGGCGTCCGGTTGTTCGTTCATGAAGAAGGGATTAGACATTAACTGATCCGGCGCTTACACTTCAAAAATTCGTTAACCGCAAATTCGTTCGACCTAAACGAATTTCAAATTCCACCCCACCGACGGAGACACCCGATGAGCCAAGCCAAGAAATTCGCCAGCCAGGCCGACATGGAAGAGAAGAAGATCACCTTCAGCCAGATCTCCGAACATGCCTGGGCCTACACCGCCGAAGGCGACCCCAACACCGGCATCGTGATCGGCGACGACTGCGTGCTGGTGGCCGACACCCAGGCCACGCCCGCCATGGCCGCCGACGTGGTGCGCCGCATCCGCGAGGTGACCGACAAGCCCATCAAGTACGTGGTGCTCACGCACTACCACGCGGTGCGCGTGCTGGGCGCGGCGGGCTACGGCGCCGAACACGTGCTGGCCAGCCAGGACACGCGCGACCTGATCGTCGAGCGCGGCGAGCAAGACAAGGCCAGCGAAATCGGCCGCTTCCCGCGCCTGTTCCAGAACGTCGAGACCGTGCCCCCGGGCCTGACCTGGCCCACCATGACCTTCACCGGCAAGATGACGCTGTGGCTGGGCAAGCTCGAGGTGCAACTCATCCAGCTGGGCCGCGGCCACACCAAGGGCGACACCGTCGTCTGGCTGCCGCAGGAACGCACACTGCTGTCGGGCGACCTGGTCGAGTTCGGCGCCACGCCGTACGCGGGCGACGCCTACTTCAAGGACTGGCCGCAGACGCTGGACAACATCGCCGCGCTCAAGCCCGTGGCGCTGGTGCCGGGCCGCGGCGCCGCGCTCACCACGCCCGAAGCCGTCGCCGAGGGCCTGACGGGCACGCGCGACTTCATCTCCGACGTGTACGCCAGCGTGCAGGAAGGCGTGAAGGCCGGCCGCGACCTGAACGCGGTCTACAAGGAAACCTACGCCAAGCTCAAGCCCAAGTACAGCCAGTGGGTGATCTTCGACCACTGCATGCCTTTCGACGTGAGCCGCGCGTACGACGAGGCCTCGGGCCACGCCGATCCGCGCGTGTGGACGGCCGAGCGCGACATCGAGATGTGGAAGGCCCTCGAAGGCTGATCGGTATTTCTCCCTCCCCTTCCGGGGGAGGGTTGGGGTGGGGGCTGACGGCCTTGAACGCCGCGCGGCATCGACAGCCGCCTGCCCCCATCCCAACCTTCCCCCAGCGGGGGAAGGAGCAAGACAAGGACAAAGGACACGGAGACAAGTACGTGATCGACTACCAAAGCCTGCGCTTCGACTACAAGCACCACGCCGACCAGGACGCGGCGGCACCGGCGCACCATCCCGTCGTGATCGTCGGCGCCGGCCCGGTGGGCCTCACGCTGGCCATCGACCTCGCATTGCGGCAGGTGCCCGTGGTGCTGCTCGACAACGACAACACCCTTTCGAGCGGCTCGCGCGCGATCTGCTTCGCCAAGCGCACGCTCGAAGTGTTCGACCGCCTCGGCTGCGGCGACCGCATGGTCGACAAGGGCGTGTCGTGGAACGTGGGCAAGGTGTTCTTCCACGACGAGCAGGTCTACCGCTTCGACCTGCTGCCCGAGCCGGGCCACGAGCGCCCGGCATTCATCAACCTGCAGCAGTACTACGTCGAGGGCTATCTCGTCGAGCGCGTGGCCGCGCTGCCGCTGATCGACCTGCGCTGGAACAGCAAGGTCACCGGCATCGAGCAGCGCGAAGACGGCGCCGTGCTCACGGTGGAAACGCCCGACGGCGACTACCGGCTGCAGGCCGGCTACGTCGCGGCCTGCGACGGCTCGCGCTCCAATCTGCGCCAGCTGCTGGGCCAGGAAGCCAAGGGCCGCGTGTTCCGCGACCGCTTCCTGATCGCCGACATCACGATGGACGCGCAGTTGCCCACAGAGCGCCGCTTCTGGTTCGATCCCTCGTTCCACCCCGGCCAGAGCGTGCTGCTGCACAAGCAGGCCGACGGCATGTGGCGCGTCGACTTCCAGCTCGGCTGGGACGCCGACCCGGCGGAAGAGCGCAAGCCCGAGAACATCACGCCGCGGGTGCGCGCGCTGCTCGACAGCATCGGCTTCGAGGGCGTGCAGTTCCAGATCGGCTGGGCCAGCGTCTACACCTTCGCCTGCCAGCGCATGGCGCACTTCCGCCACGGCCGCGTGCTGTTCGCGGGCGATTCGGCGCACGGCGTGTCGCCGTTCGGCGCGCGCGGCGCCAACTCGGGCGTGCAGGACGCGGACAACCTCGCCTGGAAGCTAGCGGCCGTGGTGCAGGGCCAGGCGCCCGATGCGCTGCTCGACAGCTATGCCAGCGAGCGCGAGTTCGCGGCCGACGAGAACATCCGCAACTCCACGCGCGCCACCGACTTCATCACGCCCAAGAGCGACGTGAGCCGCCTGTTCCGCGACGCGGTGCTGGAGCTGACCCGGCGCCATGCCTTCGCGCGCACGCTGGTCAACAGCGGGCGGCTGTCGGTGGCCACGGTGCTGCGCGATTCGCCGCTCAACACGCCGGACGCCGAGGCCTTCGCCGGCGCGATGGTGCCCGGCGCCGCGGCGGCCGACGCGCCCGTGGTGCGCGCCGACGGCAGCACCGGCTGGCTGCTGCGCGAGTGCCATGCCGAGCGCTTCACCGCGCTGGTGTTCGGCCAGGGCGAAGCCGCCGAACGCAGCCTGCGGGCATTGAAGGAATGCGAGCTTCCGCTGCACGTGGTGCGTGTGGAAGACAGCGCCACTGCCGGCGGCGAGCTCGCCACCCGGCGCTACGACGCGCAGCCCGGCACCGTCTACCTGCTGCGGCCCGACCAGCACGTGTGCGCGCGCTGGCGCAGGCCCACGCCCACCCTCATCCGCGCGGCCGTCGACCGCGCACTGGCCAAGGCATGAACGCCATGCAAGCACAACCGCAAACACTGATCACCACGCCCAACCTCGAGGCGCCCGACGATTTCTACGAGGCGCTCATCGAAGCGCACCAGGGGCTTTCCAACGAAGAGAGCCACGCCTTCAACGCGCGCCTGGTGCTGGTGCTGGCCAACCACGTCGGATCGCTGGCCGTGCTGCGCGAAGCCTTCGACGCGGCGCGCGCCGGCTGAGCGTTTCACCCACATTCACGCATTCCAACCTCATCGCGATTTTTCGAAAGAGAAAACACATGACCCAAGCAACCCCGCCCTCCGAACGGCGCTACCAGAGCGGATTCGGCAACGAGTACGCCTCCGAGGCGGTGCCCGGCGCCCTGCCCCAGGGCCGCAACAACCCGCAGCGCGGCCCGCTGGACCTCTACACCGAGCTGATCTCCGGCACCGCCTTCACCGCGCCGCGCCACGAGAACCGCCGCACCTGGCTGTACCGCCGCCAGCCCTCGGTGGTGTCGGGCCGCTACCAGCCGTATGCACAGCCGCACTGGACCACCGGCGCCGACCGCGAGATCGCGCTGCCGCCCGAGCCGCTGCGCTGGCATCCGCAGCCGCTGGACGGCGCGGAAGGCGCCGACTTCATCGACGGCATGCACACCATCGCGGCCAACGGCGACGCCGAGTCGCAGGTGGGCATCGGCTCGCTGATGTACCTGGCGGGCCGCTCGATGGAGCGCCGCGCCTTCGTCAACGCCGACGGCGAGATGCTGCTGGTGCCCCAGCAGGGCCGCCTGGTCATCACCACCGAACTCGGCGTGCTCGACGTGAAGCCCGGCGAGATCGCGGTGCTGCCGCGCGGCATGGCCTTCAAGGTGGCGCTGCCCGACGGCCTCTCGCGCGGCTACGTGTGCGAGAACTACGGCGCGCATTTCCGCCTGCCCGAACTCGGCCCCATCGGCTCGAACGGCCTGGCCAACGCGCGCGACTTCCAGGCGCCGGTGGCGGCCTTCGAAACCGAAGAAGGCGGCTACGAGATCGTCAAGAAGTTCGGCGGCCGCTTCTGGCAGGCGCCGATGAAGCAGTCGCCCTTCAACGTGGTCGCCTGGCACGGCAACCTGTCGCCGGTGAAGTACGACACGGCGCACTTCATGGTGATCGGCTCGATCAGCTTCGACCATCCCGATCCGTCGATCTTCACCGTGCTGACCTCGCCCAGCGACACGCCCGGCACCGCCAACTGCGACTTCGTGATCTTCCCGCCGCGCTGGATGGTCATGGAGAACACCTTCCGTCCGCCGTGGTTCCACCGCAACCTCATGAGCGAATTCATGGGCCTGGTGCTGGGCGAGTACGACGCCAAGCCGGGCGGTTTCAAGCCCGGCGGCGCGAGCCTGCACAACTGCATGGTGCCGCACGGCCCCGACGAGGAAGCCTTCGACAAGGCCACCCGTGCCGACCTCAAGCCGCACAAGCTGGACAACACGCTGGCCTTCATGTTCGAGAGCCGCTACCGCTTCATTCCCACCAACTTCGCGCTGAAAAGCAGCGCACTCGACACCGACTACGCCGACTGCTGGGCCGGCCTGAAAGATCAATTCAAAGCATGAAGACTGTTTTCACCCTCACCCGTCGCGCGGCGGCCGTCGCACTGCTGGCCGTGCCCTTCTTTGCGCACGCGGCCGACTATCCGTCGAAGCCCATCAAGTTCGTCGTGCCCTACACCCCCGGCGGCACCACCGACCTGGTGGCGCGCACCGTGGGCCAGAAGGTCTCGGAGAAGCTGGGCCAGCCGGTGCTGATCGACAACCGCGGCGGCGCGGGCGGCAACATCGGCATGGACGTGGTGGCCAAGTCCGCGCCGGACGGCTACACCATCGGCTTTGGCGCCATCTCGACCAATGCGCTGAACCCGCACATCTACAAGTCGATGGGCTTCGATCCGCGCAAGGACTTCACCGCCATCAGCCTGCTGGGCACCTCGACCATCGTGCTGGAAGTGCCGGCCGCCTCGGCCATCAAGACCGTGCCCGACCTGATCGCCGCTGCCAAGAAGAACCCCGGCCTGCCCTACGCCACCGCTGGCGCCGGCACCTCGATGAACCTGGCCGGCGTGATGTTCGCGCAGATGACCGGCACCGACCTCGTGCACGTGGCCTACAAGGGCAGCGGCCCGGCCATCACCGACATGCTGGGCAACAACATCGGCGTGATGTTCGACAACCTGCCGGCCTCGCTGCCGCATATCCAGGCCGGCAAGCTGCGCGCGCTGGCGGTGGCGGGCCCGACCCGTTCGCCCTCGCTGCCCGACGTGCCGACCATGGCCGAAGCGGGCCTGAAGGGCTACGCGCTGGAGCCGTGGTTCGGCGTGTACGGCCCGGCCAACCTGCCGGCACCGGTGGTCAAGGCGCTGAACGAAGCCTTCGTGGAAGCGCTCGCCATGCCCGACGTGAAGGCCAAGCTGGCACAGGCCGGCTTCTCGCCGCGCGGCTCGACGCCGCAGGAGCTCGCGAAGCTGAGCGACACCGAATACAAGCGCCTGGGCGACGTCGCCAAGAAGGCCGGCATGTCGGCAGACTGAACAGATTCAAAGAAAGATATCCATGACCGCACTGAACGCCACCCATGACCCCAAGCTGCGCAGCTGGGTCGACTCGGCCAACGAGGCCGGCAACGACTTCCCGATCCAGAACCTGCCGTTCGGCCGCTTCCGCGCCGCGGGCAGCAGCGAAGCCTTCCGCATCGGCGTCGCCATCGGCGACCAGGTGCTGGACCTGCGCGCCACCGGCCTCGTCGACACCGACGACATGAACGTGCTGATGAACGCCAGCGTGAAGGACCGCCAGGCCCTGCGCGCGGCCATCTCGGCCGGCCTGGCCGAAGGCAGCGACAAGCAGGCCGCGTGGTCGAAGGCGCTGCTGGCGCAGGCCAAGGCCGAGATGACGGTGCCCTGCCGCATCGGCGACTACACCGACTTCTACACCGGCATCCATCACGCGACCACCATCGGCAAGCTGTTCCGTCCCGACCAGCCGCTGATGCCCAACTACAAGTGGGTGCCCATCGGCTACCACGGCCGGGCCTCGTCCATCGTCGTGAGCGGCCAGACCTTCAAGCGCCCGCAGGGCCAGACCAAGGCGCCCGATGCCGCGGAGCCGAGCTTCGGCCCGTCGAAGCGGCTGGACTACGAGCTGGAGCTGGGCTTCCTGGTCGGCCAGGGCAATGCCCTGGGCGAGCCGATTGCCATCGGCGAGGCCGAAGACCACCTGTTCGGCGTGACGCTGCTCAACGACTGGTCGGCGCGCGACCTGCAGGCCTGGGAATACCAGCCGCTCGGCCCCTTCCTCTCGAAGAATTTCGCGAGCACGCTGTCGCCGTGGATCGTGACGACCGAGGCACTGGCGCCGTTCCGCGCGAAGTTCGAACGGCCCGCCGGAGACCCGCAGCCGCTGCCCTACCTCGACTCGCCCGCCAACCGCGAACGCGGCGCGCTCGACATCACGCTCGAAGTGCTGCTGCAGACCGCGAAGATGCGCGCCGAAGGCGTTGCGCCCGTGCGCCTGACGCGCGGCAACACGACCGAAGCCGCCTACTGGACCGCCGCGCAGCTCATCGCGCACCACACGGTGAACGGCTGCAACCTGCAGCCGGGCGACCTGCTGGGCTCGGGCACGCTGTCGGGGCCGAAGCCCGACGAAGCCGGCTCGCTGATCGAGCTGACGCTGGGCGGCAAGCAGCCGATCACGCTGCCGAACGGCGAGAAGCGCACGTTCCTGGAAGACGGGGACACGCTGGTGATTCGCGGCTATTGCGAGCGCGTTGGCGCTGTGAGGATCGGGCTCGGGGAAGTCAGCGGCACGGTAGTTTGAGTGGTGTTGTCCCCTCTCCCTCCGGGAGAGGGCCAGGGTGAGGGCAGACGGCCTCCCAACATCGCGCTGTCTTCACCGCCGCTCACCCTCACCCCAACCCTCTCTCCAAGGGGAGAGGGAGCAAGACATTACGGCGCAGTAGCAGGCGTCGGCGCCGCAGCAGCCGGCCACGCCACCTCGCTCGCCACGCGCGGCTTGCCGATCGGCGCGGTCGCCTTGCCGATCTTGATGGCGGCCATGTCGGCCTCGCTCGGGTACTGGTCGGCAAGCCAGTAGTCGAACACCCGGCGCGCGATGGGCGCCGCGGCGCCCGCGCCCCAGCCGGCGTTCTCGACGATCACGGCAATCGCGATCTTCGGGTCGTTCACCGGCGCGAAACCCATGAACAAGGCGTGGTCCCGCTGGTGCTCTTCGAGCGCGCGGGCGTTGTACTTGGTGTTCTGGGCCTGCGTCACGGCCTGCGCCGTGCCGGTCTTGCCGGCCGCCTGGTAGGCCGCGCCCGCGAACACGCCGCGCGCCGTACCGCTGGTGACCACGCTGGTCAGGCCCTCGCGGATCACAGAAATGGCTGACGCCGTGTAGCCGAGGTTTTCCGCCGGCGGCTGCGGCATCGGCACCACCTGCCCGCTCACGGTGTTGCGCGTGGCCAGCACGAGGTGCGGCTTGTGCTTGAGGCCGCCGTCCGCCACGATGGCCGTGGCCTGCGCCAGCTGCAGCATCGTGAAGTTGTTGTAGCCCTGCCCGATGCCCAGCGAGATCGTCTCGCCCGCATACCATTTCTTGGCCTCGGGGCGCTTGTAGGCGTTGCGCTTCCACTCGGTGCTCGGCAGCACGCCGCGCACTTCGCCGCCCAGGTCGATGCCGGTGATCTGGCCGAAGCCCAGCGGCTTCATGGAGTCGTGGATCAGGTCCACGCCCATCTCGTTGGCCAGCGAGTAGAAATAGATGTTGCTCGACAGCTGGATCGCGCGGCGCATGTCGACGCCGCCGAGGTTGCCTTCGGGGCTGCCGAAGCGGTGGCCGCCGAAGTTGAAGTAGCCGGGGTCGTTCACCACCACGCTGGGGCCGCGCTTGCCGGTCTGCAGCGCCGCCAGCGCCATGAAGGGCTTGTAAGTGGAGCCGGGCGGATAGGTGCCGCGCAGCGCGCGGTTCAGCAGCGGCTTGTCGATGGATTCGGTCAGCGCCGCCCAGCTTTCGTTGTCGATGCCTTCGACGAACAGGTTGGGGTCGAAGGTGGGCTTGCTCACGAAGGCCAGCACCTCGCCGGTCTTGGGGTCGATGGCCACCACCGCGCCGCGGCGGTCGCCGAACATGTCTTCCACCAGCTTCTGCAGCTTGATGTCGAGCGACAGCATCACGGTGTTGCCCGGCGTGGCCGGATGGCTGGCCAGCCGCCGCACGGCGCGCCCGCCGGCCGAGGTTTCCATCTGCTCGACACCGGTCTGGCCGTGCAGCGTCTTCTCGTAGCTCTGCTCGATGCCGAGCTTGCCGATGTAGTCGGTGCCCTTGTAGTTGGCCTGCTCTTCCTCGTCCCAGTCTTCCATCGCGGTCTTCTCGCGCTGGTTGATGCGGCCGATGTAGCCGAGCACGTGCGAGGCCAGCTCGCCCTGCGGGTAGTTGCGAAAGAGGCGCGCCTTGATCTCCACGCCCGGAAAGCGGTAGCGCTGGGCCGCGAAGCGCGCGACTTCCTCGTCGCTCAGGCGGGTTCGGATGGGAATGGAGTCGAAGCTGCGCGAGTCTTCGCGCAGGCGCTTGAAGCGGCGGCGGTCACGCGGCGAGATCTCGAGCACCTGGGTCAGGCTGTCGATGGTTTCCTCGACGTCACCCACCTTGGAGGGCGTGATCTCCAGCGTGTAGGCCGAATAGTTGGAGGCCAGCACGATGCCGTTGCGGTCGAGGATCAGCCCCCGGTTCGGCACCACCGGCACCACGGCCGTGCGGTTGCTCTCGGCCTGCTCGGCCAGGTCTTCATGGCGCGTGACCTGCAGGTACACCAGCCGCGCGCACAGCAGCCCGAAGGCGAACAGCACCGCCAGCCCGATGACGATCACGCGGCGCTTGAAGCGCGCGAGATCGGCGGCGACATTGCGGATTTCGGTCATGGCGATGGGAGCTTAGGCGCGCGCAGGTGCGATGGCAAATGCGGCTGGCTGGGCTTAGAGGGGTCGGTTCTCGTCGGGTTCCGGAGTGCGGCGCTGCGGGGCCAGTAACAGTGCCGTGGCCAGGGGCCAGAGCGCAGCTTCGATGGCCGGCGAGATCAGCACCGTCCAGCCCGGAAACACACCGCCGCCGATCATCCGCGTGATGACCTCGATCACCTGCGACAGCGCGAAAAGCGGCAGCACCTGCAGCGCCTGCGACAGCACCGGATACCAGAGCAGCCGCCGGTGGATGGTGATCGCGAAGAAGCCCAGCGTGGTGTAGGACAGCGCATGCTGGCCCAGCATCGACGACTGGTGCACGTCCATGCACAGCCCGAAGACGAAGGCCGCGCCGATGCCCACGCGCGAAGGCTGGTGCACGCCCCAGAACACGATCACCAGCGCCAGCAGGTCGGGCATCCAGACGGCCCGGCCGATCGGCACCATGTTGACGAGCAGCGCCGCCACGAGGCTGGCCCACATGAAGAAGGGGCTGACGGGCAGCAGGAGCTGCTGCTGGCCGGGACGCTTGATCATCGACGTTCTCCCGGCTTCTTTTCGTTCTTGCCCGCGCCGGGCTTGCCTTCCGGCCGCTTGCGCTGGGTGGTGGCGGGCGGGGCTGGCGGCGGCGCGGTCGGCGCGCCCGTGGGTTCGAGCACCAGCACGTAGCGCGCGGCCGTCACATGGGCCAGCGGCACGCAGTAGATGCGGGCGAAGGCGGAATCGGCGCGGCGCTCGATGCGTTCGATCTTCGCCACCGGCAGGCCGGTGGGGTAGATGCCGTCGACGCCGCTGGTGGAGAGCAGGTCGCCTTCCTGCAGGTCGGCATTGGCGGCCATGAAGCGCAGCTCCAGGCCGCCGCCGTGGGCCGAGGCGTCGCCGAAGGCCACGCTGCGCACGCCGGTGCGGGTGTTCTGCACGGGAATGGCCAGGTCGCGGTCGATCACCAGCGTGACCTCGCTCGTGAAGGGCAGCACCTGCGTGACCTGGCCCAGCACGCCGCGCGCGTCGATCACCGGCGAGCCGGCCACCACGCCCTGGGTCATGCCCTGGTCGATCACGATCTTTCGGGTGTAGGGGTCGGCCGCGTCGTACAGCACCTCGGCCGCGCGGCCCGGCGTGGTCGTGGCCTGGCGCAGCTCGAGCAGTTCGCGCAGGCGGGCGTTGTCCTGCGCCAAGGTGTCGGCCTGGGCCGCGCGCTCGGCCTGCATCATCAGTGCCTTGCGAGCATCTTCCTCGTTGCGCTGGGCGACCTGCAGGTCTTCGAAGTAGCGTCCGCCGCCGAGCACGGCCTGAACCGGCTTCAGCGCCACCCATTGCACCGGATACAGCACCGCGCCGATGCCCGCGCGGATGGGCTGCACGATGTGGAAACGCGCGTCGGCCACCATGAGGAACAGGGAGAGCGCGCCGAAGAAGATCAGCTTGCTGAGCGCCGACTGCCCCTGGTTGAACAGGGGTGGCGCTGTGCGATCGAGCGTGCCCAGAGGCATGAATTCAGACCCGGCGGTGGTGCGGAATCAAATAACAAAAAGCCGGCCTGCGCAAGCAGAGGCCGGCCGATGATGCAGCTGCCTGCTTACTCGCTCGTGAAAATGCTGCCCAGGCGGTCCATGCGCTCCAGCGCAATGCCGCAGCCGCGCACCACGCAGGTCAGCGGGTCTTCGGCCACCAGCACCGGCAGGCCGGTTTCCTCGGCCAGCAGGCGGTCGAGGTCGCGCAGCAGCGCGCCGCCGCCAGTCAGCATCATGCCGCGCTCGGCGATGTCGGCGCCCAGTTCGGGCGGCGTCTGTTCGAGCGCGTTCTTCACGGCCGAGACGATGTTGTTCAGCGGATCGGTCAGGGCTTCCAGCACTTCGTTGCTGCTGATGGTGAAGCTGCGCGGCACGCCTTCGGAAAGGTTGCGGCCCTTGACTTCCATTTCCTTGACTTCGGAGCCCGGGAAGGCCGAGCCGATGTTCTTCTTGATGACTTCGGCCGTCGGCTCGCCGATCAGCATGCCGTAGTTGCGGCGGATGTAGTTGATGATGGCTTCGTCGAAGCGGTCGCCGCCCACGCGCACGGAGCCCTTGTAGACCATGCCGCCCAGCGAGATGACGCCCACTTCGGTGGTGCCGCCGCCGATGTCCACCACCATCGAGCCCGAGGCTTCGCTGACGGGCAGGCCGGCGCCGATGGCCGCGGCCATGGGTTCCTCGATGAGGTAGACGGAGGTGGCGCCTGCCGCCTCGGCCGCGTCCTTGATGGCGCGGCGCTCGACCTGGGTCGAGCCGCAGGGCACGCAGATGATGATGCGCGGGCTCGGCGTGAGCAGCGTGCGCGGGTGCACCATCTTGATGAACTGCTTGATCATCTGCTCGGTGATCACGAAGTCGGCAATGACGCCGTCCTTCATCGGGCGGATCGCCTCGATGTTGCCGGGCACCTTGCCCAGCATGGCCTTGGCTTCGCGGCCGACAGCCTGGATCACCTTCTTGCCGTGGGGGCCGCCTTCATGGCGGATTGCCACGACGGACGGTTCGTCCAGCACGATGCCCTTGTTGCGGGCGAAGATCAGGGTGTTGGCGGTGCCGAGGTCGATCGCAAGGTCGGTGGAAAAGTACCGACGGAAAGCTCCAAACATGTGCGGAATCCTCTGAGCACGGCCTGCGCATCGGCAGGTCGTCGCTCTATTTTTTGGGTCGTTTGACGGGGTGAATTGATCGTTTTTGGCGCAAAAGCCGGCGCGTTCGCGGGGGTTGCGGCAAAGGCGGGATAATAACCGAATCCCCTCTGATTCCCGTATTAGCACCGGCTTCGCGGTGCGATTCCCCCTGCTTTTTTTAGCGTTTCGACCCTATGGCACTTTCTGCTTCCGATATCGCGCGCATCGCCTCGCTGGCGAGGCTGCAGCTGGCTCCCGACGAAAGCGAGCGCATGCTCAGCCAGATCAACGGCTTTTTCGACGTGGTCGAACGCATGCGTTCGGTGGACACCACCGGCGTCGAGCCGCTGGCCCACCCCGTGGCGGCCATCGAAGACATCACGCTGCGCCTGCGTGACGACGTGGCGAGCGAGCCCAATAACCGCGAAGCCAACCAGAAGAGCGCCCCGGCCGTCGAAGCCGGCCTGTTCCTCGTGCCCAAGGTGATCGAATAATGAGCAGCAACACCGAACTGCACCAGATGGGCGTGGTCGCGCTGGCCCAGGCGCTGGCCGACCGCAAGGTTTCGGCCGTCGAGGCCTCCCAGGTATTCCTCGGCCGCATGAAGGCCCACGAATCCCTCGGCACCTTCGTCGACGTCAATGAAGAAGCGACGCTGGCCCAGGCCCGCGCCGCCGACGCGCTCATCGCCGCCGGCAACGCCCCGGCGCTGGCCGGCGTGCCCATCGCGCACAAGGACATCTTCGTCACCACCGACTTCGCCACCACCGCGGGCTCGAAGATGCTCGCGGGCTACCGCTCGCCCTTCGACGCGACCGTGGTCAAGCGTCTGGCCGAAGCCGGCGCGGTCACGCTCGGCAAGCTGAGCTGCGACGAATTCGCGATGGGCTCGGCCAACGAGAACATCGCCGTGCCCGCCGTGGGCCACGACAAGGCCGTGCCCGTGCAGAACCCCTGGAACCGCGAGCGCATTCCGGGCGGCTCGTCCGGCGCCAGCGCGGCGGCAGTGGCGGCACGCCTGGCTCCCGCGGCCACCGGCACCGACACCGGCGGCTCGATCCGCCAGCCCGCCTCGTTCTGCGGCATCACCGGCATCAAGCCCACCTACGGCCGCGCCTCGCGCTACGGCATGGTGGCCTTCGCGTCGAGCCTGGACCAGGCCGGCCCGATGGCCCGCTCGGCCGAAGACTGCGCGCTGCTGCTGTCGGCCTTCTGCGGCCCCGACCTCGACCGCGACTCCACCTCGCTCGACAAGCCCGCCGAGAACTTCGGCCGCTCGCTGAACGACTCGCTCGAAGGCCTGCGCATCGGCGTGCCCAAGGAGTTCTTCGGCGAAGGCGTGGCACCCGGCGTGCGCGCGGCCATCGACGCGGCCCTGGCGCAGTACGAAAAGCTCGGCGCCAGGCGCGTCGAGGTCACGCTGCCGCGCACCGAGCTGTCGATTCCCGTGTACTACATCATTGCCGCGGCCGAGGCCTCGAGCAACCTGAGCCGCTTCGACGGCGTGAAGTTCGGCCATCGCGCCAAGGACTTCATCGACCCCGCGAGCAAGAAGAGCGCGCTCACGCAGATGTACGAACGCACGCGCGCCGAAGGCTTCGGCGACGAAGTCAAGCGCCGCATCATGATCGGCACCTACGTGCTATCGCACGGCTACTACGACGCCTACTACCTGCAGGCGCAAAAAGTGCGCCGCATGATCGCCGACGACTTCCAGCAGGCCTTCGGGCAGTGCGACGTGATCGCCGGCCCCGCCGCGCCCACCACCGCATGGAAGCTCGGCGAACACGGCGACGACCCGGTGGCCGACTACCTTGCAGACATCTTCACGCTGCCCGCATCGCTGGCCGGCCTGCCCGGCATGAGCGTGCCCGCGGGCTTCGACGGCGGCATGCCCGTGGGCCTGCAGCTGATCGGCAACTACTTCGGCGAAGCGAAGCTGCTGAACGCGGCGCACCGCTTCCAGCAGGCCACCGACTGGCATTCGCGCACGCCGGAGGGCTTTTGAGATGAGCGAGACCGTGAACACATTCGAAGCACAACAACAGGGCCGCCCGACCGGCCCACTGGTGCGCGGCTATGAAGTCATCATCGGCTTCGAGACGCACGCGCAGCTCTCCACCGCGAGCAAGATCTTCAGCCGCGCCTCCACCGCCTTCGGCGCCGAGCCCAACACGCAGGCCTGCGCGGTCGACCTGGCGCTGCCCGGCACGCTGCCCGTGATGAACAAGGGCGCGGTCGAACGCGCCATCAAGCTCGGCCTGGCGCTGGGCTCGCACATCGCGCCGCGCAGCGTGTTCGCGCGCAAGAACTACTTCTACCCCGATCTGCCCAAGGGCTACCAGATCAGCCAGTTCGAGATCCCCGTGGTGCAGGGCGGCGCGGTGTCGTTCTTCGTGGGCGAGGAGCAGAAGACGGTGCGCCTGGTGCGCGCCCACCTCGAGGAAGACGCGGGCAAGTCGCTGCATGAAGACTTCATCGGCCAGAGCGGCATCGACCTGAACCGCGCCGGCACGCCGCTGCTGGAGATCGTGACCGAGCCCGACATGCGCTCCACCGCCGAGGCCGTGGCCTATGCGAAGGAGCTGCACAAGATCGTGACCTGGATCGGCATCTGCGACGGCAACATGCAGGAAGGCAGCTTCCGCTGCGACGCCAACGTGTCGGTGCGCCGCCCTGGCGACAAGCTCGGCACGCGCCGCGAGATCAAGAACCTGAACAGCTTCAAGTTCATGCAGCAGGCGATCGACTACGAGATCCGCTGGCAGATCGAAGAGATCGAGGACGGCCGCGCCATCGAGCAGGCCACCGTGCTGTTCGATCCCGACACCGGCGAGACGCGCGCCATGCGCGCCAAGGAAGACTCGGCCGACTACCGCTACTTCCCCGACCCCGACCTGCCGCCGCTGGTCATCGCCGCCGACTGGATCGAGCGCGTGAAGGGCGCCATGCCCGAGCTGCCGCGCGCGATGGCCGAGCGCTATGTACGCGACCACGGCCTGTCGGAATACGACGCCGCGCAGCTCACGCAGAGCGCGGCGCTGGCCGGCTACTTCGACGAAGCCGTGAACGCGGGCGCCACGCCCAAGCTCGCGAGCAACTGGATCACCGGCGAGATGGCACGGCGCCTGAACGCCGCCGAAATCGGCATCGAGGCCGCGCCGGTGAAAGCGCAGCAACTGGCCCAGCTGGTGAAGCGCATCGCCGACGGCACGCTGCCCAACAACGCAGCACGCCAGGTGTTCGAAGCGCTGTGGACCGGCGAAGGCAGCAATGTCGACGCCATCATCGAAGCGAAAGACCTGAAGCCGATGGCCGACACCGGCGCGCTCGACAAGATCCTCGACGAGGTGATCGCGAAGAACGCCAAGAACGTCGAGGAATACCGCGGCGGCAAGGAAAAGGCGCTCAACGCCCTCGTGGGTCAGGTCATGAAGGCCAGCGGCGGCAAGGCGAACCCAGCGCAGGTCACCGAACTGCTGAAGGCCAAGCTGGCCTGATCGAATGAAGCCGGGGCCTTGCGCAAGGCCCCGGTTGCTTCAGCGGTTGGTGCCGCCGTTCTGGGGCGACCAGAGCAGCTTCAGGCGCGCGCGCTCTTCGTCGAAGCGCGCATTCACCCGCTTCTTCTCTTCTTCCTGCTCGCCGATGAAACGGTTCTGCACCGCCACGCTCTGCGCGTTGTCGTCAAGCCTGCGCCGCACCGCGCCGGGAGCCTTGGTCGGGTCCTGCTTGTAGAACTCCATCTCCTCGTCGATCTTCTTGCGGTCTTCGCCCAGCTCGACGATGCGCTTGCGCGCCGCCTGCGTCACCGCGTCGATCTGCGAGAGCGCCTCGGCGCGTTCGCGATCGTGCGTGGCGGCGTTCGGGTAGCGCACCAGCAAGGCCCGCTCGCGCCGGCGCTCGTCGGTCAGGCGCGCGGCCTGGATGGCGGCTTCGCGGGCGCGGTCTTCGCGCTCCTGCAGCTCGCGCGCCGTGTAGGTCGGCTCGACCTTTCGGCGCACGGAGCCGCTGGGGTTCAGCTCGCGCTGCTCACGGTCGCTGCACTCGGCAATGGGCCGGTCGGCCGTCAGCGTGCGGCCGCGGGCGTCGGTGCAGGTGAAGATGCCGGGAGAGGCGCCTTCCGGTTTCTGCGATTGCGCATGCAACGCGCCGCAAAAACCCGAAGCCGCCAGTATCGATGCCGCCGCCAGCAGGCGAATCGGCTTGCCGTTGTCGCGTGCGTCGTGCATCGGCTGTACGCCTCAGCTCGCGCCGTAGCGCGTGCGGTAGGCCAGCACGCGGTCGCGGTGCGTGCCCAGGTCGGCCGCCGCGCTGCCCGACAGGTAGCTCAGCAGGTCGTCCAGCGTGGCGATGGCGATCACCGCCAGGCCGAGCTGGTTGCGCACGTACTGCACCGCGCTGTGGTCCACGTCGACGCCGTTCTCGGTGGCTTTTTCCTGCCGGTCGAGCGCGATGGCCACGGCATGCGGCGTGGCGCCGGCCGCCTGGATGGCGGCGATCGACTCGCGCACCGCGGTGCCGGCGGACATCACGTCGTCGACGATCAGCACGCGGCCCTTGAGCGGCGCGCCGACCAGGTTGCCGCCTTCGCCGTGCGCCTTGGCTTCCTTGCGGTTATAGGCAAAGGGATAGTTGCGGCCCCGGCGGGCCAGCTCGGCGGCCACCGTGGCGCCCAGCGGGATGCCCTTGTAGGCGGGGCCGAAGATCATGTCGAATTCGAGCCCGCTCTCGATCAATCGGTCTGCATAGAATCCCGCGAGACGGGCGATCTTGCCGCCGTCGTCGAAGAGCCCCGAATTGAAGAAATAAGGACTCATTCGGCCGGCTTTTGTCTTGAATTCGCCAAAACGCAGCACGCCGGCATCCAACGCGAACTGGACGAAGTCCTGTGCGACCGCGCTGCTTTTCTGACCATCTACAGCCATCGGAATTTCCTTGTGTTCAAACTGACCAGTCTCAATCTCAATGGCCTGCGTTCGGCCGCTACCAAAGGCGTGGCCGACTGGGTGGCCGAACTTGCGCCGGATTGTATTTGCATGCAGGAGATCCGGGTCCAGGCCAGCGATGTCGAAGGCCGTTTCGAGGAAATGGCGGGCCTGAAGGGCCACTTCCATTTCGCCGAGAAAAAGGGGTACGCCGGCACCGCCGTGTACACCAAGCACGCTCCGAGCCAGGTCGTGGTGGGCTGGGGCGACGCCGAGTTCGACGCCGAGGGCCGCTACCTGGAGCTTCGCTTCGACACGCCCAAGCGCAAGTTCTCGGTCATCAGCTGCTACTTTCCGAGCGGCAGTTCGGGCGAGGAGCGGCAGGAGGCCAAGTTCCGCTTCCTCAAGGGCTTCTTCCCGCACTTGGTGGCGCTGAAGAAAGAGCGCGAGTTCGTCCTGTGCGGCGACATCAACATCGCCCACCAGCAGATCGACCTGAAGAACTGGCGCGGCAACCAGAAGAACAGCGGCTTCCTGCCCGAGGAGCGTGCCTGGATGACCAGGCTGCTCGACGCCGGCACCGAAGGCGCGGGCCTGGTCGACGTGTATCGCAAGCTCAAGCCCGACACCACCGACGAAGCCTACACCTGGTGGAGCAACCGCGGCCAGGCCTACGCCAACAACGTGGGATGGCGGCTGGACTACCACCTGGCCACGCCGGCCATCGGCGCGCTGGCGCGCACCGAGCAAATCTACAAGACCGTGAAGTTCTCGGACCACGCGCCGATCACGGTCGAATACGACTTCACGCTGTAAGCCTAAGCCAGCCCGTATCGCCGGTCAGCGCGACAACTCGGGCAGCGCCTTCACCAGCGTCGCGACGAAGGCTTGCATGGCCTCGGTCTCGTGCGCGCCGCGCTTGGTGACGCGGTAGAAATCGAGCCCCACCTTGGGCTTGGTCAGCACGTCGGTGCGCACCCTGTGGCGGCGACAGGCCGCGAGCGCGAAGGTCGGCATCACGGCGGTGCCGAAGCCGGCCTCCACCATCGAGATCAGCGTGCCGAAGAAGTTGAACGCGGGCCGCTGCGCGTCGGCGCGGCCGATGGTGGCCAGGTGCTGGTCGATCACCTTCTGGATCGGGTTGCCGGGCGGCAGGCCGACCAGTTCCGCGCCGCGCAGGGCCGACCACGGCGCGGTGCCGACGCCCGGCGCCGCGTCGGCGTCGTCATCGAGGCGGCTCACCCGCATCAGGTGAAAGCGGCCGACCGGCGTGCGCTCCAGCCCCGGCGCGGCCTTGAAGAAGAAGCCCAGCCCCACGTCGGCGTCGCCGGCCGTGACCATCGCCTCCACGTCGCGAAGGTCGGCGTCGAACAGGCGCAGGCTGACCTGCGGGTGCGCCGCGCGGAAGGTGGAGAACACCTGGGGCAGCAGGTGCGACGACACCAGCGGCGTGGCCGCGATGCGCAGCGTGTGGCGCGCCGCGTCGCCCGCCGCGCCCAGTTCGGCCGCCACGTCGTCCAGGTCGGTCATGAGCCGCTCGACCACCGGCAGCAGCCGCCGTCCCTCGGGCGTGAGGCTCACCACGCGCGTGGTGCGGTCGAACAGCCGGCAGCCGAGCTGCTTTTCCATCTCTCGAATCAGGATGCTGAGGCCCGCCTGAGTGATGTGCGCCTGCTCGGCCGCACGCGTGAAGTTGCCGATGCGCGCCACATGCAGGAACGCGCGCATCTGGCGGGTCGAGAGGTTCATAAGGATTCATGATAAATCCATATCACATCTAAATTTCCCAAATGGTTCGGCTGCGTTCCTAATGCGCGCCGGGGCACAACGCATCACCACGAACGACCATGAGCAACGAAGTCATCATCCTGGGCGCCGGCATCGGCGGCCTGACCCTGGCGCTGAGCCTGCACCAGGCCGGCATCCCCTGCCGCGTGTACGAGGCCGTGCCCGAGCTGAAGCCGCTGGGCGTAGGCATCAACCTGCTGCCGCACGCGGTGCGCGAGCTCAGCGAACTCGGCCTGCTGCCCGCGCTCGACAAGGTCGGCGTGCGCACGCAGGAGGCGGTGTTCTTCACCGAGCACGGCCAGCTGGTGTTCAGCGAGCCGGCCGGGCAGCACGCGGGCTACGACTGGCCCCAGTTCTCGATCCACCGCGGCGACCTGCAGACCGTGCTGTACGAAGAGACGCTCAGGCGCCTGGGCACCGACAGCGTGGTGTGCAACCGCCGCTGCACCGGCGTGACGCAGGACGCCGACGGCGTCACCGTGCACTTCGCCGACGCGCCTTCGGTGCGCGGCGCCATCGCGGTCGGCTGCGACGGCATCCACTCGGCATTGCGCAAGCAGCTCTACCCCAACGAAGGCGCGCCGCGCTACTCGGGCATCAACATGTGGCGCGGCACCGCGCGCTGGAAGCCTTTTCTCTCGGGCGGCAGCATGGTGCGCGCGGGCTGGCTGTCGGTCGGCAAGATGGTGATCTACCCGATCCGCAACGACATCGACGCCGAAGGCCACCAGCTCGTGAACTGGGTCGCCGAGATCCATGCGCCGCAGCCCTCGATGCGCGATTGGAGCCGCGCCGGCCGGCTCGAAGACTTCCTGCCCGCCTTCGCCGACTGGCATTTCGACTGGCTCGACGTGCCGGCGCTGATCCTCGCGTCGGACACCATCCTCGAATATCCGATGGTCGACCAGGACCCGCTGCCGCGCTGGACCCACGGCCGCCTCACGCTGCTGGGCGACGCGGCGCACCCGATGGTGCCGCGCGGCTCCAACGGCGCCGGGCAGGCGATCATCGACGCGCGCTTCCTGGCGGGCGCGCTCAAGGACCAGGGCGTGGGCACCGCGGCGCTCGAAGACTACGACCGCGTGCGCGTCAAGGCCACCACCGAGGTGGTGCTGACCAACCGCAGCAACCCGCCCGACGCGATCCTGCGCGAGGTGTTCGAGCGCTCGGGCGGCAAGCGCTTCGAGAAGATCGAAGACGTCGTGCCGACGGCCGCGCTGCAGGCCATCTCGGACAACTACAAGCGCGTTGCCGGCTACGACCCGGTCGCGCTGAAGGCGCGCCCTTCCTACCTTTGACCTGCCCCCATCACAAGAAACCGGAGACACAAGAGACATGCGCTCACTGATCAGCAAGACCCTCGCCACCCTGCTCGTCGCGGCCGGCACCGCCACCGCCGCGCACGCCTGGCCCGACCAGCCGATCACGCTGGTGGTGCCCTACACGCCCGGCACCGGCATCGACCTGGTGGCGCGCCAACTGTCGGCCCGCCTGCCCGCGAAGCTGGGCCAGCCGGTGATCGTGGAGAACGTGGCCGGCGCCAGCGGCAACATCGGCAGCGAGCGCGTGGCGCGCGCCAAGCCCGACGGCTACACGCTGATGGTGCAGGTCAACACGCTGGTGATGAACCGCAGCCTCTACCGCTCGCTGAGCTACGACCCGGTGGCCGACTTCGCGCCGGTATCGCTCACCTCGTGGGGCACGCTGCTGCTGGTGACCAACCCGAACGTGCAGAAGGCCACGTCGGTGCAGCAGATGGTGAGCGCGGCCAAGGCGGAGCCCGGCAAGCTGACGTACGCCACGCCGGGCGTGGGCACGCCGCACCACCTGTCGATGGCGCTGCTCATGCAGGGCACGGGCACCGAGATGCTGCACGTGCCGTACAAGGGCACGGCCGGCGCGGTGACCGACCTGCTCGGCGGGCGCATCGACTACATGTTCCTGCCGGTGCACGTGGCGCTGCAGCACATCCAGGTCGGCAAGCTCAAGGCCATTGCCACCGGCAGCGGCAAGCGCCTGCCGCAGCTGCCCGACGTGCCCACGCTGGCCGAGGCCGGCGTGACGGCCGACAACGTCGACATGTGGTACGGCGTGCTGGCGCCCAAGGGCACGCCGCCGGACGTGGTGGCGCGGCTGAACAAGGAGATCGCCGCGGTGCTCAAGCAGCCCGAGGTGGCGAAATCGTTCGAGTCGCAGGGCATGGTGCCGGCGAGCTCGACGCCGGCGGAGTTCGGCGCGCTGATGCGGAAAGACGCCGACCGCTGGGCTGCCGTGGTGAAGCGCGGGAACATCAGCGCCGAATGATCGGCCGGCGGCCGGCCTTCGGGCCGAAGCCTCAGCCCTTCTTCGCCTCGCGGTAGAGCTTCTCGACCTTCGGCAGGTTCGCTTCGAGCTTGGTGATGCGGTCGGGCCCGCTCGGGTGCGTCGAGAGGAAGTTCAGGCCGCCCTGGTTCTTCGATGCGGCGGCCATCTTCTGCCACAGCGATACCGACGCCTTCGGGTCGTAGCCCGCGCGCGCCGCGAGTTCCAGCCCCACGAGGTCGGCCTCGGTCTCGTCGCTGCGGCTGAACTTGAGCGTGATGAGCTGGGTGCCGGCGCGCGCCGCCAGGTCGCCCACCTGGCCCCAGCCGAGCATCTGCGCACCAAGCGAAAGCACCGCGCCGGTGCCCGCGCTCTTGGCCATGCGAGCGCGCGCATGCTCGCGCAGCGCGTGGGCCATCTCGTGGCCCATGACCATCGCGACCTCGTCGTCGGTGAGCTTCAGCTGGTCGAGGATGCCGGTGAAGAAGGCGATCTTGCCGCCGGGCATGCAGAAGGCGTTGATCTGCTTGCTGCCGATCAGGTTGACCTCCCACTTCCAGCCGCGGGCGCGCGAGTTCCACGGCGTGGCGAACGGAATGAGCCGGGTCGCGATGGCGCGCAGGCGCTGCAGCTGCGGGTTGTTGTCGCCGGCGAGCGCGCCCTTGGCACGGGCCTGCTCGAGCAGCTCGCCGTATTGCTGCACGCCGGCTGCCTCGATCTTGTCGGCGGGTACGAGGTTGCGCGCCACCGAGGCGTTGCCCACGTCGACCTGCGCCAGCGCCGGGCCGCCGAGCGCCGCGCCGGCGGCGGCCAGCAGGAAGGCGCGCCGGGGATTCCAGGGCGAAGCCGCGGAAGGAAGGGCCGGGCCGGCGGCGGTGCCGGAGGAAGAGCGCTCGCATCGTATGCACATAGGGGCCGGATCATAGGAACAAATGAAGACAAAGGGGCAGCCCGAGGGCCTCTCCCGCTCATGGACAATCCGGGCACATGTCCGCCTCGCCCGTCGAAACCCCCACCACCCCCTCCCCACCCTGGCGCGACGCCCTCAAGGTCTACCTGGAGCCCGCCACGCTGCGCATGCTGGCGCTGGGCTTCTCGGCCGGGCTGCCGCTGCTGCTGGTGCTGGGCACGCTGAGCTTTCGCCTGCGCGAGGCCGGCATCGACCGCACCACCATCGGCTACCTGAGCTGGGTCGGGCTGGCCTATGGCTTCAAGTGGGTCTGGGCGCCGCTGGTCGACCGGCTGCCGCTGCCGCCGCTGACCACGCTGCTGGGACGCCGGCGCGGCTGGCTGCTGCTGGCGCAGGGGCTGGTGATCACGGGACTGGTCGGCATGGCCATGAACGACCCGCGCCTGGGCCTCACGCCGCTGATCTGGTGCGCGCTGCTGGTGGCCTTCGGCTCGGCCACGCAGGACATCGCGCTCGACGCCTTCCGCATCGAATCGGCCGAGCCGCGCAAGCAGGCCGCGATGGCGGCCGCCTACCAGACGGGCTACCGCCTCGCGATGATCTGGGCCGGCGCCGGCGTGCTGTGGGTCGCGACCTGGGCCGAGGTGGCGCCCGCCGTGGCCGCCACCGGCGCGGCCGCCTACCAGAACGGCGCCTGGAAGACGGCCTACCTGGTGATGGCGGCGTCGATGACTGTGGGGGTGCTCACGGTGCTGCTGTCGCCGGAGCCGTTGCCGCGCGCACTGCCCAAGGCCCGCAATGCGGCCGAGTGGCTGCGCAGCGCGCTGATCGAGCCCTTTGCCGATTTCATCCACCGCTACAAATGGCAGGCGGTGCTGATCCTCTCGCTGATCGCCATCTATCGCATCAGCGACGTGGTGATGGGCATCATGGCCAACCCTTTCTACGTGGACATGGGCTTCACCAAGGACGAGGTGGCCACGGTCAGCAAGATCTACGGCGTGGTCATGACGCTGGTGGGCGCCTTCGTCGGCGGCGTGCTGTCGATGCGCCTGGGCGTGATGCGGGTGCTGATGATGGGCGCGGTGCTCAGCGCCGCGAGCAACCTGCTCTACGCCTGGCTGGCGACGCGCGGCCACGACACCACGGCGCTGATCGCGGTGGTGTCGGCCGACAACCTGGCCGGCGGCATCGCCTCGGCGGCCTTCATCGCCTACCTGTCGAGCCTCACCAACATCAGCTATTCGGCCACGCAGTACGCGCTGTTCAGCTCGCTGATGCTGCTGCTGCCGAAGTTCATCGCCGGCTATTCCGGCGCCTTCGTCGACGCCTACGGCTACAGCAACTTCTTCGTCGCGACCGCGCTGCTGGGCGTGCCGGTGCTGGTGCTGGTGGCGCTGGCCTCGCGGCTCACGGCCATCACGAGTCCCGCGGAACGTCAATAGGGCGCGGGCCTTATAGGAATCCGCCGACGCGGCACGGCGCCTGCAACTGTTAGGCTGTGCCCCGTTTACATTCGCTCTTTCACATTTGTCTCCAGTTGTCAGCGAGCCTGCAAAAGATCGTGCCGTCCCGAATCTCCCCTCTACAAATCAGCGCCTTCACGGCGACCTCGGCCGTCGGTGTCGGCAAGGAAGCGCTTGCTGACGCGCTGGCGCAGTCGCGCAGCGGCCTGCGTGCCAACGACTTCGGCGACGCCCCGCTGCCCACGTGGATCGGCCGCGTCGACGGCGTGGAAGACATCCGCCTGCCCGAATCGCTCGCCCCATGGGACTGCCGCAACAACCGGCTCGCATGGATGGGCCTGCATGCCGACGGCTTCATCGAGGCAGTGGCGGCGGCGCGCGAGAAGTACGGCGCGTCGCGCATCGCGCTGATCCTGGGCACCTCGACCGCGAGCATCGGCGAGACCGAGCTGGCCTACACCCAGCTCGACGCCGACGGCATGTTCCCGGTCAACCAGCGCCGCGGCGCGGTGCACACGCCGCATTCGCTGGCCATGTTCACGCAGCAGGTGCTGGGCATCAGCGGCCCGAGCGAAACCATTTCCACCGCCTGCTCCTCGAGCGCCAAGGTGTTTGCCTCGGCCGAGCGGATGATCCGTCTGGGCCTGGCCGACGCGGCCGTGGTCGGCGGCGCGGACACGCTGTGCGGCAGCGTGCTGTTCGGCTTCAACTCGCTCGAACTGGTGTCGAGCGAACCGTGCCGGCCCTTCGACGCCGGCCGCAAGGGCATCAGCCTCGGCGAGGCCGCGGGCTTCGCGCTGGTGGAACGCGTGCAGACCGGCGCCGATGCGTCCCCGCTGCACCTGCTGGGCTACGGCGAGGCGAGCGACGCGCACCACATGTCGACCCCGCACCCCGAGGGCCTGGGCGCCGAACGCGCGCTGGACGAGGCACTGGCGCGCGCCGGCCTCGCGCCCGACGCCATCGACTACATCAACATGCACGGCACCGCAAGCCAGAAGAACGACGAGGTCGAGGGCGCGCTGGTGGCGCGCCGCTTCCCGGCGCGCACCCATGCCAGCTCGACCAAGGGCTTCGTCGGCCACACGCTGGGCGCGGCAGGCATCGTCGAGGCCGTCATCAGCCTGCTGGCGATCGAACGCGGCCTGATGCCGGGCACCGTCAACACCCACACGCTGGACGAAGGCTTCGGCCCGCAGATCAGGCTCGAGCCCGCGCGCGGCGAAGTGCGCTATGCGCTGAGCAACTCCTTCGGCTTCGGCGGCAACAACTGTTCGCTCGTTTTCGGCAAAGCGGCATGAGCGAAATGAACCAAGCCCCCACGCCCCCCACCCTCTACATCGAAGGCCCGGCCTTCTGGACGCCCACCATGCCGGGCTGGGAAGCCGCGCGCGCCGCCTTCCGTGGCGAAGGCACGCTGACCGACCCGCCCGCCAAGCGCCCGTCGCCGCAGGTGCTGGCCCCGGCCGAGCGCCGCCGCGCGCCCGACACCGTGGCGCTGGCGCTCGAAGTGGCGGCCGCGGCCATGGCCAGTTCAGGCCGCAACGCCGCCGACGTGCCCTGCCTCTTCACATCGGCGCACGGCGACCTGTCGATCAACGACTACATGTGCAGCACGCTCGCGACCGACCCGAAGATGCTGTCGCCCACCAAGTTCCACAACTCGGTGCACAACGCCGCCGTGGGCTACTGGACCATCGGCACCGGCTGCATGGCGGCGAGCAACGCCGTCTCGGCCTTCGAGCACAGCTTTGCCGCCGGCCTGTTCGAGGCCGCGGTGCAATGCGCCGCCGACCACGAACCGGTGCTGCTGGTGGGCTACGACACGCCCACGATGGGCCCGCTGACCTCCGTGACCGACAGCCGCGGGCTGCTGGCCGTGGCGCTGGTGGTGGCGCCCGAGCGTACCGAGCGCACGGTGGCGTCGTTCGAATGGTCGCTGGAAGGCGATGCGGCGCCCAAGCCGACCGCGCCGCGCTCGGCCGCCGCGCGCACGCTGGTGGGCATCAACCCGATGGCCGACGCGCTGAGCCTGTTCGAGGCGCTGGCGCAGGCCGAAGGCAGCGAGGGCGTGCCGATCGAGCTGCCGGTGTCGAGCGCGCTGGCCCTGCGCCTGCGGCTGAGCCCCACGGCATGAAGACGCGCCCGCACCGGCGGGCGTGCGACAAAACGAATCCATGGCGCCCATGAACAGCGGGTGGGGCGCTATGCTTTTCGCAGCGCGCGAGGTTGACAGCCCGGCGCGAGGTTTACCCAACTTTACGGAGCGTTCAAGCCCGCTTGCTCCCTGTGGACGACCATGAAGCGCATGAGCACCCCCCAACTCCTGATGATCGAAGACGACACCCGCCTGGCGCACATGGTGGGCGAATACCTGACGCAGTCGGGTTTCGGCTTCAGCCACGCCGGTGACGGCACCGCCGGCCTCGAGCAATTGCAGCAGCACGCGCCCGACCTGGTGATCCTCGACCTGATGCTGCCCGACACCGACGGCCTCGAGGTCTGCCGCCGCATCCGCGCGCTGCCCGGCCCGATTTCCAAGGTATCGGTGCTGATGCTCACGGCCAAGGGCGACCCCATGGACCGCATCATCGGCCTGGAAATCGGCGCCGACGACTACCTGCCCAAGCCCTTCGAGCCGCGCGAGCTGCTGGCGCGCATCCGGGCGGTGCTGCGCCGCCGCAGCGAGAACGCCACCGAGGCCGAGGTCTCCACCGTGATGCGCTTCGGCACGCTGGAAATCGACCGCAACGCGCGCACCGTGTCGGTGGCCGGCGCGCTGGCCGACCTCACCTCCTACCAGTTCGACCTGCTGGTGGCGATGGCCGAGCGCGCGGGCCGCGTGCTCACGCGCGACCAGATCATGGAAGCCGTGCGCGGCCGCGAGCTGGAAGCCTTCGACCGCTCGATCGACGTGCACATGGGCCGCATCCGCGCCGCCATCGAGGTCGACGCCAAGAACCCCAAGCGCATCCTCACCGTGCGCGGCGTGGGCTACGTGTTCGCCAAGCAGCAAGATTGAGCGGCGGCCGATGCTGCGCAGCCTCTATTCCCGCCACCTCTACGTCCGCATCTGGCTCGCGGTGGTGGGCGGCGTCGTCATCCTCACGCTGATGGCCAACTGGATCGTGCGCGAGGCGGCGCAGGCCGAGCGCGAGCGGCTGGCGCCCGTGCCGCGCGACGTGATCGTGCTCGACGCGCAGGACAAGCAGATCGGCACCGGCAAGGCACTGCGCGTGCCGGGCCAGGGGCTGGAGTTCGACGTGACGCTCAGCGACGGCAAGGAGCTCACGCTGCGCGTGGCACCGCGCGAGCGCCCCTCGGGCCCCAGCGGCTTCGCGCCGTGGCGCACGCCCTTCGGCCTGGGCTGGATGATCGCGCTGGTGGGGGTGGCGGTGGCGCTGGGCGTCTACCCGATCGTGCGGCGCATCACGCAGCGGCTGGAATCGCTGCAGCGCGGCGTGCAGCGATGGGGCGAAGGCGATCTTTCGGTGCGGGTGACCGAAGAAGGGCAGGACGAAGTGGCTGATCTCTCCAAACGATTCAACGCGTCGGCCGAGCGCATCGAACAGCTGGTGCGTTCGCACAAGTCGCTGCTGGCCAACGCCTCGCACGAGCTGCGTTCGCCGCTCACCCGCATCCGCATGGGCCTGGAGCTGATGGGCGAGCGCCCGAGCGCCACGGCACGCGAGGAAATCTCGCGCAACATCGGCGAGCTCGACCAGCTCATCGACGAGATCCTGCTGGCCAGCCGGCTCGACGCCAGCGAGGCCGACATGGGCACCATCGAGCCGGTCGACCTGATCGGCCTGGCGGCCGAGGAATGCGCCCAAGTGAACGCCGAGCTCGACCTGGCCGAAGGCACCGACAACGCCAGCCTCACCGTGCCGGGCGTGTCGCGCCTCTTGCGCCGGGCGATCCGCAACCTGCTGGAAAACGCCCGCCGCTACGGCGCCGGAGAAATCTCGGTGGAGCTGGGCAGCGCCGACGGCTTTGCCACGGTGCGCGTGAACGACCGCGGGCCGGGCGTGCCCGCCGCGCTGCGCGAACGCATCTTCGAGCCCTTCTACCGGCTGCCCGGCGCCAGCGAGCGCAACGGCGGCGTCGGGCTGGGGCTGGCGCTGGTGAAGTCGATCACCGAGCGGCACGGCGGCTCGGTGCGCTGCGAAGACCGCCCGGGCGGCGGCGCGAGCTTCGTCATCCGCCTGCCCACCGCGCGCGGGCACTGAATCCATTGAGCCCGGCGCGGCCGGGGCGAAGTCAGGTTGCCCTGACGGGGGCCACCTAAAATCCCGCCCCTATGCAGAGATCGCACATCGTTCGGCCCGCGGCCATGTTCTGGGGGCTGGTGGTGTTCATGCCGGTCGGCGTCACCTACCTTTCGGCCCTCCTGTTGCTCGCCACGATGCTGGTGGCCGGCGGTGGCCGCGAACGCTACGCGCGGCTGCGCGCCAATCCGCTGTGGTGGCCGGTCATGGCCTACTTCGCATGGACTTTCATCGTGCTGGCCATCGGGCCGCACTATCCCGAGACCGGCTCCAACCTGTTCCACGGCATACGCATCGGCCTGACGATGCTGATGGCGATGGCGCTCACGCGCGAAGAAGCCATCTGGGCGCTGCGCGGTTTCCTGCTCATCGCGGCGCTGAACATCCTGCTCGTCGTCGTCTTCTACGCGGTGGGCGGCTTCCATATCTGGTCGCCGCTACGCGCGGTGGTCATGGAAGTGGGCAACAAGTCGATCAGCAATGCGCTGCTGTTCAGCGTGGTGGCCTCCACCGCCGCCGTGTGGGGCATCGCGCAGATTGCGGCGCACAAGCCGCTGCGCGCCATTCCCGCCTTCGTGCTGATGCTCGGGCTGGGCCTGGTGGTGGCCTTGCCGCTGACCTCGCGCACCTCGGTGCTCGCGCTGCTGCTGGTGATTCCGGTGGTGTGCATCCACCAGTGGCGCAGCCACCTGAAGATGCTGGTGGGCGCGCTGGTGCTGGGAGCGGTGGTGATGGGCGCCGGCCTCTACCAGCTGCCGCAGTTGCAGCACAAGGTCGAGACCGGCGTGCAGGAAATAGAAGAGGCGCAGGCCGGCGCGGTCTTCAAGGGCAGCTGGGCCATCCGCTACTACATGTACCGCGACACCGGCCTCATGATCGCCGACCGGCCGCTCACCGGCTGGGGTATCGGCGGCTGGACCGACCAGTGGCACAAGCGCGGCCCGGCGCTGCTGGCCGACTCGAACATGCCGCACAACGATTTCCTGTGGGTCGGCTCGCAAGGCGGCCTGCCCGCGCTGCTGAGCCTGCTCGTCATCATGGTCGCCGCCGTCTGGCAGGCATGGAAACGGCCCGACATCGCGGGCCGCTATGCGTTGGCGGCCACACTGATCGCGCTGATTGCGTCGAGCGTCAATTCGGCGATGCGCGACGCGCAGATCGGCCTGGCGCTGCTGTTCATCTCGATGGTCTACCTGCGGCTCGCGCAGGAAAGGCAGGATCCGGACCCGTGGCGCGGCCTGTGGCCGCAGCGACTGCCGAACCCGAGCGAAACACCGTAACCCATTCGAGTGCTCCCGCCGCCCTCCCGCGGCAAGCACGGGATTCGGCCGGCCGGAAGTTCGCTACCCGAAGCGGAAGGTCTGCTTGCGTTTCGCCTCCACCTTCACGCGCTTGAAGCTCCATTGCGACGCAGTGGTGCTACTGCTGTCGCCCAGGACCAGGATTGGCCCCGTGTAAGCCGCGCCGCACACCGCAGGTGCCGAGCCCGGCAGTGCCGCGTTGGTGGCGCAGCTGGCGTCGGCCGAGGCGTTGCGCGGCATGCCGCCATCCCCCGTGATGCCGTCGACGATGCAGGCGTCGGGGTAGGCCGTGTAATCGAAGCCTTCGAGCGTCTCGCTGCCGTTGTAGGCAGGGTTGACCGCCACAGTGCCCACCGGCGTGCCGCCGGAGATGCGCCAGCCCGGCGTGGCCGGCGTGATGGCGATCGAACTGAACTCGCTGGTCGAGATCGCGTTCGTCGCCTGCATGAAGTGGTAGTACGTGTCGAAGATCAGGATGCGACGGCGCGCGCGAACGTCCGCCAGCGTGGCGTTGGCCGGCAGGGGCGTGGCGTCGCAGTGCAGGTCGACCGTGAAGTTGAGGTATGCATACGGCAGCCCCTGCCCGATGCCGCCGGCGTCGCCCTTGAGCTCGAGCTCGATGCGCTTCAGATCGCTCACTTTCGTGCCCGCCAGGCCCGACAGTTGCAGCACGGCCTTGTTGCCCGCGCCGCCGCCTACATAGGCACCGACCGCGTTGGAACCCGCGTCCAGCCTCATCGACAGCACGCCCGCGGCACTGGCCAGGTGCGCCTTGTTGAGCTGCGGCTGCGCCGCGAGCTCGGCCGGCTTGAAGGTGTGCGTGAGCGGCAGGTCGAAGCCGTCGTCTTCGGCTGCGGCGATCAGCGCGGCGACGAGGCCGTCGAGCGTGGTGTCGCCATCGGCCAGCGATTGCGCCAGGTGCTCGAGCAGGTCATCGTAGGCGTCGCCCGCAACGGCCTTGAATTCGCCCATGAAGGGGTTCGGCGCGAATGCGCCGTAGCCCGACTCGTTCAGCAGCGCGACGATATCGGCCTGGGCCGCGTCGAGCTTGCCGGCCAGCGCTGCCAGCGCGGCGAGCCCGGCCTGTTCGATGCCGCTGGGCGCCATGCCGGCCGCGCGCGCCAGGATCAGTTCGGTCAGCGGCGTGATGTTGACGTAGCCCGCCGCGCGCAGCATGGAGTGCAGCTTCTGCCCGGCGGCCAGCGAACCGCCCGAGGCCGTGGCCAGGCAGGGGAACACGGGTGCATCGAGCTTGGCGGACCACGTGCCGTCGGCGGCCGTGGTGGCCGTGCCGGAGGAGCCGTTCGCACAGCGCAGCGCCACGTTGCTGCCGGATGCCGGCGCGCCCGTGGCCACGGTGCCGGAGACGGCGACGCTGGTCTCGGCCGCAGGCGGCGTGGTGGGGGTGCCACCACCGGAAGGAAGCAGGCTGAAGCCGCTACCGCCGCCGCCGCCACCACCGCCTCCGCAAGCCGAAAGGCCCAACGCGAGCACGAGCGTGCCAGCGGCAAATCTGAAAGATCTGATCCCCACAATCGACTCCTCACCTGGTCTGAACGCCAGTGGGTCGATGCTAGAAACGGGTCCCGCAGGGCACCATCACCGAGATCCGTAGTTCGAAGGCGGGAACACCCGCGGTTCAAACCGGAGAGTCAGCAGGCCGGAGCCGGCGCGCCGTGCGGCGGCTCCGCGCAAGCGTCAGTGCCGCGCCGACACCGTTTCGCCGGCCTTCAGCCGGTACAGCGTGCCGCAGTAAGGGCACTTGGCTTCGCCGGTGCGCGCCACGTCGAGGTAGACCTTCGGGTGGCTGTTCCAGAGCTTCATGTCGGCCTTGGGGCTGGGGCAGAACACACCGCCTTGATGGTTGAGTTCCTTGGCCAGGAGTTCGACGACTGCATTGGTGGACATGGTTTCTTTCAGACTTTCGTGAGCCAGTGGGCGTATTTGGGGTTCTTGCCGTTCACGATGTCGAAGAAGGCAGCCTGGATTTTCTCGGTGATCGGGCCACGGGCGCCGCCGTCGCCGCGGTTGCCGATCTCGACGCGGTCGAGTTCGCGGATGGGCGTGACTTCAGCGGCGGTGCCGGTGAAGAAGGCCTCGTCGGCAATGTAGACCTCGTCGCGCGTGATGCGCTTTTGCACCAGCTCCAGGCCCAGGTCCTTGCACACGTGCAGGATGGTGTTGCGGGTGATGCCGTTGAGCGCGCCGGCCGACAGGTCGGGCGTGTAGACCACGCCGCCCTTGACCACGAAGATGTTCTCGCCCGCGCCTTCCGACACGAAGCCGCTCGCGTCGAGCAGCAGCGCTTCGTCGTAGCCGTCGTCCAGGGCTTCCATGTTGGCCAGGATCGAGTTGGTGTAGTTGCTCACCGTCTTGGCCTGCGTCATCGTGATGTTGACGTGGTGGCGGGTGTAGCTGGAGGTCTTCACGCGAATGCCGCGCTTCATGCCCTCTTCGCCCAGGTAGGCGCCCCAGGACCAGGCCGCGACCATGGCGTGGATCTTGTTGCCCTTGGGGCTCACGCCCAGCTTCTCGGAGCCGATCCAGATGAGGGGGCGCAGGTAGCAGCTCTCGAGCTTGTTCTCGCGCACCACCTGTTTCTGGGCCTCGTTCAGCTGTTCCTGCGTGAACGGGATCTTCATGCGCAGGATTTTTGCGCTGTTGAACAGGCGCTCGGTGTGCTCGGCCAGGCGGAAGATGGCCGTGCCGCCGTCCGCCGTCTTGTAGGCGCGCACGCCCTCGAAGGCGCCGCAGCCGTAGTGCAGCGTGTGGCTCAGCACGTGGATCTTGGCGTCGCGCCAGTCCACGAGTTCGCCATCCATCCAGATCTTGCCGTCACGGTCGTCCAGCGAGGGGGGGATCGAGCTCATTTCCTGATTCCTTTGGGAGCGATGGGGGAAGTCGCAAAAGCTTTCGATTTTACGGCCGGCCCCGGAACGGGGTGCCCGACAATGGCCGGTTGTCCAAACCAGTGGAAAAAAGGGTTTCCGTGTCCGTATTCAAGAACGTCATCGTCTATCGCATCGAACCTGCCTGGTCCCAAACACTGGCCGAGGCGGAAGAAGGGCTCGGCAAGCAGCGCTTCGTGCCCTGCGGCCCCTCGCAGGAAAAGTCCGCAGGCTGGGTCGAACCCCGCGGCGAAGCCAACGGCCCGCTGGTCGAATCCATCGACGGCCAGTGGCTGGTCGAATACATGATCGAGAGCAAGCAGGTGCCCGGCTCCGTGGTGCGCCGCAAGCTCGACGAGCGCTGCGCCAACATCGAGGCCACCACCGGCCGCAAGCCCGGCAAGAAGGAAAAGAAAGAGCTGAAGGAAGACATCACGCTCGAGCTGCTGCCGATGGCCTTCACCCGCAGCGCGCGCGTGGCCGTGTGGATCGACAAGGCGGAGAACCGCCTGGTCATCAACAGCGGCAATGCCTCGCGCGCGGACGAAGTCGTCACCAGCCTGGTGAAGTCGCTCGACGGCTTCGCGGTGGCACTCATCAACACGCAGATCGAGCCGGCCGCGGCCATGGCCAACTGGCTGCTGACGCAGGAGCCGCCAGCCGGCTTCACCATCGACCGCGAGTGCGAGCTCAAGGCCTCCGACGACTCCAAGGCCGTGGTGCGCTATGCCAAGCACCCGCTGGACATCGACGAAGTCAAGCAGCACATCACCGACGGCAAGCGCCCGACGCGGCTCGCGCTGACCTGGGACGACCGCGTGTCCTTCGAGCTCACGCACGGCCTGCTGATCCGCAAGATCACCTTCCTGGAAGGCACGGGCGATGGCGCGGCCGGTGGCAAGAAGGAAGACAACTACGACGCCGACGTGGCCATCGCCACGGGCGAGCTGGGCCAACTGGTGCCGGCGCTGCTCGACGCGCTGGGCGGCGAAGCCGCGTTCTCGGCAGCGCCGCCGGACGACACGGTGAAGCCTGCTGCTGGCGCAGCACCGGCAGCGCCCACCACGACGACACCGGCCGACGCCGCAGAGGAAGAAGACGCGCCTTTCTGACGCGGTGCGGGAAGCTCAGGCGACCAGGTAAGTCTGCGCGAGGCGGACCCAGCAGGCGGCTCCCAACGGCAGCACCTGGTCGTTGAAGTCGTACCCGGGGTTGTGCACCATGCAGCCCCCGAACTCGCCCTCCCCGTTGCCGAGCATGAAGTAGCAGCCCGGCAGCGCGGCGAGCATCCAGGCGAAGTCCTCGCTGCCCGCGAAGCCGCGCGGCACCTGCGTGAGCACGTTCGCCTCGCCCACGATCTCGGTGCACACCTGCGCCATCAGCCGTGTCTCGGCCGCGGTGTTGACCACCGGCGGCACCAGCTGGCGGTAGTCGATCTCGGCCTCCACGCCGTGCGCCTGCGCGGTAAGGCTCACGATCTCGCGGATGCGCTGTTCGACCAGCGCGCGCGTCTCGGGCCGGGCCGCGCGCACGTTCAGGCCCAGCGATACCGACTGCGGAATCACGTTGTGCGTGGCGCCGCCGCGGATGAAGCCGACCGACACCACCGCCGTGTCGTCGGGCGCCACGTTGCGCGCCACCACTGTCTGCAGCGCCGTCACAACGGCGGCCGCGGCGGCCACCGGGTCACGCGCGCGGTGCGGCATGGCGCCGTGCCCGCCCACGCCCTTGATGGTGACGTCGGCCACGTCGGACGACAGCGTGACCGGCCCTTCCACCGCCAGCACCGTGCCCACCGGCACGCCGGGCGCGTTGTGCAGCGCATAGACCGCATCGCAGGGGAAGCGCTCGAACAGGCCGTCCTCGATCATCGCGCGCGCGCCGCAGAGGTTTTCCTCGTCGGGCTGGAAGATCAGGTTTAGCGTGCCGTCGAAGCTGCGCGCCGCCGCCAGCGCCTTGGCCGCGGCCAGCAGGATGGCCGTGTGGCCGTCGTGGCCGCAGGCGTGCATGCGGCCGGGGTTGCGGCTCGCATACGGCAGGCCCGTGGCCTCGACGATGGGCAGCGCGTCCATGTCGGCGCGGATGCCCAGCCGGCGCGTGCCGCTGCCGAGCCTGAGCTGCGCCACGATGCCGGTCTTGCCAATGCCGGTGTGCACCTCGTAGCCCCAGCTGCGCAGCAGGTTGGCCACCAGCTCGCTGGTGGCGCTCACCTCGAAGCCCAGCTCCGGATTGGCGTGGATCCGGCGGCGGATGTCGACGAAGGCCTGGGTGTCGATGTCGGCCTGCGGCAGCAGCCGGGACAGCAGCTTGGTGGTCTGGGGGCTGAGTTCTCGTGTCATTTGAAAAAGGTCGTTGTTCGTGGGGGAGAGTCAATCGGCCTTGTGCTCGCGCAGGCTCAGCAGCGCGCCGAGGCTCAGCAGCCCGCAGGCCATCATGTAGAAGGCCGGCGACATCGGGTTGCCGGTGCTCGCGAGCAGCCAGGTCACGATGAACTGGGAAGAGCCGCCGAACACCGTCACGCCGATGCTGTAGACCACCGAGATGCCGCTGGCGCGCACGCCGGTCGGCAGCATCTCCAGCAGCATCAGGAACATCGGCGTCGTGCCGATGTTCACGCTCGCCGTGAGCAGCGCCGACAGGCCCAGCACCAGCGGCACGCTCGGGTAGTGGCTGATCAGCCAGAACGCGGGGTACACCGCGACCACGCTGAACAGCAGCGAGCCGATGACCAGCGGCTTGCGCGCCGGCAACCGGTCGGCCAGCCGCCCCGCCACCAGCGACACCAGGAACAGCGTGATGCCGGTGACGCAGCCAGACAGCAGCGACAGCGACGGCGGCATGTGCAGCACGCGGATCATGTAGGTGGGCATGAAGAACACCACCAGGTACATCGTCGCCGTGCCCGCCGTGGTGGCCAGGATGCCCTTGAGCACCAGGCCGCCGTGGTTGCGCAGCAGCCGGCCGATGGGGCTGGACTCGTGGCTTTCGGCAACGTGCGTTTCCTCCAGCTGCGAGCGTATGTACAGGCCCACCGGCGCGATCAGCAGGCCGAGCAGGAACGGCAGGCGCCAGCCCCAGCTTTCGAGCGAAGCCTGCGGCAGTGCCGCATAAAGCGCCGCGCCGGTGAGCGCGCCCAGCAGCGCCGACACGCCCTGGCTCGCGAGCTGCCAGCTCACGCGGAAGCCCCGGCCCTTCACGCCGCCGGCCTCCATCAGCATCGAGGTGGCCGCGCCCACTTCACCGCCGAGCGAAAAGCCCTGCAGCAGCCGGCCCGCCACGATCATCAGCGAGCCGAACACGCCGGCCGACGCATAGCTGGGCGCCAGCGCGATGCACAGCGTGCCGAGCACCATGAGGCCGATGGTCAGCGTCATCGCGGCCTTGCGGCCCTTGCGGTCGGCGTAGTTGCCGATGATCACGCCGCCCAGCGGGCGCATCACGAAGCCGATGCCGAAGGTGGCCACCGCCAGCAGCAGCGAGCCGTAGGGGCTGTCGGAGGGGAAGAACAGCTTGCCGATCAGCAGCGCGAAGAAGCTGTAGACGGTGAAGTCGTACATCTCCAGCGCATTGCCCAGCGAGCAGGCGGCGATCAGGCGGAACTGGCTCTGCTTTCCCTTGCCTTGCGCCGTGGCGGTTGGTGAGGAGCCCCGGATCGGGCTTGCGGGCAATGCGGCTTCGCTCATCTAATGTCACTCCACGAACAGGTTGCGGGGGGTCGGACCGGCCCCTTCGCGGCGGAGTATTCAGGCAAAGCGCCGTGGCGAAGAATCACAAATTTTCATGCTGATAACCAAATGGCATCCCCGTCATGAACAGGCACGAGAAGCCATCCGGACAATCCCCAGGACGCCCGTTTCCGTGAAACCGGCACCACGATGAAGCTGCAACAGTTGCGCGTCTTGCTGGCGGTGGCGCAGCACGGCAGCATCCACGAGGCCTCGCGCAGCCTGCACACCACGCAGCCGGCGCTGTCGAAGACCATCTCCGAACTGGAGCGCGAACTGGGCGTGACGCTGATGTCGCGCTCCACGCGCGGCGTGAGCCTCACGCCCTACGGCACGGCGCTGGTCAAGCGCGCGAGCCTGGTCGAGCAGGAGCTGCGGCATGCGCTCGAAGACATCGAGGCGATCCGCGGGCACGACGAAGGGCAGCTGCACATCGGCTTCACCGCGGTGGCGTCGAGCGGACCGCTGCCCGACGCGATGGCGTCGTTCCGCCAGCGCTTTCCCAACGTGGCGATGCGCGGTTTCGAGCTGCGGCCGCAGCAGATCTTCGAGGGCCTGCGCGAAGGCCGGCTCGACCTGGGGCTGATCTCCACCTGCAACGGCCCGGGTACCGGCGCCTTGCAGTGGGAGCCGCTGTTCTCGGTGGCGATGCACCTGTCGGTGCGTGCCGGCCATCCGCTGCGGCGCGTGCGCCGGCTGCAACCCCTGCTGGACGCCGACTGGCTGGTGCTCGACCCGATCGACGACGCGGGCAGCCCGCTGGTGAGCACGATGAACATGCATGGGCTGCAGATGCCCCGGCGCATGGTGCACAGCGCGTCGAACCTGCTGGGGCTGCAACTGGCCACGCAGACCGACCTGATCAGCATGTGGTCGGACTTCGTGTTCCACGGCGCCGGGCCGCTGCGGCTGCAGCCGGGCCTGCTCGAAAAACTGCCGATCAGCGACGAACTGCCGGACTTCGACGTGTTCCTGGTCTACCGCTCGGCCGACCTCATGACGCACGTGTGCGCCGAATTCGTGAAGGAAGCGCGCCACCACGCGAAGGCCAATCCGCCGTGGCGGCAGCCCAGGCGCAAGGGCGGCGCAGGAACTTAGGTCGGGATCAGGCGGCCGGGTTGGCGCCGTCTTGCTCGTCGACGGGGTTCTCCGGCCGCGTCATGGTCCAGCTCTGCAGCTTGCCGCCGTTGAACACCGCATCGACGTACGAGCCGCCGCCGTCGGTCCAGCGGTACACCTCGGGCTGCGTGTCCTTGGGCGAGCGCAGTTCGCCCAGGGCGCGGGTCATGGCAATGACGTGCATCAGCGTCGCGTTCGGCTTGAGCTTGGCATTGAGCATCACCGCGCTGCCGACGTAGCCCACCGGCCGCTCGGCCGCACGCTTGAGCACCTGCATGGCGCGGTTGAAGTGCAGCAGCAGGAACATCATGATCGCGCCGCCGGCCAGGGCGACGCCGCCCCAGCCACCGCTGCGCCAGGCCAGCCCGAGAACGACGATGGCGCCCACGGGCACCAGAAATTTCTTGAAATTCATGGCGCGCATTGTCGCCGCCCGGCCAGGGGTGTCCGGCAAAAGTCCTCAGGCGGGGCCGCGCAGGCGATAGCGGTAGCCGCCGTGGCTACCGCCGGGCGCGCAAGGCGGTACTCGCCCCGAAAAGCGCCTCCGGCGGCGGGCGGCGCCGGCACATTTCACCGCACGGGCATCTGCCCGGGCCACTGAAAAGCATATGAACATTCCGCGCTCCGTCACTTTCGTTCGTCTCACGCTCGTCGCCGCGCTCGCGGGCACCGCCCTCACCGGCTGCTACGTGGTGCCGCTGGGCCAGCCCGCCCCCGTGGCGCCGCCCTCGCAGGCATATGCCGTGCCGCCGGGCCCGGTCGCGCAGACTTTCAGCGCGCGGCTGTACCCGTCGAATGCCGAAGCCGCGCGCTACGGCACCGTCGCCGGCACCGTGACCAACGACATGAACGGCCGCGGCCACTTCAGTGCACAGATCGGCAATGAACAGTTTCAGGGAGAGGCAACACGGGTCGCGGGCTCACGGGGAGCAGGCCTGGCGAATGCCGCCGGCAGCCGCGGCGGCAACCTGAGTTGCCAGTACACGATGAACTCGGCCACGTTGGGCAGCGGTCAATGCGTGCTCAACAGCGGACCGGCGTTCACGATGCACATCGGGGGTTAGGGAGGGTAGGCCCGGCGCGCCTCGCTGGCGCGCCGGGCGTTTTTTCCGGCGACAGGGCCGGATCACGACACGAGCTGCCGCATCTTGCGCCGCAGCTCGCGTTCGCGTTTCTGCTCGGCGTTCCAGTCGTCGCGGATGGCCAGCGTGACCGACAGCGCCATCAGCAGGATCACGAACGCGAACGGCAGGGCGAACACGATGGTCGCCGTCTGTATGGCCTTGAGGCCGCCCGCGAACAGCAGGCTCAGCGCGATGGCCGCCACCAGCACGCCCCAGGTGATCTTGACGCGGGCCGGCGGGTTCGGGTTGCCGCCGGTGCTCATGGTGCCCAGCACCAGCGTGGCGGAGTCGCCCGAGGTCACGAAGAACACGAACACCAGCAGCGTCGCGACCATCGACAGCAGTGCGCCCATGGGCATGGCCTTGAACATCACGAACATGGTGGTCGATACGTCGGCCTTCACCGCCTCGACCAGCGGCACGCCCTGGAAGATCTGGAAGTTGAGCGCCGCGCCGCCGAACACAGAGAACCATGCGAAGCCCACCAGCGTGGGCGCGATCACGGTGCCCAGGATGAACTGGCGGATGGTTCGGCCGCGCGACACGCGCGCGATGAACAGGCCCACGAACGGCGACCACGCCAGCCACCAGGCCCAGTAGAAGAGCGTCCAGTCGCCGACCCACGAGCTGTTGCGGAACGGGTTCATGCGCAGGCTCATGCGGACGAACTCGGCGATGTAGGCGCCCAGCGTGTTGGTGAAGGTCTCGACGATCGCCACGGTCGGCCCCAGCACCAGCACCACAAGCGCCAGCAACGCCGCCAGCACCAGGTTGCCCATCGACAGCCACTTCACGCCGCGCTCGACGCCGGAGACCGCCGAGGTGACGAACAGCACCGTGGTCACCACGATGATCGCCGCCTGCGTGCCCCGCCCGATCGCGGTGCCGAAGGCCGCGTGCAGGCCGCTGTTGATCTGCGTGGCGCCCATGCCCAGCGAGGCCGCCACGCCGAAGGCCGTGGCCACCACCGCCAGCACGTTGAAGGCCGGTGAAAGCCGCCGCACGAAGCGCCAGGGCAATGCCTCGGTGGCCGAACTCACCAGCGCCAGCGTCTTGCGGCGGAAGGTGAAGAAGGCGATCGACAGCCCCACGATGCCGTAGATCGCCCAGGGATGCAGCCCCCAGTGGAAGAAGGCATAGCGCATGGCCACGCCGGCGGCGTCGGGCGTGCCGGCGACCACGCCCGGCGGCGGGTTCGCATAGTGAGAGATCGGCTCGGCCACGCCCCAGAACACCAGCCCGATGCCCATGCCGGCCGCGAACAGCATCGCGAACCAGGCGCCGAGAGAAAACTCGGGCTCGTCGTCTTCCTCGCCCAGCTTCAGGTCGCCGAAGCGGCTGAAGGCCAGGAAGAAAGCCAGCACCACCAGCCCCAGCACCACCCACAGGTAGAACCAGCCGAAGTTGCGCGTGATGCCCGACAGCGCGGTGCTGAACACGCTGTCCAGCGAGGCCGGAGAGAGCAGCCCCCACAGGACCACCGCGGCGATCAGGCCGGCGGAAACGACGAGTTGCATGGCTTTGGCTCCTCTCGGGGGTTGGCCGGCGGATGAATCAGTCGAGGCGGCGGACCACGTCCATGGCTTCCTCGATGCGGTCGACCGCGTGGATTGTCAGCCCTTCGATTTCCTTCGTGCCCTTGCGCGGCGCGTTGGCCTTGGGCACCACCGCCACGCTGAAGCCCAGCTTGGCGGCCTCGCGCAGGCGCTCCTGCCCGCGCGGCGCCGGCCGCACTTCGCCGGCCAGGCCCACTTCTCCGAATGCGATGAAGCCCTTGGGCATCGGCTTGCCGCGCAGGCTGGAGGTGATGGCGAGCATCACCGCCAGGTCGGCCGCGGGTTCGCTGATGCGCACGCCGCCCACCGCGTTGACGAACACGTCCTGGTCCATGCAGGCCACGCCCGCGTGGCGGTGCAGCACCGCCAGCAGCATGGCCAGGCGGTCGCGGTCCAGGCCCACCGACAGGCGGCGCGGGCTCGGTCCGCCGTTGTCGACCAGCGCCTGGATTTCCACCAGCATCGGCCGCGTGCCTTCGAGCGTGACCAGCACCACGCTGCCGGGCACCGGCTCGGCATGCTGGCTCAGGAAGATGGCGCTGGGGTTGGTCACGCCCTTGAGGCCGCGCTCGGTCATGGCGAACACGCCGATCTCGTTCACGGCGCCGAAGCGGTTCTTGATGGCGCGCACCAGGCGGAAGCTCGAATGCGTGTCGCCCTCGAAGTACAGCACCGTGTCGACCATGTGCTCGAGCACGCGCGGGCCGGCCAGCGCGCCTTCTTTCGTGACGTGGCCCACCAGCACCACGGCCGTGCCGCTGGTCTTGGCGAAGCGGGTGAGGTGCGCCGCGCATTCGCGCACTTGCGCCACCGAGCCCGGCGCGGAGGTGAGCTGGTCGGAGTACACCGTCTGGATCGAGTCGATCACCGCGATGGCGGGCCGCGTGGCGTCGAGCGTGGCGATGATCTTCTCGAGCTGGATCTCGGCCAGCACCTGTACCTGCGAGTGGTCGAGCCCCAGCCGCTTGGAGCGCAGCGCGACCTGCGAGCCGCTTTCCTCGCCCGTGACATAGAGCGCGTTCTGCCCCGCCCGCTGCAGCGCATCGACCGCCTGCAGCAGCAGCGTCGACTTGCCGATGCCGGGGTCGCCGCCGATCAGCGTGACGCCGCCGGAGACGATGCCGCCGCCCAGCACGCGGTCGAGCTCGTCGAGCCCGGTGGGCGTGCGCGCGACATCGGTCGCCTCGATTTCCGACAGCGTGGCGAGCTCCGACGCGCCCGCGAGCGACGCGAACTGCGTGCCGAAGCGGTTGTTGGCCGGGCCGCCGCCGGCCGCGCCCGCGGCCTGCTCGATCAGTGTGTTCCAGGCGCCGCAGCTCGGGCATTTGCCGAGCCATTTGGGGCTGGTGCCGCCGCATTCACTGCAGACGAAAGTTGTTTTGTCCTTGGCCATCCTTCGAGTTTAGGTGGCCGGACAGGGGTGCTCAGTCGTTCGCCTGGAAGTTCACCGCCTTCATGATCGCCGCCCATCGCGCCATGTCCTCGCGCATGGTCTTCAGCAGCGCGTCGGGTCCGTCGCCCACCGGGTACATGCCGTTCTGCAGCAACTGCTGGCGCACCTCGCGCGAGTTCACGGCGCGGGTGAACTCGGCGCGCAGTTGGTCGAGCACCGGCTTGGGCGTCTTCGCCTGCGCGTAGTAGGCGAACCATGCGGTCGCGACCACGTCCTTCAGGCCGTTCTCCACGAAAGTAGGCACGGAGGGCATCAGCGGGGAGCGCTTCTCGCCGCTGGTGGCGATCACCTTGACGCGGCCGCTCGGCAACATCTGCAGCGCGCCACCCACGGTGTCGAAGTAGGCTGGCACGGAGCCGCCCATCAGGTCCTGGCGTGCCGGCGTGGAACCGCGATAGGGCACGTGCACCATCGACAGCCCGGCCGCGCGGTTGAGCATCTCCCCGAGGAAATGCGACGGCGTGCCCGCGCCGTAAGACGCGAAGCTCGCACCGCCCGGCTGCTTCCTGGCCCAGGCGATGAACTCGGACAGCGTGCCGGCCGGCACGTCCTTGTGCACCACGAGCGCGAGTTCGAAGCGCGCCGCGTTGACGATGGGCTGGAAATCCTTGATCGGGTCGTACGACAGGTTCCTGTAGGCGCTCGGGAACATGGTCATCATGCTGGCCGTGCCCAGCAGCAGCGTGCGGCCATCGGGCGCCGCGGTCTTCACGGCTTCGACAGCGATGCGCCCGGCCGCGCCGGAACGGTTGTCGACGATGAGCGGGCCGAGCGACTCGCGCACTTCCTGCGCGATGGCGCGCGTGAGCACGTCCTGGGTGCCGCCGGCGGGCACGCCGATCAGCACGCGAATGGGGGTTCCCGGCGCGATCGCGGGTTGCGCCTGCTGCGCCCATGCCGCGCCGCCGAGCGGCGCCAGGGCCACACCGCCGAGCGCGGCGAGCACGCCGCGGCGCCTCGGTTGATACAGGGGGTGGGGGGTTGCTGTCATCCGTCTTGTCTCCGTTGTCGTCGGCACTGGGTCTGCTGCAGTGGCCGCGGCCAATGTAGAGCGCCGACAATTGATTCATCAAATCAATCATCGCCGGGACAAACCCTATGCACGTACCGCCGCGCACGCTGGACGACCTGCTGCTCTACCGCACCAGCCGGCTGCTGTCGGTGGCGGGCAGCCTGGTGATCCGGCTGTGCGAAGGGCGCTTCGGCATCACGCGGCGCGAATGGCGGCTCATTGCCACGCTCGCGGGCCATGGCGCGCTGGGCTCGTCGCAACTGGCAGAACAGGCGCAACTGGATCGGGCACGCACATCGCGCGCGGTGACTTCACTGGTCAGGAAGGGGCTCGTCTCGCGCGAGCAGCCCGCGGGCGACCAGCGGCACGTGCTCCTGCGCCTCACCGCACCGGGCAAGAAGCTGCACGCGAATCTCTATCCGCTGGTTTCGGCAATCAACACGGAACTGCTGGGCGCGCTGAAGGACGACGAGGTGGCGCTGCTCGACGACATGCTGCAGCGCCTGCACGCGCGAAGCGAGGCGATGGTCGCGGCCGCGGCCGATCTGCCCAGGGCCGACCGGCGCCGCCGCGAGCCATCCGCGGCACGCTGAAGCGCCTCGATGCGCAGCCGGGCCAGGCGCGCGCGCCGCGCGCCTCATCCGTGCATACCCTAGGTTTTCGAAACGACGGAACCAGCCACTAGGAAAGCTTCGGCGAATCATTTAACATGTTAAGTAATTTCGGAAGAGACAAGCCTTGAGCACGACATTCACGCACCGCAATTTGCCGCGCCTGCTGCTGCAGGCCCGCGAAGCCGTGATGGCCCACACCCGGCCCAGCCTGCGCGAGCACGCCCTGTCCGACCAGCAATGGCGCGTGCTGCGCGTGCTGGGCGAGCACGGCGCGGTCGACACCGGCCGGGTCGCGCGCGAGGCCTTCATCCTCGGCCCCAGCCTCACCGGCGTGCTCGCGCGCATGGAGCGCGACAACCTCATCACCCGCGCCCGCGACCCGGCCGACCAGCGCCGCACCGTGGTCGAGGCCACGCCGCACGGCATGAAGCTGGTGAAGCGGCTGTCCACCAGCATCGAGGCGCACTACGAGTGGATGGAGACATCGCTCGGCAAGGCCAAGCTCACGCAGCTCTACGGGCTGCTCGACGAACTGATCGCACTGGAACAACCCTCGCCATGAGTACTCCCCATTTCCTGCCCACGGGCACGGTGTACGGCACGCTGCTGAACTTCCGCGCCGAAGCCGAGGCGCTCGCGCCGCAGATGACGCAGCCGCCCTACAAGGCACCGCCCAAGGCGCCCGTGCTCTACGTGAAAACGGCCAACACCTGGAGCCCCCACGGCAGCGCCATCGCGGTGCCCGCTGACGTGCCCGAGGTGGAAATCGGCGCCAGCATCGGCATGGTGATCGGCGCCGAGGGCGACGTCGAAGGCTTCGTGCTGCTGAACGACCTGTCGATCCCGCATGCCAGCTTCTTCCGCCCGCCGGTCAAGTTCAAGTGCGTCGACGGCTTCCTCGGCATCGGGCCGGCGCTGCGCGACGCGCAGGACGTGGCCGACCCCGCCGGCTTCCGCGTCGAGGTGCGCGTCAACGGCGAACTGAAGCAGTCGCTCGACTTCTCGCAACTCGTGCGCCCCGCGCAGCAACTGCTGGCCGACGTGGGCGACTTCATGACGCTCGCGCACGGCGACGTGCTGATGCTGGGCTGCGGCCCGGGCCGGCCGCTGGCACGCGCGGGCGACCGCATCGACATTTCCGCGCCGGGCTTCGAGACCCTGAGCAACACGCTGGTGAAGGAAGCCGCATGAAGCACGCACGCGTCATTTATGAAGGCCGCGAACACAGCGGCACCGCCCACGAATTCAACGGCCAGCCCGACGCCGCCGTGCGCCTGGAAGACGGCCGCATCGTGCCGCAGGAACAGCTCACCTGGCTGCCGCCGCTCGCGCCCACGGCGCGCCCGCGCACCATCCTCGCGCTCGGCCTGAACTACGCCGACCACGCCAAGGAACTCGAGTTCAAGGCACCCGAGGAACCGCTGGTGTTCGTCAAGGGCCAGAGCGCGCTCATCGGCCACCGCCAGCACACGCACCGCCCGGCCGGGGTGCAGTTCATGCACTACGAGTGCGAGCTGGCCATCGTGGTCGGCAAGACCGCGAGGAACGTGAAGCGCGACGACGCCTACGACTTCATCGGCGGCTACACCGTGGCCAACGACTACGCCATCCGCGACTACCTGGAGAACTGGTACCGCCCCAACCTGCGCGTGAAGAACCGCGATACCTGCACGCCGCTGGGCCCGTGGTTCGTCGATGCGGCCGATGTCCCCGACCCGATGGCGCTCGCGCTGCGCACCACCGTCAACGGCCAGGTCACGCAGCAGGGCAACACGCGCGACATGATCTTCGACGCGCCCTTCCTCATCGAGTACTTCAGCCGCTTCATGACGCTCTCTCCGGGCGACCTGATCCTCACCGGCACGCCCGACGGCGTGGTCGATTGCAAGCCGGGCGACGTCGTCGTCACCGAGATCGAGCGCATCGGCGCGCTCATGAACACCATCGAGACCATCCAAGGAAAAGCATGAGAGTCGATCACCTGATCAACGGCAAGAATGTTGCCGGCACCGACTACTTCGAGACCGTCAACCCCGCCACGCAGGAAACGCTGGCCGAGGTCGCCTCCGGCGGCGAGGCCGAAGTGAACGCGGCCGTGGCCGCCGCCAAGGAAGCCTTTCCCAAGTGGGCCGGCATGCCCGCGCCCGAGCGCGCCAAGCTCATCCGCAAGCTCGGCGACCTGATCGCGAAGAACGTGCCCGAAATCGCGCAGACCGAAACCAACGACTGCGGCCAGGTCATAGCGCAGACCGGCAAGCAGCTGGTGCCGCGCGCGGCCGACAACTTCTATTACTTCGCCGAGATGTGCACGCGGGTGGACGGCCACACCTACCCCACGCCCACGCACCTGAACTACACGCTGTTCCACCCCGTGGGCGTGTGCGCGCTCATCAGCCCATGGAACGTGCCCTTCATGACCGCCACCTGGAAGGTCGCGCCCTGCCTGGCCTTCGGCAACACGGCCGTGCTGAAGATGAGCGAACTCTCGCCGCTCACGGCCGCTCGCCTGGGCGAGCTGGCGCTGGAAGCCGGAATTCCGCCCGGCGTGCTGAACCTGGTGCACGGCTACGGCAAGGAAGCCGGCGAGCCGCTGGTGAGCCACCCCGACGTGCGCGCCATCTCGTTCACCGGCTCCACCGCCACCGGCAACCGCATCGTGAAGAGCGCGGGCCTGAAGAAGTTCAGCATGGAGCTCGGCGGCAAGAGCCCCTTCGTGATCTTCGACGACGCCGACCTCGACCGCGCGCTCGACGCGGCCGTGTTCATGATCTTCAGCAACAACGGCGAGCGCTGCACGGCCGGCTCGCGCATCCTGGTGCAGCAGTCGATCTACGCCGACTTCGCCGCGAAGTTCGCCGAGCGCGCCAAGCGCATCACCGTGGGCGACCCGCTGGACGAGAAGACCATCGTCGGCCCGATGATCTCGCAGGCCCACCTGGCCAAGGTGCGCAGCTACATCGAGCTGGGCCCGAAGGAAGGCGCGACGCTGCTGTGCGGCGGGCTGGAAGCGCCGAGCAACCTGCCCGACCGCGTGAAGAAGGGCAACTACGTGGTGCCCACCGTGTTCGCCGATGTCGACAACCGCATGAAGATCGCGCAGGACGAGATCTTCGGCCCGGTCGCCTGCCTGATTCCGTTCAAGGACGAGGCCGATGCGATCCGACTGGCCAACGACATCCAGTACGGCCTCTCCAGCTACGTGTGGACCGAGAACATCGGCAAGGCGCACCGCGTGGCCGCCGCCGTGGAGGCCGGCATGTGCTTCGTCAACAGCCAGAACGTGCGTGACCTGCGCCAGCCCTTCGGCGGCACCAAGGCCTCGGGCACCGGCCGCGAAGGCGGCACCTGGAGCTACGAGGTGTTCTGCGAGCCGAAGAACGTGGCGGTGTCGCTGGGTTCGCACCACATTCCGCACTGGGGCGTGGCGTGAGCATGCAACGCCGCGCGCTGTTGCAAGGCGTGGCCGCATTCGCGGCCCTGCCCTCTCTGGCCCGTGCACAAGGAAACTGGCCCAACAAGCCGATCCGCGTGATCGTGCCCTTCACGCCCGGCGGCACCACCGACTTTGTCGCGCGCCTCGTGGGCGTGGAGTTGGCGAAGGCGCTGGGCCAGCCGGTGATCGTCGACAACAAGCCCGGCGCGGGCACGGTGATCGGCGTCGACGCGGCGGCCAAGGCCGCGCCCGACGGCTACACCTTCGTCTGCGTGGCCAACAGCTTCGCGGCCAACCAGACGCTGATCCGCAAGCTGCCCTACGACACGCAGAAAGACCTGCGCCCGGTGGCGCTCATGGGCATGTCGGAACACGTGCTCGCCACGCATCCGAACAGTGGCCTGAAGACGCTGGCCGACCTGCGCAACGCCGCCAAGGCCAAGCCGGGCACGCTGAGCTTCGCTTCTTTCGGCAACGGCACCTCGGCACACCTCTCGGGCGAGATGCTCAAGCTGCAGATGGGCCTGGACATCGTGCACGTGCCCTACAAGGGCCAGGGCCCCGCGCTCACCGACCTGCTCGGCGGCCAGGTGACGATGATGTTCGGCAACTGGCCCGAATTCCGCAGCCACGTGCAGAACGGCAAGCTGGTGGCGCTGGGCATGGCGACCGCGCAGCGCTCGCAGTACGCGCCCGCCATACCCACACTGGCCGAACAGGGCATACCCATCGAGTCCAATTCGTGGAACGGCCTGCTGGCCCCGGCCGGCACGCCCGACGCCGTGGTGCAGCGCATGAACGCCGAGGTGAACCGCGCGCTCGCGGGGCCGGCTGTGACGGAGGCTTTCCACAAGGGAGGCATCGCGTCGCTGTCGGGCACGCCGGAGCGCTTCGCGGCCTTCATCCAGAGCGAGATCGCGAAGTACGGCGACGTGATCCGCAAGGCCAACATCCAGATCGAGGGCTGAAGCATGAGCCTCTATGCGATGCAGAAATTCCTGTTCGCGCTCAACCGCGAGCAGGACGTTCAGCGGCGCTATGCCGAAGGCGGCGACACGCGCGCCGCACTGCTGGGCGCCTACGACTTCACCGCCGAAGAGCGCGAGGCCATCGACTCCGGCGACATCGGCAAGCTCTATGTGCTCGGATGCAACGGCCAGCTGCTGATGCATTTCGCGCCGCTCCTGGGCATTCCATGGGCCGACTACCTCGAGGCCATGCGCGAGGGCGTGCGCAAGTACGGCCCGGTGCGCGCGGGCATCTATGCAATGACGACAGGAACCGACGAGAAGGTGGCAGGAATATGAAGACCCCCACGCTCCCCACCTTGTGTGGTTCGCTGCCCCCCGAGGGGGCGCTCGATGCCCTTCGGGCGGCCGGGCGGGCATCGAGATGAGCCTCGTATTCGCAGGCGTGTGCAGCCACGCCCCCGGCATCACCGGCCGCGCGCATCTTGCCGACCCGGCGGTGAAGGACGAGTTCCACGCGCAGTTCCACCGCTTCGGCGAGGCGATGCGCGCGACGAAGCCCGACGCGGTCATCGTGATCGCCGCCGAGCACTTCGCGAACTTCTTCATGAACAACATGCCGGCCTACGCCATCGGCATGGCCGACAGCTACGAAGGTCCGATCGAGGACCCGAAGTGGCTGGGCATCGAAAAGCACACCGTCCCGGGCGACGCCGCGCTGTCGCAGCGGCTGATCCGCGAGGTAATGCAGACGGTCGACGTGGCCTACGCGGAGGAGTGGAAGTTCGACCACGGCATCATGGTGCCGCTGAACTTCCTCACGCCGAAGTTCGACACCAAGGTCATCCCCGTGAACATCAACTGCCAGGGCCCGCCGCTCACGCCGCTGCACCGCGCGTGGGCCTTCGGCGAGGCATTGCGCCGCGCCTGCGACAAGGCGCCCGAGCGCATCGCGCTGGTGGGCACGGGCGGCATCTCGCACTGGCCGGCCACGCCCGATTCGGGCAAGGTCAACGCCGAGTGGGACGCCGAGTTCATGCGCCGCTGGTGCGCCAACGACCGCGACGGCCTGCTCTCGCAGGACGACTACGGCGACGAGGCCACCTACCGCGAGGCGGGCCAGGGCGGCTTCGAGATCCGCACCTTCATCACCGTGGCCGCGGCCGCGCGCGGCAAGGGCGAGATCTTCCACATGAAGGCGATCCCGATCTTCGCCGTGACCTGCACCGCCGCGACCATGTCGGTGGAATGAACGGAGAACGACGATGCCCCATCTGGTGATCCTCTACACGCCGAACGTCGAGCCCGAGACCGACATGTCGGCCCTGTGCCGCACGCTGGCCGACACCATGCTGAAGCAGCGCGACGAGGCCGACAAGCCGGTGTTTCCCATCGGCGGCACGCGCGTGCTGGCCTACCCCGCCGCGCACTACGCGGTGGCCGACGGCAAGGCCGACTACGCCTTCGTCTACCTGAACATCCGCATGGCCGCGGGGCGCTCCGAGGCCGTGAAGAAGAGGGCTGGCGACGAACTGCTGGCCGACGTGCGCGCGCATTTCGCGCCCGTCTTCGAAAAGCGCCACATCGGCATCACGCTGCAGATCGACGAAAGCCCCGGCCAGGTGTACGACGGCAAGCACAGCAACCTGCACCCCCTGTTCAACAAGACCTGAGACGACAGCCCATGCTCTCCACAGCCACCATCGCCCAACTGGCCGCCGAGCTGCACGAAAGCGAGAAGTCGCGCGTGCAGGTCGAGCACTTCTCCAAGCGCTTTCCCGAGATGACCATCGAGGACGGCTACGCCGTCTCGCGCGAATGGGTGAAGAACAAGATCGCCGAAGGCCGCATCGTGCGCGGCCACAAGATCGGCCTGACCTCGCGCGCGATGCAGCAGGCCAGCCAGATCACCGAGCCCGACTACGGCACGCTGCTGGACGACATGTTCTTCGAGCAGGGCGGCGACATCCCGTTCAAGCGCTTCATCGCGCCGCGCATCGAGGTGGAGCTGGCCTTCATCCTCGGCAAGAAGCTGCAGGGCCCGAACGTGACCATCTTCGACGTGCTGGCCGCCACCGACTACGTGGTGCCCGCCATCGAGATCATCGACGCGCGCATCGAGCAGTTCGACCGCCACACCAAGGCCATGCGCAAGGTGTTCGACACCATCGCCGACAACGCGGCCAATGCCGGCATCGTGATGGGCGGGCGGCCGGTGAAGCCGGACGCGGTGGACCTGCGCTGGGTGAGCGCGCTCCTCTACAAGAACGGCGTGATCGAGGAATCGGGCGTGGCCGCCGCCGTGCTGAACCACCCGGCCACCGGCGTGGCCTGGCTCGCGAACAAGCTCGCGCCCTGGGACGAATGCCTGGAAGCCGGCGAAGTGGTGCTGGGCGGCTCGTTCACGCGGCCCACCAACGCGGTGCCGGGCGACACCTTCCATGCCGACTACGGCCCCCTGGGCTCCATCGCCTTCCGCTTCGTCTGAAAGCCATCTTCATGCAAACACCCATCAACACCTTCAAGCAGGCCCTCGCGGCCGGCAAGCCCCAGATCGGCCTGTGGGTCGGCCTGGCCGACGGCTACGCGGCCGAGATCCTGGCCGGCACCGGCTACGACTGGTTGCTGGTCGACGGCGAGCACGCGCCCAACGACGTGCGCTCGGTGCTGCAGCAACTGCAAGGCATCTCCAGCGCATGGTCGGCGCAGGCCGAGTCGGAGCGCTCGCACCCCATCGTGCGCATTCCGGTGGGCGACACCACGCTGATCAAGCAGTACCTGGACATCGGCGCGCAGACGCTGCTGGTGCCGATGGTCGACACCGCCGAGCAGGCGGCGCGGCTGGTGCAGGGCATGCGCTACCCGCCCGAGGGCATTCGCGGCATGGGCAGCGCGCTGGCCCGCGCCTCGCGCTGGCAGGCCTACCCCAACTACCTGCACGAAGCCAATGCGCAGACCTGCCTGCTGGTGCAGGCCGAGACGGTGGAAGCGATGAAGAACATCGACGCCATCGCGGCCACGCCGGGCGTGGACGGCGTGTTCATCGGCCCGGCCGACCTGTCGGCCTCGATGGGCTTCGTGGGCCAGCCCAACCACCCCGAGGTGCAGGCGGTGATCGCCGACGCCATCGCGCGCATCCTCAAGGCCGGCAAGGCGCCGGGCATCCTGTCGACCACGGAAGAGCAGGCGCGCAAGTGGCTCGCGGCCGGCGCGCTGTTCGTGGCGGTGGGGGTGGACACCATCGTGCTGGCGGCGGCGGCCAGGCAGCTGCTCGCGAAGTACAAGAGTTCGGCAAAGACCGGCGGCGCCAGCAGCTACTGATCCGATCCGTCAACCAAGGGAGCCATCCGATGCAGCGAATCACCTGGGCCGCCACGGCCGCCGCCGCCACCCTTTTCCTCGCCGCCTGCGCGCCCATGGGCGCGAGCAAGCCGGGCCCCACCGCGCAGCAGGAAGCCAACCGCCAGGCCGTGCTGGCCTTCTACGAGAAGGGCCTGAACCAGAAGGACGCCGACGCGGCCCTGCAGTACGTGGGCAACCGCTACGTGCAGCACAACCCCACGGCGGCCGACGGCCCCGAGGGCTTCCGCAAGTTCGTCGCCTTCCTGCGCGAGAAGTTTCCCAAGTCGCACAGCGAGATCAAGCGCAGCTTCGTCGATGGCGACTACGTGATCCTGCACGTGAACGCGGTGCGCGAGCCGGGCACGCGCGGCAGCGCGATCGTCGACATCTTCAAGCTGGAGAACGGCAAGATCGTCGAGCACTGGGACGTGGTGCAGCCCGTGCCCGAGACTGCCGCGAACAAGAACGGCATGTTCTGACCGCCTCCCGCAACCCAGCCAGCCCCCACGCCAGCCGATGACCACGCCCACCGATCCGAACAGCAAGCGCTTCCGCTCCGCCACCATCCGCGAGGGCACGATCCGCGCGACCACGCGCAGCTTCCTGCACGCGCTGGGCCAGGACGACGAGGACATCGCGCGCCCGCACATCGGCGTGTTCCACACCGGCGGCGAGATGAGCCCGTGCAACCTCAACCTGCGCGAGCAGGCGCAGCACGCCAAGACCGGCATCTACGCCGGCGGCGGCACGCCGCACGAATGCCCGGTAGTGTCGATCAGCGACGGGCTGACGATGGCGCATTCGGGCATGCGCTTCTCGCTGGTCTCGCGCGAGCTCATCGCCGACAGTGTGGAAGCCTCCACGCGCGGCCACCAGTGGGATGGCATCTTCGCCATCGGCGCCTGCGACAAGAACCTGCCGGGGCTGATGATGGGCATGCTGCGCTGCAACGTGCCCAGCGTGTTCGTGCACGGCGGCTCGGCGCTGCCGGGCCAGATGCCGGGGCCGGACGGGCGCGACCTGAACGTGGTCGACACCTACGAGACCATCGGCAAGGTGCTGGCCGGCACCGCCACGCACGACGAGCTCGACGCCATGAGCCGCGCCTGCCTGCCCACCGCCGGCGCCTGCGCCGGGCAGTTCACGGCCAACACCATGGGCATGGTGTCGGAGGCGCTGGGCCTGGCGCCGATCGGCTCGAGCATGGTGCCGGCGGTGTTCAGCGAACGCGCGCCGCTGATGCGCCGTGCCGCAAAGAACCTCATGAAGGCGGTGCTGGGCGACGGCCCGCTGCCGCGCGACATCGTCACGCGCAAGGCGCTGGAGAACGCCTGCGCGGTGGTGTCGGCCACGGGCGGCTCGACCAACGCGGCGCTGCACCTGCCGGCGATCGCGCACGAGGCGGGCATCAAGTTCCACCTCGACGACGTGGCCGAGGTGTTCGCGCGCACGCCGCTCATCGCCGACCTGCGCCCCGGCGGCCAGTACCTGGCGCGCGACGTGTTCTACATCGGCGGCGCGGGCGTCATCCTGCGCACGCTGCTGGAGCAGGGCTTCCTGCACGGCGACGTGCTCACCTTCACCGGCCGCACGATGGCCGAGGAGTTGGCCGGCGCCCTGGCGCCCGACGGCCGCGTGGTGCGCGAGGCCGGCAACCCGATCACGCGCGACGGCGGGCTGGCGGTGCTCAAGGGCAACCTCTGCCCCGATGGCGCGCTGCTCAAGACGGCGGGCCTGAAGGGGCTGGTGTTCCGCGGCCCGGCGCGTGTCTTCAATTCGGAAGAAGAAGCGCAGACCGCCGTGCAGAACCGCCTGTACGAGGCCGGCGACGTGATCGTGATCCGCAACGAAGGCCCCAAGGGCAGCCCCGGCATGCGCGAGATGCTGGGCATCACCGCCCTGCTCTACGGCCAGGGCATGGGCGACAAGGTGGCGCTGCTGACCGACGGGCGCTTCTCGGGCGCGACGCGCGGGCTGTGCATCGGCTACGCGGGGCCCGAAGCGGCGGACGGCGGCCCGATCGCGGCGCTGCGCGACGGCGACCTGATCGCCATCGACGCGCGGGCCGAGGCGCGCTCGATTTCGGTCGAACTGAGCGCGGAGGAAATTGCTGCGCGGCTCGCCGTACGTGAGGTAAACGCGGGGGTCGCGCGCGGCGGCGTGCTGGAAAAATACGCGCTCACCGTGCGCCCTGCCCACCAGGGCGCCGTGACCCACTCGGGCGCGGTCACCTGGCTGCGCGACGAGTCTTGATCGACCCTCCATAACCACCGTCCGGAGAGAGACAAATGAGCTTCACGCGCCGCCAGATTTTGCAGACCTCCAGTGCATCCGCCTTGATGGCCAGCCTTGGCCAGAACGTCTTCGCGCAGGCGACGACGCACCTGGAGACCGCGACCATCGTCACCGGCTTCGCGGCCGGCGGCACCTCGGACACCACGTGCCGGCGCCTGGCGACCAAGCTCAGCCCCGAGTACGCGAAGACCGCCGTGGTCGAGAACCGCACCGGCGCGGGCGGCCAGATCGCCGTGGGCTACGTCAAGGGACGCCCGGCCGACGGCAGCACCATCCTGCAGACGCCGACCTCGATCCTCACGATCTACCCGCACATCTACAAGAAGCTGCCGTACGACCCGATGGTCGACATCACGCCCGTGAGCCTGGCCTGCGTGTTCGACTTCGGCTTCGCCGTGGGCCCCGCCGTGCCGGCCAGCGTGAAGACCGTGCCGGAGTTCCTGGCATGGGCCAAGGCCAACCCGGCCGGCGCCAACTACGGCTCGCCGGCGTCCGGCTCCACGCCGCACTTCATCGGCGCGCTGCTGGGCAAGAAGGGCGACGTCGAGCTCAAGCACGCGGCCTACCGCGGCACGCAGCCGGCCATGCTCGACCTGCTGGGCAGCAACATCTCGGCGGTGTCGGGGCCCATCGGCGACATCACGCAGCACCTTGCCACGGGCAAGGTGCGCATCCTGGGCGTGTCGGGCGCCAAGCGCAGCCGCTTCGTTCCCGACGTGCCCACCTTCGGCGAACAGGGCCTGAAGGACATGGCGCACAGCGAGTGGTTCGCCTTCTTCCTGCCGGCCAAGGCCTCGCCCGAGGTGGTGGCGAAGCTGAACACGGCCATGAAGAACGCGCTCGCGCAGAAGGACGTGATCGACGGCCTCGGCACCTTCGGCCTGGAAGCGATGTCTTCCACGCCCGCCGAGCTGACGGAACTGTTGAAGAAGGACACCGCCAAGTGGGCGCCGATCGTGAAAGACGTCGGCTTCACAGCGGAAGGTTGAAACACATGAAGGAACTGCCATGAACTCACCCGCCACCACCGCGCCCTCGGCGCTGGTCCATCCCTCGATCCACCCCGACGAGCGCGCCGCGCGCGAGGAGCTCGCGGCCTGCTACCGCGTGTTCGCGATGCTGGGCTGGACGGAGATGATCTACAACCACATCACGGTGCGGCTGCCCGACAGCGTGACGGGCGGCGAGAAGCAGTTCCTCATCAACCCCTTCGGCCTGCACTACAGCGAGGTCACGGCCAGCAACCTGGTGAAGATCGACCTGCAGGGCAAGGTGCTCGACGGTTCGTCGTACCCGGTGAACCCGGCCGGCTTCGTGGTGCATGCCGCCATTCACGACGGCCTGCCCGGCGCGCACTGCGTGATGCACACGCACACCACGGCCGGCGTGGCGGTGGCCTGCCTGCAGGGCGGGCTGCAGCAGACCAACTTCTACACCGCCCAGCTGCACGACATGGTGGCGTACCACGACTTCGAGGGCATCACCATCCATGCCGACGAAGGCCCGCGCCTGCTGAAGAGCATCGGCGACCGCAACGCGGTGATCCTGCGCAACCACGGCCTGCTGGCCTGGGGGCAGACGCTGCCGCAGACCTTCGCGATTTTGTGGACGCTGCAGCGCGCCTGCGAGATCCAGATGGCCACCTTCTCGATGGGCCAGGCCATTCCGGTGAGCGAGGAAATCGCCCGCCGCTGCACGCGCGACGCGCTGCAGTTCAGCCCCGAGCACGGCGCCGGGCAGGACGTGTTCAACGCGCTGGTGCGGCAGGTGGACCGCATCGACCCGAGCTACAGAAACTGAGGCGAGCTTTTCCATGAAGATTTGCATTTACGGCGCCGGCGCCATCGGCGGCTGGATCGGCGCCGGCCTGGCGCAGGCGGGCCAGCGGCTGAACGTGGTGGCGCGCGGCGCGACGCTCGAGGCGCTGCAGCGCGACGGCCTGTCGCTGATGCGCGGCAGCACGGGTGGAGAGGTGCGCACGCGCGTGCCCGTCAACGCGGTGGCCGATCCGGCCGAACTCGGCGTGCAGGACCTGGTGGTCATCGCCGTGAAGGCGCCCGCGCTGGCCGGCGTGGCCGAGCGCATCGGGCCGCTGATCGGCGCCGACACCATCGTGCTGGTGGCGATGAACGGCGTGCCGTGGTGGTTCCTCGAAGGCGGCTTCGGCGGCGAGATCACGGGCCACCGGCTCGCGGCGGTCGACCCCGAGGGCGCCATCGCCAAGGCCATTCCCGCGCGCAACGTGATCGGCTGCGTGGTGCACGCGAGCTGCTCGCTCGACGGGCCCGGCGTGGTGCGGCACCACTTCGGCAACGGGCTGATCGTGGGCGAGCCTTCGGGCGAGGCCACGCCGCGCGTGCGCAAGCTGGTCGAGCTGCTGAACGCCGCGGGCATCGACACCACGCTGTCGCCGCAGATCCAGAAGGACGTGTGGTTCAAGCTGTGGGGCAACATGACGGTGAACCCGATCAGCGCGCTGACGGGCTGCACCACCGACCTGATCATGGGCGACGACTACGTGCGCGGCTTCATCTCGGCGGTGATGCTGGAGGCCAAGGAGATCGGCCGGCGCATCGGCATCGAGATCACGCAGAGCCCGGAAGACCGGCATGCGGTCACGAGGAAGCTCGGCGCGTTCAAGACCTCGATGCTGCAGGACGTGGAGGCCGGCCGCTCGGTGGAACTCGACGCGCTCGTCACCGTGGTGCGCGAGCTGGGCGAGCTGACCGGCGTGGCGACGCCGTTCACCGATGCGCTGCTGGGCCTGGCGCGCCTGCGGACGCGGCAACTCGGGCTGTACTGAACCGCGCGGAGAACCCCGGTCGCAAGATCGCTTGACCCGGCCCCTGCGGCCGCCTCGATAAAGGCTGTGTCCGCTCCAAGCCAAGAGGTGATTTTGTGAATTCTCCCGCCGCCCGATTCCTCAACCCTGCCGAAGCCGCCCAGCGGCTCGGCGTTTCCGCCAAGGCGCTGCGCCTGTACGAACAGCGGGGCCTGCTCGCGCCGGAACGCACCGCCGCGGGCTGGCGCTCCTACGGCCCCGAAGAGATGGCCAAGGGCGCCGAGATCGTCGCGCTGCGCACGCTCGGCCTGAGCCTCGCGCAGGTGGCGCGCGTGCTGCAAGGCGACGCCGCGGGGCTGGAGCCGGCGCTGGCGGCACATCAGGCCCTGCTCGAAGGCCGCGTCCGCCAGCTCGGCGGCACCATCGAGAAAGTGCGCGGCCTGCGGGCCGACCTCGCGCGTGGCCAGGCACCGGCAGCCGGCGAACTGGCGCGACTGCTGCAGCCGGCCAAGGGGCTCGGCATCGCCTTCGAGCTGCCGTGGCCCTGGGGCGGCGAGCGCTTCGAGCTGCGCGACATCCGGCCGCTGAACTACATCGTGGGCCCGCTGGGCAGCGGCAAGACGCGGCTGGCACTGCGCCTGGCCGAGACCATTCCTGGCGCCGCGTTCCTCGGGCTGGACCGGACGGCGAGCCCCGATGCGGCGCGCGCGCCGGCTGTCGCCGAAGCCTTGTCGTGGCTGGAGGAAGACGGCGCCACGGCCTCCGAGGCACTGGTCGCGCTGCTGGCCGGGCTCGCTGCCGAGGGGCCGTCGGCGCTGGTGGTCGACCTGGTGGAACAGGGGCTGGACCACGCCACCCAGCAGGCGCTGATCGCGCACCTGCGCCGGCGCGGGCCCGGAAGCAGGCCGCTCTTCATGCTCACGCGCTCCTGCGTGATCCTGGACCTGGCGGCCGTGGGCGACGACGAATCGATCATCCTCTGCCCCGCCAACCACAGCCCGCCGACGCTCGTCGCGCCGTACCCTGGCGCCGCGGGCTACGAAGCCGTCGCGACCTGCCTGGCCACGCCGGAAGTGAGGGCGCGCACGGAAGGCGTCATCGCCTGGCGGCCGGAAAGGAAAGCCGCCTGATTTATCGCGCGAGCCTCAGCGGCCGTCCGCCCGCGGCATCGTCACCCACCACGCCGCCGCCACGATCAGCAAGCCCCCGGCCCATCCCCAGGGCCCGATGCGCTCGCCGAAGCCGTACACCGCAATGAGCGCGCCGAACACCGGCTCGCTGCCCATCAGCAGCGACACCCGGCTCGGGCTGGAGCGCGAGGCCGCGTGGTTCTGCGCGAAGAACGCGAACACGGTGCACAGCAGCACCAGGTACGCCATGCCCCACCAGAAAGAAGCGGTGGCCGGCGGCATGTGCCAGGCGCCGTTCGGCGGCGACGCGACCAGCGAGATCGCCGCCGCGCCGAGCGCCATCACGCCCGACTGCAGCGCCGTCAGCGTGAGCGCCGGCAGCGCGTGGCGGCCGGCCAGCCGGCGCGTCATGCACACCATCACCGCGCGCAGGAAGGCCGCGGCCACCATCAGCCCGTCGCCCCAGCCGAGCGACAGGTCCGTGGGCGAGGCGGCCGAGAGCATTGCGGCGCCCAGCGCCGACAGGCCCGCCGCCCAGAACACGCGACGCGCCGGCCGCTGCCCCAGCAGCCACCATTCGACAAAAGGCGTGATCGCCACGCACAGGCTGATGAGGAAGGCCGCGTTGCTCGCGCTCGTGAGCGACACGCCGAAGGTCTCGCACACGAAGATCGCCAGCAGGTTGGCGCCAAGAAGGCCGCCTACCGCCAGGCCCTGGCGCCATCGGGCGCCGAACAGCGGGCCGAGCGCGGGCAGCAACACAACGAAGGTCAGGCCGAAGCGCAGCGCGATGAACTCCAGCACCGGCAGTTGCTGCGTCGCCTGCTTGGCCACCGCGTAGCTGCCGCCCCACACCGCCGCCACGAGCAGCAGCATGACTTCGGCAAGGCCGATGCCCGCCCGCTTCCTGGCGCCCGGGCCGCCCCATGCGGCCGTGCCGTTTCCCTGCTTTGAATCCATACTCTCCAGCCGCCGTCCATGAACAACACACGAGGAAGAATTGTTCTGGGCATCACACGGGCCGGGTAGCCATCGGCCGGAACAGGACTCTTGCGTGGTGGGAACGAATTCATTTCTCAAAGTGCTGCCGGAGATGGTGACTTTCCTGCGGGTCGCCGAACTCGGCAGCTTCTCGGCCGCGGCCGATCTGCTGGGCATGACGCCGTCGGCCGCGAGCCGGCAGGTGAAGCGGCTCGAAAAGGAGATCGGCGTGCAGCTGCTGCAGCGCACCACGCGCCAGCTGCGGCTGACCGAACCCGGCGCCGAGGCCTTCGCGCGTTGCCGAGAGCTGGTGCTGGCGGCGCAGGGCACGATGGACATCGCGCAGCGCTTCTCGAAGAAGCCGGCCGGGCTGGTGCGCATCAGCGCACCGAAGGCCTTCGCGCGGCGCGTGCTGCATCCGCACATCCTCGACTTTCTCGAGCACTACCCCGAGGTCGACGTGCAGCTCATCGTGGCCGACCGCGACGTCGATCCGATCCGCGAGGGCGTGGACCTGGTGGTGCGGCTGACCACCGAGCCGCCCGAGGGGCTGGTGGCGCGCCGGCTGATGCCGGTCGAGCACATCCTGTGCGCCACGCCGGCCTACCTGGCGCGGCATGGCGCCATCGCGCATCCGCTCGATCTGCTGGCGCACAGCTGCCTGTCGCTGGGCGAGCACGAGCGCGACAACCACTGGCGCTTCAGGCAGGGCAGCGAAGAAACCGAGGTGGTGGTGCGCGGACGCTATGTGTCGAACCACAGCGAGGTGCGGCTGGACGGCGCGCTCGCGGGGCTGGGCGTGGCCTGCGTGCCGGCGTTCATCGCGCGGCCGGCGCTGGACGACGGCAGCATGGTTCGCGTACTGGCCGATTGGGAGTTCCAGGGCAACTACCACGGGCACGCATTCATCCTGTATCCGCCCGACCGCTTCATGGCGCCCAAGTGCAAGGTGCTGGTGGAGCACCTGCTGGGCGCGCTCAGCGGGTCTTCGTCAGGACGCGCACGGCCTCGGGCAAGGAGTTGACCTGCGGCATGAAGTGGTCGAGCAGCGCGCCGAGCGCGACCGCGCAGATCACCGCGCCCAGCAGCGGTTTCCAGGTGAGCCGCACGGCGGCCATGAGCCAGCCTTCCCGTGCCACGCGCACCGCCGCCCGGGCCGACACATACGAGAACGCGACCTCGATGGCCACGGCCAGCAGCGCGTCCCAGCTGAAGTAGAGCAGCACCAGCGAGCCGGCGCCGAGCACCACGGCCACGCAGATCAGGAAGACCGCCAGGATCGGCACGACGATGATGGCGCCCTCGTCGGCGCCGCCCGCGATGTCGAGCGCGCCGCTGGCCACGTCGGAAAGGCCGCCGTCGCCACCGCCCCCGTTACCTCCGTCACCCAGGTTCACATGGCCGTGCGAACCGCTGCCGCCGCGCCCGCCGCCGAAGTCGACGTCCGGCGCATCGACATCGATGTCCAGCTCGCGGCCCTCGACCAGCCGCTTGGCCCACCAGCGCAGCACCAGCAGGTAGCCCAGGTATCCCACGCCCAGCGTGAGGAAGTAGCGCACCGCCAGCGAGTCCACATGGAACAGGTGCATCTGCAGCGCCGACACGCACCACATGAGCAGCAGCGTGAAAGTGCCGATCAGGATGCCGTGCGTGCGCAGGCTGTAATTGCGATGCAGGTCGCGTTCGACCTGCGTTTCCCAAAGGCGCACGGAGCGCCAGTTGGAAAGAACCTTCATTCGCCTTCGGCGGCGGGGGCGAAAGGCACGCGCTGCGCCACGGCGCACATCAGCTCGTAGCCGATGGTGCCGGCGGCCCGCGCGACCTCGTCGATGGGCAGCACCGCGCCCGTCTTCGCCGAGTTGCCCCACAGCGTGACTTCGCTGCCGAACTTCGCGTCGGGCACCGGCGTGAGGTCGACGGTGATCATGTCCATGCTCACGCGCCCGACCATGCGGGTGCGCACGCCGTTCACCAGCACCGGCGTGCCGGTGGTGCAGTGGCGCGGATAGCCGTCGGCATAGCCGACCGCCGCGACGCCGATGGTGATCGGCCCCTCGGCCGTGAAGTTGGAGCCGTAGCCGATGGTGTCGCCGGCCTTCAGCGTCTGCACGCCGATGAGCTGGGTCGACAGCGTCATGGTCGGCTTCAGCTGCCAGTGCGCGGCGTCGTGCTCGGGGTAGTCGGGGGCGCTGCCGTACAGCACGATGCCGGGGCGCACCCAGTCGCCGCGCGTGAGGTTGGCGTGGCGCAGCGTGGCCGCGCTGTTGGCGACGGAGCGCTCGCCCGGCAGGTCGCGCGTGAAATGCTCGAACACCTCGAGTTGGTGGGCGATGCCGCGCGCGCCGTCGGCGTCGCTGAAGTGCGTCATGAGCGAGATCTCGTCGACCTGGGTCAGCGCGTTCAGTCGGGTCCAGGCGGAGCCGAAGCGCTCGGGCGTGAAGCCCAGGCGGTTCATGCCCGAATTCATCTTCAGGAACACGCGCTGCGGCTTCAGCGTCTTGTGGGCGGCGAGCATGTCGATCTGCTCGTCGCAGTGCACCGCGTGCCACAGGTCCAGGCGCGAGCACAGCTCCAGGTCGCGCGCGTCGAACACGCCTTCGAGCAGCAGGACCGGGCCGCGCCAGCCGAGCGCGCGCACGCGTTCGGCTTCGGCCAGATCGAGCATCGCGAAGCCGTCGGCGCCGCGCAGGCCTTCATAGACCCGCTCGATGCCATGGCCATAGGCGTTGGCTTTGACGACGGCCCAGACGCGGGCTTCGAGGGCCGAGCGCCGTGTGCGCTCGAGGTTGTGACGCAGCGCGTCGGTGTGGACGGTGGCGAGAATGGGGCGCGGCATGGGGGCTCTGGCAAGTCGGAGAAAATGCAGACCACGTTTTAGCACCTTCGGGAATGGGGTCGAACACCGTGGGGATGCGCAATTGCGCGTCGCACCCCCGTGCTATAACCGCCCATTCGCCCCGGACGCGACACTTTTTCACTACCGCCAGCAGACCCTCTGGCCAGCCAGCCCATCGATGAAGCGCGGTTTCTACACGATCATGTCGGCCCAGTTCTTTTCGTCGCTGGCCGACCAAGCGCTCTTCGTTGTTGCGGTCGACCTGATGCGAACTTCGGGCGCCCCCGAATGGCAGCGGGCCGCCCTGGTCCCGATCTTCGCCGTCTTCTACGTGGTGCTGGCCCCGCTGGTGGGTGCCTTCGCCGACGCCTTGCCCAAGGGCAAGGTCATGTTCATCAGCAACGCCATCAAGGTGCTCGGCTGCCTGATGATGCTGTTCGGCTCGCACCCGCTGCTCTCGTATTCCATCGTCGGGCTCGGCGCGGCGGCGTATTCGCCGGCCAAGTACGGCATCCTGACCGAGCTGCTGCCGGCCTCCCAGCTGGTCAAGGCCAATGGCTGGATCGAAGGGCTGACCATCGCCTCGATCCTGCTGGGCATCGTGCTCGGCGGCGCGCTGGTGGGGCATGCGGTTTCCAGCAAGCTGCTGGCCTTCGACTTCCCGTTCATCGACACCGGCATCAACTCGCCCGCCGAGGCCGCGATCACGGTGCTGATCTTCGTCTACGTGCTGGCCGCCTGGTTCAACACGCGCATTCCGCACACCGGCGTCGAGATGCGCCCGCTGCGCGCCAACCCCGAGCACGGCCTGGTGCGCAACGTCGCGGCGCTGCTGCCCGACTTCTGGCACTGCAACGCCCGCCTGTGGCGCGACCGCCTCGGCCAGATCTCGCTGGCCACCACCACGCTCTTCTGGGGCGCGGGCGGCAACCTCAAGTACATCGTGCTGGCCTGGGCCGCGCTGGCGCTGGACTACAACACCACCCAGGCCTCGGCGCTGACCGGCGTGGTGACCATCGGCACGGCCGTGGGCGCGGTCGTGGCGTCGATGCGCATGCGGCTGGACATGGCCACCCGCGTGATCCCCATGGGCATCGCGATGGGGCTGATGGTGATTGCCATGAACTTCATCGGCAACGTCTGGCTGGCGGTGCCCTTCCTCATCATGCTGGGCGGCCTGGGCGGCTTCCTGGTGGTGCCGATGAATGCGCTGCTGCAGCATCGCGGCCACAACCTGATGGGCGCGGGCCGCTCCATCGCGGTACAGAACTTCAACGAGCAGGCCTGCATTCTTCTGCTCGGCGGCTTCTACAGCGTGTGCACCGGCCTGGGCCTGTCGGCCTACGGCGCCATCAGCGCATTCGGCCTCGTGGTGGCCGGCTGCATGTGGATCATCAAGCGCTGGCACGAGAACAACCTGAAGAAGTATCCCGAGGAAGTCGAACACCTCTTGGCCATCGCCCGCAGCGACAAGCATCACTGATCTCGCGCGATCGCGTTGGTGAAATGGCCGGCGCGCCGGGCGCCCACCTTTTTCCAACGCCACCATGCCCGCGCTCGCACTGATGTTCAACGCCTTCGTGTGGGGCGTTTCCTGGTTTCCTTTCCGCCAGATGGCCAGCCACGGGCTGCATCCGCTGTGGACCACCTGCCTGATCTACCTGGCCATCGCGGTCGTGATGGGCCTCGTGCGGCGCCATGCCTGGCAGGGCTTCGTGGCTTTCCCCGGGCTGGTGCTGCTGGGGCTGGCGGCGGGCATCACCAACGTGGGCTTCAACTGGGCGGTGACGCAGGGCGACGTGGTGCGCGTGGTGCTGCTCTTCTATCTGATGCCGCTGTGGAGCGTGCTGCTGGGCTGGCTGCTGCTGGGCGAGCGGCCCACGGGCGGCGCGCTGGCGCGGGTGGCGCTGGCGCTCAGCGGCGTGGTGGTGGTGCTGAAGGCGCCGGGTACCGACTGGCCGGTGCCGTCGAGCCTGCCCGACTGGCTGGGCGTGGGCGCCGGCTTCAGCTTCGCGGTGACCAACATCGTGCTGCGCCGCCTGCGCGCGGCGCCGGGCGAATCGCGTGCGCTCGCCATGTTCTGCGGCTGCACCGCGGTGGCGGGCGTGGCCGCGCTGACGGGCACCGCCTTCGGCGCCGTCGACTCGCCGATGCTGGCCTCGCCCGGCTGGCTCGGCTGGGCCGCGCTGCTGGGCACCGGCTTCATCGTCGCCAACGTGTGCCTGCAATACGGCGCGCCGCGGCTCGCGGCCAGCGCGACCTCGGTGATCATGCTGTCGGAGGTGCTGTTCGCCAGCGTCTCGTCGGTGGCGCTCGGTGCGGCCACGCTGGACTCGCGCATCCTGATGGGCGGCGCGCTGATCGTGGCGGGCGCCCTCTGGTCGGCGTTTGCACGAACGCCTGTGCCGCGCGATGATCGCGCTTCCGCTCCCACCTGAGGAAACCGCATGACCAGCGTCTACGACTTCGAGGCCAACCAGATCGACGGCAAGCCGGTGAAGCTCTCCGCCTTCAAGGGCAAGGTGCTGCTCATCGTGAACACCGCCAGCAAATGCGGCTTCACGCCGCAGTTCGCCGGCCTCGAGGCGCTGCACGAAAAATACGCGAACCAGGGCCTTACGGTGCTGGGCTTCCCGTCGAACCAGTTCGGCGCGCAGGACCCGGGCACCAACGAGGAAATCGGCGCCTTCTGCACCAAGAACTACGGCGTGAGCTTTCCGATGATGGAAAAGATCGACGTCAACGGCAGCAATGCCGCGCCGCTGTACCAGTGGCTCACCAAGGAAAAGCCGGGCCTGCTGGGGCTGACGGCCATCAAGTGGAACTTCACCAAGTTCCTGATCGGGCGCGACGGCACGGTGCTCAAGCGCTATGCGCCGCTCGACACGCCGGCATCGCTCACGCGCGACGTGGAAGCGGCGCTGGCCGCCGGCTGACCCGGCCGCAAGACACTAGAAGCGGAAGTCGGCGGTCTTGGAGCCGCCACCCACCGTCACGGTCTCGGTCTTCGCGGCTCCACCGGCCGTGGAAGCATCGATGACGTAGCGCCCGGCGGGCACGTCGACCAGGCAGATCGGGCCGTTGGCGCGGAACGCCAGCGCGGCGGCGTTGTTGGCGTCGCCGCCCTTGATCGTGACTTCCACGTTTGCCAGATAGGCACCGTCGGCGCGCGCGAACAGCAGCGCCAGCGGATGGTCCTTCATGGCCGCGCGCATGGCTTGCGATTCGTCGGAGCCGATGCCGCCGCACACGTAGCGCGCGGAGCCCGCGCCCTGCCACGCCGGCATGGCGCCCTGCGCCTGCGCCGCCACGGCGCCGGCCGCGCAGATGCCTGCGAGCAGTACGCGCCGCAACAGCAGCCTGGAGGAAACGAGAGAGGCGGAAACATGGGACATGGCACTGGCTCCTTGCGAGTTCGGTGCCGCCATGATGCGCCGCCAGCGGCTTTCGCGCGAGTCGGACCGCGCCCTCCCCTGCTGTGCGATCAGGCCGCGTCCAGCGCGGCGTCCAGCAGCTCGATCCAGTGCCGCACCGGGGTGTCGCCGCTGCCGCTTTGCAGGTGCGTGATGCAGCCGATGTTGGCCGAGGCGATCACGCTCGGCTGGAGCTGCTTCAGGTGCCCGAGCTTGCGGTCGCGCAGCGGATAGGCCAGCTCGGGCTGCAACACCGAATAGGTGCCGGCCGAGCCGCAGCACAGGTGCGATTCGTTCATGGCCACGCGCATGTCGAAGCCCAGTGCGCGCAGTTGCGTCTCGACGCCGCCTCGCAGCTTCTGGCCGTGCTGCAGGGTGCAGGGCGGGTGATAGGCCACCACGCCGGAAGGCGCCTTCACGCGGGCCTTGAGCGCTGGCACGAGGTCGGGCAGCAGCTCGCCCAGGTCGCGCGTGAGTTCGCTGATGCGCGCGGCCTTCAGCGCATAGGCCGCATCGTGCTGCAGGATGTGGCCGTACTCGCGCACGGTGACGCCGCAGCCCGATGCGTTCATGACGATGGCCTCGACCTCGTTGCGCTCCACGTACGGCCACCAGGCGTCGATGTTGGCGCGCATCTGCGCCTTGCCGCCGTCCTGGTCGTTCAGGTGGAACTTCACCGCGCCGCAGCAGCCGGCCTCGGGCGCGACCACCGCCTGGATGCCGGCCGCGTCGAGCACCCGCGCGGTGGCGCTGTTGATGTTCGGCATCATCGACGGCTGCACGCAGCCAGCGAGCATCAGCACCTTGCGCGCATGCGTGGCGGCGGGCCATGCGCCGGCCTCCTGCTTCGCGGGCACCTTGGCCTTCAGCGCCTCGGGCAACAGCCCGCGCACTGCCTGGCCGAGCTTCATCGCGGGTCCGAAGAGCGGCGACGGCAGGCCTTCTTTCAACAACCATCGCTGCGCGGATTCGCCCGCGGGACGCGGCACTTTCTCGTCGACGATCTTGCGGCCGATGTCGACCAGGTGGCCGTACTGCACGCCGCTCGGGCAGGTGCTTTCGCAGTTGCGGCAGGTGAGGCAGCGGTCGAGGTGCACCTGCGTGCTACGCGTCGGCTCCTTGCCTTCGAGCACCTGCTTGATGAGGTAGATGCGGCCGCGCGGACCGTCGAGCTCGTCGCCGAGCAGCTGGTAGGTCGGGCAGGTGGCGGTGCAGAAGCCGCAGTGCACGCACTTGCGCAGGATGGCTTCGGCCTCGCGGCCTTCGTCGGTGCCTTTGAATTCGGGGGCGAGCTCGGTTTGCATGTCTTCGGTTCTTGTTCTTAGTCGGTGGCGAGCAGGCGGCCGCGGTTGAAGAGGCCGTGCGGATCGAACTCGCGCATCAGCGCGCGCTGGATGCGTTCGACGGGCGCGCTCATGGCGTCGAAGCGCGGCACTCCGCTTTGCGTGCCCGAGCCGGGCAGGCGGAACAGCGTGGCGTGGCCGCCCGCCGCGCGCGCGATCTCGCGGATGCGCGCGGCCTGTTCGACCGGCGCCTTGTACCAGCGCTGGCCGCCATGCCATTCGATCAGCGGCGCGGCGCCGTCGAGCGCCAGCGCGGGTGCGGTCTGGGGCACGGAGAGGCGCCACAGCGCATCGCCGCCTTCATCGGTAGCAAACCATGGCAGCTGCTGGTCGCGCAGCGATTGCCAGTCGGCGGCCGCGCGTGTGTTGTCCTTGCGCTCGCCGCCGAGATGCGCGCACGCGGCTTCCACGGCAGCGACCGCGCCCCGCAACCGCAGGTACAACGCGCCCGCGCCGGCGTATTCGAACCAGCAGCTCGCATTCAGCGGCAGCGGCCGGCCACCCCATTCGTTGAGCAGCCGCAGCGCATCGGCCTGGCCGCAGGCGAATTCGAGCGTGACCTCGGCCGGCGGAACCGGCAGCACCTTGAGGCTCACCTCCGCGATCACGCCCAGCGTGCCCAGCGAACCCGCGAGCACGCGCGACACGTCATAACCCGCGACGTTCTTCATCACCTGCCCGCCGAAGCTCAGCACCTCGCCGCGTCCGTTGACGAGCGTGGCGCCGAGCACGTAGTCGCGCACGGCACCCACGCTGGCTCGCGCGGGCCCGCTGAGCCCCGCCGCGACCATCCCGCCGACGGTGCCGTTGCCGTCGCCGAAGCGAGGCGGCTCGAAAGGCAGGCACTGGCCTTTCTCGGCAAGTGCCGCTTCGAGTTCGGCGAGCGGCGTGCCGGCGCGCACGGTGACGACCAGTTCGCTCGGTTCGTAGCTCGTGATGCCGGTGAGCGAGCGCGTGTCGAGCAACTCGCCTTGCGGTGCTTCGCCGTAGAAGTCCTTCGTGCCACCACCGCGAATGCGCAGGGCCGTGGCGTCGGTCGTGGCCGCATGGATGCGCTCGACTATCTGGTGGAGTGCGGTGTCGTTGCCCATCGCCATCAGAACCTCGGCAGATCGGGATGCGACAACTTCCCCCCGCGCACCACCTGCTTGCCGTACTCGGCACATCGCTGCAACGTGGGAATCACCTTGCCGGGGTTCAACATTCCCTCGGGATCGAACGCACGCTTCACCCCGAACATCTGCTCGTTCTCCGCCGCCGTGAATTGAACGCACATGCTGTTGAGCTTTTCCACGCCCACGCCATGCTCGCCCGACACCGTGCCGCCCATCGCGACACTGGTCTCCAGGATGTCGGCGCCGAAGAGCTCGCAGCGGTGCAGCTCGTCGGGGTCGTTGGCGTCGAACAGCACCAGCGGGTGCAGGTTGCCGTCGCCCGCGTGGAACACGTTGCAGCAGCGCAGGTCGTACTTTTTCTCCATTTCCTGGATCGCCAGCAGGATGTCGGCGAGCCGCTTGCGCGGAATCGTCGAGTCGAGGCACATGTAGTCCGGGCTGATGCGGCCCGAGGCGGGGAACGCGTTCTTGCGCCCGCTCCAGAACTTCATGCGCTCCTCTTCGCTGTTGCTGCACGTGATGGCGGTGGCGCCGCAGCCGCGCAGCACGGCGGTCATTCGGCCGATTTCTTCTTCCACCTCCTCGGGCGTGCCGTCCGATTCGCACAGCAGGATGGCGGCGGCATCGAGGTCGTAGCCCGCGCGCACGAAGTCTTCGACCGCGGCGGTCATGGGCTTGTCCATCATCTCCAGCCCCGCCGGGATGATGCCCGCCGCGATCACCGCCGCCACCGCGTCGCCGGCCTTTCGCACATCGTCGAAGCTGGCCATGATGCAGCGCGCGAGCTGCGGCTTGGGCACGAGCTTGACGGTCACCTCGGTGGTCACGGCCAGCATGCCCTCGCTGCCGATGACCAGCGCCAGCAGGTCGAGCCCTGGCGCGTCGAGCGCGTCGCCGCCGAATTCGATCGCCTCGCCCTCGGCCGTGAAGCCGCGCACGCGCAGCACGTTGTGCAGCGTCAGGCCGTACTTGAGGCAGTGCACGCCGCCCGAGTTCTCGGCCACGTTGCCGCCGATGGTGCAGGCGATCTGGCTCGAAGGATCGGGCGCGTAGTAGAGGTTGAAGGGCGCGGCCGCCTCGCTGATGGCGAGGTTGCGCACGCCGCACTGCACCACCGCCGTGCGGCTCACCGGATCGATCTTCAGGATGCGGTTGAACTTGGCGAGCGACATCGTGACGCCCATGGTGTGCGGCATGGCGCCGCCCGAGAGCCCGGTACCCGCGCCGCGCGCCACCACGGGCACGCCGAGCTGGTGGCAGGTCTTGAGCACGGCGGCGACCTGCGCCTCGGTCTCGGGCAAGGCCACCACCAGCGGGCGGGCGCGGTAGGCGGTGAGGCCGTCGCACTCGTAGGGCGTGGTGTCTTCGTCGTGCCAGATCAGCGCGTGTGTGGGCAGGTGCACCTGCAGCGCGCGGACCACATGGGACTGGCGCTCCGTTTTCTGTAGCGAATCGTGTTGCGTGGGGGTGAGCGGCGCGTTCATCGGCGGGCCCTTTCTTTTCTTCTGTTCGCGGATGTCTCGGGTGTACCGCACTCTACGGACATTCCCGCCGCCCCGGGTTGATGGTTTTTTGCCGGGTGCTTGAGAGAAATTCGCGAGTCCGGCCGGTCAGCGCAGGCTCTGTTCGAGCCAGTCGGCAAAGGCAGCGCACTCCCAGCGCTCCAGCGTGCCCGGCTGCCAGCAGATGTAGTGCCGGTGCGGCGAGGGCACCGCCTGGTCGGACAGCGCCACCAGCCGCCCCGATTCGAACCACGCCGCGCCCATCTTCTGCCGCACCAGCGCCACGCCGAAGCCGCTGGCGGCGGCGTCGTACACCAGCCCCAGGTCGTTGAACTGCGAGCCGACGTGCGGCTCGGGCTGGTCGAGCCCGCAGCTCGCGAACCAGGTGCCCCAGGGCTCCAGCGGGCTGCGGATCAGCCGCGCGCCCTCAATTTCGGCCGCGCTGCGAAAGCCCTGGAACGGGCCGAACTCGTTGAGATAGCTCGGGCTGCAGGCGGGCACCACCTGCTCCTCGAGCACCAGGCGATGCTCGCAGTCGGCGTACCCGCCGGGGCCGTAGCGCACTTCCAGGTCGGCCTGTTCGGCCGTCACGTCGAGCAGCGGGATCGACACCTGCAGCACCAGCTCGATGTCGGGGTAGATGTTGCGGAACAGCTCCAGGCGGGGCATCAGGAACTGGCGGCTGAAGGTCGGCGTGACGGCAATGCGCAGGCGCGTCGCGCGCTGGGCCGCATTGGCGCCCAGCGGCGTGGCCTGCAGCGCCGCGAGGCCGGTGCGCACGTTCGCGAGATAGGCCGCGCCGTCGGCCGTGAGGCTGAAGTCGCTGCGACCGAACAGCTTGAAGCCCACATGCGCCTCGAGCTGGCGGATGCGGTGGCTCACGGCGCTGGGCGTGACGCACAGCTCGTCGGCCGCGCGGCCCGCATGCCGCAGCCGCGCCACGGCCTCGAAGGTCAGCAGGCACTGGATCGGCGGAATGTGTTGCAGAGCCATGCGCGGCTGGAAACCCTCTTTTTCGCCTTCAGTCTTCGAAGAAGCTCACGGGCAGGCCCGGCGTGTCGACCCGCATCGCGATCACCATGCCCGAAGCCGGGCGCTGCGCGATCTCGTCGGCCGGCCGGCCCTTGCGGGCGCTGGTGACGAACAGGGTCTTCAGGTCGTCGCCGCCGAAGCAGGGCATGGTCGGGCACTGCACCGGCACCGCGACCGAAGCCACGCGTTCGCCCGAGGGAGAAAAGCGCAGCAGCTGCGCGCCTTCGAACATGGCCACCCAGTAGTGACCCTGCGCGTCGATGGTGGCGCCGTCGGGGCGGCCGTCGTAGTGCAGCGGCGACGCGGGCGTCCAGCCTTCGGGCTTGGCGCCGAACTGCTGGAACACGCGGGCGTGCGAGAGCGAATTGGCCTCGGCGTCCCAGTCCCACGCATGCACCACATGGGCCGCGGTGTCGGCCCAGTAGAGCGTGCGGGCGTCGGGCGAGAAAGCCAGGCCGTTGGCGGTGGTGGCCTGGTTGGCCATTTGCGTGATGGTGGGCGAGATGCCGGTGTCGCTGCGCGCGTCGAGGCAGTAGAGCGCGGCGTTGGCGCGGTCTTTCGCCTCGTTGAGCGAGCCGCCCCAGAAGCGGCCCAGCGCGTCGCACTTGCCGTCGTTGAAGCGCATGGTGCGCACGTCGTGCTCCACGCGCGCCATCGCGACCAGCGGGCCGCCCCATTCCCGCGCGCGGTAGATGCCGTCGCGCAGCGCGATCACCAGGCCGCCGCGGCGCGCCGGCGCCATGCAGCCGGGCTCGGTGGGCAGCGCCCAGCGCTCGACGGTGGCGTCCGGCGTTCCGATGTCGCCGCGCGTTCGCAGCACGGCGCGGCCCGGAATGTCGAGCCAGTAGAGCGATCGTTCCTGAGGGTGCCAGAACGGCGATTCGCCGAGCTCGCAGAGGCTGTCTTCGATGGAGGTCCACATGGTGGGCCGATTGTGCTCCCGACGGGCAAAAAAAAGCCCGCCGGCGCCGGAGCGCTTGCGGGCTGAACATCCAAAGGAGACCTCGCTTGAAAAACTTTTTTCAGTCAGTCGGTAAGCACCGCGGAACCGGCTTCGCCGAGCCGCAGGTGCCGCCCCCTGCAAGGGGGCTTGGGGTTTACCTGTTGTATGCGGTTTCGCCGTGCGAGGAGATGTCGAGGCCTTCGCGCTCTTCTTCTTCCGACACACGCAGGCCGAGGGTCAGGTCGGCGATCTTGTAGGCGATGAAGGCCACCACGCCGGACCACACGACCGTGAGCGCCACGCTCTTGATCTGGATCCAGACTTGCGCGCCCATCGAGAAGGTGTCGGGCGTCGCGCCGCCGGTGCCGCCCAGGCCCTTGGCAGCGAACACGCCGGTCAGGATGGCACCCAGGATACCGCCCACGCCGTGCACGCCGAACACGTCGAATGCGTCGTCCGCACCCAGCATGCGCTTCAGGCCACCCACGCCCCACAGGCAGACCAGGCCGGCCAGCAGGCCCAGCACGATCGAACCCATCGGGCCGACGAAACCGGCGGCGGGCGTGACAGCCACGAGGCCGGCAACAGCACCGGACGCGGCGCCCAGCATCGAGGCCTTGCCCTTGTGCAGGCTCTCGCCCAGGATCCACGACAGCGCGGCGGCAGCGGTGGCGAGCACCGTGTTGATGAAGGCCAGGCCGGCCAGCGCGTTGGCGGCACCCGCCGAGCCGGCGTTGAAGCCGAACCAGCCGACCCACAGCAGCGAGGCGCCGACCATGGTGAGCGTGAGCGAGTGAGGCGTGAAGGCTTCCTTGCCGTAGCCGACGCGCTTGCCGACCATGTAGGCACCCACGAGGCCGGCCACACCGGCGTTGATGTGCACCACGGTGCCGCCGGCGAAGTCCAGCGCGCCGTCCTTGCCCAGCAGGCCGCCGCCCCACACGATGTGGGCGATCGGCACATAGCTGAAGGTGAACCACAGCACCGAGAACAGCAGCACGGCCGAGAACTTGGCGCGTTCCGCGAAGGCGCCGACGATCAGCGCCACGGTGATGGCCGCGAAGGTGCCCTGGAAGGCGACGAACACGTATTCGGGAATCGTGGTCAGCGCGCCGAAGGTCTCCTGCGTGATGCCCTTCATGAAGATCTTGTCGAAGGTGCCGAAGAAGTTGCCGTCACCAGAGAAGGCCAGGCTGTAGCCGTACACGGCCCACAGGATGCTGATCAGCGAGAAGATCACGAAGACCTGCATCAGCACCGACAGCATGTTCTTCGAGCGGCCCAGGCCGCCGTAGAACAGCGCGAGGCCGGGGATGGTCATCAGGATCACGAGGAGGGTCGAAGTCAGCATCCAGGCGGTGTCGCCGGAGTCGATCTTCGGTGCCGGGGCCGCGGCGGGCGCGGCTGCGGGCGCTGCCGCGGCCGGAGCTGCCGCATCGGCGGCCGGGGCCGCAGCGGGTGCTGCCGCAGCAGCTGCGGGAGCCGTTGCGGCGGGTGCATCGGCAGCAGGCGCTGCCGGGGTCTGTGCGAAGCCGGAAGTACCGGCGGCGAGCACGCTCAAGCCGAGCGCAAGAGAGACAAGCAGTTTTTTCATAGTCGTTGTTCTTTCGGGCCAGGACTCGATCAGAGGGCTTCGCGGCCCGTTTCGCCGGTGCGGATGCGAACGACCTGTTCGAGGTTGTAGACAAAGATCTTGCCGTCGCCGATCTTGCCGGTGCGGGCTGCACCTTCGACGGCTTCGATCACGCGGTCGACGAGGTCGTCGGAGACGGCCGCCTCGATCTTGACCTTGGGCAGGAAGTCGACCACGTACTCCGCGCCGCGGTAGAGCTCGGTGTGGCCCTTCTGGCGGCCGAAGCCCTTCACTTCGGTGACGGTGATCCCCTGCACGCCGATGGCCGACAGTGCTTCGCGCACTTCGTCGAGCTTGAACGGTTTGATGATGGCTGTGACCAGCTTCATGAGTTTTCTCCTTTGGATGGAAATGAAACGGTGCGGCAGCTTGGGCCGCGCCTCGTTGTTCTGTCGCTTACAGCGTCTTCGTGAGCGTGAGGATGAAGCGCGCCTTGTTCGGCGAGTAGGTCGTCTGGCCGATGGGGCCGAAGCCGAGGTCGACGCCCGGGTTGGCCACCGCGAGGTACGAGCTCTGCTTGTTGGCGCCCTGCACCGAGCCGGTCAACGACAGGCCGTTGCCGAAGTCGTAGCTCGCGCCCACGTTGTAGTCCACGTAGCTCTTGTAGCCCAGGCTGCGGATGTCGCTGGACATGTTGGTGTAGCCCACCGCAGCCTTCAGCGTGACCTTGGGCACGATTTCCTTGCTGTACGACAGGTTCAGGTAGCCGGTGTTGGTGCCCTTCAGGCCCGAGCCGGCCTTGTTGCCTGCGTAGCCGAAGTAGTCCTTCGACACGGTGTGCGAGTACTTGGCCGTGAACGAGCCGAAGGTCTCGTTGGCATAGGTGCCGGCAACGTACAGCTCGGTGGTGTTGCCCGCCGAGTTGCCCGGGTAGATGTAGGTGAGCGCGCCCACGTCCATGTCCAGCGGGCCGGCCTTGAACTTGTAGCCGCCGTACAGGTCGCTCTCGATGCTGTTGCCCTTCTGCCAGTTGACGCTGGAGTTCCAGTTGCCCACGTAGAAGCCGCTGCTGCCGAAGGCGTAGTCGAAGCCGCCCTGGATGGCCGGCTTGAAGGCCTTGGTCTTGGCGTAGTCGTTCTTGCCCAGCATGTCCTGGTCCTGGCCGCGGAACTTGTAGTTCGTGGTCAGCGAGATGTTGCCCGTGAGATCCGGGGCGGGCGCGGCCGCGGCGGCGTCGGTCGTTGCCTGTGCCAGGGCTGCGCCCGAAGCGGTCAATGCAGTGGCCAGAACGATCATCGCCTTGGCGGCGGTACGGTGCGTCATCGGGAAACTCCTCGCAAGTGTGTTGTTGGACCTGAGAGGCTCAAAGCAGGGAGCGTGCCAAACTGCACAAATACCTGTGCCCCATGCGACTCGCGAGCGTCGCTTTGTGAGCCAAATCGTTACAACGCTTGTTTCGAGCGGTTGCAGCTTTCACCGGCATCGCACCACCGCGGACACACCAAAGATGGTTGCACCATCTTGGGGACAGGGAGAGAAATGAGTTTGTCTTTGGTGCAGGGCCGAGCCTTGCTGGGGCTGGAAGCGGCCAGTGTCACGGTCGAGGTGCATCTGGCCAACGGTCTGCCCAGCTTCACGCTGGTCGGCCTGGCGGAAACCGAGGTCAAGGAAGCCCGCGATGGTCCTTTCCAACAAAGTGCGGTTAGCAACCCACGGCCCCATGCGGCTTTCGACGGACCCAAACTCAGCGTGAGCGAAGCGCCGTGCGGTCAAACGGTCTCGACTTTGGGCTGATGCAACATCTTGCGGTTATCGGTCGACGGACCGTAGTCACCGATGAACCGCCAAATGAAATACCGATTTGGAAGATTTGCTGCTTGAGCCCGACCTAGGCGGGAATGCCAGAAAACTGAAATCGGCGCACCAGAACACGCCAACTAAAAAATCTCCGGCAGCCGTCCTGGTGAAAAAGTTTCAAGCGCTCGCCACGAAGAAGGACTCTTATTGGGCTTGCTCTCTGTCCATCCAGGATCAGTAATCGGCGGAATCCAACACCCGCGGATCACCGGCTGCGCCCGAGCCTCGCGATGGTTAATGAAGCACTTCTCGCTTGGTCGCCGCGACGCCCAAGCGGCGTCGGCATGGCTCCTATCTGGGCGAGATCAGTCCAGCGCCAGAGAACCTCGTCAACCGCGACTTCACCGCTGGTGCTCCCAACGAGAAATGGCTCACCGACATCTCGGAGTTCCACATTCCGGCAGGCAAGGTGTATCTGTCGCCTGTGATCGACTGCTTCGATGGCAAGGTGGTCAGTTGGACGATCAGCATGCGCCCGGACGCGCAGCTCGTGAACACGATGCTGGATGTCGCTATCGAGACGATCGACATCAGCAACCGGCCTGTTGTGCATTCGGCTCGCGGTGCCCACTATCGATGGCCGGGATGGCTGGCACGTATCGCGGATGCCGAGCTGACGCGTTCGATGTCCCCCAAAGGCTGTTCGCCCGACAATGCGGCCTGCGAGGGCGTTCATCCCATTGCTTACTGCCCAACTGCCGAAACAGTAGGGTTAGACGTTTACTCAATACTTTTGAAGGTGGCAGCCATCAATGCGCGATCCTGCAAGAACCTCCGGGGCGCTTGATTTGCTCGACGAGTTTTGGCGACAGCAACCAGACTCGCTGCTTGGGCACCTTGTCTCCAACGCGGCACGAATGCATTGCGCATAACGGGCTGGCCGCTCCATCTTGAACGCCCCGGGCGCGGGCGGTAACAAGCTTGTCCGCGAAGGCAGTCATTGGGCGGTCCCTCTGCGTCGAGCGAGAAGCTGGTCACTAAGTGAAAGAAGTTCTCGGTCACCGGCTTGCCCCTCGAAAGGAGCAATTTGCAGATGATTGCGCTGCTGTCGGGCTACCTTTTCCGGAGAGTCGTCAACTATAGTCATGCGGTCGACCGAGCAACCGTATTTTTGGGCCTTTCGCAAGTCCTTTATGTAGACGTAACCACCGCTGTGTGGGTCGACACGCTGGACGCATCTTTCAACGGCCCACGCTTTCCGCCGCAGGTGAGCAGACCAACCGAGCGGCGCGTTGCTCGCCCCGCTCGGTTGCTTCGCTGATCCGTAGAGGCTCCATCGGGGCAACTTGCGCCTGCAATGCGGCTATCAAGAGTCGCCGCCGGAGTTTGTTGCGCTGTCGCAGCCCTCGTCGTCCCGGCTCTCAGCACCGGCACCAGCGTTTACAGTGCTCCCAACTCTCCTTCGCTAAATAGATGTTCAACTTTCTTGTCACCTCCGCTGAGGGCGCTTGGGACCAGCCGGGCTACGAGTACGAACGCAGCAGGTTTCTCGAATACACGAGCGACGACATTGCGGCTAGCTTTCGTGAGCTGAAGGCGGCGCAAATCGAGACGTTGCTGAGTCTGCCTTGTCTCTTTGCGTATGAGGGCACTAATGAGCCGATGCGGGTCGGCCGCTTGAAAAGCGTCAAGCTGCGCAACGATGGTCGCCTGCTCTTCGTTGCGCCTGAGTTCGATCCGGCCGTTCCGCCTATCCCTTTTGACGCTATCAAGCCACTCCAAGCCGCACTTGATATTCGAACGTGGGAGCTGAACCGTACCCACTGGGCCATCAAGGACGAAGACCTTAATCAGGCGTTGACACATGCTGGCATCGGCCTGCAGGCCGCCGCCACGCCCAAGGTTGCCAAGACAGATCTTCCTCCACCGGCCGACGCCCCTTTTCAGGCCGACACCGTGGGAGCATTTATCGGCCACGTCCTGGGGCTGAACCATGGTGGCAAGGAAGTGTTCTACCGCGGCCATTCAAACAGAACCAAGTACCGCCTTGAGCCATCCATTCTTCGCAAGGACGAGCACGGGAACTACATGTACCGGGACGCCGAAGATCGGATGTATCGGGAGCTGTTGGTTTCGAATTCAATCGACTTCCAAGGCGATGTCTACACGCTAGACCGGCTTGTGCGGATGCAGCACTATTCGCTGCCGACGCGCTTGCTAGACATCACTTCGAACCCTCTGATTGCCTTGTACTTTGCTTGCAAGAGTAACCTTGACCAAGACGGTGAAGTTATCGTCTTCTCGATGGAGCGCGAGAAAATCAAGTACTTCGATTCCGATACCGCGAGTTGCATCGCCAATTTGACCAGACTGCCAAAGTCTTCCAAAGACGCGTTGGACTTCAGCAGCCTGGATGTTCGCAAGTTCAACAAGCTTCAGCCTGTAAAGCAGCTCCTTCATTTCGTCAAAGAAGAGAAGCCTTTCTTCGAGCCGCGGCTGGAGCCAAAGCACCTCCGCTCTATCGTATGCGTCAAGGGCAAGCACACCAATAACCGGATTGCCTTCCAGTCGGGTGCATTCCTTCTATTCGGCTCCGACGCCACCCTGGACGAAGGCGGTAGCCCCGAGATTTCTGTGCAGCGGATTTCGGTCAAGAACAAGGGCGCCGTCTTGAAGCAACTGGATCAGCTGAATATCAACGAAAGCACCGTGTTCCCGTACATCGAGAATTCGGCGAAGTACATTGCGCATAAGTTCTCTTTCCGGGACCCCAATCGAGTCACTTGAGCTCTTCAAGATCCAGAAGGAAAAGTTATAGGTCCTTTCTCTCGTGACGATTGATCGAAGTCTCTATCGTCCTGCGTCCAACCATTGAAGCAGGTTGCTCTGGCGGTCGCTCCTCGGCCTTCCTCAAATCGCAGAGCAAGTCTTCTCGACGAAGCCGGAGGCACTCTTCGCATCATCGGTCTCGACCATCGAGACTCAACCCAGGGCTTGGTACAAAGTGCGCGGGAGACGAGATTTACTTGGCGAGAAAGTCCTCTGGGGCTTTGCCTGCTTCAAGCGCGGCCTTAAACCATGCTGGCCGCGGACCACGGCCGCTCCAGATGTTGCCGTTCTGATCACGAAACTTCGCAGCCGCAGTCGTCGCAGCTTTCCCGCTTGCCTTAAGACCACGCTTCGGGCTCTTGACCGGCCTAGCAGACCGCTTTCCAGCACCCCCCTCGAAACCGAGTTCGGCGGCAGTAAATCCATAGACAGCGATCGCCTCCTTGATCCTCGCCAAGACTTCGTGGGCCTCTTGTTTGCGTAGCAGTTCAGCCTCTTTCTGAAGTTGTTCAATTTGCTTCTGAACTTCAATGAATGTCTTCTTTGCCATTGCTGAGATTCCTCTCGGTAAAAAGGCAAGGATACTTGCATTCGCTCACTGCTCCCCGCAGATCCTAGCGATTGAAATAATGCATCCAATTCCTACCCTAAGCGTTGAGTCATGCCGCAAAGCACTGACTGGGTAAAGGTAGTTCGCGTGTCGTCTTGTTGTTCGGATGATTGTGCCAACACTCCCTGGGAAGCGCCGCTTTAGGCTTCAGTAGGATGGCAGTAATGGCGTGAGACAGTCCTCAAATCCGACATGCACGCGGTTCATCCGAGCTGCCAGAACACGGTCCCCGGTCAGTATTGCCAACATCATCGCAGCGATCGTAACAAGGCCGTTTGAGCATTCGATCAGTTGGCAGACCAGCTGCACCGGAAAGCCGTCTTGATGGCGTCGCAGTGCATGCACGCCGACATGGACGAAGGAGTTCAAGGCATGCCGCTGCATGTCCTCGAACCGGCCCAACATCGCTGCAGGTGGCGCAGCGGCCGGCACGGCAATCGAGGCGCCACGCAGCTGTTTGATCATTTCTCGCGCTGCCGGCAGCTTTCGTGCAGCTTCGTCACCCGCTGTGCTGAGCGGCGCCGCCGCCAAGGCCACTTGCCCATCTGAAGCTGCAAACAGAAGCCATGCCGAGCGCGTTGTCGATTCAAACTGAAGTCGCATCAGGGGCACCGCCGACGAGACAAACCCGTCGGCAATCAGCGATCGCAGCGCGCGTGCGTGGTCGATTGAGAGAGACGCGGCAGTGACGCTGAGTGCCAATTTTTCCGCATCTTCACCGTGTTCGGGGTACCGGTCGAGCTCGAGCATTCGAACGATGGTGTCGTCGAGTTCATCGGATCGGCGCAGGAGGTGTTCGATGTCCATGCGCCAAGGCTCGCACAATGAGTTGGCCACTGCAACTATCGCTGCGTTGCGAGCTGGCTCGCTCGACAATCTACGTTGTTGGCCGGTTGCGAAACTGCCTCAACCCAATCATCCCCTACATTGCGCGAATCTTTTTTCCGTTGCCTGCGCGAGGATCGACATAGCCGGGAGCAAGCTCGGCTTCGCTCCCGTACAAATCCAACGGTTCTTTGAGCCACAGTGGAAAATCGCGAGCGGCAAGGCTGTGGTCTGGAGAACAGTCCACGCACCAGCGTCGGAGCATGTAGCCCGAGTGCGCAGCGCGCACTCGTACCTTAAGCATACCGTCCACCATTGGGTAGTCCATCTCGACGATTTCAGATCTTGGATGATTCGGGTGCGTGACCAGTTCCAGCTCGATGACACGATTCCACAGCACGTCTTGCTCTACGGTCTCTTCCTTGAGCACAGGGCGGTCATCCAGCACCTTGGGATCTTGCATGCGCGTGAGTACGTAGTCTCGAAACTGGCGATGCTTCCGGTCGAACGCCCTCACCTGCCACATCAGACCGATGTCGACCAGTGCCAGAGGTACCAGTTCCTTGAGGGTCCGGCCACTTGCGACGGAGGTGTAGTGGAGCCGCACAGCCTTCCCCAGACGGATCGCCCGGGTGATCGGCGCGATCACGGAAGCCGCTGGCAGATTCAACGCAGTCGGGTATTCGCATCGCACCATGGGTTGCGACTGCGCATCAAGACCTTGACCAAAGCCCTGCGAAAGCGCTGTCAGCACGCGCTGGGGCGCGTGGTCAAAAAGCGGCTCAAAGGCTTTGGTAGGTCGATAGAGCTTCGCTGCCTTGTCGAGCTCCAGGTTTTCGGAGGCGATCTCCTTGTACTGAGCGATGTCGCGCGTTGCACCGGCGGGTCCGGACTCGAATCGATCGATCAGGTCCTGTCGCCGAAGCTCACCCAAAAAGTAGAGCTGGAAGTCGATGAATGCCAGACGCTCACGTTGAGTGCGCGGAATTTCGTCGACCTCACGGCGACGCGCTTCTTGATCGAGGTATGGCATGGGGCAATCATATTCGATCAGAATACAGAACCACTAAGATCCGTTGACATACCCAAAATGATCGCCTAAGATTTAGGCATTACAGCAACAGGAGCTTCCATGGCGAAGAACAAACCGATCGGTGACGACGCTCGCGTCGGCGCGGTGAAAGACCGCTCCCAAGTGTTCAACCCGACCAACCAGGTCTGGACCAAGCGCGATTCGGACTCCGGGCGCTTCATGGACCAGAAGGCAGACGGCGAACCGTTCAAGGGCGTTCGCAAGGAAAAACCCAGCAACTAACGCGGGCGGGAAGGACCGGCGCTTGCGGTCTCCACCCCCTCGCACGGAGACCTACACATGCAACGCGATCTTCCCCAGCTTCCGACCCGCCGCCGTTTTTCCGATGCGGCGTCTGCGAAATTCTTCTACCTCGCCGAGAAGATCGCGCGGGTCTACGAGCCGACCACCACCCAACTCGAGGAGCTCGACCGAGCCTACGGGAGCACAGGCGACTACCTGGCGACTTGCCCGGAATTCGATGGCTTGCTGTACCGGGTTCATGCGCACGGCTCCCGGCAGCTCGGAACGATGGTTCGACCCATTGACGCATGCCGGACCGGCTACGACATCGACTTGGCCGCCTGCCTGGAAGCAGCCGGCATGCGCCGCTACAGTGGCTCGACCGGCCCCGCACTCCTCATTGAACACCTCTACGTCGCGTTGAAGCGCTACGCCGACCGGCACGGTCTGGAAATCAAGCGACACGAACGGTGCGTCACGCTGACCTACGCCGGTGGCATGACGGCCGACTTCGCGCCGATCATCGACGACCCCTCGCAGGTGGTGATGCACGGCGACACGCACGCAAGCATCCCCGACCGCGACCTGCAGCGCTACATCTCAACCAACCCGCGTGGGTACTGCAAAGCCTTCGACCTCATCGCGCAGATCTCGCCGGCGTTCGAACGCTCCACCGCGATGCACATGACATTCGACTCGATGCGAAAGTCCGAACTGGTGCCGCTGCCTGATGCGGACGAAGTTTTTGGCCGCCTGCTGTCGCGTCTGGTGCAGCTCACCAAGATCAATCGCAACATTCGGTTCGGTGCACCCTCGGGCACGTTGGATCTGGCACCGCCCTCGAGTTTCCTCACGACCCTTGTCGCCAATGCCTACGCGATTGAAGCGCCCAAGCCACACGATGGCCCCATGGACCTGCTGCTGGACATGGTGTCGCTGATGCCCAAGCTTTTCCAGCGCCTCCAGTTGCCTGAAGGCAGGGAGTTTTGGTATCTCAGCAACCCGACCGCCCTGAACGACAACCTGGCAGGTTGCATGGACACGAGCTCCAAGCAGAAGGCGTTCGATGCTTGGCACGAACGCCTGCAGACGGACCTGACCGCCCTCGTTGATGCCATCGATCAAAGCGCCGGCCTCGACGTCATTGCCAAGGCTGCCGAACGCGCATTCGGAGACCGTGCAAAGAACGCGGTGCTCGAGGACAACGCCGCACGGCGCGAGGAAAAGAGGACGTCGGGCCAGGCTGTCTTCATCGCTGGCGGATCTGCTGCGATTTCCACACCGAGCCGCGCCCACACCAATTTCGGTGATTGATGGGTCGCAGACCGAGCATGCCGGCGCCGACCCTGCCCGAGCGGGCTTACGAGCTGCGGGCGCTACGCTTTCCCGATGCGCAAGTGCAACTGGTTCAAGGTCGCGAGCTGCGCTTCCGGTTTGCGATCTCGCCGACGGCCTTCTCCCGTCAATATCAATGCCTGCTGGTGATGACGCGGACTGGCTTCCCGGAAATGTTCATCCTGTCGCCCAATCTGCTCGAACTGTCAGATGGACGAACGCTTCCGCACATCTACCGACACGATGGTGGTGGCACCAAGCTCTGCCTCTGGCTCCCTCGCAAGAGCGAATGGTCTTCTCACATGCGACTGCTGGAGACCTACATCGCGTGGACCAGCGAGTGGCTGAATTATTTTGAAGAGTGGCTCGTGACCGACCAGTGGGCGGGCGGCGGCGAGCATCCAGTGCCGAAGAAGAAGCGGTGGCGGTGACGCCGCCAAATTGAACTACGTCAGTCAAAAACAATGGGAGCAGAGGGATCGCATGAACCAGATCATCACGAAGCAGAACGAGCGGTATTCACTGCAGCTACTCAGCGCGCAACGGCAAACTTATTCGGACGCCAAGTGCTTGCTGGCTTTCCAACTGGTGCTGATTGGGCCACTGGCAGCAGCGACGGCCATGGTGAGCATCTTCGTGCCCGACTGGAAGATCATTGTTGCGCTGTGGGGAGTGATCGTCCTTGTGCTCGATCTCGCGTACTTCACACCAAAGCAAAAACGTCTTCGTGAATCCGGTGCCCGAATCCAGGAACGCTTCGACTGCGAGGTGTTGAACCTGAGTTGGGATGCAACGCGAGTGGGCAGCCAGGAGCCGCATGAAAACGTGATCCGACAGTCTGCCCGCTATCAAAAGATCGCCCACACGATGACGTCGCTGGAGGACTGGTACTCGGTGGTGGTGGGCAGCCTGCCCATGCCAATGGCCCGTCTAATCTGTCAGCGCACGAACTGCTGGTGGGATGCCGAGCAGCGCCGCAAATACGCGTCCGTCATGGGCGGAATTCTGCTCACGAGTTTCCTCGTCGTCCTTGCCCTGGGCGTCTTTGCAAAGCTTTCGGTCAATGAGTTGATCTTGATTGTGCTGTTCCCCATGTTGTCGACTTTAAAGCAAGCCTATCAACAATGGAGCGACAACCGTGAGGCCGCCAACAGGCTGGACATTCTCCGCGCGTGCGCAGAGAAATCCTGGAAGGCCGCGCTCAGCGGAGCAGACGACCGTACGCTAGAAAATGAGTCACGAGCTTTGCAAGGAGAGATTTTTGATGGGCGGAAGCGCAATCCACTGGTCTTCGATTTCCTCTTCAAACGCTTGCGCGATGAACATGAGGTGCAGATGAACTCGGGGGCAGCGCATCTCGTAGCTGAAGCGGAGCAGGCCATGAAGCCCTGAGAGCCAAATCTCTATAAAGGCAAAAGCTTGGTCCCATTCAGCCCGTCACCCAGCGCGCGTCCATCAGAAGAGGCTCTGTTGCGATCTTGCGCTCGGCTCGAGCGTCCTGCGCAGCATCTCGGATGGGTACTAGCGAACGCTCGACGGGCCCCTCATAGCGCTTCCTGATCACGGCATTCCCTTCTTCAGCGCAGCAAGCCGTTTGGCCACACCTATTTTTGGATTCAGTTTCACGGCCTCTGCGTAAGCAGCAAGAGCGTCACCCGGCCGACCTGTCAACTCCATGGCTTCGCCCTTCACACGCAGTCCGATCGCACGATAGTCTGTGCGATCGATGGTCAGCTCACCCAGCGCAGCATCGAGGACAGCGATCAGTTCCTGCGCAAGTTGGTGGTTCTCGGGGTCAGCCTTTTGCGCCTCCTTGGCCGCATAAATACGCATCTCCGGCGCTCCCTTTTTCAGGCGAGCATTCTGATAGGCGGCGGCCTCAAGGAACTCTCCCTCTGGCGAATAGTTGAAGCGACCGATGTCATTGTGGACAACTGTCAGATGCTTCAAGTTGCCGCGGTCGTCGACAACGAAGCTGTACTGGTCTGCCCAGCCCGTCGCCGGGGTGCGCGAGAACATGGGGCCTCCTGCCTGCAAGTCGAACAACTCGAGCAGGTGACCGTCTTGGTTGTCGGCGTTGGCTGTTTGGACAACGGCGTAGCGTCCGCACTTAGAAATGGCCAGGTTGAAGACGTTGGCTTTGTATTTCCGTCCGAACAGCTTGCGCCCCTTGACGTCGAATGCCTGAACCTCGGCGCTCAACCGGTTGCCGAAGTTGGCGTCGTTCACCACGAACGTGCCATCGTCTGCCACCGCAGCGTCCATTGGACGATACAGCCCTGTCAACCTCGCCAGGATGCGGTCTTCTAAGTAGTCCACGAGCACGGCAGATCCGTCGAGTTCATCGAGGCGTGCGTTCATGCCAGGCAAGCGGTCTGAACAGCCAACCACCCACCGCTTGTTGGGCGAACGGACACCTTGCCCGACGAAGCGCAGCGAGCCGACCGTCAACACGGAGTGATCGAAGCGGGTGTCACGGTCAGTCTTTTTCGGTCGCGCCGCCGGCCGAGTTGACGCCGTTCCACCGGAGGGGTTTGCAGAGAGATTCGCCGGCGAGTTCGGCCGTTGTGAGCGGCCACCGAACAGGCCAGTCAGAAATCGTTTGATGAACATTGCACCCTCCTGGCCGGTCGCCGCCGCTTTTGAGCCGTCGTCATTTCGTACCGCACATTACGCAGCAACCTCATCGGCGCTCAACTGGAGCAGATTCGCTTGCGGAAACAGCTTTTGGACCACCGGCAGCAGGTGTTCCTGATGGCTAAGGAAGATCACTTGGGTGCTGGCCGAGAGAGCGAACAGGGCCTCCAGACCCGCCTGCGATCGCCTGTCATCGAAGTTGATGAAGAGGTCGTCCGCGATGAAGGGGACCGGTGTTCCTTGATCCGACTGAAGCTCCAGCGCGGCAATCCTCAGCGCCAGGAAGAGCTGGTCTCGCGTCCCGTCGCTCAGGCCAGAAACCTTGACCGCCAGCGAGTTCGGCCTGTAGGCGACGAGGGCTGGAGGCGTCTGCTCAAAATCGACACGCAGCTTCTGGAAGGCACCGAGCGTCAGGTCCCTGAAAATTTCGCTGGCCTGGTCCAAAAGCGGCCCTTGCTTCCGGTCGCGGTAGCGGTCCACCGCCCACTTCAGCAAGCTGCCTGCGGTTGCAAGCTGCAGGTACTCCTCACTCACTTCCGACATCTCGGCCAATGCTTCGTGCCGCTCGGCTTCGGCAACGGCTGCTTTGTCGCCGCCGTTGATCGTGTCGAATGCGGCCCTCGCCTGGATCTGGCTCGTTACGAGCGACGTGAGCTTGAGATCGGAATCGCTGAGCAGGTCCTTCAAGCGCAGGACCTGATCGGCCGCCTGGTCGGCCGGATGACTGGCGACCTCCTGTCGAATTTTTGAGAGCGGCAGGCCGTCGGAGTGCGAATCGATTTCTTTCTGGATTCGGCTGATCTCCGCCTGCTGTTTGTTGCTTGTCTCCCATCGCTCAATCAGGGGCAGCGCAAGCTTCGGCTCATCGACGCCCGCGATACCGAGCAAAGGCGCCAGACTCCGTCTGGCCTGCAGCAGATCCGAGTTCGCGTCGTCGCGGCGACGCAAGGCGTCGTCGAGGTATTTCTGCGCATGCGACTTGCGATCCGCCCCCCGCTTCGCCTCCTCGAGCCTCGCATTCAGGATGCCGAACACCTCCTCAGGCGCGTTTCCTGCCAGTTCCGGAGCCATCTTCTCGGTCAGAGTCGCAGCAGCCTCTTGCATTGTGCGCAGGTCGGCCTCCATCGTTTCGATTCGCTCCAACCGCATCGTGTCGACCCGCTCCATGCGCTGGCGAATGAACTCGCAAGCCCGGATGGCGGCCTCGGCTTCGCCGATGTCGCCACCGAGGCCAGTGAGATTGGCACGGGCGAGCGTCGCTTCCCATTTCGTGTTCCATTCGAGCAGGGCCTGCCCCTTCGCTTCTTTGGCCGTCGTGGCGACCCGCAACGCCGTCTCCGCGCTTTCCAGCTGCTGCTGCAGATCCAGACGACGCGTGCGATTGACGTTCGCAGCCTGGACGTGGTTGTCCGCGATTGCGCAAAGCGCTGCGATGCCTGAGGCGCCGGTCACGACGAGACCCGCAGCGCTCACGGCTTGGGCAAGTGCCTCCTGGGCCAGACGCGCAGCCTCCTGCGCGTCGTCGCATTCCCCTTTTTTCTGCTCGGCCGTGTCGGCCGCGCGCAAGGCGGCATCCCTCAGGCTGAGCCATTCAGGGAGATCGTCGAGCTCCATGCCCTCAAGGCCCATGGCGGCGGCGGTCTCGCGCCATCGTGCATCGAGCGCGTCGAGTTCGATGCCCTTCTGTTCGACGACGCCGTCGTGCCGGGCCTGCTCCTGCGTTGCCCGTTCGATCTGGTCGCGCAGGGCCTGCACCTCCGCAGCGTCGGCTTCGGATCGTGTGCGAGAGTCGCCCAACTCGTCGGCCAGCCGAATGGCAGTGTCCAGCCGAGGTGCGCCTTCGGTGAGCGACAAGCTTCCCGCCTTGATGCCGGCCCAATGGTGATCCCGATCGCGGCGGGCGTCCGACACTTGTGCGACGGTCACAACCTGGTGCGAGCGCTCAAACTGTTTCAGGCTCAGCGCAATGCCGTCCGCGGTGGTCTGACTCTGCGTTGCGAGGGATCGCCCGAGCTCCAAGGCCTGAGCCACATCCTGCCGGCCCTGACGGTAGGCGTTCACGCGCTCAAGGGACGGAAGGCGCAGCGACCGGAGGAGGTCTTCGGTGAGCGCAGGCCTTCCCAAGCTCGTCAAGGCGTTGCGCGCAAGGGTCCGTGCGCTCTGCGCGGCGGCCGCCAAAGCTTTCAAGTTCGCGTCGCTCGCTTTGAACGGGAGCGCCATCTCGAGGGACTCCACGAGCAGCGCATCTGGGCCCTGGCTTGCGGACGCGGCAAGCTTCTCCTTCAATGTATCAACCGTTGTCTGGCGCTCCGCCAGGGTGTCGCGCGCTGCGCGCTCCTCCGCCACGTAGGCACCACGGCTCTTCAGGAGCGCATCGATCGATCGCACGACTTTGTCCTGCGGAAGACTGGCGCGCACCTCGGCTTCGCTCACCCCCCAGCCAAACTGCTCGCTGCGCTCGATGATGTCGGCCAACCAAGCGTTGACTTCCGCACGGCGCAGCGGGAGGTCGCGGGCGTGGTTGGGATGCAGGCCGCACAGGGCGCCCAGCCGGGTGATCAAAGCGGATTCCTGGAGGATGTCCTCGTTGGTGTCTATCCCATCGAAAGCCGTCTGCGCCCGGATGGCATCTTCCTCGCGGGTCAAATGGGTGGCCGACGCCGCGTTGATCTGCTCGATGCCGCTCTCGAGCACCTCCCTCGCACCTGGCGCAAAGACAGTCACCTCGCCGCGTTGCGCGTCCTCGGCCTGCAACTGATCCAGGGCCGAGATCAGGTGTGCCAGGCGCCTTGCCCGATCCCAGGCCGTTCGTTGCAGTTCCAGAGCTCGTCTTCTGTCGCGCTCACTCTCAAGCGCATCCTCTGCGGCCTGCAGCGCTTCTCGCGTGTCGACCCATACCTTGGTGCGCACCTGCACTTCCCTCAGCGTTCGATGCGCGGAGGTGAATTTTTCCGAGGCCTTGGCGAACCGATTGTTTTTTCCTGTCTTGGCAAAGAGCGCGCTGGCGCGTTCCCCGAGGGCCTCGCGGATGACGGCGAAGTCCTCGAGGCCCGAGGCCGCCTGGAACAGGATCTGGCTGACGGAGTTCTTCGGGTCGACGATGCCTTGTCCGCCCCTGAGCAATCTTCCATGGTCCAGGCAGTGCAGCTCTTCGAAGGTTTCCTGGGTCAATGCGCCGAGAGTGCCTGCCAGATAGCTTTCCTGGAGCACCTCGTCGGACATCGAGCGCAATGACTTTTGCTGCTTGGTGCGGATGAAGGCGAGTCTGGACGGTCCGCCCTCGAGCACGCCAGCCAGTCGCAGGTCACTCTGCGCATGCTTGAAGCCCAGTGGGGAGCGCACCTCCATGCCGAAGAGCAGCTCGGTGATGGCGCGGCGTACGGTGGACTTCCCGGCCTCGTTCGGGCCGATGACGATGTGGAAGTCGTGCTCGGCCTTGGGGAACGGCAGCTTCGTGTCGGTGAATTTGCCGTAGGCAAGCAGATCGAGTTCGGCCAGTCGCATCACAACCCCTTTGCGTTCAACTGGGAGAGAAGCGCGGGCGCGACCTCCAGGACCATTTCCGAAAAGCGCTTCTGACGCGCGAGTTCCAGCAGCGGCACGTCCTCGTTCATTTCGTCGGAAACTTTGTTCAGGAACGGCTGCAGCTGCTGCTGTAGGTGCGCCATGAAGTCGGGGTCGGAACTCGCCTCGGCAAAGATGGCTTGCAAATCGGCCATCGCCTCGCGAGACTCCCCCGGCGCGGGCGCGTCCATCGCGGTGGTCGCGACCCTCACTTTCTCGATCCAGAACTGCTCCGGATCGATGGCCTCGACCTGCGCCAAAACCTGTGCGCGCACCAAGGCCGGTGCGCCGACAAGCGCGCCGTGGAGCCGGGTCTGTCCTTCAAGGACGACGCGCACGGCGCGCGGAACGCTGTCCGCCTCCAGCAGGCCCGTCAGTCCCGCTCCCACCGCGTGAGCGACCTCGTCGATGTTGGCGCACGCGCCGACGTCCACCCCGAGCTTTTCCCAGCGCAGGATGTCGAGGTAAAGCCGGTCGACAGTGGCATGCCCCGCATCGTCGACCGAGACGCACACGGCACCCTTGCGACCCGTCTCACGCACATGCCGACCCTGAAGATTGCCAGGAAACACGATGGTCGAAGCACCTTCCCACATCTGGTAATCGTGAACATGGCCGAGCGCCCAATAGTCGTAGCCCTTCCCGTGCAGTTCATTGATCGTGCATGGCGCGTAGGTCGGGTGGGCCACATACCCTTCGAGCGCGGTATGCAGCATTCCGATGTTGTAGTAGCCGTCCACTTTCGGCTTGTAACCCGAGGCCAGGTTCTCGAGCACGGCGCGATTGGCAAAGCTCTGTCCGTGCAGCGCGACCTTGAAATCGTCAATCTTGTGAACGTGCGCCGATTTCGAAGAGAACACCGTGACGTTGGAGGGAAGTGCGAGCTTCCTTGTCATCTCGCTCTCCGCATCGTGGTTGCCATGCAGCAGAAACACACGGATGTTGGCCTTCGCCAACCGACCCATCTGGCCGGCGAAAAAGATGCCCGTGTTGTAGTCCCGCCAGTCGCCGTCGTAGAGGTCACCGGAGATCACGACGAAGGAGACCTCTTCATCGATGGCCCTGGTCACCAGTTCCTTGAGTGCTTCGCGCGAAACATTGCGCAGACGCTCTGCGGGTGCATTCTCGTAGGCACTCAGCCCGCGGAGCGGGCTGTCAAGGTGAATGTCCGCTGTGTGAATGAATTTGAATCCCACGCCGATCTCCCCTTCCAGGAACCTTCGTTATGTACCGTGCGCGTGGACCGTCGCCGCAACGCGATCCGCCCCACCACATGCTGTCGTTCAGGCCTTGAGCGATATGCTGTCCGCGACGGCCCCCGTGTTCATGTCTGGCGTAGTCAATGCCGCTGCAATGGCATCCTCCAAAGCGTCCGCGGATGCGCCTTCCGCTGTCTTTGCGAACTCCGCCGGGCGCCATTCCCGATACTCAACCAGGGACGGCACGCGCTCCAGCTTGCCAAGCGGCTCGATGCCCATTGCACTCAGCCTTGCCAGCAATTCTTCGACGATGGCTTCGCGTTGCAGGGACCAAGCCGACGCGAAGCAGCGCCAGAAGGTCCAGCCCGCGCGTTCCAGGACCCGCTGGCGACCCATGTCGGCCTGCCACCGATCAGGCCCGTGATACTCGTCGCCATCGCACTCGATCGCCAAGCGAGCGTCATCGGCGCTCTCAACGACCATGTCGATGCGGAACGCACCAGCCTTCACCTGCGGGACCACGCGGTAACCGCGGCTGTAGAGCTCAGAATAGACCTGCTTCTCGAAGCCCGACTCGCACAGGTCGATGAGCGACTTGGCATCTCCCTCCATTTGCGGCCCTGCATCCGGTTTGCTGAAATGCTCCAGCAGCCCGCGACGCAAGTCCAAGTGTGAAAGGTCTGCCATCTGCACCGAGCGCACAAGGTACATCCGGTCGCGCGCCCGGCTCGCCGCGACGTTGAATCGCTGTTCGAAGGCATTGCCCGAAACCGCCTTGGCGCCCTCCTGGCCCACGACCATCGACAGAAACATGATGTCGCGCTCGCTGCCCTGGAAGAGGCGGGCATCGCCGACGTCAAACTTCCGGCGCATGAGCTCCTTGGCATCCATGCGCTGGCGCACCATCGAGTCGATGCGTTTGGCCTGCTCGAGACCGAGCATCGAGACGACACCGATGGTCCGGCCAACCAGTTGAGGGTTGGCCACGATGGCGGCGATTTCCTCAACAATGCACTCGGCTTCCATCATGTTCTCGGCTTTCGCGCCGCGCGTTCCACCAGGAACGAAGATGTCCACGAGTGGCGGGTCGATGCGTTCCGACGCCTTCGGGATGCGCAAGGGTTGAATCTGATGGTCGTAGAACGTGTTGCTGTAGCCAATGATGGGCGGCACGCAGCGGAAGTGCTCTCGCAGCATCACCTTGTTGGAAGCGAACACGGCCGACGCGATGTCGTACAGCGACATCTCCGGCGTTAGAACCGCAGCGTAGGGCTGCTCGCTCAGAAACCGGTCGCGCAGCTCCTGAATGCGGACCGACGAGATGAACCCGCCATCCGGCGAGACCTGCTTGTCGTCGCCCACCACCAGAATCTTCTTGCCTCGCAGCACCGCGGGCAGCGCCCACAAGTCGGACTGGCTGGCCTCGTCGACGATGACCAGATCGAACGCGCCAAGGTGCGCCGGCAAGGTTTCGGAGACTTTCGAGTGGCTCATCACCCAGCAGGGGATGGCACCTTGGGCTTCCATCATGGCCGCTTGAGCATCACGGCGGTATCGGGTCGCGTTGGGGCCCGTGCCTTGGCCGATGCGCCGCATCGCGGTGCTGTACTTGCCAAGTGCCGCCAGCACCTTCGGCGATGCGCTCAGCTTTGTCGACAGCCAGGCCGACTTCGAGACCACGCTTTCGTAGAGACGCGCCAGGCCCGCTTCGAGGTCACGCCGTCGCGCAGCAAGGGTGCGCAGCTCTTCGCGCGACTCGATGGCATCGAGGTGGGCCCGCACACGGGACCAGGTCCAGGCCTCGCGCCAGCCGACCGGCAGCGCCAAATCCTCCCCGGATGCATCGACCAATTGGCTGCGAACACGCACCGACAACTTCGCGGCGCCGGCTTGCTCAAGGCGGTCGGACACGTCGTTGACCAGAGCGAGGTCATGCACCAAAGCTTCGACGCGACGGATTTCGCCCACGAGTTCGGCGTAGCGGGCCGTGGCGCGCTCGCCTGGCATGGCGACATTGCCCAGGTCCTTGTCGACAAACTCTCGCAACGCGTCCGCCACCGCCCCGGTGGTGCCTGCCAGTTTTTCCTGGAGAATGACCAACGTGGTCGCAGCCCTCGCCAGCTCGACGCGGGTCAGGTGGCTTCGCAGGTGCTGTTGCACTTCTCCGAGCTGACTGGACGTTCCGAGCAATTGGGCCGTCGGCGGCTTCGCAAAAACGCGTTCTCCAAGGCCGGGCGTATGGCCGTCGTAGACGGTCGCGAGCGTGTGGACCTTGCGTGCCATCGTGGTGACCAGCTCGACCTGGCGCAGCGCGACCACGCCGCCCTGGAGGCTGGGCAGAGACAGAAGGTCTGCGACCTGGTTCCAGCGCACCCCGAATGAAAGGATCTGTTCGTGGAGGACGAGGTAGCGCTGCACGTGCTTCCAGTGCTCGACGGAAGATGGCACAAGACCGCTGACGCGAATGCCTGCGACCAGTTCCTTGACGTCGCCACCGCCGAAGCTCATGAGGCCGAATGGCTTGCCGGTCTCCGCCGCGCGTTGCACAGCTTCCCGGACCTTGGCCGAGGCGAGTGCGAGTTCGGGCACATCGATGGGCGTCTTCAGGAGTTCAGCGCGCGCTGCGACCAGTTTGTCAATGTCACCAAAGAGGGCCTCGAAAGCCGCGCGCTCGCTGGCAAACGTGGCCTGTCCGCATTTCTTGCGGAGCTCGCGAGTCCACATCTCGCCTGTCTCTTCAAGTTCGTGCGCCAGCTGGCGAGCCGACTCGACCTTGCTCAGCAACTTGCGGGCATCTTCCAGGACGTCGGGCGTCATGGCGCGCAACGCCAGAAGGCCACCGTCCGCCTCCGCCGCTTCAATCTGACGAAGGCTCACCAGCGCGTCGTGCAGCTGAGAGACCTGCTCGGCCGCCAACATGTTCACGCTCGCCGGGATGCGGGAGAGCGCGTAGCCAAGGTCCTTGCCGAGCCGGCGGCGAGCTTCGCGCGTCTGGGCCGCCACCCCCGCGTCGATAGGGGGCGCATGGGCCGGGTCGAGCGACAGCACGTCGTCGAACCAAGCGTGCTTCTCTTCGCCAGAGATGACGAGCTCCGCCATCTTTTGGGCCCGCATGCCTATCCCATCGACTTCGATGTCGGAGAGTTGCGCCATCGCGATGGTGTCCACGCGGCGGTCGATGGTTGCGAGCTCGGAATGCGCGCGGTCGATGCCACTGTGCTCATTGCGAATCTGATCTCGAACCACTTCAAGGTTGAGCTGCGAGACGTTGTGAATGATGGCTTCGATGGAGCCCTGAAACTGGCGCATGCCCTCGCGGTCCCCGGAGAGGAGCGCGACCGTCAACGGCCGGATCATCTCGGGAATCTTCGACTGAAGCACCTCGAGTGCTTGCTCGCCCTTGGAGGTCACCAACACCTTGCGGCCCGTGGCCAGGTAATGGCAAACGATGTTCGCGATCGTGTGCGTCTTGCCAGTGCCGGGCGGCCCCTGAACCGTGACCCCCGCAGCGCGCTCAAGCTGCTCGACGATGGTGACTTGCTCGTGGTTGTAGGGCAGGGGGAAGAACAGCTCCTGCACCTTGCCGGTGGCGCCGTGACCACCGGACGTGCCAGAGAGCCCGCGAAACGCAGACGAGGCGTGCGTCGATGGATCGTCTGAGGGCGGTGTCACGAGTGCCAGTGGTCCAAGCGGAATCGAGACGTCCGGTGTCAGGCGTGTTTTGAGGCGCTCGATGTCCTCCTGCAAGAAGTTGACGGATTTCGGGCGGGACAGGAGAACCCATGCGTCGGTGACCACAAGCTCATCGTTGGCCTTGGGAAAACCCTCGAAGTTCTGCTCGTAGCGCCCCTTGTCGTGCAGGTTTCCGGCAATGAGCTTGAGCAGATGTTCGAAGCTGCCCGGATCGAATGGGCTGACTGGACGGTCCGCACCCTTGACCAAGGCCTCGCGCGCGGCCTTCTCGACTTCCGGTGCGCTCATCAATTGGCATGCCGCGAAGGCATCGAAAGAGAACTGCGGGCCGACCGAGCGGGGTCGAACTTCCAATGCCAGTGTGCGGTCATCCATGCCAATCTCCATGGCCTGGGTGATGAGCGGGTATTGGAAGTCGATGATGGACGTTTGAAGGCGCGCGGCGTAGCTAAGCTTCCAAGCCGAAACGCCAAGGCCCCAGACGAGCTCCTGCGGTTTGGCGGTCTCTTCTGCTTCCAACTGGTGCTTTAGGGCGAAGAGGTCGCCATAGAGCGAGATGGTCCGGCGCCGGGGCTTTTCACCTTCAGCCCAGGCTTCCCAGAGCGGGACGTACTGGTTGAGGGCACTCACGAGCTTCGAGCGGTTGATGTCAATGAATTCTTCGCGTTCGGCCAGTTTCTCGGGCTGAGCGGGCGGCAGAAGGGCCACAAGGCGCTGGAACGCAGCCTCATCGATGTTTGGCCGGGTCCCATGGGGTGCCGCGCTCACGATGATGGGCGGTTGAGTTGCCTTCGAAGCGCCCAGCAATGCGAGCGGCGGAAGTGCCGGTGGTGGATGTGCTTCCAGCCGGGCCGTTTTGAGCCAGATGTGGTCGCCATCCTCCTGCACGTCGAAGTCGACGCCAGGCAGGCCTTGCAGGTCGGCGTACCCCTTTAAGAACCCGGCGTGTCCGGCCAGCTTGAAAGCTTTCGGATCGACGGTCTTGGCTTGCTCGAGAACGTAGTCGAGCAACTTCTTCATCAGGTCGGCTGCACTCATCTCACGCACCTGCCTTCTCGCGCGTCACCAATTTGCTGGCAACGGGAGCTGCGATGCCTTGCTTGCGACAGTGGTCGAAGAGCAGCCGCTCCAACAGGTTGGTTTGGCTACGCTGCTCGCGCATTGCCGCCAGTTCCAAAAGAGACTTGAACTCGGGGGTGACTCGGAAGCTCACGGATACGTTCTTCTCTGCGGCCATTGATCTCCTCGTTGCCTGCTTGATCGCCGGGCCCACGCACTGGGCCGGCTGGGCTCGCTTGTATAGCGATTAGCAATACAGAATAACTCGCGATCACTGTGTGCTCTCACAATATTTTGATCGTCAGCTCGCACACACGATGCATCGGAGGGATGCTTGACGCTGAGTCGTTGGTGAGGTTGACCATGTCGACGCGCCATCGGCGGTGTTTCGGTCGCTGTCGAAGTCGTTGAATCAACAGCACGGACATCGGTTGGATGACTCTCTAACCAACGTCTGGGCTTGCCCCGCCTCTTCTTGGACGACTGGACCCAGTGCTCAGCGACGGCCGCGCTTCGCGGTTACGCTGACGCGATGACCACCCATCCCGAAAAGGAGGCCATTGGCCTATGCATCGCAATGGAAGCGATCGACGACATCGCCAATCACCTGATCTTCCACGTGCGCGACGTCAAGGCGTATCCAGGCGAGGCCGAGCTGATCTTCGACACTGGCGTGCACAAGGACTTGTTCCTCATTCGCTTGCTCGATTTTGTGAAAGAAGGCGGCGACAAGTCGCTCACTGGCGTTAGCGGTTCTTGCCTCGCTGTCCTCAAGAGCGCCGCGCAGAACCCATCCTTTGATCACAACGGCAGCGCGTCCGAGCTTGCACGAGCGGTGATCGAGCTCGAGGAGTGGCTGGATGCCAAGCCGACGGTCAGCCTGTGGCTCCCGACCCTCGACCTGCAGGCGAAGTTGTCGATCTCCAACCTTGTTCTCATCACGATCTCCGGCAATCATTCAAAGCACAACCTGTCGCGGTTAACGGGCGTTTCAGGGATCGCTGCCTCAGCGCTCAAGGATCACGGGTACCAAGTCGACGATGAGATGTTGCCTCTGGCTCTTGATGACTTTCGCAACCACTTGGCCGAGAACTATTTTCTCTACTACAGCACGTGGCTTGCCGAGTTGCTAAACAACATCCGATGGGGCCTGCAGACTTACCTTCAGCCCACCTTCGATGCGTCCATCCAGCGGGAGCCTGATGACATGTATCGCTACGACTACCCGCCGTCGATTACGGGCAAGATTCCGCGCCAGTGGTTCTGGCGCCTGATGAACAACGTGCGACGCGGACCGAACTTGAAGAAGTTCAAAGGCGCTCGCTACTTGAAGAACGAAAGCTCACTCGAATGAAGCGATTGGACGGTGCCTACCGGGCAGGTATGCGCGGCACGGACTGGATCAAAGGGAAGCGGAAAGGAGCGCTGCTGGCGAAGCGGTTTAAGCGACCGTGAGCCCGCTACGATCCGTTACCCACTCCCGAATCTGAAAACATGCTCTGGTTCGCTGCCGACGCGGTTCGTTTCTCTTGCGATCTCGCCGCGAAGTCGGCTGGGTTCTGTGTGCTTCTGGCAGCTGCTGCCGTGCTGGCAGCCTCTGCGACTACGCAGACCGCAGCCGATCGGCTATTGTGCGACAGCACGGCGACGATTCACAAAACCGCCCGGCCGGTGCCTGCCTTCATACGCGTGCAACCCTGTTCTCAGCGACGTCCGCACTTCGCGGTTACGCTGACGCGATGATCACCCATCCCGAGAAAGAGGCCATTGGCCTGTGCAGCGCAACGAAATCGACAGACGACATCACTAGCCACCTGCTCATCCTTGTGCGCGACATCGAGGCGTATCCGGGCGGGGCCGAACTGATCTTGGACACTGACGTGCGCAAGGGCTTGCGCTTCACTCGCTTGCTCGATTTTGTGAAGGAAGGCGGCGACAAGTCGCTCGCTGGCGTCGACGGCTCCTGCCCCGCCGTGCTCAAGAGCGCCCCGCAGAACCCATCCTTCGCTCACAACGACAGCGCGTCCGAGCTTGCACGAGCGGTGACCTAGCCAACGCGAATGCAGTCATGCCTGCGGCGTTCTTTCCCTCCGTTTTCGACGACGAGACCATCTACAGCATATACGCGCGCCTCGTGCTTCATGCAAACGGGTCTGGCGAGCCTTCGCTGGATGCGCACCTGTTCGGCCGCCGGGAGGCCAGGCACGTTGCTGTGCCCTCCGCTCTATCTAGCCTCACGCTCGCATCGAAGGGGGTAATTCCAACCCACGAATCCACTCTTCGATTTCGGAGCCTGCTGGGTGCTTACATTCCGCTTCTACCCGAGGTGCGACGCCGTGAACTCTTAAGCGCGTGCAAGCTCTCGAGCAACTCGGCCGCGAGTCGAGCGGCATCCGGCTTGAACTGCAGCCCCGAGAGTGCTCGGCTCTTGAAATGGTGCCCAAGATGCGTGGATGAGAGCCTAGCCCGCAGCCATTTCACCTACTGGAGAACTTCCCATCAATATCCAGGCGTATGGGTGTGTGATTTGCACTTCTCAATACTGTCTCATATTGAACAGAATAGTCGTAACGTCGGATGGGCTCTTCCGGAGTACTTTGCAGCCGACGCGAAATTAGATGTGGTTTCTACAGAGAATTTTCTAAAACTCCATAGACTTTATGAAGTCATTTCATGGATCGTCGGAAAAAACGCCCTAGACACTACCGTTTTGCAAGTGATGCTTAGGAGTCGGTGTCGAGCAGCAGGATTTTGTCGAAGCGAAATAAAGCTTCGCACCGATGAATCCAAGCATTTGGCAGCCCTTGCAAGCGCATATTTTAGCGATTTGCCCGCGGTTGACGTCGCGTGGGTTAATCAAAGAAACTGGCTGAGCCCTCTGTTTAAAACTGCGCAATACAACCCGCTGCCGTGGGCAATGGCTTTTGCCTGGATTGGAGCGACCCAACGAGGTAATTTAGAGGATGAGTATTCGCATGCCGCGACGCGCTTACCGTTGGCTGAACTTTTTCCCCCTGCAATTTTGACTCCGAGGCTTACAAGGGCGCCGCAAGCGCTGTACGACGCTTTTGAAACTTGCGACCTTAAAACACAGATTTTAAAGGAAGTCACTTTGACCGAGTATGAGATCACCCATTGGTTAAGAAAGGACAAGGCGCTTGTCGCACATTGGACATACTACAAACGGGCTCGGCGACTCGAACATTCGCTTTCCACGCTCAAGCAGGTTGTGCAGAATCATCCTCACTACGGCAGATTGGAAATTATGTCGGCCTGCGCGCTGCACTTCAGGTGGCTTCGAATCCACGCGCCGGAGGCTTTAGAAAACGCCCTTCCACCAAGCCGTAGCCCGAGCACTCAAGTACAGCTTTCATTCAATTGGCAATGACGGGCCGCTCATCAAATAGTTTTTGATTTTTTAGTTCCTGCCTCGGGGGGGTGTTTTGCCTCAGTCTCACTACCAAGATTTTTTTATTAACCCAACGTTGATTGAGCAGGAGCGGCAAGCACAGCAAGAGTTGCAGAGCCTGCTGCATTCGACCCCATCATTGCTCGAAAACATTCGGCCTGATAGGAAAGGATTATATGTAATTGGTTATGGCTTCGAAGCGCAGCAGGCTCTCAAAAGCGCCGTCAAGGTCATCGGCGATTTTTCGCTTGAAAAGCTTCATCGGGTTGCGTGTTTTATAGAGGAAAAGCTTCAGCTATCGGCCATCGAGATTCTTCGGTGCAGTCTAGAAGAAATCGACACCAATGGCGAGGGACAACCGACATTAGCGGAGCGCGCATACCATCTGCGCTGGCAGGCAGGCGATTTGAACCTGTGGATCCAGACGGTTGATCAGATTGATGTGAAGGATCGACCCGCTACGAACTCCGAAATGCTGGCTGTCCTAGCACTGTGGAAGGGACAGTTGCACCTTCGAATGGGCGGTGGGATCGGAGAGTACATGGTCCTGGCGGCACCAGAAACCGATTTCGGGCATAAACGTTCTCCCGAAGTCCTTCGGCGAGCATGGGCCGAATACGTTGTCGGTCTTGTACCTCAATTCGAACAGCTGATGGAAATCGCCGGCGAAATCTGCCGTGCGAGCACATTGGCGGTTGCTGGGACGAGTCACAAACAGGAAAGAAAGTTGGCCGCCCAAGCAGGGGCAGAGGCCCGCGCGGCGATCTACCTGCCCCAGCGTCGACGAATCCACGCTCTGTACAGAAGCTCCGCCTACAAGTCACGTAGTGCCGCGGCAGACCAAATCTACGCTTTGTTGCTTCAAGAAGGCGGCGCGCTGGCACGATCAACAGTATTGAAATATCTCAAGGAGTTCGACGAGATGGAAGAGCGTTCAGCACTTTGACGACAACTTTGCCAGGCAAAGTAACTACCCTGCCAAGCAAAACTTTTCGACAAGCAAAAAAATTTTGATGTCAGATAAAACCAGCTGACACTGCAGGTTGTTTCACCCCGTACCAGCGCATGTCAACGACTCACCCAGCACTCATCTACGGCGACGATTTCTGTGTCGCGTGCGGAAGAAGTTTTTCTAGTTCCGGTACATCCGAAAAGTCGCAATTCCCGGACAGAGCCTACATAAGAGAGAAAACACTATTGCAGCGCCTCCCATTTTCGCACTCCACTTTATGGAGAAAAGTGAGAGCGGGGACCTTTCCCGCCCCTCAGAAAATCTCTCAGAATATAACTGCTTGGTCGACTAAAGATGTCGGGCACTGGCTGAGGAGCGATGTAGTCCGAAACTCCAAAACCAGTCAGCCGGCTGAAGAGCCATACTAATTTTTCACTTCAGAAAGACAAGATCTGATTCAAAGGGAGTGAAAAACAGACTGAAAACTTAAAAAAACAAAAACCATCAAACCCTCGCGAGTCTGATGGCTCTTGCCCGCACGGCATAACCGAAACGGAGTAGACACCCATAGGTTAGCTGCCCAAGCGGCACGGGTCAAGGCCGATGCTCGCCTTTTGGAATCACCGGCGCATCGTTTTCTCTAATTTTGCGTCCGAGCAGCTTATCTATGAAACATCAGCTTCGCTGTGTCGTCTGCGTGCGTGGCAATTTGGTAATCGCCCATCAGACCGCGCGCACCCATTTTTTCTCTGGGCAAGCAGGGGAGGCTCCTGTTGCTCCGCACAAGTGGAAAGGTCTCTTCGCATGAGTCGCGCGATGAGCCAAAAAAAACTCGACTCGAGCATTGCCAATGGGTGCGGCTCGGGGCGAATGGAAACATACCAATCGTGGATCCGCATTCGGCGGAGGGCATCTTCACCTGTATCCAATCAGTACTCTTGGCCCAACCCGTTGCATACCCGCGCGCTTCAACTGCTCTCCGGTCTAGAGCACACGACCGCGAATGTAGCTGTATGGCTAGGAGTCACCGAGGTACGGGAGCAGCATCCCGCCTGGCCCTATCCACACCGGCATCCAGCTTCGGGAATAAATCCTGACCTCGATCGGCAACTTGGGACAGTGCCCGGACTCCTCGAGATCGCCAAAGATGCCGGCATCAACCACGGAGTTTACCCAGGAACAAAAATTCCGTTCGTTGCGACGATCGATTTTACCTTGGGCACTGGCCACTGGTCGACTAACCGCCTCATCCACTGGAGTTGCAAACCGCGCGGCTTGCTGGAGTCCGCTCCGAATCGGGAGCGCATGAAAGAACGAATATTGATGGAGCAGCTTTACAGCCATAGTGTCGGCGGAAAGCACGTGGTTATCGATGGCAGTCATTTCAACGGGGTTTTGGCCGCGAATTTAGATGCTCTATGCCCACTACGAAGCGAATACCTCACCTTGAAAGACTCGTCCCGATTCCTCGACTACGGCAGCGCGTTTATGGATGTGGCACATGAAGCAACTGTGAGCGACGCAAAGGAGCATGCTGCACGCCTCACTCGACTCGACGAGAAAGATCGGGAAACATATTTCCGCGCTGCAGCTTGGTGTGGTCGAATTGATATAGATATGGAAAAACCCATTGTGATGTCCCGCCTGCTGCAAATCGATACGCGGATGGTCAAGTCCAAACTGCGAAACGAATTACTCTAACGTATGAAACTTCCAATTATGGGATCAGTGCTGAGGTACTTTAAAGACGTTGGCTATCACGACGAAGGACGAGTTATTCTTATCGTGCCTGACGATAACGCTTTATGGTATTTGCCTTTTCCACCACCGCGGCGGAGCCCAGAAAAAGCTGGCGACAATCGTGCGAAGCCAGATGGGGCGAATTTCTCCGCGAAGCCTGTTTTAGACCATGCACTGCGCATGCCGAGGCGCATTTCGCTCAGTAGTTTGCCACAAGATTATTCATTCGTGGAATTCGTGCAGCCGGTCCACTGGTACGTTAGCGAAGAAGAGCTAGCGACTGGGATCTCAAAATCGAACATAGTAGGTTCTCGTACAAATTTAAAAGGTTGGTTGGAGTACCGCGAACTGCACAAGCTATGGATTGAGCCAATCTTTAAAGATCAGGGGGCGTACGAACTTTTGGAGTGCGGCCTGTTTAACGAGATCGTTGCTCAGCAGGCGAAAGCCATCGGCATTTCTCGTCGCAAACTTACGCAGGCAGTGCTTCGGCATTTCCTTGGCAATGATCACCGAAATGCTCATCTGCCGGCCTTTGGAATTCGCGGAGGAAAAGGCGCAGAGAAAAATTTCAAAACCAAACCTGGCAGACAGCGAGACGCCGTTCGTCGTGGAAAGTCAACAAATAACGGCTACAAATGCACTGCACAGGATAGACGTTGGCTTGCACGCGGTTGGCGGACCTACAAGAAGGCGGGAGTATCCGAGCGCCGAGCCTACCTTCTCACATGTCTCGATCACTGGCCTGGGAATGAAGCTGTGAAGGAAACCGGAGAACGTTTTTTGCTGGCGCCTCAGCTGATGCGACCGTCGTTCCGACAGTTTCGTAGTGCCGCTCTTAAAGAAAAGGCAGACGCAACGCGCGTCAATATGGGCGAACGTGTCTTTAAGGAGTGCCGCCGTGCTCTACGTGGCACAGCGAAAGACAACGTAGTGTTGGCCGGGCAGCTCGTTTTGATTGATAGCACGAGCGAGGATCAAACGCCAGTGTCTAGATTCAACATCAACGATGTCCTCCCAAGCACGTGGCGAACGGTGGTATTTGACGTCAAAACTGAGTATATCTTCGGGGTGTATTCAGGCTTCGAGTCGCCTAGCACCCTAACGTCGCTTTTGGCACTCAATAACGCAGGAACTCCGAAGATCGAATTTTGCGCCCGCCACAACGTTTCAATTGTTGAAGGAGAGTGGCACCACCGCGTGGCAAAACGAGTTCGCGCCGACAACGGCGAACTCAAAAGCATGAACGGCATTAGGACATTGAACACAGCTGAAGTCACAATTGAATTTGTACGATCCTATTCTGGCTCCTCGAAGGGATTGCTCGAGGCACATCATCGCAGCGCGCATGCTCACGCGGATCATCAAAATGTCGGCTCAACACTAGGGAAGAAAAGAGGTCGTGGTGAACCGGATAAAAACAAGAGTGCCAGTAGGACACATTTTACCAATATGGAGTTTGTTATTCGCAGCATTCTGCGGCATAACAATGAGGTCCCAGTTCCCCATCTTTTAACGGTCGAAATGCGACAGGAAAATGTTCAACCAACGCGACGCGCCATTTACGAGTGGCACGTTAACCGAGGATACGCAGCAAGCGAGCCCCAAAATCTTGATGATTTGCGCAGCCAATGCTTGCCTCGACTTGAGGCTGTACTCCACCGTGACGGCGTCTACCTCTTTGATCCGCGATTCGGGCACCACGAACGCTTAATCAAAGGACTTGTCTATTCGAGCGAATGGCTTATTGAGTCTGGCTATTGCGAGGATTCTTTTGGCAAAAGCGATTACATCGAGGCCATGATAGATCCAAACGATTTGTCTCGAATTTTCTTTTTTAGAGACGCGCAACTCCGTTGTCTGGAACGGCGCACGAACGACTCGCTCGCGAACGAACTGACGCTTTGTGAGCACTTGCTTATGACGGATTCGGACAAAGATTTAGTGGAACCGCTTAAAGAAAATCTCGATGAACAAGATGTGCATCGGATCGTGGACAACCGCAAGGCGAATCGTGATGCAACGAAAGCCCGGAAAGCGGCGCAAGAAAACGAAGCGGCTGCCGGCAACACAAAGTCGCCCGCGTTAAGCAAGACAGAGGGAAAAGCGCGCGAGCTTGAGGCGGCTCGCTATGAAAACCTCGGACTGAATCCCGAATTTGCCCGCACGAAGAAAAAACCGTCTTCGCGGATCGCTGCGAGCGCAGATTCGGCAGTTTCCGCCGAGCAATTTGGAGGCGCATACGAGCCTAAGCCCTTCACACTGAGCAGTCAGGCGGCCGTCGAAGCCGCAGAAGCTGCGGAAGCCTTGATGGACGAACTTCGCGCCGCGGGCCGGAAATAGAGCACTGCGTCTACAACTTCAATGTCTGAATTACCCGTGAACATTAGAATCGACTTAGGCGTGCACGATAACGAAAATCCGCTACTGCGAGGATTACCTCAAGAGCGTACCCATAGCGAGTGGTATCAATCTCTTGGCGAAGATCCATTAAAGCATTTCAAGCTCCCCTCGATTTTGATGGAAAGCCACGCAGAACTCGTCAAAGACCTCTATGTCCCTTCAACAGCGGCCGCCGATGTCGCCATGCGCCTGCAGAGCATGCTTCGAAAGTCGCTGCGAACACGCGACCCTCGAGTTGGAGAGAATCGTAGGCATCTATTTGAAATGGCGCGCCTTACGAAAAAAACCAATCTGACGGATGACCTTGAGGAACTCCCAAAGCTCACTGAAGGAGCGGCCGGCGCCATTGTGCAAGGACCTACGGGCGTTTCAAAAACCCGCTCACTTGAGTGCATCACTCGGCAGTTGCCGCAAGTGATAGAACATGGAGAAAACGAGGCGTGCGGCTGGCTCAGCCTAAAGCAACTCGTTTGGCTCCGAGTTTTTATGCCTGACGATGCTAATCGACGAACGTTGTATTTAACCATTATTCGTGAGATTGATCGTCTACTTGGAACCAATTACATAGCTTTGTTTAAAGAGCGCACGAAGAATGGGCCGATGTTGTTGCTTTTGCTTCATATTCTTTCGATCCATAGATGCGGGCTGATAATCATAGAAGAGATCCAAGAAAGGAACGTCTCCTCTCCAGTGCTGGGAAAAGAATTTGTCAGTACATTTTTGCGGCTATTGAATGCTGGAATTCCCGTTGTCTTGGTTGGAAATCCTTTGGGAATGCAAAAAGTTCTTGAATTTTCGCAAGATTTGCGACGTTTTTCTCAAGGGGGAATTTTCGATTTTTACCCGGCTTATGCAGTTGACGACAAGGATTGGTCGCAAGTTTTGGTCCCTCAGATTTGGTCTTGGACGATTTTTTCCGAGCCTGACGAAATTCCGGCAGCCGACCTTGTTGGACTGCTTTTTCAACGAACTGGTGCGATTCTCGACGTTCTGACTACATATCGGCGCGAGTGTCTCATCAGCGCCTTGAGGCGCTCTGCAAAACGTGTGGAGCAAGTGGATCTTTCACTAGCGTGGGGATCCGCAGCGATGAGACCGTTGCACGCACTCGGCGCTGCCTATGCCGATCACAACATCGACGCACTTATGAAATGGGGCGATCAGCCCATAGCGTGGTTACAACGTAATTGGATGGCCGAAGAATCACGTCGAAGCATGCGTAAAAAGGCAATTGAGCACCACGCTTCGACATCGCATTAGCGCATTGGCGCATTAGCGCATTAGCGCATTAGCGCATTAGCAGGACCTATAATAACTCTCTTATATCGACCGCAATTTACATACTTCTTCGATATGACGCCAGCGTATCCTTTGTTCGCCACTTCCCATTCCATTTGCGCGGCCACATTTGCTCTGCACAACCATATCGAGCCGGAAGGACGATTTAAGCACCCTCGAAGATCAATAATAAAAAATGTCGAGAAGCTTAGCGGCTCTTTCCCGATAAAGCGAGGGAACGGTCTGCGTCATGCCGCCGCAACGATCAATCGCATACTGATTGCCGAGGCAGACGAAGATGCTTTTATTAGCAGATTTCAACAAGACAAAGGCTGGGGAAACAGGTCAAAGAATTTTTCACGATCAGAACGAAGATGCGTCTTTTGCGTGGCAGAAGACTTAGAACATTACGGATTTGCATATTCTCGTGTGTTGCATCAATTCAGAGGCGTGCTTCATTGTGCTTGGCATGACTCCCCTATTCAGGATACTTGTGCCCATTGCGGACCACAATTTGGATCAACGAAAGGAGGTTTTTCGACCGAGGACCTTGAACGGTGCAAGCTTTGCGGGCGCACAGCGGGGGAAGACATTACACGCCCACTCTCCGAGGGTTATGCCATTTTTAGTCAATCACTCTTCGAAGCGGTTACGGGTTGCGAATCCCTTTTTCGGCCTCGCAAGCGACTTGTAGACCAAACTTTGATGCACCTAACAGCTGCGCGAATTAAAACTGACCCGCTCGCGTTCTTTTGCGCGGCCTGGAATGCGCCTGATCTGCACGACGTGCTGCTTCTGTGCGGATGCCGCCTCGACCAGCAAAGGCCACTGGAGCGAATGTTAAGCGGAAAACGAGAATTAGAGCGCAGGAAAATCGATCCAATTTCGATTATATTGGCTTCAAACGCCGCATCATTGTTCCTTTCTAGATTTGCCAATGATATACCTGAGAGTGTTGCGCAAATAGACGATGAATTTCACATGAAGAAGAAACCCATCGTCGAGATATCTAGTCGACGAAGCAGGGCATACGGAATTTTTGAAATATTGAAATAGCAGTTAGGCGTGGTGGCCCCACTCGGCATGCGTGCCAAGGCAGGAGGGGTAGCGAACCAAGTGGCAATGGCAGCCTGAAAAGGCCATTCCTGCTTCTGTGGCCCGTCCGCCGGCACCCATACCGCTGCATGTTATGTACAGTGTGAGCGTCCAGTCCAACCATCTTGAAAGCCTGCTCGGAGCATAGGAGCCTAGTCCCCATCAACAACTCTTGGTGGACACGTGAGCACTATCCCCGATCAGCAAGCCGGCACACGCCGGCGACGTCG